>Ga0247777_1000002_pt1 | contig 541958 bp, 439 predicted proteins | sample UWRJL154409C5_FD_179937 | JGI IMG/M metagenome (GOLD analysis project Ga0247777, IMG submission 179937) | Plant litter microbial communities from Arlington Agricultural Research Station in Wisconsin, United States - UWRJ-L154-409C-5 | ecosystem: Environmental > Terrestrial > Plant litter >... | reverse complement strand
CGCGACTGCACTATGAGCAGCCGAGTATCGGCGAGCCACGTGTGGGCGGGAAGGCGCTGCACGTGTTGTTTGACCTCGGTGACCACTTGGGGTCGACGAGTGTCGTGCTCGATAGGGAGACGAGTGAGCTCGTCGAGGCTTCGACGTATCAGGGGTATGGGGCGAAGGAGAGCGACTATCGGCCGGGGCGGTGGAAGGGTTTCCGTGAGGACTATGGTTTTACGGGGAAGGAAGACGATTCTGAGTTTGGGATCGTTTACTTTGGGAAGCGGTTCTATTCGCCGGGGTTGAATCGGTGGCTAAGCCCGGATCCGTTGGCCGTGCATGTGCCCGGGGGAGCAAATTTCAATCTTTATTCCTATGTAACGGGGGCAATTCTCCGAGCCGTCGACGCGGCGGGGTTGCAGTCCATCGTCGCAGATTCGGCTTTCGATGTTACGGATCCCGCTCAGCGGGACCACGAAGCACTGAGGCTTCAAAACGAAGGTGAGTCTACATATGACTTCACCGATAACCCTTTAGTCGTTAACGCTAGAGGCAGCGTCCCCAGCATCACAGGGTTTGGTTCTGCGCAGAACCGCGAAATGGGTCACGGCGCAGCCGACGCTGCAGTCGAGATGATAGAGGGCCCGCTCCGGATGTCGGCAACAGCGAACCGCGCGGCAGCCTCGGTCACAGGGAATCCGGTACCCGGATGGGCTGCGGAAACAATCACGTGGGTGGCTGATCAGGTCGCATCATTGAAGTACGGTGCCCCAAGCGATCCTGTGCTAAAACTTGGCTACGACGAACACAAATTCGGCGCGGGGTTGTTCTATACGGGTGTTACTTTTGTAGCGCCAACCCCGAAGCTGAACCTGGGCGGGGTCGCTAGTGAAGGCGGCGCAATTGAGATAGCCGGGGGGGCGGGGTCGAAACTGAAGGCTCCGTTCAACCCGACAGGGGCATTGGACAACTGCGTGAATGGAGTTTGTGCGTTCCTGAACAGCGTGAAGACTGGGACGTTTAGAGCCGCAAGTGCTGATGTCGCAGAGAATCTGGGATCGATTCGGAAAGGCCTGGAGCAAATCCAGGGTCAAACCGGAGTGCAGATAGGCAAGTTCCCTGAGTGGAACGTCCTTCGGACAGGACACGATAGGCAGTTTTTTATAGTTTTCAAAGGGACCAACCCTGACGTCGCCGACCACGTTGTGGTGGGCATCGTAAACAAAGGGAAGAGCATGATTTATGACCCGCAGTCTGGTGAGAGATTTTGGAACATATCGGGCTTCGGTGGTTTTACGGCCTACCCTGTGAAGTTCTAACCAGAGAGAGGGCAAGATGGACTGTGTTGCGCAACGACTAATTGAATGGTGGCACGATGGCCGCGGTGATCCCGCGCAGCTCTTCAGCGCCGGTTTCGAGTACAGAGGAGTTTCGACCTCAATAAAAGGCGATGACTGGCTGCACATTTCGAGGCAGGGGGCTCGATTGACGAATGTCGAGATACTTGCAGTTCTGGGCGATCAGGACTGGGGTGCTGCGGCATTTCAAGGGAGTGATCCAGTAACGAGCCTGAAATACCGTGCGGCCTGGGTGATCAAGGCAAAGGAAGGCAAGATCGTAGAACTGATCGAAACTATGCAGGTGGTCGAATAACGGGCCCCGACCAGATTAGGGCCCTAAAGATGAGGGGACCCGACCCAGGATAAGCCCCGAAAGTGAATCGACGGATCGTGACGACGTAAAGCGCGAGCGGAAATGAGATGGGAAAACGGATGGCAAAGGTGACAGAAACGGCAACAAGGAGAGCCGGCGTGAGCCGCGTGCTGTCCCTATTGCCGTTTCATCGCGCGCTGCGCACACCTTCGCGCTCAGTCGCTCAACCATCCCCCGCTGATCGGACGATCGCGCTACGCGGGCACAGCTGGCGCGCACGCGACGCGCGCAGCGAGGGGACCCGCGGGATAGTCCCCGAAAGTGAATCGACGGATCGAGACGACGTAAAGCGCGAGCGGAAATGAGATGAGAAAACGGACGGCAAGGGTGACAGAAACAGCAATAAGGAGAGCGGGCGCGTCCCGCCTGCTCTCCTTATTGCCGTTTTATCGCGCGCCAGGCACACCTTCGCGCTCAGTCGCTCAACCATCCCGCGCTCATCGGACGATCGCGCTACGCGGGCACAGCCGGCGCGCAAGCGACGCCCGCGTAGATTCGCAGCGCGTAAGTACCCAGCGGGAACACCGCCGCGCGATTGCCGTTTCGCCAATCCTGCCAAACGGCGCGATATTCTCGTACAAACTCGAGCATCCGCCGAATTGCGTGCACTCGCTCCGGCGTGGACCTGGCGGCAATCTTCGGGCTCGGCTTTCTCCTCGGGGCGGGCGTCTTTGGCACCGCGCTGAAGGCCTGTCGCAACACTGCGTCGCGCCCGAGAAAGGGCAACCCACGCAGCGTCATGTCGTCGCGCGCACGCTTCACGCGCTTGGTGACCTCCGCATTCAGCTGGGCTTGGAGCTGAACTTCGCTCAAGCCGGCAAAGATTCGTGGTCGCACAAACTTGAGCGTCAGCACGTCCGGCAACGCCCCTTCGTGGTTAAAGAAGTCGTCGGGCATTTCGACTTCTCGCTCTTCGCCAAAGCGAGTCGAGATCACGCCTGGCCATTCATGGGGAGCCTTGACGAGGCCAGCGACCGTGGGGTTAGCGAGCGTGTAAGCCATCTTCTCGAGCACGTCGTTCTCGGAGACCAGCAGGACGGCGCTGGTTTTGTCGGAGGACCAAAGGTTTTCCCAGCGGCCCAGCGAGGCGTTTTGAGCCTTGGCGACGAGCTTGTGGAAGATCTCGAGAAATTCGGGCAAGCGCGCTTCGGGGTCGGTGAGCACGCCGTGCCAGTGATTGGACATGAAGCACACGGCGTGCAGCAGCATGCCAGTGCGCTCTGCGGCGAGAGCCAAGCAATACTGGATGTTTTGATTGGTCACGCGCGAGGGCCGGAGCAGGAACTGGCGCTGCGTACAGCGTCGAGTGACGAGGTAACTACTCCCTGGCAAGATCTGTCTCGGCAAAGTCACCGAAGGGCATCGGTCATTGACCGATGCCAGTTTCCGAATCCGAGCTTCCGCGCGCCAAAGTCCCACAGTAAGGTGAGCGCGCGATGACGCCGCTCTCCGCACAGCCATCGCCCGAGCTGGGGCTAGACTTGGTGCGCGACGCGGTCGACATCCGCCGCCTGCCGCGATGGGACCCCCGCTACTGGGGCCACGTCGAGCTTGACGACGAGCCGCGTTGCAGCGCGCGGTTTCGTACGCTCGGTCTATCGTGGGCGAAGGCCCGCGCTACCGCTCGGGCCGAAGCGCGGACTGTGCCGCTAGCCGCCGAGCGCCTGGCGCACGAGCTCGATTGCGCACGGCAGCTCGCCGAGCACGAGCTCCGCCGGGAGGCGGACCACGCGATAGCCCGCGAGAGCGAGTGCGCGGTCCCGGCGCCTATCGGCGCCGCTCCTACGGGCGTGATAGCCGCCATCGACCTCGACGATGAGGCGGGCCGCTGGGGCACAGAAATCAACGATGAAGGAGCCGAGCACGACCTGGCGCTTGAAGCTGACGCCGAGCTGACGGGAGCGAATGGCCTGCCAGAGGCGCTGTTCGGAAGGCGTGAGAGCCGAGCGCAGTGCGTGAGCGCGGGCCGCGAGCAGCTGAGAGCGAGTGATATTGAGCGCGCGTTTTTCCAAGGGAGCCTCCTCGTCCCGGCGAAGTGGCCGGGTGTAGCCCCCCTCGGCGCAGGATCTGTGACCCGCGCCCGCCGTATCGCGCCTGAAGTGCCTGCGCGGGGCGCAGAGCGTGCGCCCCGCGCAGCCCGGCCACTTCGCCGGGACGAGGTTCGCGACGAACAACGCTCGATTCACTCGCCGAGGGTCTCGCTGTTCGAGGAGTCACCAGCTCAGCAGATCGCCGAGTCGCTGCAAGCTCGCCTGCGACTCGCCGGTGCTGTGTCGCAGCGCGACTACCTTCCCCATTCGCGCGCAGCGCGCGCCGGAGTGCCGCAACTCGCAGTTGTTATTCACGCCTCACGCATCGGCGCGGGCGAGCACGAATTTGGGGAAGGTCGAGCGCCCGCAGGCGGCGTAGCCGCCGAGGACGCGCGGGTTGGGGCAGCCCACGACGAGAGCGATGAACGCATCGTCAAGATGATGACGGATGCGAGCGATCAGGTCACCACGACGCTGTATCCGTACGAGACGCTCGAGGTGCGCGGCACAGTGCTCGATTCGGGTGAGTCGACGCTGAGCTCAGCCAATGAAGTGCCGTATTTGGTTGTGCATGGGGTGCGGCTGGCGCGACTGCACTATGAGCAGCCGAGTATCGGCGAGCCACGTGTGGGCGGGAAGGCGCTGCACGTGTTGTTTGACCTCGGTGACCACTTGGGGTCGACGAGTGTCGTGCTCGATAGGGAGACGAGTGAACTCGTCGAGGCTTCGACGTATCAGGGGTACGGGGCGAAGGAGAGTGACTATCGGCCGGGGCGGTGGAAGGGGTTTCGGGAAGACTATGGGTTTACGGGGAAGGAGGATGATTCTGAGTTTGGGGTTGTCTACTTTGGGAAGCGGTTTTATTCGCTGTATTTGAATCGTTGGTTGACGGCGGATCCATTGGCGGTGCACGTTCCAGGAGCTGCCGACACAAACTTATACGCGTATGTGAATGGCCGTCCGCTGTTTGCTGTCGATGTACTGGGTTTACAGTCGAGCGGACAAGGTGGGTCATCGGGAGTGAGTGAGGAAACCACCTCGCAAACGGGGGCGGACATAGCCGGTCAGACTGCCGCGAAGGCTCCAGAAGGCACTTCCACAAATGCCTCTACAACGACGCTGTTTCAGGTATCGTCGTTCCCGGACAAGGTTCGCGCGGAATTTGGCAAGGCCATGTCGCGGTGTACCAATGGTCTTTGCAAGGCCTCTGGAGCGGTTAGTCTTGCCGTCTCGGAAGCCGGTATCTTCCCGTTGGAGATCGCCAACGTCGGAAATTCTGCTGTTAGGATGGTGTTGTCTCTGGAGGAGGGCAAGCCGGGGAGCGCATTAGGAAATGGGCTTTCCGTAGCCGCCTCTGTCGGGTTCACTCTACGCAGTTTCAGCGTCCTCGCGGAACTTCGGGCGCCAAAGTTTACACCGCTACGAGGCCTCGTGACCTTTCAGCCAATGCCCAATGCGACCCCCGCTCAGATCGAGAACATGAGGCTCGCTTGCGAATTGTGTAACGAAGCCATGGCCGAAGGTGGATGGTTGTCCGAAACTGGGCGTGTGAGCCCATCGGCGGAGCTCGAACGGCTGAGTTCCAACGCGCGAGCCGCGATACGCGCCCAGGCAAAGCGCGCCGGTGACACTTCGTACAATGGAATGCATGTAGGCCATATCCCCGACTCCACTTGGTCTGGTCGGCCAGATTCTTTCAAGTGGGCTCCTCTTGATCCTAGCGTGAATATGAGCATGGGTGCTCAATCTGCGAGATACCCAATTGGCTATATGCCCACGAAATTCGTTCTCAAGCTGAGAGAGGTCAAGCCTCTTTAGGACGCCGATGCCATGAGCCATAAAACAGAACTTTGGACCGTAAAGAGGTGGAAAATTGCGATCGCGCAATTCTATCTCCTGAAACAGGAAATGCAGACGCTGGATAGCGAAGAGTTGTGGGACTACTCGATGCCGGAATTGCCGAGCGATGAGACCGCTATCTCCCGAGCAGAGAGAACCTTAGGGCATACCCTTCATCCTGAATACCGTAATTTCTTGCTTGCCGCCGGCGGCTGGAAATCTTTTTGGCACTCAGTCGACCTTTTTGGTCCTGATGACCTGACCGGAGGCCCTTCCTTCGAGGAAGCCAATCGACGCATTCTAGCTCTGAGTGACGAAGGCTTGATCGAATTTGACTCGGTATATCCAATTGCTATTTCACTTGATGACAGGACACTGTTTGTGGCTGGCCGCCAGCATTCAGACATTTATGGAACAATTGTTTGGATTTCGGGTGTCGAGGTTGACCGTTACCAAGGATTCCAAGAATTATTTCTGACCATGCTCGAGCTTGCGAGACGGGACTTGGCTGACCTTCGTCGACCAGACAGGTGATCCAGAGGACCGACCCGGCCCAGGGGACCAGGGGACCCGACCGAGGGGACCCGACCCAGGATAAGCCCCGAAAGCGAGTCGACGGAGCGTGACGGCGTAGAGCGTCAGCGGAAATGAGATGAGAAAACGGATGGCAAAGGTGTTTCATCGCGCGCAGCGCGCACCTTCGCGCTCAGTCGCTCAACCATCCGCCGCTCATCGGACCATGGCGCTACGCGGGCAGAGCTGGCGCGCAGGCGACGCGCGCGTAGATGCGCAGCGAGTAAGTCCCAAGCGGGAACACCGCCGCACGGTTCCCATTTCGCCACTCGTGCCAAGTAGCGCGATATTCGCGCACAAACTCCAGCATTCGGCGAATCGCGTGCACGCGCTCCGGCGTAGACTTTGCGGCGATGCGCGGGCTCGGATTTCTCCTCGGGGCGGGCGTCTTTGGCACAGCGCTGAAGGCCTGCCGCAGCACGGCGTCGCGTCCGACAAAGGGCAACCGGCGCAGCGTCATATCTTCGCGTGCACGCTTCACGCGCTTGGCAACCTCCGCGTTCAGCTGGGCTTGGAGCTGCACGTCGCTCAAGCCGGCAAAGATTCGTGGCCGCACAAACTTGAGCGTCAGCACGTCCGGCAGCGCCCCTTCGTGGTTAAAGAAGTCGTCCGGCATTTCGAGTTCTCGCTCTTCGCTAAAGCGCGTCGAGATCACGCCTGGCCAATCATGAGGCGACTTGACGAGGCCCGCGACCGTGGGGTTGGCGAGCGTGTAAGCCATCTTCTCGAGCACATCGCTCTGGCCGACGAGCAGGACGACGCTGGTCTTGTCGGAGGACCAGAGGTTCTCCCAGCGGCCGAGGGAAGCTTTTTGGGCCTTTGCGACGAGCTTATGGAAGATTTCGAGAAACTCGGGCAAGCGGGCTTCGGGGTCGGTGAGCACGCCGTGCCAGTGATTGGACATGAAGCACACGGCGTGCAGCAGCACGCCCGTGCGCTCGGCGGCGAGTGCCAAGCAATACTGGATGTTTTGATTGGTCACGCGCGAAGGTCGGAGCAGGAACTGGCGCTGCGTGCAGCAGCGAGTGATGAGGTAGCTGCGCCCCGGCAAAGTCTGTCTCGGCAACGTCACCGAAGAGCGTCGGCCAATGACCGATCGGCGAGCACGAGTGGGATCGGGAGAACGTGATGCGTAGAACACGAGCGGAAATGATTGCTGAGCTGTCAGCTCGGCCAGGTTTGCACAGAGCGCTTCATCTCGTGCTCGCGCTCTTTGTCCTCGGCGCGTGCGATTCGCCCGCTACCGGCGGAACCGGTGGAGCTGGTGGTGTTTCGGGTTCCAGTGGTGCGGCGGGCGCAAGCGGCGGAGCTCGAAGTGGCAGCACGATCATGTGGCCCACCACGGATCGCATTGTCGTCCAATTTCCCACGAGCACGGCCGGATCCGGCGGAGTTGGCGGCACGAATGGGGGCTCTGGAGAAAGCGGTACGTCGGGCAGTGGCGGAGCGCCCGTGGTGCAATGCATCCCGTCTTCACCGAACGGCTCACCGCCAGCCACTGCGGTCTGCGGGGATGGGTTTCGTGCGTCAACCGAAGCCTGTGACGACGGAAACACGGTCGCGAATGATGGTTGTAGCCCCAGCTGCGAAATTACGCCGCAGCTTGTGAGCCCGCGTGTCGAGGTGCTGGGAAAGGTCGTGCGAATCAATAGCGCTGGCGATGCGGTTGGCTCGTTCGGGGGAGAGCGGTTCAACATTGGCGGCGGCACTTACTCAACCAGCCACGCGATCGATACGAACGGCGTAACGAATGCCGCGCCCGAAGAGCTCTATCAGACGGAACGCTCCGGTGATTTTTCTTACACGCTCAGTGGGCTCAGCCCGGGCGTTGCGTACACGTTGCGTTTACACTTCGCGGAGATCCATTTCGACGGCGTAGGTCAGCGAGTCTTCAACGTGGCGATCAACGGGACGAAAGTCCTGGCAAACTTCGACATCTTCGCGCTCGCTGGGGCCAACAAGGCGCTCGTGCGCGAGTTTAGCCCCGCCGCGAACGGCGCGGGACAGATCGTGGTGAGCTTTGTCAGCCTAGTCGACGAGGCTGAGTTGACTGGCCTCGAATTGATCCCGCCCCCTAGCCAAGTTTCGCCAGCGGCCGAGGTGATCACGCAGCTCAATGCCGGTGGTGCTGAGGTTGGCTCGTTCGGTGACGACCAGTCCTTCAATGATGGTGGCGCCTACTCGTCCAGCGCCATCGTCTCGACGAGTGGCGTGGCGAACGCAGCGCCGGCGGAGGTCTATCAGTCCGAACGCGTCGGCGATTTCTCTTACACGCTCGGTGGCCTGACGCCCGCCGAAACCTACACGGTGCGTCTGCACTTTGCTGAGATTTGGTGGACCTCCGAAGGTGATCGACGTTTCAACACTGCCATCAATGGCACGCAGGTGTTGACCGAGTTCGATGTCGTCAGCGCTGCCGGCGGAGCAAACATTGCCGTAGTGCGTGATTTCAGCGCGGTCGCCAACGCGCAGGGCCAGATCGAGGTCACTTTTACGAGCGTCGTCGACCTCGCCAAGTTGAGCGGTCTCGAAGTGCTCAAACCCATCGCCCAAGCACACCCGTCCCTACCGGGCCGCACGATTGGCGCGGGGCGCCATCCGCTGGCAGCGGGCTGTAATGCCGTCGCCCTTGCCTTTGCCGAGGACACGCAGCAATCGGCTGCTCTCTATCTTTCGACGTTCAAGGCCGCGGGCCAACCGTTCAGTTCGGTTCAGGTTGCGCAAACCAAGGTGTCGGCGCCGGAGCCCGGCGTTGCGGCACTCCCGGGTGATGATTTCGTCGTTGCGTGGACTGATTTTGACGAAGACGAGCTCGGCATTTCGCTCCGCAAGGTCGTGGGTGGTGTGGCGCAGGGTAAAGCCGTGATCGCCAATGAGGATCCGGCATTCTCGCAGAGTGGGTCGGACATCGTGTTCGATGGCAATGAGCTGGTCGTGGCGTGGGTGGATTCTCACGACGCAACCAATGGGCCTGATCTGCGTTATCGGCTGTTCACGCCCGATCTGAAGCCGCTGACTGGGGATCAAGTGCTTTCAGCGACGGGCGCCGTAGAAGACAACGTCGTGCTCGCGGGGCGCAATGGGCATTGGGCGGCGGCCTGGAGAGCGGGTTCGCAGGGGATGGAGAGCATCGAGGTGCAGAGCGGCTCTTCGCACTGGACGGTCGGGCCGTTCGCTCCGGGCGCGGCCGATGATCGGCCCGATTTGATCTTCTTGGACGATTCGCACCTGGCAGTGGCATTCACCAAGGGCACCGATACGGAGAACACGGGTCAAGCGAACGTGCCGCGCTTGCATGCGGCCGTGCTCGATCCGCGCACGCCAGGAGCTACGGAGTCGTTTGCGCTCGCGCCCGCGCAAATGCCTTATGCGATCCAATCTGCGGTGGGTCAGACGCAGCCGAATCTGGTGTTGAGCTCCGACCACTTACTCGTGGCGTGGCGCTCGGATGCGGTATTCGGCGAGCATCTCGGGTCCGAGCTGTGGTCACGGCGTGTGCCGTTTACGGTCAGCGGCAACACGCTGACGTTGGACCCGTCGCACTTGGAGACGCCACTCATTCAAACGGACGCGCAACGCGAAGGCGACCAAGACGCGTTCCGCATGGTGGCCACGACGCTCTGGCCGAGCGGCGGCATTGCGAGCGTGTGGGATGACTCGAGTCGTTCTTTCGGAGCGAAGTCGGGCGGGCCTGACGTCGTGCTTCAGGTTGCCCGGGACGTTCCGGAGCGTGTCCCGCCATTGACGTCCTATGCGGTGAGCGACAACGGCTTGTATTACGACGTGAATTTGCTGCGAAGGAACTACCCGGGGCCAACAGTCACGCGGACCTATCAGGGTGATGCCACCTATTTCATTCCTCAAATGGTGCCGGAGTCGGTGTTCGACGGGGATGACAATTGGTGGGCGTACAGTTCGGCGTCGGGCGCCGATCCGAACGCAGGCGCCACCTTGACGATCGACATGGGGCAGTATTTCTCGGTCGGCGCCGTGCGACTCCTTTACTATTACACCGGCAATGCGCCACCGACGCAGACCCTGCGTCTCGGCACGACGCCCACAGACGCCGGAAACTGGCAGACCATCCTCGACAACACTCCCGGACTGGACGACCACACCTATAGCTTTAACGTGATCACAGCGCGCTTCCTCGAGGTGAAGATGAAGGGGGCTCCTAAGGGCGGGCTGATGGAAGTGATGGTGTATCCAAGTACTCAAACTGGGCCAGCTCCGAGTCCTATCGACGGGTACGACCTCAGCTACTTCGCCACCGTGACGGCGAATAGCAACTGTAACAAACCCACTCCCTGGCTCTGGACGGGAGGCGTTATCGCCGCAAATGTCGCGCACCAGGGGACCTTTCCTTATGCGACGGGGGACTGTGTTGGAACGTACGACCTCGGCGCGCAGTATCCCGTTTCGAGGGTGTATCTGAACTTCTATGTCGGCTCGAATTGGGCCAGCGGCGGGCGTGTCGACGTCGCTGCCACTCCCGGCGCGTACAGCAATGTTTACGACAGCGGCGTTGGTAACCAGTTCGCGTTTACGGACTCGATGGGTTACACGTTCCCGTCACAGCCCGTTCAATACATTCGAATGACGGACTACGCGATACCGGGTGTTGGCCCAGCCAGCGGAATCCTGCAATCAATCCAGGCGTTCGCGACACCTTCGTCGCGCGTTGCCTATTATCCGCTCGGCGCCGATCGCAACTACTTCAGCGTGAATCTGGCGCGGCGTCCGGCGGGCGACATTCAGCCCACCGCGGCCGTGGTCTATTCGAACGGTGCGCTCGCCTACGCATCCCCACCAGCGCAAAATGCGGCCAACGTGCTCGACGGCGATGACGTGTCGTTCAATTGGACCGCCACGTCGGGGACGCTTGCGGCCGCGACGACCACGCTGACGGTCGATCTCGGACAAGTGCAGTCGGTCGGTGCGATTCGTCAGCTTTACGGAAACTATTGGCCACTGAGCACGAGCCTGCGCGTCGCCCAGTCGTTGGCAGGACCTTGGACGCAAGCCATGGCGGACACCGCAGTCACGAGCAATGACTTCACGTCCTCCTTTGCGGGAGTTCCCGTGCGCTACGTGGAGCTCACCATGAAAGGCACTACCTCGGTAGCCTTCGTGAACCTATTGGAGTTGCAGGTTTTCCCCAGTTCTACGACCGAGCCTGCGCCGAGCTCCGCGGGTCATCTTGATCGGGCCTACCTGAGCGGCATGTCTGTCACGCAGAACGCAAACATGGGTCGGAGCGGTGCGCCTCGCGTTCACTCAGTGCAGGGTGCTACCGGGTACTACGTCAAGAACACGGCGCAGGGGGCGACGGGCGATGCGACGCTCACTATCGATCTGGGCCAGCAGTATTCAATCTCTGAGGTTGGCCTCTCGTTCTTTGGGAATCAAACCTGGCCGGCGGGAGGCAAGATAGACGTCGACGACGGGGCTGGCGGCTGGGCCACTGTATTCGACACCGGGCACGGGACCGCGCTCGGCCCTGCGGCAGACGGCACAGAGCGCTTCCCTTTCGCCCCTCACTTGACCCGGCACGTACGCCTCACGGGCTACTTCGATCCGGCTTTGGGGCAAGGGCTCCTGGAGAACATCGAAGTGTTTTGAGTGCAAGCCATCGGCCTCGCCGCGCATCGCTGGCTCCAGTCTTGAACGGTGATTGGGCCGGGGATCGGTAGGAAAGGAGCCGCGGGGCAGCGGGAGCCGCTGAAGGCGAGCGGGTCTTCCGTTTGGGCGAGCGCCGCTGGCGAGTTCGTGGGCTGACCAAGGCCGCGACGCCGGGGTCGTTGAAGGTAAACCTCTTCGTGTCGCGCGAAGGCGGCGGTTTCCCCGCGGGCACGCCGGAGCTGTACTCGGGGCGACAGTGTGCTGTGTTTTTGAAGCAGCGAAACCAGGAGAAACGAGATAAGATATAAGTACTCATGGCATCGGTGAAGGCACACGTCCGAAACGGCTACTTCGTCAGCGACGAGCCCGCCAACTTGCCGGAGGGTACGCCGGTCGAACTGCAGCTGGTGACGACTGATCCGTGGGCGGACATAGACCCCGAGGAACGCGCGGAGATCGAAGAGGGGGTTGAAGAAGGGATCCGCGACATGGAGAACGGTCGCCACATGGAAGCCCGCGCGTTTATGGCTCAGCTCCGAACCAAGAACCCGTGAGGATCGTCGAAGTCTCGGTGCGTGCGCAGCTCTGCGTCGAGCGCATCGATACGCGTTGGCGGAAGAAGGCGGATCATCCGGACGTCTTCAGAGCGGAGATGGACGAGCTCATCGAGCACCTGGGGACAGTAAGCAGCCCAGGCACGCCGTGCCCGACCGCGCGACGGCCGCAGCTCAGGCGAATGCTGCTCGAAAAGGCCAAGTGCCACGTCTACTTCCTCATCGACGAGCGCGAGCAGCAGATCGACGTGCTCTACGTCTGGGATGCACGGCGCGAGCGAGCACCGAAGCTCTGAATCCGCGACGACGGGGTCGTTGAAGGTAAACCTCTTCGTGTCGCGCGAAGGCGGCGGTTTCCACGTGGGCACGCTGGCGCTGTACTCGCGGCGACAGTGTGCTGCGTTTTTGAAGCAGCCTTGCAGCTCCCGCCCCCAGAGAGCATAGTCCCCGCCGCAGATGGGCACGAAATGGCTGCTGATTGCTCTGCCTCTGATCGTATTCGGAGTGCTGCTGCAGTCGGCCTTCTGGGTACCCACCTACGAGAGCCAAGCGCAGGGCAACCCAGAGCGGCTGCGGACGTTCGTGCGCACGTCGATCGGGGACGCCAAGGTTTTGAATCCGATCATCTCGTCGAACGCGTCGGCCTCCGAGGTGTACGAGAACAAGATCTTCGAGGGATTGGTAGTTGCTGATCGGAATCTGAAGCTGGTTGGCTTGCTTGCCGAGCGTTGGCAGATCACCGAGGAGGCCTACGTGGCTGCCTTGCCCGACCGCACGCTGCCAGATGGGCGGCCGGCTACCGCGGCTCACTTGGCTTCGCTGATCGAGGCCGCTTGGAAGAGCGCGCGGCTGGGTGGCGTCGAGGCCAGCATCCAAGGGGTAGAACAGGTCGCCGCGGAGACGCGCACGTTGACCGAGACCGCAATGGTGGACGACGCCAAAGGCAAGAAGGCGCCCATCGACATCGAACTCAGCATCGAAGTGCCGGAGCGGGTGAAGATTCGGTTGTCCAAGGTCGAATCTCAACTGTTCAAAAAGCTCGAATCCGTCCTGGGCGCAGGCTACTTCGAGGGGTTCCCGTTTGCTGACCGGATCAAGGCCAAAAATCCTCGGCTGCTCCATCACCTCACGGAGAAGCTGCCGGAATTGCTGGGCATCGGTGAGCACAATCCAATCGTCACGTTCTATCTGCATCCGGGCGTGCGTTGGCATGATGGCCTGCCGTTCAGCGCGGAGGACGTGAAGTTCACCTACGACGCGCTGGTGAACCCGCGCAACACCTCACCGCGTGCTTCTTCGTTCGAGGGGGTGAAGTCGGTCGAAGTGCTGAACGAGCTCACCGTGCGCATGACCTACAAGCGCCTGTACTCGCCGGCGATCATCGACTGGCAGATGGGTATCATTCCGAAGCATTTGTTGGACGACGCGGCGCTGCAGCGCGAGATGGCCAAGGCTGCGCTTTCGAAAGAAGCGCGGGAAAGCTTCTCGGTTCGAAGTTCGGGGTTCAACCGCGCGCCAATAGGGACCGGGCCGTGGCGCTTCGCCGAGTGGCGCCAGGACCAATTCATTCGCCTGCAGCGCAACGACGACTATTGGGGAAAAAAGCCCGAATATCGCGACGTCTTCTTCCGAGTCATTCCCGACTACCTGACGCAAGAGCTCGAGCTTCGGGCGGGCGCCTCGGATCGGTACGAGGCGTTGCCCCATCAGGCGGCACGCTACCGCAAAGATCCTGCCTATCACGTGCTCGATCGCCGACGCGGCTACTACCAGTACATCGCCTACAACACGCGGCGACCGCTGTTTCAGGACGTGCGCGTGCGGCGCGCGTTGGGCATGGCGATCGACGTCGAGAGCATCATCAAGTATGCGCTCTCCGGTGAAGGCAAGCGCTCTACTGGTCCGTTTTACTCGAACACGCCCTTCAACGACCCCAAGATCCAGCCGTTGCCCTTCGACCCCGCTGGTGCGCTCGCGTTGTTTGCCGAAGCGGGCTGGCACAAGAACGCGCAGGGCATGCTGGAGAAGGATGGCAAGCCCTTCCAATTTACCTTGGTCACCAACAACGGGAATCCGCAACGAAAAGCGGTCATGACCATCGCGCAAGAGGCGTGGCGGAAGCTCGGCATCGATTGCAAGATTCAAACCTTCGAATGGACGGTCTTTCTCGAAGATTTTGCGCACAAGCTCAACTTCGATGCGCTCGTGCTGGCTTGGGTCGGGGGCGACATCAGCCCCGACAAGTATCAACTCTGGCACTCGAGCCAGACTGGCCCCTATCAGCTCAACTTCTCCGGTTTCAAGAACCCCCGCGTCGACGAGCTGATCGTACGGATTCGCGAGGAGTATGACTTCGACAAGCAAGTCGCTCTGACGCACGAGGTGCACCGTTTGATTGCGGACGAGCAACCTTTTACGTTCCTGTACGAACCCACCGAACCGGTAGTACTCGACAGGCGGATCGTGGAGGTGGAACACAAGCCGGATGGCAGTGAGGCCTACCGAAAAATCGTACCGACGCCCTCGGGAGCGATCGACTTCTACTTCGAGCAATGGCGTAAGCTGCCTCAGGAGCCGAACTATGCTCCGTGAGCGTAGCCAGCTCAGAGGTAGCGGCTGATGTGGCGCTTTCTAGTCCGGACGATCGCGCAACGGCTGTTGCTCCTGGTCGTGATTTCGATCGTGTCCCACACGGTGATTCATCTCGCTCCCGGTCAGCCCTCGGAAGTGGATGCGCTGAACCCGATGATGAAGGCGGAGGACGTTGCGCGCATCCGCCAGTCATTCCACCTAGATGACCCGATTTACCTGCAATACGTGCACTGGATGAAAGATCTGTGCACGGGCCAGCTCAAATCGTTCCGGGATGGAATGCCGGTGGTGCCGACGATTTGGGAACGTTTCCTGAACTCGCTCCCGCTCTTCGTGTGCACCACGCTGATCGTGTGGACGGCATCTTTCCCGATCGGCATTCGTGCGGCCTTGAAGCGGGGTTCTCGCTACGATCGCTCGACGACCTTCGTCGCTTACACGTTGATTTCGGTCCCTGGCTTCTTTCTGTCCTACCTTTTGATTCTCTGGGTCGTGCGGACATTTCATTTGCCCGTCATCGGTCTCGCCACGTTTGGCACGGAGAGCGAAAGTGGTGCGGTGCGCCTGATGGATCGCATCTGGCACTTGGCGATCCCTTCGCTGATGGCCGCGCTGACGGGCATCGCGGTGCTCTCGCGTTACGTGCGTGCACAAATGCTGGAGGTGCTGGGTCAAGACTACGTGCGCACGGCGCGTGCCAAGGGCCTGGATGAAGACCATGTGGTCTACGGTCATGCGCTGCGCAACGCGCTCTTGCCGTTCGTGACCATGTTCGGCCTGCTCTTGCCGGGTTTGATCAGCGGGTCGGTGATTTTCGAGCAAATCTTTGCCTGGCCGGGGCTGGGCTTGCTCGGTTACGAGGCGATTTTAGCCCGTGATTTCCCGATGATTCTCACGCTCAACTTCATGGCCGCGGCACTCACGCTGCTCGGCATTCTGCTCTCGGACATCCTGTACGCGCTGGTCGATCCGCGCATCCGGTTGGAATGAGCACTCCGCTGGCCCCCACTCCTGGCGAGCTCGCGTTGGGTCCGTCGCGGCCGGACGCGGAGGCGCTCGGCATCGCCGAGACGCCCGCGCAGCAGCTGTGGCGTACGTTTCGCAAAGACCGGCTGGCTATGGTCGGCTTGTACACGCTGGTCACGCTGCTCGTCGTGGCGTTGCTCGGCAATCTGCTGACGGGCTGGTGGGTGGTGTTCGACCCGACGACCGTGCGCTTACCGGACAAGCTCCTCCCGCCCTTGAGCGCAGCCTCGAGCGCACTCGGCAAGGACTTGCTGCCGCCCTTTCACGTTTACCCGTTCGGTACGGACGAACTCGGCCGCAACGTGTTCGCGCGCATGCTGCAAGGTTCGTTCGTGTCGCTTTCGGTGGGTATCGTCGCCGTCAGCATTTCGCTCGGCATTGGAGTGACGGTGGGCGGTTTGGCGGGCTTCTACGGACAGCGAAAGCTCGGACCGCTCAGCGTGGATTCGTGGCTCATGCGCTTTACCGACGTGGTGCTGTGTTTTCCGACCTTTTTCTTGATTTTGACGGTCGTGGCGCTGCTCCCGCCCAGCATCTACAACATCATGATCGTGATCGGTATCACCAGCTGGATGAGCACCGCGCGCTTCGTTCGCGCCGAGTTCCTCGCCTTGCGTGAGCAGGATTTCGTCACTGCGGCCAAAGCGCTCGGCCTGCCCGAGTGGCGGATCATCTTCCGGCACATGATCCCGAATGCGTTGGCTCCCGTGCTCGTCTCGGCCACGATCAACGTCGCGCACGCGATCCTGACCGAGTCCGCGCTGTCCTTTCTCGGTTTTGGTGTGCGGCCGCCCTACGCGACGTGGGGTAATATATTGGCTGATGGGCGCTCGTACATCTTCGATGCCCCGTGGTTGTTCTTGATTCCGGGTGCCGCGATCTTGCTGGTGGTACTTGCCTTCAATTTGGTCGGTGAGGGGTTGCGCGACGCGATGAACCCGAAATTGCGAAAGCGTGCCGGCTGATGACCGCCCCCACCGAACCATTGCTGGCGATTGCCGATCTTCGAGTGGAGTTTGCAACCGACGCTGGCCCGGTGCCCGCCGTGCGCGGCATCGACCTGAGCATTTCAGCCGGTGAAACCGTGGCTTTGGTCGGTGAATCGGGCTCGGGCAAATCCGTGACGGCGATGTCGGTCATGCGCTTGACCGAGGGCCGCATCGCGGCCGGCAGCATTCATTTCCTAGGCCGTGATTTGGCGAACCTTTCGGATGCCGAGATGCGCGACGTTCGCGGCGGTCAAATCGGCATGATCTTTCAAGAGCCGATGACCTCGCTCAACCCCGTGTTCACGATTGGCCGCCAAATCGAGGAGGTGTTGCTGCTCCACCAGCGGCTGAGCCCGCGCGCGGCTCGCGCCCAAGCGATCGAGTTACTGCAGCGCGTTGGCATCCCAGCGCCCGAGCGCCGCCTCGCGCAGTATCCGCATGAGCTCTCTGGCGGCATGAAGCAGCGCGTGATGCTGGCCATGGCCATCGCATGTCGTCCGCGGCTACTGATCGCGGATGAACCGACGACCGCTCTCGACGTCACGATTCAGGCGCAAATCATGGAACTCTTGCGTTCGCTCAAGCAAGAGTTCGGGATGGCGGTGCTGCTCATCACGCACGACCTTGGCGTGGTGGCCCACTTCGCCGAGCGCGTGCTGGTGATGTACGCCGGAAAGCTCGTCGAGCAAGGTTCGGTGCGTGACGTGTTCAAACGCGCCTCACATCCGTACACCCAGGCCTTGCTCGCCGCGTTGCCGGATCCGCTGAAACCCGCGGAGCGCTTGGAAGCGATCCCGGGCCGCGTCCCGTCGCCGTCGATGTTGCCCGCGGGTTGCGCGTTTTGCGCCCGCTGCGCGCACGCGTTCGAGCCCTGCGCAGGGCGACAGCCGCCGCTGTTCGAGGTCGGGCACGCCCATTCCGCAGCCTGCTTTTTGCGGCAGGCCTAACCGCGTCGCGGAGGCGCCGGGCTGGGCAACGGCGACTGCGCCCAGGCAGCGGTTTTCTGGGAGGGGGCGCTCGCGATCCAGCAGCGCAGCTCACCGCGCGCTGGGTTCCCCCCCGTCGGGGATCACGAAGCGCGTCGCACTCGGACGCCGAAGGCTGAGCCGGCCCACGACGGCGTGGGCGACCATCAAAAACCCAGCTCTGGTCGAGGAGCGAGGATTCGGGCTGTGCTAGCGTGGCCTTCGATCGTTCCCCATGTCGTTAGCGGCTTCAGCATTGGTTTCTGCGGAGTCTGAGCCTGCCGCGGCGCTCGTGCAGGTAACGGGGTTGCGTAAGTATTTCCCGGTGAGGGGCGGCCTATTTGGCGGCGTCGTCAATCAAGTGCGCGCGGTGGAAGACGTCGCGTTCCAGATCGAGCGCGGAGAGACGCTTGGCTTGGTGGGGGAGTCGGGCTGCGGGAAGACGACGGTCGGGCGCATGGTGCTGCGCCTATTGGAGCCCACGGCGGGCAGCGTGCATTTCGATGGTCGGGACTTGTCGACGCTGGGTCGCGCCGAGCTTCGCCAGATGCGTCGGCGAATGCAGATCGTGTTTCAGGATCCGTACTCGTCGCTCAATCCACGGCGTACGGTGGGCGATGCCATCGGCGAGCCGCTGTTCGTGCACGGGCTGGGCAAGGGTGCAGAGATCGATCGGCGCGTGGGCCAGTTGCTGGAGCGCGTCGGTTTGCCGGGCAGCTATCGCAGCCGCTATCCGCATGAGTTTTCCGGTGGCCAACGGCAGCGCGTGTGTATCGCGCGGGCGCTCGCCCTTTCGCCGGAGTTCATCGTCTGTGACGAGGCAGTGTCCGCGCTCGATATCTCGATTCAAGCGCAAATCCTCAATTTACTGAGTGATTTGCGGGATGAATTGGGGCTCACCTATCTGTTCATCAGCCACAACCTCAATGTCGTGCGGCACATCGCCGATCGCATCGCGGTGATGTACTTGGGCAAGCTGGTCGAGATCGCGCCGGCCGCCGAGCTGTTCGATGCGCCGCAGCATCCGTACACACGTGCGCTCATTTCTGCCAATCCGGTGCCCGATCCGGACGTGCCGCTTCAGCCAATCATCCTGAAGGGTGAATTGCCTTCGCCGCTCGATCCTCCCGCGGGCTGCCGCTTTCACACACGCTGCCCCGAAGCATTCGAGCCGTGCAGCCACGTGGTTCCCCAAGCGCGGCTGGTTCGCGCTCGCGGAACCGAGAACCAGAACGAGCACCGCGTGTGGTGCCACCTGTATGACGATGCTCAGAAGCCTGCTTAGCGCGTTCTTGGTCTTCGCCGCGGCGCTCTTGGTCGTGGGCTTTACTTTGTCTACGTCCACCGGGCGGCGCGCGGATTTTCGCATCAGTAACGGCGCTGAACCGAAGACTCTGGACCCACAACTGGCAACCGGGCAGCCCGAGCACCTGATCTTGAGCTCGATCTTCGAAGGCCTCGCGCGCCTCGATGCGCAGTCGCTCGAGCCGGTGCCCGGAGTGGCTGAGTCTTGGGAGATCTCCGGCGACGGTAAGACGTACACCTTTCACATCCGCCCGGGCGCGCGCTGGAGCGACGGTCAGCCGATCACCGCGCACGACTTTTGCTACGCTTGGCGCCGCTTGCAGGAGCCGAGCTTGGGCTCCGAGTACGCGTACATCATGCACATGGTGCGCTACGCGCAAGCGTACAATACGCATGCCGAGCAAGCCTCGGCGCTGCACGGCTCGATCCGAGCGGCTGCGGCTGAGCTCTTGCAAAAGTATCCCGGGCCGATCCCGGCCGCCGCGGTGCTCGCGTTTTCGTCCAAACAGAGTCTGGATGCGACGCTCAAGGGCACGCCAAACGAGGTGTTGCGCAATTTCCTGCTGCGCGCGCCGGGCGATTTGCCGCGCGGCGAGCTGAGTGCCCTGCCCGCGCAGTTCGAACTCGAGAGCCAGCGGCGCGCGGCGCTTTACGAAGAAGCCAAACGGCATTTCGGCGTCGACGGCGGCGTCTACGCGAAAGACGATCACACCCTGGTCGTGGAGTTGCAGGCGCCAACGCCGTATTTCCTGGAGCTGACCAGTTTTTATCCGCTGTTCCCCGTGCCGCGTAGGGCGGTGGAGCAGAGCGGGGGGCGCAACTGGTTCTTGCCGGATCGAATCGTCTCGAACGGTCCGTTCCGACTCCGTGACTGGCGCGTGGGCGATCACATTCGGCTCGAGCGCAACGAGCGCTATTGGGGCCAGAACGAAGTCAAGCTGCGCGAGATTGACGTCCTGCCCATCGAAAACACGACCACCGCTTTGAACCTGTACCTGACCGGTGAGGTGGATTGGTTGACCTATCAGAGCATCCCGCAAGACTTGCTGCCGGATCTGCGACAGCGCCCGGATTCCTTCAACGGCCCGGCTTTCATCGCCTACTATTACCGGATCAATTGCACGCGAAAGCCGTTCGACGACGTGCGCGTGCGCAAGGCGTTGAACCTCGCCATCGATCGGGAGCAAATCACGCGCGACGTGCTGCGCCTTGGCCAACTGCCGACCAAGTACCTCGTGCCGCCCGGAATTCGGGGCTACAAACCCCCAGAAAGCGGCATCAGTTACGACGTCGAACAGGCACGCAAGCTGCTCGCCGAGGCCGGCTTCCCCGAAGGCCGCGGCTTCCCCAAGTTCGGGATCTTGTACAACACGCTCGAGTCCCACAAAAAGGTGGCCGAGGTCTTGGCCGATCAGCTGCGCCGGAACCTGCACATAGAGGTGACCGCGTACAACCAAGAGTGGCAATCCTACCAGCAGAGCACGCGCTCGCTGGACTACGATCTAGCGCGCGCCGGCTGGGTCGGCGACTACGAGGATCCGAACACCTTCCTCGACTTGTGGCAGACCAACGGCGGCAACAATCAAACCGGCTTTAGTAGCGTCGTCTACGATCGTCTGCTGGCCGCCTCCGCAGACGTCGAGCGATTCGTAACTCAGCCCGAGTTCGTGCTCGAGCACGCGCATGATGCCACCACGTTGAAGCGGCTGGTCGACGCCGTGCGCGAAACTGCGGATGCCGCACAGCGGCTGAAGAGCATGGCCGAGCTGCGCATGGCGTTGCTCGCGGAAGCCGAACGCATCTTGGTCCACGACGAATTCCCGATTGTGCCGGTGTACGTCTACGTGGTGTCGAACATGGTGAAGCCCACCGTCAAAGGCTTTTACAGCGAGCTCGTCGGCCGTGACGGCACGAAGCGGCCCAATTTGCGCGATCTGCACCCGCTCCGTAGCGTCTCGATCGAGCGGGCTGCCGAGAGTGAAGGCGGGGCACGGTGATAGAAGTCTCGATCCTCGTTTTCGGCGTTGTACTGCTGGGCGCAATGGCTTGGTGCCCGCCCCGCGCGACGCGCGCCCTGGGTGCGTTGTTGTTCGGCGCGGCACTCGCAACGGTGCTTCGTTTTGCGCTCGGAGTGCCGGTGGCGGTCGGCGGCGGGCTGCTCGCGGCCGCACTGACGTATCGCTTCTTTCCGCTCTTGGTCCTGCGGCGCGTGCTGTTCCTGGTGCCGGCGTTGGTCCTGCTGATCTACGCGACCACGCTGCTCATGTACCGCGCGCCCGGCAATCCGTTCGCAAACGAGCGCGCCACGACGCCGCAAGTCGAGGCCGCGCTGCGCGCTCAGTACGGCGTGCCCAAGAGCGCGTCTGCGTTCTTCGGCATTTACATGCACCGGCTATTGGTCGAGGGCACGCTCGGTCCGTCGATCAAAGTGCAAGGTCGCACCGTGGAAGAGCTGATCGGCCCCGCATTTCCGGTCAGCGTTGCGCTGGGCTCACTGTCGCTGTTGTTGTCCGTCGCGCTTGGCCTAGGGCTCGGGATTTTGGCCGGTTTGCGGCGCAACACCGCGATCGATCATTTGAGCATGCTGCTGGCCTTGATCGGCGTTTCGCTGCCCAATTTCGTGCTCGGCTCAGCGGCGATGATCGTCTTCTCGCTGTGGTTTCGCTGGTTGCCCGTGGCCGGTTGGGGAAGCTTGCGGCACGTGCTGATGCCGGCCATTGCCCTCGCGCTGCCGAATGCCGCGATCATCGCGCGCCTGGCGCGCAGCGGAATGATCGAAGTGTTGCAGCAAGATTACATTCGCACCGCGCGTGCCAAGGGCTTGCCCGAGAGCTGGGTCGTGGTGCGACACGCTCTGCGTGGCACGCTCATGCCCGTGGTCTCGTTCTTGGGTCCGGCGGCGGCGGCGACCATGACCGGTTCGTTCGTGGTGGAGGTGCTTTTCGCAGTGCCGGGCATGGGGCAGTGGTTCGTGAAGGGCGCGATCAACCGCGATTATTCGGTCGTGCTCGGTACCGCCATCGTCTATTTCGGCTTGGTCATCCTGTTCAATCTGATCGTCGACTTGGCTTATGCCTGGCTCGATCCGCGCCTGCGGAGCACAGCGGCTCATGACTAGAAGCCCGTTTCAATTGGCCATGCAGCGCCTGCTGCGCAACCGCGTGGCGATTTTGGGCGGTGTGCTGCTCGCGCTGATCGTGTTCGGTTGCGTGTTCTTGCCCATGCTGCTCGGGTTGGATCCGAACCGGACTCAGCCCGCGTTGCGCAATCTGCCGCCTTCGGCGCGCTTTCTGTTTGGTACCGACAATCTCGGCCGCGATCTCGTTGCGCGCGTGTTGGTGGGCGGTCGCACCTCGCTCTTGGTCGGCCTCGCGGCGACCGCGGTTTCAGTGCTCGTGGGCGTAGGCTATGGAGCAATCGCCGGCTTCTACGGCGGCAAGATCGACGAAGCCATGATGCGCTTGGTCGATTTCATGTACGGCTTGCCCTACATGTTCTTGGTCATACTGATCATGCTCATGTTCTCGGAGACCGCGCGTGGCGACATGCTACCGGTGTTCTTGGCTCTGGGTTTGGTGCAATGGCTGACCATGGCGCGCATCGTGCGCGGTCAGGTGCTCGCCCTGCGCCGCCAAGAGTTCGTGCTCGCTGCCGAGCTCCTGGGCGTCAGTGACGCGCGGCTCTTGATTCGCCACGTGCTACCCAACGTACTCGGCGTGATCATGGTTTACGCCACGCTGATGGTCCCGTCCGTGATCATCTTGGAGTCGTTCTTGTCGTTCCTCGGTCTGGGCGTCGCTCTCTCTTGGGGCCAATTGGTCTCCGACGGCATCGCGGTGATCAACCCGATTCGTTCGTATTGGTGGATCTTGCTCTGGCCGAGTGTGTTCCTCGGCGTCACCCTGATCAGCCTGAATTTTCTGGGTGACGGCCTGCGTGATGCCCTCGATCCAAAGGGTAGAACGTGACGCAAAGCGCACAAGAGTTGCTCCGCGTTCGCGATCTTTCCGTCACCTTCGCGACGCGAGAGCGCACCGTGCGCGCGGTCGACAGCGTGAGCTTCGATGTGGGTCCTGGTGAAGTCGTCGGCTTGGTCGGTGAATCCGGCTGCGGTAAGAGCGTCACCAGTCTGTCGATCTTGGGTCTGCACGAGAAGTCGACCAGCCGGGTGACAGGTAGCATTCGTTTGGGCGAGCGCGAACTGGTGGGCGCATCGCCCTCGGAACTACGCGAGGTCCGCGGCAACCGCGTGAGCATGATCTTCCAGGATCCGCTCACCAGTCTAAACCCTTATCTGCGCGTAGAAGAGCAGCTTGCGGAGGTGCTCGATCTACACCTTCATCTGCGGGGAGCGGCGGCGCGTGCTCGCATGCTCGAAATCTTGGGCCAAGTGGGCATTCCCGGTGAAGAGCGGCTACGCGCCTACCCGCATCAACTCTCGGGCGGCATGCGCCAACGCATTTGCATCGCCATGGCGCTCTTGTGCAACCCCGAACTTTTGATCGCGGACGAACCGACGACCATGCTCGATGTCACGATCCAGGCGCAAATCCTGGAGTTATTGCGATCGTTGCGAAAGCAGCGAAAGATGTCGATTCTGTTCATCACGCACGACTTGGGCGTCGTGTCCGAGATCTGCGACCGTGTGATCGTGATGTACGCCGGTCGCATCGTGGAGCAAGCGCGCACCGCGGATCTCTTGCACGCACCCTTGCACCCATACACCGAGGCGTTGCTGCGCAGCACACCGCGAGTAGATGTGCCCGGCGGTGGCTCGCTGCACCCGATCGGTGGCTTGCCGCCGCGCTTGTCCGACGAAAAGCTCGAGGCGTGCGCGTTCGCGCCGCGTTGTCCGCGCGTGCGTGAAGGCTGCCGGCAAGGCGAGCCCGCGCTGACCAACGCAGGCGGCGAGCGCTTGCGTCGTTGCATCGTGCCCGTGGCCGAGATGGTGGAGGTGCGCTCATGAGCGAGCCGGCGCCGCTGCTCAAAGTCCGCGACCTGCGCGTGCACTTCGCGACCGAAGGCACCGTAGTGCGCGCGGTGGATGGGGTTGATCTCGAGCTCCGTGCGGGCGAAACACTGGCTTTGGTCGGGGAATCGGGCTGCGGTAAGTCCACCTTGGCGCGCGCCCTGGTTGGCCTCAATCCGATCACCTCCGGCTCTGCAGAGCTCAAAGGGCGCACCATTACCGGTCTCTCGCGTGCCGCCGCGCGCCCATTTCGGCGCGAGCTGCAGCTCGTGTTTCAAGATCCGTACGCGAGCCTCAATCCGCGCTTCACGATCGCTCAAACGTTGGCCGAACCGCTCCTTCTGCACGACAAGGCGACCCGCAGCAACGTCGATGGTCAGGTATGCGAGCTCTTGGCGCAGGTCGGCCTCGATCCGGATCTGCGCGCCCGCTACCCGCACGAATTCTCGGGCGGCCAACGCCAACGCATCAGCATCGCCCGCGCGCTCGCGGTCGAACCGAGTCTGTTGCTGTGCGACGAAGTGACCTCCGCGCTCGACGTCTCGATTCAAGCTCAGATCTTGGATTTGCTGCGCTCGGTACAACAGAAGCGCAATCTGAGCTACCTGTTCATCACTCATGACCTGGGCGTCGTGCGTTACATCGCGCACCGAGTGGCAGTAATGTACGTCGGCCAAATCGTGGAGCTGCGTGATACCGAGAGCTTGTTCGAATCGCCCGCGCATCCCTACACTCAGGCGCTTTTGGCCTCGATCCCGCGCATTTCCCAGGGTGAGCGTGTGCGCGCACCGTTGGCTGGGGAAGTGCCCTCTCCCGCGCGCCCTCCGAGCGGCTGTCGTTTCCATCCACGCTGCTCACACGCGTTCGATCGTTGCGCGAAGGAGCACCCCGCGCTCTATCCCGTGCTCGGCGGCACGAGTCGTTGCTTTTTGAACCAGTGACTGCCAAGCGCTTTCTCGCTTGTCGCGAGTAAGTTTGCGCGCTGACACGAGCTCGTGACAATGCCCCTCTATCCTGCTGTACCGTGGCAAGCCTTAAAGGCCGCGGACTGCTCGCGGTCAGAGTCGCGAGTGGTGCGTGTGCGCTGTCCCTGTTGGCATGGACGTTTCACGGTGTCGACTTCGGACGCGTGAGCGAGAGCATAACCAGCATTAGCACGCTGGGCCTGGCGCTGATCGCTTTGCCGGCGCTGAGCGCGCTGGTGCTGGAGTGCTTGGGCTGGAGTCGCGTGTTCAAGAGCCTGGGCCAAAGCGTCGCGTTCCGGCCACTCTTGCGGGTCCGGCTGATGACCGAAGCGGTCGCCCAGACCCTGCCTTTGGGCGTGATTTGGGCTGAATCCTTGAAGCCGATGTTGCTCGCACGCCACGCCGCCGTGCCCGCCAGTCGCGCCGTCGCCGGGCTCTTCGCTCGCAAGTATTTGTTGGTTGGCTCGCAAGCGACGTACGTGGCGCTGCTCTCGGCCTTCGGTTTTGCGACGCTGTGTCAGCTCTCCCTCTCGCTCACGGGTCACGCCGGCTTCGCCTGGGGCGCGTTCGCGGTCAGTGGTGTGCTGGGCCTGCTCGCCCTCGGCTTGTGTGGCACATTCGCGCGCGGCCAAGCCGCAGAACGCCTACTCGCACTACTCCGGCGCATCCCGAGTACGCGGCTACAGCGAGCTTTGTTGCGCCGCGAAGCGAGCTTCTCCAATACCGACCAATTGACCGCGCGCTTCTTCCAGCTCGGCTTCTTACGGGCGACCGTGACGCCCGGGGTGTTCTTCCTATGCGGTTGGCTGTGCGAAGCGCTGGAGAGCTTTTTGATCTTGAAGCTGTTGGGCGTCGAGCTCGACTTCTTTGCGCTGGCGAGCATCGAGGTCTTGTTGTCGTTCCTGAAGAACGTGCTGTTCGTCCTGCCCGCCGGCATTGGCGTGCAGGACGTGGGTTACGTGTCCTGCCTGACCGCGCTGGGTGTCCCCGACGCGCTCAACGTCGGCGCCGCTTTTTCTGCCCTGAAGCGCGGAAAAGAGCTGTTCTGGGCCGCGGTCGGCTACGCCCTGCTGGCTTCCGACCTGCGCCCCGCGCTCGCCGCGCGCACTCAGAACGAAGTGTTGACCGCGTAGTTTGCGCGCGCGGTATCCATGCTGAGGAAGCTGAACTGACCCTCACTGCACGAGCCGCTGTTCAAGAACAGGCGGTCACCGTGCAGTGCACTGGCGGCCAAGTGCGTGTGCCCCGTGACCATCACATCGAACTCTCGCTCGGTGGCCAGCGCCATGGCCCACTTCTGAAACGAACAGCGGGTACCGTCGAGCGATAGGCCGCCGCGCTTTTCATCCAATTCATTCAGCAGCCGATACAGCGCGCTCAGCCCGAGCCGGCGGATCCAACCGCCCAACCAAACGCCAAGCTCTGACAGCCAACGGCGCCGTTGCACTAGCTCGTCATTCTGATGCCCATGGGTGAACAGAATGCGTGTATCGCCGGTTTTGATCACGAGCTCATCCGGCGTACCTTGCACGCCCGCGATCAAGTCGTGGTTGCCGTGCACGTACAGGTAATTGCTGCGCTCGAAGCGAGCGGCAATCTCGGGATGAGACTCGCGTGCGAGGCGAAGTTCCTGTGCCGGATCACCTGGAAGCTTGCCGGTGAGCGTTTCCCAGATGTCGCCCAAGAGCACGACTTTCTCGAAGTTTTTCTCGAGAAAAGTAAGAAACTGAAGAAACTCTCCGTCTTCGTGCCCGAAGCCGTCTGCGGCTCCGCCGGTTCCCAGATGAAGATCCGAGATGACTGCGATCTCCATGATGCTCCTTCGTTCAACCCGGATTGGGTGAACCTGGGACCTCTGGATATCGGGACCATGTGTCGGAAACGTGCCGCTCCGGCAAGGCCTGGGAAACTTTGAACAAGTTATACACAGACAAGCTCTTCCTCCTTTACCTGGGGGCGCTGAGCTTGTTTGGCAAGGATCGAGCTGAATTTAAGCCGATTTGAATCGATCTGGTCTGACCACTTTGCGCCTCCGCCGGCGGGTGTGATGAGGCGAGCACCTCCGCCGGCGGGTGCGATGAAGCGATGACCTCCGCCGGCGGGTGTGAAGAAGCGAGCGCCTCCGCCGGCGGGTGTGAAGGAGCGAGCCGCCGGCGCGTGTGCTCTGACTCCGAATCACCTCCGCCGGCGGGTGCGATGGCGCGACTACCTCCGCCGGCGGGTGCGATGGCGCGACTACCTCCGCCGGCGGGTGTGATGACGCGACTACCTCCGCCGGCGGGTGCGATGGCGCGACTACCTCCGCCGGCGGGTGCGATGAAGCGATTACCTCCGCCGGCGGGTGTGATGAAGCGACTACCTCCGCCGGCGGGTGCGATGGCGCGAGCCGCCCGCGCGTGCGCTCTGACTCCGAATCACCTCCGCCGGCGGGTGCGACGCTCCTCGGTTGTCGCCCCGCACGACGCCGCCTAGCATCGCGTCGATGCTCTTGCCGCGTTGGTTCTCGGTCCCGGCGACCGTACTCTGCCTAAATTGCGCTGCACCAACGCCGGTCACTCCGAGTACACCCCCGCGCCCCGTCGCTCTGGCACCCCCTGCGGCGGCGCCGGTGAAGGACTATTCGACTGACGCCGCGGCAGGGGGAGTGATCGGTGGAGCGGTAGCTCGAGGCCTCGAGGCCGAGCTAGTGACGGCGCTCGAGAACCGCGGGAACTCGGCGGTGGCTGATGGCGCGCTGGCAGCTACCGCCGCTTGGATCCTGGATGAGCTGATTGTCGGTCGTCCGCTCGATCAGTCGTCGACCGAAGCGACCACCCGACGCCACGGCTTTGCCGGCGTCGTGCTGGCGATGGCGGGCTTCGAATTGAGTTCCAGCCAGGGGAGCCTCTGGCGCGACGCGATCGGGCGTGTGCCGGCCAACATGCCCATCACTCGCTACGGGATCAGTGTCTCGTCGGATGGTCGTGCGGCGGCGGTCGTGTTCGGCAATGTCGAGCTATCCCTCGCGCCGTTCTCGAGCCGTTTTACTCGGAACGAGAGCGTGGAGCTGCAGGGTGAAGTCGGGCCGCGTTTCGCGTTTGCCCGCGTATTCTTGACCAAACCCGACGGCACTGTGGAGCAGCAGGTGATGCCTTCGCGCGCGGTGCAGGCCAAATTTTCCTTCGCGACCGACGGTGTCTACAAACTCGAAGTAATGGGTGACGGCGAAACTGGCCCCGTGATCCTCGCCAACGTCCCGCTCTCGGTTGGCACCGCTGCACCGGAACGCGCGCGCGTCATCGGTCGCGCCACGACGCCTGCCGAGAGCGAATTGCGCGTGTTCGAGCTGCTCAATCAATCACGCGCTGCCGCCCACTTGCCCGCGCTTACCCCGGATGAAGCGCTGCGCGACGTCGCTTTTCTGCATTCGACGGACATGGCCGAACATGATTTCTTCGGTCACGTCTCGCCCACCACTGGTGATCCCGAAGCTCGGCTACGGCGCGCGGGGGTCGTCGTGTCGGCCTACGGCGAGAACATCGCCCAAGCCGACAGCCCGGAGAACGCGCATGAGTCCTTGATGAGCAGCCCTGGTCACCGCGCGGTGATGCTGGGTGCGCAATTCACGCACGTTGGTATCGCGGCGGTGCGCGCGCACAGCGCTTTGGTCTACACACTGGTTTTTGCGCGTCGTGCCGCTCCCGAAGCGATGCTTCACGACGCGAGCCAATTGCAAACCGCGTTTCTGGCTCTGCGTGCCAAAAACGGCCTGAGCCAACCAATTCCCGACGAGATTTACCGAGTTGCCGCCGAAGCCGGCCTCGCCGCATACCTGGCCGCGCCGGTTCCTACGTCCGAACTCGCCGTGACCGCGATGCATGCTGCGCTCGTCCAGGAAGTGCAACGCAGGCATGTATCGCGCGCGGGGAGTTGCTCGTTCGTGGGTGAATTGATCGATCCCGAACAGCTTGCGCAGAACTCGGTGCTGCTCGCGCCCGGTGTGCGACGCTTCGGCCTTGCCGCGCAGCCCCGCCCCGACGGCAAGGCCCTGTTGATCATGATAGTGTTGGAGGGCGCGCCCTGCGGTTAGGGATCAACGAACCTTGTACAGCAGCGCAACCTGCGCGGCCGACAAGACTCGGTCATAGATCCGCAAGTCATCGACTTCCCCGAACAAGGCGAGGCTAGTGTCGTCGGGCAAGCGCCCGAGATAGTTCGGTGAGGTGGCGCCCAGTTGCGAGGGCAGCACCTTCGGATTCGCCGTGCTCCCGACCGATTTGCCATCGATGTACAGATCGATGCTCGCCGAATTCCAGGAGAAGGCCAGATGATGCCAGACTTTGTCCGTCAAGACCGGCGTTGCGCTCCACAGATCGACGAATGGGGTGCCCGTATGCACTCCGCGCAAATGCGCTCCGGTGGCGGAGCCATTCTTGTCGTCGGGAATGAGGAAGATCGCTTCCGATTCGCCCAAGCTGAAGTGAAAGAGCGGGGCCACGTTGCGGGCCGTAGAAAGATCGCGGAGCCAAACGGAGAGTGTGACGGCCGAGCGACCACTGAAGACACCCGTCGGCAGCTCGACCCAATCGGTTGGGCTCACATTGTTCCGAATCGCGAAGGCCAGGCCCAGTTGTCCCGCGGGTCGTGTGCAAGTTCCGACGCACTTCGCGTTCTTGCTCGAATCCTTGGCATTCGAGGCAACCGAACCGCTCGGATCGTCGAAGGTGAAGTAAGAGATCAGGCCCGCCGCAGGGTCGAATCCGGTGGCGCCGCTCGCGCCGATGGCGCCGCTCGCGCCGGTGGCGCCGCTCGCGCCGGTGGCACCGCTCGACCCCGTGGTCCCGCCCGTACCGGTGGCGCCACCCTTGCCCGCCGAACCACTCGCGCCCGTGTTCATGATACCGCCAGCGCCGGCAGGCGACTCCGCGCCGCCATTCTCTTCGCTGCCGCTGTCCCCGAGCGGGCCGGCTCCCGCCGATGTTCCGCCGCTCGCTTCGGACGCGCTGCCCGCCGACCCGAACACGTCGCTTTCGCTCGGCATTTGCAGTGAGCACGCGGTGAGACAACCCGACAGGCAGAACCAGGTTCTGAGCGCAAATTGCCTTCCGGGCACAGCTAGAAACATTCGGGCTTGTAAGTCTTAACGCCGTCCGAGGCGAACACGTAAGGCGGGTTGCACTTTGCGGAGCGATTGCCCGCTACGGTCGCGGGCTTGTTCGTTGCTCGAGCGGTACCCGGCGTGTGCAGCCGCGAATTCGCTGCGCTCGAATCCACCGCGGCTGCAGCGGAAGGGCTCGCGGCTGTGAGCGCAGGATCTGGCGCGAGCACGATTTGCAGCGACATATCCCGCGTCAACACGACCTCTTTGCGCTCGCTCAAATGCCCGCTGGCACGAACCTCGAGCGCAACTTTGCGGTCGACCAGGGGCTGCGGCCCCGAGAAATGATCCGTGCCTAGTAGCTTGCCATCCAATAGAATTTCCGCGCCCTTCGGCAACGCCTGAACCTCGAACATGATGGCCTTGGGCGGACTCGGCTCGACTGCGCTTGCGGCAGGCGGTGGGGGAGCGCGCAGCGCCCAGGCGCCGACGAGTGTCAGAGCGGCCAGCGCGGCTACACCCGCCGCCAGACCCCAGCCACGCCGTTGAACTCGGAACGTGCGCGAGTTCTGCAGCTCCTGCAGCTCCATCGGTTCGGCGGTTACGCGAGCGGACTCACCGGACGGATTGGCGGGGAAAAAGCGTTGCCGCGCGCCGGTTGGCTCGAGCGCACCCGAATCCAATTCGCCGCGCAGGGCGGCCTTGATCTGGAGTTGCTCTTCCTGGCGCGCTTCACCGAAGTGCTCGGCCATGAAAGCCGCCAGCTCGTGCGAGCGAGTGAGTAAACCCTCCTTCGCGCTCGCATCCTCGATCGCGGCGAGCATCTCGAGCGCATTGTCGAAGCGATTCTCGGGCTCGATAGCCACCGAACGCTCCACGATGCGCAGAATCGACTCCGGCGCCGAGGGCGCGGCCACGCGCAGGTTGGGCAGGACGCCGGTTGCGAGGCTGCGGAACAGCTCGACCTCGCTCTTGCCCTCCCACATCCGCCGCCCAGCCACCGCTTCCCAGAGAATCACTCCCAGGGCGAATAGATCTGCGCGGCGATCGATGCTGGACGCGCCCATGATTTGCTCGGGCGGCATATACTGAATTCGACCCTTGATGATGCCCGAGCGAGTGGCTTGCACGTCCGTCGCGCTGATCTTGGCGATGCCGAAATCCAGCACTTTGACGGGCCCATCGTGGAGGACCATGATATTTTGCGGCGAGACATCGCGATGCACGCCATTCAGCGGAGATCCGTCCAGGTCTTTCAGCTCGTGGAAATGATGCAGGCCACGAAGCACCTGGCACAAGATCTGGAGGAACAGCGCGAGCGAGAGCTCCTTGCCGGCGCGCCTGATGATCGTCGAAAGCGGTGCGCCGTCCAGGTACTCCATGACGATGAAGGGGGATTCGCGGTATTCCACGACCTCCATCACTTGCACCACGTTGGGGTGGTTCATCTGCGCGGCGAGCTCGGCCTCACGTCGAAATAGCGCGCGCATCTCCGCGTTTGCGCTGAGCTCTGGGTTCAACACCTTCAGTACCACGAGCTTGCGGATGCCGGAGGCCAGGCTCTCCGCGAGATAGACCTTCGCCATGCCGCCGCGACCCAGCTCGAACAGCTGCCGGTACGCTCGACGTGGGTCTGTCTGATCGATGGCCACCACGCTCATTCTTGGTTTGAAGTTATCATGGAGAGTCTGACTCCGGCAGACTCCCTGCTGCTGTTTTGCGCACAGCGGTTTTCGCCAGACGCGTTTAAGTAACTCGTCAGTGGACTGTGTGTGTCCGACACTCACCCTAGGATTTCCAATATCAGCGGTGCGAATCGCAACGGCAATTCTGCAATCTCGGTTATGGCGCGCTTGAATCGAGCGTAGGATTTCGACTCGTGAGTACCGATTTGAAGCAGATAGCGGCGCGCCTAATCGTCTCGAGTTGGTTACTCCTTGGTGTTCCTCGCTTGGCCTTGGCTGATGTGGCGGCTTGTGTGCAAGCGCACGCCTCGGGACAGCGCGAGGCCAAAGCCGGTCGAATCAAGGCTGCGTCGGAGCTGTTCGCATCTTGTGTTTCGCAAGACGGCTGCCCCGACGCGATTCGCGCCGAGTGCGCTGAGTTCTACAAGGACGCCGAGCGCGCTTTGCCAACGCTGATCTTTGCCGCACTCGACGAGCAAGGCAGCGATCTGATTCAGGTCCGCGTCTACTCGGACGATCAGGTGCTGACCGAGACCTTGGATGGGCGTCCGATTGCCGTCGATCCTGGGCAGCATCACTTCAAGTTCGAGCTTCCTTCGAGTCAAGTGCTCGAGAGTGACGTGCTGGTGCGCGAGGGCGAAAAGAATCGCATCGTGAGCATGCGCGCGAAAGCAGCGCCGAAAGCCGCCACCGAAGAGCCCGCGTCCAGCCCGGTTGCCAATGGGGGGCGCAAGCTGCCGACCAGCTTCTGGGTCGCTTCGAGCATCGGCGCCGCAGGCTTGGTTTCCTTCGGTGCGTTCGCCGCGATCGGTCACGGCAAGCAGTCGACGTTGGACGCATGCTCACCGAACTGCGCACCGAGCAGTCGCGCGGACTTCGACGCCATGCGCCGCGACTACCTGATTGCAGATATTTCTCTGGGTGTTGCAGTCGTGTCGGCAGGCGTTGCAACGTGGCTCTTTCTGACCAGCGATCGTGCGAGCACGGCTGACCAGCGCGCCGCAAGCCCGCCCCGCGTGACGGTGACGCCCCTCGTTTCGACTCGCGGAGCCGGGCTCATGCTCAACGCCAGCGCCTTCTGAAACTGCGCGCCACCGGCGTGCACCTCCGGCTGCGCACCGCGCTGTGGTCGATGATTCGACTGGCCATGGGTGATCGGCTGATGGTGGGTTCTGATCAATTTTTGTACTGGGACCCCACTGACCCGAAGCAATGCCTCGCGCCGGATGTCCTGGTTTGGGTCGGCGCTCCCGATCGCCCTTTCCCATCGTGGAAAGTCTGGGAGCGCGGCGCCCCGCATTTGGCCGTGGAGGTCATCAGCCCCATCGATGCACGTGATCGTCCCTGGGCACGCACGCTCGCAGCCTCTGGAGCGGTCCGACGTCCTCGGCTTGTACTGGCTGGTCGAGCCCGCGCCGGACCTCGGTCGGCTACTCCGCCTCAGTCGTGATTCGGCAGGCCGCGACCGACTCCTCTCTGACGACGAGGCGCGCGTCGCCGAAGCCGAGCGGCGCGCCGCCGAAGCCAAGGCCCGCGCCGTCGAAGCCGAAGCTCGTGCCGTCGAAGGTGAGGGCCGTCGCATCGCCGAAGCACGCGTCCGTGAGCTCGAGGCCGAGCTGGCACGTCGCTCGAAAGGTTGAGGGGGCGCTCACAGGCCCCACCACGCACCTCGGTACCCGGCTGACCGCCTCAGAGCGCGTACAGCGACGGCAATAGCCCGCGCTTCACCAGCACCGCGATGATGCGCTGCGCGACCTCTTCCGCGTCCGTGCCGTCGAGGGAGACCACGATGTCCGCCGAGGTCGGGGCTTCCTCGCTGGGCTTCTGGTGACCCGGGCCGTACACGCCGCGCAGATCGCGGCGCTTGCGGAGCTCGAGCGAGGTGGCGACGTGGATCTCGACGAAGCGGTCGGCGCCGACCGCGTCGCGGATGGTTTCCCGATCCGCGCGCAGCGGCGAGGCGTAGGCGAAGATCGCGAGCAATCCGGCGTCCGTGGCACGGCGTGCGAGCTCGGGGGTCTGCGCGGGGCTCGAGCCGTCGGGCAAGACGCCGCGCGATAGACCGTCGTCGGGGTCGATCACGAAGGCCAAGCGCTTCTGATCGAAGAGCCGGCGCTCGAGCGCGAAGGCGATCGCGGTCTTGCCCGAAGCCGGCAAGCCCGTGAGCCACAGCGTGGCGCCCTTTTGGCCGAGGCGCTCGCTGCGTTCATCGGGGCTGATTTGACTGCGCGGGCGATCGAGAGAGGTTGGGCTACCTTCTTCGTACTCGGGCGCGCCGGGATCGACCTCCAGGATCATGCCCGCGGCGACCGTGTTGTTGGTCAGCGAGTCGATCAGGATGAACGCGCCGGTACCGCGGTTCTTCTTGTAGTCGTCGAAGAAGATCGGGCGATGGCAGGTCAGCGTGACGCGACCGATGTCGTTCAGCTCCAAGCGCGTCGCGGGCGTCTGCTTCAGGGTCTCGAGATCGGTAGTGTAGGCGACGTTCTCCACGTTGGCGCGCACCATTTGCGTGGTGTGCTTGAGCAGGTAGCTCTTTTGGCGATCGAGCGCGCGCTCGCTGAGCCAGACCAACATCGTCTCGAAGCGTTGGGAGACGTGGGGCAGATTGTCGGGGTGGACCAGCATGTCCCCGCGGCTGATGTCGATCTCGTCCGCCAAGCGCAAGGTCACGCTCATCGGCGCGAAGGCTTGCTCTTTCTCGCCGTCGAAGGTGTCGATAGCGACCACCGTGCTGGTGCGGCGCGAGGGCAACACCATGACTTTGTCGCCCTTTTTCACGACGCCGGAGGCCAGCGCGCCGGAAAATCCGCGGTAATTCAGATCCGGGCGCAGCACGTACTGCACCGGATAGCGGAAGTCTTTGTGGTTCCAGTCGCTGGCGATGGGCACACTCTCCAAGTGCTCGAGCAGCGTGTTGCCGTCGTACCAGGGCATCGAATCGCTGCGGTGCACGACGTTGTCGCCCTTGAGCGCGCTCATCGGGATGAAGCGCACGCCCTTGAACCCGAGGGGAGCGAGAAACGCAGCAAACTCTTCGCGGATGCGATTGAAGACGTCTTGGCTGTAGCTCTCCAAGTCCATCTTGTTGATGCCCACGAAGAGATGCGGGATGCCCAAGAGCGACGCGATGTACGCGTGTCGGCGCGATTGCTGCAGTACACCGAGCCGCGCGTCGATCAGGATGATCGCGACGTTGGCCGTCGAGGCGCCAGTCGCCATATTGCGCGTGTACTGCACGTGCCCGGGCGTATCGGCGATGATGAATTTCCGCTTGGCGGTCGAGAAATAGCGGTACGCGACGTCGATCGTGATGCCCTGTTCGCGCTCGGCTTTGAGGCCATCGGTGAACAGTGAAAAGTCGATCTCCATGCCCGCGCGACCGGAGGCGCGCTTCACGGCGGACAGCTGATCTTCGTAGATGCCGTGTGTATCGTGCAGCAGCCGCCCGATCAGCGTCGACTTACCATCGTCCACCGAGCCCACCGAGACGAAGCGGAGCAGCTCCTTCTGCTGATGCTGCTCCAAGTAGCCGAGGATATCGTTGCTGATCTGATCTTGTTCGGTAGTCATCGGGATCGGGTGCCGGTCGTAGGGTTTTGCGGGTTGGGGCCCCAAAACTCAGGGGTGGGGCCGCGCTGAATTTACTTCAGCGGGCGCGGGGGCGAAGCCCCCGACGACAGAGGCCGAGGATATCGTTGGAGATCTGGTCTTGTTCAGTCGTCATCGAGAACCATCAAAGTCAAAAAGCGAGCTTGCGTGCGCCCAACAATGCCCCAACACAAAAGCTCAGAAGTAGCCTTCGCGCTTCTTCGTTTCCATCGAGCCTTCTTCGTCGTGATCGATGAGGCGGCCCGAGCGCTCGGAGTACTTGGTGAGCAGCATTTCGCGGATGATGTCGGGCAGCGTGGTGGCGCTCGAAGGCAGCGCGCCGGTCAGCGGGTAGCAGCCGAGGGTGCGGAAGCGCACCTTCTCCATGCGCGGCTTTTCGCCGGGATTGAGCGGCAAGCGGTCGTCATCGACCATCAAGAGCGTGCCGTTGCGTTCGACTACGGGGCGCTCTGCTGCGAAATACAGCGGCACGATCGGGATGCTCTCCAGATAGATGTAGAGCCAGATGTCGAGCTCGGTCCAGTTGGACAGCGGGAACGCACGGATGCTCTCGCCCTTGGTCAGCTTGCCGTTGTACAAGTTCCACAGCTCGGGGCGCTGGTTCTTGGGATCCCATTGCCCGTAGCGATCCCGAAACGAGTAGATGCGCTCTTTGGCGCGGGAGCGCTCTTCGTCGCGGCGCGCGCCACCGAAGGCCGCGTCGTAGTTGCCCTTGCTCAACGCCTGCAAGAGCGCATGCGTCTTCATGATCGTGGTGTACTTGGAGCTACCGTGATCGAAAGGGTTGATGCCCTCTTCCAGGCCCTCCTTGTTCGTGTGCACGAGCAAGTTCAGCCCGTTGTCTTTCACGAACTTGTCCCGGAACCGAATCATCTCCTTGAACTTCCACGTCGTGTCGATGTGGAGCAGGGGGAAGGGGATTTTGCCGGGGTGGAAGGCTTTGCGCGCCAGCTGCACCATCACCGACGAGTCTTTGCCGATGGAGTACATCATCACCGGGTTATCGAACTCGGCGGCGACTTCACGGATGATGTGAATGCTTTCGGCCTCGAGTTGGCGAAGGTGGCTTAGCCGGAACTCGAGCGCGCGGTCGGGAGAGGTGTCGACGGCGGTCATCGGGACGGCCGATCTAGCACCAATTCGGTCGGAATTCGCGTATTAGTCTAAATACTCGTTATCGTTGTGAAATGTCTACTTGACGATGGTCCCGCAGCCGAGCGCGATGCCGACCGAGGCGCCGCTCGGGGCGGCCTGAAAGGTGCTGCAAGTCGTGGGGCAGGCGACGATTTTGGTCGGCGTTCCAGCGCTCGGCTCGACATCGTAGTACCAGCCGCCGGTGCTGGCGTCGCACGCGGCCGCGTTCTTCACGTAGTAGACGACGCTCTTCTGCGTGCCGTTGGTGAGCGCCACGTTGACCTGCCCGTAGTCGAGCGTGCCGCCGCCGGTGGGTTCGGGGATTTGGAACTGGCAGGCGAGGCGCGCGCCGCGAATGGTGTCGAGCGCGGCCTGGAATTGCGTGGTCACGTCTTTCTGAGTGTCCACGATGAATGCTTTGTTCGTGCCGCCCTGTTGCGCGATCTTGTCCAGGTTGGTGGGGGCGTTGTCGGCTACGTCGTCCGGCCCGAACACGCCGATCACGAAGGTGCTGATGCTGGGAGTGCCGCTCACGCCATTCTTGGCCAGCAACGCCACGGCGTTGATCGTGTCTGGCGTGCACTCGGTGGGCACGCCGTCGGTAGCGAGCACGGTGACTACCCGATGATCGGGATGCGCGGTGGCCCAAGCGCTGGCTTGCGCGATCGCGCCACTCAAGGCAGGCCCGGTGGGCGTATCACCAGCCGGCGTCTGGGCGTCGATCGATGCGATCAGCGCGGCGGCAGCGCCCGGCAGTGGCGCAATGGCCGACGCGGGTGCGGTGTATTGCGCAGCATCACAGCTGGTCGTGTGTTCGCAGATGCTTTCGGTGACCGTCTCACACGTGCCGAGGTCTTCGGTGGTGTCCGTGGCTTGGCAGGCCGCGCCCGGGTTCGGACAAAAGTAGTCGGGGTTCTTCGAACAAAGCGAGATCGGCAAGCACGGACCGGCGTCGTCACCGGTGTTCGTGAGGCAATCGGAATTGGCCTGGCAGGGGAACAGATTGCTTGAGTTGAAACAGAACTTGAGAAAGCAGGGCCCGCTATCGCCACACTGCGCGTTGCTGGTGCAAGTGGCGGGGACGTTCGGCTTGGGCAGCGGAAAGTATTGTAAGCCGACGCCGAGCCCCGCCGAGTCGCTGTCTTTCAGGAACGACTCGAGCGCGAGCTTCACGGCGTCCCACTTGCTCACCTGCGTGGCGGTCTCGGCGAGCATCGAGCCCGAGGTGTCGAGCATGATGTACATGTCGAGGGGGATGGCCTGCGCGGTCGAGATTTTCGCTGCGCACGCGTCGCTCAGGTCCGGGCCGGTGCCGCTGCCATTGCCGGTTCCGTTGCCGCCGCTGCCCAGATTGAGCTCGTTGCCTCCGCCTCCGCTGCCGGACATTGCCGAAGCACCGGCGGTCGCCAGGGCCGGACCCGGATGTGAATCCGAACTACTGCAAGCAACGCAATTCCAGCCAGCGAGGAACAGCGCGCCAATCCCAACCGCCACTCCAATACTGCGGGGCATGTACGCAAATAGAGCACCGAAAGCGGCCCAAGAGAAGCGCGCTGCCTTCGCTGCAACATGCCGAGAATATTGTGCTTTGGCGGACCGGCACGAAACGCGTGTTCCGCTGCGTTAACCAGCAGTTACCGAATTCGGGACTTCGGGTCAGAAACTTCGACGCTCAGCGTGACAAGCGGGTTCGAGCGACCGCCGTGAGCCGAGCCACGCAAACGTCACCGGTTGCTTCCCGCTTCGCCATCCGCGGGGGGCAGGCTTTGGAGCATTCAATGACCGATTGGTTGGCTCTCGTGTTGCTGCTTGCAACCTACGCCCTGGCGCTCTTCGCGTCCGGCAGCGCGCCGCCCGCGCGCCTGCGGCGCCCGCAGTTCGACCCCATTTTGCCCACGCCGCGGCGTGCGAATCTTCGACTCTTGCACGGCGCGCTCGGCGAGCGAGACGAGCAAGAGGGGGCGCTCGCGATCCAGCCGCGCACCTCACAGCAAGCGTGCTAGCCGCAAGCTGACGACTTGCTTGGCGGCTGCTTTCGCCACGAGCTCCAAGTAGCGGGCGCGGGGTATTTCGTAAGCCCCGAGTGACTCCAAGTGGGGAGTCAGAAATTGCACGTCGAACAGCTCGATGCCCGCAAGAAACATGGTCTCGATTGCAGTGATCAAGGCGACCTTCGACGCATCGCGCTCGCGGTGGAACATGCTCTCCGCGGCGAACAGCGCGCCCCGTTGCACGCCGTACAAGCCGCCGACCAGGCGCTCTTCTTGCCAGACCTCCACGCTGTGCGCGTGTCCGAGCTCGTGCAGGTGGCAATAAGCGTCCACCATCTCCGGCAAAATCCACGTTCCCTGATCGCGTTCGCGTCCGCACTCCAACATCACGTCGCGAAAGGCGCGATCGAAAGTGACCGAGAAGCGGCCCGAGCGCAGCACGCGCTTCATGCTGCGAGAGACGTGCAGGTGCTCGGGGTCGAGCAGCGTGCGTGGATTGGGCGACCACCACATGGGCGGCAAGCCCTCGTCGTACCAAGGGAAGATGCCGTGCTCGTAGGCGAAGAGCAGCCGCTCCGGTGAGAGATCGCCGCCGATGGCCAGCATGCCTTCGTCGTCCGCCAGGTTCGGGTCGGGAAAGGCGAGTGGCGCACCCGGCAGCAGGAATTGCGGTTTCTTGCGCGCACGCATGGCGCGACATTAATGCTTGTTCGGAGCGCCGTAAACGCCCTCCGTCGAGCGAGTGAGCCTTCGAGATGGGCCGCGTGATCATCCGGTGAAGATCACGCTTTGCTCTCAGCGGTGAAGCTCGAATAATCCACGGAGCGCGATCATCAACACGGCGCCACCGGGGTAGTCATTCTGGATCCCGGCGTTGTTCGAGTTGGAAGCGCCCAGAAAAGCAAGGTTCGCGCTGAGGTCGAGGCCGAACTTGGGCACGAGCATCAAGCTCGTACCCGCAGCCAGGCCAAAAGCGAGCGAGCTGGTTTGATAGCCCGCGCCGCCCAGGCCAACCGCGCCCCACAACCTATTGCGCGGCGACAGCATGTGACCGAAGCGAGCGCGCAACAAGAGCGCGGTGTACGTCCCGCGGTCCGCTTGGGCCGCGAGCTCGAGATCACCGTTGAGCTCGAAACCGAGGCCATTCGCATGCCCCAGCGGAATTTCGACACCGAAAGTGCCGGTCAGTGCGGGGTTCGTGCGCTCGAAATCCTGGCCTCCGCTGAGGCCCGATAGAGCGCCGGCACCGGCAGCGACATAAACGAAGGTTCGGTTCCTACTGCCGTCACCGGTTTGCGTCGCGCCGCGCGCGCTGCTGCCCTGGCGAGAGCCGCTGGACACTTCGCGCTGACCCGAAGCGCGCGCGGGAGCAGGGGAACTGTCTGTGTGGCTCGGATTGGGTTGCGGTAGCGCAGGCCTATCGACGGCGGGCCTTTCGACGGGTGCGTCGTCTGCGAAGGCACAGGGGGCGGTGAGCACGGCGGCCGCGGCCAACATCGACTGAGCGATCGCCCTTCTCAAAGCCATGTTACGGTCGGTACATGATGCGTACGGCGTACGTCAAGGGCATCGCCCATGCGCAGCGCGTGGCGCGCGCAGCCGTGCTGCACGTCGCTGGATCCGTGAAACCGGGCGATAGCGAACGCCAAGTGTGCGCGCGCTTGGAGCGCGAATTCGCAAAAGCGCGAGTAAAACATTGGCTGCACACACCGTACGCGTGGTGGGGCGAGCGCACGCGCTTCGATTGGCGCGGCACCTGGGAGACCAACGCGCTACCGACGGATCGCGTGCTCGCCGAGGGGGAAGCGTTCGTGCTCGACGCCGCGCCCATCGTGGCCGGCTTTCCTGCTGATTTCGCCTACTCTGGCTGCGCGGGCGACGACCCCGAGGCCGCCCGCGTGCACCGCGAGCTGCTCGCGCAGCTGGCACGGCTCAAGCACGCGATCTTGAAATGGTCAGCGAGCGATGCGGGCAGCACTGGCCTGTGTCGAGCAGTGGCGCAGGACATCGAAGCCTCCGGCTCGGACGTGATTCACACGCGCTATCCGGCACAAGTCCTCGGTCACACGCTGGAGGGATTTCCGAATTGGTGCTCGTCCGCGCCGCGCATCGGCACGGGTTTTCAGCTGCCGCTGCTCTTGACGTACGCGACTGGCCTCGTGCTCCACCACTTGGCCGGCACGCGCTACCCATTTCTGAACGCAGGCGCACCTGGGCGACCGCAGGGCTTGTACGCGGTGGAGCCTCATCTCGGCAAGGGCACCCTGGGCGCCAAGTTCGAATCCGTGCTCTTGGTCGACGAAAGCGAGACCCGCTGGCTCGATCCGGAGTTGTTTGGCGAGGTAGCGGGCTAATGGAATCGCCGAAACCCATCCTTCTGCGTCGCTCTTCCCTGCTCGCGGATGTGCGTATCATCCTGCTCGGCAGCTGGGCGTTTTTACTGCAGATCTTTTGCTCCTGGCGGCTCAATGACGACGAACACTCGCCCTGAATTGCCGCGTGGCGCCCACTTCATCTTGGGCGTGATCAGCTTCGGCGTGTTGGCGACGCTTGCGTATTGGGGCGTCTGGTTCGGCGTCGATCGAGAGATCTTGGCGTCCGCCCATACCGAGAGTTACTACGCCTTCGAAAACTCGTTTCCGGTGGCCGACGCGTGGATGGTTGCGTGCGGCGTCGCTGCCGCGGTGGCTCTACTACGCCGGCGCGCGAGCTCGCTGCTCTGGATCATCGCGGCCGGCGCGACCAGCATTTACCTCGGCTTGCTGGATGTGCTGTTCGATCTCGAAAATGGCATTTACCGATCGCCCGACAGCGCGGGAGTGTTGCTCGAGATCGCGATCAATGTGCTCACTTTGGCGTTCGGCACGGTGATCATCGCCTGGGCTTGGCGCGCGCGGCGTGAACTTGCGCGCCTGGGCGGATGGTGAAGACGCGCCTGAGCCGCGTCGGCGTACACGCGCGCCTAGCGCAGCGCGGCTTCGACGATGGCGATGTCCTGCTCGGTAGTTCCACCGCTCACGCCTACGCCGCCGATGATCTCGCCCTCGTGGCTCAGGGGCACGCCTCCGCCCATTGCGGAGTACCTCCCGCCGGAGACGCTCAGCAGTGCGAAGAGCGGCGCGCCGGGTTGAACTAGCGGAACTAGATCGGCCGTCCGCACCCGGATCAGCGCCGAGGTATAGGCCTTTCGCTCCGATAGCTCGAGGGAGAACAGAGGGGCTCCCGTCATGCGCTGTTGCAGCACGATGTTGCCGTGAATGTCGATGACGGTGACCGCGACCGGCAGCTTGTCTTTGACCGATTCGGCTTCGACGCGGTCGGCAATCTTCTTGGCGATGGCTAGCAGATCCATGAATTTTTCCTTCCTTCAGCGTTCGTTTCGCGCACCCAGCCGTCCCACGTAGACCCCCAAACGATTTTCGGCATCACCCGGCTCGTGAAAGCCTTGGTCCAGCAGTGCCTTGATGCTCGCTTGCGCCCGTGGGCGTTTGATCGAGTCCATGCAGGCGTTCCAGCCGGCCGCGATCTCGACGTCCGGCGGCAAGCTAGCTTCGTTGACGAGCCGTTTGGTATTCGCGATCGCCCATTTGTCGAACCCGGCGATGCGAGCTGCGAGTGAATCGACGAAGGCGTCCAGCTCTGTATCCGGAAGCGAACGGTTCACATAGCCGAGACGTTCGGCCTGGTCTCCCGGGATGTCGTCGGCGCTGAGCAACACTTCCAGAGCTCGCGCGCGACCCATGACACGCGGCAGCCGTGCCATCGGGCCACCGCCCGCGACGAGCCCGACCCCCACCTCCCACTGCGAAAAGATCGATTTCTCGCGACTGGCGAAGGTCATGTCACAAGCCAACGAGAGCTCACTGCCGTTTCCGGTGGCGCGCCCACGGACCACCGCGATCGAAACGACCGAAGCCCTCGTGAGCCGCACCAGAATGTCTGGCCAGGCTTCGAGTCCGGTTGGTCCCTGCGGAATACTCGTCAAATCCTCCAGCTTGGCGAGGAAGTCGGAGTGATTCAAAAAGAAACCCTCGACCGCGCTCTCGAAGGTGACGACCCGCACTTGGTCGTCGTTCTCGAGCGCTTCGATGATGGCTCTGAATTGCAAAACGAATTCTGGGCCCATCAGATTGAGCGGCGGATTGTCGAGTGTTACTCGCCACCGGCCGGGCGAAGCTCGATCGAGGCGGAGTTGCGGTGGTTTCTTCGACGTGTTCATGGCGTGCCCTTCTTTGCGCACCTGCGTGCGGACAGACTTGCTCGCTTCGTGGCGCCGCAAACCCGGGTTTCGCAGTGAACGATGGTATCGATTCGCGTCAATCGATACCGAAGGACCAAGGGAGACCGAGCCCCCGAGTTACGCCGCGCTCCGGCTCCGACACGTACTCATACTTTGGTCCAATCGCTGCAGCGCGAGCGCGCCGCCACGTTGCAGCGGCCAGGGCACGATATGAGTGAAATCCGAAAAAACGCGATCGCAGAAGCAAGCTACACGCTGAGCCTCTGCTCACTTACTCTCGGACAGCTCTAGCGTGGCAGCTAGCAAGCGCTTGAGCTCTGCCAGCGAAAGCCGCGCGACTTCACCGATCGAGTGGCCGTAGTCGGTGAGGTCCTTGAGCGTCTTGAGACGATCGATTTGGGCGGCATCGTACAAGCGGCTGCCGCCCGGGGTACGGTGGGGTTCGACCGTACCGTAGCGGCGTTCCCAGGCGCGGAGCGCGTGCGTCGAAACGCCCACGTAGCGCGCGACATCACCGATGCGGTAGGAGCGAGAATTCATGAGCTCGCTGTCTGCGGTTAAATCGACACGTGTCATGACATGACTCCAAGCGCGGCGAGGGTTTGGGGCACGCCGCCGTAGCCCTGAAAGAACCAGACCCACCAGGCGGTCATCATCGTGGAGTGACCGGCGAGGATGCCGACGTGACTCCACATCTCGACGCGGTCCGAGTATTTGCGCACATAGCGGCGCCAATGGAACGCTTCGTCGACCAAGCTGTAGAGCAGAGAAAGCAGCGTCAAGACGAGCGCCGGGATCCAGACGTCGTGGCGATGATAGGCCAAGCACAGCAGCACACAGCTGGCGATACCGCACAAAATCGTGATGCCGTGTACGAGCCCTTCGGCGCCCGAGATCTCGGCTTTGTACACGGTGCGATGCCCGATCGTGTCGATGGCGATGCTGACCGTGAACACCACCGCGCCAATTGGTACCCACCAAGCGATTGCCGGGAACACCACGCCGTGCGCATTGCCGGTCAGCAAGAAGCCACCGGTGGCGAAGACCAGGCCGAGCATCAAGCCGACCCAGGCCACGTACACGGCCCAATCGATGCGCTCGAATTGCCGGACGCGACCGACGTATTGCGCGAGTTCAGAGGGGAAGGATGTCATCGGGAAACCTGAATACGAGAGAGAGGGGAGCGGGGTGACGCGCACTCAGCAAGCGGCGCGGCAACCCCCAGGCGGTGTGCAGCGCGGCCTGGAGTAGCAATCGCAGCTTCTGTGAACGGGGAACGACGGCGCGCGGCGCTTCTGCATCGCAGTCTTGGCGCAAGATGTGCTCGCCAATCGCGGAGTAGATCAACCGCGCAGCGTAGACGGAGAACGCCGCGCGAAAGGGCAATGCGGGGATCCCCGCGTCGCCCGAGCGATAAAAACGCTCGGCTTCCCGGAGCAGTTGTCGCGTGACGACGGCTACTGGCTCTCGCGCGCTGCGCGGCCATTCGCCCACATATTTGCTGGTCAGCGCGTTCGGCCCCCACGCGCGCAGCATCCGTCGCGGAAGGTATAGGCGCCCGCGCTGCCAATCCTCCCTCACGTCACGGCAGATATTGGTCAGCTGCATGGCGATGCCCAAGTGCGCCGCATTTCTGAGCGCGCGGGCATCGCTTGGTCCGAGCACGTGGCACATCATCAAGCCGACGACGCCTGCTACGCGGTGGCAGTAGAGTAGAAGGTCATCCAAGGTCTCGTATTCGGCTCCCTCGGTATCCATGCGCATACCCTCGAGCAGCTGCTCCGGGTATTCGCGCGGTAGCCCGCGACGCTGCACGAGCTCTTGGAACGCACGCAAGCGCACGTCGTGCTGTGCGTCACCACGGTACACCGAGTCGAGCCCGCGCCGGAGCTCGGCCAGCGCCGCGGGCTGCGCTTCGGGCGGGGCCAGATCGATGCTGTCGTCGGCGAGGCGGCAATAGGTGTACAGCACCGCCGCGTCACGACGCTGTTGCTCGGGCAACGTCCTGCCGGCGAGGGCGAAGCTCTTGGAATGATGCGCCAAGGTGCGCGCGCAAATATCCGCAGCGTTGCCTGACTTTTCGAGCATGTCAGGAGCCGCCGGGGCGCGCGTGTTCACGCTGCGATCTCCTTGCCCAACTGCTGCGCGATCAAGCTCACGGTAGCCTTGGCCGAGTTGATCACACCCGGCAGGCCTGCCCCCGGATGCGTGCCCGCCCCGACGATGAACAAGCCGGGGATCTTCGGGTCCTGGTTGTGTGGCCGAAAGTACGCGCTCTGTCTGAGCGTGGGCGCGATCGAAAAGGCGGATCCGTGAAATGCATTCAGCGTGCTTTGAAAATCCAACGGAGTGAACCAGCGCTGGGTCACGATGTGCTGGCTCAAGTTCGGCATGTGGCGCTCGAGCGCACGCACGATCTTGCGCGCGTAGCGCGGCGCTTCCTCCGCCCAATCGATGTTCGCCTTGCCGAGGTGTGGCACGGGGCTCAGAACGTAGTGAGTGCCGCAGCCCGGTGGGGCGAGCGAAGCATCCGTGACCGTGGGCGCGTGCAAATACAGGCTGAAGTCCTTCGGCAGCTCCGGGCCGTCGAAAATCTCGCGCAGCAGTGCTTCGTAGCGCGGGCCAAAGATTACCGTGTGGTGCGCTAGGTCGTACGGGATGTCCGTGCCGAAATAGAGCACGAAGAGTGACATGGACCAGTCCGCGCACTCCAGCTTCGCGGTGGTTTTGGCAGCAGATTCGACGCCCTGGTACAGCTTGGCGTAGGTGTGATGCAGGTCGGCGTTGGAGACGACGAGGTCGTAGGCTTCCTCGCCGTGCGCGTCCGTACGCAGGCGATGAATGGTCTGCTCGCCGCGCTGCTCGAGACGAATCGAGCGCACGGGGCAGGAGAGGCGGAGCTCCCCGCCCAGCTCGCGGAACAGCGTGATCAGCGCGTTGACCAGCGCGCCCGTCCCGCCGCGTGGGAACCACACCCCATAGCGCCGCTCGAGATAATGGATGAGCGTGTAAATCGCGCTCGTATCGAATGGGTTTCCGCCCACGAGCAGTGAGTGAAAGCTCAGCGCTTCGCGCACGTGTGGGTCATGCACGAAACGCGCAACCGTGTCGTACACCGAGCGGTCAGCGCGTAAGCGCGCGAGCTCGGGCGCAACCCGCACCATGTCGAAGAAGCGCAGGAAGGGCGTGGCCGCGAGCTCCGTGTAGCCTTTTTTGAAGACGCGCTTGGTGTATTCGACGAACGCGCTGTAGCCTTCGGCGTCACGCGGGTCACGCGCTGCGATCTGCGCGCGCATCTGCTCGCTGTCTGCGACGTAGTCGAATCGATCGCCGTCGTCCCAAAGCAGCCGATAGAACGGCGTGATTGGCAATAGCTCGACGTAGTCCGACATTTTGCGGCCCGCGAGCGTGAACAGCTCCTCCAAGCACTCGGGCGCGGTGATCACCGTCGGCCCGGCGTCGAAGGTGAAGCCCTGGTCTCGATAGACGTAGGCGCGGCCGCCCGGTTGATCACGGGCCTCGAAGAGCGTGGTCTGCACGCCCAACGCTTGCAGGCGAATGGCGGCGGCAATGCCGCCAAAACCGCTGCCGATCACCGCGGCGCGTCTCGGCCCTCGTTCGGCCGTAGTCGGATCAGTCATAACTTTTCTCCAGGCGAGCCAGCTCTTGCTCGAGTTCGAGCAGCACGCGCGGCTCGTGTATGGCTTCGGACAAGCGCGCGTGCGCCGCCGTCAATCGCGTGTGCGCTTCAGCGCGACCGTGGGCGCCGACCGCACTGCGCAGCTGCCCCGCCACGTGCTTCGGTTGCTCGGCGTTGTTGGATACGGCCCGTCCAAGCTCTTGAAGTTTGGCGTAAGCGCGCGGCTCCAACGTTCCTGCTGCCCACGCCCAAGGCCAAGTCGGGCGGCCATGGCGCAGGTCCTCATGACCCTTGTGTGCGCGGCATTCGCTGTTGATTCCGCCCAGATCGTCCAGCATTTGCAGCCCAATGCCGAGCTCTCGACCAAAATGCGCAATCGCCTGGGCTTTGTTCTGCGAAGCACCCGCGCTGAGCGCGCCCATGTACGCCGCGAGCTCGCACAGCATCCCGGTTTTCAGCTGGGTCACCGCGGACACCGCGGGCAGCACCTCACGCTGCTCGAGCCGCGTGACATCGATCGAGAGATCGAGGGCTTGCCCTTGGTGGCAGGCGAGCAAAGTGCGACTGAACGCGCGGTGCAGCGCGAGTTCGGTGATCGGGGGTAAGCCCAAGCGCGATAGCAACTCGAGCGCCCAGAAGTACAGGAAATTCCCGGCATTGAGCGCGCGTGGCAGGCCGTAGCGGCAGTGCAGCGCGGGTCCTCCGCGGCGCTCGCTCGATTCGTCCTCGATGTCGTCGACGATCAGCGAGCCTGAATGCAAGGCTTCGATGATCAGCGGCAATTCGGCGGGCGGCGCGTGGCTTCTACCGCTCAATTGCCAGCCCAGGCGTACCAGCCGCGCGCGGAACTCCTTTCCTGGACGTCCCAGAAAGTCCATCAGCGGGCCGACCAGCGCCGCATCCCACAAGTGTGCGGGAACGCCATGCTCGGGACCGAGCAACTTGGCCAGGCGTCGATCCTCGAACTCTTCGGACAGCAACGTGACCAGGGTGCACGGCTGTTCTACGGCGAACGCGCGGTTCGTCATTGCAGCAGTCCCTTCGTAAAGGCGCGTGTCAGTGAGAGCCCGCGCGGGGGGCGCCCGCACAAGATCCGCGCGCGATCCAGCGCAGTAGTGGACAGCGCGTAGAAGCGCGCGATGCTCGGTTCCGGTAGCTTGTAGAAGCGCTCGAGCACGTTGCGCCGCGCCTCGGGCGGTACTGCTTGGAACAGCAACCGGTTCAGTAAGCAGGCGTAGCGTTGCTGACGCGCATGCTCACGGGCGAGCGAGTCGTAGCTGTCTCCGAAAAGCGTCTCGGGGGTGGTGCTCGCGACGTGCGCGGCGAGCCGGGCGGCGATCGGGAAGGAGTAGCCCGTCGTGGGGTGGAACCAACCGCCGGCATAGCCCGCGCACCAAGGCGACCCAGGGCGCGTCGCGACGGCCAGCGCGGGAAGCGGCAAAACGCCGGTTTCCTCGCGAGAAATGCCGGCAACTGCCAGCCCCAGGCGATGCGCATAGGCCAGTGCCCGCGTGCGCAGCAAACCCAGATCCAGCTCCGGACCATCGGCGAAGTAGGTATCTTCTACCAGCACGCGATACCGAGCGAGCGGCAACGTATAGACGAAACGGAAGCCGTCTTCCTGGGCCACGCTCGCGTCCATTACGATCGGGTCGACGAGATCGATTGGCCGTTCGAGCTCGAGCTCCAAGCCGACGAACTTCTGGTAGCCGATGATGTGCTCACTCGCATGCGCCTCTGGACCACGAGCGTCGATCACTACCCGTGCATGTAGAGTTTCGCCGTCGCTCAGGGTGGCGCTCGTCGCTTCCACACTCAGGGCCGAGCGGCCGAGTATCAGCCGCGAGCGCGGTCTACGCGCGAACACTTCCGCGACGTACTCGGCGAGCCGCGCGCTACTGACCGCTGCATACGGCGTGTCCACCCGGCGCTCGAAGCCCGGAAATCGGACCGAGTAGCCGTCCCAACGTCGGACGACGATCGGCGCGACCAACGCCTGCCCGCGCTCACTGAGGTCAAAGCCGTGAAAGCACCACAGGTGATTGCCGCCTACCTTCGCGCCGCGCTCGACCATACAAACCCGCGCGTCGGGGTCGCGCTTCAGCACCGCCAGAGCGATCAGGGCGTTCTGAAGGCCGCCGCCAATCAGCAGGTAGTCGAAGGCTTCGGGGGGCATTGTGGCGTTCTTGTCTAGGATTTGAACAGCTTGTGTCTAGCATTTGTAGGCCAAATTCTGGCTTGGTCAACCCGCGTGTCGAACATTTGTCCAACTTTATGTTGGACAGGTTGCATCACCTAACATTTGTCCAGGTGACCAGATAGCTGAGCGCAAGTGATCGATTCGCGCCTGCCGTTCATTACGGCGCATGAGATCGCATCGAACGCTGCTGTTGGCTGTCGTCGGACTATCGTTCTTGAGTCAAAGTTGCGGTGATTCGTCGAGCGATGCGGGCAACGAAAGCGGCAGTGGCGGCACGACCGGCGGCGCAAAAGCCGGCGCGAGTGCAGGCGGGCTGAGCTCAGCTGGTGGTGCGACCGGCTCTGGAGGCTCGGCAGCTCGCGCAGGAGGCGGCGGCGCCTCGAGCGCAGGCGCAGGTGCAGCTGGACTCGGTGGCACCGCTGCCGGCGGCACGGCCGCGGGTGGCACCGCTGGGAGCGGCACCGCTGGACGCGGGACTGCAGCGGGCGGCAGCGCTGGGCGCGGAGGTGCGGCGGGCGGCACGGCCTCCGGTGGAATGACGGGAGTCAGCGGCAGCGCATCCGGCGGTTCCTCGCAGGGCGGCAGCGCTGGTGCGCTGAACAACGATGGTCCATGCCCGGTACCCAGCTACATCGCGAGCGACCCAAAACCGATTGGTTGGGCGAGCCAGGGTACGGCAACGACGGGAGGAGGAACCGCAACGCCGATCTTGGTCACCACCCTCGCCCAATTCAAGAGCGAGGTGACGGGCACCGCGGCCAAGGTCATCTACGTCAAAGGCGAATTTGCCGCCGATAGCATCAACCTTGGCTCGAACAAGACAATCATTGGTTGTTCGTCGGGCGCCAAGATTCAAGGACACCTGGGCATCGGCTCCGGTAGCTCCAACGTCATCATTCGCAATCTAAAAATCTCGGGCTACGGCGTCGGAGATTGTACGAAAGATCCGTCGTTCGACTCGGGCACGGGTTGCTCCTCCGGCGCCGACGCGATCAGCGTGAACGGCTCGGCCCATCACGTTTGGTTCGATCACTGCTTGGTCATGGACGGAACGGACGGCAACCTCGACATCACCAATGATGCAGACTTCGTGACCGTGTCTTGGACCAAATTCTCCTATACGCCGCGCACCGACAACGTCGGCGACGATTCGACGGGCGCCGCGGGGCATCGCTTCAGCAACCTCGTGGGCGGAACAGACTCCAAACCCACGGGTTGGCCGAGCACGAGACCCCTGAACGTGACGTGGCACCACAATTGGTGGGCAGACGGTGTCGTCGAACGCCAGCCGCGCGTGCGCTTCGGACGCAACCACCTGTTCAACAACTATTACAATTCGACGGCGTCGAACTACTGTGTGCGCGCTGGAATCGAAGCCTCGATTCTGCTCGAAGGAAACGCCTTCGAAGGCGTCAAATCTCCGCATCAATTCAACAGCACGGAAAACGAAGGCACCGCGTACATCGCGCTCGGCAGCAATGACCGCGCGAACAGCTACACTTCGACCTCTGGCGACCAAGCCAAGGAAGGCGGCGGAAGCCCCTTCACTCCGCCTTACACCTACCAAGTCACCACCGCGAGCGGCGTGGCCGCGGCCGTAAAAGCAGGAGCCGGCCCGCACTGAGCGCGCGACCTCGTGCTAGTACCCGGGATGCTTCGTCACGTTCGCTATGCAGCGTTCGCTCTCGCGACGTTCGTCCTGTCTGCCGCCTGCGATGCGGGAAATACCTCCGCAGGCGGTGGTGACGCGGGTGCCTCCGCCTCGGCTGGCAGCACGAGCTCGGCCGGCAATGTGGGTCATGCGGGCTCCGGTGCGGGCGGCGGCGACGCATTGCCCGGAGCCGGCGACTCGGGCAACCCGCCCAATGGCGGCACGGCAGGTTTGCCAGGCAGCACCGCCGTCACCGCGAAAGTTGCGGTGGTGGCCATGGGCAAGGGTTTCAATCTCGGGCAGATGTTCGAGAGCACGCAGCACCCGCCCACATTTGCGGCAGCCAGCGCGAAGATAGACGCCTACTACGCCAAAGGTTTTCGGCTGCTACGCATCCCAGTGACGTGGACCGAGGTGACGAATGGCGACACGCTCGTCGGTGATCCAATGGTCGGCGACGTCAATCGCTCTCATCCCCGGCTCCTGGCAATCGAGCAAGTCGTCGACTATGCGCTCTCGAAGCCGGGGTTGTACGTGGTGCTGAACGCGCACCACGAAACCGCCCTGAAGACGCAAAGCCGCGGTGCCGTGCTGGAGCGGCTTTGGGGCGACATCGCCGACATCTTCGCCGCGCGCGAGCACCGTTTGATCTTCGAAATCCTGAACGAGCCTCACCGCGAAGACAGCTCGGCCATGCCTGCGGCCGACCTACGCAACATGACGGCCAAGGCCTATGCCAAAATTCGCGCGGTCGACCCTGCACGCATCGTCGTCATCGGTGGCAATCAGTGGTTCGGAGCCGCAGAAATCCCTGCGGTCTGGAAGGATCTGAACGGCGTCGGCAATGGTGACGATCCGTACCTGATGGCCACGTTCCACCACTACAATCCTTGAACGTTCTGCGGAGACAACCAGGGCAGCTACGACGACCCCTGGACGGATACGGACATTTCAGGCCCCATAGCCACGATGAGCGCCTGGGCGGCCTCGGTCGGCAAAGGCATGCCCGTGTTCATCGGCGAGTGGGGTGTCGCTTGGGGCAGCCGCTACGACCAATTCGACTGTAACAACGCTCGTCAGTGGTACCAAAAGCTGCACAGCCAATTCGCATCCGCGAATGGCATGCCAACGGCCGTGTGGGATGACGGTGGTTGGTTCAAAATTTATGATCACGCGAGCAACGCGTTCGACAACAACCTAGTCGACTGCATCTCCGGCACGTGTGATTGGAACGGCACGGAGCGCTTCAACGCCGCGTGTCTCTGACGCGGTCAACGCGCCGCGCTAATATCGTCCGCGCTGTTTGCCTTGCCGTCGGGGCCGGCAGAGCTCACCGAGAGTTCGCCGTCTTGGCAACTGATCCGGAAGCGATTGCCCCAAGCATCGTCAGTGCGTGCGCTACGGCCCAAGAGCTGCTCTTCCTTCAAGCTGCTCAGCGTGGGACAACCGTCCGCGTGCTGAGCACGGAATGCCTTGGCGGCGGTTTGAATCTGAGCCGCATCCGCGCGCGATGATTCTTGCCCATCATGCGAGACGCCCAGACTTCGCAGCCACCACATACACGATGCGCTGGCGCCAACTGCCAGCACGGCCAGCGCAGCTGCGATTGGAGTAACGCCTCGGGAACGGGAACGGGAGCGGGAGCGGGCGGGAGTCATGATGGACAGCCTCCGAGTTAGCAAGCGATGTGCCAGCTCGTAGTACGCGCGAATCAGCGGAAAATGCCTGCGATCCAAGCGCGAAGCCGCGCGCCGCCGCGGTCAAATTGACGCGCCGGCGTGTGGCCTACATTCGTCTGCTGTCAATTTGGCAAATCAGCAGGCGCGGTGACTGCCCGCAGGGAAAATCTTTCCCGGGTTCAGCAGATTCTGCGGATCGAACACGCGCTTCAAATCGCGCTGCAGCGTAATCAGCTCCGGCGATTGCTCGAGCGGCAAGTACGGCGCCTTGAGCACGCCGATGCCGTGCTCACCGCTGAGCGTACCGCGCAGCTCGATTACATCGCGAAACAGCTGCTCGATCGCGCGCTCCACCGCGGGCAACTCGTCGTCCTCGTTCCACAAATAGTTGCAGTGCAGATTGCCGTCACCCGCATGCCCGTAGGTCAGTGAACGTACGCCGGTCTGCTCGCTGGTGCGTGCCACGCGATCCAATAGCTCGCCAATTTGCATGCGCGGCACCACGACGTCTTCACTCAGCTTCTTCTTCGTCAGCTTGCGCACCGCGTGACTCATCTGGCGCCGCGCTGCCCACAGCTTCTCGCGCTGCGCCGCGTCTTGCGCCACCAGCACGTCCAACACCTGTGCCGTCTCACACGCGTCAGCAACGCGCTCCGCCTGCCGCTCACAAGCCGCCTCGTCCCCGTCCACCTCCATGATCAACATCGCCCCCGCACGCGCATCAATCGCGTTGCCCGCGCTGCGCATGGCCTCCAGCGTGGTCGCGTCCAAAAGCTCGATACAACGCGGCACCAGCCCGCGCCCGATGATCTCCTGCACCGCCTCGCTCGCCTGCTTCACGTTCGAAAACAGGGTCATCAGCGTCATCACGCTCTCCGGCTTCGGAATCAGCTGCAGCGTAATATCGCCAAAAACCGAAAGCGTGCCCTCACTGCCCACGAGCAAGCCGGTCACGTCGTAGCCCGTCACGCCCTTCATCGTGCGCCGTCCCACGCGAATGCGCTGACCGCCGATCAAGAACGCATCCATGCCGAGCACATAGTCGCGCGTCACGCCGTACTTGAACGCGCGCGGCCCGCCCGCATTCTCGGCCACGTTGCCGCCGAGCGCGCACGAAGCCTGCGAATTCGGATCTGGCGGATAGAACCAGCCCTCCGCTTCGACCGCGTTTTGCAAATCCTGAAGGATGACCCCGGGCTGCACCACCGCGAGCCCCTCTCGCCGATTGATCTCCACGATCGAATTCATGCCCAACGTCGAAAGCACGATGCCACCCGCAACCGGCACCGAGCCCCCCGTACGCCCAGTGCCCCCCGCGCGCGGCGTGATCGGCACCTCGGCCTCACGCGCCACGCGCAACGCCGCCAAAATATCGTCCGCGTTCTCCGCGAGCACGACCGCATCCGGCACCACGCCGACCGCCTCCGACTCATCCCGCACGAACCGCTCACAAGCGTCGTGATCCGTGAGCACTTTCGAAGGCCCAAGTGCGCGTTCGAGCAGCGAGCGCGCCTTGTCACAGGCGGCAGCAGAGGGCCGCGGAACATCGGGACGGCTCAAGATCATGCCGCCGAGCCTAGCGCCTCCCACCCAAACGTCCCCCCGCGATCCCCGAACCCCCATAAAACCCCAGCAAAATTCACCAAATTAGCCAGCCTACCGATCCCACTTGACCCCAAACCGCTTGCGGCTACGTTCTCGGCCTCCCTGGCTTCCGAAAATCTTTTGGAGAGATGACCGAGTGGCCGAAGGTACCCGCTTGCTAAGCGGACGCAGGTCAAAAGCCTGCCGAGGGTTCGAATCCCTCTCTCTCCGCTCCTGCCCCCTCGCTGTTCGACGAAGCGAGGCGTAGGCACCCGTCGGTGCTCGCCGGCTCCGCCGGCTGCGCGCCGCCGACCTCCCCCAAAGCCGTGCTCGCTTCGCTGCGCGCGGCTGGGGGAGGTAGTCGCATCGCGACGCATGACGTTCTGAGCTGAGCGAGCGCTGCACGCTCTGTAACGTCCCCACGCCCGCCGGCGGGCGTGCACTGCGAAGGACGACATCGCTCCACCTGGCGGAGTTAGCGATCGCGGCGGTTAGAGCGCGGCGCGCACGAGCGCGACGGCCGCCGCGAGATCACTGAGCACGAGCTGCGCGCTGACACGGACGATGCGGAAGCCAGCACGCCGCAGCTTGAGATCGCGGCGCGCATCCGGGCCCTGCTTGCGCGCGTGAATGGCGCCGTCGACCTCGACGATGAGCTTGATGCTTGGCGCTAGGAAATCAGCGATGTAGAGCCCCGCGACGGGCACCTGACGACGAAAGGAAACACCCAGCTGGCGAGCATTGAGAACGGACCAGAGCCGGGCCTCGGACTCGGTGAGATGCGAGCGATGCTGCCGAGCAAAGAGCTCGAGCCGAGCTGCGGATTTCGAATTGAGAGGTGAGGGAACACGCATTTGAGCCTCCATCGCCGGCAGCGTGCCGGGCGCAGCCACCCCAGGCGCAGGCTGCGTGCCGCGCCCCCGCCGTGTTGCACGTGCCTTGACTGGCGCGGCGCGGAGCGTGCGCCTCTCGCGAAGCCCGGCACGCTGCCGGCGATGGAGGCGAGCGTAATGAGCAAGTCGATTCGAACGCCACTGCGTCGAGTGCCTCGCGTGACTCAAAAATCGAGTTCGAATTCGAACTCGACACTGCGAGTCACGACGGCCTCCCTCCATTCCGCGCGCAGGCCGGAGGCCGAGCACGGAATTTGGGGGAGGCAGGAAGCGCGGAGCTCGCGCAGCGAGCGAGCACTGGACGGTGGGGGCAGCCCCAAGCGGACGCAGGTCAAAAGCCTGCCGAGGGTTCGAATCCCTCTCTCTCCGCAAATAAAATCTGAGCCCGCCGCGCCCCTCGAAACCCGAGTGAAGCTCGGCGGAGGGATTCGAACCACAGCGACCGATCGGATCCAATCGTCGCATCACGAGCCCGCATCACGGAGGGTTCGCACCGAGCCGCCGCGCGACTCAAATGCACGAAGTCGCGACGCAGCCCAACGCGCCGCGCGTGAACTCGAGGTTTCGAGGAGCGCAGCCGGCGGAGCCGGCGAGCACCGCAGAGAATCCCTCTCTCTCCGCTCCTGCCCCCTCGCTCAGAGTCGCTGAGCGACGGTGGCACCCGTCGGTGCTCGCACCCTCCGGGTGCTGCGCGCCGCCGACCTCCCCCTTAGCCGTGCTCGCTTCGCTGCGCGCGGCTGGGGGAGGTAGTCACATTGCGTCGTGTGACGTTCTGAGCTGAGCGAGCGCTGCTCGCTTTGGCACGTCCCCACGCCCGCCGGCGGGCGTGCACTGCCTTCAGCTCAACGACTCGCCTCCTGCGTCGGCATCGGGCCGAGCTTCGCCAGAGGGCGCACGCTTCCTGCCACGCCAGTCGCTGTGCGCTCAATACATCGGGGGCGTGGCATGAAGCCTGCGCCTGGGGGGCTGCGCTCGGCCCGATGCCGACGCAGGAGGCTCAGTCCATGCGTGATCGGAAGGCAGACAATCTCATTCGCAAGCAGCTTCGGCTCGAGCAGTGCGCTTGGGCGAATCGCCAAGAGCTCACGCCTTCGGAGGCGCGGCTTTGGTCGGCGCTCAAGGCGCGGCAGCTGGGCGTGCAGTTTCGGCGCGAGGTGTCGCTTGCGGGGCGCTACATCGTTGATTTCTGCGCGCCTTCGGTGCGCCTCGTGGTTGAGGTGGATGGCGCGTGTCATGAGTCGCGGCCGCGTGCGGATGCGCGCCGGGATGCGGAGCTTCGCGGGCTTGGGTATCGCGTGTTGCGCGTTCAGGCCGCGCTCGTCATGCGTGATCTGCCGGCGGTGGTCGCGCTCGTCCGAGCGTCGCTCATGCCGTGAGCGCTGTAATTGTTGGCATACAGAGATCTGTATAAACAGGCGAGGTCGGCTTCTTTTTCGCAATATTTCGTCCGCTTTCGCTTACATTGCGTTCCGCGTCGCTCAATACGAGTTAGCCAGACCCGACCGCGATAACGTCCACCGAGCATCATGCTGAACATCCGCGTCATCGCAAGGTTTGGTGCTGCCTACGCAGCCCTGGCGGCGATTCTTGCGCTCATCGTTGGGTCGTTCAATTGGTCAACGTTTTGGAGACTGACCGACCATGGGTTGGTCACGGAAGGGCGGCTCGTCGAGAAGCGGTGCGAGCAGCACAGCACTGCCAAGTTTCAATTCCGCGTGGCTGGGCGAATTTTCGAAGGGCTCGACAAGGTTCCCAACTGCAGCGCGACTCAACCAGGAGACATTCTCGGGGTTACGTATCTGCCGGAAGCACCTACCATCAACCTCGCGGGGGTTGCCAGGGAACGTCTGCGCAACGAGACGATCTCCATCGCTCTGGTGGCGTTTTTCGGGCCGCTTCTGATTTTGTTTTTTCTCGGCGAGGCGCGAAGACGCGCCTCGAGGAAGGCACTACGACGGGCGGGCCAACGCTGAGTTGCAGCCGTGGGCATCACTCCTGCCCCCTCGCTGTCCGACGAAGCGAGGCGTAGGCACCCGTCGGTGCTCGCACCCTTCGGGTGCTGCGCGCCGCCGACCTCCCCCTCTGTCTTGTCAGAGCGTGCTCGCCCTTCGGGCTGCGCGCGGCAGGGGGAGGTAGTCGTTGAGCGTCTTCAGCAGTGCGCACGCTGCACGCTCTGTAACGTCCCCACGCCCGCCGGAGCGCGTGCACTGCGTTGTCCTTGAGATCAACGACTCGCCTCCTGCGTCGGCTTCGGGCCGAGCTTCGCGAGAGGCGCACGCTTCCTGCCACGCCAGTCACTGCGCGCTCAATACAGCGGGGGCGTGGCATGAAGCGTGCGCCTTGGGGGGCTGCGTTCGGCCCGATGCCGACGCAGCAGGCTCAGTCTCGCCTACATTGCGTTCTGCGCGCCGCTCAAATACGAGTTGGGCGGACGCTACGGATGCCCGGTCTGCATGGACATGATCGTCATTCTTCAACCTGCTGAGCCTGACGACGTTGCCTTCGCTTACGAAGTCACCGAGGCAGCGATGCGTGTGTACGTCGAGCAGACCTGGGGCGCGTGGGACGTAGCTCTTCAGTTGGTGAACAACGCGAAGTCCTTCGACCCTTCGACACATCACCTTGTCTTGGTCGACGGCAAGCGGGCAGGCATCGTCGCAACGGTGTGTGCCGAGTCTTGTGTTCAGCTCGAAAAGCTCTACCTTCTGCCGGCGTTTCAAAACCTCGGTGTCGGCTCACAGGTTTTACTGAAGCTATTTCAGTCATCGACATTCGACGGGAAAGCGGTCCGATTGCGCGTTCTCAAAGTTAACGAAGCTGCGCAGCGCTTCTACCGCCGCTTTGGATTCGTTGTCACTAGCACCACTCCGCAGCGCGTGTTCATGGAGGCCAGTCCTGCGCAGCGCCACGTTTGACGCCGCGTACCTCTGCGTGTCCTCCAAGCGTCCAGCCATGATTGCGCCGTCGTGGTCACGCTTATGAACGACCGAGTGCTCTCACCATTCGTCACCAAAGCGGGCGCGTCTACCGTCACCATCGCGAGGCGCCCAACTAAGGCTTGCAGCGGACGAAACCTCGCTAGCGCTCGGCTTCGCCGCTGAAGCCTGATACGTTGGGCGGACGGTAGGATCGATCACCGTGGCGCGTGCAGTTCGAATCCGAGAATCCGCGCGAATCCAGCAAAGTCGTTGTCGGTGGTCAGGATCGCAAACTTGCGTCGCAGGCTCACTGCGCAGATCAAGAAATCCGTGTTTGACCCCTGCAGCCCCTTCGCGCGACACCGGTTGAAACAGCTCGCCGCTTCCTCGTAGTCGGCTCCTTCGAGAGACTCATCGCTAAAGGCTCGCAGCCGATCTCGGAGCTTCCTGTACTGCTCGCTCGCTCGGATCCCAGACAGGATCTCTTGACGGATCGCCCCGATCATCGCCACGCGCCCTTCTCGGATGAGCTCAACCAGCTCGGCCGTTTCGCTACTCCCGCGCGCTGCCGGTCGCCTCAACGCCACGGACCACACCGACGTGTCCACCAGCACGTTCATTTGCGCCGCCGCTGCTTCTTGTAGTCGTACTTGGATTCCATGTCGAGCTTACCGAACAGCTCGATGATCTGCTGTTGCTTGCGGCGTTGAATGTACTCATTCAACGCCTCGGTGACAGTCGCGCGTTTAGTCTTCTGACCACCAATCCGGCGCGCCTCCTCGAGCAGCCCATCGTCGATTGCAAGGTTCGTCGCCATGTGTGAATAGTCACACAGTTGTCTGTGTGGAGCAAGGCTGCCCAACGAGCCGTTGAAACAGACGGCCGCGCCTCGTCGCAACCTGCACCGCCTGCCTCTGGGCCGTGGTGAAGCAGGTGCACCTTGAGAACCTGGGCGCTCTGCGACCACGCCCGTAGATGTTCATTGCGAGCGAGGCAATCCTAGTCCGAGCTTGAAGCGGCCAGCGTCGTCGAGCTCCAGGCTCGGAGAGGGCGGATCCTTGCCAGCGGAGTTCTACCGCACCGGATGCGGCTCGACGAGCGCGCACATCAAGAGTCAGCCCAAACGGCTCTGGTGGGGTTGGGGGTGAGCTGCAGAAACCCGCGAGAACTGTGGCCGTCGCACAATCGATCGTCCGATTCCGCTTCGCGGAGTTCACGCCCGCGAAGGGCACGTGCCGGCGAACCGAGACGCCGAGCTGGCGCGTTTGAGAGCGGACCAGAGCGCCGCTTCCGATTCGGTGAGCTGTGAGGCGTGCGAGCAGCGACTGGGGCGGCGCGGAGCGTGCGGCTCGCGAAGCGCCGAAGCGCGGCACCCTGACCGCGATGGGGGCGAGTGTGTCGCGCATCGTTGTGCTATTCACGGGTTGCGGAACGAGCAGCAATCTGGTTGACGAGGCACTTGGCAAGCGTACTGCGCCCCTCGCTGAACCACCGCGGATATCTCCGGATTTTGGCCTCGATCAAGAGGCTGTACAGGAATTGAATCTCCACGCAAAGCTGTTGAGCGTCAGCGCGAGCAATGACGCGGGCTACTTGCTCGCCTACCAAGCTGTGTCTTCGTACGACCCCGAAGACTGGTCTCGGCGCTTTAGGCGCAATCAGGTAACGGCTCTGCCCTTCGATTCCAACGCGCCGGCCCTGACGCTCGTGCGCTGGAACGCGGAGAGCGGTAGCGTGAAGCAGCTTGCCACCTTGCCGAGTCTCGGCAGCGGGCAACAACTCAATCGCGCGCTGGTTTTGGACGTTGGCAGTGGTTGGCTCGTCGTCTCTCAGGTTTTAGGGTTTCAGGGGTCGCTTTCGTTGACGTACTCTGTCGTCAGTGTGAGCCGCGACGGCAGCGTGAGCGCGCCGACGGCGGTGGTGCCCAGCGGGTGTTATGGCGGTGGCCTCGCCGGGTTCGCTCGCAGTACCGACACCGCGCTGTTCACGGATACTTGTGGCAACGGCGTGCTCCTCAATCTCTCGGGTCAGCTCATCAAGACACTGGTGGTCGCGAATCCAGCGCCGTTTTTGGTGCCCTCGTGCATTCCTCCGGTGAATTTGATTGGCGGGCAGGTCGCGTTCAACGGTATCGACTACTTTGCAACCTATGCTTGTTTGGATAGACCGAAAGCGGTAATTGGATTTTCAGTCTCTCCGACCGGGGACCTGGGGCCGTATCTCAAGATCGCGGAAGACATCAACTACAGCAAAGAGGTCAAGTCCCTCAGTGTCGCCGGCAACGGTACGGGAGATTTGCTCACTGTCATCGCCCAGCAGCAGAGCGTGGGTTACAATACGGCGGCGGTGTATGTCAGAGTATCCGAGACCCCCGCCCACGTGTTTTCGATCGGGCCGGCGATAGCTCTGCCCGGTGAGTCCATTATTACCGACGGCAAACCGAGTGATCGTGCGGCGACCGCCGTGACTCTCGGCAGCGACCTTGCGATTGTGCGTGAGCGCAGCAATGGTGAATTCGATCTAGTACGACTGGGGCTATCAGGGGCGCCCGACACAACTCAGCCGTTACTGGACGCGCTGCCCAACGCCCCCGTTGCGCTCGTCAGTTCAGTCGATCCGTTTGCTGGTGGCACGAAGTTTTTGGTCGCCGCGGGTGCGCGAGGGGTACGCTTCAACCCCTCGAATCAAGCGCTCGATGTTCCGCCAAAGGCGCTGGTCACCTACCCTCGCGGCCAATTTGCCCCTTCCTTGGCGTTCGATGGTCAGACCTTCCTCGCCGCATGGACCGAAGCAGTCAGAACCCTTCCTGGTTATTCTGCGAAAACACCGCAGATCTTCGGTCATCGCCTGTCGGCGAGTGGCACACTCTTGGAGAGCGCCAGCTTTGGGATCACCGGAGCGACCACGCTCGGGCGGACGTCGCGAGTGGCGGCGATCCCAGGTTTGTTTTCGAGCGCCTGGGGTGGTCTCGACGACGCCCTGCTCAGTACCTCCACGATCACCTCTAGTGATCCACCTGTCGTGATCACGAAGGGGAAGCCGACTCCTTTGCCGAACGAATTCGCGATCGCGACGGACGGTGCCCGCGCGGTCGTCGCTTGGTCGAGCGCGAGCGCGATCACGCTCGCCCAGGTGCCGGGTACGAATGGCTGGGCCACGCCGCTGACTGTCGCGACCAACTCCGACCCTTGGGCGTCTGCGCCCGCGTTGGCCTTCAATGCTGGGCAATATGCAGTGCTCTGGACCGTTCAAGGCACGATCGGGGAGCGCGTCTTGTATGGCGTGCGAGTGAGCGCATCACCACTTGCCTTGCTCGATATCCAGCCGAAGGAAATCCTGCGCTTTGGATCTTATCAGATTAGCAGCAATCAGTTGCCGCCCGCTAGCAGCATTCAGCTGCCGGGCGACATGGGTGTTACGGTGATCGCAGTGGGCGATCAGTTCGTCGTCGCTTGGACGAGCTACGATCTAGTCAGCCTGAAGCTGCGCATCGCCCGGTTGTCGAGCACTTTGCAACTGCTCGACACCGGGGGGATTCCAATCGCTGAGCGGCCTTATTCGTCACTTGAAGAAGGCATCCCGCCAATCGCGCTCGATTGGGACGGCACGAACATTTGGGCGGTTTGGCGCGACATCGGAAATTCGCGTCCTTACGCCAGCCTCCGCGGTCGCCGATTTTCGGACGCGCTGGTGCCTGTCGATTCAGAGCCTTTCCTGATCTCGAACGATCTCGACGAATTTTCGCAAGTGACGCTCGTTCACGGCGCGGGCGACACCAGTTTGGTCGGCTACACCCGCTACCTGGCGGCTGACGGTTCGTTTCGCGCGCGCGGGCGATTCCTCAGTTCTACCGTTTTTGCTGACGGCGTGGCCTGCAACGATGCGAGCCAATGCCAGAACGGCGCGTGTGTCGCAGGTCATTGCGCGACCGCCACCGGAGGCGCGGGCGGTGCGGGAGGCGCGGGAGGCGCGGGAACGGGCGGGGCATCAGTGGGCATGGGCGGCACCCTCGGGATCGGTGGCAACGTCGGCACCGCGGGCAGCACGATCGGGCTTGGCGGCACGATCGAGACCGGCGGTACGAGCGAGGCGGGTGGCGTGAGCGGCACGAATACGAACATCGCCGGCAACGGCGGGAGCGGCGTGTTATCGGGCAACGGCGGGGTTGCGGGTATCGCAGGCATTGCCGGCACGGCTGGTATCGGCGGTAGCCCCGCTACGGGTGGCTTCGCGGGTGAGGGAGCCAGCAGCGGTAGCGCTGGGGGCGAGGGTCAAAACGTTGCGGGTGCCATCGACTCCAGCGGTGGATCCGCCGGACAAAGCAACGACGCGGGAGTTGGCGGCGAGCTGGTCCCCAACACCGCTGGCAGTGGTCCCTCGGGAGGACAAGCTGGCACGGGAGGGCAAGCGCCCGAGCCAGACTCTTGCAGTTGCCGAGTTCCCGGGCGTCAGTCCGGAGGCAACCAATTCCCAGTGCTCGCGGGTGTGCTCCTCTCCCTCGGAACCGCGCTGGCTCGGCGTCGACGCCAGCGCTGCCCGTCCGGAACTGGCGCGAACGACCGGCGCGAGCTCGTTCGCGCAAGAATCGTTGGGTAAACAGAGGTAATTTTGAGCCGCGCGTGGCGATCGAGAGCTGAGTGCTGCCCGCTGTGGGACGACACCACGCCCACAGCGGGCGTGCACCGCGATGGTACTACGCACTCCGCCAGGTGGAGCGGGCGTTCGCGCGCTTGGGGCGCCGCGCGCGACCGCTGCAGCGCTTGCGGTGCGAAGCTAAGTTCGTGAGCATCGCGTGCTCGGGTTTGCCTCGCCCAGCTTTCGCGGCTGAAACCTGATACTTTGGGCGGACAGCGAATGTCGGACGAGGACGTACCGGAGAGAATTCCGATCAGTCATGACGACTACCACGCCAAGTACGTCGGCCGGACGCACGACGGGCGTCTGTTCTTTCTCACCACTCCGTTTTGCATGGGCGGTCCGGACTTCGTCGCGCTGTATCTGTTCGACGAAGATGGAGACCTACTCGAGGCACGGATCGACCAACTGGGCTCCCGTAAGGATGCGAGTCTACCCGGGAACATGAAGCAGCAAGACGCTCGCGACCAACAACTTCTTGCTCAACGACTTGCTGAACTCGGCAATGTCTCGTTCGAGTCGATCGAAGTCAAACCCTTCGCCATCGAGCGAAACGGCGTTACCTTCGGTCTCATCGTGCAAGAACCGGAAGACGATGAAGAACCCTGGAGCGTGATCGCTGAACCCGGAAACTACATGGCCTTCTTCCCTCCCTGGGACGGGGACTACGATACGTGAGTTCCACTGGCGCGTGTGCCGAGCGATGATACGCTGCTGGTCAGGTGGGAATGCTCGACTATCGATGCTTGAAACTCGCTCTGGTGGGGAGTCTTTGCCTGTCATGGCTTCCGAGCTGTAGCAGCAGCCAGTGTGACGCTTCGCTCTGGTCGTCTATCCGACTTCACGTCAGTGACAGTGTCACTGGGGCGGCAATCTGCGATGCCAGCGCGACTGCGACAAAGGGTTCGAGTCAAACGACTTTGACGGCTTCAGGTCCCCCTGATTGCTTGTATTTTGGAGTCGGAGAGATCCTTGGCACGTTTCAGATCAGCGTTACCAAAGCGGGGTACCAGTCTGCCCAGACAACCGTCATCGTCGACGAAGTTGACGGATGCCACGTGCGCACCGAAGATGCCTCGGTGAGCCTCGTTCCCGAGTGATCGCTGTGAGCAAAGAGCTCGAGCCTGCAGGCGGGCGGCAACGCGGTCACGGCGGCGAGGGCTGCGCTGGGCGGCTCAGCACCACTGGCGCAAGCCCACTCCCTGCAAACTCAGAGTAAATGATGAACCGAAAGGGGTTGGTCTGCGCAGACATCTGCCGCAAGCCGGTCAGCGCTCGCCCGCGCGCCTCTCGCAAGGCCTGACTCGCCGGATAGCGCGCCAGCCCGAGGTCGGCGACGTGCAGCGCCAGCGTCGCGTCACCGCGCGCTTCTAGGTCGACCGCGGCGCGCGCATAGGCGGCGTCGCTGGTGACACCGAGCGCATCGAGCGCAGCGGCCCACTCTGCTCGCGAGAAATGGTCCATGCCATCGCCGTTGGCTTGCCAATAGCCGGCATGCTCGGCATAGACCCGCTGCACGAACGTGTCGCGCAGCACTAGGTAGGGCTGTACCGCGGCGGGCGCCGTGCGCAGCGCAGCGGGGAGCAAGTTGTCGTTCAGCACGTCGGCGAGCGGTCGTGCCCTGCGCGCGGCCGAAAGCGTGCGCCTGTAGAGCTCCCCCACTGCGTCGCGCAGCCCCGGCATGGCTTCGATCGTGAACAGGGCGGTGAGCGGGGGATGCCCGTGGATCAGGCGACGCGGGTGCAGCTCGAGCACTTGGCTGATGGCGCCCAAATAGCCCTCGGGCGAGCCTTCAGCGACGAATGGGGCACCCACATAGGGCATGAACGCGTCCCCGACGAACAGTAGGTCGTGTTTTCGGTCTTGGATGAACAGCGCGTCTGCCGTTTCGCCGCTTACCGCGGGGATCAGTTGCAAATCCAGATCGCCGTCGGTCAGCGCTTCCGGAGCCGAGATCAGGCGATCGGGCCTGGCATCGAGCTTCATCGTGCCGTTGCCGAAGAAGTATTTGAAGGGCGGAGGATTGTTCTGCGAGCGCTCGAGCTCTTTCGCGAAGCCTGCCTGCGCGATCACGATGCTTCCCGGTTCGCGTAGGGCTGCGAGGCCTCCGACATGATCCCAATGGCCGTGAGTCAAAATGATGTATTTGATCGGCGCGTGAGTGATCCCTCTCAACGCGACCAGCGCGTCGCGGGCGCTTTCCTCGGTCGTGCCTGCGTCGATGGCGACCACGAATGTGTCGGTGACGATGAAGCCGAGGTTCGAGAAGTCGAAGCCCTCGGCGACGTACACGCCGTCGGCCTCGCGGAGCAGGCGCCTCTCGCGAAAGCGGAAGCCGCTCTTGGCGTCGACCGAAACGTTTCCGGACACGCGCGCTGTCGTAACGTCGTCCAAGTCTTGGATGCCCGCGTGCCGTGCCATGTCGCGCGAGCGGGGCTCGTCACCCAGCTTTCGGTAGGCCACCGCCAGCTCGCGATAAATGCCGCGATCCAAGCCAAAGGGCAGCTCTTCTCGGCGCGCGAGGCAGGCCTCCAGATCGCTCACGGCCGCTCGCGCTTTGCCGAAGCGCGGAGGCAACTCGGCGAACACCTGCCCGCGCGCGAAGCGCCCGAGGAGTGGATCGCTGGTCGCGCCTTCGTCGAGCTTTTGCAGCGCATCCTCGACCCAGGCCACCCGTTTCAATAGGCCGATGTCTCCCGCCACCCGCACTTGCATGACTGCTTGCAGGGAACGAAACAGCGTACGCCGTTGCGGTTGTTCGCGCGCTAGTCGACCAAAGTAGTCGTAGCCGTCCCATTCTCGATGGTTCGCCAGGAATTGCTGCATCGTGACCAAGAGCAGCAACGTTTGCGAATTGGGGTAGGCTGCGGTTTCCATGAGCGCGGCCAAGGGTCGGTGCTCGATCAGGGGCGGCTTGGAGGGTCGGGAGGTCGAGCAGGCGAGGAGCGTGAAGGTGGTGCCGCCTGCTGCTGCCCAGCGCTTGAATTTCGCGTAAATCGAGCCAGATTGGGTCATGAGATCCTTTGGGGCGCGCCCTCTGCGTGACGCCGCTGGCAACTGTTTGGGGCTTGCCGCGCGCGGCGCTTGAACAAACTGGCTGCGTTGCGCGTGCTACCTTGCGAGCCATGCAGCTGCCGCTGATTCCGCGAGGGATGCCCGCTCGCGCCTGGCCGCCGGTGCTCGCCACGCGCGGCCCGGGTGGGCCCTGCGCGTGGCATTCGCATCACTCGCTGCGTTTCGCGCTCGCCCTCGACGGTGAGCTTCGCATCCGCACCACGCGCCAGGGCAAATGGTCGAGCGCCGCCGGAGTGCTCACCGCGCCCGACGCGCCGCACGTGTTGGACGCGCAGGGGGCAGAGTTGCTGCTGGTCTTCCTCGACCCCGAAAGCGCCGCGGGTAGCTCGTTTCGCACCGGACTCACGGGCCCCGTGCGCCTGATCTCCGACGCCGAGCGGATTGCGCTCACTCGCGACGTGGTGCCACGAACGATTTTGCGCGGAGGAGCCGCAGTGTGGGCGCAGCAGGCAGCCGACACCTTGGGCTTGCCGGCCCCCGCCGCAGCGCGCGCGGTTCACCCTCGGGTGCGCGCGCTGCTGAGCATGCTTCGAAATGGCGGTATCGACGACGCCACTTCACTCGAGGTGTTGGCGAAGGCCGTCGGGCTATCCCCCAGCCGGCTGATGCACGTGTTCACGAACTCGGTCGGCATCCCACTTCGCCCGTACTTGGCGTGGCTGCGCGTGCAGCGCGCGGCAATGGATATCGTGTCAGGTAACCCACTGACCGATGTCGCGCTTTCTACCGGCTTCTCCGACGCAGCCCACATGAGCCGTACGTTCAGGCGCATGTTGGGCATTCCGCCCTCGTTTCTGCGCGCTATGCGCTGCAGTACGTGAAAAAAACCGCGTGGGCTCTCGAGGCTATGCCATCAGTCCAGTCCGCGTTTGCCAGGCGACCAGTAGGCTTTCACGATTTGGCCTGCGTGCGCGACGGGCCGCGCCTTCAGTGATTTCCTCAGTGCTTGGATCGACTGGGCTTTTCCCGTAAGAACGAGTCGGCTTTCCGGTCTCCGGTTCAGTGCCGCGCGCAGCCGCTCTTCCACTTCCGCGAGGTGCCGTTCGTCTTCGCGTCGTTCGATCAGATCAGCACCGGGAAGCTCCAGGGCGTCGAGCACGGAGCTCAATTCGCTTCGACCGGAACCTTCGAAGACGAAGCTGAGCTCGCTTGCGGATCTGCGCGCTTCGAGCAATGAGCGCGCGACCCCGAACGACGTCTCGTCACCGAACAGCACCAGCGGCCCGCTCGAGGCGCCGAGCCCCAATGAGCCTCGCGGGCCAAACACGTACAGTCGCTCGCCCTCCGCGGCACCATTGGCCCAACGCACGCTCGCGGTATCGCCATGGCGATAGATGAGCAAGCTGATTGCGCCGCGCACTCCATCCCAAGCGAACGGCGAATACGTACGTGCCCCGTCCTCGAGCGCCAGCTGCACCTTGTCGCCTGGCGCGTAGCGCGCGCCGCGGAGCGAATCGCCCGAAAGATCCAAGCGCCTGAAGCCCGTGGATAGATCCTGAACCCCTGCCACCTGAACTTCGCGAAATAAGAGTTTCTTCAGCGAATCGCCGAGTCTCTTGCCGATGCTTGCCATGTTCGAGTCATGCTCCTGAAAATCGACTGTCCAACTCATATGGCACCGGCGTTGTCGCGAGAGAGGCTCATTTGTATTAAGAAATGTGAAAGCCGCTGCTCTCTCCCTCAAACTCGCTGAGTGACGGTGGCACCCGCCGCTGGTCACGATGCGGTGCGTGACGTTGGGGAGCTGATTTCGTCGTGTTGACGGCCCTCTTCGACTCCCCCGGGCGTCGTCACAGACTCGTTCAACCTTGCCATCGTCATGCTGATGCAGGGCATGCGCAAGCGTCGATGAGATTGGCTTGATCGCTCGCGACTGCGCTCTCGCCAGAGCCTCCGGCGTAGCGTCTGGATTTGCCAGCACGCCTCGTCTTCCTCAGCTATTCAATCGCGCCGGTCGGAATGAGGCAGTTTTGAGACTGACAAGCGCTTTGACCGCGGTCGATTGACGTTCTGCCACACCTGCCCTTGGCGATTCAGTGCTAATGGTCGTGGTTAGGGTTCTCGTTGAGCGCGTCTCTCGTGGAGGCACGGCGGCTACGGACTGCTCAAGAGACACTCGATGCGCGCGTCCGCGGTCGGCCGGCTCGGGCCGGACAGCCCACTGTTCTGCGCACGCTCTATTCAAACGTATACGAAATCTCGAGCTTACTTGGAGGCTACCGAATGTCGAAGCATGTGACGGGTCTGTTGATTTTGGGTTTGGGCGCGGCGGTAGGCAACACTGCCTTGGCGCAAGAAACGACCACATCGGAGACGTCGAGCAGCGTTGCGGTGTCGACGAGCGGGGGCGCTTCTACTGAAGGCGCTACGACGACGAGCACGACGACGACGACCACCACCACGAAAGCTGGTAGCGAAGCCTACGAGCCATATCAGAAGGGCTTTCCGCCAGAGCACAACTTGCTCGAACTGGGCATCTTCGGCGGCGCCATCTTCCCGAGCAGCGATCACAACCTGCGCTACCAAGCCTACCCCCAGCAGCAGTACACGACCGGCGGTGAGTTCGGTGCGCGCCTCGGCTATTATCCGCTGTCGTTTTTTGGTGTGGAGGCCGAAGCAATGACGGCTGCCAGCAAAATCAAAAACACCGAGACCAGCGCTGCGATTTATGCGGGACGCATCCACGCCGTGTTGCAAGCGCCGCTTCCCTACGTGACGCCCTTCCTCTTGGTCGGCGTGGGCCGTTTGGGCGCGATCAGCCGACCCATGGCCAATGACAGCGACCCTGCTTGGCACTTCGGCATTGGCGCCAAAGTTCCCTTCACCCATGCCTTCGGCACGCGCATCGATTTTCGAGACACGCTGACCGAAAAGACTCAGCAAGACGGCCAGGCGCACACCTTCGAGCTGCTGTTGAGCTTGACGGCCACGATCGAACGCACGCGCCGCGAGCCCCCGCCGCCACCCGCGGATTCCGACCACGACGGTTTTGCCGATCCCGACGATCGTTGCCCCGCCGATCCGGGCGTTGCGCCGTACGGCTGCCCTGCGGACACGGACGCCGATGGCGTGCTCGATCGCGACGACTATTGCCCACGCGAAGCAGGCCCCGCGCCGAAGGGTTGCCCGATCGTCGATCTCGATCCGGACAAGGACGGCGTGCTCTTGCCTTGCGATCAATGCCCAACGGAATTGGGCGTCAAGCCGAGCGGCTGCCCGATTCGCGACACGGACGGCGACGGCATCTTCGACGACAAGGACAAGTGCCCGAAGGAGCCCGAGACCAAGAACGGCTTCGAAGATCAAGACGGCTGCCCGGACACGGTTCCGGAAGCGGTCAAGAAGTTCACGGGTGTCGTACAAGGCATCTACTTCGACCAAAACAAGGCCACGATTCGCGCCCAGTCATCGCCCGTGTTGGGCAAAGCCGCCAAGGTGTTCGCAGAGTTCCCGAGCGTCAGCATCGAGATCTCTGGGCACACCTCGAGCGAGGGTGACGAAGCGTTCAACCAACAGCTCTCGGTCGACCGTGCCCAGGCCGTGAAGGACTGGCTGATCAAGAGTGGTACCTCCGCCGATCGCATCGTGATCCGCGGTGCTGGCCCGAGCGAGCCGATCGCCGATAACAAAACCCAGGCCGGGCGCGAGAAGAACCGCCGCATCGAGTTCAAGCTCTTGATGCAGTAGTCCGAGGAAGAGAGCGGTAGCGCGCCTGATCGAAGGGTGCGCCACCTGCTACGCCGCTGCAGCGCTTCGTCGCTGCAGCGGCGTTTTTGCGTCGAGGGTGCCGCGGGCTCCGCGGCCACTCGATCCAGCTTTACCGGCCGAACTCTGCTGATTTCTCAGCGCGCCGTTCGCGCCGGGCTGGGACCCAAAAATCAATCGGCTGGTTTGAGTGGGCGCTCGTGATCCAGCCACGCAGCTCGTGTGCCAGCGGTGTGCTCGGTGCAGTACGTTCAATGAAGGTAAAATGAGAGCGTGAGCTCGGGGCCGTTGAGATGGAGTCGAAGATCGACGGGAGCCGCATCGTGCTGGAGCCGGTAGGAGTTCCACCCCGCCCCGAGCCCGAACCAACTCGTGAACGCGTATTCCGTCGAGATCGCGCCCCACCAGGCGATGTTCGAATTAGGCTTGAAGCCGCCGACATCGACCTCGAGATGCAGTGTCAGACCGATCCGGAAGTCGAAGTCGATCGCCATACCGGCGAGGCCGTACCACCAGGAGAGTGTCAGCTCTCGTGCCGCCATCGCCTGCGTGGCGGGCAGATCGACGCCAACGCGCTGAAGGCGCGCACCAGCATACGGCACGAACTCGAGCAGGGTCGAACGCGGGCTGCGGCCGAACGCGATCACGGGCAGACGATAGGCCGCTATGCCGCGCGAGATGAGCGCAGAAGCGTCTAGCCCTTGCTCCTCCTTCTGCTCCTCTTCTCGCCGGTCGGAGCGCGAGTTGAAGCCGACGCCGAACGACTCGGCCCTGAGCTCGATGCCCCAGGCGCGCGCCATCAGTCGACCCATGAACGCAAAGCGAATCGAGGTGTCGATTTGCAGCGGAGGTGCGCTCGAGTCGTAACCGAAAGTCCCGATCACCATGGGTACCCAAACCGGCACCCCGAGTCCCAACTCCGGCGCTCGGCGACTGCACAGCCGACACGTGCGCGAAATAGGCGTTTCGTCCGGACCAGCGGCTGACGCATGCCAGGCGACGCTGATGCTGAGCGTCACGATAGCGAGTGAAAGTACGCGCGGCATGGCGAACACAGCTGCCTTGCACTCGAGTAAGTGGGCCGCGCAGCAGCGTCAAGAACGGAATTCGGAGAATACGACTCTGAAATGGTATGAGGGCGCCAACAAGCTCATGATCATGACCTGTTCGCGTCGAGGCGCGCTCGCGCTGCTCTTGTGCTTGCTGATCTCGTGGCCAAGATCGGCGGCTGCCTGGCTGTTTCCGGAGCATCGGGACATCTCCGATGCGGCGCTCCAGCGCTTGTCGCCGGAGTCACGAGCGGCGCTCGACCAACTCTGGGCGACAGCGCGCGCAGGTGAGGAGGCACGGCTCTGCTCGGGGATGGCTGAAGGGGACCAAGGGACGAAGCCCGCCTGTGTGGATTTTGCGGCGTGGCCGGCGCTCGCCGGCGATCATTCGTGCAGTCCAAGAGATCTCGTCACCGTCGTTCTGCCGAGCGATTGGGTATTGCCCGTCTCCACGGTCGCGGCCCAGATCAAGGTCGACATCGCGCAAGCCAGCTCGCGTCAGCAAAAGCTGAACCGGCTCGCGAATGCGAACGTGCGCTTGCAGGGGGCCGACCCCGAGTATGCCACCCGCGCTAGCTCGAACATCGCTCATTTTCTACTGCCGCGGCAGGGCAACGACGTGCTGATTTACATGCGCAGCGCGCTTGCGGCGGGCGCGCCGCTGAACGCGGTCGGCGCCTACTTACAGCAACACATAGCGGCACTCGTGGCGGCCGAGCGCTTCGCAGCGTCGCCACCCGCGGACGCCAAGCTGCGTGCAGATCAAGCCCGGAAGATCCTCGCGCTGGAGGCGTTCGCCTTGCATTGGCTGGAAGACGCCTTCGCGGCCGGCCACGTCATCGGTTCCTGGGGTTCGACGGCTTGGCGCAAAGGCACGCACGACTACTACAACGAGTTCGGTTACGACGGCATGCGTTGGAACGGTGAGCCAATCATACTTAGGGGTGACGGCAACCTGACCCCGGTCGACCTCGCGCGTGCCAGCGAGGTGGCTGCGCTGAGCCTCGAGCAATTGGCTCGCGCGCTCACGCCCGCCGATCCACTCGCCGTCGCGAGTCGGGGCTTCGGGCTCGGCCCCGAGGGCGCCTACATCTTCGATGCTTGTCACGAACTCGTGCAACCTGCCGCGAGCGGCGGTGATCGGGCCGATATGCTCGCGCAAATCAGATCGATTCTGCTGGCGACGCCGATTCCAGGGCGAGGCGAGGGTGACGTGCATTTGCCGCGCTTTCGCGAGGAACTGGGGCCGTTCATCGGCATCTTCGGGGCGATTGGCGGCGGTGTGTCATGGGGTGGCCTGGTCTCCGACGAGGCGCGCGGTGCCGCAGCGCTCTCTGCCGGTCTGCGCGTCGGGTTCGGAGCCGAAAGTCTGACTGGCAGTCCGGGGACGGCCATTGGCTTTCTGGAGGGTGGTCTACAGATGGCCGCGGCCGAGGCGACGAAGTGTGAAGGCGCCGGCTGCGACTTGGTCGGTACCTCGAATCTGTTTCCGGCCGTGCCTTCACGAACCGGTTTGCGCCTAGGGGTGCGCATGCCGTTTTGGCTCCTTCCCGGTGACATGCTCGTGCTCGGTCCGTTGCTAGCGATTGTCTCGCCGAGTGCGCTGAGCGACGTCGGTGTCGCGGCCGCGAGTGGCGGCCTCATTCCGTACCAACGAACCTTTCAGACGAGCGCGGGCTCATTTCAGGTCATCGCCGGGCGTGAGGTGCAAGCGACGCTGTTCGGTTATCTCGGCCAGGCAAACTTGCCTCTCTACATCGCACCCATCGCAAATAATCCCGACGGAACGAAGCAGTATGGCGTGGTTTCCCAGAAATCGATCGCGCTCGCGTTCCCCCTCGTCGAATGGACACCGTTCCGCGCGTTCGCGACGCAGCTCACGTTCGCGGCTTGCGTGCAGCTCGGCTTCGGTGTCGAGTTGCCTCTGAGCACTCATGTCGTTTATCCGCAAGGGGCAGCGCCCGTCGACGCTCCGCCCGCCTGGAACGTATTTCTTAGAGGCCAGTTCGACGGTCGCTACTTCTTGGGTTCCCGCGAAGATCTCCGTCCGCCACGCTGAGAGCCAGTCTTGGAACAGCAGGGCGCGGCGAGCCGTAGCAAGCGATCGGCTTCCGATGTCGTCCTCGAAAGGGCCGGATGCATTGCAAGGGTTTCGCCAGCTGGGACTCGAAGACGCGGCTTCGAGTCTGGCGCAAGCGAATGCGCGGCTCGGTGGGGTGTGCCACTGTGCCAGTCTCTTGCGAGCACCCGCCTGGAAATGGCCTGAAAACAGCGGTTGAGCTCGCGGCATGGCGATTGCTTGGAGCAGCGAACATGAATTCGCATTCGAAGGCTGCCCTCGGATCTCTGGTGTTGCTGGTCGTCGTCGCTTGCGGTCGTACCGAGGATGACAACCATGGGGGCGCCGGTGGTCCTGCGGCCGGCAGTGCCGGCTCTGCCGTCGCGGCAGCGGGCGGCAAGCTGGGCGTCGCTGGTAGCACCACGGTTGGAGGCGCCTCCGGCGAGGGCAACGCAGCGAACACGGGCGGGAACAACGTTTCGGAGGCGGGTGCAGGCGGCAGCGACGGCGACTCGGTGCCTCTCGGCGAGGGTTCGTGGGACACGACGCTCACGGTCACGCAATTGGTCCCCAACGCGAGCATCAGCTGCGCTGCGACCAACTTCACGCTGCATTTTTCGCCCTCGGGCAGCAACCTGAAAGCCATCGTTGGTCGAGACGGCACCGTTCAATCGGGGGAGCTCATTCGCGGCACGCCGGGCAGTCCCCAATATTCGGTCAGTCAGGCGCTGGCTGTCCCCACGCGCAATGACTGCAATCTGCTGAGCATCGACATTACCGAACTCACTCTGCAAGGTCGGGACGAAAGCGGCGACGGCATTGCTGATAGCATCGGGGGCAGCGGCAAAGCCCGCGGCACATTCATCGTGGGTGACGCGGGGCTCACGGTCCAGCTCAGCGTCACGCTGCAAGGCGTGCCTGACGGAACCATGCCTTCGCTCTTGGGGCCCAGCCATTTGCACCCGCTCGACGGCGTCCTCCTGCGCGCGACCGAGCCCGTGGCGCTCACCAGCAGCGTGACACTGACGGATACGGGCACGGGCAGCGCGAACCAGCTCCTGAGCGGCAACAGCGCGTTCGACGGCGCGTTCGGCAGTTTCTCATCCGCCCGGATCTTGCCGTTTGGATCGAGTTGGAAACTGAGCGCAACTGGGGGCGATCTGGCGAATCTTCCTTTCGACGTCGCGGCCTTGCCTACGCTCGACGTGCTGCCCGATCCGGGCCTGTTCGCGCAAGACGGTTTCGAGAGCACCCCCGCGCTGAGCCTCACCGGCGTTGCCCAGATTGTGACCTCGGTTGGCACGCTTCCGGCAATCAGCGGGAGTCAGTCGTTGTTCGTGCCCCAGGGGTCCTCGGTCACTCTGCATCTTGCCAGGCCTTCCGCCGCCAGCAGCGTCCGCTTCACTGCCCAGCGCTTGTCGAGCATGTCCGGCCCTGTCTTCCTCGTCGGCTCCGAAGTGGAAGCAGGCGTGATTGGCGGCAGCGAGCGCGTAGGAGTGGCGGAGGCGATCCCGACCGCGCCTTCCACGAGCACGAATGACAGCATGTGGATGTACGCTGGCCCCAAACAAGAGATCTCCTTGGCGTTGACGGAGAGCGGCGCTGACGTCGTGATTCGCTTCGCGCCGCTGGCGTGTCAGGGCCTCTGTCCGCCACCGCGCGCGCTTTTGATCGACGATCTGCGCGTCGAGTGAGCTCTGACGACTACGCGCGGCGAAAAGTAAGCTCAACCGAACACCGAAAATTGATCCTGCCTGGCGAGCCTTGTCCGTGACGCCGCGCAGCGCTGCCTTGCGGAGGGTAGCGGTATCGTTTCTCCATCAACTCTGCGCCGGCTCTCCACGAGTTCTGCATTATCGCTGTGTATCTTCGCAGCATGATTGCTTCTTCGGAGACTGGTTCGGTCGGGCTATTTACGCTGCTCAATGGTCTGCGCGACCCTGCGAGCGTCGTGCCTTTCCTCGAGACGACGAGCTTTCGTCGGGCTTTGCTGGGAAGCTTGACGTTGGCATTGCTGGGATCGCTGCTGTTCGGGGCATGGACAGGGCTGTACGCTTGCACAGTCGCGCAATTCTTGGCCTCGGCGTTGAAGGCGCCGTTGCTGCTGCTGGGTACGACTGCGGTGTGCTTCCCGACGTTTTTCGTCGTGCAGTATGTGCTCGCGCCGCGCGCGTTGTCGCTGCGTGCCGCGAGTCTATTGCAGGCCAGCACGGTCGCCGTGATCAGCGTGACTTGGGCTGTCGTCGCGCTGCCCTGTTCCTTGTTTTTGGCTAGCTCCGAGAGCTACGTGGCGGCCAAGCTGCTCGTTACGTTCGTGGCGGCGTTTGGCGGTGTATTGGGCATGCTCTGGTTTGCGCGCGGTTTCCGCAACGCGACCTCGAGCGAGCTGCGCTCCAGCCGCTTCATGCTGCTTTTGCCCTACTGCGTGCTCTACGGCCTAGTCGGGATGCAACTGGCGTGGAGCATGCGGCCGTTCATTGGCTCGCCGAGTCTAGAATTTGCGCTGTTTCGGGGTATGGGCGGCAACTTGCTGGACAACTTGTTGAGCTCGCGATGAAAGCTCTTTGGCCTTGCTTGCTCGCGCTCAGCCTCGGCTGCAACCGTGGCGACCTATCGAGCAGGTTGCATGCCGAGGCGGAGCAGGCGAGCCGAGAGGGCAGGTTCCCCGAAGCGGCGGCCGCGCTCGAGCGAGCGTTGCGCTTCGATCCCGCAGACGAGATTGCTTTGGAGCGGCTGGTCATGCTCCGACTTCGTATGGACAATCCCGGGCAGGCCTTGGCAGAGGCTACGTCCGGAACGGGGCTCCGGATCCGCTCCTTGTCGCTGCGCAACGCGCGCGTCGTTGCGGCCTTGCGCGCGAACGGACTCGTAGATGGGTTGGTCGAGGCGAAGTCGCTCCTGGCGATCGGTGGCTTGAGTCAAGACAGCCAGCGAGAGCTGCTGGACGCATTGGTCGCGGATGGTTTACGCGACTCGCCCGCATTGTCGGTCGCGGAGCAACTGCCCGAGCCCTGGCTAAAGGCGAGCTGTGAGCGAATACTGCAACAGAGCGACGTGGAGCACGCGGCTCGGTTCTTACTCGCGCGCCCCGAGCGAGAGCGCGCTGGGGCGCTGGGCACGTCCCTCAAGCAATTGCTCTTGGAACGCGCCTTTCGCGAGGATTTCGCGATCACTCTGGAGACGCTCGATCGGCTGACACAAGCGCCGAAGAGCGCGCCCGAATATTTGGGGCGCCTGGAGTATTGGCGTCGACGCGGAGACGACGCTGAAGCCGCGCGTCTCGAACCCAGCGCGGAGCTGCTTCTCCCACCGTACGCGGCGGCCTGGCAGCTCGGTCTGGCGCGCTTGGCAGCCGGGCGCGGGGATTGGTACGGCGTGCTGGAGCGGACTCGTGGCGCGGCGGCCGCAGATGCTCGCACTGAAGCGCGGCGTCACGCGTTGCGCTGCGTCGCGCAGCTCAAGCTCGGAGATCGGCGCGGCGCGCGCGCCCAGCTCGAGGAATGGCTTGCGGATCCGGCGGCGACCCAGGCCTGGGGCATCGCATTGCAGCTACCCGAGCTGCGCAGTGGCGCTACTGATCTGGTCGAGCTTCGTCGTGCCGCCGCCAAGCCTCAGGCTACGCGTTCCCCAACGCGTTGACGTTGTACCCGAAGCGCGTGCCGCCGCCCTCACGCGGCTCCGCAACCAAGTTCCCGCCCCAGCTTTCGACTAGGGTCCGGGCAATGGCCAAGCCGAGCCCCGCGCCGCGGCCGGGCGCGCGGGTTTCACCCTGTACATGGCGCTCGAAAATGGCCTCACGCGCGCTTTCGGCCACGCCGGGTCCCCGATCCGAGACCGTGATTCGAAACCGATCGACGTCCGTCATCAAGCGCACCTCGACTACCTCGCCGTCGGGCGAGAATTTGAGCGCATTCTCGAGTAACGCGTACAGCACGCGATCGTGACGATCGGCATCGACGAGCGCCCACGCCGTGTCGCTATCAAGCTGCAACTGGAAGCGCTGCCCGCGTCGCGCCGCCAGAACTGTGAGCGCGTCCGTGACGCGCTCGAGGCTCTGCGCTAGATCTGCGCTGGCATCTTCGTGGTGCTGGCTGTGCGTCGTGCGCTCGAGATCGAGGATGCCCTCGACTAGGCGGCCGAGGCGTTCCGATTCGCGCAGCACGTTCTCGTTCAAGCGCCGCGCTTCGTGCTCGGGTAGTGCGCCATCCGAAAGCAGCTCGGCCGCTCCGCGGATGGCCGCCAACGGCGTGCGCAGCTCGTGGCTCAGATCGGCGGAGAAACGTCGCGCCCGCTCGGCTCGATTGGCCAAATCGCGTACGCTCTTGTCCAAAGCGCGACCCAGATCCCCGATTTCGTCGTCCCTTTCGCATTCCTTGGGTGTGTGCCACTCGAGTGAAGCGCGCCGCGCCTTTTCGGCCAGGGACTCGAGTGGCGTCACCAGTACGCGCCGCAAATAGATGAGCGCGCCGGCGAACGTCGCCAGGCTCGCCCCCAAGATCAGCACCAAGCGGTGTCGTGTCTGGTGCAGCACCCCGCCCAGCTCTGCCAGGCTGGGTGCATGCTGACGAGCCGTGAGGTGCTCCGCCAAATCAACCACCAAGGACCAACCCAGGATGGGCACCAGTGTGACGGCGAAGAGCGCGAGCATCAAGCGGCGGCTGATGGCGCTGCCCTTCACGTACTCCTCGCTTTGTAGCCGACGCCATACACGGTCTCGATCGGATCCCAGTGCGGATTGAGCGCCAGGCACTTTTGCCGAATCGCCTTGATGTGTGAATCCACCGTCCGATTCGAGATGCTCGCGCCTTGATATACCCTCGTAACGAGGATCTCGCGCGTGAACACGCGCTCGCGCGCGTCGAACAAGGCCCAGAGCAGCGCGAATTCGGTCTTCGTCAAGGGCACCGTGTTCTCGTCGATAGCGGCGCGAAAGCGCACGCGATTGAGCGACAGCGGGCCAGCAACGATCTCCGGGTCTTTGCCGAATCGCCCGCCGGCTCTGCGCAACAAGCTCCCCACGCGCGCCACCAGCTCACGCGGGGAGAAGGGTTTGACCACGTAGTCGTCCGCGCCTTGCTCCAAGCCGAGTACTCGATCGAGCTCTTCATCGCGCGCCGTGACCATCACGATGGGCAATGAGTTCAGCGCATCGTCCGTGCGCCCGCGCAGCCAGCGACACAGCTCCGTGCCGTCGCCATCCGGCAAACCCAAGTCCAAAATGAGCGCCGCAAAGCGGCCGGGCTCCAGCCGTAGCTCCGCCGCGCGACGGCCGTGCACCACCTCCACCTCGAAGCCGCCGCGTCGTAGCGAAAGCTCGATCACGTCCGCGACCGCCAATTCGTCTTCGACCACCAAGATGCGAGTCACCGTGCTGCTCCCGGTGTTTCTTCGCGGTGCCGGAGACGAAGACGGTCGTGGAGCAGCTCATCCAAAAGCAATGCCGTGAGCGCGGCGCCCGCATCCATCGCTACGTCCCGCCAATCGAACACGCGCCAAGGCACCAAGCCCTGCAGGCACTCTTCGAGCAAGCCCAAAGTGCTGGTCAGGGCAAGGCCAAGCAACAGGCTGCGCGCCGCATGACCATCCGTCCCTCTCGCCAGCGCGCTGCGCGCGAGCAGGGCCATCGCGCCATACTGCAGGAAGTGCACGCGCTCTTCCGGAATCGCCAAGCCGAGCAAGAGCACCGTGACGACGCAGAGCAGCGCCGCCACCACCGCGAACGCGACCCAATCTGCCAGCCGCCGATTGAACAGCACGTAGTACACGACCCCCGCCACCGCGATCGCGTACGAACCGGTAACGGTCGCACCCAACATGTCCGTGTTGCGTAGCGCCAAAACCACCTGCCTCGTGAACGGCACGGTGACGAACACCACCGCCACGTACGCTCCGAGAGCGACCCAACGCCGTTCACGCCACCGCGCCCAATTCATGCCAGCGCAGGTTACCAAGACAATGTGCAGAACTCATGGAGGGCGGCCTAAGCCCGCCAAAAAGTGGCCAGAACGCCGATTTCGCCGCTACGGCAACGGCGCGTTCCGCACTTTCTCATCGGCCGCTGATCTTGCCGTTCGGATCGAGCTGAAGACCGAACATCACTGGTGCCGTCGCACGGACGTACAAGACCCGAATCGGCACTTGCCGCTAGAGTTTCCTCGGCGTGTCAATCGGTGAGGAAGAAACGATGTTCGTGAAACGATTCGCTCGGGGTTCGTCGTGGGCAGTGCTTTTGTGGGCGCTCGTGAGCGTGCCCGGTGCGTCGTTGGCAGCGGGTAAGCAGCAATCGCCCAAGGAGGCGAAGGTTTCCGTCTATATCTCGATCATCAACTCCCAGTCGCAGTACGTGTTCAAGAGCTATTCGAGTTACACCAAGCAAGTCGCCGACGTGAACAAGGGGCCGACCTGCAACGAAATCGACCCAGCGCGGCTTAGTCCCGGCAGCATGAGTTCGAGCGCGCTCGATGACTACAAGAGCTGGAAGAAGGCGCTCGCGAAGGCGCCCAAACTCGAGTCCGACGCGGCGGCGCTCGACATGGTCGACGCCTTGGAGCAGCTGTATAGACCCGAAAACGAGGCGTCCGAGTATTACTACCAGCGAAAATACAAAGCCGATGCCTGCAAGCGTGGCATCGAATTGCATCCGCTGCTGATGGCGGGCTGGACCAAGTACATGAAGGCGGAAGACACGCTGCGCGTCTTCCTAGAAAGTACACGGACGAACGTGATACGGCCGAATTGGTCAAGACCGAGAAGCAGTACGGCAAGGGTCTCCACTACCACCAAAGCAAGCTGATGCTGCAAGCGAAGGCGTTGGTTCACCTGACGGACAAGCCACTAGACCTGGCTACGCTCAAGGAGCAAATGGCCCTGTTCGAGCCGCTGGTAACATCCGCGAAGGAGCTGGTCGCGAAGGAAAAGAAGGGCAAGAACGCGGAGGGCATATACCACGGGGGCTATGAACAGTTCGTGTCCGCAGCGAGCCAGTATGGCGACACCGTCAAGCGGTTGGTCAACGTTCTCGAGGAAGAGAGAGCCGACCCCAAGTCGGCCGCCAAGCAACCCCAGCGGCTTCAGGACTCGGTCAAATCCTCGATCAACGCCTTCAACCGCCTCGTCGATCAGTCGAACAAGGTCATGTATACCAAGGCGATGAAGTGAGCAGCGTGATGCTACCTAGCAGCGTTGGCTAATCGTCAGGGTGCGCGCAAGTGCAGGGACCGAAGAGCATCGCTGCCGAACAATGGATTTGCCACTTCGAATCCGCGCTGCACTCCGCGGTCAGTGGACACGACAATGCACCGTATCCCGGACAGCTCATACCAGGGGTCGGACAAGTAGCGCCTTCGCTGGGCTCCGAGCTCGCGTCCGGACAGCTTTCTGCGTTGCCAGCGCCCGCATTGGTCGTCCCTGCGTCGCTAGTCGAACTGCCGTCGCCGCGCGATTTGCCGGCGCAGGCAACAGCTAGCAAAACCAACGAGATCCAGCCTAACGTCTTCATCACGCCCTGGCCTCACTCGACTTGCGAGCACATCGCCGGGCCTGCGGGAATGGAGTGACCGGACCGCAACTCATCGCGAACGGTAGCACGAACAATCCGAGTGCAACCCATCGCCGTCGTGACTACGTGCTGCGACGAAACAGCGTCGCGGGCCGGCCGGGTTGATGGGCCACGACTACCCCGGGCTCCAACCATTCGAGACGAACGCGTTGCCCAGGCGCCTTCTCGAACTCACAGTGCTCCTGAACCAGCGCACCCGGACCCAGCCACGAGCGATAGAACTCGTGCCCACCTGCCCGCGAGACGAATGTGCCATCGGGCAGGATCTCGATCTCTGCAACCGCTGCTTCGGTCAACGCGGTTTGGCGCGCTTGGTTTCGCTCGGCAGGCAACGCCACGGCTACGAACTCGCGCTCGATGAACTCGAGCAATTCCCCGGTCACTACCAGTCGGTAGCGACCCACCCAATCAGCAAAACAACGCTTCGTCTTCATGATCCCTCGCTTTAGACACGTACGATGAACAACGCTTTGTCGAACGCAACGTGACTTACTAAGTCGGGCGAGCCCTCGAGCTCGGTCGGCTCGATACGAAAATCGAGTAGGCAATGGCGCGCGGCGCGTGCTAAAGCCAACGAGGAGGTTGGAGGAGGATTCATGAGGAGACTTTCCGTTGCGATTTGCGCGGTTTCCGCGGTGTTGACCGTCGCCAGCGTGGCGCTCGCTGATCAGTGGACGGGAGGCTTCACGATTGACCGGCTTTCCATGGTGAACGGTGGGGATTCGTACATCGTCAGCGGCGCGTCCACGATCAATCCCGCCGGGTGCGGCAGCACCGATTACAGGGAAGTCGGCACCACGGTCAGCGCCGTGTCGCGCGACCTGATGAACAAGACTTTGCTGTCGGCATTTTTGGCTGGCCGCAAAGTACGCCTGAATTTGTCGCAGAACCACTGCGGGGCCACTGGTCGTCCCGCGTACTACGCCATCCAGCTCGACGCTCCCTGAGCAGCGGCCGAAGATGAATCGCTTGCTCGATGGCATTTGTGCATGCGTCGTGGCCAATCGTGCCGCTTCGGCTGGCGCGATCGCAGTGGTTGCGCTCGGTGCTAGCGCCTGTGGCGTCAGTCCCGGTGAAGCATCGGTGGGTTCGGTGTCTCAAGCAACCATTTGCGGTGCCGACGACATGCAAGATGTCGAGCTGTACGACGGCAGCTTGGGTACTTCTGTCGACTTCGTGACCCGCAAAGCGGGGCCGGTGGGGATCCTGCGCTGGCGCAGCGATTTGGCGAGTCGCTACACGGATCCGGGGGACGCGGCGGGCAAGTCGCGTTGCACGGCAACATTGATCGCTCCCGACCTGATCCTGACGGCAGGGCACTGCTTCACACCCAGTGTGGGACAGCGATTCCCTTTGGACAACGGGACGCATCAATTCATATCGGCTGATGTCGCTGCTACCGAAATGCGTTTCGTACTTGGCTTCGAAAGGTCGAGCTCGGGAGCGATCCTGGCCGGCACCGCATTCCAAGTCACGGCGCTCCTCGAGCGCCAAGACGCAGTCGATGTCGACTATGCGGTTCTGCGCGTTGCCGGATCCCCGGGGGCAACGTTCGGGATCAACATTCCCTCGCCTTTTCCGCTGCAGGTCGGGGATCCGGTCACGATTGTTCAGCACCCACTCGGCCAACCGAAGCAGATTGCGGCGGGTCCGGTGGTCGGCGTCTCTGGCACCAAGCTCTCCTATACTGCGGACACCGACAGCGAGTCCTCGGGCTCGGGTGTGCTCAGCGATCGAACCGGCTTCCTGTCCGCCGTGCACACCGACGGGGAGTGCACGGAGACCGGGGAAGGCTCGAATTCGGGGGGCCCCATCGCCAACATCTGGGCCGTATCGCCGCTGGTGCGTACCGCCTCTTTCGACGCATCCAAGTTGGCCGCAGCACTCTGAGTGGAGCACCGTCCGAAATCGCTGTGTACTCGTTGAGCGCGAAGGCGATTTATCGCGGCTAAGCGATCGACTCAGTGGGCTTTGAGCGGGGGCTTTACGCCTCCAGTCGGCAGGGGCTTGGGTGGCGGCACCAAGTTGCCCGAGGTGGGCGGTGAGTTCGTTGGTAGTGGAGCGGTTGGTGGTGGAGGCGGAGCGACCAAGTTGCCGGAAGTGGGTGGGATTGCGGCTTCCCCGGCGGTGCCCGCTGTGCCGCCGGCAACCAAGACGCCACTGTCTCCTGTGCTGGCCGGCATGCCGCCGCTGTACTGCGGGGGGGCAACCAAATTGCCGGAGGTCACCGGTTCGTGTCCGCACGCTGCCACGTAGTTGATGGTCGCTACGCCGACCGACGCGATCAAAAGCTTTCGAGATCGGTAGGGTTCCCGCATGTCGTCATCAAAGCACACCCGCGCTCGCCTGTCCCCCGGCCAAGCACCGCCGCATTGATTGCTGCTATGGCGTTCGGTTGGCGATCAGTGGCGCGCGCCACGAGCCGAAAAATAGCGAGCTCCGGGCAAGCGAGCTACGGGCGAGGCGTCTTGCGCTTGGCAGGCGCCCCGCCGGACAGGTGCTTCAGGGCTTCGCGTTGGCTGAGTGGGCTGAGCTCGGCTTGGTGCGCTTTTACGTAGCGGAGGACGGTTTGCGGATCGTGCTTCGCGAGTTGGCGTAGGGCCCAGCCGATGGCTTTGCGCAGGAAGAACTCTTTCGAGGATAAGGAGGGTTCGATGCACGAAAAGAGCAGCTCGAGGTCGGTCGCTTCGCGGAAGAACATCTGGCAGATGATCGACGTGCGGCGCTTCCACAGATCCGGTGAGCGGCTCCAGGCGAGCATGGTTTTTCGCATCGCACGGGGGTAGGCCGCGAGCAGCGGGCCAATGCGATTTTCAGCCAATTCGTCGACGTAGTCCCACCACGCGCCAGTCACGATCATTTCTTCGTACATCGCTAGTGCGTCCAAGTCTTGAAACGCAGCTGCTTTGCGATGCCCGCTCAGGTGGATTGCGGCGTAGCGTTCCTCTCGGTGTTTGGCGCCGCGCCAAAGCGAGAGCACGTCTTTGCGCCAGCGTTCGGCGCTTTCGAAGGGGTAGGTTGCGTATACTTCGCGGCAGGCCGCCTTCACGCGCGGTGCGGAGACGCCCAGGTACGGCATCTCCGACTTCATGTAGGCCTGCATTGCGGGCGCGCGCTCGGGTTCGGCGAGCGCGCGGAGAGCATTTCGTATCGCGCGCTGCAGAGCAGCTGACGTATCGCGTTTCATTGCCGCTGCAGGGTACACCGTCCCGCCTTGTACGGGATTGCATAGAAACCCGCTTTCTCGCGTGAACTAGCCCACTGACTCGATGTCGTGGAGTCGCGTGCTGCGGCGCGCCGGAATGAACTGACTTGCACGGGCGAGCCAGTCGTCGCACTCTGAGCTCGTGGAAATGGGGCACAAGCTGGGCACGCACGGCAGTACCATTGCCGGTGTTGGTTGGACTTTGTACGTGGGCGCACTGCTATCGGTCAGTGGTGTCGTCAGCCTATTCGGGCTCACGCAGGCCGCGGCCAAGATTCCGTTCTCCGAGCGTTTGCCCCTGGCCTCCGCGGCCCTCGTGATCGGCGCGCTCATGTTGCTGCCTGCGCTCATGCGTTGGAAGCAAAGCGTGGAGGTCTTCGAGCGTGGTCTGGTGTGGCATCGCCTTCTCGGCACCAAAACCGTGATCGCAGCGGAAGTGCAGGGCTCGCGATTGATCCGTCACACGGGCCGCAATGGTCAGTATGACGAAGTCGAGCTGCAGTTCAGCAATGGGGGCAGCTGCTCGATCAACGGGCTCAAAGAGGCAGAGCAGCTGATTGCTTATGTCCGCGCTTGGTCGGGCCCGGCGCCTGCAGTCGTGGCTCCGGCAGCGGGCGGCTGGGCTCCTCCGGTTGCTGGGGGCTGGCGCCCGCCAGGCACCTGATGCTCAACGCTTCATTGCGGTCGAGGACTTGACGTCGAGGGCTTCATGACGAACTACCCATTCTTCTATCTGATCTTTCCCGCTGTCGCGCTTGGCTATGTGCTGTTCATGCGCTCGCATCACAAGAAGAAGACGCAGGAGTACGACGAGCAATACGCGAATTTCCGTGCGGGCGCGCTCGCCCAGCGCCTGGGCTTGCAGCTCTTGAAGGGTGATCCGAGCTTCAACTTCATGGTCACCTACGCCAACCAAGCCGTGGCGCGTGGAGCGACGGATGATAAGGCGATCAACATCGACATCGAAATGGCCGGTACCCCCTTCGGCGTTCCGCTGACCTTCAAGTACTTGTATCGGGTGGAGCGCGAATCGGGCTTCAACAGCACGACCTACAAAACCTGGTTCAATTGTCGAATGGCGGCTAGCGCTAAGCTCGCATTCCCACCTTTCGAGGTCACGTCGCGCAATACTTCGGTCGGCCGCATCGTTCGGCAGCAGACCCTGCCCGATGCCCAGACTCACAACCCAGCCGTCGATGCGGAGTTTCAGGTCACCACCCACGAGCCCGCGCTTGCTCAGCTACTCGGTGAACTCTTGCCGGAGTTTTCCACGTTCGGTCCCGCTGGCGTTCACCTATTGGGTGACGGACAGCAGGTGTCGTTCGTGATGAACCAAAGCACCGCTCCGATGGTCCCGAGTGCGCTCTATTATGCAGAGGTCATGACGCACGCGCTGTCGACTATCGCCCAGCGTCTGGGCGGATGAGCGCCCTCGGCGCTCCGCCGCCCGAGCTTCCGCCGATGCCGTGCGCGGTGTGCGGCGCGCCCATGATCGCCACGGAACCGCAGTTTTTGCACCAGGATCCCGAGCTCGCATGTCGCTACTGCGGTCGTCGCGAGGCGTTGCCGAAGGACGCCGCGCAGCTGCACCGGCACGTTCGGCTGCGGCTCTTGCAGCTCACTCAGGCGCGCGAAGCTACCGAGGCCCCGCTGCGCACCTTCAAGATGATGAATCATTCCTGGCCCCAAGCGATCGGCTTGGTTGCGCTCATGGCGGCCTATCAAGCCTGGAGCCTCGGCACCCACTGGAGCAACTTGGGCAAGCTCGAACCGTCGCAAGCCGTGGTTGGGTTCGTGCCGCTCGCCGCTATGTTTGGCATGGTCAGCGGTTGGCTGGGGATGCGGCGTGTCTTCTCGCGTCAACTGGTGCCGCTATTGCGGGCGAGGCCGCCTCATGCCCCTGGGCTGGCCGCCCGCTGTCGTACTTGTGGGGGCAACCTTCCGCCAGTGCGGGCCCCACAAGTATCGTGCAGCTATTGCGGTGCGAGCAATCTACTGGATGCGGCGCTGACCGCGAACGCCGCCGCCTTGCTCCAGCAGGAGGCGCAGGAATACCAAAACCGATTGAAACCGTGGGCTCGTGACGCGACGCTATACCAAGCCCCGATGCGGGCCTTCTATCTCTACGGAGCGGCGGGCGCGCTCATTGGCCTGCTTTTGTGCGGGTTCGGCCTGGTGCTGTTGGCACGCTGAGCGCGTCATCCTGGGGCATGGGGAGCAATACGAAGGTATCGCCGATACCTTCGTCCAATCGAACGCCTGCTGTGATTGCCTAGATAGAAGGGATAGGCGCGGCGCGGGCGATTCGACTCGGCGTGCGTAGTGGGGATGGCAAGGGCAAGTGCGCGAAGCTCGATGCAGAAGGTGCAATGATGAACCGCAAAAACATACTGAAAATTGCAATCGCGGCGGGTTTTCTCGCTCTCTCAGGCGGTCTCGCGTTTTCTGCGCAAGACAAGTACGCCGTGAAAGTACCCGGTGGCCTCGCGTTCTCCGAGTTCAGAGGATATGAGGCATGGCAGGCCATTTCCATGAGCGCCAGCGATAAGGCGGTAGCAGTGATCGTCGGGAATCCCGCGATGATCGCCGCCTACAAGGCTGGCATCCCCGCCAATGGCAAGCCCGTGCCGGACGGGGCAAAGATGGCCAAGATCCACTGGCTCCCGAAGCAGAACGCATTCTTTCCCAATGCCACGGTGCCAGGGAACCTGCTGAACGTCGATCTCATGGTGAAGGACAGCAAGCGGTTCGCTGATGTCGGCGGTTGGGGCTACGCGGTGTTCGACTACGACTCCGCGTCCGATTCGTTCAAGCCCGGCACCTTGGCTGGCAAACCACCGCAAGGAAACGACGCCAAATGCGGCGTCACTTGCCACAACAAGGCCAAAGACACCGACTATGTTTTCACGGAATACGGGAAGCGTTGAACGGGGTAGCCAGTAAAAACGGGCGCAATTATTCGACCACGCGCCGCCGATTGCCATCGTTTTCGAGCACGTCACTGCCCGGCGCCGGCGCTTCGAATCCGCTGTTCACGAGCTGTGCATAGGCTGCGGAGGCGATATGACCGGCGCGATGCTGCAAGCAGATCGAAGCCGAATTCTTCCGCGCACACTCGCCCGACGAAGGATTTCCCCGCACCCGATTGGCCATAGAAGATCCAGAGATGCATGAATACGTCGTCTTTCACCATCGCTCACGGACGGCCGCGGGAGCGGCGACGTAGGGCGCCGGCCACGAGCAGCAGGGCGAGCGAGCCCATGCTCGCATAACGGATACGCGCGGCGTCCAAACTGACGCGGCGTTGTGAGGGCACCGTACCTTTGAAGGGCGTTGCGAAGATCGCATCGTCGTTGATTTTTTCGCGCGCCAAAACGGTGGTTGCGCGCGTGATCGTCGCGTTTTCGTCCATGAAACGGGCAAGGCTCGGGATGCTCGAGGCGACGCCTTCGAGCGGCGTCGAACTCTCGAGGACGAAGGCCTTCGAATCCCGCGCCGCGACCGCGTTTCTTACCGCCTGCGGGTAGTCATCGCGCCGCAGCGTTGCGGCATCGAGATCGCCGAGCGTGAGTGCTTTGAACGGATCGCTGGGCCCGACCGTTTGCGGTGCGGCCAGGAACAACGTGAGGGCGAGCTGCTCTGCGGCGCCAATCCGAGTGAAACCGAGGGAGAGCATGCGGTGATCCCCGGACAGGGCGTAGTGAACTCCAATGCTGCTCGGCCCGCTCGTCGTCGCATTTTCGGTGCGGCGGATCGCAATGAAATACTTCCCCGCGCCTACGTATCGGTCGAGTGTCGCCGTGTCAGTCTGCGCTAGCGAAAAGCCGTTGTCGGTCAGCCACGCGCGCACGGCGTCCCCGCTCTCGCCGGTGAGCGATACTGCCTCCACCGGTCCGATCGTCACTGCGCTGCTCACTGTCACACCGCCACTGGGCCCTTTCGATTTGTCCCCGCCCGCTGCGCCCGAGCCAATGCAGCCACAGCCCGATCCGCCGGAGTCGTACGATTCGCTGGTGATCACGGGCGCCGTGAGGATATCCAACAAGTTCAGATCCGCCGCCGAAACGGGTTCGCTGTCGAGGGTGGGCTCAGCGGGGACAGGAATCAACACGCCGTAGGCAGCCGTGGTCTGGGGCACCGTGATCTGGGCTATGATGTCGGTCTTTCCGCTGGCGCGCACGGACATGAAGACGCGTTGCGAGTTCATTGTCACCCCGACTTGGCTAGTGACGCCCCCACCGCCGCAGGCCCAAGCCTGTGCGCTGGGGATTGAGGCCAAGGCCCACGCCGCCAATGCCAGCCCGATTTTGTATGCTTGATTCATCGACGACCTGGCATCCTCAACGCACGACGATCATGCAGTGTTGTTTGAACCTCAATTCGTAGGTTTTGACACCGTGATCGAAGGAGGCCGTGACGGGCGCGACGAACGGGCTTGTGCATTGCCCAAAAGCGTTGAGGGTGGCCCTGCGCGACCCAGCGATCGTGCAGGGGTGGTGCGGCAGAAGGCGCCACGGACGGCGATACGCTCTGCACCTCAGCGCAAGGAGCAGAGTGCGCGCAACCCGAGCCCAGGGTCAGGGCGCCAGCACAGTCGAAAACGATTCGAGCGATCGACGAGGGGCGGAGCATGTCGGCAGCGTAGCCCAAGTTGGCCCTTGAAAATCCCGCGTCGAGGCGCAAAGCTTTATCGCGCGCCGAGCGTAGAACACAACGCGCCCGGGCTCACCGGCTCGGCTTCGGATCTTGCCATGAATCGTCGTGCATTTACTGCCTTTACCGGCGTTGGATTGGCGCTACCGCTGCTCCCGGGCTCGGCCGAAGCCGATCAGCCCAAGCCAAGCCCCGCTCTCAGCGTCGATCAGATCGTGACGCGCGTAGAGGCCTGCTACGACAAGACCACGAGCTTCAAGGCGAGCTTCATCCAACGTAGTCAGTTTTTCTTGCGGCATGATCGGGGATCGGTGACCTTCCAGAGGCCGGGCATGATGAGCTGGCGCTATGCGCGCAGCGGCAACCGCGTCGTGTCCGACGGCACGCGGCTCGAGATCTACGAGAAAGAGAGCAAGCGTTTGTACCAGCAGGAACTCGCTGCGAGTCTCTTTCCTGCCGCACTGAGCTTCTTGACCAGGCAAGGCCAGCTGCGCGAAAGCTTCGAGTTCACGCGACTCGGCTCGAAGCTGATGCATGTCGAGGGCGAGTACGTCCTGGTCGCCGAATCGCGGCGAGCTTCGCCCGTCTACGATCGCCTCGTGTTCTACGTGGATGCTCGCACCTACCAAGTCCGGCGTGTGCTGATCTGCGACCTTCAGGGCTCGCGTACCAGTTTCGATTTCGCGGCCAGCAAATTCAACTCCCCGGTGGCCCAGGGGGAGTTCGCGTTCAATCCCCCTTCTGGCACTCGGATCATTCGCGTCTCGTCGCCCCGATAGTCGGCTGTCTCGTCATGTGCTGCGCGGTTCGCCGGCCGCGCCACGACGCCGAAGGTTGTGACGGCCTGTGTCGTGGCGCGGCCCCATCAAAACCAGCTCTGACTCCGGCCCGCGCCCGAGCGAACGAGCGCGGCACTGGACGTTCGTCGAACTCATGCTACATATGAAGTATCATGAGACGAGACAGCCGGCTGTCGGTCGTATTGCATCTACTTCTGCATATGACCGAGCTCGAAGGTCCCGTCACCTCCGAAACCCTGGGCCCGCTGATGAACATGAATCCGGTGCTCGTGCGCCGAATGCTCGGCGGTCTGCGCGACGCTGGCATCGTCAGCGCGGAGAAGGGCCACGGCGGGGGCTGGGCGCTGGCACGCTCACTCGATCGTGTGACTTTGGCGGACGTGTATCGGGCGCTCGGTGCGCCCACCTTGTTCAGCATTGGTCCGCAGCGTGAGAACCCGCGCTGCCTCGTCGAGCAAGCCGTCAATCGTTCGCTGGGCAAGGCTTTGAGCGACGCAGAGGCGTTGCTACTCGCCGAGCTCGAACGCACCACGGTTGCAACCATCGCGCGCGACGTGAGTCGGCATCATCCCCACTGCAAACCCAAGCGAGGTAACGTTCATGCTTGATGTGATCATCATCGGTGGTAGCTACGCTGGCTTGGCGGCGGCTCTTCAACTCGGCCGCGCCCGTCGCAGTGTGCTGATTTTGGACGCGGCGCAGCGCCGCAATCGCACGGCGCACCGCGCGCACGGCTTCCTCGGTCAAGATGGCGTGGCTCCGGGCGTTGTCGCCGAAAAGGGCCGCGCCGAGGCGCTCGCCTATCCGACCGTGAGCTACCGCGAGGCCAATGTGACGGTTGCACGTGTGATCCCGGGTGGCTTTTCGGTCCAGATCGATGGCGAAGCGCTCCGCGCAAAGCGGTTGATTTTGGCTACGGGCGTGGTCGATGAGCTGCCCGAGATCCCGGGCGTTCGCGAGCGCTGGGGCAGCTCGGTGTTTCATTGTCCGTACTGTCACGGTTACGAGCTGAACCGCGGCCGCCTGGGCATCATCGCCACTACGGCGATGTCTGCGCATTTGGCGATGCTGGCCTCCGAGTGGGGCGCGCGCGGTCAGAGCGTATTCTTCTTGAATGGCGCTTTCGAGCCGGACGCGGAGCAACTGTCCGAGCTTGCGGCGCGGGAGATCTCGGTCGAGCGCGAGCCGATCGCCGCCATCGAGGGCCAGCTGCCGGAAGTCGCGGTGCGCTTGCACGGCGGGCGCGTCGAGCGCTTCGTCGGCTTGTTCCTCGGCTCGAGCACGCGGCTGGCCCAGCCCTTCGCCGAACAGCTCGGCTGCGAGCTCGAAGCCGGCCCCGTGGGCTCATTTTACAAGACCGACATGATGAAAGAGACCACTGTGCCCGGGGTGTTTGCCTGCGGCGACGCTGGCTTGCCCATGGGCTCGCTCTCCTTCGCGGTCGCTGACGGCGTGCGGGCTGGAGTGGGGGCGCATGCTTCCTTGGTTTTTCGGCGTTCTTGATGCGTCAGGGCGCACGCGACCTGATACTGGCGTTCAACGCGCGCGCAAGCGCCCGGCGCGGATCTGTGACACGGGGTAGCGGCCGAGTACGTTGCGCAAAGCTTGTTCGAGGGCCGGCTTCGGCTCACCGCGCAGCAGCAAGCGCGGCGAGCCAGCTTCACTGAGCACTCGGATCTCCGAATCGTCGAGTCGTTCGCGCGCCGCGATCTCGGCGAGCTCCGAGAACAGCGCCGGCGACAAGCGCCCACGCAGGAGCTGGAGCTTGCCGGCGCGGGCACGGAGCGCGAAGAGTTCGTTCGCGCGGCGCAGCGCGAAGCCAAATCCGAGCAGCACTAGGCACGGCAGGCCCAACCAAAACCAATTCGACATTTCGGTGAGCGCGGACGTTAGCCGTTCACAGGCGCATGAACAGCTCCACATCGTCGGCAAACGGCAGCGACAGGTAGCCGTGCGCAGGATCGCGGATTTGTGCGAGAAACTCCGGGTTGTGATCGGCGTTGTCGGCCACGATCAGCGAGCCCGGGTGAAGGCGCGGCTCGACGATCGATAGAATCGCCGGGTAGAGCACCTTGGCGCCGTCGAGCAGTAGGAAGTCGACGCTCGGGGGCAGATCGCGCGCCAAGGTTTCCGTGGCGTCGCCCTCACGGATCTCGACGAACTCGCTCAAGCCGGCGAGCGCCAAATTATCCTTGGCGCGTGCCACTTTTGCGATTTCCAATTCGCTGCCAATCACGCGGCCGCCACCGTTGTCTTTCACGGCTGCCGCCAAGTGCACCGTCGAGAGCCCGAACGAAGTGCCGAACTCGACCACCGTGCGTGCCTTGGTCGAGCGGACCAAAAGGTACAATAGGCGACCAGTTTCCGGTGATACCGTCAGAAATAATTCCTTGGCCAAGTCATAGAAGTCGCGATAGTCGGTTTTGGCGCGGTTCATCAATTCCGCGCGCACCTCGGGCGAGCTCTGCGCAAGCTGCGCGCGGAACGGCGCGTCGGCGGCCTCGGCTTCAGCAAACAGGCGCGTGAGCAGGGGAGCAACCGGGGCGGTGAGCAAGCTGTTCATGGGGTCCTCGTGAATCGTTTGGCGTTGTCCGAAGGGCTTGGTTAGAATACGAAGGATCCTTCGCGTTCGTGCTTCGCATTCCGCGCCATGCCCCCGCGTCCCTCGAAAAAGCCCCGAATTGCCGCAAGAAAGAGCCCTGTTCAGGCGCGTTCCGCGCGCTTGGTCGCGGACATCTTGGAGGCGGCAGCTCGCGTTTTGGCGCGTCAGGGAGCTCGCCACTTCACTACCGTGCGCGTGGCTGAAGAGGCCGGAGTCAGTATCGGTTCGCTCTACCAATACTTTCCCAGCAAAGAAGCGCTGCTGTTCCGGCTACAGACCGACGAGTGGCAGGACACCTGGGGCGTGTTGGACGAAATCTTGAGCGACAAGCGCCTCGCGCCGCTCGACCGGTTGAGCAAGGCCGTGCTCGTGTTCTTTCGTTCGGAGCAGCAAGAGGCCGCACTGCGCACCGCGCTCGATGACGCGGGCGCGCTGTTTCGCGATGCCCCCGAGGCGCATGAGTTCCTGTCCGTGATCAAGCGCCGCATGCAAACCTTTTTCGAAGAGGCCTTGCCCGGTGTTCCAGCGGAGCGCCAGCGGCTCACCTCGCAGGTGGTACTCACGGCCATGGCGGCAGTTGCAGAAAAGGTCACCGCCCAGGGGCTAGAGCGTCGCGCGGTCGATGCCTTGGCGCAGGCCAATGCGGACATGTATCGCGCCTATGTGGAGTCGGTCGCGATTGGCGCGCGCCGCAGGGCGCGTTAGGTGAGCGAGGCGGCGACGCTCGCCAGCTCGAATCACACCAAACGCGACAGATCGGAGTGCTCGAGCAGCAGCTGGACCGCGGCTCCGAGCCCTTCGGCGTCTTCCTGATCGAAACGCTCGAGTTCGGGGCTGTCCAGATCGAGTACGCCCAGTAGCTCGTTGCCACGCAGCAGTGGCACCACGATTTCGGAGCGCGAAGCCGCGTCACAGGCGATGTGTCCGGGAAACTGATGCACATCGGGCACGACGATCGTTTCACGCCGGTGTGCCGCGTTGCCGCAGACCCCACGCCCGAGGGCGATGCGCACGCACGCGACTTTGCCGTGGAATGGCCCGAGCACCAGCTCCGCGCCGCGCAGAAAGTAAAAGCCGACCCAGTTCAGGTTGGGCAACGCTTCGTACAGCAATGCAGACATATTCGCGGCATTGGCCAGCCCATCTGATTCGTCGCTAAACAGCGCTCGCAGTTGCTCCGCGATTTCTCGGTAGCCTTCGCGCTTGGAACTGCCATCGGGGACCTGAACGACGAACATTGCGCAAGGATACCAGTCTCGCGGGCGGCTTGTCGATTTGGGTTGATGGTCACGCTTGGCGGACAGGGAGCGGCTCAGCCTTCGGCGCCGCGTCCGCGCAATGGCTTGTGACGGCGCCTCGTCTGCCATAGCCTGAGTGGGATGAAAGCTGGGCGCGCTGGGTGGCTGCTAGTTTCCGTGAGCTTGCTCGGTTCCTCGTTGCTCTCGTGTAGCGGCAGCTCCGACGATGCTCCCGCGGGCGCGGGCGCGCCGAACGGTGGGGCCACGAGCCCTACGAGTGGCGCCTCCGCGGGCGGGAAGTCGAACGCGGGCGTGAGCGGCAGCGCCGGTAGCGCCGGTAGCGCCGGTAGCGCCGGACCAGCTGTCGACTGCACTGCGGTGTGTGGTCACGTCAAAGCCCTGTGTGTCGACAACAGCGCCATCAGCGATGTCTGGTTGGACGCGTGTAAGACTGCTTGCGAAGCGCGCGTGCAAGTGACACCGGATATCGCTCGACTCGAGCAGAGCTGTGTCAGCGCTGCCGCCGACTGCAGTGCTTCGATTGTTTGTGTCGCGTCGCCCCACTGAGGTTTGCGACGCGCCGCTTGGCGGATGTCCTTCGCTCCGCAGCGGTATGACGCGTTGCGTGGGAAAACGCTGCGAACGCGTCGATTTTTGTCAAAAGACGCCGTGCTCGCGACAGCTGTCTCGAGATGGGCTCCTTGCACTCGATCCGGCGTCCCTCGCGGCAGCCAGAGCCGGGGGGAGAGTGCATCCATACGTTCGAGCAAGAGCTCGATTACCTGTACGGCACGCTGCGGCGGCTCGGCGCGCCGCCTGCCGACATCGACGACCTACTGCAGGACATTTTCGTCGTGCTCTACCGCAATTGGTCCACGCTCGACCTGACTCGCCCGCTCCGGCCTTGGCTGTTCGGGGTCGCGTTTCGCGTCGTCCGCGCGCACCGGCGTCGGCGTGCCCGTGAATCACCTTGGAGCGGGTTGGATCCGGAAGATCCCTGTGATGGGCCGGACCGGATGTTGGAGGGGCAGCAATCGCTGGCTGTCCTATGGGCCGCCTTGGAGCTCATCCCGAGCGCCCGTCGCTCGGTAGTCATGAAGCACGATCTCGAAGGACTCGAGATCGTCGAGATCGCGCAGCAATTGTCGATGACCAAGTTTGGGGTCTACGCCAGGCTATACAAGGGTCGCAAAGAATTGGCGTCTGCCGTGCGACGCCTTTTGAGAGAAGGCGTATCAAGATGAAACGTCGCGAGCCGACCATGGAGCCTGAGCTAGAGGCGCTGCTCAACCCGCGAAGGGTCGAGCGACGCGCGCCGCCCCAGGTGCGCGCCCGCGCAATCGCTCGCGTCCGCGCGATCGTCGCGGCGGGTGGACAAATTCCGTCGAGCACTTCGCTTTCGCTGGCGCCTCCACCGTTGCCGCAGTCAGCGCCGAGTCACGGTCTGGTTCGGCTCGTTTTGCCCGCCTCGTTCGCCGCCGCCGCGATAGTCGCGGTCGGAGCGGCAACCGCGGGCCGCGCGCCACCTGCTCGCGGCCCGACGCTCGCGGCGAGCGCGCCCCCGACCGCAATTTCTCCGACTGCCGAAGACTTACCGACGCCTCAGGCAGCCTCCCCACCGGTCCTAGTGCCGCCCACACCCGCGCACAGCGCACGGCCCAATGGCGACGTTGGCACGACCGAACTCGAGTTGCTCGCGCGAGCTCACGCCGCTTACACGCAACGCGACTTTGCGCGTGCCATCTCCCTGGTCAGCGAATTGAATCGACGATTTCCGAACGGCCATCTCGCCGAAGAACGAGAGGCGCTGCGCATCCGCTCGCTGACGGGCGCTGGACGCGCTGCCGAAGCCCAGCGCGCAGCAGCGGCTTTTGCGGTTCGATTTCCGCGCAGCGTCTTATTGTCGAAGGGACGAAAGCTTTGAAGCAGAAATGCTTGCGGTCGTAACGAGTGGGGATCGTGCGTCCAGTCATGTGGCGGTGACCGCGCGATATACATGCGCCCTGATTGGCGTCGGCGCCGTTTGCTTTTCGCTGCTTCATCCAGCGCAAGCTTTGGCAACGCCCGACGACTTCTCGGTCACGCTCGAGTATGAGCCGGCCCCCCAATGTCCGGGTGCCGAGGATCTGAAGGCGGCCGTCGTCGCACGTCTCGGTTACGACCCCTTCGCGCATGATGCCGCACACCACGTGTCGTTGCGCATCACCCGCAGGGCTGGCTCGCTGGACGGTCGCATCGAGTGGCGTGACGCCGAAAGGCAGTGGGCCGGTGATCAGGCCTTCACCATGGGCAGCGGTGATTGCCTACGCCTCACGCGTACGATGGGCCTCGCGCTTGCCGTTCAGATTCAGCTATTGCGAGATCCAAGCGCAGCTCCCCCGATCGATCGCGAGCCGGAAGTGAAGCCCAAGTCCAAAGCCGTTGTCGAGCCGCCCAGCGACAAGCCGGCGCGAGAGGTGCCTCCGCCGACACGCGAAGACACGCCGATCGTCCTGAGGAGCGCGCCGAGTTCAGCCCTTCAGCCTGTCTTTGGGATGGGAGCGGGGCTCGCCCTGGGAGTCGGAATGGCGCCGCATCCGATTTTGCTTGGCCGCGTATTCGGGCTGCTCGCCTGGCGGCACACCTCGATTCAGCTGGCCGCCGAAATGAGCCTGCCGTCGACCGTGCGACGCGCGGATGGCGCGGGTGTATCAGAACGATTGCTGCTGCTCAGCGCTGTCGGGTGCGAAGCTCTCGAGCGCTGGAGTGGGTGCCTCGTACTGGATGCAGGTAGGGTCAGCATGGCGGGCCAGGACATCGACCGTCCTACGTCGACACGCCTGCCATTCGTTGCTGCCGGCATCCGCTCCGGCTTTAGCCAGCCTCTCGGGGCGCGTGCTTTTATCAACGCGCACGCGGACGGGCTCGTCATTTTGACCCGCTGGACAGCTAGCCTAGACGACGTCCCGGTGTGGACCATGCCCCGCTTCGCCGCGGCGGTTGGGATCGACGTGGCACTGCAGTTTCGCTAAATTTTCTGCACAACACGCTTCGGTCCCGGACAGTTCTCGGGAGCAGAGACTGCGCAGCGGGCAAGTGAGCTTGCTGTGAGCTCCGCCATCGGAGAAGCGAAGCGTGACTCGAAGATTCAAGAAATGCAGCCCCGTGTCGGTGGCGCTGTTGGCGGGGCTGGGCGTCATGCAACCGCACAGGGCCTCGGCTGCGGATGCACTGGAAAAGCTGCAAGAATTCGCTTTGGACCAGGTTCAAATCACGGACCAATACCAGCAAAACCTATTCGCGAAGAATGTCGCGTACCTGATCACCACCCTGAACAGCGACCGCCTATTGGCCGGCTTCAAAGCCGTCTCGACCGGTACGACGGCTACGAATCTTTACGGCGGCTGGGAGAGCCAGAACATCCGCGGACACTCTCTCGGCCACTGGCTCTCGGCGGTCGCGCACGCTTACCAACAAGCGAAGGGAAGCGATCCTGCGTTGGCGAGTCAGATCAAGGTCAGGCTCGACGACGTCATTTCGAAGTTGAAGTCCTATCAGTCGACCAACGGCTTCTTGTTTGCGACGCCCGTGTCCCAGTTCGACGACATGGACAGCGGCGGCAGTAACAACTGGGTGCCGTACTACACGATGCACAAGATCCTGGCGGGGCTGCTCGATGTCTACGAGTTCGAGCAAAATCCCGACGCCTTGGCGGTCGCCAGCAAGATGGGCGATTGGCTGTATGCCCGTGCTTCGGCCTGGAATGCGAGCGCGAAGTCGCGAGCCCTCTCCTCCGAGTACGGTGGTATGAACGACGCGCTGTACGAGCTGTACAAGCATACGAAGAGTGCGAACCACCTGACGGTTGCTCATATCTTCGATGATACGAGTCTGTTCACGACTACCGCCCAGGGCAACGACACGTTGAGCGGGAAGCACGCCAACATGACGATTCCGAAGTTCATTGGCGCCTTGAACCGCTATCGAACCATGGGTGCGACGGAGGCGTCGTACCTGAACGCAGCCGATCAGTTCATGGCCATCGTGCTCAAGAACCATACCTATGTGACCGGCGGCAATAGCGAGGACGAGCATTTTCACGAGCCGGGGAAGCTCGACGCGCGCCGCGACGACGTGAACAACGAGACCTGCAACGCCTACAATATGTCGAAGCTCACCCGCGATCTGTTCAAGGTCACGGGTGACATCAAGTATGCGGACTTCTACGAGCGGGTTCACATCAACGAAATTTTGTCGTCCATGAATCCGACCACGGGCATGACGACCTATTTCAAGCCGATGGGTACGGGATACTTCAAGGCCTTCGGAACGCCGGAATCGAGCTTCTGGTGCTGCACCGGCACCGGCATGGAGAACTTCAGCAAGCTCGGGGACAGTGTGTACTTCCACGACGCCACCGACCTGTACGTGGTGGGCTACGTGAGCTCGACGTTGACCTGGGCCGATCGAGCCTTAGCGCTCAGTCAGGTCACGGACATCCCATCGACCAACAAAGTCACTTTCACCATCAGCCAGGCACCTCTCGATGCGGTCAACCTAAAATTCAGGAAGCCATACTGGCTCGCGACGTGTCAGTCGGCTGCGGTCGCTGTCAACGGCCAGTCCGTCAACGCCGTCGACTCGGGCGGCTTCCTCGGCGTGAGCCGAGTTTGGAAAACTGGCGACAAGGTGGAGCTGACGCTTCCGATGGAGGTTCAGGTCTCGCGGCTAGCTGACAATCAGAACGCAGTCGCGTTCACCTATGGGCCGATCGTTTTATCTGCAGGTCTCGGGACCGCCAGCATGACAACGACGGGACATGCGTGGACGATCGCAGCGACGAAGCCTTCCGGCATCCAAGACACCATCGCCATCAACAGCGGAACGACGATCAATGGCTGGATCGCCAACATCAAGACCAACCTGGTCCAGACTCCGGGCAAGCTCGAGTTCAATCTCAAGAACACGGACTCGGACAGCAAGCTGACCTTCATTCCGCACTATTCCCGCTACCAAGACCGGTACGGTATCTACTTCAAGTTGTCCGGCAGCGCGGGGGCCGCGGTGACCGTGCCCCCTTGTCCCGCAACGGGTGGCTCAGGTGGCTCAGGTGGCGCTAGCAGTGCCGGCGGCGCGCCGGGTGGTGTTTCCGGCAGCAGCAACGCCACTGCGGGCAGCGATGCCGGCGGCGCGGCCAACGCTTCAGGAGCCGCAGGGCTCGGCGCGGCGCCGTTCGGCGGCAGCGGCAGCGCAATCGGTGGCGCGAGTAGCACAATGGGCGGCGCGGCCGCGGTTACGTCCGGCGGTTACTCCGGCAGTGGAGGTTCTATCAAGCCCTCATCGGGGAGCTCGAGCGACGGCTGCTCGTGTGGGCTCGACAAAGCCCGCACGAATCGTCCGTGGTCGCTCGCGCTGTTGATGGCCCTGGGACTCGCGGCGCGCCGACGCCGATCGAGCGCGCGGCGCCGCGAATAGCGCGCGAGTCGTCAGTCGGCTCCTTCACTTCACTTCGCGCTGACGACGGCCTGAGTGCCGTCGTACTTCACGACCTGATCCGGTGTCGCCGTGACGTCGACGCCGCTGCCGTGATTGGCAGCGACGAACACCACGTTGAATGTCCGCGCCATTTGCATGCCCGTGAAGCTGCCCGTGCGCGCGCCAATGGTCAGGGTTTTCGCTGTCTCGTTCCAGGTCAATGGGATCCGGGCGGACTGCCCCTTCTCGTAGTCGTAGCCGTCGCCCGCGTCTTCATAGAGCGTAAATGATGCGTCCTGCCCCTTGTAGACGCGCAGTTCGATCGGGTCCGAGCTCTGCGTAGCATATTGAATATTCGGGCCCATCGGCAGGATCGAGCCCGCGCGGACTTGGAGCGGGATCTGACTCAAGGGCGCGTCGACCGACATTTTGCTGCCGCCCGTGATTGCCGCTCCGGTCCAGAAGTCGTACCAAGTCCCCGCGGGCAGGTACACGGAGCGGCTCGTTGCTCCCGCTTCGGTCACCGGGTTGACGAGCAGCGCCGGACCAAACATGAACTGATCGGCGATGTTGTAGACGTTCACATCGTTCTGATAGTCGAACGCCAAGTGTCGCATGATGGTGTAACCGTCTCGCGTGACCATCGCTGCCAGCGAGTAGATGTAAGGCATCAGGCGGTAGCGCAAAGTATCGATCGTCAGCAGGTTGGCCTTGGTGCTGGCGCTCCACACGTTGTTGTAGAGCTCTCTGGCCCCCTGACCATGGATGCGGAACGTGGGACAGAAGGCGCCGAACTGGAACCAGCGCGTGAACAGTTCATTGCTCGCGGTCGAGCTCCAGTTCACGCTGCCGCCGAAGTAGCCTCCGATATCCGTGGTCCAGTAGGGCATGCCGGCAAGCGCGTAGTTGAGCCCTCCCGGTAGTTGCCGCTTGTAGGTTGCAAAATCGGAGTTGATATCACCGGACCAGACCCCCGCAGCGTACCTTTGCTGCCCGGCGAATGCGCTGCGGGTCAGCACGTAGACCCGCTTGCCGTCTGGTCCGATTTTCCGCCAGCCCTCGTACAGTCCGCGGTTGTGCTGCAACGGATAGGCGTTGATGTTCAGGGCTCCCTTGCCGAGAGCCGTGGTCGCGGCACGAAGGTTCAGGGGATCGGGATAGGCCTGCGGCTCGGTGTTGTCGGCCCAGATCGCGTCCCACCCGTATTTGCCGAGCAAGCGGTCATAGGTCTGTTGATAGACCAAGGCGCGTGCGGCGGCGTTGAACGTATCGTAGAAATGATGCGTACCGCTCGTGGGCAGGAGCGCATTGATGGCGTTCAGGGCATTGAAATTGTCCATCTCCCCCGTCTTCTTGACCGGGCTCACCTGCTGATAGAGCGGCCAGACCGAAATCATCAAATGGATGTTTGCGGCGTGCATCTGGCTGACGAGCGAAGCGGGATCGGGGAACCGCGTCTCGTCCATGAAGTGCGAGCCCCAGGCGTAGGGATCCCAATAGTCCCAGTCCTGAACGATGACATCTACCGGGATGTTGCCGGTGCGGTAGGCATTCTTGACGCCGAGCAATTCGGAAGTACTGGCGTAGTGGTCCTTCGATTGAAACAGCCCGTACGCCCATTTCGGGAACAGAGGAGCGGAGCCGGTGGTGAGGCGGTAGAGCGCGACCACCTGGTCTAGCTTCGGGCCGTAAAAAAAGTAGTAGTCGACCATATCGCCCGCTTCGGATGCGTAGCGGTACTTGGTATTGCTGCTCTCGCCGCCTGTGAAGTCAGAGGTCGAGTAGTTGTCCCAGAGCAGGCCGTAGCCCTTGCTGGAGACCAGCATCGGGATATTGATCTGCGTATTGGCATTGAGCAGGTGCTCGTTCTTGCCCTTGAAATTCATGATGCTGTCTTGGTGCTGCCCGAGACCAAACAGCCCCTCGTTGCTCGGTGAGTTGAACACGGTTTGGACCTTGTTCGTGCTGACTCCCTCGACGGTGGCGGGCGTGAGTGACTTGCTATCCTCCGATAGGATCAGGTTGTCGCTCAGATCCGTGTAGCTGACCAAGCCGCTCGCCGTATCGACCTTCGCCTTCATGCGTGAGGTGCTGATCGTCACCGTTCCTGCAGTCTCGGCTACGCAAAAAGGGGTGGGAGTGTCCCAAGTATTGCTGACCGAAAGGGACGTCTTTGCCGGAAGAGCACTGCCGGTCGCGTACACGATTCGGACGACGTCTTCCTTGCACACCTGGAGCTTCATTCGGCCGGCACCCAGCGCGAACGTGACGCCGCTGGCATCGACGACGTAGGCGGGGCTCGTGGGCGCGGGAGTGGGGCAGGTCAAGACCGCGCCGCCTGCACCGCCCTCACCGCGGTTGGCGGACCCGCCCATGGCTCCACCGTCGCTCCCGCTCGTACCGGACCGAGCAGCGGAGCCTCCGCCCCCCACGTCGAAAGCGGCGCCTGCTGAGGCACCTGCGTTGGAAGGTGCGCCAGCAATGCTCGGCGCGCCGCCGAGGCCAGGAAGTGCGCCGCCATTGCCCATCGGGGATCCGGTGCTGCCCGTGCTGGATTGGCAGCCCGCTGCAGACAGGGCTACGACCACGAACTCCCAGAAGCCCGCCGAGCGCTGTGCTATCATTTCAACTTACTGACCGGCACGCGGCGGCCTTGTAGTGAAAAGTGACGTTACGCAACAAATGACAGCGTCGTCGTCGCACAGGCTAGCGGGTACGGCCGCATTGCTGCTCGCGCTATGCGCGATCAGCTGCTCCGAAACTCGGAATCTCGGTTCGAGTCATCCCCACGGTCTACTTCCCGTCGATGAGCGAAACCCGATCCTGCTCACGAACGACGGCGTGTACGACAATTGGCAGGGCGAGTACGCCATTCTGCTCGCTAGCAGCGGCGGGCCGAGGCTTGCTGGCATCGTGGTTGGAACCAGCCCCAATTTGACTAAAATCGACGACAACGTCACCGGTTGGCGCGGACTCGTCAAGGTGGCGCACGACAGTGGCCTGTCGGACATCCCCGAACCAACGGCAAGCATTGGAGCGAAGCTCGAGCGCCCGGCCAGTGGGCAATTCGAGGATACGACCCCGAACCGTTCGGAGGGCGCGCGGTTGATCTTGGAGCTGTCCAAACAGCTGAGTCTGCCGTACCGACCGCTGGTCGTCGTGACCGGTGGGCGCCTGACCGACGTCGCAGACGCGTTCCTGATCGATCCAACGGTCACCGCGCGCACGGTCGTGGTTTCTTCGCTGGGCTCGGTGACCGCTACCGGGGGCGCCATGGCGGACCCCAATGGCGAAATGGATCCGTGGGCGGATGCCATCGTCACCTCCCGTTTTCGCTTCGTGCAGGTCAGCGCCTTCTACGATCAGCTGCTGGACGTGCCCGCTTCGCGTTTCTCCGAGCTGCCCGCCAATCCACTCGGTCAGTGGATCCAGGCAAAGCAACCCGAGGTGTGGGACCTTCCCAAGGCCGCCGATCAAGTCGCCGTCTTGGCCGTCGGCGATCCCGATTTCGCAGTCGAGGTGGATCGCGTTTCAGCCGGCCCGGTCGCCGCCAACGCGACGAGTGGTCCAGAATTGACGAGCCGTCTAGACGGTGCGGCTTGGCTCGTGAAGCGGTGCGACGGCGCGAAAGCCGCCGAGCGCTTTTGGCAGGCGCTAAACGCGCTGCCTGTTTCTGGTCCTGCGCACTGACTGACTGGCAGACGAGGTCGGTAGTGTCACCGAGCAATAGCCGGAGCCTCTATTCTCCGTCGGTCAAATTGCAATCGCTCGCTCCGAGCCGTCGTTGGCTAGAGCGCCTGATCTTTGTCATGAAAACTCTCGCTCGGTGCGAATATCGTAGTTGCGTTCGTGCTTGACTCTGTGCTTCGCGAACTGGCACCCTCGAGTCTTCGGCGTTCGCGAGGCCTCGATCTGAAATCGAGCCGCTGATGATTTGCGACGCGCGTTCCCTGAGCAAAGGAGAGACTCATGATTCGCAACTGGTCATGTCGTTCGATGCTGATCTCGATTGCGAGCGTGTCGATCGCGTGTTCCTCCGAGGACTCGGGAATCGGCGGTGCTGGTGCGCCGGGGGTTGGCGGGTCTGCGCACGCCGGAGGCGGTGCAGCAAACAGTGTTGCTGGGCAGTCAGGCTCGGGAGGTGGCGGCGCGACCACCGCGGGTCGATCGGCTGCTGGCGGGCCATTCGCTGGTGCCGGCGGTATGACGCTCGCGGCGTCTGGCGGAAGCGGCGGCGCGTCACCCGGTAGCGCTGGAAGCGCTAACCACGCAGGGAGCGGAGCAGCCGGCTCCGCGGGAAGTGCACCCGGTGGCGCTGGTGGCGCCGGTGCTGGTGGCGCCGGTGCTGGTGGCGCCGTTTCGAGTGGTGGTTGCAGCAAGACGCCGACACTCAAGAACAACGGCTACAACAGCATCATGAGTGGCGGCAAGAGCCGTCAGTACTACCTTCGCTGGCCCCCGACCTACGACAATACGCACCCATATCGCTTGATTGTCGGCCTTCACGGGGCCACCGGGAAAGGCACGGATGTCGCTCCTGGCTTTTTTGGGATCTACGATCTCGCCAAGGGAAGTACGATCTTCATCGCGCCTGACGCAGCTGGCGGGCTTTGGTCAGCAGCACCCGACACGACGTTCATCGATGACCTTCTCGAGGCGGTGCAGGGCGACTTGTGCATCGACGCGACGCGTATCGAACTCGAGGGGTTCAGCCAAGGCGCCGCGATGGCGTGGACGCTTGCTTGCTCCCGCCCCAAAGTATTCCGTGCGGTAGTTGGCCATTCTGGGGGAGGTGTCGCCAATCCCACGACGTGTCAGCCGATCCCCTATCTCGGTTCGCTCGGGCTGTCGGAAGGGGGAGGTCAGAAGACGCAGACCGATCAATTCGCGAATTGGAATGGCTGTACGATCGAGAGCCTGCCCAGCTCACCCACCGGTGGGCACGTGTGCACGGACTACAAAGGGTGCCCTGCGGGATATCCAGTCCGATGGTGTTCGTACGACGGCGGCCACACGCCTTCACCCAATGATGCCGGGAAGGGGAGCTCCTGGATGCCCTCCGAAGTGTGGCCGTTCTTGTCGCAGTTTTAACGCTCTGCCCCGCTTCGATACGCCTTTCGAGGGGTCGTGAAATTCCTGATTCCTGTTCGCTTATACAACCGGTTGAATGACGGGTTTATTCGTGGTTTACTGCCGACTTCGTTCATCGGTTGAACGCTCGGGAGTGTCAGGTTGAACAGTCGCCATCGCAATCCGGCTCGTCTATTCGACGCCACGAACCCGCTGCAAAAAAAACGGCGGGTCGTAGCCTTCCTAACCCTTTGCGGGGCAGTCGCGAGCTGTGCCTGTTCGAGCGACGCGATGCCCGGCACAGTCGCGACAGCTGGCGCGGGCGCGGCGGGTAAAGCGTCGGGCGGCGCGAATTCTGGCGGCATGTCAGGCGCGGCTGGTGTCGCTGCCGGAGCAACCTCCGGCGGTACTTCGGGCGGCAGCACCGCACTAGGCGGAGCAACCTCCGGTGGCACTTCGGGCGCGGGCGCGAGCACGGCTGGAGCGGCAACGGCGGGCAGCGGTGGAGCAGCGGGGGCAAGCATTTCTGGCGGGGTCGGCGGAGCCGGTAGCTCAGGTGCGGGCGCTTTCGCGGGTGCAGCAGGCGGCTCAATCACGGATTGCGCGGGCCACGCTCTTTCATTGAGCAGCAACGGTTCCGGCACCGCGTCCGATGCGGCGAAGGCTCACGTCGAAGTCGATCTATTGGCAGATTTGCCGATTGGCAGCGCCAATCGCAGCGTCGAGCTATGGGCCTATATGAAGAGCTCGGACTGGACGGCCAACCAAAACACGCTGTTCTTCTATGGTCCGTCCCCCTCGGCACGGAACGCGGACGGCTTCGGCCTCGACTTCGGCAGCACGAGCAACTCCATCGGCAGCATCGATCCGTTCACGAATGCCTACTTCGACAACGACAACCAGGCCAGCGGTGTCAGCGCTTCGACTGCTCAGTGGGTGCACTTCGCGATGACCTGGAATGGCACGCAAGTACAGGCCTACGTGAACGGCGTGCTCAAGTCGACGAAAGCCTCCGACAACGCCACGCAGAAAGTGCTGAAGACCGGCAGCTCGCTGCTCACGATTGGCGGCTACCCGGCTGAGAACGCCTACTTCGCGGACTACATCGATGAATTTCGTGTTTGGGGCGTAGCGCGCTCTGCGTCGGAGATCCTAGCCAACAAAGACAAGGCCCTCGTAGGCAACGAGGCCGGCTTGGTCGGCTATTGGAAGTTCAACGAGAGTGCGGGGCTCGCCGCGGCGGACAGCGTGACCACCACTGGCCACACCGCGCACGCGGGGGCGCTGAAAGCGGCGTCAGGGGCCCAGGTGCCGACGTTCGTCATCCCAAATCCGCCGTTGCCGATTCAGTGCCCCTAGCTTTGCCGTAAGCTATGCTCAAAATGTGGCGGTCAAACCGACGTTGAACGAATTGACGCCCTGATGCTCGCCTCCCCACCAGTCGGTGTCGGCGCGAAAGTAGTCGAGCGCGCCGTGCAGGTAGCTGGTGAAGTGATAGACGACGACTCCCGAGATGCCTCGCTGCGATTTCAAGTAGTCCGTCTGACTCGGGCTGAGTGAAACGTCCAAGTCGTCCGTCATCTGATGGGCGCGCGTGATGCCACAGCCCACGTTGAAGTCGAAGCTTCTGAGCGATACCTGCGCCTGCACGTAGCCGCCGTCGAATGGGCGCATCTTGTTGCTCGCCTGATTGTTGATGCTGTCCGTTTGACTCAGGAAGTAGTTGACGCCAAGGCCGGTTCCGGCGAACGCGGCGACCCCCAGGTGAAACGCGCCGAGTTCACCGCGCACGCCGGCTTGAGCGCCGTACACGTTCTTGGAATCATTGCTGCCGTTCGTGTCGTACAACTTCTGGAACGCGCCCTCCACGAAGGCGTGAAGGCGAGCATTTCCGGAGAACTCCACGTCATAGGTGGCTTGTGCTTCTGGGCGGCCTAGTTTCGCGCGGGCGTAGCGCTGGCCGACCAGCACGGCGGGGTCGTAGTAGCCCACGTTGAGCTGCAGGCCTGCGAAGCTGGGCGTGCTGTAGACCACGCCCGCCGCGAAGATGTTTGCGAGCACGCCGAAGCCGATGTGCCCCGCGGAGGGGCCCTGATCATTGAAGACCTGCGGTGCGCCCACGCCGAAGCCGTGCCCATAAAGAAAATCAATCTCGGTCGCGCCGCGTCCAAACAGCGAGAGCGCGCGGCCGGCGAGCAACGTGCCGAATGGCCCCTGCACTTTCACGTACCCTTCGCGGACGTCGGGCAAGTTCTTCTGGTAGGTTCGCTGGCCCTGCGACTCGATCATCGACCAGATCGAGATCTTGCCGGTCACCACTGTGTTCGGAGTCATCTCGCGTCGCACGCCGAACGCGAGAATATTACCCAAAAATCCACTTCTGACACGAAAGGCCAAACCATGGCCGGACTTGTTGGATGTCCCATCGCTGGAGTCCGCATCGAAGGGAATGCCTTCTTGCGCCAAAGCGTGGTTCGGATCCAACGGTTGAGGCACACCGTGCCCCTCGATGATTTCGGCAAAAGCGCTCATTCGACCAGAGGCAAAGAGCTCCCATTCGTTGGGCAGCTTCACCAAGGTGACTTCTGCGCGCGCGTGGCTAGGCCACGAGCACAGAGCGAGAGTGCTGAGTGTGAGAGCCGCCCGTAGCTTCGTCTTCACTGGGCTACCGTCACGCTGATCACGTCGAAGTGCACGAACTGACCGTTCAAGTTGCTGCCAGTGCCGCTGGTCACTTTGCCGTTCCAAGACGACGGTGGTGCGGGCATTGAACCCGTGAACGGAATCGTGCGCGCCCCGTTGCCGCACATGTTGTTGTTCGAGGTTCCGCAGTTCTGGATCTGCACGCAATTCGAATCACGAACGGTGAGCGAGATCGTCGCGCCGCCAGGGATCCTGATCGTGGGCATTTCGTCGATCTCGAACGAGAGATGCTGGGTCTTCGAACTGGTGTGCGGATTCTCGCTCGCCATCACCGAGTTCAAGAAGTACACGCTGGGCGTGCCGCCCCCCGCGGGTGTCACGTCGAGTTCGTAAGAGTTGTAGTCGAAGCCGTTGCCGTTATCCGCATAGCTCAGGTTCGTGCCCCCCGTCTGAAACAAGTCCTTGGCATAAGGCTTTGCGCCCGCCACCGTCGATGCCACGTCGATCGAGGTGGTGTTGCCCGCTGAGCGTGTGCCGTCGTGGTACCACGATGGTTCGACCACCCCTTGAATGTGCACTTTTACGTCGTACTTCGTGCCGGGTGTCCCTCCCATCGTCCATGTGGAGGCCGCGCCGCCCGACGGCTTGATCACCGCCGCCGCTGGCTGTCCGGCAGACGCATTCGAGCAGGGAGCGGGCTGGGCGCAGTCGTAGTTTGGACTGCCGCTGCCGCATGGGTATTGCAAGAGCGCGCCGTCGAAGGCGCCGGTGAAAGTCGTGTCGACGGTCGCGCCGCCTCCCGCTGAGCCTCCGCCCGCACCCGCCACGCTCGCGCCGCCTGCTGCGCCTGCGGAGCTACCGCTACCGCCGTTCGCACTCGCGCCGCCTGCCGAGCTACCGCTAGCCGCATCCCCTCCGCTAGCTCCGCCGTTGGCGGCGCCTGCCGTACTGCTTGGCGCGCCCGCGCCGCTTGCACCGCCCGCACTCGCTCCGGCTACGGCGGGCGCTCCGCCACTGACTGTCGGCACACCCGCGCTGCCACTGCCGCCACTGCTACTGCTCGTGCCGGCTTGGCCGGCGGGCGCCTCCGCCGCCGTGGAACAGGCCAGCAAGGCGAAGCACGAGACCGCGGTGGAGATTCGATTGCTTGTTTTCATCGTCATTACCTCAGGTGTTTCGGCGTGGCGGCGACCAGTGAGCAGCAAATATCCAAAGCACTGGCGCTTCGAGCCGTACGGCGCAGGCGATGCGGCTCACGCGTAAAGGACGCAGTCATTCCGTGGTGAAAGAGAAAATCATGGTGCTGGAGTAGAGCGCCCCAGGCTTCAAGGTGACCTCGTCGCGCCACGCGGGAACGTTGATCGCGTTTGGGAAACGCTGAGTCTCCAGGCAGAACCCCGCGTACTGCCGATAATTGGTGCCAGCTTTGCCTACCAGCGTGCCATCGAGATAGTTGCCGGAATAAAACTGCACGCCGGGCTGGTCACCCTTGAGAGTGAGGACCCGACCCGAGCGGGGATCCTTCACCCGCGCCACTTCGCGTAGCGCGTGCGCCGGACCATCGACAATCCAATTGGAATCGAAGCCGATGGGATCGCCACCCGCGGCCGATAGATCCTGACCGATGGACTTGGGCTTCGTGAAGTCGAACGGGGTGCCCGCTACTGGCGCGATCCGACCGCCTACCGTGTGCAACGCTGGGTCATTGGGGGTGTATTGGCCCGCGTTCAACTGCAGCACTTGTTCGAGCACGCTGCCCGATGCCTGCCCGGCCAGGTTGAAATACGAGTGATGGGCCATGTTGACCACCGTCAGCCGGTCCGTCTCGGCCTGCATTACGACCTTGAGTTCGTTGTCGTTGGTCAGGGTGTAGGTATTCCGGGCCTTGACCGTGCCGGGAAAGCCCTCTTCACCGTCCACCGAAACGTAGCTGAGCTGCAGGCTTGGTCCGCCCGGTGTGTCGAGCGCGATCGCGTCCCAAACGACCTTGTCCCAGCCCTTCACGCCACCGTGTAGGGAGTTCTCGCCGTTGTTCGCTGCTAGTCGATAGCTCACCCCTTCGAGCTCGAACTGCGCGCCGCTGATTCGATTCGCGATTCGGCCGATGATGGCGCCAAAATAGGGGCTGCCCTTCACGTAGCTCGCGACTTCGTCGAAGCCGAGCACGATATCGGCGAGCTTGCCCGAACGATCGGGGACGCGGAGCTCGGTGATGATCCCGCCATAGGTCGCGATCTTCGCCACGAGGCCGTTCTTGTTCGTCAAGGTGAACAGCGTGACGGGCTTGCCGTCGACTTCGCCCCAGGCTCTGTGTTGAATAGCTTGCAAGCGAACCTTTGCGTTGGACGAAGGTGCGTAGTTGCCCGGTACGGGCGCGCAGCTGCCCGTGGCGAGCAACGTTAAGACCCCGATCAAAGCTTTGAGCCCGAGCATCTGCTCTCTCGACTGCAAGATGCAGGGCGGTTTTGTCAGAGCTCGGCACTCTATGTGATTCAACCGGTTGAATCAAGCCGGAAAGCCGGTTTTTCCCACGCGCTCGCGCGGGCGCCCAGGGCACGCAATGAAAAAGCGATGCCGCTGCACCCCGCGCGAATATTGGCGAGCGCACCGGAACGGTACAAATCGAGACGCGTCTACGAAAGCTCGGTCAACTCGTAGCGCCGGTGCGCATGACGACAGGCACGGCCCCGTCCACGACCGCCGTCGCGCCGTTCGCGACGAGCTCGAGGATGGCATCGAAAGCCAGTTCGGCGAGGCCCTCTGAGTCGAACTCAGCCGTCGTGAGCCCGACCAGCGCGCCGTATTCATCGCCGTCGAACCCGGCCAGCTTCACGTCATCCGGTATCGAGAGGCCGAGGCTTCTCAGGCGATGCCAAACCTGCATTGCGCCGCGGTCATTGGAGCAGAAGATCGCCGCATTGGAACGCCGCGCGATTCGCTTCAAGTCTGCGTCGGTCAAGTCTTGGTGCGCGATTTTATCGAGGGTTTCGGGAGAGGCGAGCTTGCCCCACGTCTCCTTCACCCCGCGCCAGCGCTCGATGTGCCCCAAATGGTCCGACACGTACTGTACGAAAGTCAGGTGCCGCGTCCCGCGCTCGAGCAAGTGTCGCACGATGGTACGAGCCCCTTCACGGTTTTGGATGCTGAGAGCATTCCCCGCATAACGTGCATAGCTCGGATGGTGCGGATCCAGCACGATTGCCGGTCGTGAATAGGCAGCGGAAAAGCGCTGTACAGAGGCCGCCGGAACGTCGCCCCAGACCAGCAGACCGTCGGCGTGCACGGGCAAGGTCGGTTCGTCCGAGGTCTCCAGTTGCTCGCTGGCAATCAAGTTCAGCGTCAAGCCGCGCCGCGCCGCGAGCCGCGCCAGCGCCTGGGTGGTGCTCGCAACCGGCGGATGGACCAGGCACTCGAAAGTGGCCGGCATGATCAACCCGATCGCACGCTGCGCGGAGCCCGCGAGCTGTTTGGCTGCCCAGTTCGGCGAATAGTTTTGCTCGGTCGCCGCCTGACGCACGCGACTTCGCGTAGCCTGCGAGATGCGAGGGCTGTCTCGCAAAGCCAGAGAAACACTGGACTTGTCCATGCCTAGTGCGCGCGCCAAGTCGGCGATGGTGACCCGCTTCTTCTGCGTTTCGGTGTGGCTGGCGTTGACGGGAGACGGCCGCACGCTGCTGCGTGGCTTCTTGATGGGGGTCGCCATTTCGTGTGAACCCTACCACGTTGGCTGCTCGTCCCAGCGCCGCGCGCCACGGGTCGCGAGTTCGCCCCGAAGCGTTGGCCCATGACGCAGCATTCGAACGCGAAGCGGGGATTTTTCTAGCCCGAGCAGAGCTTCCATCGGCTGAAATATGGCGAAATAATCGGATTGCAACCGGTTGAATTGTGGCGACCATTCTGGCAATGATTGCTGCTGTGCAAAGCAATCAGCGCCGGATCCTGGTCACCGGTGCCACTGGGAAGGTCGGGCAGGCGTTCATCCGATGTTTGCTCGATGACCCGGCCCATCGAGAGTTTCAAATCCGCGCGTTGTGTCACAACCGGGTCTTGCCGGCGCGCGATCGGCTCGAAATGATGCGCGGCTCGATCGAGCAGCAAGAGACCGTGCAGCGCGCCATGGCAGGTGTCTCCCACGTGCTGCACTTGGCTACGCCCAAGGAAACTCCGGAATCCATCATGGATGTCGCGGTCAAGGGCATGTTTTGGCTGCTCGAAGCCTGCCGACAAAATCCCGACTTTCGCCAATTCACCCTGATCGGAGGCGACGCAAGCCTCGGGCACTTCTTTTATCCCCGTCCGGAGCCGGTCACCGAAGCACAAAAGCACAGCGCGTATCCCGGCTGCTACGCACTGTCGAAAGTGCTCGAAGAGGTCATGCTCGAGCAGTACCACGTGCAGTACGGCCTTCCGACATGCTGCTTGCGCGCGCCTTGGATCATGGACAAGGACGACTTCAAGTTTCAGCTTTCATTCGGAACGGACGTGTTTGGGGGCCCGCGTTGGTGCGATCTCGTGGGCCCGGAGCGCGCGGCGAAGTATCGCCAGAGCGCTGCGGTACCGGTGATGTTGGACGCGCACGGCGTACCGTTGAAGCGCAACTTCGTGCATGTCGATGATCTGGTCTCGGCCATCGTGTGTTCCCTCGATCACCCTGGAACTCGCGGTCAGACGTTCAACGTCTGCATGGATGAGCCGGTAGACTACGGCGTGCTCGCGCAGTATCTGACGGAGACCCGTGGGGTCATCGGTGTGCCCATCGAAACTCCTTACTTTTCTAGCTGGCTCGACAATAGCAAAGCCAAATTCGTGCTCAATTGGCGTCCCTCATTCGACTTGAAGAAGATGACGGACGCGGCTTGGGACTACCGACGTGCCGCGGACGACCCGCGGATCGTCTGGTACCCGGGCTGACAGGGAGGCCCCCGGCGTCAGCCGAAACCAACATGCCATGGTCGATCTGCGCGCGCTAAGAGAACGGTTCGAGCACCTCTATCAGCAATCGCCTCGGGTTTTTTCCGCACCGGGCCGGGTGAATCTGATCGGCGAGCACACCGACTACAACGACGGTTTCGTGCTGCCGATTGCCATCGATCGCCGCACCTTCGTGGCCGGCGCGCGGCGACCGGATACCCGCGTCATCATTCGCTCACTGACGATGGGCCAGACCTTGGAGTTCGACCTTGCTGCGCGTCAGCCCGGAGCGCTGCAGGGTGGCTCTTGGCTCAGCTACGTCGAGGGCACGGCGCGCACGTTAGCGGAGAGCGGCTTTGCGTTGAGCGGCGCGAATCTGCTGCTCGACAGCGACGTCCCGACAGGGGCCGGCCTATCTGCATCCGCCGCGCTCGAGCTGTCCGTAGGCTACGCCCTGGCCGCTCTGGGAGGAGCGCAAAGCCCAGACCGCCTGCAACTTGCGCTGGCGGGGCAAGCCGCCGAGCACACCTATGTGGGCACGCTTTGCGGCGTCATGGATCAGTACATTTCCGCCTTGGCGCTGCACAATCACGCGCTGCTGATCGACTGTCGGGCTCTCACGTACGAAGCCATTCCCCTGCAGTTAGGCAGGGCGTGCGTGCTGATTTGCGACACGCAGGTCAAGCATGAGTTGTCTTCTTCTGCGTACAACGAGCGGCGCCAGCAATGCGAAGAGGGGGTACGGGAAATTGCGCGGCTGCAGCCGAAGGTTCGGGCTCTGCGTGACCTCACCGTCGTCGAGTTCGAGCTGCTGATGCCGCGCCTGCCGCCTTTGATTGCGCGGCGTTGTCGCCACGTGGTCAGCGAGAATGCGCGCACCTTGGCGGCAGCGCGGGCGCTGGCGGCCGGTGAGCTCACGCACTTGGGTAGCCTGATGTCTGCCTCACACGCTTCCCTGCGCGACGACTATGAGGTCAGCTGCGTCGAACTCGACGAAGCGGTCGCTGCGCTGACGGGCGAACCCGGGGTCTACGGCTCGCGCATGACCGGTGGTGGTTTCGGGGGATGCACGGTCAGCGTGCTCGATCGTGAGGTCGTGCCCCGCGCAATCCGCGCCATCAGCGAGCGCTTGCAGGCAAATTTTCGGATCGAGCCGCGGTTCTTCGTCACGAATGCCGAGGGCGGCGTCGCCGAAGAGTGAATCGGCGCGCTATCAAAGGCGCTGGAAACCTAGGCCGTACACCAATTGCTGAGCGCTCTTGATGTCCCACAGCCAAGGCAGGGTGACGCGCACATTGGCCAGCGCGGCGCCCAAGCCCGAACTCGTCAAGTGCGCGAGCAACTGGCTCGGCGCTGGGTTCAAAGATATTTGCTCGGACGCCACCTGGGCTTCGACGAATGCTTGCAGCTCTTCGCGCGGGCGTTCGCGGTACGTGAGCAGGCCGGGCAGATGATCCGACGAGGCGACGTCGAATGCCATGAAGGCGCTGCCGCCCTGGCGCGTCGCACCGAAAAGCGTCGCCAAGTGCACCGCGGTGCTGCACGCGCTCAGCTTATCCCACTCTTCCTCGCTCATGACCCAGGTTTCCTGGAAAGGCAGCACCAGCTGACTCAATACGCAGGTTGAAAGTGTCACGTCGAACGGTCGCCCGATGCTCTGCAGCAGCGCGTTTGCTGCACCAAGTGCCGTTTGCTGCAACTCCGTGTCATCGGGGAATTGCTCGGCCCAGTCATCCAAATGCCGTAAAATTCCCGACAGATCCCGATCGCCGTGGAGCACGATACGCTCTCGGAGCGCCTTTGGCTGACGAGCGCGTGACCGTTCGAGCGCCGCGCCATCGAGGTCGACCAGATGAATCTCTTTGAACTGTTCACCCAGGTATTCGAGATCGATGTCCGCGCAATTCCCCGCACCGAATACGCACAAAGCTCCCGACGCCCGAGGCAACTCAGCCATCAGCTGTCGACGGTGGGGCGTGTACCAGTCGGAAGCGTCGGGCGCGCGTTGGTTCATGTCGCATTGGGCCTGATGTACGCGGCGAGCCGTCTCGCCCGATACTGGGCCATGTGCGTCCCGTTGGTGGGTGCGCAGGCAGCTGACCGAGCAGGCGAGGAAGGCATGCTGGGGTGTGCGGCACAGATCGCAGACCCGGCGAGGATCACCTGAACAGCCGCACCGCTCGAGATCGATTTCGACGACCGCAGAGGCGCTCATGAGCGGATGCGTCGAGGTTCCATTCGATCAGACGATGCCAGTCATGGCACCCGTGCAGTAGCTCGCGGTGCCGAAGGTGGTTCGCGTGTCGCCGAACAGGTTCAAGATCGAGACCAACAAGTTGTTGTGCGATTCGCCGGTCTTTTTGAGCCAGCGACCGGTCGTGCCCGTATTCAACCCACCGCCCCCGGCGAGCATGAACGGCATGTTGTTCTTCTTGTGCGTTGGCGGCTCTTGCAGCTCGGATCCGAAGAAGACCACGGTTTCGTCGAGCAAGGTGTGGTCGGCGATGGTGACCGCATCCAGCTGCTGAAGCAAATACAGGTGTTGCTGGGAATACCACGTAGCGATTTGCTCGCATTGCGTGGCTTGAAAGCCGCCATCGTGTTGGTAGAAGTGATGGTGCTGGTTGCTGGGCAACGAAAGCCAAGGAAACGTGTGCTTGGCCTCGGTGTCGCTCCACTGCAGCGTGCCCACCGGAGCCATGTTGCAGGCGAAGGCCATGACCATCATGTCCATCATGAACTTGCCGACTTTGGGGATCGCCTTGTCCGTCGTCGAGTCGAATGTCATGCCATCGTCGGCGTATGCCGGGTGAGGATTGTAGTCGGAGGTGCTAACGTTCGGCACTTGCTTGCAGACCGACGAAGTACTTGGAAGGGCCATCAAGCTCTTTTCGAGCTCACGGACCTTGCTCAGGTGCTCTTGCAACCGCAGCTTGTCCGCCGCGCCGAGGCGCTGCGAAAGCGTGTCATAGCGCTTGTCGACGAAGTCGAGAATGGACTGCCGACGCTTGAGCGCTGCTGCGGCCTTCGCATCCCCGCTGCCGTCCGTAGTCAGCGAACCGAACAGGTCCTTCCAGATCGTTTGGGGATCGACCAGTGGACCGATGGGGCTGTGGTTGTCGGCGTCGAAATTTGCGCAATTGATCGGGTGCAGGCTGCCGTGTGACTTGCCCGTTGCCCAGCGAATCGCCGCCTGAATGCTCTTTTTCTTTTGGTTCGAGTACAGCTTTTTGGCGATCACCTGATCGATCGACGGTCCCGTTGCATAGCCGAAGTTGGCTGCCTGAACGCTGCCCGTGAGCCAGGCAATGATGCCGGCCTGATGCTGCTCGCCAACAGCGCTTTTCATGTCCGGCCCGTCTACGATGAGCAGCTTTTTTCGGATCGGCTCGAGCGGCTTCAGAATCGGGCTAAGCGTGAAATTGGCTTCCGATCCGGTGGGGGCCCACTTATCGACCCCGTTCGAATTGCGAACTGTGCCGCCGGGTTGGAACACGGCCAGGAAGTGGTTGGCCGGCTTGCCACTGACCGGTGCCGCCTGGGCATGTCGCTCCGGCGTCATGATTTCGAGCCAAGGCAGGGCAATCGCGATACTGCCTGCCCCGCGCAGAACAGTGCGACGACTCAAACGAAAGTTCGGCATGTGACGATCACTCCTGAGCGGGCAAATACTGGAACGCGGTGGTCTGCGTCAGGTCGAGCAGCAATTGCTTGACGTTGTACCCCGACGCCTTGAACGCGTTGTTGATGTTCTCTTTTAGGCAGAGGTCTTCAGGGGCGCCGCTCAAGGTGCGCCCATACCCGTATTCGACCCAGTGTTGAGCGAAGCAGCGCTGGACCAGCTCGGAATCTGCAAGCTGTTGAGCCAGCTGCACTGCGCCCGTGACAGTATCGGTCGCCGCGGGAATTTTGCCGCTCGCGTCGATGTTCACGTTGTTCTCGGTGGTGCGGTACTGGCCCACTGCGTCGTAATTCTCGAGCGCAAACCCAACCGGATCGATCAGCCGGTGGCAACCTTGGCACAGGGTCTGTTTGGAGTGCGCGGTGTACCGGTCGCGGGCAGTGGCGCCCGTGACATCGACCGGTACGGCTACCAGAGCCAGAACCGCCGGGTCGGAAGGCAAGCTGATGTTCAGGCACATCAACTTGTTGAGAATGAATGAGCCGCGCAACACCGGGTTGGTTGAGTTCGTGACAGTGGTGCCCGTCATGATCGCGGCTTGCGTCAGCAAACCGCGGCGCTGATTGGGATCCAGGGCTACCTTTTGAAACGCGCTGCCGGTAACGCCACTGATCCCGTAAAACTTAGCCAATGGCTCGTTCACGAACGTGTAGTTCGCCGTGAAGACCGAGGGCCAGGAGCCGTTCTCGGCGAGGATTTGGTGGTCGAGAAACTTCTCGGTTTCCGTCCTCATGTAGTCGCCCATCTGCGGCGAGAAGTTCGGGTACTTGGCGGCGTCCCGGGTTTGGTCCGTCAGCGTGGTGATCGGCAATAAACTGTCGAAGAAGAATCTGATGACGCCATGCGCCTTGTCTCCGTCGAGTAGGCGCTTGGCGCTCTTCAAAATGCCGTCCGACGTCAGGAGCTCGCCATTGGCAGCGGCGGCACGCAAGGCATCATCTGGAGGGGAAGCCCAAAACAGATACGACAAGCGCGTGGCCATCTCCTCGCCGGTGGGCCGACGAAGAGCCGGTTGGCTCGAGTCCGTCACGCCGAACTCCGGGCGATACAAGAAGTCTGGAGCTTGCAGAACAGCTTCGATCACCGCGGCAAGGCCGGAGGAGAACGTGTCCCCGCTGGTCACGCTCTTCTCTAGAGCCAACAGTGCATCCGCCTCACCCGCGGCGAGCGGCCGACGGTAGGCTTTGGGAACCCAATTGTTGATGAATGTTTGCGCGCAGCTGTCTTGAGCGCTGGCGGTGGTCGCGCTTGCGGCGCAGGGCGCGAGCTTTGCCAGCGAGGTCGCTTGGACGGCTCGATTCGCGATGTCGGCAGCTACGTCACTGTAGCCAGACACGAGATCGGCCGAGACTGATTGCTGTACCGCGTCGTTGCTGAAGCCATTTCCGAGCACTTCGGGCGGCAAATTGCTCGCGGGCGAACTGCTATCGCCGAGCAAGTCGAGAATCGTGTTGTTGAATTCATTGCGCGTCAGGCGACGGATTGGCGCGCTCGTGGGCTGCTGAGTCTGAGTCGTGCACGCCGATTGTTGAGCAGAGCCGCCGTTCGCTGCGCCCCCGCCATTCGCCGCTCCCCCGCTCGCCGCCGCGTTACCTGCGGTGCCGGGGCTCCCACTCGAGCCTACGCCGGGGCTGGCCGCCGCCCCATAACTTGCTCCGTAGCCGGCGCCGGGGTCCCCGTTGGAGCTACAGCCCGCGCCGACGAGGGCGCACAACAGTGCGGCCGCCGAGGAATGAGTACGGACGCGTGGTTGAAATTCTCTGATCATTGGCGGTTGCTTGGAGCGGCACGCGGGATTGGCGGCGGTGGCAGCAGCCGAAGCGGCTTCCTCGCCCTCGGCGCATGAGGGCAAGGGGGCGATCCGAACGGAAAAGCGTTCAGGAGATTCGTCGCCACGTCCTTTTTCTGAAGGCGATCAGGCAGCTACTGAAAATTCTGCTGAGTGAGGATCGAAGAGAGGACCTGCTCGTTTGCGAGCGCTTCGGAACGCTGCAGCAGGCACGACTTCTACTGCTCGAGCGCGGGTCGAATTGTCACCGCTGTTTGCGGGCACGACGCGCGCAATTTTCATTCACAAATCGGACCCTGTTTGGACAGCAGGGTCCGGATACCGACAGGCAGCGCCACCGCGGCGCCAGACGCGTTCTGGAAGGTATCGAGGCCGCCGCGCTCGTTCAGGAGCTGCGCCCACTCATTGCCAGAGGCAATAGCCGATCGGTGATTTTGGCGGCACGTAACACCCCATGCCGTCGGGGCAGGCGAAGGATTGATTTTCGTTCTGACAGACGAGCACACAATGGCTGGCCGCCGCGAACGAGACGCAGCTTGCTCGCGCTTCGGCGCCGGATGGAGCGTCCGAACAATCGGCATTGGACGCGCAGCGATTGGCGCAGGCCCAACCAGCAGCCACATTCGGCGTCTGACTGCTGACGCCAAAGCAGGGCACGGTAGCCAGATTGCAGTCTTCGGAGTCACCGTGGCATTCGAGTGCATAGACCGAGCGGGCATCGACGGCGGGCGGCGCGGTACCGTTTTCGCCACCCATCGACGTTCCGCCGCCGCCCGCGGATGCGAAGGCGCCTTCAGATCGCGCTCTCGCCCCGCCTCCGCCTGCAACCGAGGCGTCGGCAGCGGAGTCCGCCCCTGCAGCGGAAGAGCTTGCGCGGAAAGCGGCATCCGAGCTGCACCCAACGCACAGCAGGACCAGCGCGCACGACCTCAGGCGAGGCAGCAGCTCGTTTGCCATGCTGCTGAGATACGCGCTCGGTCGAGCTTCTGCAACCAAAGGATGGGGAATATCGAGTCTCGAAAAAAACGCGCCGCTAGTTCAGAAAAAACTCAGCATGCATCCATGCGGCTCTGCTGAGCGGTCCATGCCGCAATGCTGCCGCACGGATCATTTTTCAGAGCAGTTTCAGAAAACGAACGCGAGGCTCCCATATACGCCATGTGCAGCAGAATCTCGGATCCCTTGCGGCGCTGTGTTCGTTCGCAGCCCTCGGCGCACTGCTCGTGCTCAGCGCCTGTTCCAGCGCGGAGCATTCGGGCACGTCGGATATCCTGATCGCCGGGCGCGCGGGCGGCGTCGATCTCAACTTGGGAGATGGTCAGGGGGGCTCTGGCTCGGGCGGCGCCGGTTCTGGCCTCAGCGCCGATGGCTGCGACGTCAAGACCAACGACGAAGTCTGTGCCGCGCAAGCCTACGAGGGTGAAGCCATCCCGCTCGATATCTACATCATGTTCGATCAGTCGGGGTCGATGCTGAACGACGTGGGCGGCATCACTCGACTCGACGCGGTCGAACGCGCTGCCGGCACCTTCTTGAGAGATCGCGCCAGCTCGGCGATCGGGGTTGGCGTCGGTTATTTCGGCTTTCAGCCGATCGGGCAAACCACCTGTTCGCCCGATGACTACGCGAGCCCGAGCGTGTCCGTGACCCTCGATCACGAGGCCGTACTGCGTTCCTTGGCCGAGCGTCAGCCGATTGGAGAGACCCCCACCGGCGCGGCCATTCGTGGTGCCTGCGGTTACGCCAAGGAGTTGAAGAAGAGCCACGCCGATCACTCGGTGGTGGTGCTTTTGCTTACCGATGGTGAGCCCAAGGCGCCCATGAGCTGCTCGACCGGCGCGTGCTGCCCCACGCTCTCCGATGCGGTGCAGGCAACCGCAGACTGTCGCAGCAGTCAGCCCGGGATCAAAACTTACGTGTTGGGAGTCGGGCCCTTCCTCGATAATTTGCAACAGATTGCGCAGGCGGGCGGTACCGATCACGCGTACTTGATCGGTGATCAGGACGTCGAGCAAAAGGTGCTGCAGGCGCTCAACTCCATTCGGGGCGATGCCAGCATTCCGTGTCAGCTCAAGATCCCCGCGCCCACGGGCGGCGCGCAGCTCGACTACGGGCTCGTGAACGTCGCCTATCAGGATTCGAACTGTACACTCTCGACGATTTACAACGTGCCGAGTGCGGCCAGCTGTGATGCCGCGTCGGGCGGTTGGTACTACGACAATCCGGCCGCGCCCAGCTCGGTCAACCTGTGCGGCGCGAGCTGTGATCGCGTTGCCGCACCGGGTGGACGACTGGCATTCACGGTCGGTTGCGAAACGAAAACGGTAGTCAAGTGAAGTCGGCGCGCACGAGTCGTCGCCAGAAAGGTCAGGATATGCGGCATTCTCGTCATTGCACGCTCGCGGCGGTCGCGCTGTCGTTGAGCTTCGTCGGCGCTTTCGCGTGCGGAGGTTCGAGCAGCAACGGCTCTCATCCCGGTTCCGGTACCCCCCATGGCCCGACCGGCGTGGCCAACGGTAGCGGCTGTACCGACGCGTCTCAGTGCGCGAGCGGCTTGTGCAGCAGCGGCCAGTGCACGAACGGCCCGAGCAGCGCCGCGACCAGCGCGGGGCCACACTTCATTGGTGGTGGGCCGACCTCGCGTCCGCTCACGACCGGTTGCCCGCCCACCACCGCGTCCCAGTGCGGCGGCACGTGCGAGATGTCCGGTGGTACACCGGTGGCGGTGCTCGCGCCTCCCGCGACCATCTGTTACGCTGGCGATGGCGATCTCACGCCGAACGACCCGACCGGTGTCATCGAGCAGGTGATCGAGACTCTTGGCGGCAAAACATACCTGCATCTGCGCGTTACCTTCGACCCGCGCTTCGTGGACAACACCTATGGGGTCAACGCCTCCTCCGGCTGGGTCAACAAGGTGAAGAACGGGCCCGTGGGCGGCATGTTGCCGGCCGACCCGATGGGTGGCAAAGCGGGCCCAATGGGCGGCAAAGCGGGCCCGATGGGCGGCATGGCGGGCAAAGCCGCGCACACTTTCGACGATCTGGTCGGTAGCGATCACGTAGAGCTGGTGTTGGTGGATCTCAAAGGCAACACGGTCCTCGACTTCGACGTGGACTACGTTTCGCAAAAGAAGGATGCCCCGTGCGGCTACGGCACGCTCGGTGTGAACGGCGGCGAAGGCAAGATGATCAAGGGCGATGCCTCGGCGATCGTCAACGTGGCAACGTCCATCGATCGCAACCTGAACGGCTGCGGCTACTGCCTAACTACTGATTCGCCAGTATCCGACGACAACTTCACCCCCGACCCCGCCGCACCCAACTGGGACTACCGGGTGGTGTACGAGGTGTGGATCGATTTCTCGGTCTTCAAGGGCCTCGGCTTTGGTGGTGCCTACATCCCGGACGTGCACGCCTCGCCGTCGATGGCCAGCGACAACACCATCGAAGTCGAGCCGAATCGTTGCCCGCCGGATTGGGACACGCCGTACTGCCCGCCGAGCGTGATCGAGGAGGGCGGCAACTGCTTCAATGCCCCGCCTACCGACGGCACCTGCCCTGAAGGCACGGTCCCCGATATCAAGAACGAGGGGCAGAGCTGCGTGCCGTCGAACTACTAGCGGTTGGACCAGACTCCGCTTCGACGATAGCCCCATGAATGCAATGAGTCGTGTGCCTCGGTTCGGGCTTTCAGCGCTGTTGTTCGCCCTGATCGGCGCGTGCAAGACCAGCGATGAATCCACGGAGGGGCTGAACGCGAGCGGCGGTACGGCTGGTACCGCCTTCGCTACTGGCGTGAGTCTCGACGTCGGCAATGGCGGCAATGGACGCAGTAGCGTCACGGGTGATGTTGCGGGCGCGGCTGGCCAGAGCGAAGGGCCCAGAGTCGAGGGCTGTGAAGGCTTTGCCGGTCTCGACGAGTGCGGCGTGACCTCCGTCGAAGCTAGCTTCAGCGCCGCCAACGTGCTGCTGGTCATCGATAAATCGAGCAGCATGGATGACCAACCGCAGGGCTTCGAGCTCAAGAAGTGGGATGCGCTGAAGGCCGCGCTCGCTCCCGCGCTTTCGGCGGTAGAAGACGAAATGAGCTTCGGGCTGTTGCTCTACCCGTTCAGTAAGCAGACGGAGATCCCGCTCGATTGCTTCGAGGGTTGCTGCGAGGTCCCACAGGGGCCAGCGGCGCTCGAGGTGGGTATCGAACCGGGGGTCGCCAGCGCGTCCAAAGTGATGGCCGCGCTCGACGCGGCTGCGCCCGGTGGCGGCACGCCGACAGCAGCCGCGCTCGACGCCGCGCTGGCCTACTTCACGACCGGCGATGGCAAAGATTTGAAAGGCGATCGATTCGTGCTGCTCGCCACCGACGGCGGCCCGAATTGCGGCGAAAATAGCCCGATCTGCGCGGCCGATCATTGCACGCCGAACCTCGACGGCTTGTGCCCTGCCGCTCAGGGCAACTGCTGCCGCGGCGAGGGCTCGTATTGCCTGGACGACGCCGCAGTGCTGCAGAAGATCCGCGCGCTTGCCGACGCCTCCGTGCCGACCTTCGTGATCGGCATTCCAGGCACTGAGAGCTACGCGGAATATCTGAATGCCTTCGCGACCGCAGGGGGCGTACCCAATCCGCAGAAGCCCTCGGCCTATTATGCAGTTTCCGCCGAAGGTGGAGTCGACGAATTGACGCGAACCTTTGGTGACATCACCACCCACCTAGTGCGTTCGTGTGAGGTCGATCTGGGTCCGATGGCGCCCGACAAGCGGCTCGTCAACGTGGCCGTCGACTGCGACATCGTTCCATCGGACGACGGCGCTCGGTGGGAAATCAGCGATCAAGCACAGACCACGCTGGTTTTAGCAGGCGACACCTGTAGCCGCGTCAAGCGCGAGGGCGCGAGGCGCATCGACGTCGTTTACGGTTGCCCGACGGTGAAGTGAGAGAAACATGCGCAAACGCTCGAGCAGAATCACCGTTTTGACAACCTTGCTGTTCGGCATCGGGGTTGCCTGCAGCGACCCCCAGAGCAGCACCATCGATCCGAATTTCCACGCGTCTGCCGGAGCACACTCGAGTAGCAGCGGCGCCGCGACCTCAGCGGCCACCGCAGGCAGGGCGAGTACTGCGGGCAGCTCCACCTCCACGGCGGGGGCGGTGAGCTCCTCCAACACGGGCAACACTGTCGCCTCCGGCGAAGCGTGCAAAGGTCTGCCCATCGAGCTAGTCAACGACGCCCAGGCCGGCGCCGGTGGCGTCGGCACCAGCGGCGGAGAGGCGGGCGCCGGCGCGCTCGAAGCCTGTAGTGGCGTGTCCGTCGAGGCCGAAGCGGTACCGGTCGATGTGTTCGTGATCATGGATCGCTCACAGTCCATGGGCCTCGCAGTCGAGGGCTCCAACATGACGCGTTGGGACGCGCTGCATGCGGCCGTGCAAAGCTTCGCTCAGAACCCAAATGCCGCCGGCATTCGCGCGGGCATCGGCTTCTTCAGCCTGAGCGGCGCTGGCGACGACGCGCGAGATTGCAATCCCGAAGCGTACGCCGCGCCCAGCGTGCCAATCGGCTTGATCTCCGAAATCGGCTCGAATCTCGCGTCGGCGATGGATCAAGCGGCTCCGGGCGGTCTGACTCCGACGGTGCCCGCGCTTCAGGGCGCCATCAGCTACGCGAGCTCTTGGGCTCAGAGCAATCCGGGGCGCGCGACCACGCTGGTGTTGGTCACCGACGGCTTTCCCACGCAGTGCGACAACGCCCCCGAGCACATCTCTCGAGCCGCCCAGGCCGGTTACGAGAGTCCGGAGCGCATCCGTACTTTCGTGATCGGTGTCGGCGATGTGGCCAAGTTCAACTTGGACAATTACGCGCGCTCGGGCGGTACCAAGCGCGCCTATTTGACTGACGCGGGCGACGTGACCGCTTCGTTCGTCAGTGCGTTGAACAATATCACCGATCGCGCGCTGGCATGCGAATACCAGCTGCCGCCGCCCCCGGATGGCATGAAGCTCGACACCACCAAAGTGCAGGTCCTATACACGCCCGCCGCCGGCGCTCCCGAAGAGGTGCCGAGCATTTCATCCCACTCGGCGTGCGCCAAGAACCCGAACGGCGGGTGGTACTACGATGATGCCAATTCGCCTTCGAAGATCACGGTTTGCCCGTGCACGTGTGCGCGCCTGCAGGCGGGTCGAGTCGACGTGCGCCTCGGTTGCAAGCCGCGCCTCGGGTTGCGTTGACTCCGAGGGACCCAGTTGGAATTTTGGCGACGTGTGTTTTGCGACGGCTTACTCAGAACTGCGCCATGAACTTCCACGCCAGAGGTGGAACGAAGGCCTTCAGGCCATCGTCCCCGGTCGACGTCCCGTCAGCCACGGACGAGGGCGTGTGCGCGCCATCGAAGGTGCACACTTTGACGGGATAACCGGCCTTGCAGCCTTCGAAGTCGTAGCAGAGGTATTTCTTGCTCCCAACCATCGTCGTCTGGATGGTCCCCGGAATCGTGCAGCCATTGTCCTGAGCGTGCGCGAGGACGCAGTACTTCCCGCCTTGCTTCGCGCTATCGTTGCTGACCCACGGACATTGGGTATCGCTCATGCCGGTGATCCCCATGTATGCAATGGGCGCCGCGTTCGAATCCTTTGGCTCACCCGGAAGATTGTAATTGGCCGCGGCCATGGTGACGGCCGCGCGCAGCTTCGTCTGACGCGTGATCGACAAGGCATAGCTCATCATCGCTCCGAAGCTGAAGCCCGTGGTGAAGACCCGGCTCTCGTCGATGCACAGGTTCGCGTTGACGAGGGCGAGCAGGTCGTCGAAAAGCACACTGTCGCGCGTGAAATCCCAGGGCAGGTTGCCCATACCCCCGGGCGCTATGAAGATGGCGGGCTGGTTGGCCGCGGTCGCTTCGCGGCGGAGCCCGAAATACGCATAGTTTTTGGCGTCGAAGTTGGGCCCGTTGTTAGCGGGATATTGGCCAATCGCATTGCCGGTATTCGAACCGTACGCCTGGTACCACGAAAAGATCAGACGATAGGGATGCGTTGGATCGTAATCCGCGGGGATGTCGATGATGTATTCGCGACTCGAGCCGCCGCTCGTGATCTTGAGTCTGGTCGACGTGGGAAGACCGTTCGCGATCGACATGCCGCCGGTGGTCAGCGCCTTCAGGCCCCCCGCGACGCTACAACCTTTGCTCGGAACCACGCCGCTCCCGCCCCCGGCGCCTCCGGCGCCTCCGCTGCCGCCAGTGCTCGATCTTCCGCCCGCCGCTGCTCCGCCGGTTCCGCCCGCCGCCGCCCCGCCCGAGGTGTTGCCTCCGGTGGCAGCTCCGCCACTCGAAGTTCCGCCACTCGAAGTTCCGCCACTCGAAGTTCCGCCACTCGAAGTTCCGCCACTCGGGCTACCCCCCGTGGCCGCGCCGCCTGTCGATGAGCCACCGCTGGCCCTGCCGCCCGTGCTGCCCGCAGATCCGCCGCTACCGGCCGAACTCGACGTCTCGGGAGTCGAGCTTCCGCAGCCCATGATTCCCGTCGAAACTCCAAAAACCAGCGTCGGCAGCCACTTATGCATGCAATGTTCCCGTGGAAACTGAGGCGCTCCGCACGTTCCTCCGCAGACTGCGGGGGAAAGGTCGTCTCAGGGTGTTCGATTGGTAGCAATGTCAGGACCCACCAAAAACCGTCGACATCTTCGATGCGGCAGCGATTTAGCCGGCACGCTCAAGAGCGCGGGCGGCGATTTCGATGTTCGCCAACCGATGGCATGAGGGTCCGCCCACGAATCTGTCGTCTACAGAATCCCGCCGACGATCGCGCAAGAGTTGCAAGCGCGCGAGACTCGCGTTGCCACTTCGTTGGTGGATCAAGCGCCGCAAACCGGGGCCGAGTTTCATGTCGTCAGGTCGTGTGGTCGCAAGCAGAAGGCCTGCCCCGGAACTGTTTGCACCAAGCCAGGCCGTGCTAATCGTGGGAGCAATGCCTGTGCCCGTCGACGCACCGCCGTCAGCCACGCTGATTTGGGATGGTGGGCAGCTCCCGGCCTGCGATCGCGGCACCGCGTTACGGCGAAACGTAAGCGTTTACCTGGGGCGGGACCCGTTCGAGGACAACGCACCGCTGACCATTCGTGTGGGGGCGCGTCGCGCTGCCGAGACAGGAGCGGTGGTGGCAGACGTGAGCGAAGTCGACGACCAAGGTCACATTCTTGGCGTCCGCTCCGTGTCCGGCGGTACCAGCTGCGAAACGCTCGACGAGCCCTTGACCCTGGTGGTCGCGCTGATGCTCGACGAGACCCCGCGAACCTTGGAGCGGCGAGTCGAGTTGCCCCCGAAGCCACCCGAGCCGCCGGAACGACGAACCGATCCTGGCGTGGAGGACGCCTCGGACGCCGACCGAACCTCGAATGTTCCGGAAAATCCAGCCGAGGAAGCGCAACCGGCGCATGCATTCCTGAGCGCGGGGATTGCTACGTCATTCGGGAAGCTGCCGTTTTTCAACTTCGGACCGCGACTTCAAGCGGTCTTCAAGCCACGTCGCTTTTGGGGGCTCGAGCTCTCGGCTGGAGCTCTGGGAGGGGCGCAGGTCGAGCTACCCGGTTCGGGTACGATGGACTTTCTCTTGCTCGAGTTCGGAGCGGCCCTCTGTCCCCTTGAAAGCTTTCGCGACGGAGTATTGCTCAGGGCATGTGGTGGAATCACGGTGGGTTGGCTGCGAGCCGAGAGCCATGATCTGGACCCGAGCCGACGGCGAACCGAAATCGTGCTGAGCCCCGAGTTGCACCTACAGGTCGGTGAAAGCATCGGAAAGAATTTCCTGTTCGGTGGTGGGGCGGGGGCCGCTTTTCCGATCCGCCCGAATCAGTACGTTTATCGAGATCCCGACGGCGTTCAGCAAGTTGCTTTCCAGATGTCACTACCTTCAGTGATGCTGGAACTGTTCGTCGCCCGTCGATTTCCCTGATCTTTTCGATCAGAAAGATCTCAACTTGCTCCCATAGTGTTGAGTGGACGAGCGCACGGCGGAAGCTGAAACGACCGTTCCAGTGCCGAGCTTCGCCCAGATTTTCGAGCAGCATACGCCGTTTCTTTGGCGGGCTTTGACCAACCTCGGGATCCCCAAGCACGAGGTTCAAGACCTGTGTCAAGAGATCATGATCACCGTTCATCGCCGTCTGCCCAGCTTCGACGGCATGTCCTTGCGTGGCTGGCTGTACGGCATCTGCGTGCGAGTCGCATCCGACTATCGAAGGAGCGCGCGCGTACGGCGGGAGATCGTCTCGGAGTCACCTCCCGATGAAGCGAGCTCGAGCGACTTGGTTGAGTTCATCGATCGTGGGCGCGAGGTTCGACTCCTGCTCGACGCGCTAACCCAGCTGGACGAACCGAAGCGAGTCGCGTTCGTGCTGTTCGAAATCGAAGAGCTAACGCTCGCTGAAGTGTCCGAGGCGGTCGGAGCACCGCTACAAACCGTTTACTCTCGGATCAAAGCTGCGCGCGAACAAATGCAACGAGCGTTTGAGTCGCGAACGTCGCCGTATCCGAAAAAGGGAGGCGCCATTGAAGCAAGATGATGGTGCCTGGCAACTCGAGCGGCTGAGCGCCGCAGAGGCGCCCGAGCTTTGTCGTGCGGTCGACGCAGCGAAGCAACAGCTGCCGAACGCCCGTGAGCTCGCTGCGCTGGCTGCGAGCTTGCCGCTGCAAGGGCTGCCGCTGGCGACGAGTGGCGCTTCGCGCCGCGATCTGGCCGCGCCAACTCGGTCGGGAAGATACTGGTTGGTGGTCGGGAGTGCCGTGTTCGGTGCGATCGTGATTTGCGTCGCCTTGGTGCGCCTGCCAGTTGCAACTTCGAGTACTGCCAGTTCGCACGTATCGGGTGCGCCTGCGGACCCGCGCCGGCCAGCTGTTGGCGGGTCGGCCATGGCCGTTCCTGGTGCACCGCCCACATCCGTCAATCGGGGTGCACTCGAACTCACACCGTCAATGCCAGAGTCCGCGGCCAATGACGCGTCAGCGGCCGCGCCAGGTCCATCACTTGCCGCCTCCGGTTCCGCGCCGGAAGCGGCGGTTGTGACCAACGCAGCCGTGCCCCGCCCTGCGGCATCGGTTGCCCGTTCGCTGGCGAGCCCGAGGACTAGCCAATCGCCCGCGGGATCCGCGCAGGGGGCGAGCCTTGGTGCCGGCACCAAAGTGCAACCCAGCGAGGTCGAGCTACTTCGTGATGCGCGCTTGGCGTTGAGAAGTTCGCCCGCTTTGGCATTGGGCCTGACGGAGCAACACGGTGCTTTGTACCCGCGTGGCACCATGGTCCAGGAGCGCGAACTGATCGCGATCTCCGCGCTCGCTCTCTTGGGGCGGCACGCGGCAGTGTTGTCACGCGCTCAGCGTTTCGAGCATGATTTTCCTGGTTCTCCCTATCGCAAACAAATCGCCCAGATAGCTGAGTGAACGCGACAGCGATTGGGATCATAAAAGTTCAGCCCAACGCCCATTTGAGGATGCGCCATCTTCGCGTACTCAAGCTCGAGGAGCCTCTAACTTGTCCAAGACCTCAGTCGCTCACTACCGCACGCCACCATGGCTTCTGCTGCTTGCGGTCAGCCTTTCCGGCGCGGCTGGGTTCGCCGGCTGCAGCGGAAAAGTGAAGGACATGGGTCAGCAGGTAGGCTCGGGCGCTGGCCCAGGTGCCGGCGCAAGTAGCGGCGCGCAGTCGGGCAGTTCCGGCTCTGGTTCGACCGGTGCCACTTCGCCTTGCGGAGCGACGGCGTGCGTCAGCTGCACGGGACCCAAAACCTTCGTCGAACCAGGCGCGCCTGCGGATGCCCCGAGCACATTCGGGGCGGGCACGGTGCACGCACCAGGCAGCAATCAGACGCTCGAGCCGAGCGTGATCTATCCGGCCAACGAGACCATGTTTCCCGTGAATGTGTCGCACATTCGCCATGAGTGGTCCGGACAGGGCAACGATCTTTTTCGCCTGACTTTCACGGGCCCGAAGACGACCGTCACCGTCTACACCAGCTCACTCGACTGGACCCCGACGGACGAGGAGTGGGACTGGATCGCCGAATCGAATCGCGGTGCTGCGACTCAATTCAGCGTCAGTGCGCTGTCCAGCGCGAATCCGCGCGACATCTGGTCGTCTCCTGCAATCACCGAGCTATTCAGCGACGCTGCGGTCGATGGCGCGATCTACTATTGGTCGACGGGCAGCAAGGGCGTGATGCGGGCTCTCGTCTCGGATCCGATTCCGCAAAAATTTTATACTGATCCGCAGGCAAGCGACAGTGACACGTGCGTTGCGTGTCACACCGTTTCGCGCGACGGAAAGCGGCTTGCGGTCGGCTACGACGATGAAACTCTGCGCGAAGTCGCCATTCCCGAGCGCAGCGTATTGATCCCCAACGCCGCTAGCGGCGGAGGCACCGGCGGCAACGCCAGCGCGCCCGCCGCGGGTGGGATGCCCGGCAAGATGATGATGCCCAAGCCCGATATGGGCATGGGAATGGGGGCGAAAGGTGGCATTCCGGCCGCCTGGAGCACCTTTTCGCCGGATGGCAAGCAGCTGCTGATCGCCAAGAGCGGCGTGCTCACGCTGCTCGATTCGGATACCGGTAAGACAGTGGGTGACAACAACGGCGTGGTGCCGTTGCCCAGCGGTGTGATCGCGACGCACCCCGACTGGAACGCCAAGGGCGATCTGATTGCAATCACCGTTGGCACCAAGGGTGGCAACAAAGACGTCGAAGGGGGCGCGATCGCTCTCTTGCCGTACAACGGCGGCAAGTGGGGCGCTCCCATGGAGCTTGTGCCCAACGGGGGTGGAGACGACAACAATTTCTTCCCGGTCTGGAGCCCGGACGGGAAATACATCGCCTACGTGAACGCCACCGGGAACTCGAACAATGCGACCAGCGCCGTATTGAAGCTCGTCGTCGTGGCCGACGGCAGCGTCAAACAGCTCGTGCGTCTGAACGAGCGAGTCAATGATCGAGACGGCGTTTTGGCGATCGGCAACACGATGCCCACTTGGGCACCATCCAGCAATCCTGGCATCTTCTGGCTCGCGTTCTCGAGTCTGCGTGCCTACGGCACGCTACGGCCACAGGACAAGAAGACGGACCAGATCTGGATTGCCGCCGTCGACCCGGGCCAGAAAGATCCGAGCTACGCCGGGTTTTGGGCGCCGTTCCAAAGCATCGAAGAGGGCAACCATCGCGCATTTTGGAGTCACAGCTCGGACGATACGCAGTGCCGATGTGTCGACATCTGCGGTGACGACTTGGACAACGATTGCGACGGCGTAGCCGACGAGAAAGATTGCTCGACCTGCAGCCAAACCGAGATTTGCGGCGACGGCATCGACAACAATTGCGATTGTGTGATCGACAATTGCAACGTGGAAAACTGCACCAACGGCGTCGACGACGACGGCGATGGGCTGATCGACTCTGACGATCCGGTCTGCACGGTCAAGTGAAGCCCGCCGCCGCGCACGGAGAGGATCGAACTCGCGTCACTTGACGCTATCGAAAGCCTGTTTGAACTCAGCAGAGAAGGCGCCGTCGACTCGGCTGATCTCCGAGCCGGTGTCCCAGAGCACCGGCACGATGCCGCGCGCGACGGAGGCTTTTGCGACCGCGGTCATCCAAGCCGCGCGTGACGCGGCTTCCCGCACGTAGGGGTCGGTGCCGCGCGTGACCGCGAACTCGCCGAGGATAATCGGGATCTTCTTGTCGCTACTGCACGTGGAAAGCTTGCTGAAGAGGTCTTCCAGCGTCTGCTTTTCCGCGGCCGTGCCCCACTTCGTCAACACCGGTTGGCTGGTGTCGGAGTCATTCTGCTCTTTGATCGTGAATGTCCAGGGCGTGTAGTAGTGAATCGACAGGAATAGCTTGCCCGAACCGGCGGGATCGGTCGGGATCGTGAAGGCCGGCACGCACGTCTTCTCGAGGTCCGTGTTGAAGCCGGCGATCAGCAGCGCGCGGGTGGCGTTGTAGCCGCCTTGCGCGCGCACGGTGGTGACGAACAGCTGATTCATCTCATTGAGCGGCGGAATGTTCGGGGTGCCGTATTTCTGACCATCGGTGGTCCAGCTGCCCTCTTCGTTCATGCCCTCCAAGATCAACTGGTGACCGACTCCGCTAAACGCCATGCCGATCTGCTGCCAGTAGTTCGTAAACTTGGTCTTGATCTCGGTCGTGAGCGAGAACGGCGGCGATCCTTTTTCGTTGTCGATCCAACCTCCGTCCCAGTGAATGTTGACGATGGCGTACATGCCAGCCGCGGTGATCCAGCCGACGACCTGCTTCACCCGGTCCATCTTTGCCGGGTCGATCACGCCGTTCTTGGCGTAGGTGTCCCACGCGACCGGCACCCGCACCGTCTTGATGCCGCGGCTTGCCAAGCCATTGATGAAGGCCTGCGTGATCAGCGGCTGACCCCAGCCAGTCTCCCAAGTGACGGTGTTCTCGAGGGTGTTGCCGATGTTGGTGCCGAACCCCAACGCCTTCACGAGCGCCCGGGCATCGACCGCGCCGTTGTTGCCCGCCGCACCGCCGCCGGCCGCGCCGCCACCTGCGCTGCCGCCGCTCGTTCCGCCGCTGCCTGAGCTGTTCGTTCCGGCGCTGCTCGTTCCGCCGTTGCTCGTTCCGGCGCTGCTCGTTCCGGCGCTGCTCGTTCCGCCGTTGCTCGTTCCGGCGCTGCTCGTTCCAGCGCTGCTCGTTCCGGCGCTCGCGCCGGAACCGCCAGCACTCGTATGCCCACTGCTCGCAACGGGCGCCCCGCTGCTGCCGTCGGAGGAGCTGCCGCCGCTGCCGCCCGCCGATGAACAGCCGAGCCCACAGATGATCAGAGTCGGGGCGACGAACAGAGAGGAGAGCGAGGGGCCGAGGTGGAAGCCCGCTTGCCGACGTACGGCGCGGAACGGAAACTCGAGTCGTGTCACGGTCACTCCGGTAGGACGCTGGCAGCTATCCGGGTTTCACGTCCGCGCCCGTGCTGTTTGTCGATGTGATGGGCAATAGAGCGACCAGCGCGTTTCCGTCTGAAAATCGACCGGCCAAGATCATAGTGCGCGAAATATCACGGCCTGTGCGAAAGCTCAGGCTGCCGCTTCTTCGCGCGTGCCGCCATGATCGAACGAACATCGTGTTGCTGGTTGATGGGTGTCTGTCTCGATGTTGCGACTCGGGCGAGTGCCCCCCGAAACGATTATGCGACGGAATTCCCGTCGCTCCGACATTGCCCCACCGATGCCGCATGGGTTGTCCACTGGTCGCGAGGAATCTCTCCGTCTTCAACATCTCGTGACTTGCGCGGCCGGTGCTGATCGCAGGGGCACGCCGTGAACCAAGCGCGAAAGTGGATCATCAACGCCAGCTGCAGCCTATTGGCGGCCGCGTGTAGTACTGCGCCCAACGGGTCGCCTGGTGGTGCCCCGGGCACTGGCGGGAGCGTGTCGGGAACCGGCGGCAGGGGGACGGGCACTGCAGGAGGCGCAACGGCTGCTGGAGGCAGCGTGGCCGGCGCAGGAGCGCCCGGCGCATCCGCGGGCGGTAGTTCATCGGTGGGCGAGGCGGGCGGCAACTCCGCTGGGGCGTCGGCTTCAGTGGGCGGAGTGACCGGGGCGTCAGGCGGTGCCGCGACAGGCGGAGCCACTTCGGGTGGGAGCACGGGCACCGCCGGCTCGGCGGGCGCGGCGGGTGGCTCCCCGGCGTCGAACGCGCTCGTCACCTCTGCCACAGGTGCTTATTGGAAGACCGGCACTTGGACGGATGGCACAGCGACCGCCACCGTAACGATCAACGCCACCAAGACCTATCAAACGTGGGACGGCTTCGGCGGCGCATTCAACGAGCTGGGGTGGAGCTACCTAACCACCAAGGCACTGCAGGACCAGGCGCTTCAGTTGCTCTTTGGCGCTGACGGTTGCCGCTTTGCGTGGGGGCGCATTCCCATTGGCGCGAGCGACTACGCCATGGATCGCTACACCTTGAACGAGAACTCGGGCGACACCGAGATGACCAAGTTCTCGATCGAGCGCGACAAGCAGAAGCTCATTCCGTACATCAAAGCTGCGCAAGCAGTGAAGTCGGATATTCGTTTTTGGGCGAGCCCGTGGACACCTCCGACCTGGATGAAGTCCAGCCCCTATCAAACTCCGGGCAACCCCGTGAACGCTTTCGACGGCGGCACGATGAAGAGCGACGATGCGATTTTGAAAGCGCATGCTCTCTACTTCGTCAAATTCATCAAGGCTTACTCGGAGCAGGGTATCAAGATCGACTACGTTGCTCCCCAGAACGAGCCGAACTACTCGCAAAATTACCCGTCGGGCATTTGGTCGGGCAGCACGTTCGCCACCTTCATCGGCAAGTACTTGGGCCCAGCGTTGGCCAGCGCGAGCCCCACCGCGCAAATCATGCTCGGCACGATGTCGAACAACGGCAGTAGTGCCGACGTAGCAGTTGCGAATGCCGTCCTCGCGGACGCCACCGCCAAGGGCTTCTGTAAGGTGATGGGCGTCCAATGGGGCATGTCGGACGCGAACCAGGTCAGCAACCTGCAAAGCAAGGGCCCAGGCATACCGATTTGGCTCTCCGAGCACAAATGCGGCGGCAACCCTGGGGCGAACGTCGCCGCAGCGCCCAACGACCTGAGCTACGCCAAGGACAGCTGGGGCTACATTCGAGACGCGATCAAGAACGGACTGACTGCCTACAACTCCTGGAACATGGTGTTGGATAAGGGCGGCAAGGGCATCGACAATACGCGGGTGTGGGCGCAGAACGCGCTCTTGGTAGTGGACGGCGGGCAGATCATTCAGACGCCCGCGTACTACGTGTTCCGCCACTTTTCGCAGTACGTTGCGCCGCAGGCGAAACGCATCGATGCCACGGGCGGCGATGCCGTTGCATTCAAGAACCCGGACGGCAGCCTGGTCGCGATCATGTACAACAGCGGCGCCGCCAACAATAACTACGTCGTCGCCATCGGCGGCAAGAATTTGCAATTTGCAATGCCCGCCAGCGGCTGGGCAACGATCCGCTACATACCCTGAGAGCTTACCCGGAGGCATCGGCCGTTGGTCGGTGCCTCCGGGTCGTCATGCTCGCATTTGAGTGACGGATCTGGGCTGCCGAAGGTACTGCCCAGTGTCATGAAGCTGGCTCTCGTCGTCGTCGCTGCCGCGCTTTCCATCTCGTCTTTCGCCGAGCCAGTCTGTGCGGCGACGTCGCAGAAGGTCGAGCAGAGCGTGTGGGGCGTGAGCGGTCTGCCGAGCTACGTCAACATGTACCTCTACGTGCCCGACACGCTGGCGGCAAAGCCGCCCATTTTAGTCGCGTCGCACCACTGCCAAGGCACCGCCGCTAGTACGTTCAGTGAAACGAAATCGAGCTTCGTTTCGCTTGCTGATAAGAATGGCTTCATCATCATTTTCCCCGAAGCCACGGGGCACAATTGTTGGGACGTCGGCTCCAGCAAATCGCTCAAGCACGACGGCGGCGGCGACACGCACGCCATTGCCCAGATGGTGCGCTACACGTTGACGAAGTACGCTGCTGACGCCACTCGCGTCTACGCGTTCGGAGGTTCTTCGGGTGCCATGATGACCCAAGCACTGATGGGTGTGTACCCTGATCTATTCGCGGCCGGTGTGGCCGTCTCAGGGGTACCCTGTGGTTGTTGGGCCGTCGACTACAGCGGTGATGTGACAAGCAACGGTCAGTGGAGTGGCCCGTGCGCGGGCGGGCAAGTGACCAAGACCGCGCAACAGTGGGGCGACCTCGTGCGCTCGATGTTCGCTGGCTACACCGGCCATCGTCCGCGTTTGCAGCTGTGGCACGGCACCGCTGACACCACGATCAGTTACAAGAACTTGGCGGAAGCCGTCAAAGAGTGGACGAACGTGCTTTCACTCAGCGGCGCGCCCACGACCACGGACAGCAAGTTTGGTGGCACGCACGAGCTCTGGAAGAGCCAGTGCGGGTTTGGCGTACTCGAAACCTTCGCTGTCGATGGCGCTGGCCACGGTGTGAGCTGGGATGTGAACACCGCCGTCAGTTTTCTGGGTCTCGATCAGGTGGGAAAAGCAGACCCCGAGGCAGCAGCGTGTCCTCTTGGCGGCAGCGGCGGCACAGGCGGTAGCGCAGGAAGCTCCGCCGCGGGGGCGCCCTCGATCGGTGGTGTGGGCGGCCAGCCAACGAGCGGCGGAAGCGCGGGAATGGGCGTCAGCGCAAGCGGCTCGCCGAGCGGTGGTGCGCCCGGTGCTAGCGCGGGAGCGAGCGGTGGCGGTGGTGCAAGCGTGAGCGGTGCGGGAGCGCCGAGCCCGGCGGCTGGTGGGTCGACGCCCGGCGGAGGCGTCGTGACTGCGGGCGCCCATTCGGGCGGGGCGCCGAGCGCTGGCAACCAAGGTTCGAACGGAGATGCTGGCTCCCCTGAGGGTTGCAACTGCGCGCTCGCCGGTCACACCAGTGGCGGTGCGCTGCGCTTCTGGTCGCTGTTCTTGGCCGGCTTGGCGCTGGTGGGTCGTCGTCGGCACGGCCGACCGCGCACCGCCTGAGATTTGTCAACCGGTTGAACCAGCCGGAATTGCCGTGTGCGTGGCTCGTTTTGTCAACGGATCGGCAATGCGCTCGCTACTGCTCAATCAGTGCTTCGCGCAAACGTTCTCGCTCTTCTCACGGTGTGCTCGACGCTGCTCGCCAGCGGCGCGTGTGGCAGCAAAGGTTCGGGAGAAGCGGCGAGCAGCGGCGGACGAGCGAGCGGCGCGGGCGCGCCAGCGAGCGTCGGAGGCGCGTCACAAACTGTGGCGGGGTCCGCCCCGGTCATGCTCGCGGGGGCGGCGGGCGTCATCGCTCTGGGGGGAGCCGCGAACTCGGACGCTGGCAGCGGGCCTTCTGGTTCTGCGGGCTCCAGCGGCAACGTGGCAGGCGCCGGCAACGGAGCGGGCAGCGCGGGCGTGGGCGGCATTGGCGGTGCTGCCGGCGCCCTGAGCGGACCTTGGCCGCCATCAGCCACCTTTTCCAATCCGATCCTGTGGCAGGATTTGCCGGACGACGAAATCATCCGCGTCGATGACGTCTTTTACTACACGGCTTCGAATATGCACTATTCGCCCGGGGCGCCCATTCTGCGCTCTTGGGATCTGGTGAATTGGGAATACATCGGCCACGCGGTGCCCGTCTTGGATTTCTCGCCCAAGTACGATCTCAGCGGCGGACAGGCGTATATCAAGGGCACCTGGGCTTCGTCTCTGCACTATCGCAAGAGCAACAAGACCTTCTACTTTCTAGGCTGCATCGAGTTCAGCAAGACCTACATCTACACTGCTCCGGCAGCTGAAGGTCCCTGGCAAAAGAAGTCCACAATCAACAACTGCTACTACGACGCGGGGATGATGGTCGACTACGACGACTCGGCTGACGACACCATGTACGTGGCGTTCGGCGGTAGCGGCGACATCAGCGTGGCTCAGCTCAGCGCGGATGGGCTGTCGCAAGTGAAGGCACAGCAAGTGTACACCACGAACGGCGCCTACGCGCTCGAAGGGTCCCACTTCTTCAAGTACAAGAACAACTATTACATCACGCCCACTCGCCCGGCCGATGGTGAGTTCGTGCTGAAGTCGAGCAACGTCTGGGGGCCTTACACGTCCAAGGCGTTGATCGACAAGACCAAGGGACCGGTAGCGGGCGGTGGAGTTCCGCACCAGGGCAGCCTGATCCAGACCCAAAAGGGAGACTGGTATTACATGGGCTTTCAGGACGCGTACCCCGGTGGTCGCATTCCAGTGCTTGCCCCCGTCAGCTGGAGCGCGGATGGTTGGCCAACCGTCCAGCTCGTGAACAACGCTTGGGGAGCGAGCTATCCGTACCCCGATCTGCCACGGCCGCCGCAGGCAACGAAGCCCCACACCGGCACGGACACGTTCAGCGGCACGACTCTCGCGCCGAAGTGGGAGTGGAATCACAATCCCGACAACTCGAAGTGGTCGATCAACAACGGCCTCACACTGCAAACGGCGACGGTGACCTCCGACCTATACAGTGCGCGGAACACACTCACGCATCGCAGTATCGGCCCGCAGTCGACTGCCACGGTTCAAATCGACCTCACTGGCATGAAAGATGGAGACGTGACAGGCCTCGCGCTGTTGCGAGATCTCTCGGCCTACGTCGCGGTCAAGAAGTCCGGTGGCTCCAGCAAAGTCACCATGGTGAACGGCTTGACCATGAACACCAGCGGCTGGGCCACGACCAGCACGGGCACGGAGGCCGCGAGTAGCCCGATTTCGGTGACCAAGATCTGGCTGCGGGCAACGCTCGATGTGCGACCGGGGGCGGGCCGTCAAGGCAAGTTCTCGTACAGCACCGACGGGACGACCTTCACTTCCATCGGCCCGGCGTACACGCTGAACACCGACTGGCACTTCTTTCCCGGCTATCGCTACGGGATTTTCAACTTCGCCACCGCCGCCCTCGGCGGCTCGGTCACGCTCAAAAGTTTCGACATCACCGCCCCCTAGTCGGCGCGGCCGCTCGGATTGGAGTTCGTTTGCGACATCGATATTGCCCGCCTCAATTCCTTTTCGTTGCGCTGCTTCTGGCCGCTGCGGCCGCGAGTGCACCAGCGAGGGCAGACTACCCAATTGCGTCGCACCGCTACCTCGCCGACCCTGGCTCGCTCGTCTACAAGGGGCGCGTCTATCTGTACAACTCGAACGACGACGACAACACGGGCGCCAGCTACACGATGCACTCGATTGTCTGCGTTTCGACGAGTGACATGAAGAACTGGACGGACCACGGGATCGTGTTCCAGGTTCCCGCCCAAGCCTCGTGGGCTCAAAATTCGTGGGCTCCGCAGCCGATTGAGCGTGACGGCACGATCTACCTCTACTTTGGAAACAGCGGGTCCGGGGTCGGAGTGGCCACGAGTACGAACCCGACGGGTGGCTTCAAAGATGCGAAGGGCGGCTACCTCGTCAACGGAAGCACGCCTGGTGCTTCGGGTAACAACAGCTGGTTGTTCGATCCGGGCGCTTTAATCGATGCCGATGGCTCAGCGTATCTCGCGTTTGGTGGCAACGGTGAAACGAACGCGCGCATCATCAAACTCGGCGCCGACCTGATCAGCGTTTCGGGCTCCGCGGTAGCGCTAGCGCCGACGGGTTTTTTCGAAGCTTCGTTCCTGTTCAAGCATAACTCCACTTACTACTACGCTTACTCGAGTGACGGGTCCCACGGGTTGCGCATCGACTATCTATCGAGCAAGAGCCCGATGTCCGGCTACACTTACCGCGGCGTCCTGGCTGGGCAGCCGCCGGTCAACGACAACAACAACCACGCCTCTGAGTTCGAGTTCATGGGTCAGTGGTATCACGCCTACCACAATCGGTCGGTGGCGAAGCAGGCGGGTATCGACGCCACCTACAAGCGCAACTTGGCGCTCGAAGTCCTCAATTTCAAGGACGACGACACCATTCAGCAGGTGACTTACACCACGGACGGCGTGCCGCAGATAGGGTCGCTCGATCCCTATGTCCGCGTCGAGGCGGAAACCAACAAAGCACAGAGTGGCATCGAGACAGAGGCTTGCTCCGACGGGGGCATGGATGTGACGTCGATCGCGGATGGCGACTGGGTCAGTGTACGCGGTGTGGACTTCGGTGCCGGCGCCAAAACTTTCACGGCTCGCGTGGCGAGCACGGCGGCACAGGGAGCCATCGAGGTTCGGTCGGGTAGCCCCACGGGGACCGTGCTGGCCACCTGCGACGTGCCTGCGACGGGCGGCTTGCAGAAGTGGCAATCGACGAGCTGTAGCGTTAGCGGTGCCACTGGCATCGTCAAGGATCTGTACTTCCGATTCAAAGGCGGCGGCTTCGGCTTCGACTCTTGGCAGTTTACGGGCAGTGGTGGCACGAGCGGCGTCGGAGGCGCAGGCGGAAGCGGCGGAGCTCCGAGCAGCGCGGGCGCTGGCGGAAGCAGCGGTTCGGGTGTCGCGGGGGGCGCTGCGGGCGGAGCGAGCAATGGATCGGGTGGAACGATTGGGAGTGGTGGCAATGCCACCGGCGGACTGGGCGCCATCGCGGGCAGCGCAGCGAACGGTGGCAAGCCCGAGGCGAGCGGCGGAGCGAGCGCAGCTGGCGCCGCAACGGCGGGGGCGAGCGCTGGGTCGCCGCCTCGGGTGGAGCCAGGGAGCAACGGCGATCCTGGCGGCTGCGCATGCACCGTCGGCGAACGCGGAACGAGCGAGCGCCCGCTGATCGCGCTCGGTCTAGTTCTGACGGCGCTGCTGCGTCGCCGCAATCAACGCACTGTCGAACGGCAAGCGCCGGCGTCCCAGTGATCGCTGCTCCGGCGTATCGACTCTAGATGCTTACTGCGCAATGCAATATTGCTGCATCGTGGCCCAAATCGCTTCGGCGCTCGCGCGCGCGCCGTTGTCCGTTGGGTTGAGCTGATCGGCCTGGACGTATTCGTCGTAGTGTCCAGCAAACACGGGTCGCAGATCGAGCCAGTGACAAGGCAGCGGCGCGTTCTCACAAGCGCTCTGAATCAATGGCCTGAGCGCGTCGATCTTGGCTTTGACGTTTGCATCTCCTGGATCGGGGTAGAAGACGTAGACGACCTGTTCCACACCGTCGGTCGCCATCTTCGCGAACAACGACTGGGCCGCGGCCGCGGCGTTGGTGATCACGGCGCAGCTAGCGTTCGCACTGTCACAAGAGCCGAGCAGCACGTCGGCGCCTCCGCCGTCCATGATCACGACCTTGACCTCGGATTCGGAGACGCCGCTCGCGTATTGCTCGGCGAGCCCATTACCGCCGACGGCGAGGGCATTGGCGAGCAAGCTCGAGCGATCTCGATAGCGTTCGCCCACGGACACCGCCCCTGCGTCGCGGGCTAGGCTTTCCAGGTAGGCAGTGATCTGGTGCGTGGTTGCGAAAAAGCTATCGCCGATAAAGAGCACCTGGTTGGCCGGCACGGTGCCGCGGTTACACATGCCTGCTCCAGCGTCAGGTAGCTCACTCGAGCCACCGGCACCGCCACTTGCGAGCGAGCCTGCGCGACAGACACCCTGCTCGCAACGATGAGCTGGCGAGACAACGGTGCAGTCCGCATCGCCCACGCAAGAGACCTCGCACACTCCAGGGGCCGTGGGGTTCACGAGCGTGCAGGCCGAAGGCATACACTGCGCCGCCGGCAATGCCTCACACGCGGTGCGCTGCGCGCACGGCAGCGTGCACACGCCGCACACGCACGTGAGCCGATCGCCACAGGTGTTGGCGCCGGGCTCGCAGCGGGTTAGAAAATGAGTCTCGCCGCCGGTGGGTTCGCCGCTCTCTGGCTTGCAGCTGAACGCCAAGGCCAGCACCGAGAGCAGGATCGCGAGCCGATTCCCGAGCTCATTCAGCATGGTCTTCGCTATCTTCTTCTTCATGAAATAGGCATTGGCCCGCGTAGATCACGACTCGGGTGTGCGTCTCCGGAACGTCCCGTTCCGCGTTGAACTTCGCGACGCGTTCTCGCATCTCGGTGAGCATGCTACGCAGCCGAGTCAGCGTGCCGAATACCTCCCCTTCCATCGGGTGCCCCGGCCACACGTCGATCGTATACGTGCCGCCGCCGACGCGATCATCGAGCGCCGTCGCTCGATTTTCGTTGAGCCGACTCAACACCGTGGCAACGAGCGCCTTGAAGTGATCGAAAACGGCCGCCTCCCAGCCGACCGCTGCGCCGAGCGGTACGACCAGCGCGTGGGCGCTGTAGCGTGCCACTCCGTTCGTCTCCGTGCGTTGGATTCGACCATCGGCCAGCAAGCGCTGAACCGGCCCTTCGAGGGCGGCGACCTCCGTCTGGACGCGCTCTGCGATTTCGGTCAGCGTGAGCGGACCCTCGCGGTACATCAGCGAAATCACCAACTCTTCGGCACCGTCGTTACCGAGCTTGCGCTGCAGCATCGCGAGTTCTTCATCCAAGGCCGCGCGGTACGACTGGTTCGAGCCCGTGCCGGTCCAGAATACCAACTGGCTGTCGCATAGGTCGCGAATCACCGACCTGACTTGCGCTTCGTCGTCGTGCGGAAAGCGATCCAGGATCTCCCGCCGCGTGACCAGATTTTGAGCTTTGATGTACTCGAGTACGACTTCCCAGAGTGAACGGCCGCGGTCCGTGGAGCTCTCGCTGAGGCGTTGGATCTTGCGTCGGTAGGTGCGAAGCCCGATGCCGAACATATCGGCGCCCACCATGCGACTGATCCCCTGACGCTCAATCTCACGTACCAGCTCGATGAACACCTGGTCGGCGATATGTGCGAGGGGCGCCCGAACCCCCCCCGATGTAGCCAGCTGAGCGATCAAGATCGTCGTTTGCCGGACGATGGCATGAATCAAAAGCTCGATAGTCATCTTGCCTTGGCGGTATGACTATATCGCGCCGCTGCTCGGCGCCCAGAGGACTAGATTGTCCTCCCTTCGAGCTCGACGTCGATCACTAGCGCGGCGCGCTAGCCGTGCAGCGCAGCTCGCGACGCTCGCTGCTCGAAGTCAGCATGCGTTGCGTCTCTTGCTTGAGCTCTTCACGCGCCTTGCGCAGCCGCGAATAGACCGTAAAAAGCGGGATGGATAAGGTCGCTGCCACCTCGGTTACGGGCACGCGATCGAGCTCGTGCATCATCAGCACGGTACGCCTCGGCAGTGGGATACGCTTGAGCGCCGCTTGCACCAACGCACGTGTTTCCTTGTTGCTCAGGAGTTCCTCGGGACCGGGCCTGTCGTCGCTGAGCTCGATATTTCCGAGAGCGACCTCGCGTGAGCGCTTGCGCTGATTGGCCAGTGCGATGCGCACAGCGACGCCGAACAAATACGGCCGAAGTGGCCGACTCTGGTCGTACTCGGACCAGCGTCGATGCAAGACCAAGAATACTTCCTGAGCCAAATCGTCCACTTCCGAGCGCTCGGTGCCGAGACGGCGCAGAGTTCGCTGGACGTACTCGAACTCGATGCGAAAGCCCCTGCCGGAGCACGCGACGCTCGGAAATGTGGTGGGTTCTGATTGCATCTCGTTGATGACTTGGCGCTCTCAGCAGGCGGACGAAAGATCGTCGAAGTCGCTGAGAGTGACGCCAGTTATCGAATGCAATGTTGGCAGCCGGCCAATCCCGTCGAGCAAACTCTTGCTCGCAGGGAGCATGCGCGAACGCGCCGCGCGTTAGCCTACGAGCCGCCGTTTCCGAGTTGGTCGAGGCGCTTGGAACAGCGAGCCACGTGGTGCAATAGGAACAGAGGCCGATTTCCGTCTGACAATCGACATGTCGGGCAAAGTCGCTCGGAGAGCGTGGGCCTCACAGACACAGCGGGCGCCGCGCGCCAGCAATGCTAGACCTCTGTAGGTCGCGAAACCCGCCATCCGGCTGAAGTTGTTGGTCCGGAAATGTTCCCCGGTGACATCGCGACCGTTCCCTCCAATACTCGAGAAGTGGTCGTGGGCTCCTGGGACTCTAGATTCGGCGGATGCAGCTTTGAAACGCGAAGCTGTTCCCAGGTTGTTGCATTTTGGCGCCGCTTCTCCGCCATTGGCCCACTGCTTTCCGCTCTTTCGCTTGTCAGTGGGTGCGCCCCGAAAGTAAGTGCAGGTGAGTGGCAATGCGCCAACGAAGGCGGTGCTTCGGATGGCGGCACTTCTCAACCTGCGCAGCTGACGGATCCGGTGATCTTGCCGTGGTCAGCGGGCTTCGAGCTCGCTGAACAGCAAGCGGCCCCCGCGCCCCCCGCGCCCTCGGACCCTGATCAACCCAAGTTCGAGAACTTTTGCGACTATGTGAAGGTTGCCGGATATTGTTACGGTGATCGGCCGTATGTGGTCGTTACGGAGCCTCACCGCAGCGGGCGTTTCTCCGCCGAATTCAAGGTGATCGGCGACGAGGAGCATCAGACGCGTTGTGTGCGCCAAGGCCTGCTGCCCGAGTCGGCCTACTACGGAGCCTGGTATTTCATTCAGCAGCCTGTGACCAACGCGCGGATCTGGAATCTCTGGCACTTCCAGGGCAGAGATTCGGTAGATGAAGCGCACCACGACCTGTGGGACGTCTCGTTGTACCGAGGAGCTCAAGACGGGGATTGGGAGTTAGGGGTATACGACTTTGTAGCAGGGCCAACCTACCGAAGTGCGGACCACAAGACGATTCCGATCGGAAGCTGGTTTCACATCGAGCTCTTCTTGAAGCGCGCCACTGACGGGAGTGGCAAGATCGCTTTGTATCAAGACGGTGTGCTGTTGTTCGAGAAGATGAATTTGAAATCCGACGCTTCGAAAATCACGCAATGGTACGTCGGAGATTTGGCGGATACCCCTACGCCCCCGGAGTCCAGCCTGTATGTAGATGACGTCTCGATCAGTGCGGCACTCGGTGCACTCAGCGCGACCCCGTGATCGTATGCGCGCGGCGTGGCAGTTCGTGGTGGTTTTGCTGTGCCTATCGGGCATCACCTATTCAGGCCGCGCGCGCGCGGAGTCGGCGGCGCCCATCGAGCTGAAGTGGAACGGTCTCGAAGGCTGTCCGAGCGCGGACCACGTGCTGGCCCGCGTGCGCAAGATCGCCGGCGCCACCCGAGCGACGCCCAATACTCTGCGCGCGGAAGCGACCATCACGCACCCCAGCGATCGCGTGTTTCGCCTGCGGCTGGAGATCGAGTACGGCAAGCTCGCTGCAGTGCGCAATATCGAGGGGAAATCTTGTAACGATCTTGCCGGTGCGACTGCGGTCGCCTTGGCGTTGCTCCTGAGTTCGGAGGAACCCCTCAGCGAGCGCGACCTTGCCGGCACGTCGCCGACGACGGCGGGGAATTCTACGGGTGATCCAGAGCCCGGTACGCAAGCCACGTCGCAGAATCCGCCGGCGACCTCGCCTCCGCCAAGCGAACCCAAGGCGACTTCGCCTACCGCTGAGGCCGGCCCACCGCGCCGCTGGCGCGTGCTCCTAGGTGCGCCAATCGGTGCGTTGGGCATTGGACCTTTGCAGCAAGCTAGTCTCGGCCTGGGATTCGCTGCCGGCCTGTCCTTCGATCGCTGGTATTTTCTCGCAGACGGCAAGCTCTGGGCTTCTCAGCGGGAGACGCTCAGCAATTTCGGCGATTCGTACGAGGTGGAATTCAATCGATTCACGGTGGGTGCCCGAGCTTGTCGCGACCTTTTCGGGTCTCGCTTCGACTTGGCCCCGTGCGCGCTGATGTCGGTGCATCACCTCTCGATGCGCAGCAGCGGCGCTCGCCTCGTGCCCAGATCGGACACGGCGACGTGGGCAGCTGTAGGGATCGGCGCGCAAGCCCGACTGTTCGTCACACCGTGGCTGGGCTTGGTTGCGGGGGTCGATGGCGAGATCGAACTCTCGCGCCCAGAGATAAGTATCTCTCTGCCCTCCATTGGATTACCGGTCTTTAAAGCAATTCCAGTCGAGCGGCTCGCGCCCGTTGCGGCTACAATAACCATTGGGTCCCAGTGGATTTTCTGACGGAGAAGACCGGCCCCCGCTATTGCATGACGAGTTGAAGTATATGGCAGGGCGCATCATCGAAACGGCTGGCTTTCCCGGGAACGAGACCCCGGCGCCTAGCCGCGCGCCTACTCCGCAAGAAATTCCCCCGTTCAAAGCGGTGTATCAAGAGTATTTCGACTTCGTGTGGTCGTCCGCTCGGCGGCTCGGGATTCAGCCGAACGGCATGGATGACCTGATCCAGGAAGTCTTCCTCGTCGTACACGCCAAGTTACATACCGTCGAAAAGCGGGAATCCCTGCGCAGCTGGATCTATAGCGTGGTTCGGCGCACCGCCAGTAACCACCGCCGCGCCAGGCGAGCGCACGCGGACGCCAGTTCGGGCCCTCCCGGGGACGGCGAAGCCCTATCACGCGAGCCGACGCCGCTAGAAAACACAGAACGGAACGCTGGTTTTCAGTTGCTGATGTCACTGCTCGATCAGTTGGAAGCTCCAAAACGCGAAATTTTTGCGCTGGTCGATGTCGAAGACCTTTCGGTTCCCGAGGCCGCGGAGGTTCTCGGGATCCCTCTCAATACGGCTTACTCTAGGCTTCGAGTGGCACGGCAAAATTTCGAAGCAGCATTGGCGCGCCATGAGGCGCGAACCAAGGGAACCTAATGCTTATGGCCGCTCTTAGTTCAAAAGCTCGCGCACTGATCGAGGAGGCCCGCGCGGAAATACGCCCTCCCGCGGGCGAACGCGAGCGGCTCGAAGCGATGCTCGATGCTCACCTGGGCGCAACCGCACCGAGCCCAGCGGATGCGGTCGCTTCGCCGGCAAATAGGGCCGGCGGCTGGCGTTTGATTGCGTCGCTCACCGTCGGCGTTGCGCTCGTTGGTGGTCTCGCCGTTTGGGGGTTGAGACCGAAAGCAGTCAGCCAAACCTTGGCTTCACCGGCCAGCGCCTCGGCCACCGCGCAGCCGTCTGCGCCAGCAATCGAAGAAGCACCGCTGCCAGTTGCCGAAACGCAATCGCCGGTCGCTCCAGAACCAGCGCGCCCAGCCAAACTCGACCCGCAAGCCCCCGCGCTGAGATCGGATGACCGTCTGGCGCAAGAAGTGGCGCTGCTTTCACGGGCGACCAGCGACCTGCGATCCGGTCGCGCGGGCGCCGCGCTGAAGTTGCTCGATGAACATCAACGCAAGTTCCCGAACGGCATGCTGGCTGTCGAGCGCCGAGCGGTGAGGGCACAGGCTCTTTGCACGTTGAAGCGCGTCAGCGAGGGCCGAGCGGAGCTCTCGCACCTTGCCCCGCAATCACCCGCGGCAGGTCGCGCCAAGCAGCTTTGCGATGCAGCAGCCGCTGGCCTGAGCAACAGCAACGCGTCGCCCTGAGCTCTGCGGAGCGGGCTACTCGTGTTCGGCGTTCTTCGAAAACTTGGTATCAGATCGCAACGACGCCGAATCGCAGTCCTGTTTGGCGCGCGCCGCGAGGGGGGTTCCGGCAGAGAGCCGAGCAAGGGCGGCGCGTCCCTCGCTGAACCGACGCAGCGCGCATAGCGCTCGAGCCTTCGCTGCGTAGCGTTCAGCGCTGAGGGCGCCGCTCGAGAACCGCCGCTGATGCTCTTCTAGCGCCAAGAGTGCCTGCTGGGCTTGTCCGGAGCTGAGCTGGCTCATCGCGCTCGACAGCAACCGAACCTCCTCCGCGAGCGGATCCAGTGCGGGCGGCGCGGCAACCGCCGGTACGATCGGGTGTGGCGAGATGGCAACGCTCTTCGTTTGCGACTTCGCAGTCGGTTGAGCTGCTGCCGTCGCTTGGTTGGACAGCTCTGGCTCACGCGGCGCCGCCTCCGCGGTCGCCGCGAGCATGGCTACCACAGGCTTGCTCCGTATCTGCGCTGCTGGTCCGGCCATGGTCGCAGGTCGCCGAGAGAGAAATAGCATCGAGCCGACTACACACACTCCGAAGGCGGTTGCAGAGCGCCGCGCCCCATTGCCGACCAGCCGCTTGGGGAGCGGTGTCTCCAATGGCAGTACGGTCGAACCAAGCCGAACTCGTAGGGCGGCTGCTACTCTCTCGCGATCCGCTGCTGTAGGACGGAGAGCATCGCGATCCGCTTGGATCAGCGCACGAGCTTTGGGACTGAGAGCAACCGCGATCATTCGAGTTCCTTTCGAGTGTCAGAGAGCGCTCACTACGTGCAGCGTATGTGCACTTCGGCTCCCCGCCGACCCGTTCACTCGTAGGAGCAATGGCTGAATCGGAGTCAGTCCGTCGGAAAATCCGCTTGCGCCCGCATGATCGCGGGACAATGCAAATCGAACCGATGGAAACTCGCGCGAGCCGACACTGTGACTAGTGTTGCTGTGCCCAATCGAGCGCGCAGCAAATCTGCTGAGCTCACTTGTCCCGGATGGCAGCAGCTTGCCAAAATATCAGGCATCGAGTCGACGAAGCGTCGAGTCTGCGCGAGTGCTGACTAGTGCGTTCGTTGCTTCGCCTGACGGAAATGCGGTTCTTTGGCTACTGCGGTCGTGATGGTTCTAGCAGCGCGGACGGTCAGGCGTTCAGGGGGAAAAATTGTCCCCCCCTTCTTGGGAGGCACGGGGGCTACGCGGCGAGTTGCCTCCTCCCGACGGACGGGAAGCACGAGCCAGCTTGGCTTGTGGGGCGCGCTCACGGTGTGTGCGCTGCTGGCCTGCTCCGTAGAAGGTAGCGAGCCCGCTGGCGCGAGTGGCACAACATCCAAGGCGGGCAGCAGCGCAACGGTAGGCTCGGCAGGTGCTGCTGTCGGCGGGATGGGCGGCCTGCCACCGGCGGGCGCTGCGGGATCCTCGATCGCGGGTGGCGGCGTTTCGTTTGGTGCGGGCGCGAAAGCGGGCGGCGCATCCTCCAACAGCGGAGGCGAGTCCGGAGGAGTTTTCGGTGGAGCGGCTGGAGCTAGCGCTGTGGGCGGTGCTCCACCTGGCGGCGGTGGATCTGTCTCTGCAGGCGCGTCTTCGCAGGCAGGTACTGGTGGCGGTGCCTCCGGATCCGCCGGCGCAGGCAACGCCTTCTCACCATGTCCGACCGCTGCGACTAGTCCTTGTGCCGTACTGCCGCTCGGCGACTCCATCACCGAAGGCTACGGTTCGTCTGGCGGCGGCTACCGCGTCGAGCTGTTTCGCCAAGCCATACAGAATGGCAAGAACCTTACCTTCGTCGGCAGCCTTCAAAATGGCCCAAATACCGTTGAAAATCAGGCTTTTCCCAAGAAGCATGAAGGACACGGCGGCTACACCATCGATACTGGAACTGGCCACTCGGGGATCTCTGGTTCGATCACCGATCAAGCCATCGCCAACTATCACCCGAACATCGTGCTCTTGATGATCGGAACCAACGACGTCAACGGCAACGTCGACGTTGCTGCGGCACCCGCCCGACTCGGGAAGCTGATCGACGACATCACGACCCGTGCACCGAACTCGTTACTGGTTGTGGCAACGATCATTCCGATCGCCAACGACGGCACCAATCCCAAAGTGCAGACCTACAACGCCGCACTGCCGGCACTGGTCAGCGCTAGGACGGCAGCGGGTAAGCACGTCGTGTTGCTCGACAACTACGCAGCTTTTACAAAAGATCCAAGCTATCGGACCAAGCTGATGTCCGACTACTTACATCCGAACGACGCGGGTTACGTCGTGCTTGGCCGCGCCATGTTCGAAGCCATTCGCGCACTCCTCCCGTCGTAAGGCGTGCGCCCGCGGGCGCACTGGTCGAACTCCCGACGGAAGTACGCGGCGTTCGACATTGCCCCGTTTAATGGATCTATTCCGGCAAGCTGGCGGCGGGATACCGAGCGCGGTTGGTTTTTGGTCGATCCGTTGCTTGGCCGCGGCCTTGAGCACGGTGGCTTGTGCCTCGGGTGAGTTGGGCTCTGACGGAGGGCAAGGAGGAGCCACGGTCGCGGGCGCCGGGTCCGCCAGCGGTGCGGGTAATCCCGCCAACGGAACAGCGAGCACCGGATCCAGCGTCTCCACGATGCTGAACCTCTCCGGCTATCCCCAGTACCTGCGTTTCGTACGTTTGACCAATAGCCAGTGGGCGAACAGCGTCCAAGACATTCTGAAGCTCAGCTCGCCGTCCGGACTCGAGCGTGATTTTCAATCACCGGTAGCGGGCACGACGGACTTCGCGAACAACGAGCTCGTGCTTGCGGTGGATCAACGCGCCGTGTCCGACTTTCAGAGCGCGGCGGAGGCGCTGGCAAAGCTAGTCACTGCGTCGAGTACGGAGCTTTCGAAGATCTACAGCGGGACGGACGCCGCGGGGTTTATCGCTACCCTCGGCCGGCGCGCGTTTCGACGGCCGCTGAGCAGCGAAGAGAGCGCTTCGTACCTGACTCTGTTCAACTCGGGCGCAAGCTTGACCGGCTCCGCGAGCGCATTCGCCAAAGGCGCAGGGCTCGTGATCCGGGCGGTCTTGCAGTCTCCCCACTTCATCTATCGAACGGAATTGGGTGACGCGAGCGCGCCGCTTTCGTCCTACGAGATTGCGGCGAAGTTGTCGCTTTGGCTGAGGGGCACGACACCGAACGACGCGCTGCTCGATAGCGCGGCGGTAGCCGGGAAGCTCGACAACGCGGAAGGTGTCGCCGCTATCGCCGGGACGATGCTGGAAGAGCCGGCGGCCGCCAAGGTCGTCGATGGCTTTCACGCCGAGCTCTTGCACTTCGATCGCTACTCGAACATCACGAAGCTGGGCGTGGACGGCTACAACTCGGGCCTCAACGTGGAATACCTGGAAGCCTCGACCCGGTTCTTCGACAAGATTTTCAGTCGGGGTCAGGGTCTGACGGAGATACTCACGTCGAGCAAGGGGTTCGTCGGTCCCGGAATGGCTGCGCTCTATGGTGTCGCGCCTCCCGCGAGCGGGTACGAAGAGCGCGACCTCGGCGCTCAGCGCGTCGGTTACTTCACTCAGATCCCCTTTTTGAGTCTGTACGGTCTGAACGGCGAAGCCGATTCGATTCATCGTGGTGTGACGGTCAATCTCGATCTGCTGTGCGCCGTGCTTGGCCCGCCCGCTGCGGTGCTGCCCCCCGTACCGGCGCTCATGCCCGGTCAAACCAACCGCCAACGCATCTCCACGCTGACCGCGGGTTGCGGCGGCGCATGTCACAACCAGCAGATCAATCCGATCGGGTTCGCGTTCGAGCACTTCGACGGCGTTGGGCGCTACCAGGACGCGGAAAACGGCAGTTTGCCAATCGACAGCAGCGGTTCGTTCGAGTTCACGGAAGGCAAGCAGTCCTTCCAAGACGCTGGGGAGCTGATGCGGGCAATGGCTGCGGGCACGCAGGCTCACGCCTGCTACTCGAAGAAGCTCGCCAGCTTCGCCATGCAACGCGATGTGGTCGCTAGCGATCAGCCGCTGCTCGACACGATGGCGAAGGCGAGCCGTGAGAAGGGCTCGGTGAAGCGCGTGATCCTCGAGCTCGTGCAGAATGACGCATTCCGAATCCGTACGGCAGGTAACCTATGAAAAAAGGGGTCGATATGCGACGACCGAATCGGCGCGCTTTCTTGTACGGCGCGGGAACGCTGGCGCTTGGTTTGCCATTCCTGGAGGGCTTACCCGAGCGGTCGGCTTGGGCTGCAGGAAACGCGCCTGTTTTCAGCCTGTTCATCGTTGCTGCCTGCGGAGTGGTTGGGAAGAAATTTTTCCCGGACGCCACGGGCGCGCTGACTACGGCTTCGCTCGCCGCAATGACGGAAAAGGCGACCAGCGTACTCGCTCCCCACGCGGCAAACTTGCTCTTCGTGAAGAACATCAACTTCCCGATGGGCGGCCCCACGAGTTGCGGCCACGCGCAAGGGCTTTGCCAGTCGCTCACGGCGGCTCCGTCGATGGGCAACGCCAACACCGCTTACTCCACGGGCATCTCCGCAGATATGGTGATCGCCAAGGCAGTGAATCCCAACTCGGGGGATCCTCTGACTCTTTATGCCGGCAGCAAGCGGGGCTACATCGCGGAGCGCATCTCATTTCGCGGTAGCGGTGCCGGTCAAGTGCGCGCCGCGGATGACAATCCGTACACTTTGTATTCTAAGTTGGTCGGCCTGACTCAAGGTCAGTCTGGCGGAGGCGGCGATGCGGCGGCGGCCGAGCTGCTCGCCACTCGCAAGAGCGTGAATGATTTGGTTCGCGGTCAAATCAACGCTTTGCTCGCAAATCCCAGGCTCAGCACGGCCGATCGCCAGCGCTTACAACAGCACTTCGACGGCATTCGAGACGCGGAGGTGACGATGAGCAACATGGGAACTGCATGCACTCAGGCAGGCCTTTCCACGACTCAGTTGGATGGGCTGAAGAGCGGATTCGCGTTCAAGATGGATGGCATGATCGAAGACGTGGCCAAACTTCACCTCGAGTTGGTCGCGCTTGCGTTTGCTTGCAACTTCAATCGAGTGGCGACGCTGCAGCACGGTGAGGGCACGGACGGCACGAAGTACAACGTCCCGTCGAACGCCAGCCTGGGTTGGCCGTTTCATCACCTCAGTCACCGCGTGCAATCGGATGCCGATGTCGGCATGAACCCGACGGCCGAGCAAGCCCACGCCGAGATCGACGTGTTGCGTATGAAGACGCTGCTCCACGGGCTCGACGCGTTCAAAGCGCGCGGCTTGTTCGACACGTCTTTCATCATGTGGACGAACCACGTCGCCGACGGCCCGAGCCACAGTTTCAGGAACGTGCCCCACATCATCGCGGGAGACGCCGCGGGTTACCTGAAGCAGGGCGCGTACATCGACGCGGGCAACGTGACCAACAACAAGCTGTTCAATACCCTCATCCCTGCGGCAATTCGCGATGTAAACAGCGAGATCCCAAACTTCGGGAGTGGCACCGGTACCGGCCAGATCCCAGGGATGCTCGCATGAACACGCTGCAACCAGGGCCCAGCACGGCGCGTGCTGCGATTTGCGGGCGGTCATCGTTTTGAGATCGAGCTCCGCGATCGGCCGCGCGCGGCTCGACCACGAAAGGTAGAACAGGTGACCAAGACGCACTTCGACGTTCCCGCGAGCAGCAACGATCTCGACCTGGGTAACCGATCCGGCAACGGGCAGTCTGTTGCCGACCGCAGGCGCCGCCGAAGGGCTTCTGGCTCGGAGGCGCGGGGGATGGAGCGAGGCCTTCGAACCGCCGAGCCAAGCTCGGCTAGCGATCGCAACAGCGCCAAGCGGAGCTGAACTCCCGCTGCGGGGTTGTTGGCGATCGGTGTCTGCCTGCAGCGATGCAGGCGTCTGCGCGTTGTCTGCGATCGAGGAAAATTCGTGATGATGTTGGGAATTCCGGTGGGCCACGACATGAAGCATCTACCGCGCCGGTGCGCACTCGCGGCCCTCGTGGCTGTGTTCGGCTGCTCGGAGAGCAGTGGTCCGACTGGCCCCGCCGCGGGGGGCTCGAGCGCTGGCGGAGCGGGAAGTAGCAGCGGTGCGGCTGGCTCCGGCGGCGGTAAAGCGGGTGGCGCCGGGGCGAGCACCGCTGGAGCCAGCGCGACGGGCGGCGCGGCGGCAGGCGGCGGCAGTAGTGGGGGCGGTGGCGGTGGCGTCCTCGCGAGCGCCGGCAACTCCGGCGCGAGCCCGAGCGGTGGTAGCTCAGGCGTAGGCGGCAGGGCCGGGGCCGGCGGCTCTTCGAGTGGTGGAAGCGGCGGTTCGGGCGGCGGCGCGGCCGGGGCCGGCGGCTCGAGCGGCGGCTCTGCCGTACTCGCCGCGACCCCGCCAATGGGTTGGAACTCGTGGAATGCCTACAACTGCAACGGCCTGAACGAAACCGTCGTCAAGAGCATGGCAGACGCCTTCGTTACGACCGGCATGAAGGCGGTGGGATACGAGTACGTCAATCTCGACGACTGCTGGATGGATGGCCGTGACGCGAACGGAAAGCTCAAGTGGAACGCGAGCAAATTCCCTTCGGGCATACCCGCCCTTGCTGAATACATTCACAATAAAGGCCTGAAGATCGGCATCTACGAGACACCCAACACCAAGACCTGCGCGGGCCTTTACGGCGGTTACACCGCTGGCGTCGGCAGCGTCGGACACGAAACCACCGACGCCCAGACCTTCGCTTCCTGGGGTATCGACTATCTCAAGTACGACAAGTGCCAGGGGCAGCTGAGTGCGTTTGCCGTGATGCGCGATGCGCTCAAGGCGACCGGGCGTCCGATCTTTTACAGTATCAACCCGAGCGACCAAGGCCCATTTTGCACTCCGACGAACTGCTCCATCAACCTGCCGACCACCGCCAACATGTGGCGCGTCGCGTTCGACATCTCTGCCAAATGGAGCGAGATCATTCGCTGTATCGATGCCAACAAAGAGCAGTATGCGGGGGCCGGCCCCGGTCACTGGAACGACCCCGACATGCTCGAGGTCGGTAACGGCCTGAACGATCTCGAAGGGCGCGCGCATTTCAGCATGTGGGCGATCATGGCCGCGCCCCTGATCACGGGTAACGATCTGACCAAGATGAGCGCGGCGACCAAGGCCACGCTCACGAACGCGGAGGTCATCGCGGTGGATCAAGACCCTCTGGGTAAGCAAGGTCGCGTCGTGGCTACGCCAGGTAGCAACTTGGAAGTGTGGTCGAAGGAGATGTCGGGGACCAATACGCGGGCGGTCGCATTGTTCAATCGCGGCTCGGCAAGCGCGTCCATCACCGTTCAGTGGAGCCAACTCGGTCTGCCGGCGGGCGCGGCATCGGTTCGAGATCTCTGGGAGGCAAAGGACCTCGGAGCTTCGACGGGTTCTTACACCGCCGCCAACGTGCCAAGCCACGGCGTCGTCATGCTCAAGATCGTCAGTGCGCCGTGAGCGGCTGCACGCAAAGCGATCGCGTCACGTGAAACTCAGTTACAGCTTCGGAAGGTCAGTCATGCGAAATGTTCAACTCGGTTTCCTGGGCGGGGCAGCGCTCACCGCCATGGCAATCGGCGCAGCGTGCAGTAACGGCCCGGGTGGTACCAGCCCTGGCGCTGCCGCCGGGGCCTCCAGTGGCGGCGCAGCAGCTGCGAACGCAGGCAGCAGCACCGGTGGCAACGCGAGCGCCGGCGGGACCTGCGGCAGCGTGTCTGCGTGTGGCGGAAGCGTGGTCGGGTCGTGGACGGTTGCGTCCTCGTGCCTCAAGTTGTCGGGCGACATGGACGTGTCCTTGCTGAGCCTCGCTTGCCCTAGCGTGCCGGTGACTGGCTCGGTGACCACGACCGGGACCTTCGTCGCAAACGCCAATGGAACCTACACGGACAACACTAGGACGACTGGCTCGGCCACGTTCCCGCTCGCCGCCAAGTGTCTGTCGGTTTCGTCCGTGCCGGTCACTTGCGACAAGACATCGGACCTGTTCAAGGTTTTGGGCTGGACCACGTCGACCTGCACGGATACGAATGGCCAGTGTCAGTGCTCACTCACCGTCGACCGGCAGGGCGGCATAGGGCTCGTTTCCGATAGCACCGTGCCGCAAGGCAACTACACCACGTCGGTCAACACGCTGAAGACGGACGACCTGAGTTATTCGTATTGCGCGTCGGCTGACACTCTCAAGCTGACACCCCAGTTGGCTGGGCTCGGGGGCACGGTCGTACTCACGAAGGACGTGGGCGGAGGCAGCGCAGGCGCGGGAGGCGCCTCTTCCAGCGGAGGAAACGGGACCGGCGGAGGGACTGCCTCAGCCGGCGCCGGAGGCACTACCGCAGCCGGTGGGCAGGGCAACGCGGGTGCGAGCACGGGCGGTGCGGGCGTTGCCGGCGCTGCAGGTGGTTCTCCGGTAGGCAATCTGCCTTGCGACATCTACGCCGCGGCGAACACCGCATGCGTCGCTGCGCACAGCACGACTCGCGCGTTGCTTGCTGCGTACAGTGGCAACCTCTATCAGGTGAAGCGCGCGTCGGATGGCACGACCAAAGACATTCCGGTGCTGGCGCCGGGGGGCTTCGCCAACTCGGCGGTCCAAGACTCGTTTTGCACCGGAACCACCTGCACCATCATCCGGGTGTACGATCAATCCGGGCACGGCAACTTTCTCGAGGCGGAGACACCGGACAGTATCTTGGGCGAGGGCGCGAACGCCCACCCCGGCCACAGCGGCATGACGGCTGCGAGCGCGACTGCCGAATCGCTGACTGTCGGCGGGCACAAGGTTTACTCGCTGTATACGAAGACCTCGCAAGCCTACTGGAACGACGGCTCCAAGAAGGGCATGCCCATCGGCAGCGCGCCTCAAGGCATCTACATGGTGACGAGCGGCAAGCACTTCAACGGTGGCTGCTGCTACGACTATGGCAACGGAGAAATCAGCCGACTCTATGTGGCAGGTCCGTCCATGGATGCGCTCTACTTCGGTAGCTCGACGCAGTGGGCAACGGGAAACGGCGCCGGCCCCTGGGTCATGGCCGACATGGAAGACGGCATGATCGCCCAGGGCGGAGGCGGGAAGAACGACAAGCTGCTCAGTCAGACGTCGACCTACGTCACGGCGATGGAGAAGAACGACGGCACGGCGAATTTTGCGCTAAAGGCCGCGGACGCCACGATCATTCCGTTGAACACTTATTACAGCGGGTCGCTACCCGCCTCCAAGAAGCCGATGAAGAAACAGGGCGCCATCGTCCTGGGCAGCGGCGGTGACTGCTGTTACAGCAACAACAACGGCAGTCAGGGGACCTTTTACGAAGGTGCGATCGTCGCTGGTTACCCGTCGGACGCAACGGATAGCGCCGTGCACGCGAACATCGTGAGCGCGGGCTACGGTAAGTAGCGGAAGGGCGCAGGTGCGACCCTGGCAACGCGAGATTCGGAGGAAGTGAGACCAGCTTTTGCAGTCAGCGAACGTGTCATGCTCGAAGAACGTGTCTTCTCGGTCAAGAGCCGGTTCTTGGCCATGTACAAGAAGGCCAACGCAGGCCACATCGGCAGCTCGCTTTCATGCGCGGAGATCCTCGTTCTTCTGAAGTTTGCCTGGATGAGAGACGACGACCTGATCGTCCTGTCCAAGGGGCATGCGGCTGCCGCGCTGTATTCCCTGCTCGCGGAGGCCAATCTGCTCACCGCGAGTCAGATTGACAGCTACTACGAAGAGGGGACTTTGCTTCCCGCGCTGCCCCCCTTCAATGCCTTCAGGGAAATCCCGTTTGCTACCGGCAGCCTCGGGCATGGGCTGTCGCTGAGCGCAGGGATGGCCCTCGGCGCACGGTTTAAGCGCCAGCCGCGGCAGGTTTTTTGCGTTACCTCCGATGGTGAACTCGACGAAGGCAGCGTCTGGGAAGCGGCGCTCTTCATCGCGCATCACAAGTTGACCAACGTAGTCTGGGTCGTTGATCGAAACCAGATCCAGGGTATCGGTCGGACCGAAGACGTGCTGGCTCTCGAACCACTCGACGCCAAGCTCCGCGCATTCGGTTTTCACGTCGTCGGCGTCGACGGCCATGACTTCGCATCGCTTCTCTCCGCGCGCGACGATTGCGCGCGTGTGCAGAGCAGTCATGGCCCGCCGGTCGTCATCATTGCCAATACCGTGAAAGGCCATGGCATCAGCTACATGCAGGACACCGTGCACTCGCACTACCTGCCCATGACGGACGCACAGTACGACGAGGCACTGGGTGAGATCGCGCGCGCTCACGCGGTGGCGCTGAACGGCGCACGAAATGCGCGCTGAGTTCGCGCGCGCCATGGTCGCTTTGTTCGAAGCGCGAAAGGATCTCGTGTTCGTCACGGGCGACCTCGGCTATTCGGCTCTCGAGGATGTCGCCCTGGCCTATGGCGAACGTTTCATCAACGCGGGCATCGCCGAACAGAATGCGGTCTCACTGGCGGCAGGCCTCGCGCGTGCAGGGCTTTTGCCCTGGGTCTACAGCGCAGCCGTCTTTGCAGTGCTCCGTCCCTACGAGCAGATCCGCAACGATGTCTGCTTGCACCGGCTTCCTGTCAAGCTCGTCGGCAACGGTGGGGGCTACGCATACGGCATCATGGGAGCGACCCATCACGCGCTCGAGGACGTTGGCGCCCTGCGCGCGCTGCCAAATATGCGGCTCTACCTTCCTCTGCTTGCGAGCGACGTCGCTCAAGCCGTGAACGCGATGGCACAGGACCCACTACCCAATTACTTGCGGCTCGGTGTGCCGGCCGACATCCGCGGGGAGCTGCCCGCTTTTGCCCCGTGGCGGCGGCTCAAGCGGGGCAGAAGCCGTGTCGTCATTGGCATGGGACCTGTTTTGCAAAACCTGTACGAGCTCACCGTTCCAGAGTTGTTCGACGAGCTCGAAATCTGGAGCGTAGGAACTCTTCCGCTCGAGCGCATTCCGCATGAGCTCGCCACGAGTATCGAAAAAATGCGTCGGGTCATCACCATCGAAGAGCACTACCCCGCGTGTGGGTTGGGTGAGGCCCTCAGCTATCTGCTCCTGAAATCCGGGGCAAATCTCCAATCCTTCGACTGCCTATGTGCCGCCGGCTACCCATCGGGCCGTTATGGCAGCCAACGCTTTCATCAACTGGAGAGCGGGCTTGCGGGGGCTGCCTTGGTCGCGCGCCTGGGTCAGCTCCTGAGTGCCTGAAGCGATGTCATGCGTTCTCATCACGGGGACGACCTCGGGGGTCGGTCGAGCACTGCTCGACCACTACGATCGCAGCGGAGCGAGCATTATTTCCGTGAATCGACGGCGGGTGCCGGAGCTCGAGGCTCGCTACCCCGCGGTTCGGTTCGAATCGGTGGACGTGCGATCGGCGGCAGAAGTCGACCGGCTCGTTCGCGGGCTAGCGAGCTCCGCACAGCTACCCGATGTTTTCATTTTGAATGCGGGCATCAACCAGATCGACAACGATGAATCGTTCGATCTTCTCGGCTATCGAACGGTACTGGAGACGAACCTGTTCGGCGTGCTGAATTTCGTTCAGCCTCTCACACAGCTCCCCGCAGGAAAGATCCCGCGCCGTTTGATCGCCGTCAGCTCGATGGCCAACTACGTCGGTAATCCGCATGGCCTCGGCTACACTACGAGCAAGCGCGCACTCACGACTTGTTTCCAAGTCTGGGCCAAAATGTACTCGGGGACCGATCTGATTTTCCAAAGGGTCATGCTCGGCCCGGTGCGCACCGCGATTTTCACGATGGAAGATCGGCTTCCCTCATGGATGGTCTGGGTGAAGCGCGTGTTGTCTGGCTCCAGCAACGGGACCGCTCGCGCGATTGCGCGGTTCGCGCGGACGCGCAGGGAGCGGTTGTTTTACCCGTGGCGGGCGGTCCCGCTCTATTGCGGGCTTTGGCTTTGCCAATTGCTCGTCCCCGGCTTCTTTCGAGGGCGGAGCACGCTCGCGGGGAAGAAGCGTCGTCGTACCCCATGACCCTGCACCTCAAAGCGCTGCGCAGCTCTACCGTTACCTACAGCAATTCGGACCTGGTGTGCGTTTCGCTGATCGCAGCGGTCGTCGCCGGTTGGGTGGCGGTTGCGGGCGCCTCTTTTTCCGTTCCCGCGCTCGTCGCCTCGGAACTGATGTTCTTCGCCTTCTACCTCACGGGCTCGTTGTTCGCGAGCATTCGAAGTTTGGCGGCGGGGGTCTTGTTCGACCTTCCGTTGCGCTTGCTGGTGGGATACGGCGTGGTCAACACGGCCTTGTTCGTTCTGGCTTGGGTTTCACCACTCGGCATCATCGCGAACTTCTGTATCTTGCTCGCGCTCGCGCTCGTGCTCCTCTTTGCGACTCGACGGCGTTGCCTGGCGCGCGCTGACTCGGCCGGTCTGTGGGCGGTTGCGGTCTGCCTCGTTGCCACCACGCTCTGGTGCCAAGACACGATTGTCCCCCGCTTCGAACAGGGCAACGTCATTTTGTTCAAGCCGTGGGTCGACGGATTTTACCACGCCATTCACATCCGAATTTTCGGTGCGAGCCACGGTGCGGCGTCGATCGAGGACTATCGCTTGGCTGGTGTCACTGCGCGACCCTACCACTACGGGATGTACCTGCTGCCGGCGTTCATCAAGCAGGCTTCGGGTATCCATTCGTACACCGCCTTTGCAGGGGTGCTGGCCCCGGTCGGCGTCTTATTCAGCGGGCTTTCCGCGTACGCGTTCTTTGGGTCGCTGTGGGGTGCTTGGCCAGGGGTGGCCGCGGCCATGGCGCTGTTGCTACTTCCCGACGGGGCCGAGCAAGGCATGCAGAACCCGTTCATGTCGTACCATTTTCTGACGCAGATCTCGCCCAGTGCGAGCTATGGCTTGGCGCTCTTGGCGGTTGCCTGGCTGTTCGTCGTCAAAGGCTGCACACACGGCAACCGCTCGCAATTGTTGGCAGGCTTCTCGTGCGCGGCCGTCGTCATGATCTACAAGCTGCACTTCGTTTTTGCGAGCGCGCTTCTGCTCCTGGTGGTCCCTGCGATCTTCTTCCGAGCTCGCCTCAGTCGCCGAAGTCGCGCGCTTTGGGTCGTCGCTGCGTGCGGCATTTACGTGGCAGGCCTTGCCGTTGCCGGACAGGTTCCGGGCGTGCCGCTGATTCGTTTCGACGCTTCGTGCGTCGGCGAGATCTTGCGCCTGATCCAATCTTTTGCTTTGCCTGGCAGATTTCACGACTGGCTGGTCGCGCACATGGGGAACCAAGTTTCTCGCGGCTCGAACCTGCTGTTCGGCGTTCCTTACGTCTCTTTCGCGACGCTTGGGCTCTTTCTCCCGCTGCTCCTGGTCATGGTGATCCGTCTGTGGCGGCGCACGCCGCGACTGTACGTGGTCTTTCCGCTGCTACTCATCGCCAACTTCTTGGTGATGTTCTTTGGGCTGGCGCTCGATTTCAGCAGCAGCACCCCTGACGAGCTCTCGCACCGGCCGCTGATGATCGTGTATTTTTTCGCCGTGACTTGGTGCGGCGGCGCGCTGTGCAGGACACTGGTCGAGTCACGGCGGAAGAGTGGCGTGGCTCGTGCCGCTCTGCTCGGCCTCGCCGCGCTGCTGCTGGTCATCCCTGCGCGCTTTGGCAAGGACGTCCAGCGAATGTGGGCGATGCCCCAGCATTCCCCGGTCCGAGTGCCGACTTCGCTGGTTCAGATCGTGGACTACATCCGTTCCCACGGCAGCCCGAGCGACGTCATTCAGCACTCTCAGTTCGATCGGATTTATGCTTTCGCTGCGCTGGCCGAGCGGCAAACCTTCGTTGCCCATACGCTGACGCGCATGCCCTTCCGAGGTGAAATGATCGATGCGCGAACGAATGCCATCGACCATTTCATGGGTCTCCGTCGCGCCACCGCCGTCGCCGCCACGGCGCGTGCTTTCGGCTTCCGCTGGTTTGTCTTGGAACGCGGGGATCGCGTCGATTGGCCGCCGGAAATTGCCGAGCACCCCGCCCTGGAAGCGGGGCCGTTCAAGCTGTACGCGTTCTGAGCGCGCGCTCGATCCGCTCGGTTTGGTGGCCTCAATGGGCGACGCGCGAGATCCGTACGAGTACGTCAGCGTCGTTCTGGAATTCGAGCAGGGTGTCCAGCTTGCGTGACGGCCAGATCTCGTACCCGGGTAGTGGTGCGTTCGTGGACAGCTTGATCTGCTGGATCACGTAAATATCGTAGAACAGGTGCCGGGCGAAGGCGGTGAACAGGTACGGGTCGAGCCGAGCACTTTCGAAGTTCAGCGCGCCGTAATCCATGATCGTGAATAGATTGGGACGATCCGTGACGATCAAGATGCGCTTTTCGCCCAGACGTTCGAAGAAGCTCCAAGTGGTGCGACTCTCTCGGGTCTGCGTAAGGCGATTGAACCTGCGATGCTGCGCGGCGACGGGTACACCGATCGCGAACACGGCGACGGCCAGCAGGATTGCGACGAACGATCCCCAGCGCTTCAGGGTCTGCACGAGCACCCATGCCGCAGCGAGTGAGAGCAGTGTATCGATGCCAATGAACAGACGCGCGACGGATGGGTATTGCGCGCGCCCCCAGACGTAGCTGAAGGTAATCGTTACCTGCAAGAGCACCCAGGCAAGGGTGAACAGCGCAAATCTCAGTTGCGGGGCCGGCCACTCGTGCGCGCGGAGGCGCGTGTATGCCCAGCGCAACCACAGTAGGCTGCCCGCCACGCCGAGCGCGATCAAGATCGCGGAGTGATCGGCAGCGGGATCGGACGGCGAAAGCACAGGTCTCAAGTATTCGCGAACATTGTTCGAGAAGTTTTGGAGGCTGAAGGTGATTGCCCCCGGTTCCTGTTCGGGAATGTTCCCGCGCACCACCGATTGCCAGATGCGCGGTGAAAGGAAGACCGGCGTGAGCGCGTAAACGAACCCGTACGGTTGCAGCAAGCGCCAGCTGACCATCCTGAACAGCAACAGCAGGAGCAAGATCGGCGGAATGAAGAGGGCCGTCTCGTAGCGGACCTCCGAGAACAGGCACAGGTTGATCCACAGAATGGCAAGCTTCGAGGCCGACTGCTCACGATTGAAGTCGAGTAGGCTCTTGACTACGAGCAGCGCGAAGCAATTCGAGAAAAAGTCGAAGCCGCCCGACCGAATCGAGATCAACACGATCGGGTGCGCAACGAGGAATAGACACGCGACGAGCGCGAATGTCTCTCCGGCCAGCGACTTGCAGAAGCGATAAGCGATAAGGATGTAAGCCGGTAACACCAGCAAGTTGAAGAGGAATACGTTCTTGTAAGAATAGCCGCGGACGGCGTGCAGCAGGCTGACCAGGAATGGGAACAACGCGGGGCGTCGATCGATTGCGACGTCTACATCCCAGTAGCTGTCGTAGTAATTCTTGCCGGAAATCGTGAAGGTCGCGGTCTTCGATGTGAAGAGGTTCTTCGAGGTTCCGACCAGATTCGCTTCGTCGGAGAGCATGCGGAGCGCAGGTTCAACCGCAAGGCCTGCGATCGCCGTCACCGCAAAAGCGAGCACCAGGCCCGGCCAGTTCTCTTCTGCCCAGGCGATGACCGCGTCTTTTCGCAATTCACGTGCGGCCTGCAGGTACGTGCCCAGCCAGCACAGTACCGTGGCCATCAAGCAGTAGTAGGTCGTGTTGACGAAGAGCTGCTGACTCGTCGCGAAGTCGGCGGCGCTGACGACGAGTGAGATTGTAAGCGTCGCCGACGAGAGAACGAACGCCAGTTTCCCGGAGGTCCAAACGCGCGTAGTCAATGGTCAGGGTTCCGTTCCAGCCCACTCCTCCGGCGACGCAACCGGGCGCTTCTCCGGCTCAGGCGGACTAGCACGACCAATAATGTGCTCATGCCGAGCGTGCCCAGCGGCTGACGCGTGCTGCGCCCGGCGCGACACGCGCAGCCGTCTGCCGCGCCTGGCGGTGCGTCACCCGGGCTGCCGCAGTTCGTCGCGGGCCGAAGCGTCACGAGTGAAACACCGAACCTCGGTAAGTCGAAGTCGGCCTCGACGGAGCCGTTCGCGAGCACGGAAGCGATCTTCTCCGGCATCAACAATGAGGGTTCCATCGCTCGTCGCAGTGCCTGGACTTGCGCAGGGGAAGGGCTCGTCGGCATACCTTGCGAGACCCAAACCGTGTAAGCGTCACCGTGCGACTCATCGACACGCAAGTGCGAGACGCAGACACTCGCACCGAAGGTCGGCGGTACGGTGACCGTCAGATGCACGGGCGTTGCGGGGACCGCGATCAAGTCATCGTGATAATTCCAGAGCAAGACTCGAGCAGCTGTCCCTTCCAGCGTCGCCAAGCCGTCGATCTCGGGCGCGTTGCGTACACCATTGGTCAGCAGCTCATCGAGCGCGTGAGCGCCCGTGCTCGTCAGTGGTACGCGCGATCCGGACAGGCGCCCCAGAAGCTTGAATGCGCCGAGCACAGGCAGGTCGACCCCGTTGCTGGTGAGCGCGCGGTAGCCAGCGAAGTACGGGGTACCCGGAAAGGTGAATGCCCAGGTGAGCAGGCCGCCGAGCGTGACGCCCAGCTCGGCCTCTAGCTCGAGGCTGCGCTTCATCATCGCCATCTCGTAGGCGCCGTACGCGGGCGAGTTGCGGTAGGCGTTTTCTGGCGTGCTACTCGCGGGGCAAGCGGCGCAGCCGTCCGGATCCGCCTCGGTGATGTAGATGGGCGTGCGCTTGAAAGGGGGGAAGCTTGCGACCGTTTTGAAGCCGGCACGGTGAAGCCGGAGCTGGGCACCGAGGTTCATCTGCACGTGAGCCGCGTCGACGACCACGCCGCCCTTGGCGTGAAAGGTCACGTGGTCGAGCCGTGTGCTGCTGTCGCCGGTGAGTGCGTTGGTGCCGCTCGCACAGTGATCGAGGAACTGCCGGAAGAAGGTGCCGGCCGGGCTTGCCACCGCCGGCCCACCGAGGGCCGCGTTCGGGATCACTTCATGGAGCGCCGCTTCCGTGTAGTCGTACAGCTGCGCGTACTCGTCGAATGTGCCTTTCCAATAGGGGATATCGGGCTCGTTCCACAGCTCCCAAAGCCAGCTATCCGCGACATTCGGGTAGCGTGCGTCCGCGTGGGCCGCCCAGGTTCGGACGAGGTTGCCCCATTTGGCGTAGTCGTTCGGGGGATAGCTCGAGCCACCATCGAGCATCATGCTGCTCGAGTTGAAATACGGGTCGGGGTGCGTCGAGAGCGCTCGAGGCATGAACCCGAGCTCGACGAACGGTACCGCTCCGGCCCCCGTGATCGAATCCATGATCCCGTCGCTGAGAGACCAGCTGTACACGGGATTGCCGGCGTCGTCCTCGCTGTAAACATTGGTCGAACCCCATTTCAAACCGGGGCTGCCATCGCCCGTGTTGAACAGGAAATGGCTGCGTACGTGCACAGGCGCCGCGTTCGCGGCGGCGAGGGTGTGGAGCAGCGCTCTGCCTTCTGGCGAGGTCGCGTAGTTGATCTCATCGAAGCCGAAGAACGGCCACACCTGCTCCAGGGGCGTTCCGGCCGCGCTGGCGTCGACCGCCACGTTCACGGTCGGGGGGCGAGCCTGGGCACGCGCTGGTGAAGGGAAGGCCAGGGCCAATGCCACTGACACGGCCCCCACGACCAGACCGCTCCGGCTAGCAACGAACAAGTTCCTCGTCGACATCGACTACGGCAAAGGTCACACGGCTCACGTGACCTTTCTGCGAGCTGGAGCGGCCGCGCTCGCCGCTCGATATCTTTCGCAGCTTCACTACACCAGCTGTCGACCCGAGCCTGGTTTGTCAAAGAACAACGCAGACTTCAGGCCTTGCACCGAGGAACGTCGATTTTTTAACAAGCTCGGCTGGCACACGGCAACTACCCCGGCGCGGATCGAAATCTTGCCCCCGCTCATTACAGACGAGCGCGCTCTCGCCCCAATCGTGAAATGAACCAAGCAAAGCGAAAATTCGTGTGTCTGGCCGCAGCTGTGTTGCTGCTGGCGCTGCCGGGCTGTAACAAGGCCAGCAAAGAGGGCGCTCCGGCGGCGTCGGGAGCAGCCGCGGGCAACGAAGGCAAGGTCGTCAAGATCGCCTTCGTGACCAACAACGCGAGCCAGTTTTGGAAGATCGCAGAGGCAGGGCTACGTAAGTACGAGAAGGAAGCCAAGGTTCAGGTCGACATGAAGATGCCGCCCAACGGCACTCCCGAGGACCAGAACCAGATCCTGCAGAATCTAGCGAGTCAGGGCTACGACGCCATCGCGGTGAGCGTGATCGCTCCCAAGGACCAACTCCGGATCTTGAACGAGGTGGCGGAAAAAACCAACCTGATCACGTTCGACTCCGACGCGGAGAAATCCAAGCGTCTGCTCTATATCGGCACGAACAACTTTGCCGCCGGACAAGCGCTCGGTGAGCGAATCGTCAAGCTTTTACCCGATGGCGGGCAAATCGCGGTGTTCGTCGGCATGCTCTCGACCGACAACGCGGCGCAGCGCCTGGGCGGAATCGAAGCCGCGCTCAAGGGTCACAAGATCGAGATCGTCGACAAGCGCGAGGACAATACCGATCGCGCCAAGGCCCGCTCCAACGTCGAGGACATCATCAACTCCCACAAGGACCTGAGCTTGGTGGTCGGCTTGTGGAACTACAACGGTCCGGCGATCGCTGCCGCCATCGAAGGCCTGGGCAAACAAGGCAAAATCAAGGCGGCCGTGTTCGACGAAGACGACGCCACGCTGGACGCGATCAAGAGCGGCACCATCGACGCGACCGTGGTGCAAAAGCCCTTTCAGTTCGGCTACCTGTCGGCCAAGTGGATGCACGACTTGGCCACCAAGGGCGAAGCGGCGAAAAAGGCGCTCCCGCCGTCCGGAGTGATCGACACCGGCGTCACGGTCATCGACAAGAGCAACGTCGAATCGTTCAAGGTCGAGCTGAGCGCAATGAAAAAATCGGTGCAGTAAGCATCGCTCCGCTCCGAGAAAGCAGACCAGCACGCCATGAGCGCCGCATCCGAAAGCGAAATGCGCCCTTTGCTCGAAATGCGCGGCATTACCAAGCGCTTTCCGGGCGTGGTGGCCCTGCAGGGGGTCTCCCTGTCCCTGCGCGCGGGAGAAGTGCTCGCGCTCATGGGCGAAAATGGCGCAGGCAAAAGCACCTTGATGAAGATCTTGGGCGGCGTGCAGCTACCCGACGAAGGGCAGATCAGCATCCGCGGCGAGCCCGTGCTGCTCGGCAGCGTCGAGGACTCGAAGGCGCAAGGCATCGCGCTGATCCATCAGGAGCTGATGCTGGCGCCCAATCTCGACATCGCCTCGAACATCTTTCTCGGCAATGAAGGGGTGAGGGGAGGGCTGCTCGCACCGCTGCGCCGCGCGAAGATGAACCGGCGCGCTGCCGAACTCCTCTCGCAGGTCGGCCTGACCCTGCCAGTGACTACGCCCGTCGCGCGCCTGACTGCCGGCCAGATGCAGATGGTCGAAATCGCCAAGGCGCTGTCTACCCAAGCGCGCATCATCATCATGGACGAGCCCACTTCGTCGCTCGCCAGCGCCGAGTCGGAGCAGCTGTTCGAGATCATCCGGCGGCTCAAGCAAGACGGCATCGGCATCGTCTACATCTCGCATCGAATGCAAGAAGTGATGGATCTCGCCGACCGCATCACGGTCTTGCGCGATGGGCGCTATGTCGGCGACCTCGAGCGAGCCGAGGCCAGTCACGACAAGGTCGTGGCCATGATGGTCGGCCGCGAGCTCAGCGCCGAATATTTCCCAGAAAAGCGCGCTCGAACCAGCATGGAAATTAGGCTGGAAGTTCGTGACTTGGCCGTGCCCGGCGCGCCAACGCCGGCCAGCTTCAGCGCGCGCAAGGGTGAGATCTTGGGCTTCGCGGGCTTGATCGGCGCGGGCCGCACCGAGCTGATGGAGGCTATCTTCGGCGTGACCCCGGCTTTATCGGGCGAGATGACGCTGGATGGCAAGCCGTACCAGCCCGCTCGGCCACGCGACGCGATCGACGAGGGGGTGTACTTGGCACCGGAAGATCGCAAGCGCCACGGCTTGGTCTTGCCGATGTCGGTGGCCGAAAATACCTCGCTGCCCAACGTATCGAGCTACTCCCCGCTAGGCTGGCTCAATCGCAAGGTGGAGCAGCAAGTCGCCGAGCAGGGCGTCACTCGTCTGCGCACGAAGACCCCCTCGGTGCAGCAGGCCGTCGTCAATCTGTCGGGCGGAAACCAGCAAAAGGTCGTGCTCGCCAAGTGGCTGGCCATGGCACCCAAGGTGCTGATTCTCGACGAGCCGACGCGCGGTATCGACGTCGGCGCCAAGGCCGAAATTTATCGGCATATGGCAGACCTTGCCGCGCAGGGGATCACGATTTTGATGGTCAGTTCCGATCTGGAGGAAACGATTGGCATGAGCGATCGCGTAGTGGTGATGCACGAACGGAGACTCAAGGGCGTGCTCGAGCGCCATGAGCTCACGCAACTGGCCATCGCCGGTCTAATGACGGGTGGAGACCGCCTCTCGGCTGAGCGTGAGCGCCAGGCCGGCGAAGTCGAAGCGGCGCTGTCATGAGGCGGGAGCTAGGCATGCTTCTGGCGCTGGTGCTGATGTGCATCGCGTTGTGGACGTCGAACTCGGATTTCTTGGGCGCTTCGAACGTCGTCAACACCACCCGGCAGATTTCGATGCTCGGCATCTTCGCGGTGGGTATCGCGTTCGTGATCATCACGGGTGGTATCGATCTATCCATTGGCTCCGTGGTCGGCCTGACCGGCGTGATCATCGCTCGGCTCTCCTCGACGCAAACCGGTGGTCTCGGCTACCCATTGTGGATTGGTATTTCGGTGGCGCTCGGTGCGTCACTGATCGTCGGCCTCATCCAAGGGCTTTTGATCACTCGCCTCAAACTGCAACCGTTCATCGTCACGCTCGGCGGCATGCTGCTGTTCCGTGGCGTCTCTCAGACGATCGTCGACGGCGGCGTGATCAGCATGGGAGATTCACCGCTGCTCGGCTTGGCTAGCGGTGGGCTGTTGCGCGTCGGGCGCGATCCGTTGCTTGGTTGGCCGCTCTTGATCTTCGCTGCGGTGGCTGCGCTCGGAGCCTACGTGCTGCACTACACGGTGCTCGGCCGTTACATCTACGCGATTGGTGGCAATCGCGAGGCGGCGCGCTACTCCGGGATCGACGTCAATCGCGTCGAGCTATTGACTTACGTGATCTCTTCGGGGACCGCCGGCATCGCCGGCGTTTGCTACGCGGCCTACATCGGTCAAATGTCGCAGCAGGTCGGCGTCGCCTATGAGCTCTACGCCATCGCAGCCGCGGTGCTCGGTGGTTGTTCCCTGCGCGGAGGCGAGGGCACCATTTTTGGCATCCTGATCGGCGCCTCGATCATGCGAGTCATCGACAATGGCATCAACATGTTCCAAGTCCAGTACACTGACCCGGACGGCGTGCGGCGTATTTGGCGCCTCAACCCCAACTGGAACTGGATCATCGTCGGCGCGGTCATCCTGGTCGCGGTGATCCTCGACCAGGTCGTGCACATGGTGCAGGCCGCGCGTCGCTTGAAGGAGGCGAGCGCGAGAAAGCCGGTGGTTGGTCCCCCGAGTAACTCGCCCCCGGTAGCGGCGAAGAGTCCCACGGCTTAGCGGGGATGTCCGGCGCGCGCCGCTCCACGGTCCGCCGGCGATCCTCCTCTCGGCAGCATTTGCCGTAACAAGATCGGCGTCCGCGAGGCAATTACACACACGGTCGGTCAGCGGGCTCGTGCGTGTGCTCCCGCCACCCCTCACCGCGACCAGCCACTTTTAGGAGACGCTTCAGAATGAAGATTCAAACCGCTCTGGCGATGACGATGGCACTCGGCCTACTGGGCAACGCATGCAGCAACAGTTCGCCCACCCCGACAGGAGCGGCCGGCAACTCGAGCAGCAGCGGCGGCGCGATGGGCGCAGCCGGTAACTCCAGTGGCGGGGCCCCCAGCAGCTCGGGCGGGAGCAACGGTCAGGGAGGCGGAGCCTGTACCAATGTGACAGCGTGCGGCGGCAGCGTGGTTGGCACCTACACCGCAAGTGCCCCGTGTCTGAAAATCGACGGGAAGCTGGATATCTCGAAGGCCAGTCTCGATCCGCGCTCCTGCGCGACCCCAACCATTTCTGGCACGCTCAGCGTGGCAGGGTCGTTTACCGCAAATGCCAACGGTACGTTCACTGATGGCACGACGACGACCGGCAACTTGACCGTCGAGTTGCCGGAGGGGTGCCTGCACATCTCCGGAACTACCGTGAACTGCGAAGGGATCAACACCCCGCTCGCAGGGGGCATTGGCTTCGCAACGGCCGATTGTAAAACCGCGGCCACTGGCGGCGGGTGCACTTGCGCGGTGACCGTGAACCAGAAGGGTAGCATCGGCGTGATCACGGCCGACCCTCAGGCGAGCGGCAACTACACGACGGCAGGCAACACGTTGACGCTCGCGGTTGCGGTCGCGGACACGCCCTACTCGTACTGCGCGGCCGGCGGCAAGGTCACCCTTACCCCCCAAACCACCGAAATGCCCACGTCTGGCACGATTGAGCTTCAGACCGGCACCGGCTCGGGTGGGGCGGGCGCTGGAGGCGCTTCGGGTGTCGGCGGCGGTGGTAACACCGGCGGCTCGGGCAGTGGCAAAGGCGGCGCGGGCGGTGGTTCAGGCGTAGCCGGTGGCTCGTCAGCAGGTGCAGGCGGCGGGACGAGTTCGACTGCGGACGGCCCTTGCGACATCTATGCTGCAGGGAGCACGCCATGCGCGGCCGCCTACAGCACCATTCGCCGGATCAGCAGCAAGTACACCGGGCCTCTGTATCAGGTTCGAAATGGCAGCTCGGCCAAGAACACTGGGTCTGGCGGCATGACCAAAGACATCGGGCAGACGGCGGACGGCTTCGCCGACACGGCAACCCAAGACGCTTTCTGCGCGGGCAGTGTCTGCACGTTCTCGCTCTTGTATGACCAATCCGGGAATGAGAGCCACCTGCCCGTGGCCAAGAAGGGCAACACCGCCGGCGGTGCCACCGGAGGAGAAGACGACTACGAGTCGAGCGCAACCAAAGGGGCGCTCACCGTTGGTGGCCACAAGGTTTACTCACTCTACATGGCGGCCCATGAGGGCTACCGGCTCGCCAAGGTCGGCAAAAACATGCCGCGCGGCACTGCCTCCGAAGGTATCTACGAACTGGCCGATGGCACTCATGTCGGCACTGGTTGCTGCTGGGACTTCGGCAACGTCACCACCAATCCCACTGTATACGGCGTGATGAATACGTTGTTCTTCGGCAATGCCTTCTGGGGCAAGGGCGAAGGCGGCGGCCCGTGGTTCATGGCTGACTTCGAGGCTGGCGTCTGGGCAGGCGGTTCGAAGATTGGAGATCCGGGTTGGGGTGGGTTGAGCGATCAGCACCCGGTGAACCCGAACAATCCGTCTCTGAAGGTGAAATACGCTTTCGGAATTCTGAAGACGTCCGCAAGCAAATGGGCACTTCGTATGACCGATGCCTCGACGACAAGCGCGCTTGCCACTGCGTTCGAAGGCGGAATGCCAAAGCCGATGGACAACCTTGGTGGCATCGTGCTGGGCGTCGGCGGTGACAACAGCAACATCTCTTGGGGCACCTTCTACGAAGGCGCCATCGTCGTGGGCTACCCGACCACCGCCGTCGACGATGCAGTGTTGAAGAACGTGCGCGACGCCGGCTACGGCAAGTAGTCGAAGCGGTATCGGCCCGGCGGGCGCTCCGAAGGAGCTGCCGCGCCGGGCAAGCATCGCCACTCGACGGCGTGCTCTTTCCACACCGAGCGCTCAGCGAGTCGATCGCCCTGGAGAAATGGGGCGATCGCGAACCTGCCACGCACCTCGCGTTGGCGCCCGGTTCCCGCGCGTTCCGTCAGACGCTTATACGTCGCCGGCGACGCACCGAGAGGACAAGCGCGGCCGCAAATGTCGCGAACGCGCCGCCCACGGGTTGCCGCGTCTTGCTCAGATTGCAGCTGCAGCCATTGTCGGTCGAGGCAGACGCGCTGCCCACTGAACCCGCGCTCGAGGCTCCCGCGGTCACGGTCGCGCCGCTTGCGCCGTTGCCGGGCTTGCCAGCGCTGCCCGGCGCGCCGCCGCTCGCCGGACCGGCGCCGCCCGCGACGGCTCCAGAGTTGCCCGTGCCTCCCGTACCCGCGGAGACGCCGCCTGCGCCGGCGTTGGCAAAGCTTCCACCGAGACCGCTCGATCCGCCGAAGCCATTTGCTCCTGCGCTTCCGGTGGCCCCGCCACTCCCGCCCGCACTCGGGCCACCCCCGCTACCGGCGCCTCCAGTGCCTCCAGCGCCGCACTGTTCGACTTCGGGGTCGAGTGCGCCCGTCTTGTCTAGACCCAAGAAGGGGACGACATACTTGGCCACGAACAACGTGTCGGAGGGGCCGTGGTCGCCGCCGATCGACGTGAACGCATCGAGCTCGGCGTAGCCGCACGCGTTCTTCCAAGTCTGCCTTTTGGCTTGATGCGTCCCGAGTGTCAGTCCCGGATCCGTAGCCGTCGGAGTGCTGCCGAGGCTGAGAACATTGGTCCATTCCTTGATCGCTTCCGTAAAATTCGGATACTTGATGGTGGTGTCTGCGTCCCCGTGAAAGAGCTGAACACGCGGGCGATGCCCGGTGTAGCTAGGGGCGAAGCCGCGGGCGATGTCTCCCCATTCCGCGGCGGTGTGGGTAACGGACCCGCCGGCGCATGCGTTGCTGTATCCGCCTCCGCTGCCGCTCTCGTTGGCGCCGCGGCAGCCCGCGGGCATCCCCGCGAACGCCGAACCCGCTTTGAACACGTCGGGGTAAACGGCAAGCAGCAGCTCGGTCATCATGCCGCCCGAGGAATCGCCGGTGGAATAGACGCGATCGGCGTTGCCCTTGTACTTCTCGACCGCGTATTTCACCATCTGCCGGATAGCCTGGCTATCGCCACCGCCATCCCGTTTGCGCGTCTTGTCGGACACGACGTCCCAGCATCTTCCGCTGCTGGGAACGACCATGATGAACCCGTACTGATCGGCTGCGCTGACGATGCCGCCGCCTTGCGCCTGACCAAACACCGCCGAGGCAGTGCCACCGCAATAGTGGATCAAGGTCAAGATCGGGGGATTGGCGACGGCCTTGTCCGGCACGTAGATATACATGCTCACGTCCGAGGGTAGCCCGCTGACCCCCCAATTGCTCACCGGCTGCAATGAAGCCGCCTGGGCTGAAGCCGTGGCGAGGGACACCGCGGCCGCGGCAAGCACGCCGAGGGTGCTCGGGCGCCAAAGCGTCGTCAGCGGAACTTCACGGACTGACGTCGGAAGAGAGTGGCGCATACGACGCAGTACGACGAAAGTCTGAAATCCGTCGACGAATCAGCGGAAGACGCGCGAGTAACTTGTCATGGGCACATGGCTTGCCAGCCGAGCGTGGCGCCGGTGGCGGTAGTGTCCGAGGTTCCGCTATTGAGCCACAGCGCTTGTCCGGCAGCATTCGTCGTCGACGGAGTTGGGCTCACCGACGCGGTGGCGTCGAAGGTGAAGGACAAGGTGGGGTTCGTGACGCTGATTGAGTCGATATAGACGATCGTCGGGTTGACCCAAGCGGACGAGGGCAGAGCATTGAGCTCGATACCGATATTTTTGATGCTCGTCTTGACGATTCCGGTACCCGCTGAATCCGGCTCCGCGCCGACATTCCAGCTGATGGTCGACCAACCGCTCGAGCTGCTGATTGAGCGGCGTTGCGCGTCCGGCACTCCCAGAAAGTGATAGGTCCCAGAATCTTGAACGTAGTTGAAGATGGTCCCACCCTGACCCGCTTGCACGTAGACGCGCATGCTGAGCGTTGCGCCGCTCAGATCGGCGGTTGAGGTCAGCGAGATGACGAAGTGCGCTTTGTCGCTCGTAGCGTCGAGCGGAACCGAGAGCTTGGCGCAGCCACTCGCCGTTTGAACCACGCCTCCCGCGCCGCTCGCTCCCGCACCGCCGCTCGTGCCGCTCGTGCCGCTCGTGCCGCCTGACACAGCCGGGCTGCCGCCCTTCCCAGCTTCGGCCTCAGGGCTGCCAGCCGCGCTGCCGCCCATTTCTGCTCCGCCGGTCTCGCTAGAGCCTGCCATGCCGATGAGTCCACCGAAACCGGCGCCGGCCGCGCTGCCACCGAGCTCGGGCTCGCCGCCTGCGCCACTGGTCGTGTCCGCTCCGCCAGTCGTGCCGGAGGTTCCCGAACCACCCATCGCACGCGCGCCCCCAGGCCCGCCGTTGCCGAGCAACGAAGAGTCGTACACGCTGCAGTCCAAAGAAGCCAAGAGCAACAGCGAAGCGAACGACGACTTCGCAGTTCGCCATGCGGCGCGGTGCATCACTTCCATCGCGTTCTGCTCTGAAGCGGTGACAACGGCCGCGGTGAGGATCCCATTAAGGGATCCTCCACCAGGGGTCCGAATAGAGCGTGATCGCTAGCAGGCTCGAAGCGGCAAGCGCCGTCGACCTGCCGCCTGGGTCACCGCGAGCGGTTCTGCGACACGCACGACCACCGACGCCGTGTGCATCATGGCGGCGCACATGGCCTCCAGTGACGTCGGTTTGGCGAGCGCGCTCTCACCACCAAGTCTCGGCTTGCAACCCGTAGGTGGCGCCGCTCAGCTTGTCCGTCGCGGTATACAAGCGTGAGGAATCGACGGTGGCAGTGCGCGCTGCCTCGTTCCACATTGCATAGGTGTAGAAGAGTCGCAGTTCCGGACGGGTCAGAAAGCCTTTGCCCGCCGTGATCGCCGGCGCGACGGTGAACTTGGCCAGCCATTGCGGGTCGGCGCCGTTGTCCTTCTTCACATGGTCTAGGCCTACCTCGCCGAGCAACTTGGCATGCTCGGTGAACGCCCAACCCAGCCGGGTGCCAGCGGAGATCCAATCCGTGACGCCACCCGAACCGGCGCCCGTGCCCAAGTCGTCGTGCTGGTACACGAAGGCCGCCTGCGCGCCCAGCCAAGGGGTGGGTTGCAGGGTGAGCACATCCACGACGCGCACGCGCGATTCCTTCAAGGGGTGGCGAACCGAAAAATCGGGGTAGTAGAAGCGAGCTAGTGTTCCAAAGCCCGTGCCGCCGCCCCTGCCGTACTGGACAGCCAGCTTGTTTTCGCCGCCGAGCAGTTGTTGCACGTGCTGAAGGGTGGCGCCCCAGCCGCCGTGAGAGTTGGGATCGCTGCTGTAGTTTGCGATCACTTGCACGCCGATTTGGAACTCGCCGCTCGCATACGGTCGAATCCCGCGCAGCTGCAGGTCATTGCGAACTCCGAAGGAGGCCTGCGGCGGAAGGGAGGGAGCCGGCGACTGCGCGGCGACCGCCGGCTCTCCATCGACCGCGAACGCAGCGTAGCTGAGTCGAAGATCCTTACCGAGGTGGATATCCTCGATACCCGCGCCCACGCCCGACGGGTTCCAATAGAAGAAGTCGCTGATGTAGACGGACTCACGCTTGTAGTAGCGATTGCCAAGCCACGCGGTACCGCCTGCGAGCCAAGAAATGCCTTGGATGTCTACGTACAGGTTGGGAAACGAAAGCGAGGCCCCGGTCGACGTAGTGAAGACCGGCGAAGAGACGGTGCCGGTCGGCGCGTAGCCGATACTATCGTTCGGGATATAAACGGTCGGCATGAAGTGCACGTGTGCCACCGTGCCATCGTCGCCGGCGTACACGACCGTCGTGAAGTGCGTCTCGGACCACACCTCGCACTCGTTGCCCAGCCGGTACTTGGACTTCAACGATCCGGGCAGAGCGAGCGCGAAGCAGGTCTGCCGACCTTTCAGACTGCTCGCGCCAAAGCCGCCACGGAGATAGCCAGTAATGGTCGTGTCGCCAAACTTCGGTTTGGTGTCGGCTACGGGCTCGACCTTCGGCGCCGGTTTCGGCGCCTCCTCCGCTTTTGCGTCCGCCTCCGCCTTCAAGTCGGCTTTCTTTGCCTCTTTGGGCTCTTCCGTCTCGGTCTGTGGGTCGTCGTCGTCGTTCGGCTCCTGCGCGAAGGCGGGAGTCGAGCTGAACCCCGCTACCAGGATGGCGAAGAGGCCCAATGAGTATACTTGCCGCATGATTGACCCGTCCTCTCGGGTGCTACGTTGGCTAGAACTGGAGTGTCTATGCCCGTAACTGACTATTGACCGTAGTAGGCGCGCTTGCCGTGCTTGCGCTCGAAGTGCTTGCGCACGAGGTGACCCGGCAGGCGCCCCGCGCTTGGATTGAGCGTGTGCGTGATGGCAGCCATCTTGGCGAGCTCTTCCAGGACAACGGCGTGGTACACGGCCTTGTCGGCGGTCTTGCCCCAGGTGAATACGCCATGCCCCGCTACCAGCACCATCGGAGTCTGATGTGGATCACGAGTGCGAAAGCAATCGACGATTTGCGTGCCGGTTTCGGCTTCGTAGTCTCGGCTGACGGCATCGGCGGTCATCAGCTCGGTGCACGGCACGTCTTCCGCGAGGTGGTCCGCGTGGGTGGTGCCGTAAATGGGGATCGGCTTGCAGGCCTGAGCCCAGGCCGTGGCGTAAGTCGAATGGGTGTGAACGATCCCGCCGATCCCTGTGAACGAGCGGTACAACGCGGCATGGGTTCGGGTGTCGGACGAGGGACGTAAAGTTCCCTCGACCACCTGGGCGTCGAGGTCGACCACGACCATGTCCGCTGCGGTGAGGTTCTCGTAGACGACTCCACTCGGCTTGATTGCGAAGACCGCGCGCTGGGCATCGAACGCCGAGACGTTGCCGAACGTGTACAGGGCCAGGCCTCGACGCGGGATCTCGAGGTTGGCGCGCCACGCCTGCTCTTTCAGCTCATTGAAGCCGGTTTGCATCTGACGACCTCGAGCTCAACGAGCCATTCGGTCGCTCCAACGCAGCTCTTTCTTGAGCTCCGCTAGATCGGTTCCGTGTCCGATTCGCACGAATTCGACGCCCAGGATGCCGGCCAAATCTTCCAGCTCTTGGCTGGTCACGGCTTGGCTGAACGACGTGTGATGTGCGCCGCCCGCCAGCAACCATGCCTGGCAGCTGCGCTTGAAGTCGGGCCGCGGAATCCACAGCGCGCGGGCCACCGGCAGTTTCGGCATCGGTCGATCGACCTTCACCACATCGACCTCCTGCACGATCAGCCGCATCCGACCGCCCATGTCGACGAGGGAGGCGCCAACCGCCGGACCCGGCGATGCATTGAAGACGAGTCGGGGCGGAGCTTCTTTGCCGCCGATGCTCAGCGGATGAACCTCGAGCGAAGGCTTGTCTTCCGTAATCGATGGACACACCTCGAGCATGTGCGCGCCCAGTACGCGCTCTTCACCCTTGACCAGGTGATAAGTGTACTCCTCCATGAAGGAGACGCCGCCCTTCCTACCGGTCGACATGACCTTCATCAACCTGACCAGGGCTGCCGTTTTCCAGTCACCCTCAGCGCCGAAGCCGAAGCCTTCCGCCATCAAGCGTTGACAGGCAAATCCGGGGAGCTGAGGCAGGCCGTGTAGATCTTCGAAGGTCGTCGTGAACGCGCCGTAGCCGCCTTCCGTGAGGAAGCCGCGAATGCCGAGCTCTTGGCGTGCGGCATCGCGCAGGTTTTCTCGGCGTTCGCCGCTTCGAAGGAGGGCGGGAACGACTTCGTACTTCGACTCGTACTCATCGACCAAGTTCTGGACTTCCGCATCGCGCACCTCGGCGATTCGCGCGGCGAGGTCTCCCACCGCATAGCCGTTGGTCGACCAACCAAACTTGATCTCGGCCTCGACTCGATCGCCACCTGTGACCGCGACTTCGCGCATGTTCATGCCGCCGAAGCGCACGATCTTGAGGTTTCGCGACTCTGCGGCGGCGCGCACCACGCGAGACCAGCTGTCGAGTTCGGCGATGACGTCGTCGTCTTGCCAATGCCCGACGATGATCTTTCGCTCCAGACGGAGCCGCGCCGCCACGAAGCCGAACTCGCGGTCTCCGTGGGCCGACTGGTTCAAGTTCATGAAGTCCATGTCGATTTCCGACCATGGCAAGCTTCGGTTGAATTGCGTGTGTAGGTGCAGAAGCGGCTTCTGCAGCTTGGAAAGTCCGCGAATCCACATCTTCGAAGGTGAAAATGTGTGCATCCAGGTCACGACGCCGATGCACTCGGAAGCCGAGTTTGCCTCGAGGCAAGTCTTCAAGATTGCGTCAGGCGATGCCAAAGTCGGCTTCCACACCACACGAACGGGTAAGCGCGCGTCGAACCGTGCGGCGATTTCTCGCGAGTGTGCGGCGACCTGATCCAGGGTTTCCGGTCCATACAGCTCTTGGCTGCCGGTCAAGAACCAGACTTCTTGGGTGCTGCTGGTAGCGCTCATGATTGCACTCTGTTCGTTTCTCTCTTGGAACTATGGGTGAGACGCTTCAGGTCGCGAACGACCGAGCCGGCCCTCGACGAAGGCACCGAGCGCCGCATAATCTTCGTACAGGCGATCGTAGCGCTCGGCGCTTGCCGCATCGGGGCGGTAGACTGATTCGACACCAGACGACAACGCGCTCTGGGCTTGAGCGACAGTCGGGTGCACGCCCGCCGCCGCGGACGCAAACATCGCCGCTCCGAGAGCGACGGTCTGATCGCCCGCCGCGACCGTAACTTCGAGGTTCAGAACGTCCGCGACGGTCTGCATCACGAAGCGGCTCTTCTTCGCCACGCCGCCAATCGCGATCGCGCTGTCGATGCGGATCTGCTGGGCGCGAAAGCGTTCGACGATGGCTCGAGAACCAAAGGCGGTAGCTTCGACCAGACTGCGATAAATTCGAGGTGCGTCGGTACCCAAGTTGATGTTAGTAATCGCGCCCTTGAGCCGCTGGTTGGCGTCTGGAGTGCGGCGCCCGTTCATCCAATCCAGAGCAAGCGGTGCCGTCTCCTCGACCCGCAAGGAGGAGGCCGCCTGTTCCAACGCTGGGATGATGTTTTCGGCGACGTGACTGGCGAGGTCGCGCTTCACTTCGTCGGATATGCCGTGGAACGCGGGCAGGACTGATTCGAGTGGCCAAGAAAGCAGAGCCTTGAACCAAGCGTACACGTCGCCAAACGCCGACTGCCCAGCCTCATACCCAATCATGCCGGGAATCACCGAGCCGTCGACCTGACCACAAATGCCGGCGACGAGCCGCTCCGGCCCAGCGCCGGACTCAGCGACCACGACATCACACGTGCTCGTGCCCATCACTTTGAGGATGCGGTTCGGTCCGATCCCGCCGCCCACCGCGCCCATATGCGCGTCGAACCCGCCGACTGCGACGACGGTGTCGCCGGGCAGTCCGAGCTTCGTGGCCCACTCAGCCGACAATCGTCCGAACGGCGTATCCGACGTAAACGTCTCCTTGCCGAACGATTCTTTGAGTAGCGGCAGCCGGGGATTGAGTAGCGCTAAAAAATCATTGCTGGGGTAGCCGCCGAAGTCTCGGTGCCAGAGCGCCTTGTGCCCGGCGGCGCAACGACTGCGCTTGAATCGCCCCGGATCCGTGGTTCCCGTGAGTGCAGCCGGGATCCAGTCGCAATGCTCGACGATCGTGAAGGCCGCCTCGGCCACTGTCGCGTCCGTCTCGAGCAGGTGCATGGCCTTGGCCCAAAACCACTCTGAAGAGTAGATCCCGCCCACGTATTTCGTGTAGTCGATCCCACCCCAGGTTCGGGCTATGCGGTTCAAGCGCTCCGCTTCGGAGACGGCGGTGTGGTCCTTCCAAAGCACGAACATGGCGTTCGGGTTGTCGGACAGCGACGGGGTGAGCGCCAACGGCCGGCCCGAACGATCGGCGAGTGCGGGAGTCGAGCCCGTCGTATCCACGCCAATGCCGCGGACTCGGGCCGCCGCAGCCGCGCCGGCCTGAGCCAAAGCCTCCAGAACCGAGGCTTCCATGCTTTCGAGGTAGTCGAGCGGATGCTGGCGAAAGCGGTTTTTCACCGCGTCGCAATACATACCCTTCGCCCAGCGCGGGTAATACCTCACCCCTGCGCCCAACACTCTGCCATCGGCCGAATCGACCACGATGCTTCGTACCGAGTCGGTACCGAAGTCGATTCCGACTACACAAGCTGAACCGCTCACGAGACTCGTCGCGTCGTGTTGCCCGCTGCAGCAGCCACGTTCGCCGCGCTGCGCCTGGAATTCGGTAGCATCACCAGACGCAATGTAAGCAGTTCGCGGTTCCCGTCTGGCAAAAGACGTGGGCGTTGCGAATCGCGTATAGCTATAAAATCGCTGACAAGATCGAGGTTTGCCGACAATTCATCGGCTGATGCGCACACTCAATTGTTGGTTCGAGATTTCGCTTGGTTTGCTCTTCAGTATCTCTGGTGCGGCTTGTTCGCTCACGTCCGCCAATCCCGGTGCGGGGGGCGCGGACGGTACCGCTGGCGCTTCGGGCTCAGGCGCGGGCGCGCCAGGCACGGGTGGTTCTCCGACGTCCAGCAGTTGTGTGGGAAACCCGGCTCCGGTCACTGACCCAGCCGCAACGAGCAAAGGGCCGTGCGACATCTACGCAAACGACGGCGGACCGTGTGTTGCAGCGCACAGCACGGTTCGCGCCCTGTACGCCTCCTACACCGGCCCGCTCTACCAAGTGAAAAAGGCCGACAGCACCGTTTTCGACGTCAAACCTCTAGTGGCCGGTGGCTTCGCCGATTCGGCCGCGCAGGACACCTTCTGTGGCATCGACGCCTGCACCATTTCCATCATTTATGACCAGTCAGGCAAGGGGAACCACCTGACCAGCGCGCCTCCTGGCGGAGCGAAGATCACCCCGGGCAAAGAGGCAAACGCCAAGGCGCTACCGGTCACCTTCAGCGGCCACAAGGTCTACGGGGTCAAGATCGCCCCTGGCGTCGGTTACCGCAACAACAAGCCGTGTGGCACCGCCACGGGCGACGACCCAGAGACCATCTACATGGTCGTCGACGGCACGGTTTCGAACGGTGGCTGCTGCTTCGACTACGGCAATATGGAGACCAGCAGCAATGACGACGGCGAGGGCACGATGGAAGCCGTCTACTTTGGTAGCTGCAAGATCTGGGGCAAGGGAGCTGGCGATGGACCCTGGATTATGGGCGACCTCGAAAACGGGCTCTGGGCGGGTAATACCAGTCCTTATGCCGGTAGCCCCCCCATCACCTTCAAGTACGTGACCGGCATGGTCAAGGGTGGCCCCGCGGGTGCTGACAAATGGACCATCAAGGTCGGCGATGCGCAATCGGGCGGCTTGACTCAGTACTTCGACGGCCCTCGACCGAACGAGCGCTACAAGCCGATGCGGAAGCAGGGCGCGGTCGGTCTCGGGACCGGCGGCGACAATAGCAACGCTGGCATCGGTAACTGGTTCGAAGGCCTGATGACGGCCAAGTACTCGACGTCGGCCGCCGACGACGCCGTGCAAGCGAACATCGTTACTGCCTACGCGCCGTAGCGACGAGCGCGGCGATGCAGCCATGCCATCGCCGCGACCGGAATCGCCCACCACAGCGCGCCGCGGGTGGGCGAGGGGCTGAAGCTACAGTTGATGCCCGTCGTGGACGAGCCCGCGCCATTCGGCGACCCCGCTGAGCCACTCGGGGACCCCGCTGCGCTCGAGGCTCCACCAGTCACGACGCCGGCGCCCGCCGCGTTGCTCGTCGAGCCTGCAGCGCCGGGAGCTCCGCTGGCTCCTGGCGCGCCGCTGGCATTGGTCGAGCCGCCGCTTGCCGACGCTGCACCGCTCGAACCCGTCGCACCGCCGCTCGTCGCACCCGTACCGGCCGAACCGCCCGGCATTGCGCCGTTGGCTCCGAGGGCATCATCGGCAGTTAGCGATAGGACAGCATAACCATCGATGAAATTGACGTTCTGGGGGGCGTGGGTGGAGTGGTTCTTCGGTGAAGCCCAGCTGCCCGTGAGCCAGCCGTCAGGCAGCGTGGCTGCATTGAAATCCTCACGCCAGCTGAGCGTGAATGCCCCATCCTGATACGCCGAGAACTGAACCCAGTCCACGTACTGATGAACCGGGAGAATGCTGGGGTCGAAGTTGCCGCCGAACGTGGCATCGCCCGGCCAAACATTGAAATGAATCTGCATGCCGGCGCTGGCGTTCTCGGCGAAGGCGAGCGGCGCCGCGCCGGTTTCGCGCCGAATCTCCGCGCCATCGACCAGCCAAACGATGGCCTCGGGCGTCCACTCGTAGGTGTAGGTGTGAAACGCGCCGCACAGATCCGACTGGAGCATGTGTTGCTTACCGTGATCCGCCACGGGGTTGCCGTAGAGGGGGTTCGACTGAACGTGGCAATCCGCGCCGAGCTTCTCGAAGTCGAGCTCATTCCAGAATGTGCCTGTTTTCTCGGAGCCATCCTTCCAAAGAAAGAACGAGCTTACGACCCCACTACCGGGTGCAAATCGGGCGCGCGTTTCATACCGTCCGTATCCATACGCCTTCGAGCTGTAGAGCTCCGCACTCCCCACCGCCAAGGACAGTTGTGGGCAGAGCACTGCCGCAAGAAAGCCGGAAATCTTCACGAGATTCTTCATCGAGCACGCCTTTGAGCCGGGGCAGAGCTACGCCCCAGGGGTTACGGAATACTCACGAATATAGTGGGCGCGAACGCGAGCGTGTTCGCGTTTCTTGAGGAAAGGCGAGAGTGCGGTTCGTCCTGCGAACGCTCCTGGCGAGATCCCAGCGATGGATTATCTTGAGCCGATGCACGTTGCTCCGAAGCAAGCGATTCATCAGAGCTTCCTTCCTCCGGGCAACGATCAAGCATTCGTCTGGAAGTACTCAGAATCGATCGGCGGACGCCGCCCGCGCCACTTTCACGCAGAGCCCGAGCTCAACCTGGTCGTCCGAGGTTCGGCAACCTTTGGCATTGGACAGAAGGTGATCACTGTCTTACCCGGCGAGCTCGTCGCATTCCCTTCCGCACAAGATCACGTCTTGCTCGATTCGTCGCCTGATTTGTACCTCTACGCCATCGGGCTCGATCCCAGTTATTCCGCGCAAGTGCTCACGAACGAGCCGAGCCAACCCTTCCACGTTCGATTCACGGGCAGTGAGTTGCGCCCGATTCTGAACAGCGCCGCGGACATCGTCGAGCGCTCGAACGTGGCTCAGGGGGGGGCGGAGCTCTGGCAGCGGGTCCACTGGCTGGCGCGCCGCGCCGCGCCGCGCTCAGCGCACGCCACACACGTGCTCACGCGGCGAGCTCTGCAGTTCCTGCGTGTCGGTTCCGACCTACCGCTGACTCGCCTCGCGGAGAACGTGCGCGCGCAGCCGGCCGAAGTGAGTCGGCACTTTCACCGCGACATGGGCGTCACGCTCGTGCGCTATCGCATGCGTTTGAGGCTGCTCCACTTCATCGGGTTGGTCGACTCACGAAGAACAGATCTAATGTCCGCTGCCAGTAGCGCGGGCTTCGGCTCCTATTCGCAGTGTCACCGAACCTTCCAGGCAGAGCTCAACTGCAGCCCTCGCGAGTTCTTTCTTGCGGGCCTACGCGGCGAAATGCAGCGGGTGTACGCTGACGCGAGCTTGCCGTGTTTCGATTTCGAAGACGAGCTTGCTGTCCCTCGCCCAGCCATTGACCCGTCCAGCTGAGGTACACGCTCACGCGCTAGGGTTTGTCGTCAAGGTCCACAGTTTGTCAAAAATAGTTTAGGCTTCTTTCTCTGCGATGCGCTGGCATGTGGCGGTTGCGCGCTTGGGTCGCGCTCGCCATATTGAACTCGACCAAGATGTGTTCCGAGCGAGTCTTGCTCGCGTGCGCTGCTGCGCTGTCGTTTGCGTGTGGGCGCGAGCCGAAGTCTTCGCCCCCGACAATCACTGAACCGACGTCCCCAGCCGCAGCTGCACCTGCGCCTTCCCGCAAAACGCCCGCCATCAGCGCTGTTTCGCCGAAGCGACTCGCGACTCTAGCCGTCTCGGCGTATCGAACTTCGATCGCGATGGACGACGAAGCCGTGTACCTGATGACGAGCAACGCCGCATACCGCCTGGTGGACGGCGAGCCCGTACACGGGATTCAACTCGAGCTCGGGGTCGGCCCGGTTTTGACCCGAACCGCCTTCGTGTTTTGGTCCAACGGTCGAATTTGGCGCGCCCCGAAACAGGGCGGGGAGACGCGCGAACTCGCGCAATTCCCGCATCAACCTCAATACTTCGTCAGTTCGGGCGAGGCGCTCGCCTGGGTGGATCAAACGGAAGAGGGCCTGTACACGATCCAGACTTTGGATGGTCAGAAGCCGCGCGTGTTGCTGTCGTCGGCGGGGGAGATCCGCGCGCTCGACATGATCGGCGATGGCGTCTACTTCGTGCAGCGACCAACCGATGACTCTTGGCGAATCGGTTTGGTTCATCTCGATGGTCGCCCACCGGAGTATGCGGCGGCCAGAAAAGGCCGCGCGCCGTCACAGCTTACCGGCTCGGACGGCATTTACTACTTCGATTTGGACACGACGCGCATCCTGAAGTTATCGCCGGACTTGCGCTACGAAGAGTCACAGCTGAAGGATCTCGTCTGCTCGCCTGTCCACGTGTCTACGCGCATTTATTGCGGCTGTGTCGAGGGCCTATTCGACGTCAGCAAGGCCACCCACGAACCGAGGGTGCTCGTGCACAATCGGCCGGGGACGATCACCAGCATCACCTCCAATGCGAGGGCGGTAGCTTGGATCGTCGATATCGGCGCCGATCAGCTCGCCGTAGACTTTCTGCCGGCATCCGAGGCAGATGGCCAACCGATTCCTTGACTCGCGCGAACACTGCCGACGAGCGACTACTGAGTCGGCGCCGGCAGCGAGGTGTCGACTCAGTTCGGAGGTACGGGGCGACCCAGCTCGCCCATGAGCCATGTCATCGCCGAGCGCGGCGTCGTGCCATTGACGAGCCCAGTGTTGGCTACCCACGTTCTCCCGTTGATCCAGCCCCAAATGGTGATGCCCTTGACGGCGGCGGTGTTGCGGAAGATTGGGATCTGGGCCTTGTAAGTCGCTAGCTGCGTCGCATCGTTGGCCTCGCCGATGTCGTACTCGGTGATGTAAATCGGCAGCCCGGTCCCGGATGCCATGGTGTCCAGATTTTTCTGGAGCTGCGACGCGGACATGGTTCGCAGGGCGTGCGATTGCGCGCCAACCGCGTCGATCGGCGCGCCCGCGGCTTTGATTTGCTTCACGATGTCGATGAAGTGGTTTTCCTGGTCCGCGTACTCGATGTTGTTGTAGTCGTTCAAGATCAGGATCGCGCCCGGGCAATGCTGGCGAGCGAGCTTGAACGCCTTGGTGATCCAACCATACGTACCTGTTTCACCAGCGCCGAGGTTCGCCGTGTAGTTCGGTGTCGTGTGGGGCGGCGGCTCGTTCACCACGTCGATCAGCCTGGTGTTCGGGTATCGCTGACAGAACGACTTGATCCAATTTTCGACCTGAGCAAGGGTCGGCGTGCCGCTCGGCTGCTGCGATCCCCAGACGAACGTATGCTGCTTGAAAATGATGTGGTTGGTCTCGGTGTACGCGTAGACAGCGTCGAGGGCCGACCAGTTGAAGGCGCCGGTCGCCGAACCCTGAACCGAGCCCCATTTCCCGGAATTTTCGGGAGTGATCTGGTCCCAGTACTTCGAGTACTTCATGCCGCCGGTATCAATCGAGTTCCCCGTAGTGATGTTGCCGACGAACTTGCCGAGGGGCGAGGCGCCTCCCGAGCTAGGTCCGCCCGATGAGCCGCCTGCGCCTCCCGCACCGCCGCGACCCGCTGCGCTCGAGCCCCCCGCCGCTGACCTCCCGCCGCCACCCACACCAACCGTACCACCGAACGAGCCCGCGCTACCGCCGTGCTGAGAGCCACCCATCGCAGCGCCAGCGACGCCTGGAGCACCGGCACCCATCGCACCGCCAGCGCCGGCACCACCAGCACTAGGACCCGCACCAGCACCTGCAACCGAAGGTGCGCCGCTCGAATGCGCGCTGCCACCAGCATTCACGGAGCCGCCGTTCTCACCATCATCGCTCGCAGAGCAAGCGACGATGCAGAGACTTGCAACCAGTGTCAGAACTTCGAATTTCGATTTTCGCACGGACACTCATACGGGTTGGAAATTTTTGCCGTAGCCGTCTGCCGCTTCGAAACGCCACAGATCCATGGGCAATCATTGGGGGCAGTAGCGGCGGGCTGCTCCTTCCGTCGGGCAAAGTGCAAACACGCCACTAGCGTTCGCGTCGCACATCGAGATGGCATTGCAACGTCCGATGCCGGAGCGCGAAGCGCCATGGGTCGTGCTCGTAGTCAATGGTGATTCGGTTCTCCCACTTTTGACTGACAACTTCGGGCGCGTACCGACAGTCGACAGTCAGCGGGCTCAGCGTAAGCCCTGGTTCCCCGCGCGCGCGGGCGGCATCTGCAGAAAAATGAGCCGATTTCACGTCTGCGCTTCCACTGCCAATCAGCCATGTCGAAGCGTTTTTCCCAGACCTCCCTGTCGTTGGTGGTGGGGACGACCCGTCGCGACGTGAGCGATCTGGAACTCGCTCAGGCACTCGCTGTAGGCGAGGCCTGGGCGCTGGGCGTGACGTGGCATCGTTTTGCGCCGATGGTGCTCACCATGGCCGAGCGCTCCCTCGGCTCTCGTTCAGATGCCGAGGATCTCGCCCAAGACGTTTTCCTCAGCATCTTCCGCAAAGCCAACACGCTACGAGAACCCGAGAAATTGCGAAGCTTCGTGTACTCCTTCGCCGTTTTCGGAGTGAGGTCGGAGCTTCGCCGTCGCAAGCTGCGCGGCTGGCTCTCGATCCTGACACCAGAGGCCTTGCTGGAGCTGGGTCATCGCAGTGTGGACGTGGAATCTCGGGATCTCTTGCGCCGGTTCTACGCTCTGCTCGATCGCTTGTCGGCGCGTGACCGCCTCGTTTTCAGCTTGAAGGAGCTGGAGTCGATGACCATCGAGGAGATCGCCGAGGTCATGGACATCTCGGTGTCTACCGTCAAGCGTTCACTCACGCACGCAATGGCGCGTCTCTCGCGCTGGATCATTGCCGACCCCGGTCTGGCGGACGTCTTCGACACGCGGCGGTGGCAACGATGACTTGGCCGGACGAACCGACGGCCTCTCGTGCGTTGCACGTTCTCGCCAAGCTTGCGCGGAGCACGGTGCAGCGTCCTACTGCTGCTGAGCTCGAGCGCGGGTTGAGCCTGCTCTCGGCGCGCGCCACGTCGCAAAAAGCGCGACGGACCAGAGTCATGCGCTGGTCGCTGGCGGCCGCGATCGCGATTGCGGGCGTTTGCGTTGCGCTCGGTTTCCGACTTGCTTCCGTCCTGCGCAGCCCCGGTCTGGAGTCGCCCGCACTCGCCTATCGCGTCGAAGGGGGCAGCGTTCTCGCGGGTGGATACCTGCGGGATTCTGGGGATGGCGGCGTTCGCTTGTTCTTCAACGAAGGCACGCGGGTCAAATTGCTGCCCGGAGCCCGCGGGCGCGTGCGATCGGTGGACAAGGAGGGTACGCGCATCGTTCTCGACCAAGGCACCGCCTCGTTCGATGTGGCGCGCAGTAAAGAGCGAAGGTGGTTGGTCGAAGCCGGGCCGTTCTCGGTTGCCGTCAAAGGAACGTTTTTCACCGTGTCATGGGACCCGCCGAGCGAGCGCTTCGAGCTTCGGCTACAGCACGGCAGCGTCGTCGTCAGCGGCCCCATTGCCAGCGGCGACATCGAGCTGCGCGCCGGCCAGCGCCTAGTCGTAAACCTGCCCAAGGCCGAGACCTTGATCACCGACGAACAGGTCGACGGAGCGGCAGCAGCGTCGAGTAGCGCCCCTTTGCAACCCAATCAGCACCCAGGAGCAGCGGGGCCAGCAATCGCTGCGGGACAGGCATCGGCCAAAGACGCTGCTGACCCGAGCTCGTCGTCGGCAGCAACGGCGAGCAGCGCCAGCAAGGTCGAGCACAAGTCGTCCTGGGCCGAACACGTGGCTCATGGTCAATGGAATCGCATTCTGGACGAAGTCGAGAGCAGAGGCGTCGAGACGACGCTCGAGACAGCGCCCAGTGAAGATCTATTTGCCCTCGCAGACGCCGCGCGCTACCGACGGCGCACCGACTTGGCTCGGGCGGCCCTGCTTGCTCAGCGCCGCCGATTTCCGGGCTCAAAGCGTTCGCTAGATGCTCTTTTCTTGCTCGGGCGAGTAGAGGAATCGCACGACCGCGCTCGTGCGATCGGTTGGTACGACGAGTACTTGGGGCGCGCCGCGGCAGGTGGCTACGCCGCAGAAGCTTGGGGCAGAAAGATGGTGCTGACGAACGAGCTCAAGGGTCACGCTCTCGCGCGGCCGATCGCCGAGGAGTACCTTCGTCGTTTTCCCAAGGGTAGCTATGCTGGAGCGGCGCGCACCTTGTGCGGCGTACCTTGAGCGTCTTCCGGTGTCTTGGCTTCGGCGCTTCATTGGTTGCTCGGTATTGCTGCTCTGGGCCTCACCCGCGTTGGCGCATACCGTCGCCCTGTTGCGACCGCCCAACCAAGCTGCGCGGACGACGGAGCTGCTGCAACGCCTGCGGGGCGAACTGTTGTCGGTGGGCTTCGAGGTCGTGGTTCGTGATCGATCCCCGCAATCGAAGTCAAGCGCGTCCGGCTCCGAGCCTTGGCAGCGCTTACTCGCGGCCGAGGTCGAGGTAGAGGCCGTAGTCGAGCTCGTCGGTGAGTTCGACCCTGTAGCCGTCGAGGTGTGGCTCATCGACAGCGCGCGTCATTTTCAGCTGCTGACGAGGGTCGAGCTGGATGCGGCGAGCGAAAATGCTTCGAAAGGTTTGGCAATTCGAGCCAGCGAGGTACTGCGAGCTCGCCTGTTCGAGACGAAGGTAGGAGGCGCTGAGCCGCCTGCCACGGGCCCGACTCCGCCGTCGGGTACGCTGGTTTTCGAGCCCACTCCCGAAAGAACTCCGAACGCTGCCCGGCTCGGACTCGAACTAGGTGCCGCGGCGCTAGTGAGCGTGGATGGAGTTGGCCCGGCGCTCATGCCCATCCTGCGTATCGACTGGGCAATCCAGTCCGAACTCTTGCTGCAAGCGACGCTTGCCGGATTCGGAACGCGGCCCAACGTCGCGACGAACGCAGGCACTGCGCAAGTGGCCATGCAGTACGGCTTACTAGGCGCTTGTTACCGATTGGATTGGGAACATCGCGTTCGGCCTCTGGCCGCGCTTTCGTTCGGCGCTCTGCGGACGGCAGTCGTGGGCCAAGCCGATCTACCGCGAGAAGGTCATTCAGTCGATCAATGGTCGTTTCTGCTGGAGGCGAGCCTCGGTACCGCCTTACAGCTCTCGCGCCACTACAGCGTGGTGTTGGCAGGGCACGCTCAGATCGCGCAGCCCTACGTCGCCATTCACTTCGGAGATCAAAAGGTCGCATCGACGGGTCGCCCCAATCTGCTGCTAACCCTGACGTTCGGTGCCTGGCCGTGATCTGGCTTCGTCGCATCGCGGAGCTAGTCGCAATTGCCAGCCTGGTGCTCGGCTGCTCGCGCGCCGATCTATTCGCCATCACGCAGGGCCCGGATGCGTCCGGCGGCGCAGCCAGTGTCCCCCCTCTGAGCTGCCTTTCGCCTGCGCTGAGCACGGGCGATTCCAGCCAAACGGTGCAGGTGAATTCGCTGAGCCGTAGTTTTGTCCTGCACGTGCCACGCAGTTATGACGGCACGAAGGCCGTGCCTCTGATCGTGGATTTGCACGGTCTAGGCAGCTCCGGGATGAATGAATTGCAGAACTCGCCATACCCGGCGGTAACTGATGCCGAGGGCGTCGTCATCGCGTTTCCAGATGGCTTGAAGGGTCCACTCGGGACTGCTTGGAACTTCGGCCCGTGCTGCGTCGCAGACGTGGATGACGTTGGCTTCATTCGCGCACTCGTTGCGCGAGTGCAAAGTATTGCATGCATCGACGCGCGTCGGGTTTACGCTGTAGGCGTGCTGACCGGAGGCGGGATGGTCTACGATCTCGCTTGTAAGACCGCGGACATCTTCGCGGCCGTATCCCCCGCAGCATTCGATCTGGTGCAGGAAAACGTCGATGATTGCCTGCCCAGCCGGGCGATCACGGAGATTTCGTTCCGTGGCACCGCCGACCCCCGCGTCCCCTACGCGGGCGGCGCCTCTTCTTTGGTTCCCGGCATGCCGATTACATTTCTCGGCGCTCGAGCAACCTTTCAGAGATGGGCCGACCTGGATCACTGCAACGGCAACCCCACGGTGGAAGACGCCGATGGCTGTTCCTTCTATTCGAGCTGTGAGCGTGGTGTAGAGGTCGCGCTTTGCACGAAGCAGGGCGGTCGCGACCAACCAGGTGATGCGAGTGTTGCCTGGCCGATTTTGAGGCGGCACACCCTCTGATCACCTTAACTCGAGGAGTAACTCATGCGTACTCAGAACTGGCTCAAGAACTTCCACACTTCTTGATACTGCCAGCTGCTTCCCGATTGCCCGTTGTCCGGGTCCGGGGTGTGGTCACCGTTGAAAGAACAGAATTCGAGGGGATATCCCATGGAGCATCCCGTTGAGTTGGTGCACACGTGCGCGCCGCTCGTGACCTTGGTCGGGGTCGCCCAGGTGCAGCCGTTCGCCTTGGCGAAGTTTTGGGCGAGGCCGACGCCATTGTCGTAATTCAGCACCGAATCATGGGTGCCGTGGGAAGCGTAGTACGCGACGGGCTTGCTCGGTGTGCAATTGCCGCTGAGCTGCGAACCGGAATAGACCGCGATGGCGCGGACGAATCCGTTCGCCGCTCCGAGTGGCCTCTCGCACGCCGTCTTGTAGGACATGCTGCCGCCGTAACTCCACCCGGTCGCAAAAATCCGATTCGTATCGATGCAGAAATTGGCCTTGATTTGGGCCACGACAGCGTCCGCCAGTTGGATATCCGTATTGTTCGGATTGGGCCAGCCGCAGCCTGAAGCCTGGGTGCAGGTCTTGTTGCTCTGCTGCCCGTTGGGAGCGACGAAGATTGTCGTGTTGTTCGAGAGCGGGAGCAGATGATAGTACTGGTTTTTGTACATCTCATCGTGATTGCCGTTGAGCTCGTGGTAGGCGATGACGAGCTTGTAGGGCTTGCTGTTGTCGTAGTTCGTCGGCACGTTGAGCACGTACTCGCGTTGCATGCCGCCAGCCGTTATCGAGATGTGTTTCCCGTTGTTGTAGTCGCTGCTGGCGATCGTTGGTGCCTTGCCGCAGCCGGCAGATTTGCCGGAGTCGGTACTACCCGTGCCACCAGCACCGGCCGTTACCGAACCACCCGCACCCGCGTGGGCTCCGCCGACGCCGACCGTGCCCGCCGTGCCGCTGCCTCCGGAGCTGTACGTACCGCCCGCTCCTGACGAGCCTGCCGTGCTCGATGAGCCTGCCGTGCTCGATGAGCCTGCCGTGCTCGATGAGCCTGCCGTGCTCGATGAGCCTGCCGTGCTCGATGAGCCCGCCGTGCTCGATGAGCCTGCCGTGCTCGACGAGCCTGCAACACTCGTTGAGCCTCCAGCGTTCACTTTGCCGGCCGAGCCTGCGCTACCGACAGCACCGCCCGAGGCTCGGCTTCCCCCTGTTCCGGGGTTGTCCGATGACTCGCTGCTGCAGGCAGCGCCAGACGCGAGGCAGAGTGCCACCCCGCCAACGGCCTGCAATGATCCGCGCCAAAAGGGAGAGCTCAGGTTGAGGAATCGAGGCATGATCGTGTTCTCGGGGTGACTTCGGTTGAGGAGGGGGCTGGTAAGCCAGCTTTCCAAAGTGGCAATAGCGAGGACCTCACACTTCCGTTGAGCAAAATGCACGGAGCCGCAAAACACTGATCAGCTCGTGTTTGGCGCGCGCAGCCTGAGTGGAAACTTACTGCCAATTCGTGCGGTCAGAATTGCCCACTCGGCTGCGTTATCCGCGTTCGATAGAGTCTCTTTGCTGCATGCGATTCAACACCGACTGAGGCAGCCCGCGACGGTCGCGAGTTCATGCTTCCAAGAGAGAAGAAGATCATGCAACCAGGCCATTGTCGAACCTTGCGCGCATGCGCTTGCATCACGGCACTTCTGCCGTGGCTGATCGCCTGCTCCAGCTCTGATAACGCGAGCTCGGCGGGAAACGCCGGAGCTGGCGGATCGATCGCCGCCAGTGGCGGGTCGACACTGGCGGGCGCGTCATCGGGCGAACAGAAGGGCGGAGCTCCAGGAGCCGGCGGCACGTCAGCCGGGGTCGGTGGGCAAGACGTGAGCGCGGGCGGCGTGCCTGCCAGCGCGGCAGGCCGCTCGGGAGGCGGCGCAGGGAGCGCCGTTGGCGGTGCAGATGGCGGCGCTTCGGGCATCGCCGGCTCGTCGAGTAGCGGTAGCGGCGGGGCTGGCGCTTCAGCGCCAAGTGCTGGCTGCGGTAAGGCCGCAGGGCTCACCAGCGGTCGCGCGAGCATCGATGTATCGGGCACGATGCGGGAGTACATCCTCGCTCTCCCGAGTGACTACGATCAGAACAAGCCCTACCGTCTGATCTTCGGCTGGCACCCTTGGGGCGGCTCCGCTCAACAAGTCGCGAGCGGTGGCTACTACGGGCTGCAGAGTCAAGCCAAGGGCGGCGCGATCTTCGTGTCGGCGGAGGGCCTCGACTTCGGCGGCAACGGCTTGGGCTGGGGTAACACGAAGGGGCAGGACATCGCGCTCTTGAACGCGATGCTCGATCGCTTTCGCTCGCAGCTATGTATCGACGAGAACCGCATCTTTTCCGTCGGGTTCAGCTTCGGAGGCATGTTTTCACTTGCGGCGGGCTGCTCGTCGACCAGCATGATGCGCGCGATTGCGCCGATGGCGGGCAACACTACGGTCGCAGGCTGTGAGAGCGGCACGCGACCGGTGGCGATGATGGGTTTTCACGGTACCGACGACGAAGTCGTCGCCATCGATGGCGGCCGCAAAGGTCGCGACACCTTCGCCCAGCGCAATGGCTGCACTCAACAAACAGTGGCGAGTCAGCCCACCTGGTGCGATGTCGCCGGCCAGAAGTACCAACCCTGCACGTGCGTCAGCTATCAGGGCTGCAAGGACGGTTATCCAGTGACTTGGTGTGAATACAAGGGGCCGCACATGCAAGCGCCCAATTCAGGCGCGACCGTCTGGAACTTCTTCGCGCAGTTCTGAGTGCAGGCACTATTGGTGCGCCCGTATTCAACTCGGGCGGGCGCGCACCCTCCAAGGAAATGGCGCCGCGATCGGCAACGGTGGCGGGCCTGCAAACGGTGGCGGGTGAAGCGACCGTGCGCGTGAACACCAAGCGTGTTCTCTGCTCCACGCCTTGAACTTTTCCAACGCTATGGGGAGGACGCTATTGGCCACTGCCGCGCGGCGATCTCCCACCGTAGAATGCCGCCTTCAAAGCGATTCGGAGTGCTTCACTCGGTCGCTGCTCGCATCCATTTCCTGCGCCTCGGCGCTCGCTCAGCTTGTTTCGATGGAGGAAGATATGATTTCAAAGCAAAACAACCAGCTCGGTATCGTTCTGGTCGCCGCGTTCGCGGGCCTCGCAATTGCCGCTTGTTCATCGGCGACCGACAATGGCACAGGATCGGGTGGCGCGACTTCAACGGGCACGGCCGGCGCGGTGAGCGCAGCCGGAAGTCACAGTTCTGCGGGCAGCCCTGCGAGCGCAGGCAGCCTGAGCACGGGCGGCGCTCCGGGCGCGGCCGGCGCGGTCGCCGTGGCCGGCAGCTCCCCGGTTGGCAACGCCGGAGCGGGCGGTGCGTCACCGGCAGGCGGCGCGAGCACTGGCGGTACGAGTAGTGGCGGAGCGAGCAGTGGCGGCACGAGCAGTGGCGGCACGAGCAGCGGCGGCGCGGGAGGCAAGAGTGGCGGAGCCGGCAGTGGCGCCGGCGGCATGTCCACTGGAACCTGTCAAAAGGGGCTGATCAAGCCTGCTGAGGTCGTGATCATGGGCGAGTCGTTCTACGCCATCGCGCCTCAATACATTCAGAAGCGCATCCAAGACAACGCCCGAAAGGCCGGCTCTCTCGGCGCAAGCGACACATACCGCAACGTCGCCGTCAGCGGGCAGAATATGAACTACATCGCCACGACCGAATGGACTGCGGCCACGCAGGGCAATGCGTCCGTGAAGTTCGTGATCATGGACGGCGGCGGTATCGACTGCCTTTCTGGCTCTTCATGCCCGACGTGTGGAAGCACGTTCAAGACTTTGCTCGGCAAGATGGCCACCGCCGGGGTTCAGGATGTGATCTACACGCGCTATCCGGAACCCGGAGCCCCGCCAGGTTCGGACGCAGCGTTGAAGTCTTGCCTCGACGCCACCATGCCGGCCATGCAAACCACCTGTGAAGGCTCGACGGCACCGCGCTGCCATTTCGTGGATCTGAGGCCGGTGTGGAAGACCGGTGACACCACGGATGGCCTCCACCCCACCCAGTCGGGCGGAGACCACGTTGGCGATCTGCTCTGGTCGGAGATGGTCAAGGGCTGCTTCGCGCAATAATTTTCTGGAGCAGCATGAGAGCGGACGCGAGGCACAGGCTTTCGCATCCGCTCTCAACTCGAGGACAGAGTGTATGCGACTCGAGCAGGTGTACGGATTTATCCTAGGTGTGAGTAAATGAAGATATCTTGTCTTTTCACGATAGCCACCGTGGCGACTTTGGCGCTTGCCGGCTGCTCATCAGATACTACGACGACGCTCCCTACGACCGAAGCGTTCGAACTCGATGGCTCGTGGATCTATTTGGGGCCTTCGGATGTGCCCCATGACTTGAAGATCAGCGACGGAACCATGGGTTTTACCGACGTTGCGGGGGCTTGGGCATCGAGCTTTACCATCAAGTCTTACGACAACGATCTTCACCACTTTCAATTGCTGTTCAGCTCCGGCATGGGGGCCTATCTCCCGCTTGGGGATAGCCTGAGCGGGGCATATGACTTGAGTGGTCCGCTGCTGACGCTTCAATTCGCGAAGGGCGTCGCCTCGTACCCGCCGCTGCAAGGCGTTGGTACCTGTACCAGCGCGACGGACGGCACGCCCCTCCCCGACTGCAAACTCTATATCAAGAAAAACTAGGGACGGGTCGAGGGCTTGCTCGCAGGGAGATCTTGATCTTCCTTGCGCGCGCGCCGACACTGGGCTCATGCGCCTCTTCAGCGTCAGGCTCCTAGCGGTTACGCTCGGCTTCGCCTTCGGTTGCTCCAGCTCGGACGACGCGAGTCATGCCGGCCCAACCGCGGGCTCAGGCGGGAGCGCCAGCGCAGGCGGTCAGTCGGGTGCCAGTCCCGAAAGCGCGGGCAGCGCGACGATGGCTGGTGCCGCCGGCAAGCCCGATCAACCGAGCGGTGGCAACACTTCGGCCGGCTCGACCGGTGGCAGCGCCGGGGCGTCGAGCGGCGGTGCGAGTGCCGGAGCAGGTGGTGGCGGCCGTTCGAACGGCGGCGCTCCTGGCTCGATCGGCGGTAGCGGAGGGGCCGGCGCCTGTGTGCAGAACCTCGCGTGCAAGCTTTCGCCGCCGCCGAGCACCGGTGACCTGCATCAAGACTGCGTTGATCGCATCAATCAGTTCCTCACCCAGTGCGCGTGTTTGCCCGCGCTCACGCGCCGCAAGGATGGCGAGGCCTGCGCCGATCAAATGGCGGAATACGACGCTTCCAAGAACACCGCTCATGCCGGGTTCACCGACAAAATCTGCCAGCCGAGTGGCTCGCAGAACGAATGCCCCGGCTATTCCTCCAATGCCCAGGTCATCGGTCTGTGCATGCAACAGATGTGGGATGAAGGGCCGCCGCCGACCAACCCATGCAACGGCAGCTGCTACGAGGAACACGGTCACTTCATCAACATGACCGACAAAGACGTCACGAAGGTGTCGTGTGGATTTTACACGACCGCGTCCGGCAAGGTATGGGCGGCGCAAAACTTTTTCCGCTGAGCGAAGAGAGAAACGCCGCCCCTTCGAGCGCTACTTGCCGACGAAAGTCGTGACCGACATGCTGTCGAGCGTGGCGGTGAAGGCTCCGCCGCTCACGGCGATGGCGGTCTTTGCGGTGAGGCTGTCGGTCGCCGAGGTGACGTAGGGTTTCATCATCGCAGGCGCTGCCGCGCCACCGGCGATCGCGATTGGAACGGAAACTGCCGCGGCGCCCTTGTTGATTGCGACGACCACGACCGTGCCGTCCTCGCCGGTGTAAGCCGAGAGCAGGACGTCGGTGGGAGCTTCGCCCGTGATCGCGACTCGGGTGTATCCGGGGCGCACGAATTTGCTGTAGTTGCCGAGCGTATAGCAACGCTTCGTCAAAGCGCTCGAGCCTTTGATCAACAAACCTTCGTTGTCACCGCTGGCCTCGTACCACCAATAGAGCCAAGCCGAAGCCTCACCGACGGTGAGCGCCGAATGGATCCAGCCTGCGACGGCGATGCCGTTTTTTATGTCGGTCGACGCACCTTGCTCTGGCCAGTACATCACGCCGGAGACCTCGGTCTCCCAAATCGGTTTGCTTCGTTTGCCTCCGTCGACGTCGGCTGGCCACGCCTCCGCTTTCTGCGTGTCGTACTCGTGCGTTCCGAGAATGTCGATCAGTGGCCACGCCGTCGTGTCTTTGGCTAGCCAATGGCCGTAGTCGTAGCCGTTGCCCTGGGCGCAATTGCTAGCGCAGCCGGTCGTGCCAGGAGTGTTTCCGAAGCACCCACACTTGAGCGGGTCCGAACTGTTGGGATGGGCAGCAACCGTCGAGCCCGTAGCCGACATGTTGCTCCAAAGATGGATCCACTCCGACGGCTCGGGAGCAATGAACTTGACCGGCGGGTTCAAGGCTTTGAGCTTGGGCCCCAACACCTTCACCCACTCGACCATCTCATTGGCGGTGAAGACCATGGAATCGTAGTCGCCGTTGCAGGGCGGGCCGATGGTCGAGCCACAGGAGGCAAAATCAGGCTCATTTGCTGCGGCAATCGCATACAGGTTTTGGGCCTTCGCAAAGTTGGCGATCGTGGTCGACCAGGAGTCGTAACAACTCTTGAGCAAGTGTCCGCCCTTGGTGGTCGTGCCGTTGTCCTTGCAGTTGCCGGGTGCGGTCCACGGTGAGGCGATGACTTTTGCTTTGTAGCTTGCCGGAGGCACGACGCCGTTGAGCTTGCCCCCCGAGTCCATCGCAACCCGTACGATGGACAGCCCGAGACCGTTGGCACCCGTGCCGTAGAACGTGTCCCAGTTGACGGACGGATTGCTCAGGGCGGTGTTGAGACCAAAGCCGTCGATCGGTTGCAACAGGCTCGCGCGCTGAACCGTGATCGCGGTCGAACTCCCACCGGCCGCGCCGCCCGTCGCTCCAGCCCCAGCACCGCCACCCGCGCTCGAGCCCGCGACGCCAGCGAGGCCGGCCGAGCCGGAGGCTCCCATGCCCGCCGCACCAGCCCCCGCGTTGCTCGCGCCGCCGGCAGATTGGCCTGCGCCGGCACTCGGTGCGCCGCCGTTCCCGCTCGTCGAGCCGCCGGAGCCCAAAGCCATGCCCGCCGCGCCGCCGCTCGTGTGACCGGCGGTTCCCATCGCTTGAGTCCCTCCGCTGCCACCAGGACTGGCAGGGCCGGTGGAGTTGCAAGCAGGCAGCAGGAGAGCGAGCCCGTAGGTAAAGATCGGAAACTTGGTCATCACGAGGTCGGTATTGTCAGCAGCGACCAGCGATTGTCAGATTATTGATTGGACCGCGTCCGGCGCACGCGCTTCAACGTGACAGAGGCGCCCCGCGCTTTTTTTGAACCGGTTCAAGCCAGTTTCAGCGACTGCCGGGCATTGCATCACGTGAAAGCTCCGAAAGCGCTAGCAGCGGCAGCGCTGATCGCGACCATTGCTGGCTGCGCCGGCTCGAGCCCGGGCAGTGACGAGTCGCGGAGCTCGAGCGCCGGCTCCGTCAACGTCGCCGGGCGTTCTGCGAGCGAGGGGCAAGCCGGTGCCGGAGGTGTCAACCCGGTGAGCGAGCCCGCAATGGGTGGCACGAGCGCGCTCGGCGAAGCGGGCAATCGCTCGCTCGGCGGCACGGGGGGAGTAGGCGGCGCCGCGCTCATTGCTGGTGCCGGACCAAGCGCTGGCGGAGCCCAGGCGGGCAATTCTGCGCAGGGAGGCGCCAGCGGTCAGGCAGGTGGCCCGCCCGTCAGCTGTGGCACAGCAAAGAGCGATACGCGCGTGATCGCCTTCGGGACCACCCTGGACCCACAAGCTCAAGTTTGCGAGTCGCGAGCGCTGGCCCAGTCGCTCGCGAACTCGAGCGCGTCGCAATGGCGAGCCAAGGGCGATCAAAAGCGAACCTATCACTTCAAAGCGGCCAACGCCGACGTCCCGTACCGCGTCGTGGTTCCTATGAGCTGGGACGGAAAAACCAAGCTGCCACTCGTGATGTTCCTGCACGGCGCCGGCAACGACGAGAGTTCGTATCTCGATCAGAACAACGAGCAGATGGTGAGTCTAGCGGAGCAGCACGGCTACCTGCTGGTCTCGCCGCTCGGCTACCAGGGTGCGTACGGAACTTTTCTTCGCCTGCCCGCAGTCTTTGGTCAACCCGCAGAAGCGGCCAAGAAGATTGCGGCCATCACGCCCGACACCGAAGCGACCAACGAGCTCAGTGAGAAGGACGTGATCAACGTCTTGGAGCTCGTCCTCAATGAATATCCGGTCGATCGAACGGCCATGTTCTTGACTGGGCACTCGATGGGCAGCGCTGGCACTTGGTACCTCGCCGCGAAATATTCGGAGTACTGGGCCGCGCTCGCGCCGATGTCTGGACCCTTCGTGCAGGAGACCGGCTACCTCTGGGACAACATCGAGAGGATGCCGAACTTCGTCACGGAAGGAACCCAAGCGGAGTCGCTCGCGGGCAGCCGCGTACTCAAAGATTGGATGACAACGAACGGCTTCAAACTCCAATACAAGGAGGTGAACGCTGATCATCCCGGGATGGTCCGGTTGGTGCTGCCGGACGTGTTCACCTTCTTCGATGGAGTGAGGGCACCGTAAGCCCCTAGTGACCATGACCGAAAAGCCGATCCGTACGCGAACCATCACCTCTTCCGCCGTGCTCGCCGTGTCGCTGTTGGCTGGGCTATTGGGCATCCACGGCTGTGGCGGTTCGGACGCTCCTGACGGCAGCGGCAGCTCGGGAGCCGGCGGCAGCGCCACCGGCGCGGGCGGCCATGGCGGGCAAACATCGCGGGGCTCCGGCGGTGCGTTTCCCACCGCGGGAGCGAGCGCGGGCGCGGGTGGGAACGGCAATAGCGCCGGTTCGGGTCTGGGTGGTGCGAGCGCGGGTGGAGCGGCGGGGAGCATCGCGCTTGGCGGCTTCGCGGGGTCCGCGGGCGGGGGTGGAGCTTCCAGTGCCGGTTCTGCCGGACAAGCAGCAGGCGGCAAAGGGCAAGCCGGTGGGAGTGCGACCGCGGGGTCCGCGGGCAGCATCGGCACGGGTTCGTGCACGGCCTCGAAAGCAGTTTCTGGCAACGTGAGTGGCAGCGGCCCGCACAAAGTAACGGTGGAGACGAACGCGGATTCTGGCATCAAAGAGGGCACGATCTATCGACCCACCGATCTGGGCGGCACCGAAAAATATCCGATCTTCGTGTGGGGTAACGGGGCCTGCTCCCAGGACGGTTCGTCGAACACGGCGGCGATGGCCGAGATCGCGTCCTACGGCTACTTCGTCGTTGCGGACGGTACGCCCAAAGGCAGTGGCGGGCGAAGTCAGACGTCCAATTGGGCGGCCATGGGCAAGCCGTTGCTCGCGTACGTGTCCTGGGCGATTGCGGAAAATGGCAAGAGCTGTAGCGCTTATCACGACAGCCTCGATACGACGAAGATCGCTTCGAACGGATTTTCGTGCGGTGGCTTGATGTCGGAGGGAACGGCTGGGGACCCACGCATGACCAGCGTAGGAATCACCAGTAGTGGGCTGACGAGTGCCGACCAAGCCTTCTACAAGACCGTCCACACTCCATTCCTGATCATTGTCGGGGGAACGAGCGACATCGCCTACGAGAATGGAAAACGGGACTACGACAATATCAGCGCGCTCGGTTTGCCGACGATGCTCTTCAGCAAGAACATCGGGCACGGCGGCGACCTGGGCAGCGCGCGCGGCGGAGATTTCACCAAGATCAATCTGGCGTGGCTAAATTGGCGGCTCAAGGGGGACGAGGGAGCCACCGGCAAAGGGGTCCTGGTAGGAGCGAGCTGTACGTACTGCAGCAACAGCGCTTGGGAAGTGAAGTCGAAGAACATTCCGTAGCGCTTCGAAAACAAGAACGAAGTCAGCGGCGACGAGCGTGTTGTTCGCAGGTGTTCGAGTTTGTCACGCAATCGACTGCGCACTTCTCTTTTTCGAATTGGGCGTATCCGCGGTTTGCGCGTCTGCAGTGGACAATTCCAACTGCGCGACTGATGACGAGATGGGTGCCTGTTTTTTCGATGACAGGATACTAAATTGAGCTGTCAATCAACGCTCGATCCCTCTGCTGGTCATCACCCGGAACCGTGCCCATGCGTTCGCAAACCATCCAATCAAGTCTTCTCGTCAGCGCCCTCGTGGTCGTCGCGTGTTCTGCGGAGTCTACGGATACGCCTTCCTCAGCCAACGGGGGCTCACCGAGTAAGGGCGGAATGAGCACTGCGGGTGGCTCGCTCGCCAACCACGCGGGAACACCCGGTGGGGCGAACATGAGCGCCGGGGCAGGCGGGACTTCTGCGGGCGGCTACACGTCGATGGCGGGCTCGCCATTCGGTGGCGCTCAAGGCGGTGTCTCCGGCGCACTCGCGGCTGGCGGCAGTGGGGTTGGCCTGGGCGGCCGCTTTGGAGCAGGAGGTAGCGGCGCCGGCGGTAAAGCAAACGGCGGCACGGGCGGTGGTGGTGGAAAGGCTTCCGGAGGTGCGGGCGGTACTGGCGCAAGCGGAGCGAACTCGGGCGGAGCGGGCTCGGGCAGCGGCGGCGCTCCCGCGCTCGACTGCAACGCCACGATGCCGACCAACGGTACGAAGCACACGGGGGATGGTCAGGGCGGCAGTGGCAACCTCGCCTGGCAACTTTGGGCCAATACTCCGAGCAAAGGCAGCATCACGACCTTCAGCACTCCCGCGTTCGAAGCAGATTGGGACAGTGCCGGCGACTTTTTGGCTCGCATCGGCTTCGAGTGGGGGAACTCCGCCAAGGCCTACGACACGTACGGTACGATCACCGCTCAATTCGCGTACAAGAAGACGGGTACGGCGGGTGGCTACTCGTATATCGGAATCTACGGATGGTCGACGAATCCTTGTGTCGAATGGTATATCGTCGATGACTCGTTCAACGGCATGCCGGTCAATCCGGGCAGTACTACCAACAAGGGCACCGTGAAGATCGACGGCGGGGACTATATCCTTTACACCCGCCAAACGAACGGAACCGGCGGCTCTCGGTGCAACGGTGTCTCCAGCTGGGCGCAGTACTACAGCGTTCGCAAGACTGCTCGGCAGTGCGGCACGATATCCATCACTCAACACTTCGATGCCTGGAAGGCCGCAAGCATGCCACTTGGGAACCTGCTCGAAGCCAAGATCCTCGTCGAAGTGGGCGGCGGCAATGGCAGCGTTCAGTTTCCCGTCGCCAACGTGATGCTGGCCAAGTGAGAGGACGGGAGGACAGATCTGACCACTTGGCGGAGGCCGAAGCCTAGCTAAGCTGGCCGTACGAGCTTCAAGGTCATCGATGATCCGAATCAACGAAATGTGCACGCAACAGCCCAACCGCCGTTCAAAAGGCGGTGTTCGCTGGAGGGGGATTCTCGTCGTGACGCTCTCCGCCAGCGCGCTCGCTTGCAGCAGCGATCCGGGCGGGTCGTCACCGGCATCAGGCGGCGGAGGCTCGACCACGAGCACGGCCGGTTCGACCTCGACGGCCGGAACGAGTGCGTCGATCGGCGGATCAGCGAGCTTGTCGGCTGGCAGCGGAGGGACACCGTCAGCAGGCGGTTCGGTTGGCAGTAGCGGCACGAGCAGCGGCGGTGCCAACACGGCCGGCACGAGCAGTGGCGGCACCAACACCGGCGGAACGCCCGCTGGCGGCGCCAACACTGGCGGGGCGCCCAGCGGCGGCGTTGCTGGCGGCACGGCGGGGAGTGGTAGCGCTGGCGCCCCATCGGTGACCTGCCCGACGCCGGTCCTCAAAGCGGGAAATAGCGATAAGACGATCATGATCGGCGGCAGCAGCCGCAGCTACACGCTTCACGTTCCTTCCGCGTACGACGGGAGCAAGCCGGTCCCGCTCGTGCTCGATTTCCATGGGCTCGGCGGCAACGGCAAGAGCGAGAGCACTTCGTCCCCCTACCCAGCACAGACAGACGCAGACGGCGTGATCATGGCATTCCCGACCGGGCTCTCGGGCCCCGGCGGCAACGCTTGGAACGTTGGTCCCTGTTGCGTCAAGAACACGGACGACGTCGCTTTCGCAAAAGCACTCGTGTCCGAGATTGAGAAGACGGCTTGCATCGATACGAAGCGCGTCTACGCGGTTGGCTTCTCGATGGGCGGAGGCATGTCGCACTACCTCGCTTGTCACGCCGCCGACGTCTTCGCCGCCGTCGCGCCCGCGGCCTTCGATTTGCTCAAAGAGAACGTCGACGACTGCAAGCCTCCGCGGCCTATTTCCGAGATCACGTTCCGCAGCACCGGCGACTCCGTGGTCAGCTATTCGGGCGGCGCTTCCATGGCGGTGCAGGGCATGCCCATTACGTTCTTGGGCGCCAAGGGCACGTTCCAAAAGTGGGCAGCAATCAACCAATGCACCGGTGCGGCGTCTGCGGAAGACGCAAACGGCTGTGCAACGTACGCGGGCTGTCCGGCGGGCATCGAGGTTACACTTTGCACCAAGCAAGGTGGCACTCACGAAGCCGGCAACGCCAAGGTGGGTTGGCCGGCTCTCAAGAAGCACACGTTGCCCTAGCGGCGTGCGGCATTGGCCGGCTCCGCGCCGCTCGACGCACCGTACGTTGTGGTTCGGGCCAGACTTTTGTCATATTTTTTCGACGACCGGGCCGCCGAAAAAATATGACCCGATCTCGCTGGCTGAGACTCCGCTAGACGGGGAGACCGTCGCGCCACGAGCGCGGGCCAACAGAATTCAATGCCCATTGTCGATCTCAATTCGAGAGCCCAAGTCGTAATTCTAGCGGCTCGGAGAGACTTGCGGCCTGCGGCGGGCGAGCGAGAGCGGCTCGAGGAGTTGCTCGACGCGCTGATCGGCGCAGGAGCTATCGCAACTTGGCCGCGCTGGGATCAGCCGCGCTCGCGATCTCCCGACCGTGTGCGGTAACAGCTACTTGCCCTCGTAGAACGTAATACTGACGCCGCCTGCACCGGAGCCCGGGGCCGAGCTCAGAAACTTGCCGTCATTGAGGAACTCATAGGGGCCGTCAACGGCCGCCTCGAACGCCGGCACGAGGCTGTTGATGGGTCCACAGTTGCGCACGATGATGAACGAGCCGTCGCTCGGTGCCAGCGTGTATCGAGCGTCGAGCGTCGTTCCGGATGAGCCTGCCAGCTGATAATCGGCGCCTCCGTCCAGGATCTTTCCGGCTACCTTGCCGGTGGTGGTGCCACCGGTGATGGGGATGATGTTGCGACTGCCGCGCTTGGCATTGCTGACGCTGAAGGACGAGCCGAGCGTGACGTTCTCGGTGAACACCGAGTCGCCCTTGGTGCCGGTGCCACCCACGCAGTCCCAGGCGGTGTTGGGGACCCCCTGGGGATCCTTGAGTTGGGTCTTGGCGGTCGTTGCAACGGCTTTGGACACGTCATAAATATTTAGCGTGATCTTGTCGGCGGAGGCCACGCGCGTGCCGACGAGTTTTGTCGTGTTGAGCCACGCATAAGAACCCGAGGTTGGCGCCTCGATGTCGGGCACGATGCGAATCGCTTGATCGCCAGCCGCTGCGACGCCGCAGTTCCGCACGAAGATACTGGTATTGTCACTGGTCTTGTAAACGAGCACCTCTTCGAGTTCCATCGCGCCGTTCGAGAGTGTGAGCTCGTAGTCGAGACCGCCGGCCAGCACCGTGCCTTTCAGTTTGTCGCCGGTGATGGTTCCCCCCGACACGTCGAGTTGGCGCCGTTTCCCATACTGCGTGTTCCCGACGTTGTGGGTGGCGCTGACCGTGAGCGATACGCTGAACACGAGCGTGCCCGCGGTCGGAGACGGAATGCCGTCAGCCATGCCGCAGGTCCAAGAGGGATCGGGGACGATCGTGGTGTCGCTGCTGGAGCTGCCAGCGTTGCCTCCCGCCGCGCCGCCGCCGGCGCTGACTGCACCTGCGACGCCAGTGACCCCGGCCGAGCCCGCGGATGAGCTGACGCCAGCCGCGCCGCCGGCGTCGGTGGCGCCAGGACTGCCGCCGGTGTCGTTCGGAGCGCCCGCAAGAAGAGTCGCCATCCCAGCGCTACCGGGTGCTCCGCCTAGGCCGGCGCCACTCGTCGCCGGGCTGCTAGCGCCGCCGGAGGCTGCGTGCGCGCCAGCCTGTGCGGTCGTACCTCCCGGGCTGTCTCCGCCCGCGTCCGACGACTGACCGCACGCGGTGATCCCGGCGAAGCCGACGGAGAGAAGGGAGCAAAGCAGCGCGTGATTAGTGACGATGGATCGCATGATGATGGCGTTTCCGTGGTGAAGGGGCACGAGCTGAGCAAGCGCGTGAACGAGACGCGGCTCGATTGCGACCAAGTTATCAATCTGCGGTATCGGACTGAGCTGATCGTCGCTCGATGACGCGATCGCAGTTACCGCAGGCCCGACGCGTGGTGAGGATAGTCTCGTCCGCCCCTGAAAGAAGAGGTCAGTTCTGTCCCCCTGTCGCCGCTGTGGCTATGGCTATCCGTCCACTCGGCTCCGCGAGTGGAGGTTCCGAAGACGCGCAGGGCTCGATCGCTCGGCGTTGCGGCGGCCACTGGAACTGAGTCGGCATGATTGGTCGCTGTCACCGCAATCGAACGACGTCGGAATTTTCTGATGGTCGTCCTCGCCTCAAAAAAATGAACCTAACCCGCACGGTACTTACGTCGTCGCACGTCGAACCCACAGGGGTTGTGAATCGACGCGATCGAGGACTTCGTGGTCGAAACAGCGACCGATGATCGTTCGATGAATTTGCGAGCCGTGCTGGCTGTACGAACGCCGTGAGTGCGAACAGGTGGTTGGCGCCGCGAGTGCCGCGTCATGGTTTGAGCACCATTTTCCGCGTTCACGGATCAGCGCAGTTAGAAACGTTTTAGTGCGCATTTGTAAACGGAAAGCGGGTGCTGTCGCTATTGCTGGCATGACGGTGAAATTCGCCAACTGCGCCTCAATCGGGAGAGCCTCGTGAACAGAATGCATACCCTCGGCTTGGCGCGACACGTTGCCTGCGTCCTCGCTCCACTAATGCTGGCGAGCGCTGGCTGCACCGTTTCTGGTGCGGCCAGTGATAGGAACGATCCCGGTTCGGGACAACCCGCAGGTCCCGGTGCCGGCGGAAGCTCGGGCGCGGGGACAGGTGTAGGTGCAAGCGCCGGTGCAGGCTCAGCAAATCAAACGGGCAGCTCAGGACCGATCGCACTCAGCGGCAAGCCCCTCTATAGCCGTTTTTTGCGCCTCACCAACAGCCAGTGGGAGAACACCGTACATGACGTACTGAAGCTCTCCGCGCCTACCGGTCAGTCCGATCAGTTCCTGCACTCCGTCGCGAACACTACCGACTTCGACAACAACGAGCGAGTCGTCCTGGTCAACAATGACAACTGGGGTGATTTCCAAGGCGCCGCAGAAGCGGTGGTCGCCAAAGTCACCGCTACCGATCAGGCGCTGAAAGCCGTCGTCAATACCACTGATTCTGCCACGTTCATCAAGACCTTCGGTCGGCGCGCGTTCCGTCGTGACCTCACAACTGCCGAGGTGACCACGTACACTGCGCTTTACCAACAAGGCAGCAGCTACTCCGGCTCGCAAACCGCCTTCACGAAGGGCGCCGCGCTGGTGATGACCGCGATGCTGCAGTCTCCCCATTTCCTGTATCGCACGGAACTCGGGGACAATGGCGCGCCGCTCTCCAGTTACGAGATGGCGGCGAAGCTCTCCTTCTGGCTCTGGAACACGACACCCTCCGACGCGATGCTCGACGCGGCCGCTAAGGGCACGTTCGACTCGGCTGAGGGCGCGCAGGCCCAAGCCAAAACGATGCTCGAGGATTCGGCTGCGACCAAAGCCATCCGCGAGATGCACAGCCAGCTGTACAAGATACCGCTGCTCGACACGATCACCAAAGATGCCAGCGTTCAAGGCTACAGCGATGGCTTGAAGGCTGAGTTCACGAGCGCCGCGAACTCCTTCTTCGACTACATTTACAGCAAGAATCTAGGCGTCAGAGACATCCTGACCACCAACGTCGGCTTTGCGGGGCCGCTCACGGCCGCGCTCTATGGGCTGCCGGCGAGTGGCAGCGGCATTCAGCAGGTAACGCTGAGCGATCGTAGCGGCTGGTATTCGCAAGCGCCATTCCTCACCCAGTGGGCGATCAACGCCGCGCCTGATTCGATTCATCGCGGAGTACGAGTAGCGATGGACTCGCTGTGCCTCGAGCTCGGGCCGCCCTCAGGCGTCACCCTACCGCCCGTGCCAGCTCAGGAAGCCAATCAAACCAATCGTGAACGCTACGAGAATCTGACCAACGGCTGTGGTCGGCCCTGTCACACCATCTACATCAATCCGGTCGGCTTCTCCTTCGAACAGTACGATGGAATCGGGCGCTTTCGCACTACGGACAACGGAAAGCCAGTCGACACCAGCGGCAGCTACCCGTTTTCCGACGGCGAGCAAAGCTTCAAGGATTCGGCCGAGTTGATGCAGGAAATCGCGAAAGGGCCTCAGGCCCACCAATGCTGGTCGAAAAAGCTCGCGAGCTATGCGCTCGAGCGCGACATCGTAGACAGCGAGCGCCCGACCGTAGAAGCGCTCGGCGCAGTCAGCCAGGCCTCGGGCGGCTCGCTCAAACAAGTGATGCTCGCCTTGGTGCAAAGCCAGGCGTTCCGGACGCACGTGGGAGGAGCCCAGTGATCGAGTATTCCAAGCGCCGCAAGACCATCAACCGTCGCGCATTCCTGTACGGCGCAGGGACGATCGCGATTGGCCTGCCGTTCTTGGAAGGGTTGCCGGAGCGCTCGGCGTGGGCCGCGAATGCGCAGCCGATCTTCACCTTCTTCTTGTGCGGCGCCTGCGGCGTGGAACCGAAGAAGTTTTGGCCCGGGACCACGGGGGCCCTGAGCGGCCTGCTCTCTTCGGGCAAGGCGGTGGACGCTCTCGCCGCTCAGGCCGCCAACTTGCTGATCGTGAAAGGCATCCAGTTCCCGCTCCCGGGACCAAGCGGTTGCGGACACGCTCAAGGGCTCTCCCAAGCGCTCACCGGCAAAACGCCGACGGGCAACGGGAACCAAGCGACGGCCACCGGCCCGTCCGTTGATTTCGTGATCTCCAAGGCGATCAACCCGACCGGCACGGACCCGATGACGTTGTACGCGGGCAACGTGAAGAACGGATTCATCGCCGACCGACTGTCCTTCGACGATAGCGCGCGTGTGCGGGCCTCGGTCGACAACCCATACAAGCTCTATCAAAAACTGACTGGTCTTGCCGCCCCGGCTGGCAGCGGCGGTGGTAGCACCGGCGGGAGCGCGGGAGGCGGCGGTACGGTCTCGAATCCTCAGGCGGAAGAGCTAATCAAAAAGCGCAAGAGCGTGAACGACACGATCCGCGCAGAGCTCAACTCGCTCATGCAAAATCCCAAGCTCAGTGCTGCGGATGTTCAGCGCCTGAAGCAGCACTTCGACGCCATCCGCGACAGCGAGACGACGATGACGACCATGGGCACCCAGATGGCTGCGGTTGGTTGTACCTTGGACGGCGTAGACACCTCCGTTTACCAGGCTTTGTCGAGCTGGAAGTACAACGCGACCAACGTGGCGAATGGCGGCATCGAGAACATCGTCGAGCTGCACATGGGGCTCGTCGCGCTGGCCTTCGCTTGCGACTACAATCGCACTGGCACGCTGCAATGGGGCGATGGGACTGATCACACCGTGTATCAGACGCCTGCCAATCAGACGCTCGGCAATTGGAATTTTCACTACATCAGCCATCGCACCCAATCTGACGGCGCGGTTGGCCAGAATTCGACTGCCGAAGCCGCGCACGCCGAGATTGACGTCGTGAGAATGACCACGCTCGCCAAGGGGCTCAAGCATTTCGCGGACCGTGGCCTGCAAAACAAGTCGGTCGTGGTTTGGACCAACCACGTCGCCGAAGGCAATCACAGCATGAAGAATGTGCCGTTCGTCCTTTGGGGCAACGCCGGAGGGGCGCTCAAGCAAGGCCAATACGTGGACGCCGCCGGCGCCACCAATGGGCAGCTGTACAACACCATCATCACTGCCGCGACGGGCAACGCGAGCCCCAACTTCGGTTCGAGTGGCGGCAAGGAAATTGCCGCCGTCAAAGCGTAGCCCTCACTTGGCTACCCATCCGTTACTGGCGCGCGCGCCGAGCTTTCGAGATCTTCATGCCAACCATCGTTGAGGCCCTCCGGTCGATGCGTATCGTTCAATTCAATCGGCTTGGGCTGGTCACGGTGGCAATCGCGCTCGCCGCTTACGCGGTCGGCTGCTCCTCGGATGCTCCGTCTGCGGACGCAGGCGTGAGCGGAGCACGTCCGAATGTCGCGGGAAGCAACAGCACTGCTGGGCGCGCGAACAGCGCGGGCTCGGGTGGCGCGCAGAACGCGGCGGCGGGCGCACCGATCACGAGCTCTGCGGGTGCGAGCTCCGCGGGCGCGAGCTCCGCAGGCGCAAGTGCTACCGGTGCCGGCGGAACAGGTGTGAGCGCAGCAGGTGCCGGCGGCAGCGCCGGCGCTGGGCGCGCGGGTGCCGGGGGCGGGCTATCGGGCACGGCCGGTAGCGCTGGTAGCGCCGGCGGCGGCAGCTCTGCCACCGCTAAGCCTAGCGCCGGCTGCAGCGCCAAAACTCCTCGCCCTTCGGGCGGCAAGGTCGAGGTGGCCAACACCTCGATCCACCTGTTCCCCGAAAGCTACGATGGAACGAAGCCGTTCCCGCTCTTGATTGCTCTGCACGCGTGCGGAAACCCGAACACGGAGTTCGTGAACCTCACGAATGGTACGGGTTTCGCCACGGACTACGTGCGCACCTTTCCGAATACGCCGGACAGCGGTCAATGCTGGAGTAGCTACAGCGGCGATATTGCTCGAATCACTGCGCAGTATGACGAATTGATGAGTAAGTATTGCATCGATCAGAACCGCGTGTTCGCCATCGCGCACAGCTCAGGCGCGCAGATGTTGGTCAATATCTTGTCTCACAAGGCCGACGCCCAACACCTGAACCTCAAGGGCATTTCCCCCGTCGCCGCGGATCCCTACAACGTGGCGTTGCCGATGCCGGTCTTGTACATCGACGGCGTGAAGGACAATCAGCGCAGCGCAGACTCGGCCAAGAACACGGTCGCAAAATTCCGCTCGGCCAATTCCTGTATGGATAGCTCGAAGCCATACAGCCCGGTGAAGCAGTGCAACAGCACTGATTCGGGGAAGCCTCTCGTAGATCCCGGGTGCAACATTTACGATGGCTGCTCCGTGCCGACTATCTGGTGCGCGCACAATGATCCAAGTTACAGCGGCACGCAGCACGGCGTGCCTTGTTTCGCCATCAAGTCGATGTACGACTTCTTCGCCAGCTTGTAGTGGATCCGAGTATCGACTGCGCTTTACCTTCGCTCGAGTCGACGCTCGCGACTATTGGTCATTGCGCGAGCGTCGATTTATCGCCTGCTCAAGGTTAGTTCGGGTACTGAACTCGAGTGTGCGGGCTGCGTTCGCCGAGAGCGCAGCGCGATTCGTTCAGGAGAGCGTGTGCATTCCTTTCCCGCCTGACAGGTGGCTGCGCGCGCGTTCGTTCAAAGGATCCAAGCTAGCCATGATTCAATCGAGCGACCGACGCTTTCATCGAAAAGCATTCCTAGGGCTATTTTTGTCGGGGCTCGCGGTCCTTCCGCGTATGGCGCAGGCTGATGCTGCGCCTCTCGACGTAACGGCAAAGTTGGTCGAGATCCCTTCGAAGATGCCACCCGATGACCTGTACGATTACGCGTACGTGATGCGATATCAGGTGCAGGGAGGCCCGCTGGACAAGCAATTCCTGCTCGTCGCGCACTACAAGCCGCTCCTCCCGCGCTCCAAAATCAAAGACAAGATGAAGGCGCAGGTCTCCGGCAAGCTGCGATCCTTCAACCAAGGCGAGGTGCACAAACTCAAATTGGCTCCGGATCTGAAGTCGATCTGGAAGGGTGCCCTGGTTGACGAATACGCCGCGACGGATCACAAGAGCATTCGTTACTGGTGTCTTCAAGTAGACCCGGCCTGATCCATTCACTGGAGAGCATCACGTGCATCTCGGACGATGGCGCGGCCGCGGCGCATGGCTGGTTGCGTGTCTCTTGCTCGCTGGCGCGAGCATTCCATTCTTCGCCGCGCAGCGCGCAACCAGCCGGAATAGCGCTCGTCTAGCGCGAATCGAGGTCTCTCTGCGTCGATCTGACGGCGGGTCTTTGCTGCCGGCTTCCGCGCTGTCCCTGCGCGTTGCCCGCTTGGATGGCTTGCTTTCGAGCTGGGAAACCATCGGTGGCTGCGGCGCGGGTAGCTCGACCGGCGCAGGCGGCGGGATCAAATGGATCGGCCGCAGCGTGACTGGTGGTGCCTTCCAGCTGCAGACCATCGGTACCTATCTACATTTGAAGGACGGCTACAACCTCAGCCTGTTCAGCCAAGTCTCGCGCGATCTCGGCGAGAAGTGGAACATGGGGTTCGCGGTGCCGCTGCTCTACAAATACTACCGCGACTACCGCGGCTTGCCCGTGGATATTTCCAATGGTGGGGTCGGTGACGTAGCGGCGTTTCTCACGCGGCGCTTCGGTGAAATCAACGATACGACTCTGACGCTGCTGGTCGGGTTTCCGACCGGCGTTCACGACGCAAGCTACAAAATGGATCTCCTGACGCAGGAGAAGCAGCTCGGGCTCGGTAAGTTCACCGGTAGCGCGACACTCGATCACACCTTCGACGAAACGTGGGGCTTGATCGTGGTCGGCGGCTCCTTCGCGTACCGCGGTGGCGAAAACTCGCTCGGCAACTATCGCGCCCCTTCCGGTGCCGTGTACGGCTACAGCGGCTATTTCATGGGGCCTTGGGTGCCTTCTCTCGGCCTCTCACTGCAGCATTTTTTCGGCGTCGATCGCGACCGAGGGCTCGATCAACAGGTCCAGTTGTGGTCCGTGGCTGGCACCTTCGAGCTCGAGTGGTCCAATGATTCGCTCGCCATCTTGGGTGGGGTTTCGTTGCCGCTGGGCTGGGACGAGCGCGGCGTCGTCGACGGCGCGAACAGCAACCCTGTCGGGCTCCAGCCGTGGACGGTCGGCCTGGGCGTGACGGTTTCACCCTTTTGAGTGGATCTGGATGATGCCCCTCTCCGCACTGCTCCGGTTTCGCTCGATCGCGTTGGGCGTCCTACTTGCGTCCGGCGTCGCGAGCACTGGGCTGTCGCCCTCTGCGGACGGTGATATTTGGTGGCACCTCGCGGCCGGGCGCGAAATGGTCGGGCGCGGCGCGCTGCTGTTCGCCGATCCGTTCTCGGTCAGCGCGGCGGGGCGGCCGTGGGTCGACGTGCATTGGTTATTTCAGTTGGCCGTGTTCGGTCTGCATCGGGTATTCGGTCTCGCTGGCTTGGTCTGGGCCAAGTGCGCGTTGCTAGGCCTGGGCGCTTCACTGCTCTACGTGGCGGTGGAGCAACGGCGGGGTTCGTGGGCGAGGGGCGTGCTGCTGACTTCGCTCGTGGGCGGCTTGCTCGCGGCGCGGTCGCTGCTCTTGGTGAGGCCGGTGATTGGAACGCTAGTGCTCTTGGCGTTCTATTTTTTGCAGCTGGAGCGCTTCGCGCGCGACGGTCGCTTGCGCCATCTCTGGCCACTGCCGTTGGCCCAGGTTCTCTGGGCCAATTTCCAAGGCCTCTCCGCGCTGGGGCCCGCGCTCGTCGGTGCCTACGCGGTGGCGGCAATCGCCTGGGCGGTCGGCGGCGCTGCCCGCAGCTGGCCCTTCGCCGCAGAGGCGCCCGTGAGTCTCGCGCGCTGGCCGCAAGCGCGCTGGTTGCTTCTGACCCTCTTCGCATGCGGGCTCGCCACCTTCATCACCCCCTTCGGCGTGCGCGGAGCGACCTTGCCCGCCTCGTTGCTCGGGCGCTTGCTACCGGGTGAGCACGATGTGTTCGCGCGTAATGTCGCAGAAAATTTGTCCCCCTTCGTCTTGGAGGGCGTGTCGAACGGTGAGTTTTGGCACTTCAAATGGAGCCTGGCACTGTTCGCCACGTCGACTGTGATCGCCGGTCGGCGTCTGAGGTTCAGCCACGCCTTGCTCTTGCTTGGCTTCGGCGCTTTGGCGGCGCTGAGCAATCGCAATGTGCTGCTTTTCTACTGGCTCGGCGCTCCGATCCTGGCGCTGAATCTCGGCCCCGCGCTTTGGCACGCAGCAGCGCTGCACTTCCGGCAACGCGGGCTGCTGGTCGCAGGGGCGTTCAACGCCGTGCTGGTCGGGGCACTCTTCTGCACGTCGGCAGTTGCGGCCACGCGCGAGTCAGCCTTTGCGCAGCCGAGTCCGTTTCGGATTCCATCCGAGAGCGCACGGCGCTTAGGGGCCCTGCCGGGAGGCGGTAAGATCTTCTGCGCCGATCATCAGGGCGGCTACTTGAGCTGGCGACTCTTTCCGCGCTTTCAGCCATACATCGACACACGGCTCGTACTGCGTTCCGCCGATGAGTATGAGAGCTACCTGCGCCTTGCCGACGAGCCCGACCGCTTCGACGCCTTTCAGGCTCGACAGGGGTTCGCGTACGTCGTCCTGCCCGTGTTATTTCCGGAGCGCTACCAGCGCTTGATCGCGCACCTGTACGAGAGCGCCGAGTGGAAGCTGCTGTACACGGATGGTTCGGAGGTCCTGTTTGGGCGTCGTGACCTGACTCGCGGAGTCGCGGAGCAGCCACTGCGCGAGACCGACGACACCGAGCGGAGTTTGGCCGAGTTGCGGCAGCGCTACGGCGACGTGCCGAAAGTACACGCCGCCGCGCGTATCAGCTTGGCGACCTTGCACGGCATTCTCGGGCAGTTCGAGCCCGCGCGAGGAGCGCTCGCTGGCTTGACTACGCCCGAGGCGCGCGCACTCTCGGCACGCCTCCACTTCGCTGCAGGGGAGTTGGACCTTGCGCAGCAGATGGCACGACAAGGCTTGGCGGGGGATCGCGACGACGTCCGCAGTTTGAATCTGATGGCCCTGATCGCGCTGCGTCGCGGTGAGGCAAGCCAAGGTTTGGGTTTCTTGCGTCGAGCTCTCCGGGTTCGACCCTTCGACCTCGAGGCAACGCAGCTTTTGGCCAAATTGGAGGAGAGTGGACAATGAGATCACTTCTCGGAATGAGTCGCGCAAACCTGCGAAACGCGAGCGTCGCGTTGCTGCTCGTGCTGGGCGCGCTGGCCTGCGGTGTCGTCGAGCACCCACACGATCAGCAAGCGATCGACACCAGCGACGACTTTGGCCCCTTGGGTGGCGCTAGTGGCACGCCGATCTCGGGTGCCGGCAATACTCCTGCAAGCGGCGGTATCGGTAACGGTGGTATCGGCAACAGCGGCATCGGCAACGGCGGTATTGGTAACGGCGTTGCGGGGCGCGGCGGCAACGTGGGGTTCGGCGGTGCAGCGACCGCGACTGGCGGTAGCGGAGGCACTCCCGCAACGGGGGGAGGCGGCGCGCCGAGCTCGGGGGTGACCATCACTTTGGGCGGAACGAACGTACCGAAAGAGAAGGCCATCGCCTTCATTCACATCGGTCATTCGAATATGTACGGGGAAGCCAACTCACCGCAGAGTTCGCGTGCCTATCACTATACGCAGACCGACCCGCACGCGTACATGTATCGCCCCGGCTCATCGCCGACGCTGGCCAAGGAGCCCACGGCCGACAAGCCCTCTGGGACACCGGTGGCCCCCGGTGGTGGGCCCGGCATGTCGTTGGTCAAGGAGGCCGTTGCGCTCGCCCCCGACTACTATTTCATCTCGCTGGGCTACGGAGTGCCCTCCGCGTACTGCTCGCAATTCGTGCCGGGCGGTCTGTACTACGACGGCCTGATCGCGGGTCCGAAGGCGATCAAGGGGCGGGTCACCTTCGGCGCGATCTTCATTTACTTGGGCATCACCGAGCGCAACGGCATGGCGTCCGACGTCAACGGTTTCACAAACTGTATCAATACGCTGGTCACCGCCATCCGCAAAGACGTCGGTGAGCCAAACCTGCCGGCGCTAATGAACGACTACGAGGTCGAAGGCAAGGGTGAGTTCGCGGTCAACGGAGCGGTCTACAACGCGATCTATCCGCAGATCCAAAAGTGCCCGAGCGTCGTTTCCAACTTTACGCTCGTGTCTGCGGCGAGCTTGTCGATGCAGGATGATCACCACTTCAATTTCGATGGGCAGCGCACTTGGGCGCAGCGTGCGCTCAAGATGATGAAGGACAAGGGCTGGTTTCCCTGGGCCCCCTGACGTTCGAAAATGGTCTTCTCTAGTCAGATCTTCCTATTTTACTTTTTGCCGCTGGTGCTGGCGGCGTACTACGTCTTGCCGTTTCGGGCCCGCACGGGCCTGATAGCGGTGTCTAGCTATGTCTTCTACGGCTGGGCAAATCCGATCTGGGCCGTGATCATGTTCTTTGGTTCCAGCGTCGACTACATCTGCGGCATCCTGCTCTTGCGGATGTCGCGCCTGCCCGACATCGACGGCCTACCGCCAGTGATTGGGCCCCAGGTGGTGCGAACTCGCGGCATGAAGGCAGTGTTGGCGACCTCCATCGTCACCAACCTGGGCCTGCTCGCGGCGTTCAAGTACACCGGTTTCGTCGCCGAGAACGTCAATGCTCTCGGCACGCTCCTCGGCAGCTCCACGCAAATCGTACCGGTGCTGCACATCGTGCTGCCCGTTGGTATCTCGTTCTACACCTTCAAGGCGATGAGCTACGCGATCGACGTGTATCGCGGTGAAGCGCGCCCCATGCGGCGTTTCACCGACTACATGTGCTTCGAGGCCTTTTTCCCGGATTTAGTCGCAGGTCCCATCATTCGCTATGCGGCCCTGGAAGAGCAGATGCGAGTGAGGCAGCACACGCTCGACAAATTCGCGCGCGGCGTCGCGTTCTTTGCACTCGGCATGGGCAAGAAAATCCTGCTCGCGAATCCGATGGGTCACCTCGCCGACATCGCCTTTGCTACCGGTGCAAAGCATTTTTACGACGCCTGGCTGGGCCTCTTTGGCTACGCGTTCCAGATCTACTTCGACTTCGCGGGCTATTCGGACATGGCGGTCGGGCTGGCATTGATGCTTGGCTTCGTCTTGATCCAGAACTTCGACTCCCCCTACAAATCGCGCAGCATTACCGAGTTCTGGCGCCGCTGGCACATCAGCCTGTCCACCTGGTTGCGTGATTACTTGTACATCCCGCTGGGTGGGAATCGCCGCGGGCCGGTGCGCACCTACGTGAACCTGATGACGGTGATGCTCTTCGGCGGCTTGTGGCACGGAGCAAGCTGGAATTTCGTGATTTGGGGCGGCATTCACGGCGGCATGCTGGGGCTCGAACGCAGGCTGGGCAAGGCTCACCCCCTGCGCCGCCTGCCAACCGGCGTGAGCGTTGCTTTTACCTTCCTCGTCGTGTGTCTGTCCTGGGTCTTTTTTCGGGCCAAGACACTGGGTCAAGCCGTCACCTACTTGGGGTCGCTGTTTGGAGCGAACCCCATCTCAGAGGCTTCGGAAGTCGTTTCGGGCGCGCTCTACCAGCCTTACTATCTCGGACTGTTCGCGCTGTGCGCGGTCGTCGTGTTTGCCTTGCCCAACAGTTGGGAGCTCACGGCGCGCTTGTCGTGGCCGCGCGTTGCATTCGTTGCCACGGCGATGGTGCTCGCGACCTCGATGATGTGGACGCAGACGATCAACCCCTTCCTCTACTTTCAGTTCTGAGTCGGGTTCGATGCAAGGTAGATTGCCAGAACTTTCCGCCACGCACGAGCGTGGAGGCCCCACGGACCCGGCGCACGACGAGCAATTGCGTCGAGGCATCATCGCGACCGACGTGAGCCGCCCGGTCGCCTGGCTGCTCACGCTGCTGTTCTTGTCGGCCATCTACGCGGTGCCACTGTCGCAAGCGTATCTGGAAAAGCGGGAAGATGAGGAGTCTTCGCTCGCGGACCTGTTCAAGCGGGCGCCGACTGCAGAGCATCTGCGGCAGGTCGAGAAAGGCATCGAAGATGCTTCGTATGCCAAGGCCTGGGTTCAACCGCGCGCTCAGCTTTGGCTCACCCGCTTGGGTCGGGTAGGCAACAAGCTCGCGGTGGTCGGGCATGACGGTTGGCTCTACTTCACGCCGGGTGTTCTCCACGTCGGTGGCCCGGGTTTCCTGGACCGTGTGAGCCAGCAAAGCCGTGAGAAGGAAGCGCTCGACGCGGGGCAGGAACCCGTGCACGCCGATCCGCTGCAGGCCATCGTGGCTTTTCAGCGCGCGATCGAGCGGCGCGGCGCGAGGCTCGTGCTGTTGCCCATGCCGGATAAAGCCGCGCTCGAGCCCGGCCCACTTCACGGGCGCCTTGGGCCCGGGACGACGCCCGCGCAAAACATCGACTACGAACGCTTTCTCGCGCGGGTGCGGAAGGCGGGAGTCATCGTCTTCGACGCACGAAGAAGTGCGCCAAGCGAGCACGAAAAGCCCCTCTACCTGACTCAAGATACGCACTTTGCTCCTGCGTTCATGGAGCTCATCGCTCGCGACCTCGCGCGGGTCGTGCTCGAGCTCGGGGTATTGCCGTCGCTGAGCGCGGCTCCTGCGCTGCACACCGTCGAACAACCCGCTTCGCGCGTCGGCGACTTGGTGGACATGCTCAAGCTGCCGGACGAGCAGCAGCTGTTTCAACCAGAGTCCGTGCTGGTGCATCAAGTGCAGAACGTGAGCGGCGACGCCTGGGAGCCCGACCCAACTGCCGATGTGCTGCTGCTGGGCGATAGCTTCACCAATATTTTCTCGCTAGAAGGCATGGGCTGGGGAAATGCGTCGGGCTTGGGGCCCCACTTGGCGCTTTCGCTTCATCGCCCGATCGACGTCATCGCCCAAAACGATTCCGGCGCGTTTGCGACTCGACAGGCACTCTCGCGTGAGCTGCAAGCGGGGCAAGACCGTTTGGCCGGCAAGCGCGTGGTGATCTGGGAATTCGCGTCGCGTGAATTGTCGGTGGGCGACTGGAAATGGCTCGAATTTCCGAGCCCGACTGTGAAGGAGGCCAAGTAGAATGCGGACCGCATTGATTACGGGAGCGGCGGGCGTCATGGGCGCGCGCTTGACTGCGCGCTTGCGCAAGGCCGGCTGGAATGTGCGAGCGCTGGTGATGCCTGGCGATCCATTGCGTTCACGGGTCGAGCGCCTCGGTTGCGAGGTGCGCGAGGGCAACGTCTCGGAGCCCAACAGCCTGAGCGGTGTTTGCGAAGGGGTAGATTTGGTCTACCACCTGGCCGCAGTCATCATTTCCCACGACCCGACCGTGTTCCAACGCGTGAATCGCGATGGCACTGCCAATGTCGTCGCGGAGGCCCAACGCAGCGGGGTCGGGCACTTCGTTTACGTGTCGTCCGCTTCGGTCACCTACCCGCGCCGTACCCGCTATGCCGAGTCCAAGCTGGAGGCCGAGCGCATCGTTGCGAGCGCCGGTCTGCCGTACACGATCGTGCGTCCTACGCTCGTGTACGAGCAGGGCGGTGGCCAGGAGATCATGATGTTCTTGGAGTACCTGAAGCGCTTCCCGATCGTGCCCTTCATCGGCTCGGGTGCGGCGCTCAAGCGTCCGGTCTGGTCCGAGGACGTGGTGGACGGCTTGGAACGTCTCGCGGGCGCGGCCGTTGCGCACGGCAAGACCTACAATCTGAGCGGCGGCGAAGCGATCTCGATGCGTGATTTGGCCGCGCTTTTGTTGCAATACCACGACCGACCGCGACCCTTCCTGCCCTTACCGGTGTGGGCTTGCCGTGCCGCTGCTGCGGCGCTCGCGGTCGTGATGAGCAAACCGCCGCTCACGTCGAGCGCGATCGCGGGCATCGTCAACGACGCCAATCTGGATCCGAGCGAGGCGATGCGAGACCTCGGATATGCGCCGCTCGGGGTAAGCGCCGGTTTCCGACATTGCTTCTCCGCGCCTCGTGCGCAGGAGAGCGCCCCTTCAACCAGCGCGACTTCAATCGCGAAAGGACAAGTTCGATGAGTCTACTTTCAAGGTTCAAATGCCTGCCTCTGCTCTGTGCAGGTGCGTTGACGGCCTGCGCGTCGCTATCCGGGCGGCCCCCGCAGGGCGCCGACGAAGCGCCGCCGGCGGAGGCGACCGCGCTGATGCGCGAAGTCGGCGAAAAGGCCAACGGCACGATTGTCTGGTCCAGCTCGCGAGTCGGCAACCACGATCTGTTCACGATGAAGACCGACGGCTCCGACGTGAAGCAGATCACCAGCGGTGAGGAGGTCGATTGGTTTCCGCGTTTCTCGCCGAGTGGCGCGCAGATCTTGTTCTGCAGGAGCAAGAAAGGCTGGGTCAGCGAGCGCGACGCCAACACCAGCGAAAAGTGGGACATCTTCACGATCAAGCCTGACGGTTCGGAGCCGAAGAAGGTCGTCGAGAGTGCGAGCTGGGGTAGCTGGATCTCGGAGGACGAAATCCTGTTCGTACGCGGCACCAAAGTGTTCCGCGCCAAGCTCGGGTCGAGCGAAGAAACACAGTTGATGGATAGCGAGGGAGTGGCCGACTTGAGCGGTGCGCTGTTGCAGCAACCCGAACTATCGAGTGACGGCAAATACTTGGCCGTCACCCTGCGCGGTTCCAAGCGCGAGACCGGCATTTGGAACATCGCCAAGAAGACCTGGACGCAAACCGGGCTCGGCTGCCAGGTGAATTGGACCCCGGATCACAGCGCCATCTACTGGGTTCATCCGACCGGCAACGGTGGCAGTCGGGTGTTGAAGATGCCCATTGAAAACGGCACCCCGCCCAAGGACGCGGACGAAGACAAGCTCGAGTTCATGGATATGCCCGGGCGCCGCTCGCACGAGTACTTTCCGCAGCTGTCGCGCGACGGGAAGTGGCTAGTGTGGGGTATCACGCAGCGCGGGCACGACCACGACACCGCCGACTACGAGATTTATCTGTGGGAGGTGGGCACGCCGACCGAGAAGGCCGCACGCCTGACCTTCAACTCGGCCAACGATCGATGGCCCGACGTTTTCATCCCTGGCGCAGGGAGCGCACGATGAGCTCGACGCGCATCGCGGTGCTGGGGGCAGGCGGCTTCATCGGCTCGCATTTGGTGCCGGGTCTGATCGAACGCTTCGATTGCCAAATCGACGCGATCGACGTGGATCTACACAAGCTCGAGTGCATGGACGCACGCGTTCGACGCATCGAGGCGCGTGTCGAAGACGCGGCGCTGGTCGACCAGGTGACGAGCCGCTGTGAGGTCGTCATCTCACTCACGGCACTGTGTAACCCCGCACAGTACTCGACCATCCCGCTCGAAGTCATCGACGCCAATTTCACCCATTTGCTGCCCTTGGTCACGCGCTGCGCGGAGCGGAAGGTGCGGTTGATTCATTTTTCAACGGCCGAGGTGTACGGTCGTCGCGCGCTGGACTCCGAAGGTGAGCCCTCAGAGCGCATGAACGAAGACGAGTCCTGCTTCTTGCTCGGGCCCGTCGAGCGCGAACGCTGGACCTATTCCTGCGCCAAGCAGCTCCTGGAGCGGGTGATTTGGGCTCATGGTCGACATGGCGCGCTGCCGTTCACGATCATTCGCCCCTTCAACACCATTGGCGCTCGCATGGATTACCTGCCGGGCATCGACGGCGAGGGCACGCCGCGCGTGCTGGCTTGCTTCATGGGTGCTTTGCTGCGTGGGCAGCCGCTGCCGCTGGTCAACGGCGGCCAACAACGCCGCGCGTTCATGGATGTGAGCGACATGGTCGAAGCCGTGTGCTCTGTACTGGAGCGACCGAAGCAGAGCGATGGTCAGATCTTCAACCTCGGAAATCCCGACAACGACGTCAGCATCGCCGAACTTGCCCGAATGCTCGGCGATGCTTTTGCGCCGTTGACGCGCGACCCGCTGCCGACTCGCTTCGAAGTAGTCTCGGCCGAGGCCGTGTATGGCCCCGGCTATGACGACACGCAGCAGCGCATTCCCGACGTCTCCAAGGCCCAGCGGCTGCTCGGGTGGAGGCCGCGCAAGAGTCTGGCCGAGACGCTACCGCCGATCGTGCAGGACTATGTCGAGCGCTATGGTGCCCGCGTGGCCGCCGAGCGGCCCAGTTTGCTGACTCGGATCGCGAGCTCGGAATGAAGCTGTGCGTCGTGATTCCTGCCTATAATGCCGCTCGTCACATCGAAGGCGTACTCCAGCGTGTGGCGGGGCTAGTCGCCTGCGGTCTCGAGCAAGTGATCGTCGTCGATGATGGCAGTCGTGATGCCACCGCCGAGCTGGTCCGAACGCATCAGCAAACGGCATTCCAGCTACGGTTGCTAGAGCGGGCAAGAAATGGCGGCTACGGCGCGGCCATGAAGGATGGCCTTTCGTTGGCGCGCGCGAGCCAGCCGGATGTCGTCGCGTGCATTCACGCCGACGGTCAGTACGCGCCCGAAGTCTTGCCCGACCTGATCGAGCAACTGTCACGGCGTCGGCTCGACTTGCTCCAGGGGTCGCGTATCGCCGCCGGTACCGCGCTCCGGGGCGGAATGCCGCTCTATAAGTACGTCGGCAACGCGCTGCTCAATCTGATCGAAAATCGCACCCTCGGACTCTCCCTGACCGACTATCACAGCGGCTACCTCGTATACGGCCCGCGCGCGCTGCGCTTGCCGTTCGCAAATCTCTCCGACAGCTTCGATTTCGATCTGGAGATCATCGCTGCCGCGCGGGCGCACGGGTTTTTCGTAGGGGAAGCGCCGATTCCAACCCACTATGGTGACGAAGTTTCGCACCTGAACCCCATCACGTACGGGATGCGAGTGCTGCGCGTGATGTGGAACTACCGGCGAGGTCGTTATGCGCCCTGATCGTGCGTGGCTTGGTTTGCCCGTCGCCGGTGCGGCGGTCGGGTTGGTACTCGCTGCGTGCCACGGGGGGGGCGCCAAGTTTCCCTGGGCCGAAGGGCAGCGCAGCAAACCCGTCGAACGCAGCGACGTGCGCACGCTCAATGATGGTTACGCGCGGACTCGCTCTCGAGTTTGGGTGCGTGAAGTGGCGCCAGCAACGCGCGCCGCGCTCGATTACGCGGCGTATCACGCAAACTTCATGATCGCCGATCCGGAGCCCGAGGCATCTTGGCCCGCGTCCGGCGTTCCCGACACCTCGCACCCGTTCGCAGGGGAGCTCGAGGTCGGTACTTTGACGGGTGACCTGTCGCAAACGCCGCTGTCGCCGGCAGAGCGGCAAGGGGCATTGGCTTTCGCGCCGCTGTCGGAGTTTTTGCAAGCGCGCAAGGTCGCCGGCGCCGAAGCCGTGGCCGAGGTCGGATCTGCGGTACGCCGCGAGAAATGGGGCTTACAGTTGCCACCGGGAACTTCCGGACAGCAACTGAGCGAGCTCTTTTTGCACCAAGCGGGAGGTACGGTCGAGCTGTGGGCCAAGGTCGAATTTCAGCCTTGGTTCACGCAGTTCAAGGCGGCGTCCGACCAAGACGGTGACGGCTATCCAGAGCTGTACGGTCGCGTCGCCGCCAGGGTCGTCACGGCGAACCTGGTGCACGCGATTCAGAAGGACTATCTCGAGCCCGTTCTCTCACCTTCGGAAGTCAAAGCCTGGGCCAATCAACTCTCGTCGTATTGGTATCCGTCCTTCAACACGGATCTAATGCCGCCGGGGCCAACCTGGCCCGATGAGCAGACGGAGTCTGCCATCAAGCAAGAGCTCGGTGGGCGCTCGTTCGCTGCACCGACCTTCGTGCTGCGCGGAAAGCCGCAAGGCAACGCGACCTACAACGTCTTCATCGTACCGGCGCCCGGAGAGCCACAGGCTGCCGCGGCCTCGAGCGCGCCTGCGCTGCGGCTGGCCAAGACGCGACCAACGCCTGCGCCGGGCTTGGTGTCCGAGGCGGTGCAGAGCGAGTTGAAGGCTCAAGGGGGCACTTGGCCGAAGTGGACCGAAAAGCTGACCCCCGTCCAGGACAGCCTCAAGAAGCGGCTGAAGGCCCTGCCGCCGAAGGTGAAGGCGCTGGCTGGGCAGAACGGCTTTCTATTCTACCGCAATGATCTCGAATACGTGACGGGCGGGGATCTAGAGAAACAGCGCAAGGGTAAGAATCCGCTGCCCGTCATCGTCGAGTTCAAAAAGTTACTCGACGAGCAGGGGGTCGATTTTCTGTTCGTGCCGGTACCGACCAAGCTCGAGGTTTACCCGGAGGAGCTGGATGGCAATTTGAAAGCGTTCTCGGGCCAGGTCATCAATCCCGCGTTCCGTAAGCTGCTCGCCAGCTTGGCCAAGGAAGGGATCGAGGTCGTCGACCTACTCCCCGCGCTGCTCCAAGAAAAATCGCTGAATGGCGCCGAATTGCTGTTCCAGCATCAGGACACTCACTGGACGGATCGCGGCTTGCGTTTGACGGCCGACGTGCTCGCGACGCGAGTGAAAAAGTATCCGTGGTACGCAGAGTTGGCCAAGCACAAGCGAGCTTACGAGCTGCGTGAAACCAACTTCACCCGTTTTGGTGATTTGCAATCTAGGCTGCCCGAGGCCGAGCAAAAGAAATACGCGCCGGAGACTCTCGTGGCCCATCAGGTTCTGGCCTCTGGTAAGCCCTACGATGACGAGCCGGACAGCCCCATCGTGCTCTTGGGTGACAGCTTCACCGGCGTCTATGAGCTGACCGATGCCGAGCACGCAGGCGTCTCCGCGCACATCGCCCGTGGCATCGGCTACCCGCTCGATTTGGTGATGAGCTACGGCGGCGGTCCCAACGTGCGGCAGAAGTTGCTGCGTCGCGGAGTCGAAGCGCTGGGCAGTAAGAAGCTCGTGATCTGGATGATGACCGCGCGCGATTTGTTCAACTACTGGGAGGACTGGGAATCGCTGCACAAGCCATGACACGCCGATCGCTCCTGCTCTTACTCACCGCCGGCGGGTGCAACCACACTGCCGGGCCGAATCTCGACCTGTGTCGCGCGTTGCTGAACGTGGCACGCGAGAGTGGAGTGGACGACGAGCGAATGAGTCGAAGCTTGCTCGAAGTCAGCCGCTTGGTCGCGCTGGCACGGAGTGAGCTAGCGATCGGCGCCGGTCGCTCGCCCGCCTCGGTCTTGAGCAAGCTAATTTTCGAGCACTGGGGCTTCGTGCGTGAAGTGGAGGATACTAGCCTTCGCTACGTGTTGCTGCCGAACGTGCTCGAGCACCGCCGGGGCAGCTGTGTGGGTTTGGGGAGCTTGTTCTTGGCGCTTGCCGACGGCTTGCGCTGGACAGCGGCGGGGGTGTTGATGCCCGGTCACTTCTACGCCCGAGTTCGGGAAGCAACCGGGGAGCGGAATGTCGAGCTGCTGCGCGCTGGGGAGGCCATGCCCGACACTTGGTACGAGCATCGTTTTCCAATCCTGGGCGGCGCCGCGCGCGAGTACGCGCGGCCGCTCGCGGGCTCAGAAGTACTCGGTGTCGTTCACTATGACGTTGGCAACGAGCGCCGACGACAGCGGCGCTTTTCGGAAGCGCGGGCCGCCTTCGAGCGGGCCACGCGCGCCTTTCCGGATTTGTCCGAAGCCCACGCCGGCCTGGGCGCGATGCAGCACTTGCTCGGCGACTGGCCAGCGGCGGCGGCGAGCTATCAGCGGGCAAGGCAGGCCAACCCGCACCTACCGGGGGTGAGCGAGAACTTGTTGCTGCTCGAAGCAGAGCGTGACGCCGATGTCGCCAGTGGCTCGCACTGAAAAATTCATCGCAGATGATCGGTGCACGACGTACTTTGCAACTGAGCGCATTTACCGACGGAACGGGCGTCGCTGAAACACTGCACCACTGCTGTACCCGTCTGCGTTGAATTCAAGGGCGAAAATCGATGATCAGAGCGTGCATCCCGATCTCGGGCATTTGGCTTGCATTGTCGGTTGCGGGCTGCGCTTCGACATCGCCGCACGACAGCGCCGCGGGCGGCAATCAGGGGGCTTCGGCCGGCGGCCCTTCCGCTGGCAGTGCCGGCTCCTTCGCGGGCAGCGGTGGCAGGGGTGGGGAAGGCATGAGCCTCGGAGGTGGAGGCGCCCAAAGCGGCGGCGCAGGCGCTTCGACCGGTGGTACTGGAACGGGCACGGGCGGAAGCGCAACGGCTGGAGGTGAAACCGGCGGAGGCGCGACAGCGGGAGGCTCAACCGGCGGAAGTGCTGGCGCCGCTGGTGCTGTCGCATTGCCGGAATTCGTGACCTCCGCTGCGAACGCTTATTGGAACACCAACGCGCCAATCAAAAAGCTGACTGCTGGCACGGCCGACCTGAAGATCGACGCGAGTACCAAGTACCAGCGCTGGGACGGGTTCGGCGGCTGCTTCAACGAAATGGGGTGGGATGCTCTTTCGGTGGTGAGCTCCGAGATCCCGAGAGCGATGAAGCTCCTCTTCGACGCGAAGGATGGTGCCAATTTCGCTTATGGAAGGCTTCCGCTCGGAGCCAGCGACTACTCGATGAGCTGGTACACGCTCGATGATACGGCGGGCGACTACACGATGGCGAAGTTCTCCATCGACCGCGATAAGCAGAAACTAATCCCGTTCATCAAGGCGGCCCTCGCAACCAAAACCGATCTCCACCTTTGGGCCAGCCCGTGGGTCGTCCCCTCGTGGATGATGGACGGCTCCAATAACATGAAGAGTGACGCGCAGACTCTCGGCGCTCACGCGCTGTACATGGCTCGATTCGTGGAAGAGTACGCCAAGGAAGGCCTCAAGATCGAAGCCATTCATCCTCAAAACGAGCCCGGCTACGCGCGCGTTCACTGGACCCAAGCGCTGCTGGTCGATTTCATGAAGACCTATTTGGGCCCGACCCTTGCCCAGCGAAACCTGAGCACCGAGGTCTGGTGCGGGGCGATGTCAAAGGACCCAGAGGACACCAACATCGCCAAAGCGGCCGCAAATGACGCGGCGGCAATGATGTACATCAAGGGCTTCGGCGTGCAATGGAACCTGCAAAGCGTCGTCGCCACCTTGGCGGCAAAGGCGCCCGTCATGCAGACCGAGCATCGATGCGGGAACTACAACTTCTCCAGTCCTTATTGGGACACGAGTCGCTACGACGCGAACAAAGCACAAAATGACCATCTGTATGGGGAAGAAAGCTGGCAGCTGATCCGCGATTGGATCAGCTCGGGCGTGAACTCGTACAACGCGTGGAACATGGTGCTCGACACGGTCGGCAAGAGCTTGGACAATTGGCCACAGAATGCGCTCTTGGTGGTGGATCGCTCAGCGAAAACCCTGACTGCGACCGCCGCCTACTACGCCTTCCGGCACTACTCCCAATACATCGTGCCCGGAGCGACGCGTATCGGAATTACCGGGAGCAAAGATGCGCTGGCCTTCAAGAACCCCGATGGCAGCATCATTGCCGAAGTTTACAATAGTGGCAGCGCGTCGAAGACGACTACCGTCGACGCGGCGGGGACGCTCTACCAGTTCGACGTCCCGGCGCACGGCTGGGCCACGTTGAAAATCGTTCAAAACTAGTCGACGAAATACTGGCTCGCGGCGCTGGCGAAATTCGGCGGCTCATGGTCGTCGTCGATCTCGCGATGGGCTACCGGCTGCGACCGGTTCTGGATGCGAGGCACGCTATCGAGGACGCGCGTCGAGGTTCTCGAGTCGTGAGCCAAGGCTTGCTGTGAGGACTGTCGGCGGGGTGAGTTTTTTGTTGAGCTAAATCACGAGGACGTCGTTTTTGCCTGAGACCGGCTGAAAATAGCTGTTTCGCTGTGCTCCGGTCGGCGCATTTCATCGCTGACGCGCCCGCCGCGCGCCGAGAAAAATGAACTGTGCACGAGCTGTGTATGTTCAGCACTCGTGCCGCTCGCATGAGCGCCGTCACCGTGAGCCTTGGATTGAATCGGGAGAAGACGTGCGGACACATCGCACCGGGGCGCACTCGAATGAGCTCGCCCCGATTTTGCGAGCCGGACACCTGCTATGATTGAGCGTTATGGCCACGCGTGAAGCGCAGCAACCAAACTCGCGTCCGTACCGTTCGAGAGGACGCTATCGAGTCTACTCGGAGCTTGCGTCGGGGGGCATGGCCACGGTCCACCTCGGGTGCATGCTCGGCCCTGCGGGATTTTCCAAGCTAGTAGCCATCAAATGTTTGCACGAGCAATTCGCGCTCGAGCAAGAGTTCGTTGCCATGTTTCTCGACGAAGCACGGCTTACTTCCTCGATTCACCATCCCAACGTAGTTGCCACTCTCGACGTGGTCGCAGAGCAGGGCGAGCTGCTGGTAGTCATGGAATATGTCCATGGCGAGAGTCTCGCGGCATTGCTCCGCACCTCCAGGCTCACTGGCGACGCACCGGCGCTTCCGGTGGTCACGCGAATCGTCTGCGACGCGCTCGACGGACTCCACGCTGCGCACATCGCGAGTCTGGCGGGCCGTTGCTTGAACATCGTTCACCGCGACGTTTCGCCCCAAAATATCATGGTCGGAGCCGACGGGAATACCCGCGTATTGGATTTCGGAATCGCGCAAGCTGCAGTGCGTTCTCACGTTACGGCAAGTGGGACGGTCAAAGGCAAGCTCGCGTACATGGCGCCCGAACAACTTCAGAGTCGAGCGGTGAATGCACGCGCCGACATTTTCGCAGCGGGCGTAGTGTTGTGGGAAGCGCTGACCGGCAAGCGACTGTTCTTCGCGGCAGACCCGCGAGACACCGCCGATCTCGTGATGAACTCGGCGATCGCGCCGCCCACCACGATTGTACCGAGCTTGCCCAGTGAACTCGATCGCGTGGTGCTCAAGGCGTTGGCGCGAGATCCCGCGCAGCGCTTCGACAGCGCACACGAGTTCGCCGAAGCCCTCCGAAGGGCCGCCACCGAGGGTTCACGACGCGCGGTGGCGGATTGGGTCAACCGGGTCGCCAAGGACAGTCTCTCGCGACGTCTCCACTTGCTCGAGACGCTGGAGGCGAGCGCAATCCACGCACAGGCGCAAGCCGTGTTGCCCAGCGTCACCAGCTCGTCGCCTTTCCATGCGCCGTTGCCAGTGGACGAAGGCACGGCGACCCGGACGACGAGCACCCGCGCAATCTCGGGCGAGACCGGGCGTTCGTCCGCCGCTCGCTGGGGCCCTGCTTCGGCTGCGATCGTTGGCATCGCCGCGGTAGTGATTGCCTGGGCCATGGTGCCGAAGTCTCCTCCGCCGCCGCTTCGAGTCCCTGCCAAAAAAGTCGTCGCAGCGGTGACAGCGGCGAGCAGCGCGCTGGTTCCGGCGCCGCTCCCCGTCGAATCGTTGCCGCTCGCTTTGCCTAGCAGCGAGCCCGTGAAGCGCATCCCGAGCAAGCCACGGACAGGTCCAACGGAGAAGCGTCTCATGCACGCGCAGTCCTGCTCACCGCCGTATCGGATCGACGCTGCCGGCGTTCGACGAGTCAAGCTCCAATGTCTTTGAAGTTGCTGCTTCCTCTTGTGCTGTTCGTTGTCGGTACACTGTCCATCGGCGAGGCGCGCGCTGATGACACTGACACGACGAACCCGGCGACCGCCGCGTGTGTACGCGCCTACGAGCAAGCCCAGGAGGAACGTCAATCGGGCAAGCTGCTCGAGGCTCGCGTACACCTCCAAGGTTGCGCGCAGGACACCTGTCCGGGGTTCGTTCGCAGCGATTGCACAGCCTGGTATCGAGAGGTGCAAGCAGAAGTGCCGGTCGTGGCTTTCGCCGCTCGCGGCGCGGGACGAGACTTGACGGACGTTCGCGTTTCGTCCGGGCAGCGCGTGCTCGCATCCCGCATCGACGGCCAAGAGATCGAGCTCGATCCGGGCGAATACGACTTCCAATTCACGGCCGCAGGAATGCAGCCCATCGCTCGCCACGTGCTGATCTCGAGTGGTGAGCGCCTCGTCCAGCGCGTCGAGTTCTTGCCTGTGCGCGAGGAATCGACCGAGGGATACGCCGCCCCGTCCCGACCCCCGCAACGATCCAGGGTGCTTCCCGCTGTCTTCGGCGGGGCGGCGGTCCTTGGGTTGGCTGGCTTTGGTGTGTTTGGCGCGCTGGGACACTCGGCCGAATCGAATCTCGAGGCGACCTGCTCTCCTCATTGCCGCGAGGATCAGATTTCCAAGGTCAGGACTCGATATGCGGTTGCAGACGTTTCGCTGGCGGTCGGTGTAGCGAGCCTGGGGCTCGCGGCCTATTTCGCATTGAGCGCCAGCTCGGAGCGGCGCGCAGCACAATCCCCGTCATTCGACGTGCAAGCGAGTGCCCACGCCCTGAACGCCAGCTATCGGGGGGCGTTCTGAAGCCTTCAGTGCTGGCACTGGGTCTGATCGGGTGCGCGCTCGCCGCGACGAATGGCTGCTCATTTCATTCGCTCGAGTACCTCGGTGCTGGTGGCAACGTGAGTGGCACTGGCGGTGATGAACGAGCGGGGCGAGCGAATGCCAACGGCGGAGGGAGTGGCGCCGGTGCGGCGGGCCTCTCCGCTGGTGCAGGCGCCGCCGGTGTCGGACCTGACCTGGCACACTGCGATGATTCGTTGAAGAACGGCGACGAAACGGATCTGGATTGTGGTGGGCGTATCTGCGGGCCATGCCTCGACGGAAAGACGTGCGCCATGGGTACCGATTGCCAGAGCGCGATCTGCACCAACACCGTGTGTCAGCCGCCGAGCTGTACGGACCTGGCTCTCAACGGTGACGAGACGGATCTCAATTGCGGCGGTAGCTGTGCACCGTGCGCGCAAGGCAGGAGCTGCTCGACGGACGACGATTGCAGCACCGCAAACTGCACGGCCAAGCTCTGCGAATCGGGAACATGCCTGGACGGCGTATTGCGCGCGGGATGCCCGCTGTTGGTCGACAACACACCGTACTCCTTGTCCCCGGCGAAAGGGCTCGGCAATTGCATCGATGACGACCAAGACTCGGTCTCCGACGGCAACGCGGTATTGCTTCGTTCGTGCCAGGATGAGCTTCGACAAACCTTTTGGGCGATGGAGCGAGCGGACGGATATTTCGCATTTCGCAGCGCTTTGAGCGGAAAATGCCTGCACGTGCGCGGCGCGAGCACCGCCGGGGGCGCGATCATCGAGCAATCGACGTGCACCTTTGCCGACGACCAACTGTGGAAGCCGAGCCTGGTGGATACGAGCGTCATGGGGCTGACGTCGCACGCCAGCGGCCTTTCGTTGAACGTCGACCGTGACAATGCCAGCCATGAAGGGCAAGCCATCATTCAGGGCCAGACCGACAACCGCCCCGACACCACGTGGCGAGTCACGAGGCGCAGCACGGCTTCGTACGTTACTTTTTCGCCAGACGGAGAGCTGGGCGTGCGAGTCCAACACACGGCAGGAACGGTAGGACTAGGTGCGGATGATCGAACCAACGCGCAATGGATCGTCGTGCCCGGTTTGAGCGACGCATCCTTGGTCTCTTTTCAGTCGCGCAACGACCCCGGACGCTATTTGCGTCATGCCAGCTTTCGGCTGTGGAGTGACACGAACGATGGCAGCGCCACGTTCAAGAAAGACGCTAGCTTTCGCTACGGTCAGCCGCTGGTGGATTCCGAGCGACTCGCCAAAGCGCTCGAGTCGAGCAACTACCCTGGATACTATTGGAAGCGTGATGGAGGGAACGTCTCGCTCTCGCGCTTGGCGAACACGACGGACGACCAAGTGAACGCAACCTGGCAGCTGAGCGGGCGCTGATCGTGCGCATCGATTCGGCTGGGGCTTTCAAAATCCTGCCTGCTGATTTTTCGCTGCTGAGTTCGATCGACCACGGTCTTCCAATTGACCCTGCCGGTGAGCTGGACGGCACGAATGTCGCCGACGCTCGCGGGCTTTCGATCGCGATGAGTTCGAGCACCAAGGTCGCACAGTGCCTGGTGCACAACTACTACGCGTGCGCGTCGGGTCACGTCGCACGACCGGTCGACGCGAGCGTGCTGAACGAGCTTTCCAAGTCCTTTCAAGCCTCGGGTTACAAACTGCGGGACTTGGTCGTCGATACCTTCACACACCGCGCGTTGTGCGTCGTCGCACCGCAACTCTGAGCTCATGAGAACCGTAACAATGAAGGCTTTGAATTCGCTCGAGGTTGGCGTGACCCAGCAACACCGAACGGCAATCAAGATTCGTTGCACACGGTTTGGCACGAGGGACCGAGCGCGATGAACAGCCCGATCTACGAGCCGAAGGCCGTGTTCAACCGGCTTTTCGCCGACGGTGCTTCGTCCAATGGCAGCGAGGGCCAAGCTCAGGCCGCCAAGCTGGCCAAGTTGCCAAAGAGCGTGCTCGACGCCGTTCTCCAGGACGGAGCCCGGAACCAACGGCTCGGGGCTGCCGATAAACATCGAGTCGAGCAGCACCTCGAGGCAATCCGGGCAATCGAGCTTCGTCTGGATTCGGCGTCCAGCTCTGGTGCGCTGCCCGCCGGCTGCGGCAGCGCGACGGTGCCGACGGTGGGCAAGGACAACGGCAGCGAAGCTCCGCCCGCGGTCAACACGGCGATGGCGGAGCTCACGGCGATTTGAACTCAGTGTCGATGTCGACGCTTGCGCTCGCATGCGAGAAGACGCGCGGGGCCTCGTTCATGTTTTCGTTGCCGGCGGCGCACGTTTACTACCGTCACCTCGCGAGCAATATGAACGACGACTTTCACGACACGATTTGTCATACGGACCCCCGGCGACAAAGCGAACCAGACTCGTGTCGACACCGGCGTGCAGTACACGATGCGCTGTCTCAACGAGTTCTTGACCAAGCTGAAGAACACCCCCCACGGTGCGACTACCTTACTGGACGCGACGCTCGTGTACGTCACATCTGACACCGCCTGGGGCAAGGTGCACGACCGAACCGAATGGCCCGTGCTGTTGGCGGGGAAAGCCGGTGGACGCCTGGCGGGCGACGGACATTTCAATTTTCCCGGCGAAAACCTGAGCCGCGCCCTGCTGACAGTCGCTCAGAGCATGGGTTCCACGAAGCCGGATTTCGGCTTGGAGGCTGGTAAGGTCAACGCAGTTCTTCCCGGCATTCGAGTTTGACGGATGGGCAACGTTGGTCACGCGCTCCGGCGCTTCCTCCGGCGGCCGATCAGGATGCCGCTCAAGCTGCCGGCATAGGCGAGCGACGCGACGAGCGTTCGGTGAGCGCCGCCCGTTTCATTGGGACGCTGCGCGGAGCCTACGAGCGCGCACCCGCTTTCCCGCGCTGCTCCGCGGAGTGGGATCGGAGAACTGACGACGGCTACCGCTCCCGATGAACCGGAGCTGTTGGAGTTGCCGACGGAACCGCCAGTGGCTGTTCCCCCCGTACCGTTCGTCCCCTCGCTTGGAACGCACGCCTCGCCGACACAGATGTAGCTGCTCGGGCAGGCGTCGTTGTCGATCGCCCCGTCGCAATCGTCGTCGAACGCGTTGCAGGTTTCCGTCGCCGGCGGGCCAGGTTGGCAGTCTGCAGGGCTACAAGACCGGCTCTGTCGCGCGCACCAGCCGAGACCGCAGCGTGGACGTACCCGTTCATCCACTTCGCCATCACAATTGTCGTCGAGTAGATTGCAAACCTCTACCCCGCCCGGGTGGATTGTCGCATCGGCGTCGTTACAATCGCCTGCTAGCGCTGCGTACCCTGAGACATCAGCGCAGCCTAGCTTGGCGATTCCCACTTGGGCCCCGTAGTAGCCGTCGCCGTCCGCATCCGGCCACATCATGACCGGGGGAGAACCCTCGTCGATCTGCGCATTGCAATCGTCGTCCTTCCTGTTGCAGACCTCGCTTGCTCCGGGGTGAACCTTCTCGTCGTTTTCATCGCAATCGCCTTCCGTGATGGCATAGCCCATGGGGGCGGCGTCGTTTGCACAACCGAGCAGCGTTCCGAAGCGCTCGGCGCCGTATCCATCACGGTCGAGGTCGACGTAGAAGATTCTCGGTGGGCAGCCAAAGGCCCACTGGAAGTTCCCGCCGCCCGGAGAGTCTCCCGTGGGCGCGTTGTTTCCATTCCCCGCGAGCGCTGCCACTCGGATGTCCACGCCGCCCGGATTCGCGGGCGCCTGCCACGCAAATTGAAATGTCACCTCGCCATTGACAGCAGCCTTGGGCGCGCTGTGCGTGAGGCCTAGACCATTGACCTGCAGCCCTTCCCCGGCCAGTGGTCGTAGCGCACCTACCCCGCCCGCAGTGATGAATGCACCTCCGACCTTCACGGACGACGCACGAATGGTCAGCGTGAAGTTTACCAGATCGCCAGGATTGAACTTGGGCGGATCGGCGATCAGCGAAAGCGTGGGAGGCTGAATGTCGCTGCCACCGTGACAAGCCTGACAGGTATCGGTGACGATTCCAGTCGCCCGCGCTGCCGCGGGAGCAGCGTACCCGAGCATCACACACACGCTCAGCGCCATCGCCAGGAGCAAGGGATTGGGCGAAGCACAAGCGGGGCTCATGCGACTTCGATTCGCACGCTCGGCCAACCGCTATTGGACGACTTGAACCGCGTCAACGACCAGTACTGCGCCGAGTCGGCGCATTGTGTTAGATTTTCTGCGCCGCCTCGGCTTTTTTTCGGCGCGGCGTCAACTCGAGCTGGCTGCAGTGAGAGGGATGATAGGGCGCTGCATGCTGAACGTCGGGATTGTCCTCATCTGCACCATGGTCGTCGAGTGGTTCGTGCTCCGGCGTCTGCGGTTCGATGTCGTCGTTGTCGGCATCGTGCTCGCAGGCACCATCCTGAGTATCGACTACCTGACCTACACCTCGGCGGGCGAACGCAACTACGATGGGCAGGCGCATATCGAATACATCCAATCGCTCGCTTCGACCCTGCGGCTGCCCGAGCCGTTTTCGTGCGTCGCCTGCGGGCACCCACCGCTCTACTATGCGCTCGGAGCGCTCTGGGCCCAGGCCCTACACCTTGGGGGTTGGATGCCGTTGGAGTTGGGGCTCCAGTGGTTGTCGCTGCTCCTATTTTTCGCCTTCGTCGTTTTCTCGCTATTGATTTTTCGCAGTTGCACGGGGCACGGGGCGACACTACGGCTGGCCGCCGCGCTGGTCGTATTTTGGCCTTCGAGCATCATCAATTCCGTGCGTGTCCACAACGACTCGCTGGCCTCACCACTGATGCTGGCGGCAATGTATTTCACGGCAGAGTGGGACAAAAGCGGCCGCCAAAACGAGTTTTTTGCCGCTCTGATCGTTTCCGTACTCGCGCTACTGACGAAGGCGTCGGGCTACGCGGTAGGAACGTCGCTCTTGCTCTTTACGGCGTTGCGCCTTCGCTCGACCGAGCACCGCACCCGTAGCTTGAAGCAGGTAATCTTCGCCGCGCTCGCGTTCGGCACAACCGGGCTACTCACCGTCGCGCTGCGCACGTCGCGGGTTCCCCGCTCGCCCTGTCAGCTGATGCTCGGCCAGGCATGTAACGGGCGCTATGTGCCTCCATTTCCCGATTCGCCGAGCCGTTTCTTGTCCTTTCACTTTCACGATTTCGTCCGCCGTTCCGGAACGGTGGCTGAGGATCCGATGCTCAATCGTCTGGCAAAGTCGGTGCTGTTCGGGGTGATGCCGCTAGGAGATCCCTTCACCGACACGCGTCACGAGCTGCTGGCGCGCTGGCTCAGCGTGGGGCTGCTGGCCGTGGTGATCGTTTGCGTCATCGGCTTGCCTCTGCTGGGCGTCGCGTCGCTGCGCGCCAACCGGGCTTATCTGGGTTCGGTCGCGATCTTGGTCTTGTTCCTGCTGGCTTTTCGGATCCGCGCTCCCAACGAATTCCACGAAGATTTCCGGCACATCTTTGCTGCGCTCGCTCCGTTTTGCTTGTGCTACGCGGGTGTCGTTGCGCGGCTCAATCGATATTCCAAGCCCTTGCACCATGCGGCATTTGCCCTTGCGCTACTGATGGTCGCCTGGTCGGTGGCGTTCTTCGTACGCATTCCCCCTGCGCTGCACGCTCCTCCGACCAAGTCGGATGGCCGCCGGGGAACAGGCCTTGGATTGGGAGCGGTCGTCGGGGGTGGGGACGAGGTCAATGGCGCGCTCAAAACGCGATTCGCGCCGACAACGCGGGCGTGAAGACATAGTGCCCGCCGCGCGTTCCGCCAAAGGCCAAGTAGTTGCGAGCCTCCACATCCACGCCGAACCAGCGGTTCTTGTACAGCTCCAAGCCCAGAGTGACGCCCAGCAGGGCTTGGTCGTTGGTGTCGAAGCGAGCGTAGCCTGCGCGCCAGCCCAAATAGGGATTGAGGAAGCGGCGCTCGCCGCCGCCGAGCAGGTCGGAATAGACTTGGCCGCCGATGGTGGCCAGAAGCGCGTCCACGCCCCGTCGCTCGGACTGTGGGCGTTCGAGCAGGTCGAGGTCCATGGTGATGGCATTGCCGAAGCGCAGCGCGAAGCCGCCGCCCACATAGGTGTCCGTCGTGTTCTTGCCGAAGTCCACCAGCACGGGCAGACGCAGGCTGGGGAAGAACTTGGCCTCGGGGAGATGTCCCTGGGCGATCTCCAGCGTTCGCTCGCGTAGCGCAATGTGTAGGGTGGCTCGCGCGGCGCGGTCGGACAACCAACGCAAGGTGCCTTTGACTTGCTCGATTTCGCCGCGAACGCGCCCCAACTCGAGCTCGATACGCAAGACTTCTTCGACGGTCTTCGCGAGCTTCAAGACTTCTTCGTAGCGATGCAGGGTCGCTTCCAAGCTCGAGAGGCGCAGATTGGCGTCGAAGTATTCCTTGCCGACGTCGCGGGCCGTGACGTTTTGGTCGAGCAGCTCGCCGATTTGCTCGAGCTGCTCGAAGACGCTTTGCGTGGTGCCGCTCGGCACACGTAGGGTGAGCTGCGCAGCGCCGTATTGGGACGCCCTGTCGACGCGCTCCTCGGTGATGACGCCGTTCGAGTGAGCGGTAATCTCGTGCATCGCTTTGAGCGCGCGCTTTACGTTTGGCACTTGCAGGGTGACGTGTGCTTCGATGTCGAGCATCTCGCGGCTTGGCGCGAGAGCGCTGCCATCCGGCGTGGGGGCTTGCGGCGGACCCGAGCCGCTAACGGGTACGGCTTCGCGCGCCGGCATTTCCGCGGCGACATGCGGTGGCGACTCGCGGCCGGCGCTGGCTACCTTCAGGCCGGGTGAGGCCACGCCACAGCCTACGAGCGTGGCAGAAGCGGAAAGAGCAAACCCCAAAGCCGGCAATATTGGGCGCATGACCGCAGGAGAACGCGCCGCCCGCGCTCGGGCTTACGCTCGAAGCGTTTTTTCTACCCGGTACGGGCGATGGCGTGTGCCGTCGTGCCGGTAGATGACGGATCGGCGGACGCTGCCGAGGCTCAGGCGCGCATCACGTCCAGCTGTCCACCGGGGCCTTGCCCGAAATTTTCGACACTCGTGCCGGTGTCTTGAATGGCGGCGCTAATCAGCGTGTTGAGTAGGCGGTTGTTGCCCACGTCACCCGCGTCCACGTGCTCACCCTGCTTGAGGTAGCCACCCGCGTTGCCCCAGATGATGTGAGGAACGTTGGCGAAGCTGTGCAACGCGCCGTCCGAGAAGCTGTTCGTCCACAGCACTTGGCACTGGTCGCGCAACCCGCGCGAGTCGAAATGGTCGAGCCCCGCAGCGAACGAACGCATGCGCAGCGCGTCGATCTCGGCGTGCGCCTCGGCAGCGAGCGGGTCGTCGCCGGAGGCCGAATCACTCTGTACGCGGTGCTGAATGAAGTTGAACTTCCACTCGCGCGCGTTCGAAGGTACTCGATAAACGGTGTAGTCAGCGGGGTCTCCCCATTGCAGGGAAGCCGAACGTCGGTAGTTGCACGCGAAGGCCAAGGCAACCAGGCTCATGTGCAGCTTGCCGACGGCTTCGGTCGATTCGTACTTATCGTAAACAAAGTTCTCCATGGCCTGTAGTTGGTCGATCGCCAGGCCATCACTCGAGCAGCGTTCCACGGCCGTATTGCCCATGCCGGCCATCGCGACCTCGACGTCTCGAACCGAGTCGAAGTGCAGCTGTAAGCGCTGGCGATCCGCGGAGCTCAGTCGCGGGTTCTCGATCAGCGTGCTGAGGTCCTCGCGAACCAAGTCGTGAATGCTCTTTCTACTTTCGAGCAGCAACTTTGCGGCGTGGTCAGCAGCAGGAGTGCTGCCTCTGCCCGGGGTGAGACCGATGAGCTCTTGATACAGGGTGTATGGATTCCAGATCGCCGGGGCGAGCTCGCCGGATTCAGTGAACGACAGATTCCAAGTCGACCAGCCGTTCCTTCTGTTCCCGGAGTACAGAACCAGTGGTCCCAACCCTGGCTGCACTTGGGCGGCGATGAAGGTGTCTGCTGAAGGGCCCATGGCGATCGCGACCTGTTTACTCGGGGCCAGGTCGGGGCTCCCGGTGAGTGCTTCGCACAAGCCTTCCACGTGGCTGTCGCCGGTGGGAGCGGGACGTCGGATGCCAGACACGAACAACAGGTTGCTGGCATGGGCCGCGAGCTCGACGGTGGCCTTGCCGGCAAGGCTCTCCGGCGTGAGCGGACCGGGCGTTGAGGGAAAAAACCGTTCAGGCACCACGCCGCCTACCGCGCAAATGAACAGACTGAATACGGGCTTTGCATCTGCCGCCCAAGCCGACCGCTCCGGCATGCCTTCCAAAAAAGGTAGCGCGAGGGTGACACCCGCTGCGCCGCGCAGAAAGTTGCGGCGGTTCAAATGCAACGGCCTGAACTCTCGGCGTGCGGTGCTCACGGGTTGCCTGCCTCTCGAACGCGAAACGCGGGAGCCTCGATCAGCGAGATCGCCAGCTCCTTGATCGACTCAGAGCCGCTTGCCTTCCCCAGGGTCTCGACGAACGCGCTATCCCGAGCGACGATGTCACGCTGGAGCGCATAGCTGGTCATCTTTTTTGCGTAGCAGGTGTGCGCCTGCGTGCTGCTCGCGAGCATGGTCATGAGTTCCTTCGCGCCCGCAAAATCCTTCACGCCTTCGGTGAAGGGGTATCTGCCGGAAGTGTCGACTGGTAGGCCATTGTCTGTCTGGCGTTCTTGCCCGAGGCCGTCGAAGTTCTCGAAAGCAAAGCCGAGGGCATTGATGTGGCCGGCGTGGCAGGGAGCACCGCAAGAGTCCGTGAGCTGGCTAATGCGCTGACGGTTCGTTTGGTTCGGGCCCAACGGAGGGATCGGCACAGCTTCGATGCTGGGCACGAGCCCGCATAGCACGCCGATCTCCAGCGCTACTCCTCGATTGATGGAGTGCGGGTCGTGATCCATGCCGTTGAATAGCAAAAATGGCACCTGCATGAAGTAGCCGCTCCGCGAAGGGCCGAGCAAGCGCGCTTCGAGAGCGCTGGGCGCCGGTTTGATGCCATAAAGAGGGGCCAAATTCGGGCCGACGTAGCCACGATTCGAAGTCAGGATGTCGAGCAGGCCACCCGCCTGAGTGAACACGTCGTCGAAGAAGCGATAAGATGACTCGACGAGCTCTGCGTGCAAAGCGTCGGTGTACTCCGGTACACCCGCCCAGCTCTCCGGGAAAGGCGAATTCAAATGATAGAGCTGATCGTGAAAGTCACGCATGACGCTGCGGGCTCGGGGATCTTCCAACATTTGTCGTGCGATGGCTTCGAGCGCTTCAACGCTGTCGAGCTTTCCCGCGGCGGCTGCATCGAGTAGCGCATCGCCCGGAGTCGTGTCGAGTAGCCAGAACGAGAGCTTGGACGCAAGCTCGTAGGCGCTCAGCGGCTCACTCGCCGGACCGAGCTCGGACCGGTACAGAAACTGCGGCGACTGCAACATGGCGCGAATCACCAAAGATGCGCCGTTGGCGAAGCCCGTGCCGTAGAGGCTCTCACCCTGCGTGAAGACCCGCTGATACGTTACCTCCTCATCATGGGTGAGCGGGCGACGGAATGCGCGCCTGCCGAAGACTCGCACGAAGCCCTCCTGAGTGGTCTCTGCGGAGAGTGCCGCAAGCGCATGGGGAGACTCCGTCGCCAGAGCCGCGGCGGCCTCTGCCGCAGTTTCGAAGTCGCTGAATTGTCGTGCGGCGACGAACAGCAATCGCTCATTGTTGGTAAAATCCGTAGTGCCCGCGACGGCGGGTTCGAAACCCTCGACGAGGTTCGGCGGCGCGCTCAGCCGCAGGATGTCAATGACCGCATGCTGCCACTGCGAGTTCGTCAGCCGCGCCATGCGCGTGTAGATCGGGGCGCCTTCCCAGTTCGTGTCAATCGGCTTCAAGCCGCCCGTTGCGCCCGCCCCCGCTATGCCGCTGGCGTCGGCTCCGCCGCTGCCGGACGTTCCGACTTCGCGCTGTCCGCTCGAGCCACTGAAACCGATACCAGCGCTGCCCGGCTCCCCATGGCCAGCGGAGCTCCCCACCCGGCCGCAAGCAGCGAGGATGAGGGGCAGGAAAGCAATGCCGAGCTGTATTGAGTTCCGCAATGGACCACCTCACCTGCACTCAATGCCTAACGGTACGAGCGTCAGCAGCGCTGCTCCACCGGCCTTCACTCCCGCCGCAATGCGATCGAGATCATCATAAGCTTACGACATTCGAAGGGCCACACCTATTGACGGTGCCATTCGGAGTTTCACTCAGACGTCGATCAGTGACGCTAACGTCCGCCGGCCGCTCTCTGGCGAGTGGCTTCTTGCAATTGGAATGACAAACACCACCCGCGAGCGACAAGTCTAGTGCCCAGAACCTCTAGCGGTGCTCCACTTTTAGTGGGTGCACATAACGCCGAGTACTGACGATGCGGAAGTCTCAATCTTCGTCGATTCAGCGCCCCTGGCCCAGCGAAGGCGTGTTCGAGATCGAATCCGGCGCAGTCGGTTGTGCGCGCCTCGGACCCACGCTGATCCAACGAACCCGAGCACGGGTGCGCTTCACTCGCATGCGGGTACAGCCATGGGCCGCTGAAGCGCTGGACTGCTTCTAAGTCGGCACTCACTGAGCAAGCGTTCGACTTCGGCGGCGAGCATCGAGCTCGGGAGATTGTGAAGAGCGTTGCCTCCCGGCGCGGGGCGCCGTGGTAGTTATCGCGACCAAGTGCCGGCGATGATCACAAAATAGCAGGGCTGCCGACAACTCAGATGTGAGCCATAAAAACGATCGAATTTCAGCCCTGCGGGGCGCAGCGGCGGCCGCTGTTGCCGCCAGCACCCTCTACTCGCTGGCGGCGGTTGCCGACAATCCGATCGTGCAGACGAACTACACCGCGGATCCCGCACCGATGGTTTCTGGCGGCAGGCTCTACCTTTACACGTCCCACGACGAGGACGTGACCGTGAACAACTTCTTCACGATGAACGACTGGAGGCTCTACTCCACGATCGACATGGTGAACTGGACCGACCATGGATCACCGGCGAGCTACAAGACGTACAGCTGGGGAACGGGCGACGCCTGGGCCGTCCAGGCTATCGAGCGAGATGGAAAATTTTATCTCTATACGCCGATCAACAACTCGACCGGCTCGAAGATCGGTGTGGCAGTGGCCTCGAGCCCGCAGGGGCCATTCAAAGATGCCCTCGGCAAGGCGCTGATCTCGACCGGGAGTGGCAACATCGATCCTACCGCGTTCATCGACAGCGACGGTCAGGCCTACCTCTACTGGGGGAACCCCGACCTCTACTACGTGAAGCTGAACGCGGACATGATCTCCTTCACGGGCAGCACGACGAAAGTGGGATTGACCACCGCGGGCTTCGGTGTCCGAACCAAGACCGATCGCGCGACCGCGTACGAAGAAGGCCCCTGGTTCTACAAGCGCGATTCGCTCTATTACATCGTGTACCCGGCCGACAGCACGCCCGAGAAGCTCAGCTACACGACGAGTAGCGGCCCGCTCGGACCTTGGATGTACCGCGGGGACATCATGGCCAAAGAGAGCGGCGCCGGGTCGAGCTTCACGAATCACCCTGGCGTGGTCGACTACAAGGGCCACTCCTATCTCTTCTATCACAATGCCGCGTTACCCGGCGGCGGTGGCTACAAACGATCGGTTTGCGTCGAAGAGTTCAAGTACGGCACGGACGGCAGCATCCCGACGATCACCATGAGCAGCGCGGGGCCGAAGGCCGTCGAAAACCTGAACCCCTTCGTGCAAGTCGAGGCCGAAACCATGGCATTTTCGTCCGGGCTCAAGACCGAGGTCTGCAGCGAGGGAGGCATTGACGTCACCTCGATCAACAGCGGCGATTACATCAAGGTCAAGAATGTCAACTTCGGTACTGGTGCTACCTCGTTCGACGCGCGGGTTGCTTCGTCGACGAGCGGTGGCAGCATCGAACTCCGCCTCGAGAGTCAAACTGGCACGCTGATCGGCACTTGCGCCGTTACGGGCACGGGTGGCGTGCAGACCTGGACGACAAAGAGCTGCACGGTGAGCGGTGCAACCGGTGTCCACGATCTGTTTCTGAAGTTCACTGGCAGCAGCGGCGCGCTGTTCAATTTCAACTGGTGGAAGTTCAGCGGACCGGGCGGCGTGGACATGCCCGGGACCGGGGGTAGCGGCGGCACGGGGGCCGGCGGTGCTGGGACCAGCGGCGGCGCAGGCGGGCAATCCACCACGCCAGGTGCCGGAAGCTCCGGAGCCGGACGCGATGGCGGCTCGGGCAACGGCGGAACGGGCGGCGTTGCGACGGGTATCGCCGGCTCGCCGGTAAGCAATGGGGGGGCGATCGCGAGCACGGCCGGGGTAACGGGCAGCACCGGCGGAAGGCCGAGCTCCAACGCGGGCAGCGGCGCTACAGCCGGAACCGCTATCCCGTGTTGCAAGGACGGGGAGCCGCCAGCTTCCTGTAGCTGCCGAGTCGGCGCTGCGGGCGGCGGAACCACCTCGGTGCTCGCGACTTTGGCGCTGCTTGGAATCGCCGTTCGCCGTCGGCGAAAGGCTGCGCTCGAGAATTAGCAGCGCGGTTTGAATCCCGGACGGGCGACTCGGACCTCGACCCGAGCGGGTACGGCCGGTCGCCCTCTTCGACTTGCTACTTCAGGCCTTGAGCTCGCTGAAGAGCCCCTTGGGCAGGGACGCTTCGCCAAAGTCGTCGGTGGGAGCGCCGCCCGACTTCGTCACGCCGGCCGCGGTCAACAGCGTGTTCAGCATCTTGTTCACGCCCGAGACCGAACCGTCTCCGCCCTTGCCGTCTTGGCTACCGCCTGGTTGTTGGCCGTTGCCCACGATGACGTATTGGCCCTTCTTGAAATACCCGTTGGCGGACCCTGATTGAATCCAAGGGATGTTGCTGAACGAGTGGGCTCCAGTTGCCACTTGGTTACAGTAGATCGCGACGCCTTGGTCGCTGAGCGGTCCGGTCGGCGTGTCGTAGGTCGCTAGGCTATCGAGCAGATGCTTGTAGTAGTTGAGCATCATGCGATCGATGTAGTGGTGAAAGTCGACCGCGTTGGGCACCTGTCGATGCGAAACGTCGTGAAATTTCGCGGTTTGGCCGTTCCACGTGTATTGGTGGTCGTCGATCCGATCGCCGATCTTCAGGATCGCGACGCGGCTGTAGTCGGCCGCGGCGGAGAACGCCATGAGGTCCATGAACAGCTTGACGGCGGTGTCGCGCGTCGATTGGTCGTACGGTTTTGCGTCCATCGACTTCATCGTGGCGATATCCGTGGCCGGAATGGTGAGCATCGTGGTCGTCATCTGGACTTCGATGTCACGGATCGCGGTCAGGTGTTGATCGAGCCGGGCGCGATCGCCGGTGCTGAGATCGGTGCGCGCGAGCAGCGCCGAAATCTGCGGTCGCAAGATGTCGTTGATGCTCTTGCTGCGGGCTCCTCGCTGCACCAACGCCTGAGTCTCCGCCGATGTCGCCGTCGAGCCATTGCCGATCGCGCCGATGATCTGCTGGTACGCCTTGTACGGTGAATCGATGTACACGCGCGGTTGTTGAGGCGTGACGTACGAGACATAGCCCGGGATGTCGAAGCCCGTGCCGCCTGGTGCGAACATGCCCGCGTGGAGCACGAGCGGATCTCTGCCGGCAGGATTCTTGGCCTTGGCGATCGCGGTATCTACCGAGATGCCCATCGCCTTACAGTTGGTCGACCCGGTGGTGATCTTGGCAGACGTGAGGATCTGAGCGTCGGCGGCTGAATGAGAGCAGCCGTTCGAGCTATACGGGAGGTTGATGCCGCGAACGATGAGCAGCTTTTCAGCGTAGTCCGCTAGCTCGCCGGTCGAGCGAGTGGCCTTGTCCGCGGTCATGCTGGCTTTGGTCAGCGTGCCAGTGGCGGTGGGCCAGAAGCGCTCGGGTTCGGAGCTCACGCTCAAGTTGACGCCGGCCTGAACGACGCCGTTGTCCCCCACTACGAGGAGTACGAAAGGCGAGCGTGCCGCCGTCTGGGCCGCCGCATTGCGCGGTAGGAACGTTTCGAGCAGCGGGAGGCCAAGCATCAGCCCCCCAACGCCCCGAAGCACCGTTCTACGATTCATTTCCGGTGATTGTGGCTTGTTCATGGGTGCGCTTTCGAATCAGGGAAGACGGTTGAGGAACTCTTCGCTCGTCACGAGGGCGAGCTCCAGATCGTGGAGTGCCATGCCGGCACGAGAGCGGCGGGCGTAGTAGTCCACCGTCGCATCCTCACTGGCATCCAGCTCTCGACCGTGCAGATAGGTCATCAGGTTGTGCACGTAGCAAGCGTGCGTCTCCTTCGCTTCGGACAATAGTTGCGAAAGTTCGATGCCGTTGTTGAAGCTCTTGAACTCCCCATCGAGCCGATAGGTGTCCGCCGCATCGACCGGCTTTCCTTGATCAATCGTGCGATACTTGCCGATGGCGTCGTAGTTTTCGAAGGCGTACCCGAGCGGGTTGAACAACGACCCGTGGCAGGCTTGACCGCAGGTGCCTTTGCCGGTCGTCATCTCCACGCGTTCCCGGTTGGTCATGCCGGGTGCGTCGCTGATCATCGCTCCTACTGCCTTGGGGTCGGGAGGCGGCAGCTTTTTGCAGAGCAGGCGTTCTGCGATGAACACGCCGCGGTGAATGATGTCTGGCTCATTGCCGACGGATATGTACGAAGAGAGGAAGCCCGGCTGCGTGAGCAGACCGGAGCGCTGCCCTGGATCGAGATCGACCTTCGTCAACATCGAGGGATCGCTCGAATAGTTCCCGGTCAAGCCATAGAGCGGCGCAAGCTGCGAATTAACGAAGCCGACAGGCGCCGTGTAAAATTCCCGGATGCCTTTGTTCTCACGGAAAATCCAGCTCAGGAACTGCAGCACCTCGGCCTTCATCGCTGCCGGCGCGTTGGGCTTGAAGTCCGGGAAGTCGGCCGCGTTGCGGGTAATCCCGTCGTACGCCCCGAGCCGATAGACCTGAAGGTTGAAGTTGCTGATGCCATCCGTACCACGCATGCTCTCCAGCAAGCGCTTGGCTTGCGTGATCACATCGGTCGGGTCGTGAAGCTTGCCGGCTGCTGCCGCCGCCAGCAATGTGTCGTCCGGGATCGTATTCGTGATCGCCAGCGAAAGCTTGGCGCCTACTTCCCAGTCGTCGAGCGGCACCTTGGTCGCGCCCGGAGAAGCCGTGCCCAGCTCGGTTCGGTAAAGAAATGCAGGCGACTGCAACATCGCCTGGATCACCAGGCTCGCGCCCGCCTTGAACGCGTCGACGCCGGGATACAAAGTTGGACCTTGATTGTATAGCGCGAGATGTGTCGCCTGCTCGGCGTCGGTCAGTGCTCTCCGGAATGCATGCAGGCCAAAAGAGGCAATGAATGCCTTGCCGCGCCCTGCCGTATCGCTGGGCGCGTTCGCCGGGACTAGACGTGCCAGGGCTGTCGCGTCCCCCGTGACCTTGTCCGCCAGCTTCTCCGAGGCATCAAACAGCTGCGATCGTAGCTGTTCCGTCACGAACAGGCCCTCGGCTTCGTCGTCGAAGCCGATGAGGGCGTCGCCTGTAACGTTGTGCTCGATCTCCGAAATGTCGCTCAGCTGTAGTAGGTCCCGCACCGCGTTTGCCCACTGCTGCCGGCTCAGTCGCGCGACCCGAGGCGTGGGTACCAGGACCGAAGCCGGCGGGGACGCCGGAACGGCATAAGGATCGCTGGCGGCGTCGCCGCCCGTTCCCGATTGCGAGCCACCGGAGCCCGTTCCAGAACCCGAGCCAGCCCCGCCTACCGTGCCGTTTGCCGCGCCACCACCTAGCGCAGCAGCGGGGTCTGTAGGATGGCTGGAGCAACCGAAGCCTGCCAGGAGCACTCCTAGCCACAGGCCGGGGCCCAGCAGCCGCACACGGCAGGAAGACGGCATGATCTCTGATTGGACCTTCAGCGCACGCATCATCGATTCCTCGCAAGTACGCGAACAGATCGCTCGGGTTGGGGCTTCATTGAAGACGCTGCGGGCGGCGCGCAGCCCTTGAGTTCGCCTCCTTACACCTGTCGCGGGAGCTCGAACTTGCCAACGAAAGATCGCGAGCTGACAATTTCCCCGCTTCGAAAGCGCGCAAACCGACTCCACGTCGACCGTTCACGTAATACGTCTTAACAAACGCTTCCGCGATGACTGCGCGGAGGGCACGAGAAGCGACACGCGCGCATCGATCCGCACATTCACATCCGTCTGTCGCTTTCGCTTTGATCTTGCCAAAAAAAATCGCCAAGACGCGCGTCTGTCCTTCAATACAACCGTTTGACTTACGGGGAATATGGGTGTTTTGTTGATGAGTGACGCTGCGGCAAGCTCGAGCGGGAGCTCGAATCGGAGCGCAAGCGAGCTCCCCGCTGACGCCGGAATTGATCGAAGCCGCTCGGTCGGGAGATCCACGTGCTTCGCAGATACTCTGGGCTCGTTGCAGTATCGTTGCGACGCAAGTTGCCCGCCGCTGCGCCGTGCGTGGCGTCGACGCGGACGACTTGAGCCAAGAAGCTCTCCTGCGCGCAATCGAAAGCTTTTCATTGCTGCGCGAGCCGTCGGCTTTAATCAATTGGTTACAAGTCGTGGTCCGGCGTTCGGTGATTCACGATGCGCAGCAGGTGCGCCAAAATCGGCCCCTCTTGTCGGGCGGGGCTGACCCAGACGTTTTGCCCTCGCTCGACGCACTCCCAGACTTTCAGGTCGACGTTCGACTCCTGTTGGCATTGCTCGAAGGCTTGTCAGAAGAAGAGCTACGCTGCCTCTGGTTGCGTCGCGGCGAGGGTTGGCGCATCGACGAGATCGCCCGAGAAACTTCGCTCTCCATCTCGACGATTCGTCGGCGCGTTCGAACCGCGGAGCGCCGACTCATGAAACGGGTCCGCGGTTGAACGGGCGTCGATTGTTCGCTTGGCAAACGGAAGATCTAGCGGCCATTGCGGCCTACAACCCGGTCGAGGTGACTATGACGATTGCGATGTGCAGTGGAATCAAAGCGGCATTCCCCCTACGTTCAAGCCTCTTGTTCAGCGTCGCTTGGGTTGCAGGCGCAGCCGTTCCGTTGGGTTGTAGCAACACCGAAGCGTCAGTCACCAACGACGCAGGGGGGGCCAGGGCAATCGACGGTCGTGGTGGAGCGGGTGCTTCGAATTCTGGGGGAAGCGCGGCGAATGGCAGCAGCGGAGCGCTGGCGATCGGTGGCTCGGCAGGCTCAGCAGGCGCGGGCGGTCAGGCGGCGTCGATTGGCGGCGGAGGCGCACTTGCAACGGGCGGAGCTTCGGCAAGTGGTGGGGAGCCGAACGCGGCAGGCACCGCCGGCGGCGGAATGGCGGGCATGACCCAGAACGTCGGCGGCGCGTTAGGCACGGGCGGCGCGTCGCTCACTGCTCCCTGTGATATCTACGCGGCCGGCACTACGCCGTGCGTCGCTGCACACAGCACGGTAAGGGCGCTCTTCGGCTCCTACAGCGGGAACTTGTACCAAGTTCGGCGGGCTTCGGACAAGACCACCAAGGACATCGCGGTGCTCGGCCCCGGCGGGTACGCGAACGCGGCGACTCAAGATACATTTTGCGCGGGCACCTCGTGCAGCATTTCGATCATTTACGATCAGTCCTCGCAAGCAAATCACCTCACCGTCACGCCCCCCGGGGGCTGGCTCGCGAACGGCGGAACCGAAGCGAATGCCGGCGCCGCCAAAATTACGATTGGTGGTCACACCGCCTACGGCGTGTACACGACGGGTAGCTTCGACGAGGCCGTGGGCGGAGTTGGGTACCGCAACAACAAAACCAAAGCTATCGCCACTATGGACCAACCCGAAGGCATGTACATGGTCGCCAGTGGAAAACACTACAATCAATGGTGCTGCTTCGACTACGGGAACGCAGAGACGAACAACAAGGACAACGGTCCCGGCACCATGGAGACATTGTACTTTGGTAGCAGCACCCAATGGGGGCGCGGCAGCGGGAGCGGGCCTTGGGTGATGGCTGATCTCGAGGACGGTGTCTTCGCTGGGGGCTCCTTTGCTGCCCCCGCGAGTAACACCTCACTGACGGCGACCTTCGTTACCGCGATGCTGGGAGGCAAGCCTGGCAGCTTCAGGCTCAAGGGCGGTGATGCCCAGACCGGCGTGCTCAAAACCATGTACGACGGAAAGCGCCCAGCGGGCTACGACCCAATGAAGAAAGAGGGCGCCATCATCCTCGGCGTGGGCGGCGACAACAGCCATACGGGTGAGGGGACCTTCTTCGAGGGTTGCATCACCTCGGGCTATCCGTCGGATGCCGCGGAGAGCGCGGTCCAGGCCAATATCGTCGCGGCTGGTTACGGACACTGAGGGAGCGGCGATATCCGGTCTCTCAGGGGGGCGAACCCTCTCGACGCGCGGGCTACTTGACGTAGCCCGCGGTCACGATGGCGGCTTGCACTGCGTCTTCCGTCGCATCCGTCGGGTAACCCGTGACGATACAGCCCTCATAGAAGGTGCCATCGCTCTGATTGGCGCCGCCATCGGGTTTGCAGCAATCGCCGCCGCTTCCAAGCACAATCGCACCTTGTTTCTTCATCGGGCTCCAGCCCCCGGGGAGCGCGCCCTTATAGTACGTGCTCAAACCGCCGGTTGTCGCGGCGCCGCCTCGAATCGAAAATTCAGTCGTGCCGTTGTTCTTGAGTACGGCCGTGACGAAGGTGGCGGTCTGAGACGGGTTATTTGGATTCTTCTTCGTATCGCCTTGGGCGAACAGGCCATACTCGAGATCCGCCATCACCCACGGACCGGAGCCGGCACCGGAGCCCCAAGCCGTCGTGCTGCTGAAATTCAGGGCATCCATGGCTCCCGAGCCATCGGCCTTTCTGTCCGTCTCGCTGTTCCCATAGTCGAAGCAACAGCCGCTATTGTAGTGCTTGCTGTTGGTCACCATGTACATACCCTCGGGCTCCTTGCCGAGCGCGATGCCCGATTTCGAGGCGTCGACCCAGTAGCTGTTGCCAGGGTTGATGTAGAGCCCGTACACCTTGTGCCCACCGACGGTCAGCGATTCGCTCGTTGCCTTGGCGGGGCTGCTCTGCGGCGAACCGGGGACCTGAGCCGAGCCTTGATACGAAAGGTCGTTGGCCTTGCCGGATTGGTCGTAAACGACGGTGATCACGCAAGTCGTGCCCGAGCAGAACGCGTCTTGCCCCGCGCCATCCGCAACGCCACCTGGAGCCAACGCCAAAATGTCCTTGGTCGCGCCGGCCGCATTGCGAACCTGATACAGCTTTCCGCCGTAGCTCTGGAACAGCGCGCGAACCGTGCTGTGCGCCGCGACGCACGGATTGCCGCCGGCTTTGTAGATATCGCAGGGCTGGAGGGAGCTGGAACCCGTGCTCCCGGAAGCACCGGAGCTGCCCGCGCTGCCAACCGAACCGCCCTGCCCGGCGCCGGCGCTGCTCGTGCCCGCTGCGCCGCTTGCCCCGCCCGTCCCGCCAACGCCGCTCGGATCAGTGCGCTGGAACACAATCGAGCCCGACATCGTCGGGCTCGAGGGGACGGGCGTCCAAGTCATCGTGTCGCCCGAAACGCAATAAGCGTAGGGCATCTCATCGTCGAGCGTGAGCTGATTTCTCGCAGCCACGTAGTTGCCGTTTGCGGTCGCGAAGGGGGACACCAATCCTGGTCCGCCCGACTGTTGGATGGTCGCGGCGCAGTCGCACCCTCCGCTCGACACTGGCTTGCAGGTCACCGTGGCGTAGCCCAAGCTCGAAATGATGTTGGCGGCGCCCGCGCAGTCGGTTTGCGTCGATGAGATGACGAGGCACGAAGGCGCCAGGGCGAACTGCTCCTCCCCAGAGGTGGTCGTGTGGTCCACATAGGTCCCGTCAGCGTTTGCCGTAAACGTGCCGGTTGTCGTCAACGACCCCGTGACGATCGCGCTCGGGCAACCCGCACCGACCGTCGAGAGGTCCAGACTGCCACTCACCTTCACGCAGGATGAGCCGATATTCCAGGTTCCGACCACGCTGCCGCCGCACTGGCTCGAGCTGGGGCAACTCGGACCCACGGCTCCCGAACTCCCGCCGGTACTCATCGTCCCCGCCGCGCCGAGAGCGCCCCCCTGGTTCACCGTTCCGCCGCTGCCCGGGGTGCCAGCGCTGCCCGTTGGGGTGATCGAGCTCGAGCTGCAGGCCGCGAAAACTAGCCCCAATACCCCAGCCATGGCCCAAGCGACACGACGCATCATCGGCGAGCGGTGTCCGTTCGGCGAAGCGCTTGCGATCACGAAAAGTACATCCATTCAGTGGTGCTCGGAGGGCTGCGGTGTGCAGCCAGCGAAGCGCTCACTCGTACTGACGCCGCGCGACCGGTATTGTACGAATTTTTCCGGGAACTCGATTCGGACGAACCCAACGACTCATTCCGTTCGGTTGGCGCGTGCGCATCGTTGCCCTATTTTGCCCCGACCATCGAATTGCCGAACTCGCGTGAGAATCCTAAACGGATTCGATTCCGAGCCGACATTGGTAGCACTGAGTTGATTGTCTGCGACGGATCACCATCCGGTCGTGTGTCAGCTCGCAAAGTCTGATCCCTGAGGCGCACGCTCGCAGCCATCCGCGGGCTTCAGGTCAGACACCCGGGAGAGGACGACGAATGAGAATGCTCAGCTGCGCGTGCTTGGTCTCGCTGGCTGCTGCTCTTGGATGCAGCAGCACAGCGGATAGCCCCGCCGCGTCCGATGCTTTTGGTGGCGCCAGCAGTGCGGGCAATCCAAGCTCCGGAGCCGGATCGAACCCGATTGGTGGTGGCTCGAGCAGCGGAGGCTCGGCCTCGGGCACCGCTTGCACTTCGCTGTCACCGCTCCAGCGTAGGTTGTGGCGGCTGTCCGTCGAGCAGTACCAAGCAGCGGTCAAAGATCTCTTGAAGTTGCCGAAAGCGCCGCTGCTCTCGAACCGTGGCGGTGAAGCGCAGTGGGCCTTCTTCAGTGATGTATCGCTGGGCGTGGACGACACCTTCGAATACGCGCTGTACCAGGTGGTTGAAGGCCTTTTGCCCACGATTCCCGCGTCGGTGACCGCTTGCAGCTCGGGCGAAGCCGCGACGGCCTGCGCCACGCGCATCGCGAAGGATTTGGGAAGCCGCGCGTTTCGTCGCCCGCTCACCGATGACGAGCTTGCGGCCCTGGTGACGAACACGGCGCAGCCGGCGTCGGGCAGCAACGCCGCGGTCGCCAATGCTCCCTTCGTAGCGTCTGGCTCCGATACTCAGGCTGGCATCAAACTAATGATCGAGGCGATCCTCTTGTCGCCTTCGTTCATCTACCGGACCGAGCTCGGTCCGAGCACCCTCACACCGGACGCAACCGGGAACTACCCGGCCACCACGCTCACGCCGTACGAAGTGGCGACTCAGCTCGCCTTCACTTTCCTCGGGTCCATCCCCGATCAAGCGCTCGAAGCCGCAGCGGCCGATCCGGGGCCGAATGGGCTCGGTTCGGCGAGTGGCATCTCCAGTCAGGTCGACCGCCTGCTGAAGCTACCCGCCGTGCAACAGAATCTCACGACCATCGTTGCGGGTTGGTTCAACATCGGGCAGCTGTTCCTGAAGACTCACGACACCTCATTTTTGGCCAGCCTCTCCGCAGCAGATCAAATGGATCAAACGGGGGTGCAGAATGACTTGTACAGCGCGGCGCAGCAGTTGATTAGCGATGTACTTTGGACCAAGTCTGGGCGAGTCACCGATCTGCTTGCTACTCCCAAGGGTTACTTCAACTCGCGTCTAGCTGCGCTGTTTCCGGGGGTCTCGTTCCCGAACGGCCCGCCCACTTCGCTCACGATGTTCGTCGAAGGCACCTGGCCCGACGTGCAACAGCGCGTGGGCTTGCTGACCGATCCAAGCTACCTTTGGGCGCAGTCGGATCCGGCCGCCAACTCCATCGTCAAACGCGGGAAGGCCATTCACGACGACATCATCTGCGAGGATCCCTTGCCGCCGCCGGTGGATCTCAGCACCCCGAGTGCTCAAGCCGTCATCGCCATGGGCGACAGCGAAGTGACGAAGTCCGACGCGCGCATGTCGACTCAGCCGTGCCAGAGCTGTCATCGGCAAATGGATCCCTACTCACGGATCATGCAGCACTTTGGTCCAATCGGGAACTACCGGGAGAAGGATGAAGCGGACCGCGCCATCGATACTTCGGTGACGTTCGCTGCGCCTTCGCTGCTGGCACCGCAAAAGGTCGAAGGCCCGACGCAACTCGCGCAGGCTCTGATCGGGAGCGGCCATATCAGTGGTTGTGCGGTTCAGAAAATGACCAGCTACTTGATCGGTACCATGATCCAGAAATACGACACCTGCGAGGTAGACAGCATTCGATCGGAATTCCAAAAGACCGACGGCACTCTGGCATCGCTGTTCAAGACCGTAGTCGTGGCGGATTTCGTTCGCGCAAGGGCCGGAGGTGCCCAGTGAGTGGGTACCAGGTTTCTCGTCGCGCGTTGCTGCGAGCCGCAGGCGGTTCGGCGGCCTTGCTCCTGCCACTACTCCGCAACATCGAAGCTCGTGCGGAAGGCGCGAAGGCTCCCCTGCGTTTACTGGTGATTCATCACCCGCTCGGGACCGCCCCGGGTGGGGTCAATTGGGTGCCGCAGGGCGTGAGCGGCACTACGACCAGCTTTACCTTGCCGAGCGAAAGCGCCCCGTTCGCCGCGCTGCAAAGCCAAATGGTGATGATTGACGGGCTCAACCTGATCACCGCGAGCAAGATGTCTGGTGGAAACGGCGGCGGACAGAACACTCACGAGGGGGGCATGGTCGCCATGATGACCGGCGTGCCGACTCTAGGCGTGCACGGCCAGCAGGATCACTGCGCAGGAGGGCCGTCGATCGATCAGCTCTTGCTCGCGCAATCGACCACCTTGGGCGGAACCGGCGCGCCGATGGATCAACGGACGCCCTTCGGTCACCTCGCATTGGCGGCCGACATCCGCTCGGATCGCGACGAGATCGCGCCCCGTATTCTCTCGTACAAGACGCCCGTAACCGCCAGCGACATCAGCTTGGCTCGTCAGCCCATCTACCCGGAGACCCAACCGCTGAATACTTACAGTCGGTTGTTCGGCAAGGTGACGGGCATGGATAGCACCGCGCTCTTGGCTCAGAAGCTCAGCGTGCTGGATTTCATGCGCGGTGATCTGGCGCGCCTGAACAAGCTGATCCCCGCGAGCGAGAAAGATCGCTTGGCGGCGCACACGGTCGCCATCCAAAGTCTCGAAGCGAGCCTGCGCCAATCGTACGGGGGCGGCTCGACCAGCCCGCAGTGCACCACGCCCGCCATGCCGCCCAGTTATGCGACGGTGGGTGAGACGGGCAACGGTAAAATCGGCGGTATTTCGAGCTCCTCCAGCAACCTGAGTGGCGTCGACTACTACCCTGAGCTCGCGAACTGCACTCCCAGCGCCGCGAGTAGCTGCTACGCGCACCAAGACGTGGCGCTAAACCAGCTACGCATGATCAAGGCAGCATTTGCCTGCGACTACGTCCGCGTTGCCACCTTCATGTACTCGGCGGGCACCAATTGGGTGGTATTCCCGTCTACGTTTGGCGGCGCCACGATCAGCCAGGCCGCCTTGGGCAACAACGGGAAATCCACGCCGCATCATCCGCCGAGCCACACCGACGACGCGCCGACCCACGCTTGGTTGAATCAGATCAACAAGTTTTACTCGCAGATGACTGCAGACGCGCTGAAAGAATTTGCCACGACGCCCGACGTCGACGGCAACATGTTGCTAGACAATACGATCGTCGTCTACTTGACGGAGGTTGCGCGTGCCTGGGACCACAACCAACAAAACATGCCGCTGATCGTATTCGGTGGCAAAAATACCGGGCTCAAAGGCGGAACCTTCCTCAAGGTCACGGGCGGACATCTGTCCGGGCAAACAGGCGGCAGTAGCAATCGTCCATTCAACGATCTGTGGCTAGCGCTCGCGCCAAAGTTCGGCGTGACGCTCCCCAGTCTGGGTGCGGCATCGCAATGGTCGGGCCCGCTGTCGGGGATCTTTGCGTAAGCGGTAGTCGCCTCTCCGCTGCTCGAGGAACCTCTGCGCCGAGCTCGGTCGCGAACCGTTAGGCGGTCTGCGTGCTTCGAGGTGCAGTGAGGTACTCACGATCGCCCACTCTCCCTGGTCCGACCACGTTCCGCAACTAGGCGTCCCTCGCAGCGCCTCAGCGAGTCAAGACAGGAGCTCCGCCAAGGCGGGGCGAACGACTTCACTCATGATCTGCTTGCGCAGAGCTTGCTTCCTGCGTTCGCTCAAGATGCCGTGCGCCTCCAGCCGCTGCTCGTGAATGCTTTCGAGTGGGGCAGCGCCCTCGAACCGTTCAATCGTTTGCTCGAACGTCGCGCGCAACGCTGCTTGCAACGGAGCGCCGCCGACCTGCACGGCCCAACGCACGAAGCGCCAGGCGAGCTCGGCGTGGCGCGCTTCGTCGTCGTGAATGCGCAGTTGCACCGCGCGCACGGCTTCGTCTTGCGCGAGCTCAGCAGCGGCTTGCGCCTCGAGGGCGGCGATCGTCTCGCCCACGCAGCCTTCCTCGACCGTGCCCAGGGCGACGCTCTGCAAGTCCCAGCCGGTCAAGGCGCGATCGTCGACGGGCAGCGGCCCCGGACCGATGCTTTGGCCGGCGTAAATAGAGGCCAGGGAAAAGCAGAGCTCGGCATGCTTGATCTCGTCGAGGGCAGCGCGGTGTGCGTCTTCGAGCAACGAAGGCGGTGCTCCGACGGCCAGTAGTTGCAGCGAGAAGCGACTGAAAGCAGCGACGGAAGCGTGCTCCATCTGCGCCGCGCGCGTCCAATGCTGCGCAATCGCGCGGCGCGCGGCATCGGGCAGCGCGTCGCAGCGCGATTTGAGATCGCGCCAATCGTCGCGTGTTGGCAGCGCCTGCGCGCTCACGCCTCGAGCTCCAGCAAGTCTGCCACGACCCAATCGCAGCGCTGCGTGAGCGCGGAAACGATTGCCGCGCCGTCGACCAGCAACGGGCGCCCTTCACAACCGATGCTGGCGATGACGTAGCAGCACGTGCCGGCCTTCTCTGGCTCGTGGCTGGGATTTGCAGCGAATGGGCCTTGAATGCTGTCCTCACCGCCGCACAGGCACGAACCAGAGCCATAAGACTCTCCGAGCTTGCTCGGCGCCTCATTCGGGGGCACGCACTCGCTGCCATCGTCTGGCGTATAGCAGAGTGCGTCGGCGCAGCATTGCCCGAAATAGCCACCGTCGTGCTCCGGGCCGGTGCAGCCGAGCGCGCTCACCGGATAGGGCGTGAGTTGCTGACTGCTGCCACCCCCCGTGCCCGCTCCTCCTGTACTGGTCGGTGCGGTGCCGGATGCACCCGCGGTGCTCGTTCCAGATCCAGAGTGCCCGGCGCTTGGCGAACCGGCGGACGAAGCACCAGCGGCGGCGTCTCCCGCGGAGCTGCCCCCACAGGCAGGAATCGAGAGTAGGGCTAGGGCTGCGCCTGAGCCGAGCGCCTGTTCGAGTCTCAGCCTAAATGCTTTCATTCCGGTAAATGTAGCAAATGGCGAGCCAGCGCCAAACCCCGGCTGATGCTTGAACTAGCGGCCTTTCCAAGCTGACTTGCGCCAAACTGTGCCCCGACCGCGCCACCTGGATCACGGTTGCGGCGGGCCCGGCTGATCACAGCTTCGGAATGCGCAAGGTCTTGCTGATCATCGCGCTGCCGTGCGCCACATACAACAGCGCCAAGGGGTGCAGCGAGATCGGGCCGAGCTGCCAAGCCGAGAGCGGCAGCGCATCACCGCGGTAACCCAATGCGAAAAGCACGGCGAATAGCGCGACGAGTAGCAGACTGCTCGGGATCGGGATGCCTTCGAAGTAGCGGACCTTACCGGTGGCGGTTGAAAGGCTAGCCGCAGTCACGTTGTAGCGGGCGAGACGGCTGATGCCGCAGGCGACGAAGTAGGTCAAGCACAGCGCGTCACCCTCGCCGCGCAGCCCGAAAGCGAAGGCCATCGCCGCAGGCCCGACACCGAACGATACGACATCGGCCAGTGAATCCAACTCCTGACCCAAGGGTGATGCCTCGTTGCGCAATCGCGCTACTCGGCCATCCAAGATGTCCATCGCCAGCGCGACGGGCAACAGCGCCGCGCCGATCCAGAAGAAGCGCGCCTGTTCACCGGCGCAGAAGCGCATGAAAGCGAGGATCGCGCCCGAGCCCGCCAAACCGTTGCCCAAGGTGAAAAAGTCTGCCGCGCGAAAGTCGCGCAACATGGAAAAGTGACGGCGGGGCTCGGAGGGCATCGCCGGGCACTTCAACGCGGCGCCGCCGCCCGCGCAAGCCTGCAAACATGTCGCACCACGGCTGCCGCTGATCGAGAGGCATTTTTCGTATGGAGCGGCGGTGCTGCGTGGAGCTCGACTGCGCGCCAGGCGCCACCGGTTTCGTCTCTTCGTCAGGCCGAGGCGACTTTGCGTTTCGACGCAGCGAGCTTCGAGACTCTCTGTTTCCGATTGGAATCGTTTCGAATCACATCGAGTCTTTTGCTGTCGAACAAGCCTGGCTGTTGCCATAGTCGTTCGAGCGACTCGTAGTCATTTCTTCTTACGACGCCGTGGTGCCGAGTTTGTCGCGGTTTTCTTGCCATCCCGCATCGACGCGAACGCGCACTCGAGCTCGCGATGAGTTATCGTGCGCGGGCGATGTTCAGCGCTGAAGGGTTCAGCGCGCCTAGCGATCCGCTCGTCGGGCAGATCGTTCAGGAGCGCTATCGGATCGTGCACGCCATTGGCAAAGGCGCCATGGGGGTCGTGTACGAAGCGCAGCACCTGCTGATCGGTCGCAAAGTTGCGTTGAAAACCATGGCCACGCACGCGGTTACCCCCGCGGGCGTGCAACGCTTTCGGAGAGAAGCCCAAGCCGCGGCAGCAGTTGGAAATTCACACGTCGTCGACGTGCTCGACATGGGTCGGCTGGACAACGGCTCATTCTTCATCGTGATGGAACACTTGGATGGGGTCGATCTCGGCTTCGCCGTCGCGCTCGAACAGCGCTTCTCCGTCGGGCGAGCCATCCACGTGCTGAGCCAGCTCTGTGACGCGCTGTCCGCGATTCACGCGGCCGGGATCATCCATCGTGACCTCAAGCCCGAGAATATTTTCCTCACGACTCGCGACGGCGCCGCAGACTTCGTCAAGGTTCTCGACTTCGGCGTCTGCAAGTTCAACGACGCAGACGGCACCCGGCTGACCGCGACTGGCGACGCCATTGGTACGCCGCTGTTCATGGCTCCCGAGCAAGTGGAGGGGCGATCCGATTGCGATCATCGCGCCGACATCTACGCCCTCGGTGCGATCTTGTATTTCGTTTTGACCGGGCGCGCCCCGTTCGATGCGCCGAACATGCCCGCGCTCTTTCTGCGAATCTGCCATGAGCCCGCGCCGAGCCTCGCCAGCACAGACAGCGATTTGTCATTCGAGCTCGACGCCATCGTGCAGCGTGCGTTGAGCAAGGATCCGAACGCGCGTTTCAGTTCTTGTGCTGCGTTCAAATCTGCCTTGCGCTCGCTACAGACGACCTCGGACGAGATCGCGGCCACGCTTCCGGGCGCTGTGGATGCTTCGCGTGTCACCGAGTATGCCTGGGGCAATGCCGGTGGTGACGGTTCGACCTCGCTGATTCGAACGCAACCTCGGCGACGCCCGCGCTGGCTGGGCGCCGCAATTGGCGTCAGCGCGCTTGCCGTCTCGGTCTCCGCGGGGGCCTATCTCGTGCGCGCACACGAAGCGGGTGCACCGCCAAGGGAAACCAGTGTCAACCTGTCGTCGAGCAAGGCCGCGGCGGGGCCTCCGGAGGCGCCGTCCGGAAGCCAGCCTGTGCCAGCCGTCGGCTTGGTCATCGCCGCTTCCGAGCGTGACGCTCCAAAGGACCTCGCAAAGAACAAGACCCCCGCTCCGTCTAGCTCGCCGCAACCGCGAGTCCCCAAGGAACAATTGGCGGCTCCGTCGGCTGTCTTGCCCACGGTCTCCGCTGAGCCCGCTACGGCACCGGCTCCGCCGCCGGAGGACAAGACCTCGACTGATTCCACCACGGTCAACTCGTCCGCCGCAGCCCTGCACCTGACGAAAGGACTGAAGGGTGGCTTGTAAGCTCTCTGGTGCTCGCTTGTTGCGCGTGCTCGCATGCGTATTGGCAGCGATCCTGGTAGTCGGCACGACGCGTCTTGCGCGCGCCGAAGGGCCCGAGCCGGACCAAGCGATCCCGAGCGTGGTGCCGGCCCCAACGGCATCCGAGACGACGGGCAGCGTGCCAGACGAGCCCCTCGCCCGCGCGAGAGCAGTGGTGGCGACGGCGGCGCGTCTATTCGAGGCGGGCCAATACGCGGCCGCGCTCGCCGAGTACTCGCGGGCGTATCAGATCTTGCAAGGGCATCCCCGGCAGTACTGGGTGCTGCACAATTTGGCTGCCTGCAACGAACGCTTGTTTCGCTACGATGTCGCGGTCGAGCTGTACGAAGAGTACCTGCGCCGCGCGCCCGCGACCGAAGATGATCGCAAGGAGGTCAGCGCTGTCCTGAGCACCTTGCGCACGCTGCTGGCAACTCTCGTCGTCGAGTCATCCGTCGCGGGCGAAGTCTGGTTGGACGATCGGCTTCTCGGCACCGCACCCGGCAAATGGCGCGTCCCCGCCGGGCGCCACATCGTCGAAGTTCGCGCCGATCGCTATGAATCGCAGCGGCGGGAGGTCCTGCTCAGCGCAGGTCAAACCGAGGTCGATCGCTTTCAGCTCCAGCGCTTGTCCACGTACCAGGGGCCGCCCCCGACCTACTTTTGGGTCGCCGTGGGGCTCACCGGCGCGGCGACGATAGCGGGCGCGACCACTGGTGCCATGGCGCTGGAGGCGCGAAGGGACGGCCAAGCCCAGGCCGCGCTGCACGTGGACACGCAACCGGAGGCTGAGCGAACGCGGCACTTGGCCTTGGCATCGGATATCGGGTTTGGCGCAGCCATCCTCTTCGGCGCGACCGCGACCGTGCTGTACTTCGTCACTGATTGGCCCAAGGCGGGAACGACCAAGGATCACAGCCGTGAACCCGTCGCGCAGCGCTCCCTCGGAGTTGCGCTCGTGGCTCCCGGCGGCTTCGGCGCATCCCTGCTGGGGAAGTTCTAAATGCGCAATCAGCTCAGCCGATCGTGCGGGCTGCTCGTCCTCGTTTTGCCATTGCCGAGCTGCAGTTTGATGGGCCTCGACGACTTCGGAGCATCGCCGTGCGCCAACGACAGCGATTGCGCGAATGCAAAGGCAGAGCTGTGGGCGCCCGCGTGTGGTGATGCGATTTGCCGAGAAGGCTTGTGCGAGTGGCAAGAGGGTAAAGAGATCTGCGACGGCAAGGACAACGATTGCGACGGCCTGATTGATGAAGGCCTATTCTCAGCCGAACAAACGAACAGTTCTGCCCCCGTCGAGCCAGTAGACATCGCCTATGTCTCGTCGCTCGATCGCGATCAAACCTTCGTGGCAGTAGCCGGACCGAATGGGCCGAGTGAGGGATATGCGCTTCCGAGCTTGTCGAGGAACGAGCTTCAGTACGTTTCTGCGGCTGAGTTGCCGGGTTGCCCGGTGCCGAGTCACGATACGCCGCTCGGCGCGCTCGGGACGTGCAATTTTGCAGAGGTCGCATTGGCCGCAGATGCGGGCCACCTAGTCGTTGCCAGCATCAACACGTGGGGTTGCGCGTCGGGCCAAGTTCGGGTTGGACTGAGCCGCATCAGCGACGCGCCGTTCGATGTGTGGCTGGGCAAGACCAAAGGCGTGCATAGCCAAGATGAATGCAACATCCGGTTTGGCGTGGATGTCGACGATGCGGGCTGCAGCGGTACGTCTAATCCCGTGAACGGTGACGGAATGCCTGCGCTCGGAGCGACTCGTCCGGCCGTGGCCTCGCTCGATACACAGGTCGGCGGTGTGGGTGCGCTAGTGCTTTGGTTGGCCGCGCCCGCGAGCCCGAGTTCGACCGACGCCCGCAGCGACTCGATTCCGGTCAAAGCGTTGGGCCTCACGGTTTCCAAGGAAACGCCCGAGTGGCTCAACGGCATGGGGGGAGGATCGCCCATAGAATTGGGCCGTTCGACGAGCCTTTCCGCCCCGGCCGTGCTTGCACTGAAGTCGGCTGCGGGAGGAGGAAAATACCTAGTCGCGTTTCCGGCGAAGCAAGGCCCCCAATTCGGAGTTCAACTGCTGACCGTGCGCACCGACGGAGTGGCTTTGCAGCAACCCGACTCGTCCGAATTCATTGCTGATGGCCCTGCCGACCAAGTGTCGCTATCGCTCGGAAATACGGGGCGTGATGAGGTGGGAGTTGCTTGGTACTCTGGCACTGCGTCTGACGTGCTCCTACGCTTCACGGTTGTTTCGACCTCTGGCGCGCCGCTCGGTGGTATCGTGAGCATACCCACTTCTGCTCCGTTGTTTGCGCCACAACTCTTGTATCGGAGCGAAGGGTTCGCGGAGAAGCAACCGGGCGGATGGTTTCTGTCGTGGCTCGCTGCCAGCGATAACGCGCAGAAATTTCACATCGCACGCGTGCATGACGATGAGGGAAACCTCCAATTCTTGGGTCAGTCGTCGCGTCAGCTCGCCAACATTCCGCTGCTGTACCCGGCCGAAGACGACCATTGGGGCGTGGCCTATGCGTCAATTCACCCCGCGAGCGAAAGCCAATCCGAAACAAATCCTCCTTGGTGTCAGTGACAGGGGTTGAAATGGCGAACTCGAGGCGAGTGACTTACAAAGGCTCCGTGACTTGGATCTCGGCAATCAATGGAGCGGTCAGCGCGATCAATAGGCCCGCTTGGGCGCTGCTGCTCGTGAGCGCGCTCGGCTGCGCGCTGAGTTGCGCGGACAGCGACTCCACTCGTCCTGACGGTTCCGCGGGCGGAATGTCTTCGGCCGGACAGTCCGGTGCGCCGACAGTCGGCGAGGGCGGCGCGGCCTCGGCCGGAGAAAGTGGGATCCCAGGACACGCGGCGGGGGAGGGCGGAACGGGCAACACCGGTGCCACGAACACTGGCGGCAACGCGGGAGCGCCGCCGATTCGACCTGAGCACTGCGAGGCCAATAGCGACTGCGATGACGGCTTGTTTTGCAATGGCGTCGAGTTGTGTCTGACCCTGCCGGGCGAGGAATTCAAAGTGTGCATGGGCCGTGAACACGGGCCGTGCGCTAAGGACTATTGCAACGAAATCGACAAGTGCGACTGCAACCATTCCGATGAGGACGGTGACAACGCCAAAGTCGAAGGGTGCGCCATGCCTGGCGACTCGATTGATTGCGATGACAATGATCGCACCCGCGCCCCGGGCAAACCGGAGGAGTGCGGCAACGACAAGCTGCACGACGAAGACTGCGACGACACCACCTTCGGCAACAAAGATACCGATGGAGATCAAGTTGTCGATCAGGATTGCGCGAACGAATTGGACTACCAGCCGTTGTTCTTTCGGCCATCGAAGCCGCTGACCTCGCACGGCACCGACTGCGACGACCGCGATCGGCTCACGAATCCCGACGCCGAAGAAATCTGTGACCGCCGTGACAACAATTGCAACGGCCAGATTGACGAGGTCGCAGAGGGCAAGGGGACGGTCTATTACGAAGATCTGGACGACGATCACTGGGGCAACGACGAGAAGACACAACGGTCGCTGTGCGGCTTCCCCCCACCGGGCTACGCGATACAAGGCCACGACTGTAACGACCAAGATCGCTGGGTCCATCCGGACCAACAAGAGACCTGCAACGGTGTCGACGACGACTGCGACCTGGATGGGAAGATCGACCAACCCGATAAGCCAGGAAACTTGATGTCTGGTGAGCCCTATGACGGTGGCAAGACCAAATTCGAGTGCACCGGGGTCGACGGTTGGAAAGTCAAACAGTGCCCGTCCGACCTCCTGGACTGCAATGGGAAATACCTCGATGCTTGTGAGACAATCGGCACTACGCTTTGCAATTGTCACGGTTGCGGGACAACTTGCGCGTTCTCGTGCGGCGACACGACTTGTGAGGAGATAGTGCGGCTCAGCACCGGCAATAGGCACACCTGTGCGATCATTCAGGCGACAGGGAGCAGTTCTGGCGGAACAATCGCGTGCTGGGGCCGCAACAATTTCGGTCAGCTCGGCAATGAGAGCACGAAGGATTCGCTGCGGGCGGTCAAGGTCCCCGGGTTGACGAACGTCACTTCCATCGCGGCAGGAGATCGGCACACCTGCGCCATCGCTTCAGACGAAAGGCTTTTTTGCTGGGGCGAGAATAGAGTTGGCCAGTTGGGGGCCGCACTGGCCGACCGTTTCGTGTCGTATCCCGTGGAAGTCTCTCCGCCGACATTCCTGCACAAAGCCAAAGGGGTTGGCGCTGGTCGATATCATACTTGTGCAATCTTCGACGAGGGCGGACTCGCCTGTTGGGGGCAAGGAGACCTGGGTCAACTCGGCAACGACGATACGGAGAACGTGGACTTCCCGGTCCCAGTAGAGCGCGTCGTCGACGGTGAGGCGACATACATCAGTGACGCGTCGCAGGTCGTGGCCGGCTACTATCACAGTTGCTCACTCTCTGCTGGTCGGGTCGAGTGCTGGGGAGACAATTCGAATCAACAGCTCGGGATCGACCCTGAAACATTGGATTCGTCGAGTGTAGCACTGCTCGTCCCTGGGCTCGGAGGTCACGTGGAGCAGATCTCTGCGTCGGCCTATCACACTTGCGCGCTAGCAGACGAGAACGTCTATTGCTGGGGCAGCAACAGTGATCACGAGCTTGCTCTCGCGCTCGGGGATTCGGGGCCCCCCACGAAGATTTCGTTGTTGGTCCCCGCGCAGGCGATTGCGACGGGCTCGTACTTCGGGTGCGCACTCGGTAACGACAAAAAAGTTTACTGCTGGGGCAGTAACGACTCCGGTGAGCTCGGGCCTGAGCACAATCCTACGAGCGTACAACCCACGCCCATTCCCCTCGAGGGCGTAAAGGGCATCTTCGCGGGTCTCGGACAGCATGTTTGTGCGATAACAGAGAGCGCCGGGACCTGGTGTTGGGGCAACAACGACTTCGGACAACTGGGCAACGGCAAGGCTTCGAGTTTGCCGCAAGCTAGTGCGTCACGCGTCTTGGCGTTGAGTCGTAGTCAATCATGCGCTCCCGAAAATTAGTGTCATGGACTCTGGTGTAGTCAACTATTTGTCGATAAGAGGTAAATTGTCATGCCAAACTTCGATCCGATACAAGTGGTCCTGACCACGGCGAACGGTGCTCTGGTCGTTACGGACGTGACCCTCAGCTGGAAGGGCTCTGAGGACTTCGTGCTCGATGGGTCGCCGCTGGGAGTTGCTGGTCTCAACCCCAAGCAGCCTTTTTCGTTGGAACTCGCGCCGTTCGACCCGAGCTCGAAATATCGCGTGGCGAAACTCAAGTTCAAGCCTGAATACATCGGTACGGGCAATTGGCACGTCAAAGCGTTCAACCCGTGTGCAATGCTCGTCCAAAAGATACGAGTTACCGACGTCGGTCCGAAAGACCTAGTAATGAACTTCTCCTGTACGGAGCATCCGCTTCAGGTCAATGGCTTTCTCGCCAACGTTGCTTTGGCCGGAGCGCAAGCCGTCGCCTCGGCCGCAAATACTACTGTCCAGTTCCTCAAGAATACCTTTGGCGAACCAGAGGAAGGACATGAACTGCAGGCACCGCCGTCGCAGGAGGCTTCCACCTCACCACGCTGAGCATTCCTTTGGGCGGCTCTGGGCTGCGCTGCGCCTCCGGAGTACCGCTGCTGGTGATCCCGCCCCCGCCCGCTTTGTGATAATTGTCGGCGGTATGGGTTGCCTGGAAAGCGGCGAGCAGCGTTGCATCCTTGCGTCGGATCACCTGATCGGCAGGGAAGCGGGCGCGGCGCTGCGGCTGGATGACGACTCGGTGTCTTGGCGCCATGCGAGCCTGCGCTGGACTGGTCAGGCGTGGGAATTGCAAGATCTCGGTAGCCGGAATGGGACTTTTCTCGATGGGCATCGGATCGCCTCCGGTGCCCGCGTATTGCTGCGCATGGGGTGTCAGCTTCGTTTCGGCGATGACGAACAGCTTTGGCGCTTGGTCGATGTGGATCCGCCGAGTACGGCGCTCGTGGATCTGGCGACCGGTGAGCGAATCTTTGCCTTGGATGAGTTGCTTGCCGTGCCGCAGCAGGGCGAACCCGAGTTGTTCATCTCGAAGCAAGCGAGCGGCGCGTGGATTGCCGAGTTTGGGGCTCGAGTGTGGGAGCCTCAGGCATCCGAGGTGTTGACGATCGGGGCGCGTCAGTACCGCTTCGAGCCGGGGGCGCCGGTCTACGCGACCACGACCGGACGAGGGCAGCAACTGACTCCATCGGAGCTGGCACTTCAGTTCTCGGTGAGTCGAAATGAGGAATACGTCGAGGTCAAGATCGTGCACGGTGAGCGGAGCATCGAGCTTCGCCCGCGTGCGCACAGCTATGTGCTTCTGACGCTCGCGCGGCTGCGCGTGAGGGATCAAAGTGACGAATCACTCGAGCCTTCGAACCAAGGTTGGGTCTACCAGGATCAGCTGCTCAAGATGCTGGCCACCACGCCGGAACAACTCGCCGTGGACATCTATCGCGCGCGTAAGCAGTTCAGTGAGGCAGGGGTCGTCGAGGCCGCGCAGATCGTGGAACGACGCGGCACGAGCCATGAGCTGCGGATCGGCGTGCCCAAGCTGGCCATTACCGTCGCTTAGGGATGCCGGTCGCTAGCGGGATTTAGCCAGAATTTGGCCATTTCCGGTGAGCGCCCAAAGGTCGCTCGTGGTGCCCCACAGCGCGTTGATGGTCGTCGGGCCGCCCACCGCCGAATACGACCATTGAGCGCCGTCCCAGTGCAGCACGCGCGAGAGGTAGATCCAAACATCTCGTTCATTGTCGGCCCAGCCGGCCTCGACGGAGCTGTAATTCAGGGAGACGTTGGGCGGCGCGATCTTCGGTTCGAGGTTGTCGCTCATGCCGATGCCGTCCCAGTGCCCGAGTTCAGGGCGCGTGCCACCCGCCTTGTAAGCGCTCCAGCCAACGTTCCCTCCGATCCACACGAGCTGAGCGTTGCCGAAGGCAAGCTCGTAGGTCGGGGTTTCGCTGGGATGAGGCGGCAAAAGAGACCACTCGCTGCCGTCGAAGTGGATTCGGTTACTGCCGCCAACCGCAATCACATCCGCAGCATTTCTTCCCCACACGCTCGCCAGGGGACCGAAGCTCGATGCCGACCAAATGCTCCAGGAAGAACCGCCGAAGTGCAGGAAGTGTCCGTCGCTGTCTACGGCCCAAACGTCTCGGCTCGAGCTCCCCCAGACACCCTTGATGTCCGCGCTGGTCGGACTTGCGCTGACCTGCCAGCTGAGGCCGTCCCAATGTAGAAGCAGGCCGTGGGTGCCTGCGGCCCAAACATCGGCTTCGCCGCTACCCCACAAGGCAAACACTTCATCAGAACCGGGCCGTGGAACATTGGTCCACAGCTTGCCGTCCCAGTGGACGATCTCGCGCCCTGCCGCCCACACGTCAGCAGGGTGGCTGCCCCACAGACGGTTCAGCTGATGACCAGCGATCGGGCTCGATAGCCAATTCTGCCCGTCGAATTCCAGAAAGGTACCGTTGTCACCGACGAACCAGGTCGAGCCTTCGAACCCCCAAGCCGCGTTCAGGTTGAAATCAGTGAGGTGAGGACCTGCCGTCCAAGCCGTGCTGTTCCAATGCGCGATCAGCCCCTGCTCACCGACTGCCCATCCGTCGCGGCCAGAGTTCCCCCAGAGACTTCGGAAGTCTGCCGTTGATGCTTGAACGGTGACGGCGTTGGTTTGCTCGACCGTCGAATTCCAGCGTTCGAGTGTGCCCGATTGGCCAGCAACCCAGGCCTCTCGATCAGCGCGGCCCCACACGCTGCTGAGCGCGCTCTCGCTCGGCCTCGCTACGGTCGACCACGATGTTCGGTCGAAATGGTTCAGTGTCTTGTCACCCAAAACCCAAACTTCATCCGCTGAGCTCGATACCGAGCGGAACGTGTCCCAGGTCGACAACTCGATGGAGGACCAAGCGACGCCGTCGAAATGCAGGATGGCTCTGTTCCATCCCACGGCCCACACGTCGTTCGCGCTGCTGCCAGAAATGGCGGTGATGCCGCCGGCAGGGATGATCGGTTCGACGACGAGCGACCAACTCTCGCCGTCGAAATGTAAAAGGCTGGGACCGCTACCGGCTGCCCAGACGTCGTTCCGCGCGCTGCCCCAGATAGCGCGCAGTCGGCGTGTTTCGTCGATCTGAATGGCACGCCACGCAGCGCCATCCCAATGCAGGAGAGCCGTGTTGTCGTCGGGGTTCCCCGTTTCTTTGGTGCCAGCGAGATCGCCCGTGCGTTCGGCAATAATCCAAATGTCGGAAACCGAGCTCCCCCAAATCGCGATGAAGTTTGCGTTCGAGCCGCACCACTGATCGAGGCTGCAAAACACGGGTGGCGTGCGTCGCGGATCGGGGCCCGCGAGCACGGATGGCGCGCCACTGTGCCCTGCGATACTCAGTGCGCCTCCGTCGCTTTGGCTTCCCCCGACGCTGGTCCCGTTCCCGCCGCTCCGGCCTCCGTCGCTCCCCCCGCCTTTCGGGCTCGCTTCACGCCCTCCAGCAGCAAAGGTCCCGCCTACGCTGCTCGATGAATCAGCATACCGATCTCCGAGCCCGGAACGTGCTCCGCACGCGACGCAGAGCAAGACCGCAGCGAAGGCCGAAATTCGCGATCGGCAGAGCCAGGCTCGCAGTTCCCCGCGTATCACGATTCAAGGCTATCACGATCACGCGCCAGCCTCCGAGTGCGGGGCTAGGGAACGAGTTTCTGACAGATCAGCTGTGCCGAAGAGTCAGCGCTTGCTCCGGGCTGGGAGCAGCTGCCAAACCCGAGCGGGCAAACGCCCGGGCTGTTCGTTGGTGGCTGTGCACACGCGCACGTCAACGCTTGGTTCTGGCACGCGCCGTTGAGGTCAGCACATTTGTATGCAAAATCCGGCTGGCACTGGTTGCTCTCCACGTGGCTTCCGGTGGGGCACGCGCCGCCATCCGGCGCCGAGAACACGCCGCCGATGGTGCGATATGCAACACAGGCCTGCGTCGCCGTGCACGCTGTGCCGTTGCAATCGTGGGTCGCGCTACTGCTAGAGCCGCCGGTCCCGCCCGAGCCGCTATTGGTCCCGCCGCTATTGGTCCCGCCGCTGCCGCTCGCGCGGCCGGCACTGGCGTTGCCGCCGACAGCGGTCGACAATCCTGCTCCGCCGTCCGAGCGGGACAGAGTGGTCTCGCCACCGCAACCCAGCACGAGCGCGGTACACGCTGCGAGCAGCCAAGCGCTGTAAGTCATGTACGTATAGGAGCAAAAGCCGGGCCAATAAACGCCTGCGTTTTCCCCTAATTCGTACGATCGCGAGTTGGCACAATGGCACAATCTCGGCACAGTAGGCGCCAGAGCGCTCAATCTTTGGCGCGCGAGTCGGGAGATCCTAGCTAAGATCGCACATGCCCGATTTCCTCGAAGCGCACCGTCGCGTGCTTTGCCGAGTGTTGATCGCCTGCGGCGTGTTCACTTTTGGTTGTGCGAGCAGCGATCCAGCGGTGCAGGGCTCGGCTGGGGGAAGCGCGGGCGTTAGCGAACCAAGCGGTGGTGCTGGCATTTCGTCCGGAGGTGCGGGGGCGGGCCCTCAGGTGGGAGCTAGCGGAGGGCCGAGCCAAGCCGGAGGCACTGCCGGTGCGATTGCCGCTGGCGAAGCGGGCCAACCGAGTGGAGGCGGGGCAGGAGTCGGGCAGGGTGGAAATCCAAGCTCAGGCAACGGCGGGGCCGGGGCCAGCGGCGCCTTTTGGAAGCCGAGCGCCGGGGTCACTTGGCAGTGGCAACTGACGGAGACCATCGACCAGACGGTAAACGTTAGTGTGTACGATATCGACGGCTTCGACAGCGACGCCAGTTTAGTGAAAGAGTTGCACGATCAGGGGCGCAAGGTGATCTGCTACCTGAGCGTCGGCAGCTACGAAGATTGGCGCCCAGACGCCAAGAGCTTTCCTGCGGCGGTGCTCGGCAACGAGTACCCGGGTTGGCCGGGCGAGCGCTTCGTCGACATTCGCGCCAAAGCGCTGCGCGACATCATCGCGGCGCGCTTCGATCTCTGTAAGCAGAAGGGCTTCGACGGCATCGAGCCCGACAACATGGACGTGTACGGTTCGAATTCGGGTTTTCCGCTGACCGAAAAAGATGGCGTCGATTACGCGAACTGGCTCTCCGGCGAAGCCCACGCTCGCGGTTTGAACATCGGGCAAAAGAACGCCGCAGAGCTCGCAAAACAGATCCAATCGGCGTTCGATTGGGTGCTCACCGAGGATTGCTACGATCAGGGTTGGTGCGCGGAGGTATCCGTGTACCTCGAGCACGACAAGCCCGTGTTCATGAGTGAGTACACGGACACCGGCGTCGACTTCAACGCCGCGTGCAATTGGAGCAAGCCCAAGAAATACAGCCCGATCCTCAAAGGCAGGGATCTCGATGCCCCGGTGCAGTTCTGCCCCTGACCGGGGGAGGGGGCAGGTCGTTGCGAGCGACTAGTGAACGGCGGGCAGCGGATGATCGAGCGCCCGGCGCACTTCCGAAACCAAGGCCTCGCGCGTGATTGGTTTGGAAAGCACGGCCCTCACGTTCGGGTTTCGTAACTCCACGCTCGAATGCCCGCTGAGCACCAAGATGGGCAGTCGGATCCCGAGCTGCCAGACGCGCTCGATCACTTGTTCGCCCGACAAGCCGGGCATCGAGCGATCGATCAGCACGGCATCTATTCGCGCTTTGCGCTCCAACGCAGCGAGTGCCTGCGCCCCGTCTTCACATTCGATGACGCGGAAGCCGCTTCGCTCGAGCATTCCGCGCAGCACTCGGCGCACCGGTAATTCGTCGTCGACCACCAAAATAGTCTCGGTACCGACGGGCACCGGCCGCGGTTCCGGGGCGGGCGGAGCCGAGCGCTGAGTAGGGGCGCCTGGTAGCTCAATCTCGAAGCGGGTGCCATCGCCGAGCCGAGTGCTGCAGCGAATGGTGCCTCCGTGATCAGTGACGATGGCGTACGCGCTGGACAGCCCGAGGCCCGTGCCGCGGCCCATTTCCTTGGTCGTGAAAAACGGCTCGAACATCCGCGCGCGTACGCTCTCCGTCATCCCCGCACCGTTGTCCGTGATGCTCACGCAGACTCTTCCGGCAGTAGGTACGGAGAACTCCACGCGCAAACTGGGTTGCTCGCGTTCGCTCTCCAAGAGCGCGTCGCGCGCGTTCAGGACCACATTCAGCAGCACTTGCTCGATTTGGCCGGAATTGCCTAGCACGGCTGGGATCTCCGCAGGCACGAGCTCAATCTGCACCCTCGGATCGAACGTCGAACGGCTCATGTCCACGATTCGTCGTGCGGCGTGCACCAAATCGAACGAGTTGCGAGTGGCGTTGTCTTGTGGGCGCGCGAAGAGCATCAGCTGCCGCACCATCTCGGCGGCTCGCATCGAGGCGTGTTCGATGTCCGCCAGGCGCTCCGCGACAGGCCCTGCGGTGAGCTCGCGGCACTCGGCCACGTTCGGCAATATCACGCTGAGTGCGTTGTTCAAGTTGTGCGCGATGCCCGCCGTCAAGCGGCCGACGGCTTGAATACGCTGGGCTTGCGCCAAATTGGCCTCGAGCTCTTTACGCTCGGTCACATCCAGGACGCCGCCGCGTAGCGCCTCGAGCTGGCCTTGCTCGTCGAACTCAGCCACGCCCTTCGCGATCACGTGCCGCACCATCCCGTTGGGGCGAACGATGCGATACGCCATTCCGTCGTAGACCCCGGTTTTCACGTAGGCCTGGATGGTTTCGAGCGCCTCAGCCCGGTCTTCGGGGTGGATCAGCTCCAAATATTCCTCGAGCCGACGGGGGGCGTTATGGGGCTCTACGCCGAAGATCTCGCACAGAGCTTCATCCCAGTACAGTTCGTCTCGGCGCAACCACCACGTCCACGTGCCAACCCCGCTCGCCAATAGTGATAGCCGGGCGCTGCTCTCTCTTTCGCGCAAGGCTTGTTCCTGAGCCTTGCGCTGAGTGACGTCCGTACTGGACACGAGCATGAACACGACTTCACCGGCGTCCCGCACCGGTACTAGGCGCGAATCCCACCACGTGTCTCCGATGGACCGGACCTCGATACTCGTCGGCTGGCCCGAGCGCCAGCACTCTTCGAACACGTTGCGATAGCGTTCTCTGTCGTCCGGAAACACCGAAACCAAACAATCGGCGCCAATGAAGTCCGCTGCGTTTTGCCCCGCTTCCGCGCGATTGACGTAGAGGATCTGCAGCTCGCGACTGAGCACCATGATCAGGTGAGGGAACGTTCCCAGAACCAACGGATCGCCCAACAAGCGATTTAGTCGAGGGTCGATGGAGTAGCGATTGGCTCGACGCTCGGAGAGCTGAGCTTCGAGCTCGGCGTGTTGGCGTTCGAGCGCCTCGATTCTTCGCTTGGCGTCCGAAAGCTCGCTCAATTCCACCTCCTTGGCAAACATCGTATCCGCAATGGCAGCGAATCGCACGATCTGTGAGCAGACTGTACAAGTCTGGCAGCTTTGGCCCTCGGGAATGCCGGATCGGGACGAGGCCTTCGCTCGCTCCTCTCTTCCACTGGCATTCCCCTTTCAGCCGAGCGCTGCCCGTACTCGAGCGCAAGCGACCCGCAACCGCGGCGAGATCGGTCATCTTCGGACGGGTTTTGGAGTGGCAAACGGCAAGAGCGCCACAATCTTGAAGGCGGCCGCACTCAGGAGGTGCTGCCAGCCCTTCACTTCCGATTGGCCGGGGACCATACTTACATGCTTCCCGTGTCGAACTCTGAGACGTCCGGAGCGCAACAGTCAACACCCGAGCGCGATGCGGGGGGTCTGGCTCAGGAGCCGTCCACGCCGTCAGTGCCGAACGAGCTTCTGCGCGCAGCGCTGGAATGCATGGCTGACTCGGTAGTCATCACGGCAACGGATGGTCGAGTGCTCTATGCCAATCCGGCTGCCCGGTACTCGCGACCCACGGAGGTCACTCAGACGGATGGGACCCTCGCAAGCTATGGGCTTTTTTTGGCGGACGGCGTGACGGCAATGACGATTGACCGGACGCCCGCGGCTCGTGCCCTCGCCGGCGATTTGGTCGGCGACACCGAAGTCGTGCGTCGGCTGCCCGGCTTGCCCGAGCAATCCTTCCGTGTGAGCACGTCGGTGATGCGCGATCAGTTTGGCGCGGCTCGAGCCGTGATCAGCGTGGGGCGTGAAAATACCCGAGCGCGCGCCGTACGCCAGGCTCTCGTCACCAGTGAAGCCTTGTTTCGCACGGTCGTTCGCAACCTGCCGAATGGGGCCGTGTTGGTCTTCGACCATGATTTGCGTTACCTGGTGGCAGACGGCGAGGCGCTGCTCGAAAGTGTCGGGTTCTCTAGCCAAGCACTAGTGGGCAAGACCCTCGCCGACGTGGCGGCGCCTCAAAATTTCGAGGCCCTCGCGGCGCGCTACCGTGCCGCCTTGGCCGGTGAGAGCCAAGCCTTCGAAGTGGCTAGAGGTCCAAAGACGTTCGCGCTCGATATCGTCCCCGTGCGCGATGAGCAGGGCAGTGTCAACGCCGGGATTGCGCTGGTCTACGATGTGACTAGCCACAAGCAGACCGAGGCCGCGCTACTCGAACAGACTTTGCTGGTAAACGAAGAAGCGGCGAGCGTCGAGATCCTGCAGGCGATCGCGGCAGCGGCGAACAGCGCTCAATCGGCGCAGGAGGCGTTTCGGAGCTGCTTGCACCGGGTGTGCGCGTTCATGGGCTGGCCGGTTGGGCACGTCTACATCAGGCACGGCGAGGTTTTACGAACCTCCGGTTGGTGGAACGACGAGTCCGCGCGCTTCGCCAACTTTCGCGAACAGAGCGCCGCCCTCGAATTCGCAGCCGACGACGACATGATTGGACAAGTGTTGGGCTCGGGGCTCGCCACCTGGCTCAGCGATTTGGAGAGTGAGAGCGCCTTCTTGCGCGCGCGCAGCGCCGGGCAAGCCGGGATCCGGAGTGGCTTTGCTTTTCCCGTATTGATCGGCGACGAGGTCGTGGCAGTGCTCGAGTTTTACTCCGAGCGCATCGAAGAGCCGGATCTTCGGCTGCTCACCTTGATGAGTAACATCGGCACTCAGCTCGGGCGCGTCGTGGAGCGTGAGCGCGCGCGTGCGGAGACGCTCAAGTGGGCCGAAGAAATTCGAACCTTGTCGATCCGAGACGAGCTCACCGGTCTTTACAATCGCCGGGGCTTCCTCGAACTGGCGCGGCACGTGATCCAACAAACCGATCGTGCGCGCAGCTCCGCCCTGTTGTTCTTCGTAGATCTGAATGGCATGAAGCAGATCAACGATCAGCTCGGTCACGACGAAGGCGACCACGCGCTGCGCGAGACCGCCAGCGTGCTGCGCGCGACCTTCCGCGCTTCGGATGTGGTGGCGCGTTTGGGCGGTGATGAATTCGTGGCGTTCCTACCGGAAGCTCGCTCGGACCAGCTCCGCCTGTTTGCCGCGCGCATCGACGCCGAGTTTGCCCTGCGCAACCAGAACGCAGGTAAGCGCTACCGCTTGTCCGCCAGCGTGGGCGGCACCCTGTACGACTCTTCGCAGCCGGAAAGCATCGAGGCCTTGCTGGTCAAGGCCGATGCGCTGATGTACGAGCAGAAGCGAGCCCGCAAAGCAGCACTCGACGCCGCACGCTGACTCGTCTTGCGCCATCGTAGTTGCAGCCCCTAGCTCTCGGAGCGGATCGGGACTACCCCTGATCAGCTCCCGCTCTGCCATGGCTACCCAACCGATCGACAGCGCTAAATCATCGGCTTTTCGGCGGCTCTTACGCGAGCCTACGTTGCATTTTTTCGCACTCGCCGGGGCCGCGTTGTTGGTGCAACGCTTGATGACCGGCGATCTGCGCACTATCGAGCTTACTCCGGCGCTCAAGGCCGATCTCTCGCGGCGCTATCGAGACCAGATGGGGCGAGCGGCGACGCCAGAGGAAACCGCGGCCATGCTGGCGAATTGGAAGGCCGAAGAAGCGCTTTATCGTGAGGCGTTGCGCGAAAACTTGGACCGCGACGATCCGACCGTGCGCAATCTACTAGTCGGCAAGATGCGCGAGCGGATGCTCTTGCAGACACCGCTACGCGAACCGAGCGAGGCCGAGCTTCAGCAATTCCTCGACCAACATCGCGCCGACTACGAATTGCCGCTGCTTTACGAGCACGAGTTCGTGGTGTTCCCCAAGACGGACCCAGGCGCCGAGCAGCAGCGCGCCAAATCCGAGCGTCAACTCGCGCTGCCAGGCGCGACGCCTGCGTCGCTCGGCCTGCGTAGCACGGTAGCTAACGTGAACCGCGAGCGAATCGAGCAAGAATTCGGGGCAACGGTCGCGGAGCAGATTCGGAGCTTACCGGCCGGGCAATGGCGCGAACTCGAGACGAACGACCGTTTGCTGTTGGTCAAGCTGAACGCGATCCAAGGCGGCTTGGCGCCGCCCGCGGTGCTGCACGAACAATTGCTGGCCGGGTGGAAGGCTGCCTTGGCCCAGAAGGTCGTGGAGCAGGCGACCGCGGTCGTCACGCGGCGCTACCGCTTCGAGGAAAAACCTCGATGATGCGGCGCGTGCTCCTGTTCTTGCTCGCGACGCTGTTGTTCGCGAAGGGGGCAGCGGCGCACTCCTTCGATGCCGCGACGTTGACGCTGACCGAGGTGTCCGACGGAAAGTTCGCCATCGATTGGCGGACCACGGCCAAGACGCTCGAGGGGCTGCGTGAGCCAGCGCAGTATCCGAAGTCATGCCGTCAGCAGGGCGCGCTGCTCGAGTGCGGCCCGCTCGGCCTCGTGGGCACGATTGATTTTCCGTGGCTGGCCGGCGGCGAATCGAGTGTCACGGTGCTGATCGACTGGAGCAACGGTTCGCGCCTCATGCGCGTGCTCAACGGCCGTTCGCCGAGTCTCACGGTGTACGGCATTCCGGCGTCCGCAGGCTGGCGTTTCCTGCAGCCCATCGCGCTCGACTACACGACGCTCGGTATCGAGCACATCTTGACTGGCTTCGATCACTTGATGTTCGTGCTGGCGATCACGATCATGGTGCAGAGGCGTAAAGCGCTGATCGCAGCGATCACCGCGTTTACCGTGGCTCACAGCCTGACCTTGGCCGCTACCGTCCTCGGCTGGCTCAGCCTGCCGTCAGCGGCCGTAGAAACCACGATCGCGCTGTCGATCGTGCTGGCCTGTACCGAGTGCTTACGACCGAGCGATTCGCTGGCGCGGCGCGCGCCGTGGCTGGTGACGTTCGCGTTCGGCCTCTTGCACGGTATGGGCTTCGCGTCCGCGCTGCTGGAGACGGGCTTGCCCGAGAAGCACGTGCCAACGGCGCTGTTGTTCTTCAATGTCGGAGTGGAGCTCGGCCAGCTTACAGCGATCGCGCTGTTCGTGGCCGTTGGCTGGCTCGTGACCCGCATACAACGACGCCCCGTCTGGACCACCCGCGCGTTCGTGTACGCGATGGGGTGTGTTGCGGCCTATTGGTCGCTAGAACGGGGCGTCGCGATGTTCAGTGGCTGACGACTTACTTGACCGTCACTTCACCAGCGTCGAGCGAGATCTGGTAGTAGCCGTGCGGATCCCAGGCGATGGTGTTACCCTTTTGAGTGACGGTGCCGCCCGTCGTCGTGATGCGCACGCACATGTTGGGCGGGAAATTCGCGGGTAGGGTCCACGTTGCGCTGGTCGTGGCGGAGGCCGGGATGAGCTTTTGACCCGCCCAGTAGGCGCCGACATTGGTCATGCCTTCGACCCACATGCCATCCGTCACGGCCTTCGACATAGCCCCCGTGACACTCGCGATCGGCACTGGTTGGTACGTGCCGCCCTGGCTATCGAAGCCGTGAATCACGTAGATGCGCCACTTGCCTGCCGCGATCTGGCCGCTGAGATTGGCGGCGTCCGCGCCTTGCGGGGGCAAGTAGGCGGGGAGCAAGAACGGATCCGTGCTGTCGCGCGGTGACACCGCCGGGACGCCGCCGCAGGGACCACGATTTTGGAACAGCTTGGCCGGAGAGGCGAAGGCCTTCCACGCATCTTGGCAATTCGGTGCCGCCATGCTGTGCACGTCGACGCCATAGTTCGTCTTCAGCGTGGTCTGAGCGTTCGAGACCTCTCCCGCGGAAGCGCTACCCGGATGGGTCTGGGTATGATTGGCGATCTCTTGACCGTCGGTGATGGTCGCCTTGTAGCCGGTGCCTGCACTGCTCGCGATCAGGAACCAGGTAAAGTGCCCGCCCGTCGCCTTCAAAGCGCTGTAATTCGCTAGTTGCGACGGCGTGTTGTCGTCGAATGTGAACGACGCGGCGCCCTTGAAGCCGGCCCAGTCGAGCACCACCAAGCCACCCGCCGCGCCCGAGGGCTTCGCGACGCCGGTCATGGTCGGCGCGAGCGACAGGTTGTCGCACTTGACCGCGGTCGTTGGCCCCGAGCCGCCGCCGGAACTCGTGCCGCCCGCACCGGGTGTGCCGCCCGCACCGGGTGTGCCGCCCGCACCTGCGGAGCCGGCCGTCGGAGCCGAGCCCGCCGTCGGAGCCGAGCCCGCCGTCGGAGCCGAACCACCCGTCGGAGCCGAACCACCCGTCGGAGCCGAGCCCGCTGTCGCGCCCGCGCCGCCGCTGCCGGCGGACGGCGTTACCGGGCCGCCGCCGCTGCCGGACTTGCCGGCCGTCCCGCTGTTCGAACCACCGCTGCCACCGGTGCCGCCGCCCGGATCCGGATCGGAAGAGCAAGCGACGACCGCCAACATCAGCGCAGAGACCGAGATAAGTTGCTTCATTTACAACGCGCCTCCAGGCGCTCGCAGAGAAGAGAGGGGAGTGGGACGACTCGGCCGACAAATTAGCACGTCGTCGACGCAATCAAACCTCTGTTGAACGACCATTAACGAACTGCTTCAAGCACTGAAAAGGTGCGACGCAGGCGTACAGCATGCAATTGAGCCGGAAGATTGCACGGTCGCCGGATTATCGAGACTTGGGCGTCTCAGCTGGAGTCACCGCCTTGCTCGCACCACGTGAGGCATGCGGGGCGGCACAGCTCGGCACAATCCCGACCGTAGGATCCGGTTGCAGCCGGCCGTGCGCGCGACAACTCGGCATTTTCTGGCCGGCATGCGCTGTGCTTGGGTTTGAACATGCGCAAACACCTCAGCGTGTCCGCCTTCTTTGCCCTCGGGCTGTTCGGGCTGTTTTCTTCATTCGTCGGTTGCTCGGGAACGGTCCAAAACAACAGCGCGGGCTGCGACTACAACGGCAAGCAGTACGCCCAGGGCGATACGTTCCCGATGGGCGATGGCTGCAACAATTGCTCGTGCGGGGAGCGCGGCGAGGTGCAATGCACGCTCGTCGGTTGCGTGCCCGCGCCTGGCCCTGATGCCGGCCCGTCCTGCGACTCGCTCGTGAGCGAAATGAAGGCCACGCTGTCCAGCGTCCAGAAATGTCAGTCAGCGGCGGATTGCGGTCAGCGCATCCCGGGCTCGAGCTGTGGTTGTACGCGTGATCTGATCGCGCGAAACGACGCCGATCTCTCGTCGTACTTGGCGCAGCGAGCGCAGGTCTCCGAGCTCGATTGCGCGACCGAAGGGGGCTCGGTCTGCGATTGCCCGAGCGCGGACGGCTTCGCGTGCATCGATAACGTGTGCGCTTGGAACTACCTGAAACCCGACCCCCCCGAGCCCGCCTGTGAGCCGTACGCTGCGGCCGAGCTGTGTGTGCGGGGCACGCCGAAGAGCGACGGCGAGTCGATCGCGGCCGGTGACCCGCTGCAGATCACCGTGCGCAGCTCTGGTTGCTTGTCGAGCAGTTGTTCCAAAGTCGTCGAAGCGTCGTGCGCGATTGACTCGGGCGTCGCATTCGACGTCACCGCCAATTTCTGCGTGGCAAACAACAAGGACCCGGACCGAGCTTGCACGGATGACTGCGGCATTGCCCATGCGAATTGCAGCTTTGGTCAGCCGCTCACCGCAGGCGAACACCAGGTGAAGCTCGGCTCGATTGCCGTCGGCTTTCAGGTGCCGGGCAAGTTGCCGCCCGGCGGTCTGTGCGCCAGCACTCGCTAAGGCGCTGTGGTGGTCAACTTCATGCGTGGCGTCGACCAGCGGTAGAAGCCACCGGCGACGTTGAAACTGCTGAATTCGCTGAAGGTGCTGGCGGCGCCAAGCGGATCTCCGAACGACGCCTTGGTCTCGAACGGGACCTCGTCGTAGACGACGACGCTACCGCCACCCGAAACCGCTACGCCGAGTGCGTAGCGCTTACCGGCCTCGAGCTGATAGGCGAAGCTGAGGGGACCGGAACTGACGAAGCCGGCGCCGCTCGCCTCGGTCGTCGTTTTGTCGACGCGGAGCACGAACTGACTCCCGACCAGCTCGTAGACCATCCAGCGCAGCTGTCGCGTAGTTGCGAATGCGATCCATTGCTGGATCTCGGTCAGCTTGCGCGGCGAACGAACGTCGAGCACGGTGCCCCAGAACGTATCTTCCGCGAGCTCCCCCGTCACTTCGTCCTGCCCGAGCGTGTCGGTGGCGCTCGAGGCGCAAGTCAGATCGGCGGTGCAAACCTTGCCATCTGCGGCGCAGTCGCTGGTCACCACGCTGAGGCTCGAGCCATCGGCGGCGCAGGCGCCCACCTTGTTGAGCACGCAATCCGCGTGGCTGGGCGGACACGATGGTGTAACGCACCAAACCAAGTCGGCATAGAAACTGGGGTCGACGCTTTCATCGACATCCGTGAGCAGTGCCCGGCACTCTTCGCCCACCCCGCATTGCGTATAAAGCTGTGGCCCGTTCGGCTCGCAGCTGTAGACGCTTTGATCCTTGCAGTAGTAGGTGCCGAGTTTGCACAGTCTCGGCTTGCACTCGGCGTTTTCGCAGTACTCGTCCTTGGCGCAGGCGATGCCCTCCGCCGGGAGCGAGCCATTTGCGTTGCAAGTCTTGATTACGTCGCCTGCGCAAAGCTTGTATCCCGCGGTGCAAACGTCTGCGACGCAGAAGGCATACAAACCGGCAGGGGTCACCTCGCAGTGCTCGAAGCCCGGGCGGCAGGTTTTCGAGAGCGTCGTACTCGAGCCGGTGGGGTCGCATTGATAAAGGTTGCCGTCGCGACAATACGTGGTCGAGGGCGTGCAAACCCGCTCTTCGCAGCTGCCGGCGACGCACGCTTTCCCGTCATCAGCGCAGTCAGTGGATGCGGGTAACCAATTGGTGCCGGACGAGTTGCACGTCGTCACGCGCGAGCCGCTACAGGTGCTCTTGTTTGGCTCGCAGATCTTTCCGATGCAAGTGCCCAGCGTATCGCTGCATTCTTGGTTGTCTGCGCAATACTCGACGATGCTGAGGCTCGACCCATCCGGCGCGCACAGGTACACTCGGTTGCCTTCGCAGGACCTCGTGCCGGCGACGCATCGAACATCGCGACACGTGCCTTCGATACAGGATTGCTTGCTGGCGGCGCAGTCCACCCCGCCCGCGACTGGCCCGGAACCGTCCACCTTGCACTTGGTTGCGATGCTGCCATCGCACGTGGGCAGGTTTGCTGCGCAAGTCGTGGGGGGGCAGACCGGTTCACCGGCTCGTACGCGACACAGCTCGCTGAAGCACGTCGACTCGACGACTTCCTCCCCGCCCGTGGCGTCGCAGCGCAGGATGTCGTGTCCCTCGCAGCGCCGGGCGCCGGGATCGCAGACTGTTGCGTTGCTGCCGGGCTTGGGCGCCGTGCTGGGGGCGGCCGTCGAACTGCCGCTGCAGGCCGTGCACATCAGCCCAAAGCCGACCAGTACTGCCGCCAATCGCCCAACACTTCCCGTGATCATCGGACCCTCACCACCATTGACGTCGCGGCCGTACCCGCGCCTCGAATGCACCAAGTCAATGCCACTACGCGCTGGGGGGATGACGAGCCAGGTGAATTTAGCTGCACGGCCCCGGAAAAAGTTCCTGCTACGCTGCCTAAATGCGGCGTCAATGTGGCCGTTGGCTAGTAATTCATGGCCTGCGAATTCATTTCGACGCTAGGCGGAGTCTTCGCCCTGTGGGGCGAGCCGAAGATTTCGGACCTCGAGCGCGTGAAGGCGGCCGTAGAGGCAGCGGCGGCTAGTTGTGGCCATCCAATCGTTTACGTCACTCGTGTTCCGGTGGAGGCTCCGGCTCCCGACGCGCAATTCCGCGCGCGCCTGGAGCAGGCAATGCCGAGCTTCGTGAAGGCATGCGCGACGTATCACGTCGTGCTCGAAGGTGATGGCTTTGGCGCTGCGATGAAGCGTGGCATTCTGACGGGCATGTTTCAGCTGAGCTGGCGTCGGAAGACCTTTTTCGTTCACGCGCAGGTCGCTGAAGTCGCGAGCAGCGTCGCGTTGGAGCAGCGTGCGGTCGTGACCCGGTTGCTCGATGCAGCGGACGTGCGCGGTCTGCTCACGGACTCGATCTAGTTCCGTAGTATGGTTGCGGGAGCGAGCCTTGCGCGCGTAAGCGTCACGGGCTCACCGATTGTTCCCAGAACACGACCTGTCGCTCGCGGTTGGCCACGAAAGACACGCCGCCATCTTGAGAGATGACGACGGCCAAACCGTCGGGATGATCGTTGACGAATCGATAGGCGGCGCGATGACGCGTGCCCACGTTCTCGATATCCTCGGGCTGACGAACCTGGCCCTCGGTGTCGATTGCGCGCCAGACGCGCGCGGGTGTGGGCAGTTCGGCGGACACCTCGGCGCCGAACCCGAGTATGCTGAAGCGCTTGTCGAGGACCAGCGCGCCGTCGATGGCGGAGAGGTTTGCCAGTACGCGGCTCTGCTCGAACACGGCTTGCTCGAGCTCCTCGAAGCGTGCGCTTTGGTTCGAGGCAAAATCCGACCAGCCCACGGACTCTTTCGAAGTGGTCGCGGCCACGGCCTCCAAGATTTGAAACAGCAGCGTCCGGTAGCGGCGCGCTGGCTCGTCTTGCGCGAACGAGTACTTGAGGCGTAGGCCACTCAGCGGCCGAGCGCCCTCGCCCCCCGAAGTGTCTGCGATCAGGATTAGCCCCCCGTGGCGAGCGCCTCGAACGAGCTGAATCGCGCGGCGCAACATCTGTTGCGCGATCTTTCCGATCAACGAGTGCTCGACCGAGGTCGGCGAGGCAACTCGAGTCTGCAGCGCAGCGTGTTCTTGCTGGATCAGCTGGCGCTCGCGGGCGAACATCGCCGGTAGCCAATTCGAGTCGAACACGTCGAGTGCGGCGTCCACCAACACACCGCGCTCGAGAGCGCCGATCAGCCGACCTGCGCACCGAACCGCGAGCTGACCAGGCGCGGTAACGTGGATGATAGGATCGTACGTCCAGTTTGGTACGACGCTGCGACCACCCCAGGTGGGCGCCAGCCAAGCGGGCCCCGAGTGGGCTACTCCCCAGATGCGCAGCTTTCCTTGATCGACGTGCGCGGCGATCAATGCCGTTTCGAACGGGACGGCGGGGGCCAAGCGACGCAGCTCGTCGGCATAGAGTGGCCGGCTGCGATCGAATTTGAGCCGAAGTACGCCTTGATTGGGAATGCCCGTGTCGGGCAGTTGGTCGGGCGCGGTGAGTAGCAACCGAAAGCGCGTGGAGCGAGCCTCTTCCGCCATCAGCGATGCTTGAAACGCGGCCGACAACGCGTCCTCGAGCAACGTTGGGGGCAGGGCCAAGCGCGTTTCGGCGGGCCAGTGAGCTTCGACATAGCGAGTGAGATCTGGGGGGTACACGCTGGGCCGGTGCATGGTGGCAGTATGCCAGCGGAGCGCTTGCGCGCGAATGCTTTGCTCTGCATCCTGCGATCGAGGTGACTGCTTGGCGACTTCACACATGGGATCGGGCGCTCGGGCGCGGCTAGCACTGGTCGTCGCGATCGTGCTGAGCGTGGGGGCAGGTTTTCTCTACGTCGGCGGGTGGTTCTCGCCGCGCCAGCTCACCCCCGCCCGGCTCGTCGACACCTTCGAGCGAGTCAACGGACCGCACCCCGGGTTTCGTCGCAATCACGCCAAAGGCGTGAGCATCAGTGGATACTTCGAAGCCAACGGCGCTGGCGTTCGGCTCTCCAAAGCCAGCGTGTTTCGTCCCGGCCGGGTGGCAGTCGTAGGCCGCTTCGCGCTCGCGGGTGGGCTGCCCTACGCCGGTGATAGCGCCGCGACCGTGCGCAGCATGGCGCTGCTTTTTTCGCTCCCGAACGGCGAAGAATGGCGCACGGGGATGAACAATATCCCGGTCTTCGTCGTCAAGACGCCCGAAGCATTCAATGAGCAGCTGATCGCATTGGCACCGGAGCCGGCGAGCAAAAAGCCGAATCCGGAGCGCGCCAGCGCGTTCTTCGCCAAGCATCCGGAGACTGCTCGTGCCATTGCCCTGATCAAAGCGCAGGCGCCCACCTCGGGCTTCGCGGACAGCACTTACAACAGCTTGAACGCCTTCGAACTCAGCGATGGCGATGGCCGGCTGACTCCGGTTCGCTGGGCGATGGTGCCGCTTCAGGAGCCGGCGCGGCCGGCGGCTCCGACGGGCGTAGCGCCCGGAGCGAATTTCTTGTTCGATGCGCTGACTGCGCGTCTGAATCAGGGGGCCTTGCGCTGGCGGCTGGTCTTGACCATTGGGCAACCCGGTGATTCGACCAGCGATGCCACACTGGCTTGGCCGGAGAGCCGCGAGCGCGTCGATGTCGGAACACTCACCATCGATCACGTCGAAGGGGAAGCGACCGGCGTCGCGCGCACCATCAATTTCGATCCGTTGGTGCTGCCGAACGGCATTGCCGGATCGGACGACCCGCTGTTGAGCGCGCGATCGGCGGCGTACTCACAGTCTTTCACGCGGCGCGCAGGCGAACCGGTAGCGGCCAGCGCCGTCACTACCCCTTCGGGTGAGAAAGGGAGCCCGCCATGAGCAAGATGCCGCAATTCGCTTGGTCCTCGCGCGTGCTTCATTGGCTGATGGCGGTCGCGCTCTTGGCCATGCTGTGCATCGGGGCCGCGATGGTTGCTTCGCTCGGCCAGTACCGGCTGTTGGTCGCGATTCATCGGCCGCTCGGCGCTCTGATCCTGGTGCTCGCGCTGATTCGCCTCGTGAATCGAAAGCTCCAGCCGCTGCCGCCGTTTCTGGCGACGATGTCCGCCAGAGAGCGCGTGATCGCGACTGCTTCGGAGCGCTTGATGTACGCGCTGATGTTCCTGCTGCCGCTGGTCGGCTGGGCAATGTTGTCCGCTGCGCGCGTTCCGGTTCGGCTCGGGCCGCTGGTATTGCCGCCGATTCTGCCGCACAGCGTGCTGCTTTACACGCTGCTTCGTCGCTCGCATACGGTGCTCGCGTACCTGCTCTTCTTCACGTTCATGGCCCACCTCAGTGCGGTGCTTTTTCACACTTTGGTTCTGCGCGACGGTCTCTTGAGCCGAATGCTGCCCTGGTCTCCGCGCGAGCGCGCTCGGAACCCGCGATCAGCCCAGGATCGTGAGCACGATGCCGAGTACGATGCCGAAGACGGGGGGTAACTTCTTCCAGCCGTTGCTCTCTTTGAACAAGAACACCCCCGCCGCGAACGCGATCAAGGTGCTCCCGCGGCGCAGGCTGGCGACCAGCGAGATCAAGCCGGCTTGCTCGCGCAGCGCAGAAAAATAGGCGAAATCCGCACAAAGTAAGCAGAGCGCCAAGATCGGCATACTGAAACGAAACTGAAAGCGCGCTCCAGGGGCTCGGCGCCGACCGCGAGCGAACCACCACAAGCCTGCTAGCGGCGCGAACAGAGCGAGCAAGTAGATCGAGAACCAAGCCTGCACCGTGGCGGGTGCCAGCGCGAGCTTGCCCAAGAGTAGTTTGTCGTACAGGCCGCTGGCCGCGCCGAATAGCGTGCCGAGGAGCATGTATCCCACCCAGCGATCGCGGTGAAAGTGCACGCCCTCGAGGCGCCCGACCACGGACAGCCCGAGGAAGGACAGCAAAGTGGTCGAAATCCCAAGCACTTGGAGGAGCGAAGGGCGCTCGGCGAGCAGCAAGATTGCAGCCGCAAGCGTCCAGAGCGGGCTCGTGGCGCGAATCGGCGCGGCCAGCGAGATCGGCAAGTGCTTCACGGCGAGGTACGTGCAAAGCCAAGAGGCCGCAACGATCGCCGCTTTGAACAGCAGCTGCGCATGCCCCAGCCAAGTCAGCTCGGGGACGACCAAGCTGGCGGGCAAGGCGCCCGGCGCTAGGCGTTGCAGCAAGAGCAGCACGGACCACACCGTTGCACAGGTCCCAGTGCTGATGAGCAGTACCGGGACCACCGGATTGTCGCGCAGTGCATGCTTTTGACAGGTGTCGTAGAAGCCGAGAAACAGTGCCGAAGTGAGGCTAAGCGGAGCCCAGTGCATGGAATGGGCGCGAGGCGTAACCGCACGGGGTGGCCAAGGCCAGCGTTACTTCGAGCCGCAGCGGGACCAGGCCATTCTCGAGCCGATTCGCGGCTTTCACTCGTGCGGGTTGAGCGCCCTGTTGCGAGATGGCGACGCAAAACCTGGGTGGCTGTACCGGTGGAGTGCAGCTGATTGCACTGCTTTCACGTTGCAATCATGTGTCTAAAGTCCAAACCTTCTTGGTCCGTACTCGAGTTCACTATCGTCTGTTCGACGGCCAGCGCGGGAGTGACGTACTTCGATGGGGCGCTGGTCACCGAACGAGTTGGTCGGAAAATTCCGACAGAAGTGAGCAAAGGGTAATGCATCAGGTATTCAAGTTGGGGCGCGCAGCGCTGGCGTTTGGGGTCGTGGGCATGCTGTTTTCTGGGCAGGCAAACGCCGGTACAGCGACGGCCAACTTGAGCGTTACGGCTACCGTATCGGCGACGTGCAGCATCTCGACGACCGCGTTGGCTTTCGGCGCCTACGATCCGGTCGGCACGAACAGTGCGACTCCGCTCGACGGTACGGGTAGCGTCATCGTCACTTGCACCAACGGCGCAGCCGCAGCGCTCACGCTCGGCCAGGGCGCGAATGCCGGCTCTGGCTCCACGGATGCCGTTCCGGTGCGTCGGATGAAGGACGCGGCGGGTGCTTTCCTCTCCTACGGGCTCTATCAAGACGTGGGCCACGCCACCATCTGGGGCAACACCGCGGGCACGAGCGTGGCCCAAACGGGCAGCGGCACTGCGGCCAGCGTGACGGTATACGGTCGCGTTGCGGCTGGGCAGAACGTGGCGTCGGGGGCTTACTCGGACACCGTCGTCGCGACCGTCACGTTCTAGTGCTGCGATGGCGCGCTCCACGTTCGTGATGGCGTTTCTGGTGACGCTCGGAGTGGTGGCGGTCGCGCGCGCCACCACCATCGCGATCGAGCCGACGCGCCTGCATTTCTCGAGCAAAACCCATTCGCAGAGTCTATCGCTACGCAATAGTGGTCGCGAAAAATCGCGCTTTCAGGTGAGCGCGTTTACTTGGCAGCAATCGCCGACTGGCGAGATGCAGCTCACGCCGACCGAAGACATTCTGTTCTTTCCCTCGCTCTTGGAGATTGCGCCGGGTGAAACACGCCGAGTGCGCGTAGCCACCGACCTTCCGGCCGCGACAATCGAAAAGAGCTATCGCCTGTTCGTCGATGAGCTTCCGCCGTCGAACGCCAATACCACTGGCGCGATCAGGGTCCTGACGCGCTTCGGCATCCCTGTATTCTTGCAACCCGACGCGCCCAAGGCTGCGCCTGCACTCAGCGTCGACCTCAAGGGCGGACACCTGCTGGTATCGCTGGAAAACCGGGGCAACTCTTACATGTTCGCCCAGTCGGTGCGGGTCGTCGGCCGTGATGCCTCGGGGGTGGTCAAGCTCGAAAAAGATCTCCCGGGTTGGTATGTGCTGGCCCACGGGCGGCGTGCCTATGACGTCGCGCTCGACGAAAGCGTGTGCGCGACTTTGAGCACGCTCAGCGTCAGCAGCAAGACCGAGAACGGCAACGTGCACGCAGACAGACCCGTGCTGACCGGGGCCTGCGCCAAGTAGTGATGAAGTCGTGCTTACAGCTCGCGCTCTCGTTACCATCGGAGTTTGCGTGTGTGCTTGGCTGAGTTGTGGGCGCGCCGCTGCAGAGCCGGACGCTTACGCGCAACGGGCGATTCTGCAGCTCGAAATCAACGGTTCCACGGTCGATGACGTGATCGTGCTGACGGTGCCCGGTGACGTGCTGGTGCCTTGGGAAGCATTGAACCGCGGTGGCGTGGTGCGCCTCACTTCGCCCCTGATTCGGATCGGTGCGACCGACTACGTGTCGCTTGCCAGCAGTGAGCCACGACTGAAGTACACGATCGACGAACGCGATTTGACCATCGACATCGTGGCCCCGCCCGCTGCTTTGGCAGAGACGACCGTGGACGTTTCGGATCATGCTCCGCCGGGAGCCTGGTACACGGAGGAGACCAGCGCTTACCTTACCTACGCGCCCAGTGTGATCGATTTCGATCAATTTCGCGCCTTTGCCGAAACGGGGCTGAACTCGGGAGCGATGCGCGTGACGAGCAACGCCAGCTACGACCAGCAAAACGGAGTCGTGCGGCTGCTCAGTCAATGGGTGCTGAGCGATCGCGAGAACGTGCGCGAACTCGTGATCGGTGATTCATACGTCAGCACGGGCGCGCTCGGCGGGGGAGCGATCTTGGGAGGCCTCACGTTCCAGCGCAATTTCGCGCTGGATCCATACCTGGTGCGCGTGCCGCGCCTCGGTTACCAGGGCAGCGTGATGGCACCCTCGACGGTCGACGTGTACGTGAACAACGTGCTCGTTCGAAGGGTTGCGGTCGCCCCCGGTCAGTTCAACTTGCAAGGCGTCGCGCCCCTGAGCGGCGCAGGCAACGTGCGCTACGTCATCAGTGATCCCCTGTCGCGACAGAGTGACGTTGCCTTCGAGTACTACGCGGCCAGCTCGGTGCTTCGACCGGGACTATCCGAGTACGTCTGGTCGGCGGGATTCTTGCGGGAGAAATACGGAGCTCGGAGCTTCGACTACGGTGCGCCCTTGTTGCTCGGTCGATACCGCGTTGGCGTGACCAACGCGCTGACCCTGGGCGGTCGCGCCGAGGTTTCTCGTCGGCGTGTCAGTGGGGGCAGCGAACTCGCGGTTGCCGGGCGCGCAGGCGAATTGAACCTCGCCACCGCCGCCAGCGTCGATAGTGACGGTCCAACTTTGGCCGGCTCAGCGGGACAGATCGGCTATTACTATCAAATGCGCAGCGTATCGCTACGCGCCATCGCCAAATTCACTTCGCGCCACTATTCGACCGCCAACTTGGGGCCCGCTGACGATCGGGCACTGGTGGAGTACTCGGCTTCGTCCGGGTTTTCGCTGGGCCGGCGCGCCTCGTTGTCGGCTCAGATTGGCTTCGGCGTCTCGCGCGATCTGGGCCCCCGGGGGCGGCTATCCGTGGTGCAGAACCTGCAGCTCACCAGTCAGCTCTCGCTGCAGTTGCTTGCTTCGCGCACCGACAATCATTTGGGCGACACGCAGTACGACGCGTTCGCGACGCTGACGTTCAACTTCGCGACCAATCATCTGGCAGCCGTCAGTGGGCACGTGGGCAGCACCAGCAGCGACGCCACGGCGAGCATCACCAAGCCGATCGTCGGCGCGAGCGGCGTCGGCTACCAAGGCAGCGCTTCGCTAGGCCCCACCCAGCGCTACGTCGCCTCCGTTCAAGCCCAAAATTCACTCGTTCATGTCGATGCCTCGTACTTCAACGAGCAAGGCCGCTCGCACTCGCTGTTCGGTGCTTCGGGTACGCTGGTGTACATGGAGGGCGCAGGGCTGTTCGCTAGCCGCCCCATCGATCAATCCTTCGCCGTCGCTGAAGCACGCGGGGTGCCGGACGCCGCCGTGTACCTGAACAATCAGGAGGTGGCGCGCACGAACGCGAAGGGCGTCGCGTTCGTCCCCAATCTGCTGCCCTATTACGGAAATCGCATTCGCATCGACGATGCCAATTTGCCGGCAGATCTGCAGGTCGAGAGCGCGGACGTGGTGATCGCTCCACCGCCGCACGGCGGCGCGCGAGTCACTTTCGAGAGTCGTCGCTTGCGCTTGGTTCGCGGTCGCGTCGTACCGCGGGGACTGCCGCTCAGCGCCGTGCAGTACGGCACCGTAACGGTGACGATCGACGGCAAGAGTTGGGAGTCTCCGATTGGCGTCGGCGGGGAGTTCGAATTCGACGGCTTGCCCGAAGGGCGTTGGCCCGGACGCGCGGTCGGGGAGGGCGCCTGCGTGTTCGTGCTGAACGTGACGCGCAGCGAGAAGCCGGTCAAGAGCGTGGGCAGCGTACCGTGCATCGCAGACAATGGGCCGCCATGAGAATGCGCCTACTTTCCTGCGCATTCTTTGGCCTATCGGCTTTGGCCGCGAACCCCGCTCGGGCAGCTTCGTGTGTCTTCAATACTGTCGTGCCCGTCGCGTTTGGCACATACGACGTATTTTCTGCCTCACCGACCGACGCGGTCGGATCACTGACCTATCAATGCTCACTGCTGCTCCTTTTGGACGCAATCACCATCAATCTCGGTACGGGCAGCTCGGGCAGCTACAGCGCTCGTACGCTGCAAAATGGGGCCAACACGCTGAGCTACAACCTATATCTGGACGCGGCGCGTACTCAGATTTGGGGGGACAAGAGCAACGGCACCAGCAACTACGGCGCGCTGCTCAACCTCGTCCCCGTCACTTTGTCCATCTATGGGCGCATCCCCGCCCGCCAGAATGCCAAGGTGGGTAGCTATACGGACACCGTGGTGATCACACTTTTGTTTTGAGGGCGCATGCCCCGCCTTTACTCGTGGTGCGCGCACGGCTAACGACATGACCGATGCCGGTCCCGCCCTCCGTTCGTGTGCGCGATTGGAGGACAGGGCCTCGGCTAGTCGCGCTCGTCGGCACGCTCGCCGCGTTGCTTGCGACTCGGGTAGCGTTCGCCGGCAACGTCGATTCCTTCTATCTGAGCGGCGATGCCGCGCTTCAAGGCGGAGCGATCAGTGCCGACGTCGAGGGCGGTGGCGCCGCTTGGTATAACCCTGCCGGGCTCGCTAAGCTGCCGAGATTGCGGTTCGACGTCAGCGTGAACGCCTTCGCGCTGCGTTTGGGGGGGCATTCCACCGTTGGCGCGGCGGCACCCGACGCGCAAGTGACGACGCTCACCACGCCGGATCTCACCTTGGTGCCGGCGGCTCTGACGCTGACCCAGCGCTTCGGCAAGGTAGGGCTCGCGCTAGGGATGTTCGTCCCCGTTCAGAGCTGGACCTACCTGCGCACGCAGGTCAAGGACGCCGCGGCGCAAGCGCCGAATACCGGCTTCGGTATCGACGCCTACGGGCACGATCAGAGCTACGCGGTGGGCGCGGCGTTTGGTGTCCGGCTGACTCCAAATCTGGATTTTGGCGCGTCGCTCTTCTTCAACTATCGGGCCCAAGTGGGCATCACGGCGGTCGAGCTCTCGTCCCTCGACAGCGATGGCACACGCAGGAGTTTTCTGTCGCACTCCACGTTGGATGCGCAGCAACTCGGGGTACAGCCTGTCGTGGGAGCGCAGTTTCGTCCGGTGACGGGCTACCGGGTTGGGCTCGCGCTGCGCTTTCCGTCCGTTCAGCTCTGGCAACACGCCCAGAGAGTGGACATCACGAATTTCGGATCCACTGACCCTCAGGGAGACATCGCGCATAGTAGCTCGTTCAACGATTCGACGGCCGTGTCGGCCACTTTGGTAGCGCCGATGCGACTTCACTTGGGCGTTTCACGCGCCTTTGGCCCGACGCGGATTGCCCTCGAGGCCAGCTACCAAACGCCGATCTACGTGGCTCAGGCGCAAATCGACTGGAAGCCCGTGTTCAACGCCGGGATTGGCGGAAAGCACCGGCTGAGCGAAGCCCTCGCGGTCGGCGGCGGGATTCATACCGATCTGAGCCCTGCGCGGCGCGCGCGGGACTTTGGCGACGCGAAACTCGATTTCTACGCGGTCACGGCCGCGATCGATTGGGGAACCCGCTACGCGCTGTTGTCGCGTGGCTCCGAAGCGCTGCCGGCGGGCAGCGCGCTGCGCTTTGGCTCGACGATCGCGTTGACCTACGCGCTCGGCATCGGTGACGTCACGCAAGCCCAATTCCGGTCGGGCCCCAGCGGAGTCGACTTGAGCTCGGTTCAACAGCACGTCCTCGTGCATGAGTTCGTGCTCTACATTGCGTCTTCGCTCACGGAGTGAGAGCTGCCGCCAAAAACGGCGCCCAGCGCCGTCTACCCGATGCAGGGTGTCACGTGACATTCACGCGCCGGCCGCGTCGTCGCCGGACGAACGCAACCAGCACGCTGCCGAGGGCGAAAGCAAACGGGAGCGGATTCTGGCTCGGGCTGGTCGAGGAAAGCGAACAGCCGCTCGAATCCTGGGGAGGCTGGCCTGCGCCACCTCGACCGGCGGGCGCTCCGCCAGTCCCGGCTCTGCCGCCGACCGCCGCTTCCCCGCCTTCGCCGGCGGAACCGACTGAGTCGCTAGCGCCGCCCATCGCGTCTTCGTTGCGCCCTGCTTCGCCCGCCGGTTCATCGCTCGCGCCGCCTTCGCCCCCGACGCCGCCCTCACCCCCGGCGCCCGCCTCGCCGTCGCCGCGGTAGTCGTACGCGGTCTGGCCGACGGCAATCGCGATGGTTGGCTCGAGATCGAGGAACAGCTGCGCGACGATCTCGGAGTCGGTTTGGGGTAGCGTCGTGACTTGATTGACGAACGACTCGATGCGCAACGCCCAGTGAATGTCGAGCGAATCGCCCGTCTTCACGTTCGGGAGCAAGGTGTCGGAGGCCTCCCCAGTATGACCCTGGTACGACCAGAATACGTTGGATAGGGACGGTACCTGCAGCTCGGTCTGCCCGCCCGCGCCGTGAATGAGATGAACCTGACCAGTGAAGTCCGCCTCGGCGCCGAGCACGCCCTTTTCGGTCGCGCCGCTGAACGCACCCTGCACTTTGGTCCGCAAGTGCGCGGTGACCGGCGTGCCCAGCGGCACCCCTGGCTGGCCCTGAATGACTACGGTGTCGTGAAACGCGGCGCTCGCCAAGCCGCCACAAGTCCAGTTCGGATCCTGCTCCGCCAATGGCATTTTCGTCAAAACTTCGGCGTGTGTTTTGCCGCTGAGTTGACCCACGCGAGCACTCGCCTCCGCCGAAGCGGCGCCGAAGCTCGATGTCGCGACTTCACCGGTCGAGGCCGGGCCGCTGTCCATCCGATCCGGTCCGAGGCCCAGCGAGACGACGCTCTTCACGTAGTCGGCACTCGCCTGCGAGCCAACGCAGACGTACGTCCCCTCCGGATAACTGAGCGTGCCCTGACAGAAGAGGCCGTTCGTTGCTTGTGCTTTCGCCCCAAACGCACTGAAGGCAACGAAGGCGAGGAGACCCGTACCAGAACCGCGAGCCATGGGGAGCTGCTTTCCGCGCATGTTTTGCGTGCGCTTGCGCTGTCGAAGGGAGCCGAGCGCCGCGACTATACCCGCTTTTGGGCTGCATCGAGCAATCGTCCACGACGCCGAAGGCTGGGACGGGCGCGAAGTAGCGCGCGACCATCAACAACCAAGTAACAACACGGGGGGGCGCGTCGAAGTGCGGCGCTTACGCGGTTGAGCCGCGCCGCTCGGCAGAGCATGCTGGGGCCGCAATGACCGAACGACGAAATGACGACTCGCACGCACACGACGATCCAAACAAGGCCAAGGCTCGCCGAACACCGGAGCAGATCGCGGCGGCGGAAGAACACGTGCGCGGGATTCTCGGCTTTCTCGGTGAGGATCCGGCGCGCGAGGGCTTGCTCGATACGCCCGCGCGCGTCGTGCGCTCGTACGCCGAGCACTTTTCCGGCTACGCCCAGGATCCGGCGGAGTACCTAGCGAAGACGTTCGAAGAAGTGGAAGGCTACGACGAGCTAGTGCTGGTCAGTGACATCGAGCTGTTCAGTCACTGCGAGCACCACATGGTGCCGTTCGTGGGCAAGGCGCACGTGGCGTACATTCCGAATGGGCGCGTGGTCGGTTTGAGCAAGGTCGCGCGCGTAGTGGATGTATTTGCCAAGCGGCTGCAGGTTCAAGAAAAGCTCACCAAGCAGATCAGCGACGCGATTCAGTCGCATTTACACCCGCAAGGGGTGGCGGTGATCCTGCAGTGTCAGCACTTTTGCATGTGCTATCGCGGCGTGAAGAAGCCGGGTTCGTGGACTACGACCAGCAAGTTGCACGGCATTTTCTTGAACGACGCCGCCGCGCGTATGGAACTCTTCACCTTGATCGGTTTGAAACGTCAGATCGGCGGGCAGGGCATTTGAGCGCACTGGCGGCGATCGATATCGGCACGAATTCGGTTCGCTTGCTCGTCACCGATTCCGCGGGCAGAGAGCTCGAGCGGGTGATGCGCATGACGCGCTTGGGCCAAGGGGTGGATGTGACGAAGTCGCTCGCGCCCGAAGCGATCGCGCGGACGACCGCGGTGCTCGAGGACTATGCGTCGCGCATGCGCGCGCATGGCGTGACCCGGGTGCGCGCATGCGCGACCAGCGCCGCGCGCGATGCGCAGAATGGCGCGGCGTTCTTCGACGCGGCCGAGCGTGCCCTCGGGGTGCGACCCGAGCTCTTGAGCGGTGACGCGGAGGCGCGGCTATCATTCTACGGCGCTACGTTGGGCTTGGCGCACAGTGACGGGCCGTTTCTGGTCATCGATCTCGGCGGTGGCTCGACGGAGTTCGTCTTGGGCACGGACCAGCCAGCCGCTGCGATCTCCCTGCAAATGGGCTGTGTGCGCATGACCGAGCGACATTTGCACGGCGATCCTCCGACCGCTGAACAGCTGATCGCCTGCGAGCGCGACGTGCGCGGCGAGCTTTCGCGAGTGCGCGCCGTGATCGACGTGACGAAGGCGCGCACCGTGGTCGGCCTCGCCGGCACCGTGACCGCGCTTTCGGCGATGCAGCTCGGTCTCGAGCACTACGACGCAACTCGCACGCATCACAGCCGGCTCCGCGCCGAGCAGATCAGCGCGCTGTGCGCTCGCTTGGCCGCGGCCAATGTTGTCGAGCGGCGCGGGCTACTCGTGGAGCCCGCGCGCGCGGAGGTGATCGTGGGTGGTGCGCTCGTGCTCGCTACGATCATGCGCGAGCTGGGGTTGAGCGAGCTGCTCGTCAGCGAATGCGATATTCTGGACGGCTTGGCAGCCTCATTGCGCTGACTTCGCGGCGGCCTTGGGCGCCGCCGGCGCCGTGCCTTTGGAGCTGGGAGCTGCCGCGGACGCCGCGGGCTTCGCGGTCGTGGTCGACGTACTCGCCACGGGTGCGGGCTCTGCCGCGGGCGCAGGCTCGGCGGGGGCGGGGCTCGCGGCAGGCGCCTGACACTTGCCCTCGACGCAGATGCGGTCGCCTTTGCATTGGCTGTCGAACTCACAGCCATGTGCGGTGGGCTTGGCTACGGCGGCGACGGGCGCGGGCGCGGGCGTTCGCGGAGCTGTTTCGACCTCGATGCGCTTCAGCACGGTCGCTTTGATGTACATGCCATAGCCGTTGGCAGAAGCGATCGCCGCGTCGCCACCGAGCTTGCAGACATTCGGTTGGATGTGCTCCTTGAAGTCGCTGAGGCTAGTGAACTGATTGACGCCGTAGCCCCCGGGAGTGACGTCGACAGTTCCGATCTCGCGGTACCCGATCAATGGCGTCGAGGTCAGGATCTCGAAATCGCAGGTCTCCGCGCGCGGCGCGGCGGCGGGACCCGTCGCGGTCATTTCGGTTGAGCCGCAGGCGAGAAAGCCAACTGCGAGCAAGCCAAGAACCAGTACTGAGCGGTGAGCCTCGAGCATATTTCTAAAAATCTCCTTTTGCGTTCAAGGTACACTCAATTCCGAGCCGAGAGAACGGCCGTTTTCCGCCCGGATGGGCGAATAGAACGAGCCTTCATCCTCTCGTTGATTGCCGACAGGAAACGGCGTAACAGCGGTCAGCCCGCAAGCCCGAAATGGATTCCCAGCCTATGGCCAGCAACCCAGCGACCCCATTCATGTTGAGCGCACTCGCCGAATTCGACCCCGAAATTGCCGCCGCCCTGCGCGGTGAGCTGCATCGCCAGAACAGCGGTCTCGAGCTGATCGCTTCCGAAAATTTCGTGAGCCAAGCCGTGCTGGAAGCCGTCGGCTCGGTGCTCACGAACAAGTACGCCGAAGGCTATCCCGGCAAGCGCTACTACGGTGGTTGTGAGTATGCGGATGTCGTCGAGCAGGCCGCCATCAACCGCGCGACGGCGTTGTTCGGGGCCGCCCACGCCAACGTCCAGCCGCACTCGGGCGCGCAGGCCAACATGGCCGTCTGTCTGAGCGTGCTCAAGCCCGGCGACACCGTGCTCGGGATGAATCTCGCTCACGGCGGTCACCTGACGCACGGCCACCCGCTCAACTTCTCTGGCAAGTTGTACAACATCGTTCCCTACGGTGTCCGCCAAGAGGACGAGCGCATCGACTACGACGAGGTGGACCGCCTCGCCGACGAACACAAGCCACAGATGATCATCGTGGGCGCGAGCGCCTACCCGCGCGTCATCGATTTCCCGCGCATGCGTAAAGCCGCGGATCGCACCGGCGCGATCTTGTTCACGGACATGGCCCACATCGCTGGTTTGGTCGCCGCTGGCGTCCACCCGAGCCCGGTGCCGCACTCCGATTTCGTGTCGACCACGACCCACAAAACCCTGCGTGGTCCCAGAGGCGGCATGGTGCTGTGCCGCGAGCAGCACGCGAAAGCGCTCGATCGCGCGGTGTTTCCGGGGGTGCAAGGGGGCCCGCTGATGCACGTCATCGCGGCCAAAGCGGTCTGTCTGAAGGAAGCCGCGCAGCCGAGCTTCGCGATCTACCAGCGCCAGGTTTTGGCCAACGCGCAGCGGCTCGCTGCCGGCCTCGTGTCGGCCGGTTTCAAGCTGGTCAGCGGCGGCACCGACAATCACCTGATGTTGGTCAACGTGTTCTCCAAGGGCATCACCGGTAAGGCCGCTGAAGCCGCGCTCGGTCAGGCCGGCATCACCGTGAACAAGAACGCCATCCCGTTCGACCAGAACCCGCCCGCGGTGGCCAGTGGCATCCGCATCGGTACGCCCGCGGTCACCCGTCGCGGCATGGCCGAACCGGAGATGGACATCATCGCCGAGCTGATCACGCGCGCCGTGCAGACCCCGGGCGACGAGCGCGTGAGCTCGATGGTTCGCACCGAAGTCGAGCAACTGTGTAAGAAGTTCCCGCTCTATCCCGAATGAACGCCCGAATGAACGCCCGAATGAGGGCGATCTGATGGGGGCGCCCACAGGGCCCGCATCGCACCTCGGAAAACGTCCGAGGTGCTCGCGACCGGTGGGCTCAGCAATCCAGCGTTGCTTGTCGTTCCCAGGGCGAGATTTGCGCGTGATGTTCGTGCCATTCGCGCTCCTTCAGCTTGATGTAAGCGTCGACGAACGGGGCGCCCAAAGCCTGGCTCAGGATCTCGTTTTTGCGCAGCGCGCGCAGGGCGTCCAGTAGGTTCACGGGCAAGCGCCGCACCTCGCTCGGGGGCAGTGGGTCGGTGTACATATTGTTGTCCAGACGCGGACCGGGGTCGCGCTGTTGGCTGAGGCCGTCGAGGCCGGCGGCGATCACCGCGGCTTGGAGCAAATAGGGATTGCTCGCGCCGTCCGGCAGGCGCAGCTCGAAGCGATCCACGTCGGGAATGCGGATCATGTGGGTGCGGTTGTTGCCGGAGTAGCTGATGGTGTTGGGAGACCACGTGGCGCCCGACAACGTGCTGCTGCCGTTGATGCGCTTGAACGAGTTGACGGTGGGGTTGGTCACCGCGCACAGGGCCTCGGCGTGGTGGAGCACGCCGCCCATGAATTGATAGGCGGTGCGCGACAGGCCGAGCTCGCCTTGCCGATCGCGAAAAACGTTCTCGCCCTTTTCGTTCCACAGCGAGAGGTGCATGTGGCAGCCATTGCCCGACAAGTTCGCGAACGGTTTGGGCATGAAGGTGGCGCGCAAGCCTTCGCTTTCCGCCAGCGTTTTGACCATGTATTTGAAGAATGCGTGGCGGTCGGCGGTGATCAGCGCATCGTCGAAGGTCCAATTCATCTCGAATTGGCCATTGGCGTCTTCATGGTCGTTTTGATACGGCCCCCAACCGAGTGACAGCATGCTATCGCAAATCTTCGAGATCAAATCGTAACGCCGCATCAGCGCGAGCTGGTCGTAGCAGGGTTTGCTCTGTTGGTCGGCCGTGTCGCCCACCGCGCTGGCGTCCGCGCTGAGCACGAAGAACTCACACTCTACGCCCGTACGCACGGTGTAGCCGAGCTCCGCCGCGCGTTGAATTTGACGCGCGAGCACGCGCCGCGGGGATTGCTCGACGGGCTTGCCGTTCATCGTCAGATCGCCAGCCAGCCACGCGACCTCGGGCTTCCAAGGGAGCTGAATGATGCTCTTCACATCGGCTATCGCCAGCACATCGGGGTCCGCGGGAGTCATGTCCAACCAAGCGGCGAAGCCGGCAAAGCCGGCGCCCTCGGCGGCGATCCGATCGATGCTCGGCGCGGGGACCAACTTGGCGCGTTGCACGCCTCGCAGATCGCTGAAAGAGATCAGAAAATAGCGAATGCCCTTGTCCGCTGCGATGGTCGCCAAGCTAGCCACTCGAGCCTCCTGTCCGGGTTTCATTGCGAGAAAGCGCGGTCTGTCTCCGAAAAACCTTGAGCAGCCCGACGTGCAGTCGGAGGTAACCCTGCCGTTCGACGTGAGCCAGGTGCGGAGCGAGCCGAACATGAGCGCGCGCCAGCGCGAAGAAAGGCAGCGCCGGATAGCGATGGTGCTCCGCGTGGTACGGCATCTGCCACATCAAAAAGCGCACCAGCCAGACCGTGTAGGTCGTGCGCGTGTTGCTGAGCATGTCTGCGTCGTTGCTGCAGCCCATGTGCTCGGCAAGGAGAATGGCGCGCAAAAACGGTTGTGCGAGCGCTACCGGTACCAGCCAGTACACGACGAAGTACGGGTAGCCGAGCAGCACCGAAGTGCCGATGGTAGCCGCGTAGGTCAGCAGCTGAAGGCGCACCGAGCGCACCACGGCGCGTCCCCGCTGTTCATCCAAGAATCCGTATGATTCGATCTTACCGCCGGCCAAGGTGAAGTAAGTGCGTAGCTTGCCGAGCCACCAGGGCAGGGCGCTGAGCTCAAAGAAGTAGCTGCCGAAGCCGGTCGGTTTCGGATCTCCGAGCTCGGGATCCTTTCCGGGGAGCTGGGTGTAGAGGTGGTGCCAGCGGTGATAGTGCCGATAAAATGTGCTGTTGTAGAAGGACAACAGCCCCCCAACCCAGGCCACCGAATCGTTCAACCAGCGGCTCTTGAACGCGGTGCGGTGCACGCACTCGTGCATCGTTGCGAACATCGTCACGAGCGTGAAGCCGAGTGCGAGCGCCGAAGCCGACTGCAATGAAACGGAAGTCGAACGCTGCACGGCGAGCGTGTGAGCGAACGCGGTTCCCCCCATCGCGAGCAGATGCCCAGCCAGCCGCATCAGGCCACGCCCGTTCGAGCGCTGTTGCAAAAGCCGCAGTTCGTCTGGCGCGATCGGTGTGCCGCGCAGCCGCGAGGCATCGATGGCTACTTCCGCGTCCATACTGCCAGGCGAGCATGAACTTCGAGTTGCCGCTTGTCACTGGCTCGCGCAGCGCGAACCAGCAAATTTCTGTCACTCGCGAAACAGAGTGGCAACACACTCCGCCTCTACATCCGATTTTGATTCCTCCGCGGCGCTGCTGAAACGGTCGAGCCACGTTATCTCGCCTGCCGTCTCGTGCGCGCTTGGGGCGAAGTTTGCGGTCGACCTCGCCGCGCGGCGACCGGGATCCCGCGATATCGTTGGCCTTTGCGACACGACTCGTGGTGCGGCTCACGAGGGCCTAACATGTGCTGATGTCCCACCGCGGCTCGAGGCCCCCGGCGCCGGCAAACGTGGAGAGCACCAGCACCGTGCGCGAGCGCATCGCGCAGGCGCTACGCACCGCGCAGCTCACCGCTCGTGAAATTTCGGAGCGCGCATCCGTGCAAGAACGCGATGTTGCCGAACATCTGCGGCACTTGGGGCATTCGCTGACTCACAGCGGGGAGCAACTGCGTGTCAGTGCTCCGCATTGCATCAAGTGCGGCTTCGAATTCAGCGATCGCGAACGGCATAGTCGGCCAAGCCGCTGCCCGCGTTGCAAGAGCGAGCGGATCTCCCCCCCTAGCTTCCAGATCTTGTAAAGCGAGTCAGGGTGCGAGCGTGAACGTTTGATTTGCTGAAATCGTGAATGCGCCGTCGCCGTGTCGCGGGCCCGCGGGCGAAGGAAAGCCGTACAGATAGTCCGTACCGCTGAACTCGTCCAGGTAGCCGGTGGTGCTCGCCATGGCGTCTACGTTGGCGAACGTGCCGTGCGTTTGAACGCGCCAATAGTAAGACTTACCGGGCAACAACGCGTAGCTGTCATTCAAGACTTTGGGCAGCGTGAAGCTCGTCTTCGTGGTGACGATCAGGAGGTGCTCGTACGAGCTTGCGTCCAAGTTGTCGAACTCGATCAAAAATGGGCCGGCGTTGCCCATACCCGGTTGGAATGAAAAGACGGTCGTGCTCGACACCTTGTTGACGTTGCCCGCTGGCGAGATTGCTAGATTCGAAGCGGGCACCGGGAGCTGCGCGCTGATGCCGCTCTTGCCCGGAGCCAAGCCATCCTTGTGCACGAGCGAGTAGGCGCCGGTGTTTGCGTCGCCTTCGGTCGCGGCGAACACCATGCTGCTGCCGGTGAGCGATGGCGCGAGGTAGCTGAAGGTATTGCTGCCCGCCTTGTCACGCGCGACGGTGATCGCCGCGTTCGTGGGGAACTGCACGAAGGCCCAGTTTTCGCGCTCGCCAAGGGCACCCGGTGTCACCGTGCCCGAAATGGCGGAGGCAGTAATGCTCTTGGGCGTCATGTCGAAGGTGACCAAGGCGTTGTTCGATGCTGCCGAATCCAAAGCCAAGGCTTTGCTGTCGAAAGCGACATAGCTCGTCGGCAAGCCATTCGCGTCGGGTTGCCAGACCAAGCCGTACGCGGTTTCTTGAGTGGCGATGGGACCGCGCCAGCTCGAGGTGCCTTCCGTGAAATTGTCGGGCACGACGTTCTTGAATTCGTCTTGGCCATCGGGACCCGCGGTCGCAACCGAGAAGGTGCGGCTGGCGGTCAATGCGCTCGCCAAGCCAGCGCCGCCCTCGACATCGACGTACTGATGGCGGCTCACCAGCTCGAGGTAGACTTGCAACGTCGGGTCACGGCGCGTCAGGCCCTGAAATACCCAACCCGCGACTTCTGCAGTGTCCGCTACTTTCACGACCAAGCTGGCGTCGTACTCGGCCGCGACGTTTGGAATGGTGAACGCGCCTTGCGCGTCGGTACTGACCTTGGTGCCGCCGATCTCGACTTGGATGCTGGGCAGCTTGTGCCCCCAATAGTCGATCACATGCCCCGTCACCGTAGTGCCACCCGCGCTGCCGCCGCTGCCGCCGCTGCCGCCGCTGCCGCCGCTGCCGCCCTTTCCGGCGTTGCCGCCCGCGCCGCCGCTGTTGCCCCCGCTGCCGCCTTGGGTCGCGCCGTCGCCCGCGGCCGCCATGTTCGGTTCACCGGCTATGTCGCCCATTGTCCCGGCGTTGGCGCTGCTATTTCCGCCTTGAGCTTTGCCGGCGCTGCCGCCCTTTGCCGCCCCCGCCTCGCCGTCTCGCCCCGCGGAGTCGGCACCGCTTTCGGCGCCAGTGCCGGCAGCCGACGCGGGCCCTTCGTGCAGCTCCTCGATGCCGAGCAGGCTGCTACAGGCAGCCAGCGCGAACAGCGAAGCGAGTGATAGCGCTTGCCCAAAGCGTAAGCCGCGCCCCGCCTTTTCTCGCTGAGACATCAGAAGCTCCCCCGAACGAACGCAGCGCCTGGCCCGACGCCGACGGCCACGCTCTGTTCTCGACTCGGACCGGCGGTGAACCAGAGCACCGCCGCACCTGCGAGAGCCGCGCCGCCGATGATGAAACTGACCGTCGCGATCGTCGCTTTGGATTGCGCCGAAGACCTTGCGTCGAGCGCATCCTGGCTGCAGCCGTAGGGATATGCGGTGCATTGCGACTTGGCGTCGGACCATTTCGCCGAAGCGCCGATGCCGAACACGGTGCCGACGCCGAGGCCGACGACACCGACTGCACCGATGACGATCGCGGTCGTGCGCTGTTTGGAGCCGCTGTCAGCAGGCTCGGAAGGCGGAGGCTCGGCGGGCTTCGAAGCGTTCTCTTTCGTCGGCGCGACGGCGCTACCGGGCACGGGTGTCAGCGCGGGCACGCTGACATCGAGCTTGGCGGCGTCCGCGAGTTGCACCGTGGTCGCCCACTTTTGCTTGCCTGGCGAGACCGCCTCGATGGTGTGGGCACCGGGATCGAGCGGGATCGGCGTGCCGAGTTCTGCCGGTTGCACGGGCACGCCGTCGCGGCGAATCTCGAGCCCGGTTGCTTCTTCGCCGCTGGCCATGGCCCGAATGGTGAGCATGCTCAGTCGCGATTCGAGCGCCGTGGCGCGCTCCGTGGCCAGATCGAGCCGCACTTTCGAGCCCGAGGCGCGCGCGAGCGGAATGGCTTCTTTGTATTCGGCCCAGGCGCTCGCGGTCTTGCCGAGCTTTTCGTAGCAGGCGGCCAAGTTGAGCAAGGTGCCGAGGCCCGGGTCGAGCTGCTCGCTAGCCTCGAACTTGGGGCAAGCTTCGGCATACTTGCCGCTGGCTGCGAGCTTACGACCCTCGTTGAACAGCGCCTCTGCCGCGGCGCGGTTACTGGCCCCGGCTGATTGTGCGCTGGCAGTCGACGCAAAGAAAATGGCTAGTGCACCCGCAACGAAAGCTATCCGCCTCACACCCCTCGGTATCGCAACGGCGCGTGCGGGACAAGAGCAGTTCCGAACCTTGCCAAACACGGGGCGCAAAGCTCCGCTTCCCGCGGCGACGCCGAGGCCTTAGATAGAGCGCATGCCCGTCACGGTCGCCTTCGACAACAGCTACGCACGCCTGCCCGAGCGCTTTTACGCCCGCGTTTCGCCGACGCAGGTCCGCGAGCCGCGCATCATCAAAGTAAACCACCCGCTCGCAGTGCAACTCGGGCTCGATCCGGCTGAGCTCGACTCCGCGGACGGCGCTCAGGTCTTGGCCGGCAACGTGCTGCCCGAAGGGGCGGCGTCGATCGCGCTTGCCTACGCCGGGCACCAATTTGGTGGCTTCTCACGCCAGCTCGGTGATGGCCGCGCGATCCTGCTCGGCGAGGTCGTGGATCGGCAGGGAGCGCGTCGCGACATTCAGCTGAAGGGCTCGGGGCGCACGCCGTTTTCGCGCCAGGGTGATGGGCGCGCCGCGCTGGGCCCCGTGCTGCGCGAATACATCGTCAGTGAAGCGATGGCGGCGTTCGGCGTGCCCACGACCCGCGCGTTGGCCGCCGTGACCACAGGGGAAACAGTCGTTCGCGATCAGCGCTTGCCTGGTGCGGTGCTCACGCGCGTCGCTGCGAGTCACATCCGCGTCGGCACTTTCGAGTTCTTCGCCGCGCGCGACGACCGCGAGGCGGTCGCCGAGCTCACCAAATATACGCTCGCGCGTCACTACCCGCTCCATGGCCAAGAGCAACGAAGCGGCCAAAGCGAAGCGCTGAGGCTCTTGGACAGCGTGATCGGCGCGCAGGCCTCGCTGATCGCGCGCTGGCTGGGGCTCGGCTTCGTGCACGGCGTGATGAACACGGACAACACCTCGGTTTCGGGCGAAACCATCGACTACGGGCCGTGCGCTTTCTTGGACGAGTACAATCCGGACAAGACCTTCAGCTCGATCGATCGCAACGGGCGCTACGCGTTCGGAAATCAACCGAAGATCGCGCTTTGGAATTTGGCGCGCTTTGCCGAAACGCTGTTGCCGTTGATCGCCGATCAACAAGATGAGGCCGTGCGCCTGGCCACCGAGCGCCTCGATCGCTTTCCCGAGCTGTTCGAGACCGCGCACTCACGGGTGATGCGGGCCAAGCTCGGCTTGAGCAATGAAGACGCCGGAGACACGCCGCTGATCGACGATCTGCTGCAGCGGCTCGCCTTGAACCAGGTCGATTACACGGTCTTCTTTCGTGCCCTGTGCGCGGCCGCCGAAGATCTCGCGGCGGACGCTGGCTTGGCGGCGCTGTTCGAGGATCCGTCGGCTTATTTCGGCTTTGCCGAGCGCTGGCGGCGCCGACTACAACTCGACCGCGTGGCGCCCGAAGCGCGCGCGGCCGCCATGCGCCTCGCGAATCCCGCATTCATCCCGCGCAATCATCGCATCGAACAAGCGATCACTGCCGGCGTGAACGGCAACTTCGAGCCCTTCGAGACGCTGGTGCGCGTGCTCGGCAAGCCCTACGAGGAGCAACCGGAGTATGCCTACCTGGCCGAGCCGCCGCTGCTGACCGAGCGCGTCAGCGCCACTTTTTGCGGAACCTGAGGGTCTCCCTTTGAGCGCGTCGGCTATTTGGCGATCAGCACGCGCTGTTCACCGATGGCAAGGATCGGCACTTGCTCGTCGCTCAGTCCGCGCGCTTGCATCCGGGCGCGCAATTCACGCGGGCACGCGCCCAGCGCGTCGTCCGAATTGATGTAGGTGTCGAAATGAATCGGGATCATCTGCTGCGCGCCGAGCAGAGTGAAGGCGTCGAGCGCTTGGTCCGGGCTCTCGTGCGTGTACTGCATGAAGTCGCGCGGGGCATCCGGACAGATCGGCAGCAGCGCGAGTGACAGGTTCGGGAAGCGCGCGCGTGTGGCCTGGAACGCGCTGGGAATGTAAGCGGTATCACCGCCGAAATACACGGAAAGCCCGTGGTACTCGAAGACATAGCGGTGAAGGCGCGGGTCTCGAAGGCCGCGTCGAGCGCATAGCGACCGCCCACGTGTTGCACGGGCACTGCCGTCACGCGTAGCCCGTCATGCTCGTAAGAAGCCCACGTTTCGAGCTCGCGGATCTCGAAATCGTAGCGCGGCATGTTCGAGCGAACCCCCGGTGGTACGAGCACGATCGGCGTGCGCTGCTCGACCCAATCCAAGCTGCCGAAGGACAAGTGGTCGAAGTGCATGTGTGACACGACCACCGCCGCCAAGGGTGGCAAGCGAGCCGGATCGAGACCCGGTTCTACCAAGCGCGGCGATGCTTGTGAAAGCGTGTGATCGAACACCGGATCCGTGAGCACGAAGCGATCGTCCAGCTGAACGAGCACCGTGGCATGCCCGACCCAAAGGGCAGCCAACTTGGCCTCGGGGCGCCTAGGATCGACGATCTTGTGCGCGACTGTTCGCTCGGGCGGCGCGCTGAGATTGCGCTTCAAGGCGCGCCAAGCAAAGCCGCAACCTGGTAGGGTAAGGCTCAAGACCAGCGCCAGCAGGCCGCGAACGCGCATCAAAATAGCCGGATGGTGAGGGCCGTGATCACTTCACGACGGGTCAGCCAAGGCGACACGGTGACGTTCAACCCGAACGCGCCGTGGAACGTGAAGATCCCGAGATCTGCCGACCCACCGTTGTCACCGCGGGCGCCCGCGGTCCGATAGTACGAAGCGCCGACGGACCAAGACAGTTTCTCGCCGTGCTCGAGCAGCGGCAAATACAGGCGCAAACCGGCGCGCACGAGCCAACTGCTCCGCTCGTCCGGCGCGCAGCACGCCCACTCCGGCGAGACATGCAGCTCGACGGAGCCCGAGTGTCGCGCGATCGGCGAGATCAAAAACGAACGTACCGGCCGCTCGGCGATGCCAAACGAATACAAGAGCGGCGTCAGCTGCCAACGCACTCCGCCGCCCACATGCTCCTTGCCGATCACCAGCAGCGGGCTCGGGATCAGTTGCGCCACGCTCCAGATCCCGACCGCGACGGCCGGACTCATCACCCGCGGCTTCGGTGCGGGCTCCGTGGAAGCCGGCTCTGAACGCGCGTTTTCTTGTGCACGCGCGTTCGAAGCAAGCGCCAAACAGGCGAGGAATACCAGGGTAGTGCCTCGCCTGTTCACGGTCACGCGCCTAGTGGCAAGGACATATTGACGAAGCTGCCCGTGACGGTCACGTCAGTCGCGCCGTCGGTGAGGCCTTTGAGCTTGGCGGTGATGGTCAAGTCATACAGGTAGTAAACGTCTTCCGGGTTGTACATGCCGTTCTTGGCTGTCACTTGGTTGAACTTGATCGACAATTCTCCGCTCACCGGAGAGCTTCCGGCATGCCAGAGCGTCGCCACTTGGTTTTGACTGAAGCCGAGCTCGCAGTTGCCTGGGTGGTCCGGGCTACCCATCGTCCAAGTATCGCCAGCTTTGGGCGCGGTGGGGGAATCCAGATTGCAGGCGAAGGTCGACGTATCGCCGCCGGATGTCGAAAAACCGGCGCCGATCAGCGCGTTGAACGCGCCCTTGCCGCTCTTCTGGTAGACGCGCGAATTGACGGTGCACACGAACATCGCATCGCCCTCCGGCAAGGTTTTTCCGCCGCTCACGGCGTAAGAGCACGGACTGCTGGTCGGGTTCGTCGTCGTGGCGCCACCGCTCGAGCTGCCCGCGTTGGCGCCGCCCGCGTTCGTGCCACCGAAACTATCGCTCGCGCCACCTTCGCCGGCATCCGCACCCGCCGCGCCGGCGTTCGTGCCGCCTTCGCCGGCGTCCGCGCTGACGTCGGAAGCCCCGCCTTCGCCGGTCCCCGCCGATGAGTTGCCGGCTTGCCCTTGTTGAGTTTCGCCGCCGTTTTCCGCGCTGCTATCGCTCGTACTGGAGCAACTAGGGAGCAGAGCGAAGACCGTAACGAGCAGCGACGCAGACACACCAGAGATCAATTTAAGCATCCCCCCAGCGCACCATGAAAGCAACGGCGGCACAACTGTGCGTTTGCGGGCTTACCGCTCGTGGGAGCGTGCGCTCTCCCCAACCCTTACCAGATCGAGAGGGGGGGCGATCGCAGGTTTTCCCATGCACCTCTTAGCCCCGCCGGCTGCCTCACTCGAAGCTCATCTCGCTCGCGTCTAGCTCGTCTAGCTCGTCTAGCTCGTCTAGCTCGTGTCTAGCTCTTCGAGCTCGTTTAGGGCTGGCCCGAGCACGCTCGCGCCACGAGCTCATTGCCCGAATCGCATGTTCCCGCTGCGCTACAGCTACTGCTCGTGCACTCTTCACCGGTCACGCACGCTGAGCCGTTCGAGCCCTTCGGTTGGCACTGTTGCGTCGTGTCGCAATAGCTGTGGGGCTGGCACACGTCCGGCGTGTGCGCGCACGAGCCCGACGCGCGCTGAGCGAGGCAAATTCCAGCGGCGCAAAATGCCCCGGGAATGCACGTCACCTCGTCGCATGGCTCACCCACGACTGCGTAGGGGCGGCAGGTCAAAGCCTCGAGCAACTCCGAGTCGAACGTGCAGTACAGCCCGTCTTCTGCATAGCAATACGTGGTCGTGCCTTCGGCGTTCGGTAACAGCGATGTAGGGCATTGAAAAGAGCCGGGAACGCCGCAGCTGCCGACGCACGGATCGCCGGTCTTTCCGTGGATTGGTGCCCGGTAGTTGGCGGCGGCGCACACGCCGGACAGGGCGGCTTCACCGAGTGCACAATAGCCGCTCGCGCACACGCTGCCATTGGCGCAGGGCGTGCCCTCGGGCGCGGGGCCGACGAAGATCAGCGAGCAAGCGGTGCTTGCCTCTTCGATCTCACAATTCTTCAACGCGCGCTCGAGCCGGCCGAGACAACTCGTTCCCGCGACGGCGCTGTACGTCGTGTCGCCGACCACGCGATTGGCGAGCATGCTGCTCGCAAAGCCTTCAGCCTGCGACAGACACGTCGCGGAATCGTATGCGGTTTGCGCAGACGCGCAGCAAGGCGCGATGGAGCGGCACCAAACATCTGCGAACCGTTCTGGGAACCGAGCCTGTGACACGAGCTCTGCGTCCGTGTCGGAACTCGAACAGCCCCCCGCCAGCATTGGCAGCGACAGCGCGGCGAGCAGGAAGCCGAAGCGCACGGCGAGTGGCTTCGAGCGAGCGAGCATCGGCGGCATCTGCTGATCTAGTATAGAATGGTCTGGAAAGGGGAATCGGGATGCTCGGCAAGCAAACACTGGTTTCATTCGTGGCTATTTCTGACGCGTCACGCTCGCGTGCGTTTTATGAGGGAACGCTCGGCCTGTCCTTGGTTTCGGACGACCCTTTCGCGCTCGTGTTCGATGCCAACGGCACCACGATCCGCTTGCAGAAGGTGCCAGAGTTTCGCCCTCAGCCGTTCACCGCCCTGGGCTGGACGGTCGACGACATCGAAGCGGTGGTCGTGGCGTTGAAGCAGAAGGGGGTTCCTTGCGAGCGCTTCCCGGGGATGGACCAAGACGAGCTCGGGGTCTGGGTTTCACCCAGTGGTGCGCGCGTGGCTTGGTTCAAGGATCCGGACGGGAACGTGCTCTCGCTCACGGAATTTTGAAAGCACGACGTTCTGTCGCAGGGATTTTGTCAGGTCGAGATCCGGGCGCGTGGCGTTTGGAGCGTGTAGATTAGTCGACATGAACTTGCGGCTGCGGGCGGTGCTCTCGCTGGGGATGGCGGTCATCGCTGGATCGTTCGGGTGTTCGTCGGCACAGGCGGATGCTGATTCCGCAGGCGGCGCGGCCGGGAGCTCGGGTGCGTATCTCGCGGGTGCGAGTAATCTCGGAGGCGGAGCGAGTAATCTCGGAGGCGGAGCGAGTGCGGGCGGAGGCGGAGCTGGTGCCGGCACTGCTGGCGTGCCGGGTAGCGCTTGCCCGGAGCAACTCGTTCCGCGCCTGACGGATGGCCCGGTGTTGTCTCTGCCACTGGCGCTCGTCATGGCGGGCAAGCCGTTCGTCTTCGGGGAGCCGAATGCGCGGGCCGACGGTGGCTCGTTGGTCCCGCTGAATCTTCGCTTCTACATTTCAGAGGTCCAGTTGCTGCAAAGCAGCGGTGAGCCACTCGCGGTCGACGTCTTGACCGCCGGCGGGGCGCCCGCGCCGTACGGCGTTCACTTGTTCAATGCCGAGGATGACGCATCCAGCACGCTCCGCGTACGTGCTCCCGCTGGGGACTACACCGGCTTGAGCTTCGCGCTCGGCATCAAGCTCGGTTGCAATCAGCAGCTTCCGTCTAGCCTCGGGGATCCGCTCACGGACGTTTCGCAGATGACCTGGCCGCACACCGGCGGCTTTTTGTTCCTTCGTTACGAGGGGCGCTACACCGCTGCCGACGGAGGCGCGACGGAACCCGCGGGGCTGCCTCCGGCCGTACACATGGGCGGTGACATCACCAAGGAAATGGTACCGCGGGTCACGGTCTCCGGCGCGTTTTCCGTACCCGCTAGCGGCAGCCTCGAAAAAGGTATCGATGTGGTGATGGATGAAGTGTTCGCGGGCGCAACTGCCGATATCGATGTGAGTGATAGTGCGGTAGGTCTATTATCGACGCCCGAGTCGATCGCTGGTGAGCGCCTGCGTCGTGACTTGCCCAAGCTGCACCCATTCGTGCTCCAGCCGTGATTGACGAGAGGTCGATGGCAACGCGATCCATAGTGCTCGGCGTCACGCTGCTTTCGCTCGTCGTGCTTGCCGGCTGCTCGAGTGATGCCGCCGCACCGGCGAACGAAGGAACGCCGTCCCTGATCGTCTCGACGATCCCCGCCGGCTTCCCGAAAGGCACGAACGTCGAGCGGGCCCCGGCGGACAACGCGCTCACCGTGGATCGGGCGCGGCTGGGCAAGCGGCTCTTTTACGATCCGCAGCTATCGCGCACGAACGAAGTCTCGTGTGGTTCGTGTCACCAGCAGCAGTATGCGTTTGCCGATCCGGCCGAGATCTCGACGGGAGTCGAAGGCCGTACGGGCACGCGAAACGCGCCCTCAATCGTGAACGCCGCCTGGGGTAAGACCTTCTTCTGGGATGGCCGCGCCGGGAGCTTGGAAGAGCAAGCAGGGCAGCCTATCGAAAACCCGGTTGAAATGGACTTGGCGCTCGCGGAGGCCGTCGCGCGGCTGGCCGCCGATCCGAGCTATGTCGAAGGCTTTCAGAAGGCCTACGGTGAAGCGCCCAGCGAGAGTTCGTTGCAGAAGGCGCTGGCCAGCTTCGTGCGCAGCGTGGTCAGCGGCTCGAGTGCCTACGATCGCCACCTGCGCGGTGACGACAGTGACTTCGGTCCGCAACGAAAGCGTGGTGAAGCGCTGTTCCTGAGCGAGAAGGCAGAGTGCTTTCACTGCCACCCCTCGGGCTCGCTCAGCAACGAAGGCTACTTCAACAATGGCTCGTACACTGCGGGCGGCGACACCGGGCGCCAGCAGGTGACGGGCCGCGTGGGCGATCTCGGTAAATTCAAAGTGCCGGGCTTACGCAATATCGCGGCCACCGCGCCGTACATGCACGATGGCTCGCTGCGCACGCTGGAGGCCGTGATCGAGCAGTACGACGCGGGCGGCCGAGGTGATCCCAGTACCGATCCGTTGATCAAGCCGATGGCGCTCACCAGCGACGAAAAGGCTGATTTGCTCGAGTTTCTACACTCATTCACGGATGACGCATTGCTCCAAGATGCGCGCTTTGCGCCTTAGGGCGTACACGGCACGGGCGCGGTGCTAGCTTGGTCGGGTGGGCGGAGCACTAGGCGATGACTGAGTTTCGGCGAAGCGGTGGCAGCGCGAGCATCGCGCTGTGCGCGTTGCTCGCGGCATGCGCGCAGACCGGCGTTCCCGACACGCAGGGAGTTGCAGGCACTGGCAGCGGGTCGTCAGCTGCGAGCGCAGCAGGGGCGTCAAGCACCCAAAATGGAACGAGCCCAGCGGGCGGCGCGACCAGCCACGGGGGTGCAGGCGCGGGAGGCGATACGAGTGCAGAGGGCGGAGGGTTCGCTGCCGTGGATGTTTCGGGCCGTTGGGCAATGATCGGCTGGGAGGATCCAGTGGGGGTGGCGTTGTCTCAGAATGCGGGTTCGATCACGGGGACTGGTTGTGGAGTGGGTACCCCACCGGTTCAGCAAGCCAGCTATTGCTCTGACGTGTTCGGCACAATCTCCGCCGACGGCAACGCGAGCTTCGGCTTCGATTTCGAATCCGCCGTAGGTCAATACCGCTACCGTGCAGACGTCACCCTAGCCGCGGACGGCAAGCGCATGGCGGGCTACTTCGGCATCGAAGGCGCCGCGGTTTATCCAAGCGCTTGGTTGCCCGTCAACGACGGCGAGTTTTGGTTGAACGCGTCCGCGGGCGACCCGTCCGGCATTGCCACTGGTAGCTATGACTTGAGGCTTCTGTCAGCGGAAGCCGACGACCCACGGTACGTGATGGGCGCGGGTTATCGGCTCTTTTATTCCGTTGAACGCGGTATTGGCGGGGATCTCGGCGCCTTCTTCGGTAGGGAAATCGTACGCGTCAGCGACGACTTAACGGAAGTCGGACCGGTGTCGCCGAGTTCGCCGGAGCTCCCGGTGTCGCTGTCGCTCACGACTCGAGAAGGCGCCTTCATCGACATCACGGCTCGGCTGAGCAACGGTCACTCATTCAAGTTCGAGGCGACGCGGCGCCCGTAGCTCCGAGCGCTTGCTCGTCGAACTCGACGATCGAGCCGCCCGCACCGAAATCACTGAAGCGCGCCCAATGTGGCCGGACGCGCAGATAGCTGATGCCTGGCCAACTCTCGCGTTCGACACCATCGGGAAAAGCGGCCAGGTACACCGGCTTCAAACGGAGCAGGTCCGCGCCTGAAAGTTCGTCCGCCACGCCTTCCAACTGCAAGGTTTGTTCGGCGTCCCAACCGACGACCAGCGCAATGCGCGCGTCGCGTCGAAGGTTTTGAGCTTTGCGAGTCGAAGCGAGCGTGTCGAAAATCAGCTCGAGCCGATCACTCACTGCGTAGCCCACCACCGCTGCCTGCGGGGCGCCGCCTGTGGCCACCGAGGCTTGCACGCACAAGCGATGCTTGCGCAGAAATGCTAGTATTCCCTCACGATCCATGGCCAATTCATAGCCAGCTTCGCTGCGGCCGTGAAGCGCGAACTCCGGTAGCAAATGGCTTTCTGGTCTCGGCGCAACGCGACGCCGAAGGCTGCGACGGAGCGCGGGGTTTCACGTGACCATCAACAAATCAACGAGATCTCTACGGGGGTAGCCAGGTTTTTCCCGTTTCACAGTCGATGTGCGTGAGCCGCGCGCTCTCGCGTGAGATGTCGATCGTGCCGAGCATGATCGGCAATTGAAAGCGGCGCGGGCCGATCGAACCCGGATTGAACAGGGTGATGCCGCGGTCGCGGCCGATGAATGGCACGTGGGAATGGCCGCAGACCACGAGCGACGCGCGCTCGCTGCTCGCCAAGCGTGCGACCTCTGCGCGCAGCTTCGGGCCGTACACTGCGATGTGCAGGAGCAGCAATCGCAGCTTCATGTGCTCGCCGTCCAGCAACTCGAGGGTTACGATATCGGGCACTTTGCTGGTTTGTACGTCGATATTTCCGCGCACCGCGAACACGGGGGCGAGCTCGGCCAGCTGATCGAGCACCGCGAGCTCGCCGATGTCGCCAGCGTGCAAAATCGCGTCCGGCTCGAGCTCACGGATGCGCTGTGCGGTGGCCGGGTGCGGCTTGCCGTGCGTGTCGGCAACGACCGCAAATCGGAACTTTCCGTCGGCGCGCGCTTGCAGCGTGGCTTTGCTGGAAACGGGCTTTCGCGGCACGGGCCGGAGTCTGGCACCGCTAGCCGCAACCGCAAAGCGCAAGCACACCCGGGGCGGCGCGACGCGAGGCCCTTGCCCTCGGTCGCGCCGCCCAGGTGCTGACTAGTTCGTTGCTGCGCTGCGCCGAGCGCGGGTACGCGCCGCTTTTTTCGCGCTCGCTTTGCGCGCCGCGGGGCCTCGCTTGCGCGCCGTGGCGTGCGCTTGTCGCGACAGCGCCGCGGGCGATGCGGCGGCGTGCGGTTCGCGCTCGAGTGCTTTGCGCGTGGCGCGGCTTCGGCGCGTAGCTGGCTTGTGCGTTGGCTCGCTTCGGCCGCGTGCGCTGTCTCGAGCGGCACTTTGGCGGGTGCGCTTGGATGTGCTGCCCGGCTTGGGTGGGGGCAGCGCGACGCCCGAGCGGCGGGCCTTCGACAGACCGATGGCGATCGCTTGTTTGGTCGAGCGTGCGCCGTGCTTGCCCTCTCGCACGTGCTCGATCTCTTCACGCACGAACTCACCCGCTTGAGTGCTCGGTGCCTTGCCTTGGGCTTTGTCTTTTGCGGCGCGCCGCTTGGTTCGTTGTTCTGGCATGGGTGTTTGGGCTTATCTTGATGCAGGGCGCGTGCCAGCCAGTGCAAGGGCGTCAATATTTCCACGATGCGACCGTCGCGCCACGATGGAGCTCGGGCGGCTGCGCGATCTCGTCTCAGTGCGATCGCCGTGCAGGAACTGCGCCGTGCCTTCAGTCGAAATCAGTGGGCAGCTCGGGATTTGCCAGATGCTCGAACATGCGCCGCACTTGACCCTCCGTCACGCGCGGGGTCGATAGGGGCGGGATCTCGTGCACGTCGAAAAATCCAGTGTCGAGTGTTTCGAGGCCGCGAGTGGGTGCGCCCCCGCGTAGCTCGCAGCGTACGAACAACTTGTAGCAGTACCAAAACTCGGGCGGATGGGCGTGGCGCGCCTTGTCGTATACGGCGAGCAGTTTGCTCGCTTCGACTCGGAAACCGGTCTCCTCCAGCACTTCGCGCTCCGCTATTTGCGACGGCGATTCACCGACGTCTGCCCAGCCGCCCGGGAGTGACCACAAGCCGTCGTGTGACTCCCGCATGAAGAGCAGCTTGCCACTCTGCGCGACTACCGCGCGCACATCCACTTTGGGTGTGGCATAGCCCTTCTCCGCGCGAATGATCTCGAGCCACGACTCGTTCGCCGTGGGCGCGATGCTGGCGGCGATTTCTGCCGTCAACTCTTGTAACTGCTCGTAGCGTTGTCGATCGTACGGGTCGCGCGTGTAGGTGAGACCCGCTTGGGTGATGGACTGCAGGCGTTGAACCCAGGCCAGGCGTTGCATGCTCGGCAGGGTAGCGCGCCTTGCCCCGGACTGCGGCGGAACGCACCGCGTCGTTGTCCCATCTATCCAGATGGCACAAGCTGAGCCAGAGTCTCCGCGCTGCCCTCGTAAAACATCGGATTTCTAGCATTCACGGCTGGCATGAGGCGTGCTTGAGTATGGCTCATGCGTAAGCCGACCAAGGCCCGGAAGCTGTTGATCGCGTCGGTCGGTGTTGCGACCATCAACTACGTCGCTGCCTGTGGTGGCGATGCGCAAACCTCCGGCAATCTGGTGGCGCCCCCTGAAGGCGGAAGCGCGCACAGTGGGCAGGGTGGTGACACGAGCAAAGCGGGCACACCGCCGACGAGTGGGAACCTCGTTGCGCCTCCGTCGGCGGGTGCGGGTGGCACCCCGCCGACGAGCGGCAACTTGGTTCCTCCTCCGCTGGCGGGTGCGGGTGGCGCGCTGTCAGCCGGCGCCGGCGGTTCGCTGTCAGGCGGCGCCGGCGGCGCAGCCGGGGTAGGTACCGCTGGCACTGCTGGTCGTGCGGGAGCGGCCCAAGGAGGTGGAGCCGGCTTCACCACTGGCAATTTGCTGCCTCCACCGGTCGGCGGTGCCGGGGGCGCGAGCGGTCACGGCGGAGCAGGTTCTAACGGTGGTAGCGCGGGCAAGGGTGGCGCGGGTGGGAATGGTTCCGGTGCCGGTGGTGTCGCAGGCCAATGAACTCCGAACTTTTCGAACTCGAGCTGCTCGGTGGCGCCACGGAGCAACGCTTTCGGCGCATGCGTCCCGAGGTCGAGGCGATGCCTTGGGGTACGTTCGATTTGTCACAGGTTTCAGAGCCGCAACGCCTCACCGCGCGTAAAGCCTGGACGGGCTCTGCCTATCAAGAGCACCGCACCGGTGCCGCATGCGCATTGACACTACAAGCGCTCATCGAGGCGCGCGCGCCTCTCGACTTGATCGCGGTCGCATCGCGTTTCCCGCTCGACGAGATGGTGCACGTCGAACTGTGTGCACGCATGGCCATGGAGTTCGGTGGCGGTACGGAGATCATCCACGATCCGAAAGAGATGGTGGTCGGCTGTGATGCCTCGCTCAGCCCGTTGCTGCAAGCCGCAGACTTGGTGGTGCGCTTTTTTTGCGTCGGCGAGGCGATCTCCATCCCGCTGCTTCGCGCGACTTGGCACGTTGCCAAACACCCTTTGCCGAAAGCCGTACTCGGCCGCATCGTCAAAGACGAAGCAGCCCACGGTGTATTTGGCTTTACCTTCCTAGACTGGGCTTGCCCTCGCTTCTCCGACGCCGAGAAAGCACGCTTGGGCATGTCGGCCGATTTGGCAATTCGATTTCTCTACTCGCAATGGGTCGATCTGCACGCCCACCGCGACGAGCCGCGCCTAGAAGACGACGTCCTAGGCTGGATGCAGACCGACGCTTATTTGAAGCTGGCCTGTCGCTCGATGCAAAATCTGGTCATCGACCCACTGCAGGCCCGCGGTATTCCGATTCAAGCGCAGCTCTCCGAGTTCAATATTCCGTTCGAGCCAGCTCGATAGGATTGGTCGAGTCCCCAAATATCGAATCTGGGAGTGTTCCTTCCTGACGGAAGGCGTGCTTCAGTATCGATATGAAAAAGGTGCGGGGCCAGAACAAGCTTTTGATTGCGTCCGTCGGCGTCGCGACCATCAACTACCTCGCGGCCTGCGGCGGGAGAGCGGTCGAGTTCGACGACGAAGGAGCCACCAGCGGGCAAGGTGGTGGTGCCGCCAAAGCGAACACATCGGCCGCGGGTACGCCGTCGAAAGGGGGCGCGCTGCCGTCGTCGTACGCCGGCGCCAGCGGCAAGGGCGCGACCGGATCACCGCGCGGCTCGACCGGATCATACCCGGGTGCCGCGGGTTCGAGCGGGAGTAAGGGCTCGACCGGTGGTTGGAAAGGTTCAACTGGCTCGACCGGCGGTTGGAAAGGTTCGACTGGCTCGAGTGGCAAAGGCTCGACCGGCGGTTGGAAGGGTTCGACTGGCTCGAGTGGCAAAGGCTCGACCGGTGGCTGGAAAGGTTCGACTGGCTCGAGTGGCAAGGGCTCGACCGGCGGTTGGAAGGGCTCGACGGGGGCGACCGGCGGCAAAGGCTCGACCGGCGGTTGGAAAGGTTCAACTGGCTCGAGTGGCAAAGGCTCGACCGGTGGTTGGAAAGGTTCAACTGGTGGTTGGAAATGTTCAACTGGCTCGAGTGGCAAAGGCTCGACCGGTGGTTGGAAGGGCTCGACGGGTTCTTCCGGAGCGTTCGGCTCCGGCGGTGGAACGAGCGGTTCAATGGGCGGTGGGGGCTCGAGCGGCGGAGCCAAGGGCTCTTCGGCGGCGGTCGGCTCTGGCGGCGGAAGGCAAACGGGCGGCTCCGGCGGCTGACCTAACGCTCGAATCGGAAGCTGCTCAACAAGACCGGATCTCGCGGCGCGCTGTGCCAGAGTTCGGGCACGGTCGAATAGTTTACTCGATATACCCGAAGGGTTGCGCCGCTTGCCAGTACAACGCCCGCGCGCGCCGCGGAAGTGAGCGCGTGCTCGCGGAGGGCCTTCGTGTCCGGCGGACCACCGTACGCACCAGAGATGCGGAATACTCGACCCCATTCGGCCTGCGTGCGCGCGCCGCGCTCACGCCCCGTGAAGCGCACGTGCGGGCCAGTGGTCGACTCGGCTTCGACCAGCACATCGGGCAAGGTATCGCCGATGATTGCGGCGAAGGTCGGGTAACAGGCGATTGGCCAAGCTTGAGTCTGGCCGCGCACGCCCTGCGCGATCGCGAGTACGAGCACCGTGCCGCCAAAGAGCGCGGCCGGTAGCGTGGCCCGGTTCGAGCGGCTCGCGGGTTTCGGCGCGCGTATGCGTTTGCCCGTCTTCAGCCGATGCCAAGGCGCAAGCACGACGTAACATGCCCATAGACTCACGAAGGGAATGAAGAAGAAGGCCTGTGTGCTCCAGTGGAAAGCAAGGCCCATGCAGGCCGCGAGCGTGCGCGTTTTTCGCCACATGACCAGGGGAAAAAAGCCGATCTCGAAGACCAAAACCGCATGTCCGCCGAGCGAACACAACCACGGATAGTGATCGATGCGCAGCCAGGGCAGCTCCGCAAACTCGAACCACTTGACGTGCATCTGAGCCACCACGTGGGGAGCCGCGGCCCACTGCCAACCCGACTCGAGCAACTTGTGGAAACCCGGAAAGAAATAGATCACGCCGAAAAACGCCCGACACAACGCTACGGGGACCGCGTACTCGCGCGCCGCGCGCGTGGGCTCGCTGCCCCAACTATCCAACGACCAAACATCCCCACAGGGGCTGAGCGCGAGCAAGCCAGAGAACCAAAACAGATGCATGTCGTGCATCACGGCGCCGCCGAACTGCGAGAGCGCATAGAGCGGCATCGCCGATAGGGTGAGCAGGGCCAGCGCGGCACGCGAATAGAAGCCGAGCAGCGAAAATGCCCCGCTCGACAGTGCGACCAGGCGCAGCGTTTGCGCCGAGGCAGGGGAGAGATGCAGAGCCGCAAACCAACCTGCTCCTTCGGGCACGAAGGTCAATAGCTCGGGCCGCGCGGCAAGCTGGGTCGCCTGGTGAAGCTCAGGCGAAATCAAGATCAGCGCCGCAACCACCACGCGCAACGCGGAAAGCGCCCGCGCATCGCTCGAGCGCCGGGCCCCGACCCGGGGCGAGATCACAAATGACCTTCGTCGGGGAGCGTGAACTGGCGATGCTCGCGCACCGCTCTCTGTATCTCCTCGCTCAAAGCCACCCCATGCGGCGCTTGCGCGGCCGAGCGCTCCCAGCGCGAGATCCACCGCGCATCGAGCGGCTGCTCGAGCAGCGAGCGCGCGGTCGCGGCCACCGTGGTCTCCTTCTTCATCCCCGTCGCGACTCCGGTGCCCACGTAGAAGCCCCCGAGCAGCAATGACACGCGCGTGGGTGTGGCCGCGCTGTAGGTGAACAACGTGCAGCCGTCGCGGTCGTTTCGCGCGTGAGCGCGCAGACTGCTGAACGCCGCCGGGGTCCACAATCGTGGGTTCGATGCGGGGGAAAACGGATCGAAAAAGATCAGGTCCGCGGGTTCCCAGACCCCGCGCCAAAGCTCCGCCGCATCACCGAGGTGCAGTTGCCAGTGCGAACGCCCGTCGCTCCAGCGCCCCTCTTTCAGCAGTGCTTGGCCGGCCGCCATGAACGGCTGCAGAAATGGGAAGCCCTGAGCATCGGCTAACGCCAACCGGAGTGGCGCCAGATCGATCTCGAAGCTCACGATCTCGAGCTCACGGCGTTGTCTCGCACCGAGTTCGCGTGCGCACGTCAACGCCGCTACTGCGTTCGTGCCTGCGCCGAGTCCCACGTCCCAAACGCGCAAGGGCGGCCCCTCGACTTCGAGCTTCTCCGCTAAGCGTGATTGCTCGACGTACAGCGCGCGCGCCTCCTGCCAGGGCCCCACCGAGGGGTGCATGACTTCACCGTGGCCCAGGTGGCGCACGGCGCGCGTGCCGTTGCGCAGAGTCACGAGCTCGAAGTCGCCGTCGCGCGCTGGGCGCGGGTCTTCATCTGGCGCTTGCATGGGCCGCGAGAGCTGGAAGAAAAATGCGCATCACCGTCCTTATTACTGGCTGACCGCGGGTCTGCCAACGTGGAACGAGCCGCATTCGCGCTACCTACCGCTCGGCTACCGTGTAGGCTGAGCTTCGATGTCAGTCGGGCTTCTGATCGAGCTGCAAGTCAAGCACGAGTACCTCGACCGCTTTTTGCACGCCACACGCCTCTACGGCCAACACACGCGCAACGAGCTAGGCAGCCCAAGAGTCGAAATCCTGAGGCTCGAAGCCCCGCTCGGCTCGTTCGTTATACGGGAAATATTCAAGAGCCAAGCCGCGCTCGAAGAGCACTCGAGCACTGCGCACGCGCGTGACTGGCTCGCCGCCGTGACCCCCTTTCTCGACGGCGAACCGCGCTGGCAGCGCGCCGCACTGGAGCTGAGCGAGCCTCCGCCTCTGCCGCGCCCACCACGCCCGCCTGTACTCGAAGCCGCCACGGCGCTGCCGCGCACCCAAACGGAAGCCGCCAAATGGCGTCCGTTCGCGCGCAGCCACGATCGAGTCCCCAGCCCGGCGCACGCGCCCGCTGCGCCACTGCGCTTGCCTCGCCTGCAAATCGCAGTCGAGCGCATCGAAATTGCCAGCGTGCACGACGGCTTCCTGCGCGGCGTGCCCGAGCCCTGCATCTTGGTCGGCTGCTACTCGCTGGACGATGCCGAAGCGGTGCCGCTGGGCCGCGCGCTATACCGCTTCGCGCTCGATCGCCCAGCTCCCTTGGAGATCGCTCCTCGCGAGCGCATCCTCGATCTGCCGGTGCTGATCGAACGCTTTCCGATCCGGATCTGCATCTTACTGCTCGCGTTCGAAGAGAACGGCGGCAGCGATATTTGCAGCTCGTATCAAGATCTCGCCGATCCCGGGGCGTTCTTCGTGTGGAGCTCCACCCAAACGGAACCCGACCCGTTACCGATGCGTGACCACGCTTCGGTGCTCCGTCCCAACCAGTGTGACCGCGTCCAAATCCTGCGCGATGGCGAACCACTGCACGCAGCTACCAACGACGACACCTGGGTCGGCGCGGTATCGAGTGCCATCGAGTTCATCCGCCCAGAGCAAGAATCCGTGCTTCGCTACCACACCCGATCCGCGGACGGACGCAATGACTGGCTCAGCGAGCTCAGTTTTCGGCTGGTCGAATAGGGCATCCGCACGGACGAGCGAAGGCGCATCGCTAAGCGCAGGCCTGCCTCAGTGGGCTCGTTCTTGCCAGTTCTTTGGTGCCGGGCTGCCGATGGACTAAATGGACAAGGTGACTGCACCGCAGCTTGCCATTCGAGTCACCCCGCGCACGCGCACGATCCAGGCGTGGCCTGTCCCGGAAGTGCCCTTGAATGCTCAGGAAATCGAGCCAGCACCGGACTCTGGGCCGGTGCTGGTGCGGGTAGCAACCGAGCCGGCCGCGCTCGACACGGCGCACCTTCCGAATTGCGGTGAGAAGGTGGGCGGGCGCTGCGTGCTGCGCGCGTTGCTCGGCGAGGGCGCGTTCGGTCGGGTGTTTGCCGCGGAGGACGAGGAGACCGGGCAGCAGGTAGCGCTCAAGGTCGTGGGCCTGCGGCGCTACCCGCGCGAATACGCCGAGCATGAGCTGCGCGCGTTGGCGACGATTGCTCATCCCAACGTGGTGCAGTTGAACGAACACGGTGTCGAGTCGGGCGCGGCAGAGCCGTACCTCTGGTACACGATGCCGCTGTACAAGGGCCAGGACTTGGCGGCGTTGTTGAAGAGCCAAGGGAGCTTGTCGTTGGCGCGCGCTCACGCGCTGTTCACGCGCATCGCGGGCGGCGTGTGCGAGATGCATCGCCTGGGACTACGGCATCAAGACATCAAGCCCGACAATGTGTACTTGGCGACGATGGCGGGCGTGGCTGAGCATCATCCGGTGTTGCTCGACTTGGGCGGCGCGGCACGCGAGCACGCCAATCGTCCACTGGTTGCAACCTTTCCGTTTGCCGCGCCGGAGCAAACCGAAGCGTTGATCGGCGGCTTGCTCGGCGAAGAGCACGAGGCCTTGACCGAAAAGGTCGACGTGTATGCGCTGGCCGCGACGCTGCTTTTTTCGCTGATTGGCGCCAAATTCGTCGGCCATGACGTCGCTCAAAGCGACAGCGCGGGGGAAGCCACACCCGAGGCATTGCTGGCTTTGCGTGGACAATTGGCGCGCATTCACGCGGCGCGGGCCCGTTCGCCCTTGCCGGAAGAAGCGTTGCCCGGGTTGTCGGGTGTGGTGCGTGAGCGGCTGAGCGCAGCGTTTGGTCGTTGGCTCGCGCTCGATCCCCTGCAGCGACCGCGCGCGCGTCAGTTCTTGGAAGAGCTCGAGGTGTTGCTCGAGTGGGATGGGGAGCTGGCCCGTCGGCGTCAATCGCGCGAGCTCGGGCGCAAGTTGTTCGGTGTGACCGCGGGCTTGTCCCTGGCCGCCGCAATGGGCGGTCTGGGTGGCTATCAGTGGCACAAGCGGACGATGGGGGAAGCGAAGCAAGCGACCAGCGCCGCGCTGCGCAAGGCCGATGCGGCGTCGGATGAGTTACACCGCGCGGGGACCACGCTCGATAAGATCATCGCCGATCCTTCGCTCGGCGCGGTGGAGAAGGCACGCAAGATCACCGAAGTGGTGGCGATGCTCGAGGCGCAAACCGAGCAGCTCTCGTTGGCCAACGAGCGGCTCGAGCAGAGTCGGCGTAACGCCGAACGGGACGATCGGCTGCGTGCGCAGCTGGAGAAAGCCGCTTTCGACACTGCGCTCGAGAAGGCAGAAGCGGAACGCGCGGCGGCCCGAACTGCGCAGTCGACCGCGGAGACCGCCAAGTGGAAGGCGGAGGCCGAGCGTGATCAAGCGCGCAACGATCAAGCCAGCGCGGACACTGCGCGCGCGAAAGCAGAGCGCGAGCGCACGCAGGCACAGCAAGACAAGGCGACCGCTGACGGCGTTCGCCAGCGGCTCGAGGCCGAACGGGACCGACTCGAGGCCGAAAAGAGCGCCGCCGAGGCGGCCAAGCTGAATGCGCAGGCGGAGCTCGCGCTCGCGCGCCAAAAGCAGGCCGCCGACGAGAAGGCGGCCTTCGATCGGGGCGTCGAAACGGGCTACGGCAAGCGCCGCCCCAGCCCGCCCACGCCGTAAAAGGGTGGTAGCCTGGCGACCATGCCAGTCAGTGACGAGAGCGCAAAGTGGGTCGAAGAACGCTTCGCGACTTCGATCGTGCCCACATTGCAGAAGTACATCGCGATCCCGAACAAGAGCCCTGCGTTCGACGCCCAGTGGAAGCAAGCCGGGCACATGGCTCGCGCGGTGGAGCTACTTTCGGGCTGGGCGCGCGAAGCCCTGCCGGAAGGGGCCACGCTGGAGGTCGTACAGCTCGGCGAGCGCACCCCGGTGATCTTCATCGATGTACCAGGCACGAGCGGTGTCGCAGGGGACACCGTGCTGCTTTACGGTCACCTCGACAAGCAGCCGGAAATGACCGGTTGGCGCGAAGGACTTGGCCCCTGGCAGCCCGTGCTCGAGGGCGACAAGCTGTACGGGCGCGGCGGCGCGGATGACGGCTACGCGATCTTCGCTTCGCTCACCGCGCTCGCTGCCTTGCGCCGAGAGCGCGTGCCGCACGCGCGTGCAGTCATCCTGATCGAGGCCTGCGAAGAGTCGGGTAGCTATGATTTGCCTGCCTACATCGAGCATCTAGCCCCGCGAATCGGTGAGCTGTCATTGGTCGTGTGCCTCGATTCTGGCTGCGCGAACTACGATCAACTGTGGTCCACCACTTCACTGCGCGGCGTGCTCGTGGGCACGCTGGAAGTGTCGCTGCTGAGCGAAGGCGTGCACTCGGGCGATGGCTCGGGCGTGGTCGCTTCCAGCTTCCGCGTCGCGCGTCAATTGCTCGAACGCCTGGAAGACGCAGACACCGGCGCGATCAAGCTCGAATCACTGCACGTGCCGATCCCGCCCGAGCGCGCGGCGCAGGCACGCTCCGCCGCAGAAGTGCTGGGCAACGAAATCTGGCAAAAGCTTCCGCTCCAAACCGGCACACGCGCCGTACTCGACGACAATGCGGAGCTGATTTTGAATCGTACTTGGCGACCCGCCTTGTCCATCACCGGCGCAGAAGGCCTGCCCGCGATCGCCAGCGCAGGAAACGTGCTGCGCCCCTTCACCCGCCTCAAATTCTCGCTGCGCGTACCGCCGCGGCTCGACGCCAACGCCGCGGCCAAGCAAGTCAAAGCGTTGCTCGAAAAAGATCCGCCCTATGGCGCGAAAGTGAGCTTCAGCGGCGACGGCGGCAGCAATGGTTGGGACGCGCCGCCGCTCGCGCCCTGGCTGGCCAGTGCGCTCGAAACTGCCTCCAAGCGGCACTTCGGCAAACCCGCGATGTACCTCGGCGAAGGCGGCTCGATCCCGTTCATGGCCATGCTGGGCGAGAAATTCCCGAAGGCTCAATTCTGCATCACCGGCGTACTCGGCCCCGGCTCGAACGCACACGGCCCGAATGAGTTTCTGCATCTGCCCACTGCGCGCAAACTGACGCTGTGCGTCGCGGACGTGCTGGCCGCGCACGCTGCGAAATCGCCCTAGCTGATGGTGCGCAAAGCCAAGGGCAGGCCGAAGGCGAAGCGTGCCGCGTCGGCAGCGCAAGAGCTGAACGCCAAGCAAATCGAGCAGCGGCTGCTCGCTACCAGCTTCCCGCGACTACACATGATGCTGATCTTGTCGCTGGCGGCGATTGGCACCTTCCTGAGCTCAGCGTCCATGGTGCGTATGGGCCTCGACAGTATGGGCATCCGCTACGCGTTCGCCGTCTTCGGCGGCTACGTCTCGTTCCTCTCCTTCGTGCGCGTTTGGATCGCTTACCAAACGCGCAACTGGGCCTTCGGTCGCCACAAGCCCGCGCAAAAAAAGTCCGAAGAGAGCAAGCTGTCCTTCGACGGCAACCTCGAAATCCCCGATCTGAGCGCGCTCGGCGATCTCGGCAATCTCGCGGGCTCCGCCGGCAACGCTTTTTCCGGAGGCGGGGGCGAGTTCGGCGGAGCCGGCGCGAGCGCGTCGTTCGATGTCGACCTCGGATCGGGTGACAGCGGCGCATCTGACGCCATCGGTGCGGTGGGCAGCGCCGACGAAGCGTTACCCATCGTGATCGCGGTCATCGCCTTGCTCGGCGGCCTGATCGCACTCGGCTTCGTGGTCTACTCATCGCCCGTGTTGTTCGCCGAGGTGCTGCTCGACGTGGCCGTGCTGGGCGCGGTGTACAAGAAGAACAAGCGTCATCAACGCAGTCACTGGGCCGCCGGCGTACTCGGTCGCACCTACAAGCCGATGTTGGTGTTGACCGTGTTCGCGGCCATTTTCGGCTTCGCGATGCAGAGCATTGCGCCAAAGGAGAAGACTTTGGGGGCGGTGCTCAATGCGCATGATGAGCCGAAGCCGGCGAGAGACTGATGCGAGGGTGAGCGCTTCGGCGCGATCGCGTCCTCTACAACGAAGGCATCGACCTACCCATCGTCGACACCCGGCTCTTGCTCCGCCCCACCCTCTGTCGTAACTCCACGCTTTTTCATTGGGAGACGCAGTCGATGGCCAGCGTGCACGCGAAAGTGGGCGGCGAACATCGAGAGTCGAGGAAACTGCCGGAAGTTCTATCTGTTCGTGCGCACGGATCCGGCGGCGGCGTTCGTGTCTGCGGCGCTGCAGCGTTATCAGTCGCAATGATGGGGATCGGCCGAAGCCCTTTCGCAACCTCCAACCGTGGAGTAGAATCTCAGAGCGATGGGGCGAAACATCGAGCAAACACTTTTCGATCTTTCCATTTGCAGTAAGCATGAGATTCTTGGCGGCACAATCCCTGCTCGCTGGTGGCGCGCAGTAGTCAAATGGCCCCCGGACGCTTTTGCCGTGACGTCGACACTGCTTAGTGAGTCGGGCGCCTACCGCCTTGCTGTCTCTCCACCTGCCGGAAAGCGATGGCCACCGCGAGCCGGATGGAATGACGAGGTTGATGCCCGAGCAAGCTCTTGGTGGAAGTGGGTCGCCGATGGCTGTCCAGCTCCGGTACCTCCTTGGCTGCTCGACATCGGTCATGTGGTTCGTGCGGCAGCGAAAATGCCGACACACATGCTCGCGGACAATTGGAACCTGGTCTGCAACCTTCTGGAGTTGCATGCGATTGCAGACGAAGCATGTGCTGGGTTTGGCATGCCGGATGAGCCGGATCAGGATGGGAGAGGCAAAGACTGGAAGGTCTATCGCCTAGGCGCAAACGACCTGCTCGCTCGTTCGGACTCGCTCTCACATTTCTCGAAGCACAGTATTCGCGTTCTTCCGAAGATGAGAACTCCGCAAGCCGGGATTAGCCTGCGGTCCCTTTCTGGGCACCTTGCTGTGACTCGTTTTGCTGAGGTCGACGTCAAGTGGGCACACGCACCACAATTCTCTGACACGAAGTCGTCCTTCAATCTGCTCCTGCTGCCGGTTCCTTTGGTGGTGCGCCCAGCAGATTTTCGTCCCGTACCCGGCACTCTTGACAACATGGACAGCAAACGCTTCGGTTTTTTTCGATTCGAACCGACAGCGCTCGATGAGACATACGTCCAGCGCCTACTAAGCTCAGCGGCTGAATGCGCGGGCGGTGTTGACGGTGTGATTTTTCCGGAGTCAGCATTGTCGGAAACGGAGCTATCTCTGGCGAAGTCCTTGGTGGAGCAGGCGTTTGATGGTCAACGCGTGCCGTTCTTGTTAGCGGGAGTTCGAGGCCAACGGGAGAATATCGCGCACTTCTCGATTTTTGTCGGAGGTACTTGGCAGGATTATCCGCAATCCAAGCATCACCGCTGGGCGCTCGATCGCGCGCAAATCCTAAACTACAAGATCGGTGCTGCGCTTCACCCTAGCGTACGGTGGTGGGAAGACATCGACGTAAGGCGGCGAGAACTGCGATTCATTCTTGTTAATAGCTGGCTGGGAATCTGCCCGCTCATCTGCGAAGACCTCGCGAGGCAGGATCCGGTCGCTCAGATCATTCGGGCGCTCGGGCCGACCTTGGTGATAGCCCTGCTTCTGGACGGACCCCAATTGAATGGTCGCTGGCCTGCTCGCTATGCGACGGTGTTGGCGGACGACCCTGGTTCGTCGGTGCTGACGTTTACTCCTCTGGGAATGTCTGAAAGGTCGGTGCCACCTGGCGCATCACCGAAACGGGTTGTCGGGTTGTGGAAGGACGCTCGGACTGGGGCGCAGGAACTGCGCCTAGACGCGGGGAGAAGCGCGCTTCTTCTTACGCTTTGCAACGAGTGGTCGCAGGAATGGATGGCCGATGGGCGCTCAGACAAAGGCTCCGCTGCCCAGCTGTACTTGGGCAACGTGGAACAGCTATCGTAAGTATCGGGAATCATTGCAGCTGGTTGCCATTCCTCGGGACCCTGCTTATGTTCAGTGAATGAGCTCGATGACGGAGCGCGACACGACCAGGCTGTCGTTTTTGATGGCGTCGTTGGTCTCCTCCCCAGACCTTGCGAGCAGGTTTGTGGAGCGTGTCCTTAGCGATGAGCAAGCGGGGACGTTTGCCAGTGTCGTCAAAGCGGTGAGGACCAGTATTGAGCAGGCGACTCCAAACGGGCAGCCAACCCGCACGACGCTTCGTAAGGTGGCCGAAGAGCTAATCTCCGAGAATAGTGACCAGAAGAAGACGGCTGGGCGCCTTCTTGCCGCCGCACTTGAGTCCGCTCCTCGATAAAGCGTGATGGGCGTGCGACTTGCCCGAAAGCCCCTTCACCGCTGCTGCGAACTCGATGCCCCTTGTCGAGTTGCCCAGCCTTCATTGTCCACTAGCAAATCGTGCCCTGAGCCCTTCGTTGCAACAGTGATCGCGCCACTGCGAAACCCCGGGGCCCGGCTCCGGCGGCGGGCGAGGTTGAGCTCCCGCATCTACACCCACAAGCCGGCTACGCCGCCCGAGCCCGCGGGAGCGACCCGCGCTCGCTGCTGGAGCCGGACCCCGCGGCGACGAGCCGGGTCTCGCGGCGCGCCACGCGCCAAGCGAACCAGATCATGATCAGCGCGACGAGATCGCTCGGATCCGCCGTAGCCTGCACCGGTACGAGCCCAACGGCGACCTGGCCATGCACCACCGACCAAAGCGCGCGGAAGGGCCATTGCAGCGCGCCGAGTCCGTAGCGATAGGCGGTTTCGGCGGGTGGCCACACTTCGGGCGGTGCGTACACCAAGCAGGTAAGCGCGAGGCACACCGCGAGTACGCGGTTGGCCGCGTGCACGCTCGCCGCGCGTGCCGTGAGGCTGCGGTAGCAGACTTCGAACAGGGCGTGTAAAAATAGCGGGAGTAGGAATACGGCGGCGAAGCCAGAGAGCTTGCCGCTCAATACGCCGGGGTGCGCGTGTTTGAGCCAATGGTCGTTGGCTACCAGCACGACCAAGCTCAGGACCGCGAGTGGGTGAAGCAGTGACGTGCCGGGCGCGCGAGCGCGCTCTGGGGTCATCGGGGCTCGACCTCCACCGCGATGTCGAACGCGGGGTGGTTGCTGCTGGTCGGTTCGCAGCTGGGGACGCGGACGGTGGCGGACGCGCGCCAGGTCACGAGCACGGGCGGGAACGGAGCGCCATCCAGCCGTTCGGCGCGCACCGGGCGAGTTGATTCGCAGTCCTGCGCGCCGGATGGGCAGTCGTCGAACAGGCTGGGTGAGTAAAAGAGCGGCGTGGGGCCGGGATAGTTGCTCGTAGTGATCGTGCTGGAATCGGCGGCGGTGGGCTCTACGAAGGTCAGTGCCAGGCGCGGCATTTCCGTGTGTCCGTCGCCGCCGATGGGTTCGGTCTCGTAGCGCAAGCCCAGGTCCAACCGCAGAGCGCCCATTTGAACTAAGCCGTCCTTCGACCACTGCTCGGGCAAGTCGCTCAGCGTGGCTCTAAAGTTCAGAGTTTGAGTCTCGTGCTTCTCGCTGAGCAGGGTTGAGCCGGTGCGTTGCTGGGTCTCGAGCAGAGGCGAGTCGTAGGCGTTCCGCGCGTCGCACGTGGTGGACGGGCCACACGCCGCGCAAGCAAGCGCGAATGCTACTGCAAGTACGAGTGCCAAGCCTGCGCGCGTCATGGCTTGCTGAGCTCGACGAATTCGACCGCCCAGGGTGCCTCGCTCGTTTCGTCGCGGTCGCTATTGGGTCTGAAGGCTCTCGATTCGAAATCGACGGACCAATCGATGGTCAGGCTCTCGCCGGCCTGCAGCACGCTCGCTTGCTTCAGTTCGAATTCGAGCTCGAGCTCTGCTTCGCACGGTGCGCCTTGGTCTGGCGTTGCGCAGTCGCCGCTGAAGTGTAGCGGGCGCGATAGGTTGAAGCTGGTCAGCGCGGCGGCGGCATCGCTCGCTTGTTCGGGCTCGCGGAAGCGCACCGTGACGAACCGGCTGGTTTCCCCGGACCCCGCGTCGGACCCCGCGTCTGCGCCCGCATTGGCGTTGGCGCTGGACGCGATCGTGCCGTGCACCGTAGCTATCGCCGACTCGGTGCTATCGACTTGTTCGGGGCCGAGAGTGTTCACTCGCACTCGCATCAGGTAGCCCGCGTGCGGCTTACTGGCCGTTAGGGATGCGCGCGGTCCGTCGTTCGATTTTTCGAACTTGTAAACAGGGTGTTTGACGTCGGAGGTTGCGAGCAGGGCGCCTGCCGAGCCCACGATCATCAGCCCGAGCGCCCAGTGTCGCCCTGGCGCGACAACAATGTCAGAGCCGTGTGTGCTGGCCACGCGCTGATGATACTGCTTTCGCGCCCAAATCCTGAATCTTCCCGCCATGTGCCGCAAAGAGTAGGCAAGCCATGTGCCGTCGCGCGGCCTACAGACTGGCTCTAGCAAATCGTCTCGTGAGGCCACGCAATGGACATCGCTCGCCGACACCAAGGAGCGGCGGGGCGTGGCCCCGGCAGCGGGCGGGGCCCCCGACGAACTTCACGGCCCCATCAGGCAGCACTTCTACGCCGGCCCGCGCTCGCGGGAGCGACCCTCGCTCGCGGCCGGAGCCGGACCCCGCGGCGACGAGCCGCGTGCCGGGAACGATGACGAGCTGCGAGGTGCGTTGCGGGGACGCGAGCGCCCCATCCCCCTCCGAATCAGCCAGACAACGGCGCCTTCAGCCGCCGCGGCAAGCGCTCGCACAGCTCGACGTAAGTCGCCTCCCAGCTGTTCGAAAGGATCGCCGCGCGCAGTCGCGCCATCAGGGTCTGCGTGTGGTGGATATTGTGGATCGCGAGCCAGCGCACGCCCTGCGCATTGCCGACGCGCAGCAGGTGATGAATGTAGCCGAGGGGCTGACTTTGGCAGGCGAGGCAGCCGCAACCGGGTTCGAGCGGCCCGCGTGCGTGCTGCATCGCAGGGCGCATGGTCTCGAGCACGCCTTGAAACGTGTAGGCCCAACCCTGCTGCGCCATCTTGGTCGGCAAGATGCAGTCGAACATGTCGACGCCGCGGTGCACGCCCTCCACCAGATCGAGCGGCGTGCCCACGCCCATCAGGTAACGCGGTTTGTCCTCGGGCAAGAGCGCCGTGCAGAGCGCGGTCATCGATTCGCGCTCGGCGCGCGTTTCGCCGACGGCGAGACCACCAATCGCAAAGCCATCGAAGGGCAAGGCGGTGATGGCCCGCGCGCTCTCCTCGCGCAAAGTGGCGTGCACGCCGCCTTGCACGATGCCGAACAGCACTTGTCCGCGCTGTCGAAGCGCGTGAGCTTCCAGGCTGCGCGTGGCCCAGGCGTGGGTCGTGGCCATGGCTTCGCGTGTGCGAGCTTCGTCGGAGGTCGAATCGACGCACACATCGAGCGCCATCATGATGTCGCTGCCGATCGCCTGTTGCACGGCGATGCTGGATTCGGGTGTCAGCAAGTGCTTGCGACCGCTCGGCAAGCGAAAGTGGGCGCCGCGCTCGGTGATACTGCGTTCACCCGGTAGGGAAAAGATCTGGTACCCGCCGCTGTCCGTCAGCACTGCGCCTTGCCAACCGATGAATTGGTGGATGCCGCCGAAGCTCTCGAATACTTCTGGGCCCGGTGCGTCCAGCAGATGGTAGGTATTGGAGAGGATGATCTTGGCGTTCGTGCTGCGCGCGTCGTCCAGCGAGATGTGACGGAAGCTGGCCCGCGTGGCCACGGGCATGAACACCGGCGTTGCGATATCGCCCCGGCGCGTGTGCAGCACACCCGCGCGTGCGCCCGGTCCGGTCGCGCTCAGCAGCGAAAAGCCAATGCTCACGCTGCGCACGTGACCCCGCGCGCCTACGCTGTCAACCGCCCGCTCAGCGCACCAGCCATTTCACGCGCGCCGCGTGAGGATCGCCCGGATAGCGCGCGAGAAAGCGCGCTGCGCGGTCGCCTGCGGCCGCGCGCGCGCCGCGCGCGACGAGCGCCTCGATCGCCACCACTTCGGCCTCCGGCGCGAGCTCTCCGTCGGAAAAATCCGCGCGATAGCGATCGGCCAAGCGCAGCGCTTCTGCGAATGCTCCGGCCGCAATTGCGGTTCGTGCGGAGTCGAGCAAGGCGACTTGGGCGGCGAGCGTCGAGCTGGGCGGCGTGGGCTCCTCGCTGCGCGGGGGAGCCTTGTGGCGCCGTGCCGAGTGAGGGGCCGGCTTGATTTCAATCGGGGCAGTCGGTCGCACTTCTCGGACCGGCGCTTCGGGTTCGACCTGGGCCATGGACGTGCTGATCGGAGCGGCAGGGACATTGAGCGCCGCGGAAGGGGTTGGGCGGGCTTCGGGGAGCCGATGGTGGGCAAAGCGCAGGCCGATGGCGGTCAGCGCGCTGCCGCTCAGCACGCCCCAGGCAAGCCACTTGGCGGCCAGCAAACGCCGAGCGCGGCGCACCGAAAATGCGCCGTCGGCGCCGGCCGCCAGCAGACTCACACCCTTCAGCGCGGAATCGAATTTGTGCCAGGCAACGTCTACGTTGTTCGGCAATTCGTCGCGCTGCGCGGAGTCGATCAGTAGCCGCTCGAAGCGCTCGTCGGCGGAGTACTCGTGTTCGCCTGCGGTCATCGGCGTTGCCTTTCCTGCGTGGCGAGCGTGGCTCGAACCCGCTTGCTGATGGCCGAGAACTCGTCTCGGGCTCGGCGCAAGCGCGAGCTGGCCGTGCCCACTGGGATCTCCTGCAGAGCGGCAATTTCTCGCACTGCTAGGCCCTCGAGCTCGCACAGAACGAATACGACGCGCAGTTCCGGAGACAACGCATCGAGCACTTCATCCAGTAGCTCACGGGCTTGGCAGTGTGCCAATTGTTCTTCGGGTGATGGGCCCAGATCGCAAATCGTTGGGTGTGCTTCGAGATCGGCGAGGGGTGCCGCGGCGCGCTGCTTCTTTGCTTCTTGCGCCGCGACGCGCAGCGCGACCCCATACAAAAATGAATGTTCACTGCCAGGCTGGATGTCGCTGGCTCGTCGTGCCGCGACCCAGAATACCTCTTGAGCCGCGTCGTCGAGCTGCGCGCTGCGCACGCCCAAGCGTCGCAGCAAGCGCCAGACGGACCCATAGTGCTTCGTGAACAGCGCGCGCAGATCCAAAGCTTGCACGGCGGTGCTCGGCGCGCCTGCCGCCAACGCCGCGTCTTGCTCGAGCCCAAGCCCAGCTTTGGGGGATCCTGCTTGCGAAACCATCTGGCTCGATGCGCCTAGAAGTGAACTCCAAGGCCCAGCATGCCGTAACCCGCGAACTGCGAGGATTGAAAAATGGTGCTCCCGTCCGCGCGCTCTGCGCTGAACGAATCCACCATGAAATCCGCGCCCAGCTTGAGGCCGATCTGAAGTAGCGAGCCAAGGTTGTATTGGGTCTCGACGTTGAGGCTGGCAAAACCAAGGCCGGCGGCCTTGTTTTGGATCTCTTTGCCTTGCTTGTCGCGGGTTCGCACGTTGATGAAACCGGCGCCGTACTCACCGCACGAAATCACGACCCAGCCGCGCGTGTCGTAAATCGGTGACCAGCACACGCCGAGCGCGAAGGTGAACGCGTTGAGATCGGTGGCAGTGTCGTCGGTCTTGTACTTTGCTTGCCCCAGATAGCTGAAGCGCAAGCTCGGAATCGCGCCGTGTATGTAGCTGTTGCCGCCGGGGGTCGTTACCAAGGGCACACCCGTGAACGACAAATCATAGCGCGGCATGACCGTATGGGGCACCAGGCCGAATTCTGCACCGGCGAAGAGCGTCAGCGCGCGTGCGTAGTCCAAGTGCAGTTTGCCGGCTTCGACCGGGATCTCGGCGTTGACGAGCGCCGTGGTGGCTCGCCTTCGACCTTGACTAAAAGCGTATGTGGTTGGCGCTGGCTCTTCTGCAATCGTTGGCGCTACGGTTGGTTCGACGATCGTCGAGGGTTTCGTTTCCGCCTGCGTATTCAGGGCGGTCGCGCTGACGACGGCCAACGCGTCGACCACGTCTTGGCAGGTGGCGCCGTGCACTTCGCGCACGGCGGACGTCGCATCCTCGCTGGTGGCTTGAAGCGTGCCGCGGAAGCCGTCCGCCTGCTGAACGATCGAGACGCGCAGCGCCCACGGGGAACCTTTCGTGACCGGACCGGTGAAATGGCCGCCGCGGCTTTCGACGGCGGCCTTGAAATCGACCTCGGACGGGCAGCCCATGGTTCCGTCGTACGTCAGCGCCACATGATCGGCGGCGCGCGCGGCAGGGGTCCGTAAAAAAATCGCAAAACAGCCGAAAAATAGCAGTCCCACCCGAGTCAATGCTTTCACCCCCAGCTGATGGTGCAATTCTCGCCGGACGATCACGAAAAGTGAACCGCGTGGTACGCTAGCCGAGAATGTCGGAGGATGACCGTTCGAACGAAGCCCCGCGTAGTAGCTCGGACCAGACCTTGATGGGGGTGGCGCCGCCTCGTCTCGAATCGTCGGCGCAGTCACCTCTGCGTAGTCCCGTATTCGTCCGCTCGGGCACGTCGGTAGCCGACGTGGAGCTGCCCGCCGTGCCACGCATGGCGCTGCCCAGCCAGCCACCGCTTGCGGGCGCGAGTGAATCGGGCACCGCGCTGCCACTTCCGCCTGCGAACCCCGCGCCCAGTTCCGGACAGCTGGACGGCGCGCGTCGCTATCTGGGCAGCCATCCCGCGCTGTGGATGCTGCTCGCTCCGGGTCTGCTCGCCGTGGCTGCAGTCGCGCTGCTGCGCGCTACCGCCGTGCACCACGGGGCGAGGCTCGCGCAAACATCGGCGCCGGCCAACGCCGTGGCTCCGCAAAACGCGGCTTCGCCGCGCACCGAGTCGAGCGCGGAAGAGCTAGCGAAGCTCGAGCGAAGGCCGCCTGAATCGTTGACCGCGCGCGAACTCGCCACGCTGGCCGATGGTCGATCAGACGCACTTCGCAAAACAGCCAAGACGTTGCGCTCGAAGGTCGAAGAAAATCCGGCGCTCGCCAAAGATCCCGCGCTGCAGACAGAACTGATGCGGCTCGCCGATGACTCTCGCACCAGTGGCGATGCGCTTTCGGCCATGGCTATGGTGGAGGCGCCGCTCGGCGCCGATCTACTGTACGAGGTGTGGACCCGAACGCCCGTGCGCACGGACGCGACCGATCTCGCCCGCGCGCTCGTGTACAGTACGGATGTGCGCCCCAAGGCGTCGCCCGCGCTGTCCGTCGCGCTCGATCTGCGCGTCGCCGAGAGCTGCGAGCAATACAAAGCGATCTTGCCCAAAGCCCTCAAGGACGGCGATCGACGTTCGGCACAGCTGCTTGCCAAACTGAATGCGAAGCGCGGCTGCGGGGCGACGAAACGCGAAGATTGTTACGCTTGCTTGCGCGAGCCGGGTGATGAGCTCAAGGCCACGATCAATGCGGTCAAGAGCCGGCGAGCGCCCAGCTTCACCGCGCCTTGACCACGAGTTCAATCCGGAGTGTGCGCACGGTGAAGCGCTATTTCGCGAAACATCGCGGAAATCCGCCGCGGTCGTACTAGTCTCGGTTCGCTCATGGTCTTCGCGGTGGTCGTGGACGTTTCCCCCGTCGAGCCGGCGGCAGCGACGCAGATTCTCGCCACCTGCAACGCGGCGCTCGGACCAAGCCAATGCGCATTGGCCGGAGCAACGCCTGATGCGGACGAGACGGCACATTGGTACGCGGTCGTGCGCTACGGTTCCGACGGTCAAGCCCGGCTCACCATCGAACTGCACGAGGGCAAGCGTGACGGCAACCGGGTTGCGAGCAGCGAACTCGAGTTCAAAGAGCGGGATTCGCAGAACGAGCGCTGGGCTTCCGCGGGCGTGGTGGTGGCGGCGTTGGTTTTGGCTCAACCCGCGGACCAGAAGTCCGTCGAAAAGAAGCCAGAGCGGCCGACGGCTGCCGCTGCCCCGCCCGCGGGGCCCGTTCGTCCCACGCCCAGGGCGAGCCGACCGCGCTGGTTGCGATTGGACCTCGGAGTAACGGCAGGGTCAGAGCTGCGCAGCGCGCCACTTCGCGTCGGGCCGCTGGCGCGCTTCGGGGTCGCGTTTTTCGACGTCCCCGTCTTCGCGTTCGCTAGCACTGCCTACACCGTCCGCAGCTCGGGAGGCACGGACTTGAACTGGTTGACGGGATCCTTGGGTGCGGGCGCCCGTGTAGGCTTCGCGGGTGAGCGTGCTGCTCTGGAGCTTCGAGGCGAAGCGGTGATCGAAACGCTGGGCATCCAGGCCACCGACGGGCAACGCACCGAGAGCGCGCGGCGTGCTCGCTTTGGTCCGCGCCTGGGCCTCGATCTGAGCGGCTATTGGGCTAAAAACTGGGCCATCGTCGTGGGCGCGGAGGCCGGGGTGCTGGGCCCCCGCGTCGTGCTCGATGTCGCCGGTCAAATTGAGGAACTGCCGCCTTTCGTTTGGGGAGTGCTTTCTGCGCTGCGTTACGACTTTCGCTGACTGCTGAGCGCCGCCTTTGGCGACCAAAAACTCAGCAGCAGAGCGCTAGCCCCCAATGATCCCCCGTGAGAACATAACTGACCCAATGTCCGAGCCCAAACGCCTGAGAGCGCTCGACGGGGGTTACGGCCAGCACGTGGGCAATCAGCCCTCGGACGAACAGATTGTGGCAGGGCTGATCGCGGGCGAGGAGTGGGCCGCCGAAGCACTTTACGACCGTTTGCAGCCAGTGGTCGACCGCGCCGTGCGCCGAATTCTGCAAAGCAACGCTGATCACGACGACCTCGTGCAGGTGGTGTTCGAGCGCGTCATCCGCACCCTCGTGGAGCGAAAATTTGCCGGTGCCTGCAGCCTTTCGACTTGGGCCACCGCGATCGCTTCGAATGTCGCAGTCGATGCCGTTCGCGCGCGCATCCGCGAACGCGCCGTCGTTTGGGAAGATCGCGCGCGCGGCGCCGAACACGCCGCCAGTGTCTCGTCCGGGAACTTGGAGCGGCAACTCGAAGCCCGCGCCGAAATCGCCGAGCTGCACGCGATCTTGGGCACGATGGACGCCGCCCAGGCCGAGACGGTACTGCTACACGACGTGCACGGCCACGAGCTCACGGAAATCGCGCTGATCACTCGGGTGTCGGTGGCTGCGGCGCAATCACGGCTCGTGCGTGGGCGCAAAGAGCTACTGCGGCGTGCGCGCATTCGCCTGGGGAAATCGTCATGAGCGACGACGCGAGTGAGGTGCGCCGGCTGCTCGGGCCGCTTCGAGATCGACCGGTCAGCGTCGATCAAGAGCGACTGGCGGCACGCCGCGCGCGCGTGGTGTCGGCGCTCAAACGTGACGTACGCGCGCTGGCCGCGGCGCGCGTGACGCGCACGCGACGCCGCGTGGGCTACGCCGTGTTCTCGCTGGCGGCGGCTGCCGCGGTGCTGTTCGGCGTAAGCCGCTTCGGCCAGCAGACTCCGGCGCAACCCGCGTTGGCGATCACCTTCGTCGGCAGCGTCGGACAAACCGTGGCGCGCTCGGGCGCTAGGCCGCGCGAGTTGCATGCCGGTGAAAGTTTGCTCGGCGATCCCGGCGAGATCGAAACCGTTGCGGGCGGCTCGGCGGAGCTCGTGACCAGCGCGGGCCTAGGGCTCAATTTGGGCGGGGCGACGCGCGTCTCGCTGTCCGGGCTGGTGGGTGCTCCCGCTGTCAATCAAGTCCAGCTCAGTCAGGGCCTTCTGACCTGCAGTGTGCCGCATTTGCACGAAGGGCAACGCTTCTCCGTACAAACGCCCGATGCGCGCGTCGTCGTACACGGCACCGTATTTTCGGTGCGTGTAGATTCGCAGCGAGATCACGGCGCGGAGACCTGCGTCGAGGTCACTGATGGCGTGGTCATCGTGCAGCACGCAGGCAGTGAGACCGCGCTCAATGCGGGCGACAGCTGGGGCTGTGACTCGCACGCCATCCCGACGGCGAGTGCGAGTGCCGCGCTCGAGCCCGCGCCCGCGCCCGCGCCCGAGAGCGGAGTCGGTGAACGTCATCCCGTGCCGCGTGGCAGCGCGCGAGTCACGGAACGGGGCACGCTCGGCGAAGAGAGCCGTCTGTTGCAGAACGCGCTCGCGGCCGAGCGGCTCGGTCAGCCCGAGCGCGCACAGGTTCTGCTCAATCAGCTGCTCGTGCGCTATCCGAACTCGCCCCTTTCGTCGGAAGCGCGGCGCGCGTCGGCGCGCATCGCGGGCGCCTCGCCCAGCCGGTGAGCCCCCCGCATGGCGCGTGCTACCTCGTTCGCCTCGCTGCTCACGAGCGCCGTGCTGCTCGCTTGCGGCGAAACACATGTAACCTTGCTCGAACCCATCATTGGCCACGCGGATGCGGGCGTTCCGTCCGATGCCGGTGATGCGGCGCCGCTCGACGCAGCGGCGGGCGGCGAGGGCGGTAGTGATGGATCGACTCTGCCTCCGCTGTACGCAGCGCATCTGATTCACCGCTATAGTTTCGACGGCGAAGGCTCGCGCGTCGTGGATTCAGTAGGTTCGGCCGACGGCAGTTTGCAGGGCGGCGCCGTCTTGGATGGTGCTGGCCACGTCACGCTCGACGGTACGGATGACTACGTCAATCTGCCCAATGGCCTCGTGTCGGGCCTGACCGATGCCACGCTGATCGCATGGATCGTTTGGAACGGCGGTCCCCCTTGGCAGCGAGTGCTCGACTTTGGCAGTACCGACGCCGGTGAGGATGTGGTCGGCGACGCGACGAGTAGCCTGTTCTTGACGCCGCTGCGCCTGCCCGGGACGGGCCCCGCTACTTCCTTCCAGACGATCAGCAACGAGTTCGGGTCGGTCGATAGCGATGTGCCGTTTCCCCAGACCAAGGTCGCTGCGATCGCCGTCGTGGTCGACGCCAGGAAGCAAGAGCTTCGCATGTACGCTGCGGGTGCGCCGCTCGGTACGGGCAAGGCTCAGCCGCTCGCACTGTTGTCGGACCAGAACGACTGGCTCGGGCGCTCACAGTGGGTGCAAGACCGGTACCTGCGGGCGAGGTACGACGAGTTTCGCATTTACGACGCAGCGCTCAGTGATGCAGACCTAGCCGCTCTCGAAGCCGCCGGCCCAGACTCGATAGCGCATTGATTGCCGCGAGTACTCGCGATCTGATTCTTGCCTGGGCGGAGCCGGTTCGTTCGACCGAAACAGTCAAGCCGCATGAACCCGCCACACAGCCACGATTGTGCCAGGAGCTCTTTGTCGAGGCGGAGGGCAATTGGGGCACCCTTTTTGATCGCGATGCTGCTTTCTCCGTTCGCCTGCAACGCTTCGAACAGTGATCCACCGTCCGCCAACTCCGACGCTGGCATGACGAGCGGGGCCGCCGGAGGAAGCGGAGCGGGAGCTACGAACGGCGGTGCATCCGCCGGCAGCAGTGGTGGCGTCAGTGCGGCTGGCTCGCCGAGTGCGGGGGGAGCGGTAGGCACAGCGGGCGCGCCCGCGGGTGCCGGCGGAAGCGCGGCGGGGTCAGGCTCGGCTGGCAGCCCTGTCGCGGCGGGCAATGCAGGGCTTGCCGCGGGCGGCAGCGCGGGCAAATCAGGCACCTCGGGCGCAGGCGGCGGGGCAGGGGTGAGTGGCAGCCCAGCTTCCGCAGGTAGTGCTGGGCAAGGGGTGTGCACGCTGCCTGTCGTCGGCTCGAAGGGCAAAAACCCACTCTTCAGCGATCAGTATTCGGCGGATCCGGCGCCGTTCGTCGATGGGTGTACGTTCTACATCAACTGTGGCCACGACGAAGGCAGCACCGGCTTCGTGATGAAAGAGTGGTTTTTGCTGTCATCGAGCGACATGGTCACCTGGACCAAGAAGGTCGCGCTCACGCTCAAAGATTTCAAGTGGGCAGACGCCAATGCTTGGGCCGGGCAAATGGTCAAAAAAGGCAGCAAATATTATTGGTACGTGCCCGTGAACGAAGCGGGCAGCGGCATGGCGATCGGGGTCGCGGTCGCCGATAGCCCGAGCGGTCCGTTCAAAGACGCACTGGGCAAAGCCTTAGTCGACGACGCCTTCGAGCTCTCGAACATGGGCTTCAAAACCCCGCCCGACACGCCGTTCACGATCGATCCGAGTGTGTTCGTCGATAGCGACGGCCAGGCTTATCTGCACTACGGCAGCTTCGGTCGCATGGTCGGCGTCAAGTTGAACGCCGACATGATCAGCATCAGCGACAAGATGAAAGAGATCACGCCGCAGGGCTTCTTCGAAGCGGCGTTTCTGACCAAGCGCGAGGGCGTCTACTACGAGATCTACGCGGCTGGGCAAAATCCAGCGACGATCGATTACTCGACTTCGAGCGGCCCGCTCGGTCCGTGGAAGTACGGCGGGCGAATCCTGGACGCGTTGCCCAATGTCTCCGGTCAAGACGCGGCGACGAGCCATCCGGGCGTCGCCGAGTTCGGCGGTCAATGGTACCTCGTCTACCACTCGAGCAACGGGCCCAACGGCGGTGGAACCTACAAGCGCGAAGTGGCGATCGACAAGCTCTCCTTCAATGCGGACGGCTCGATCCAAAAGCTGAAACCGAGCGCAGGGCTATCATTTTGAGGCGCAGATTTGGCTGCCTGGTCGCGCGCGGCAGGGGCGACTAGTTGGCATGATTCGCCCGCTCTGCCCGCTGTTTTCCTTATTCGTGATCGCCTCCGCCAGCGCCCAGAATTTGGCTTGCTCGAGCGCGACTTCGGACGGTCCCGCGAGTTCCGCCGGAGCGCCCGGCGCAGCGGGCAAAGCCGGCGTAGCGGGCGGGACGAACACCGCCGGCGCGGCGAACGCGGGTGGAGCTTCCAGCGCGGCGGGCTCCGACGCTGGCAATGTCGCCGGTGTCGGGAATGGTACGGCAGGCTCAAGCAGCGGCAGCGGGGGCAATGGCAGCACTGGCGGCGGCAGCGCGGCCGGCGGACAAACCGGGACCGCGGGCGCAACGGGGTCGGCGGGGTCCCCCGGCTCGGGGGGCGGCACGTGCGACGCGGGCACCACCACCACGACCTGGGCCAGCAACTGCGCGACGACAGCCGTCGCGTGCACGGCGGGCACTTGGACTGCGGGGGGCCCCGATCCCGATCACGCAGCCTTCAAGCTGATCGCGGAGTCGGCGCACTTTGCCGTGTATTCGGACGAAAACATTTCCACGACGACCGCGCAGAGCGCCACGGAATACCTGGAAGCCACGGTCTGGCCGACTTTCTTCGGCTCACCGTTGTACATGCGCGAGCCACTCTGTAACTCCGCGACCAAGACCAAAGTCAGCATTCACGTGCACTCGGACTACGGGCTTACCGGTGGCTCGTGGGGAACGGGCCGAATGGGGATGTGGATAGGCCCAGGTGCGCTCGCCGATCATTGGGGATTGGCGCACGAATTCACGCACGGCGTGCAATCCGTACAAGGGGGCATGAGCTGCAACCAATCCAATACCTGCGGCTGGATCTACGAGAGCCACGCGAACTGGCACGCGCAGCAAGTCCCCGAGTATCACACCAAAGACGTGCACTGTTCGGAGATGCTGGCGAACGCGCCGCACCTGTACTTGGGCTCCACGCGCGACCGCTACTGCAACTGGCAGTTCATGGAGTTTTTGAAGGACAAATATTGCCCCGCCGCCGTCAACGCGATCTGGACCGGCACGCCGAGCAAGGATCCGTTCACGGCGATCATGAACGCGCGTGGCTGGAACATCGGCCAGCTCAACGATTTCTTCGGCGAGTGGGCGATGCACAACGTGACTTGGGACTACCAAGATCCGGCTCCGCAAAGCGCGACGGCCAACAATCAGAGCGCGCTCTATCGCTCCAAATACGGCGGTGTGACGGACACCTCGAAGACCGAGCGTCGTCTGCGCACGACCAAGCTCGAGCCGCTCGATACCAGCTATGCGACCAGTCGCCGCTTCGTGTCGCCGTTCTATTGGGCGCCGCAACGTTGGGGCTACAACGTAATTCGGCTTTATCCCGAGGCAGGCGCCACGACCGTGAACGTTACCTTTCGGGGGCTCAGCCAAAGCGGGGCGAATGCAGACTTTCGCTGGGGCCTGGTGGCGACGGACGCGGCCATCGCCAAGCCCCGCTACAGCAAGCTCCAGAGTGGGACCGATGGCGCCCTTCCGTTCTGCGTGCAGCCGGGCGAACCGCTGTTCTTGATCGTGATGGCCACTCCTTCGGTCCAACAAACGATCGTCTGGGATCAAGCCTACTCGAGCATCTATCGCTACCCGTACATGGTGCAGCTCGGCAATGCGTGGCCCGAGGGCTTTCAGGGTGGCAAGCAGGATGCGTGTCCCAGCGGCCTCACGCGCCACGAAAACGGTGGTGGCTGCGCGCCGGACGCGACTCCCGCGACGGTCTACGTCGGGCCGTATGCGAGCATCCTTGGCGGCACCGTGAGCGGCAGTGCGCGCATCGAAGATCACGCGACCGTGGTGAAGGGCACGGTCAGCGGAGGTACCGTCGGCGCACTTTCGTTGATCGGCAGCAACAGTGCCAACGCGTTCACGGTTGCCGGCACAGCCAAGGTCCAAACTACCTTTTACCCGGTCGGTTTCTTCGAATCGGGCCAAGGCCTGTCTGGCACCGCATCACTCTTGGGCGACGTCGAATACCGTGGCCAAGGCACGAATCGCTCGAGCGGGTCGTACTCGGGCTTCGTGGATGACACCACCGCGAGCTCCACCATGAACGACATCACCACGCCGCCTCCCTATGTGTGGCGGCAGTGATCGAAGCTGGCTGACGCGCGCATCGACGTCCGGACGTTCGACCATTTTCTGCTGGGCGCCAAATCCTTCGCCCGCGCTGGCATGTGGCGAATCACGCCAACCAACCGCGTTTGACACGCCCAAAGGTTGCCGACTATTAACGTGCTTTTACAGCTGCGCAGGCGCGCGAATCGGCTCTGACACGCGAATTTGCGCGCACGAACGTAGTCATTGTCTCTGTTCGACTCGCACGCGTTGTGTGGCATCCAGCGCGAAAAGTCATCGCAAAATCAGTCGCCGAGCGTACGCGGGGTCGATGCGCCCCAACCTGCCACGCTCGTAAGGGCTTCGATTATCGAGCGATCGCGCGCGCAGTGAACACTGCGATGCATGCGGGTTCTTGGCGCTTTGACTATTAGGAACACGTATTGCCAATCGTGTGCCCTCATGAGAGAGTGCCCGCGTTCAGTGCGCGGTTGCGTTAACGAAAACACACGCTGAAGGTGCACAAAAGCCATAATTTTGGCTGCGAGCATCAGGGACTAGTAGAGAGCTGGCTGGAACTGGAGAGGTCGCTGCGCGAGCTTCGCGAAGCGAACGAGGCGGACGACTGTGCGCCTGCGGAGTTCAACGGGCTTATTTTTTCTGCGCGCGGCAGCGCGCGCAAAGCAAGGTGGATTCGATCATGGGACGTAAAATTCAGGTTTGTGCGTTGAGTTTGATCGCTGCGTTCGGCTACTCGGCATCGGCGTTTGCGCAGGTTCCGGCTGACGCTCCGAACACGACGGCGCCCGCTGCGCCAACGGTGCCCCCTGAGACAAAGACCGAGCCAGACGTGACGGGCGGCCCGACCGCGCCGGCCGCTCCGCCAATTGCTCACGAGCCCGACCCGGTACCGGTTGCTCCACCGCCGGATGCGCCCCCGCCCACCGCGTTCGAGTCCCTCAAGATCGAATCCAAGAATGGCAGCGCGAGCCTGAAGATCGGCCTGCTCTTGCAGCCCCAATTCGAAACCATTGGCAGCGACAGCGCCGCCAACGAGGGCAACTCGAACAACCTGTTCCTGCGGCGCACGCGCTTGCTCATCGGCGGCACGTTGTTCAAGAACTTCGAATACTTCTTCGAGACCGACTCGCCCAATTTGTTCAAGGCTGACGCCACGGGCGCCAAAAACGGCTTCGGGATGGGCGTGCAGGACGCGTTCATGACCTGGAAGGCCTACGAAGACTTCGTCAAGTTCGACGTCGGCTACATGCTGACGCCCGGCGCGCACAACGCGCTTCAGGGCGCGGGCACCCTATTGGGCTTGGACTACTTCTCGAACTCGTTCAACCATTCGGCTTCCTTCAATAACCTCGGTGGGAATCCAGCAGGTCGTGACGCGGGTCTCGAGGTCCGTGGTTTGCTGCTCGACAACCATATCGAATACCGCGCCGGTCTTTTCCAAGGTCTGCGTAAGCCGGCCGCCGCCGCCGTACCGCCCGACACGACTGGCGATGTCCAATCGCAGAACATGTTCCGCTTTGCGGGCCGCCTGCAGATCAACCTCTTGGACGCGGAAACAGGCTTCTTCTACGCCGGTACCTACCTCGGCAAGAAGAAGGTAGCGTCCGTCGGTGCCGCCCTCGACGTGCAGAGCGATTACGTGCACTGGGCCGTCGATGGCTTCCTCGACATGCCCGTTGGCCCCGGCGGGTTGACCGCTCAGGTCAACTTCAGCAAGTGGAACGGTGGCGGCTTCACCAACCCCGCGCTGGCCAACCAGACGGCGCTCATGGCCGAAGCCGGCTACATTTTCCCGTATCCGATCGGCCCGATCTTCAAGTTCGAGCAGCAGAACTTCGCCAATTCCGATCAGGCGAATACGCGCATCGGCGGCGGTGTCGGCTGGTTCCCGTACGGTCACAACATCAACCTGAAGGCGTTCTTCACCACCATCAACGCCAAGCCGGCGGTGGGTGATTCGCACACGTACCAGCAGGCCCAGCTGCAGGGGCAGCTCTACTTCTACTGAGCTGCTGAACTTCGGAAGAGACGACCGCCCTTTGCTGGTGGTTCTGACCTTGGCGAGCGATCGCCAAGGTCACCGTGCCCCAGCAAAGGCGATTCCAACTGGCTCTGAGCCTCCAAACGGCCAGTGCCGAGTGAGCGTGAAAAGCGATCTCCTTGCGGCTGTGGCAGCAAGGGCTCGCGCGTAACGACTGCACTCGTCGGGCGCACGAACTGCGTTGCTGATCGATGACGCGCTTCGCCCGATGGCACTGGCGTCGCCCCAGATCCGCTGGAAAATTGGCTCTAGGATGTTTCGGAGATTGGCGCTCTGTTCCCACTGCGGAACCGGGCAACGCGCAAACCTGCGCGACGTTGAAACTGCATCAATGCCCCAAAATGCGCAGTGCGGTTTTTCATGCTGGTAGTAGCGAGTCGCAAAATCAGGTATTGCGGTGCTTGCTTGGTGCGTTTGGGTTTCGCGGCTTCAGCGATCTCGCATCCACGGAAATCGTGGGCTGCCAGATGGGCGCTCGATCTGCGAATTGAATTTTAGGGCAACGAAGGAGTAGTTCAGATGGCGAATACAGAGGCAGCGCGCCCCATGAGCGGCGACGAGAAGCGAGTGATCTTCGCTTCTTCTCTCGGCACAATCTTCGAATGGTATGATTTCTACCTGTTCGGCGTGCTGACTGCGATCATCGGCGCACAGTTCTTTGCTCCGCTCGACGAGGCCACGCGCAACATCTTCACGCTGCTCGCATTCGCAGCGGGGTTTGCCGTGCGACCGTTCGGCGCGCTCGTCTTCGGTCGGCTCGGTGATCTCGTGGGGCGTAAATACACGTTCCTCGTCACCATCTTGATCATGGGTTTCTCCACCTTCGCGCTGGCCTTCTTGCCTGGTTACAAGACCATCGGCATTGCCGCGCCAATCATCCTGATCGCGCTGCGACTCTTGCAGGGTCTGGCGCTCGGTGGTGAATACGGCGGCGCGGCCACCTACGTGGCAGAGCACGCGCCCCCTGGTCGCCGCGGCTACTACACGAGCTGGATTCAAACCACCGCCACGGTCGGCTTGATGTTGGCGCTGATGGTCATCCTCGCGGTGCGCTTCGCAGCCGGTGGCGGTGCTTTCACTCCCGAGGGTGAGAAGTCGTTTGCAGACGAGTGGGGTGGCTGGCGTATCCCGTTTGCTTGCTCGGCCCTGCTCTTGGGTGTCTCCGTGTGGATTCGCGTGAAGCTCTCCGAGTCTCCCGCGTTCCTGAAGATCAAGGCCGAAGGCAAGACTTCCAAGGCGCCGCTGAAGGAGTCCTTCGGTGAGTGGAAGAACCTGCGCATCGTACTCTTGGCGTTGTTCGGTCTGACCGCGGGTCAGGCCGTGGTCTGGTACACCGGCCAATTCTACGCGCTGTACTTCTTGCAGACCTTCCTCAAGGTAGATGGTCCGACGGCGAACGTGTTGATCGCCGTGTCCTTGCTGCTGGGCACGCCCTTCTTCGTGATCTGCGGCGCGCTCTCGGACCGTATCGGTCGCAAGCCCGTGATCATGGCCGGCTGCCTGATCGCCTCGCTCACCTTTTTCCCGATCTTCCACGCGATCACTTCGTTTGCGAATCCGAAGCTGCAAGCGGCGATCGAGAAAGCGCCGGTCACGGTCGTCGCGGCACCCGAGGATTGCAACTTGGTGCTGAACCTCACCGGCACGGCGAAGTTCACCACGCCGTGCGACACGTCGCGCACCTGGCTGGCCAATGCCGGCGTCAACTACGACAAGGTGGACGGCCCCGTCGGAACGCCGGCGACCGTCAAGATCGGCGACAAAGCGGTCGTCGGCTACGACGGCAAAGCAGCCACCGTGAAGGAAGACAAGGCACGCTTCGAAAAGGAAGTGCGCGCCGCACTCACCGCCGCCGGCTACCCCGCCAAGGCCGATAAAATCGAGGCCTTCTCCGGAAACTGGATCGTGCTCGTGCTGCTGCTCACGATCCTGGTCATCTACGTGACCATGGTCTACGGCCCGATCGCGGCGATGCTCGTGGAGATGTTCCCAACGCGCATTCGCTACACCTCGATGAGCCTGCCCTACCACATCGGCAACGGCTGGTTCGGCGGCTTCTTACCGGCGATTTCGTTCTCGATCGTTGCCGCCCAGGGCAACATCTACAGCGGTCTCTGGTACCCGATCGTGATTGCCACGCTCACCTTCGTGATCGGCATGCTGTTCGTGAAAGAGACCAAAGACAGTCCCGTGTACGACAACGATTGAGCCCGAATCGTGTCCCGGCCGCCGACGAAACCGTTCGAGTCGGCGGCCCTGCACGATAGCCGTAGCCTGCTTTTGCTGGCGGTTCTGACCTTGGCGAGCTGCCGAAGGCCCACCGTGCCCCAGCAAAAGCAGCCCCCGCCGCTGGCCCGCTCGTCTGCCGCGGCCTCGTCGAGCTCATCGGCGAGCGGCGAGCGACCGATGATCAGCGAGCCAACCGTGGCGGCAGCAGCTAGCCTCGCGCCCGCTGTTTTGCCTCCCGCGCCGAGCTGCAGACCCCAGTCCGCGCAAGCATTTCTGATTGACGCACACCTGCACAATCAGGCGCTCACGAGTGGGGCGGCGCACGCACAGTGGTGGGCCGACCTGCAGCGCTCGATTCGCTATCGCACCGAGCAGTACGGCTACTACCCGGGCTTCGGCTTGCGCGCGTGGAACCCGCGGCCGCTGGCCAATCAGATGCGCGTGGCGAAGTTCGCAGGCCTCTCCGTCGTGCTGCACGAACGTGTAGTCCCCGCGCTTCAGTGCGTCGAGCAGGCCATCGAGCGTGATTGTCGCGCGGCACCCTATCGACCGCACTCGATTGCCGGTACGCGCCAGACGAACACCTACTTTGGCGGGGATGTCTCCAATCACGTCTACGGCATCGCCCTCGACATCGATCCGAACGACAACCCATGCTGCAACTGCGTCGAGCCCTGGCGCAGTAACCCGCGTTGCCGCGGCAAGAAGTCGGAATTTCAGCGCATGGCCATGCCGGAGTGCTGGGTCAGCGCGTTCGAGCGCTATGGCTTCTATTGGCTCGGCCACGACCAGCTCAAAGACACGATGCACTTCGAATTCCTCGCCGATCCGAGCAAAGTCGCCACGGTAGCTACGCCGCTCTGAAAAACGCAACCGCGTGGCGCGCAGGTGCTTTCTGCTAAAGCAGGGCATGACTGCAAAACGCAAGGCCTCGAAGCAGGACGCAAAGTCGGGCTTCGAGCGCGTGCTCGAGAGCGCCGCTCGCAAAGTGACCGATTGGACGGGCAGCACGAGCGCGTTCGCGCTCTCGGTGTCCATCGTGCTGACTTGGGTGCTGACCGGTCCGCTGTTTCACTACTCGGACACTTGGCAGCTGGTGATCAACACCGGCACCACCATCGTCACCTTCTTGATGGTGTTCTTGATCCAGCGCTCGCAAAATAAGGATTCACTCGCCCTCCACCTCAAGCTGAACGAATTGGTGGCGGCCATGAAGGGCGCCAGCAACCGCTTGATCGACGTCGAAGCCTTGAGCGAGCGCGAGCTCCGCGCTCTTCACACCCACTACGAAGCGCTGGCCCGCATGGCCAAGCGCGACATCGATCTGCTGTGCTCGCACTCGGTCGAGGAAGCCGAGCACCGTCACCACCGCAAAGCAGCGGCGGAAAAGCAAGAACAGCAGGTAGACGCGGGCAGCGAAAAAAAGTCGTGAGCGATTTTTGGGGGGTCCGATACGCCCCAGCCGCGCGCCGGAGCCTCACCCGATGGCGGCTCGCACGCTACGGCGAGCTGAACCCTTGCTTGAACAGCCCCGCTTTCAAATCCTTCTCCAACGCGACCGGATCGTGCGCCACGACGATGTGAATGTCTTTCGGTAGCGCGGCGAGCGCTTGGAGTTGAGCCGCGACGGCGGGACGGTCCTCCTTCATCAAGAGCGTGGCGAGCCCTGGTCGACCGATTTGGCGGGTGATGTTGTCGTACGTCCAGGCGATGTCCCCGACGAACAAATAGCGCGTGCCGTTGGCCAACTCCACGTACACGAGTTGGCTGCCCACGCTATGGCCGGGCGCTTTTTGCAGGACCACGCCCGGCGCCAGCGTGTACAGCCCATCGTAATCGAGTGGCTTCAGGCTCTCGAGCGCGCCCGCCGGGAATTCACCGCGCTCGAGCTTGGGGCCATTGAGTTGCTCCCGCGTCATGCGCACCTTGCTGGCGATCGCCGGAAAATCCGCGGCGCTGGCCACTCCGCCCACGTGGTCGCTGTGTTCGTGTGAAAAGACGATCGCGTCTGCCTGCTTCATCGCGGCCTCCACGCGCGCGAATGCTGCAGCGTCCGCTTTGCTCCCCGGGAGCGCCTTGGCCGCTTCCGGGCTCATCGCTGTATCGATGATCAGCGAGTGATCCGGCCAAACCACGCGGTGCGCCAGCAGCACCATCGGGTGCATGGACCAACCGTCGCCCGCGACGCCAAATGTCCGTGGAAAAGCGAATTCAGCCACCTTCTCGACTTCGATTCGCTCCGGCAATGGGCCTGTAGCAATCGCCGCGCGGTGCAAAGCAGCGGCATCGATCACGAATTTTTCGCCGGGCGCGGCCGCGGTATCGAACAGCAGGTGCTTGCCAACCAGAAGCAGGATCACGATCCCAATGCAAATCCATTGCCATCGCTTGAGCCGCATTCCCTTGCCTGTAGCACCTCTTCGTGCGGCCGCGCGCGGCCACCGGATTTCGCGGCCCAAATAGCATTCCGTTTACGAAGTGTTATCTCGCTCGCGGAAAGGGCTTGGCGTCCAAGGATGGCGCTCGGCGCGGCAGGTGGCAGCCCCGTACGCGAGGTTGGGTCACGAGAGACTCGCTGCGTCCTTGAAACCTCGACGAAAGTACGGAAGGAGTTGGGGCGATGCAGGATAGAGCTTACCCCGGCAGCTGTGGTTGCGGTGCGACGCTGGTGACGTTGCATAGTTGCTTGCCGCCAACCGAGTTTCAACCGCGGTCCGATGCGGAGAGTTGCGAGTTTTGCCGACGCCATCGCGGGATTTGGATCTCCGATCCGCAAGGCTCGTTGCTGATTGCGGCGGGGAACGAAACCATCATCACTCGCTTTGCGTCCGGCGAGGTGGCGTTCCATTTTTGTGCGAATTGCGGCGAGCTCGCGTACGCGCTGTCTCTCGCCCTCGGCGGTGAACGGACGGTAGCGGTGGTTCGTCGCGATCTGTTTCCGACGATTGCGGCCGTCGAGAGGCCCGTTACGGTCACGAATTTCGAAGGGGCCTCACTGGAAGAAGCGCGCAAGCGACGCTCCGAGAATTGGACGCCTTGCGAGGCGCTCGCCGCGCGGTGAGGTGCGTGGCTCGACCTGCGATCGCCCCTCCCGGAAGGCGAAGACTAGGGCTTGTCCCTGACTTTCAAGTCCTCCCGTGCCCGTGCCCGTGCCCGTGGCCGGAAGGCGGGGAAATGGCGGTGGTGGCGGCGGAGGGCGCACTCTGCCGAGATCTTCCGGCAGAATTGGGATCGGTCGTTCACGTGGCGGTCGTTCAACCAAGATCCAGCTGGTTGTAGACGCTCTGGGTCTGCCGCTTTTGTTTGAGATCACCGAGGGGCAAAGGCACGACCGTCGACCCGCGAGCGCGCTGATCCAACGGGCCATATCGCGTCGACTCTTGGCTGACAGAGCCTACGATTCAGACACATTCCGTGCGCGTCTGAATGACCAAAACCGCGAGGCTATCATCCCTTCGAATGGCAGCCGAGCCCAGAAGCTTCCGTTGGACAAGGAACTCTACAAAGCGCGCTCCGAGATCGAGTGTACCTTCAGTCTGCTCGAGCAGGGCCGCCGGTTCGCTACCCGTTACGAGAAAACTCTGCGCAACTACGTTGCGGTGGTCGCGAGTGCCAGCGTTTGACGGATACGCGTGAGGAGGTCACTGGCGGCGAACGGCTTGCTCAAGTGGGGCAGGCTCAGCTCGTTGAGCTTGCCGCGCGCGTAACCGGTCATGAACAGCACTTTCAGTTCGGGTACGAGCTGGCGCGCTTCGCGGGCCAGTTGCACTCCGTCGGATTTGCCCAGCACGACGTCCGTGAGCAGCAGGTCGACGCTCGTCGTGCCTAGCAATTCGAGCGCCTCCCCAGGTGTGCCGGCGGACAGCACGGTGCAGCCAGCGTTCTGCAAAATGCGCTGCAACGTGCGCCGAACGGGTTCGTCGTCGTCCACGACCAGGATCGTTTCTCCGCGTAGTGCGGCCAGGGCGACAGGCGGCGACAAGGTCGCTGGCAGCGGGGCCGCCGAGTCTCGTGGCAAGTAGACCTTGAACGTCGTGCCCAGCCCGAGCTCGCTGTACACGTGCACGTAGCCGTGGTGTTGACGGACGATTCCTTCCACGACCGAGAGCCCCAGGCCAGTACCGCGATCGGCGCCCTTGGTCGTAAAAAAAGGCTCGAAGATCCGCGCTTGGATTTCTTGCGACATGCCCTCGCCGTCGTCCGAGACCGAGATCACTAGATAGTTACCGGGCGCGAGCTCGGGCATGGCCACGTACTCACCGTCTGCCGCGAGCAGCCGCGCTTCGATCGCGATGCGACCGTGGTTCGAAAGCGCGTCGCGCGCATTGAGCGCCAAGTTCAGAAAGACCCGTTCGAGCTGGGCTTTGTCGCCTACGATGGCCCCGAGATCCGGGCCCACTTCGAGCTCTAGGGTTACGCTGCTGGTGAGCCGCGGTCGAATCATTTCGGCTATCGACTGCAGCAGCTGGCCCGGGTCGATGCGCTGCATTTCGAGCACCTGGCCGCGCGAATAAGCCAGTAATTGGCGGGTGAATTGGCTGGCGCGGAGCGCCGCGTCTTGTGCCTCGGTCAATAGCGGCTTGATCGGATGCTCGCCCAGCTCTTGCTCTGCAAACTCCAGATTGCACAGGATCGTGAACAATACGTTGTTCACGTCGTGCGCGACTTCCCCCGCCATGCGTCCCAACGCAGACATGCGTTCGCTGGTTGCCGTCACTTCTTCCAATTTGCGATGCGCTTCTTCCGCGCGCATGCGGCCGATCACCACCGCGACCAATGACGCGATCTGCACGATGAACTCGAACTCTTCGTCGGTTGGCAGCAGTACGCCCTGATCGGCATAGGTGGGGACCACCAATGGCCCGATCTGATGATCGCCGTCGAACATCGGCACGCCGATACACGTGCGGTTGCCGAAGAACTCGACCTGGGCCTGATCGGCGTCCGGATCGAGCCGCAAATCCGGGACCACGAATGGTTCCGTGGCGTTGCTGATACGTTGCAGCAGCGCGTCCTGGCTCATATCGATCGTTGCCATGCGCTGCCGTACCAGCTGCATATCGGGCAGCACCCAGCCCACGACCTCGAAGGTTTTCCGGTCTGGGTGGAGCAGGTGCAGGTAAGTGCGGTTGTAGCGGGTAGCTTCCGTCAGCGCAGTGCGCACGCGATCCACTAGGTCCTCGAGCGTGCGCACGCCGTGCAGGGCGCGGGACAGCTTCAGTAGGGTGGTCGCGGACATCGAACCGACCAACGTAGCAAACAATCCGTCTCGCCGCGACTGGAGGGCCATCGGATCTTGCCTCTCCGGTGGTCCGCGGTTACGCCGCTGGGAGCTCACGCGCTTCTCGCGCTTCTCGCGCTTCTCGCGCTTCTCGCGCTTCTCGCGCTTCTCGCGCTTCTCGTCCCAGAAGAACCAATGCGCATCGTAGCCGTTGCTGACACGCACACGTTCCAAGACGATCTCGGAGCGATTCCAGATGGGGACGTGTTCGTTCACGCTGGCGATTTGCTGCGCCGCGGCACGCTCGCCGAACTCGCGCTGGTTTCGGCCTGGATCCGCGCCTTGCCGCATCAGCACAAGCTGGTGATCGCCGGTAATCACGATTGGTGCTTCATGGACGATCGCGAAGCCAGCGTGGCAATGTTGGGCGAGGGGGTGACGTATCTGGAGGACCAAGCAGCGCTGGTCCTCGGTTTGCGCGTTTGGGGTAGCCCGTGGCAACCGGAATACAATGATTGGGCTTTCAACCTCCCGCGTGGGCCGGCGCTGGCAGAAAAATGGGCGCTCATTCCGAACGACACGGACGTGCTGATCACTCATGGTCCACCCCGCGGCTATGGGGATCGTTCGCCGATCGGTCGGCGCATCGGTTGCGAAGAGCTGCTGCCGGCCGTGCATCGGGTCACGCCCGCGCTCCATCTGTTTGGTCACATCCACCAAGACGGCGGCTTCTGGCGCGCCGGTGGGATCTCGTTCTCGAACGTCACTACTCGGGAATGTGAACGCTTACCGACCGTGATCGACATCGATCCAGTGACCCACATCGTCGTCCCGGTGAGCGTCCCTGCAGCGCGCCGGATTGGCTGAGCCCCGTCGCGTTGCGGCTTCGCACCCGCAGGCGCTCGTGTCGTTCATTTCCCACATGTTGTGAGACACTGTGGGTGGGAGCGTGCCCCTGCCGTCAAGTCGGGCAAGAGCGCCACAAAATCCGCCAAAATTTACGGGTTTGCGGGCCGTTCTCGCGACTCGTTACGACACGTTCGATGGCGTGTGGTAACCATGTGGAGGGTGGATGCTCGCGGCCACCACCGTATGACGGAGAAAGAGAAGACGTCGGTTTGATCATCGTCTGTAATTCTTGCTCGGCGCAGTATTCGGTATCCGACGCGAAGGTGCGCGGCAAGTTGGTTCGCATTACCTGCAAGCACTGCTCAACGGCGATCGTCGTCGATGGCAGGCAAATGCTGGAAGGCGAGGTCCCTTCCCAGAAATCGCTGTCCAGCTATGCGTTGCCGCGGCGCGATGAGTCCGTCGTGGCGGCCATGCCGCAGTCACTGCGAGCACCGGTTCATCCGCCCGCTTCGTCCCCTGGGCACGCACCCGTGTCGGCTCCCATGCAAGCCGCCATGTCCGCCGCCTTGCGCGAAGAAGATCAGACCATGATCGCGCGCTCGAGGTTCGGCGACGACATGTCGGTTCACGACGAGCGAACCGTGATCGGCCAGATCCCGAAGGAGGCGCTCGAATTCGAGCGCATGTTCGCGCAGCGCACCCAGCCTCCGCCCCCGGATGAGCCGAGCAAGCCAGCCGCCGCAGCGGCTCCGGCCGCAGTCCCAAGCGCGCCCGCCGTGCCGAAGCTCGACGCGGAAGCGTCGAACTCCGAACGCCCCGAGTCCGATCTCAAAGCCCAAGCCGAGGCCGAGGAAAAATCCGAGGCGCGGACGGAAGAGGAAGAAGACGAAACGGAGAACATCCCGCAGCAAGGGTTCTCGCGCTCGGAGCCGCCGACCGTCGGCAACAAGCCGAGCAGTGACTCGCGCGGGCTCGTTTCTCTCGCCGAAGCCACTCACCCCAGCGTTGCGCGCTCGGCGAGCGCACGCCGGCTGCGCGTCACCTTGATCACCATGTTGGTGCTCGGCGTGTTGGTGCTCTTGTTCGTGATGCAAAAGCCGCACTGACGCGACGGGCATGGCGCTGTACGGAGCGATCGAAGCTGGCGGCACCAAGTTCTCGTGCGCGGTCGGCACGGGCCCGGAAGATCTGACAGCCCAGGCGCGCATTCCGACCACGAGCCCGCAAGAGACCCTCGCTCGCTGTCTCGAGTTCTTTCGTGCACAACCGAAGCTCGATGCCTTGGGCGTGGGCTGCTTTGGTCCGCTCGAGCTCAATCGTGAGGCAGCCCAGTACGGTCACGTCACGACCACACCCAAGCCCAGTTGGTCCAACGCGGACATCGTGGGGCCCCTGCGCCGAGCGCTCTCGCTGCCGGTCGGTTTCGACACGGACGTCAACGCCGCGGTGCTCGGCGAAGCGCGCTGGGGCGCCGCGCAAAACCTGGACACGGCAATCTACATTACGATCGGCACCGGCATCGGCGGCGGCGCGCTGCTGGGTGGTCAGTTGGCGCACGGTTTAGTGCACCCGGAGATGGGGCACCTCCTCGTCCCGCGCGAGCCAGATGATCTGGCCTTCACCGGTTCGTGCCCCTTTCACGGCGCACGCTGTTGGGAAGGCCTCGCTTCCGGCCCCGCGCTCGAGCGCCGCTGGGGCAAGCCAGCCGAAACGCTGCCCGCCGACCACCCCGCGTGGGACCTCGAAGCGCGCTACATCGCCTCTGCGCTGACCAGCCTGGTGCTGGTGCTCTCGCCCGAGCGTGTGATCCTGGGCGGCGGTGTGATGCAAATGGACGCGCTCTTTCCCGTCATCCGCAGATACCTCGCGCGCTCACTCGCCGGCTATGTCCAAGCCCAGGCGCTGAATCAAGACATCGATCAATACGTCGTTGCTCCGTTCCTCGGCACACGCTCCGGCATTGCGGGTGCCATCGCCCTCGCCGAACGTGCCGCGCTTGCCGGCGCTTGATGAGTGTCACTGGTTGACCTCGCCCGCCGCGCGGATTTGCTCGGGGATATGGGCGGCTTCGACGATGTTGGCGAGGATGGCGTGCGCGGCGTCGTTCAGGTGGGTGCCATCGCCAGCGTTGTAGATGGGGCGGATGCGGCCATTGGGCGTGGCGAATGGCGTCCAGAAGTCGAGCGTACGGGGCGCGAACGTTCTGGCGATCGCGTCTCGCGCTTGCGTCAGCTGCAGGGCTTGGGCCGGATCTTTGAAATTTCTCGGTTGCATGGTGCTGATCCAGAGCGGCACATGGGCGCTCTGGGCTAAGCTCGCGATCCGCTCGTAGTTCGCGAGCTGCTCGGCGAGCGGGTAGTTGCTCGCTTGGTCGTTGCTCGGCAGATTGACGATGAGGGCGCTGGGCTTCAACGCGAGCGCGGCGGTAATGTTCTTGTCTGAGACGGGCGCGGGGCGGTTTGGCGGCGGCAGGTAGCCGGTGGGCTGAACCTCGAAGGTCGTGTAGCCGCCGACCGCCAAATTCACGAGTGCGACGTTCGGGAATTGCTGGACTAAGTGCGCCCTGTACCGGGATACCCAGGCGTTGTTCGCATCTTTGGGTCCAATGCCGGCAGAGGTGGATGAACCGAGCACGACGATGACCCCGCGCACGGAATGGTCGGCTCGAGGCGTGGTGCGACTCGAAGCTGCGGCGTTGGTCGCTGCGTCCGTACGGTCGACTCGACTCGAGCTCGATGACGTTTCGGTGCAGGCAAGCACCGAACACACGAGCGCGAATGTGCAGCTGTATGCCTCGAGCTTCACGATGGGATCTCTCGTCTGCGACATCGGCTTTGAACCAGGTCCATCGTTTTTGCGGCCGAGTGGAATCAAGTCAGGTTTCGCTTTAGCATCACCAGTGATTCGTTTCCGAGACCAACTGGACGTGGTAGGCCTGGAGCGCTCTATGTTTGGGCCTTTTGGGGGACTATCGCCATGCTCGAGCCGAAGCACTGTTCAGCGGAGAGAGTCCTTCAATTGCTACGCCGCTCGCTGCTGATTGCGTCTGGGTTGTGCGCGGTCTCGCTGGCCGCCTGTGGTGCCCGCTCGTCGGTCGATCTATTGGAGGGCACTCCCGCGGGAGGCGCAGGGGCCAAAGCGAACCCACCGGATGCCGCGATGCCCTCGGGGGGCGGCGGTTCGCCCGCGGTCGCCGGCTCGCCCGCGGTCGCCGGCTCGCCCGCGGTCGCCGGTGCCCCGACCATGCCGCCCGCCGCCTGCGAGGCGGTGACGGTCTCGATCGACGAGCTGCGCCCGGCCCTCACGCTGGTAGTCGATCAATCGCTCAGTATGAGCTTCCGCTATCCGGACAACGAGAGCCCGGCCACGCGCTGGTCGCTGGTCGGGGATGCGCTGTTCGACCCGACGTTTGGCGTCGTCAAACAGTTCGAGGCGAGCGTGCGTTTCGGCATCGCGTTCTTCACCAGTCGCGGCAGCATGTGCCCGATCTTGAACGAGGTCCCGGCGCAGGTGCGCAACTACGACGCGCTGAACTCGCTGTATCACGGCCTCGCCCCCTACGGCGACACGCCCACCGGGGATGCGTTGCAGCAAGTCGTCAGCGAGTTGCAACAGACTCCGAGCCAGGGGCCGCGGTCCATTCTCTTGGTCACGGATGGCAATCCGGACACCTGTGCCCAACCGAATCCGGATCAAGGACAACCGCAGGCCGTCGCCGCCGCGCAGCGCGCCTTCGCGGCCGGCATCGATCTGTACGTGCTCGGAATTTCCAACGGCATTGCCGGGGAGAACCTGCAGCAGCTCGCCAACGCCGGTAAGGGTCGGCCGATCGATCTCGTGTGGGGTGTCGACGCCGAGGCCGCTGAACCCTTCCAAGCGAGTGGCAACGTCTTCGGCCTGGCGGAGCAGCTCGCCGACATTCTGAATCGCATCCCGCTGTGCGAAGTCACCTTGCACCGCGATGTGGCATGGAGCGAAGCCAGCCAAGCCCGCGTGCTCTTGGATGGGCAGCCGCTCAACTACAGCCTGTCGGATGGCTACGTCTTGAAAGACCCGCGCCACCTAGCCATCGTGGGCAAAGCGTGTGAGGCGATCAAAGCCGGCGGGCGACAGCTGGACGTGCGCATCTCCTGCGACTGAAGCGTTTCTAGCGGTTTTACGGCCAAAATCGGCTTCGAAAGGCGCTCGTCTTTCGAACGCGGGGGCTGATACGCTGGTTACCATGAGCCGATTCTGGGGATCGATCGTGGTGTCGCTGGCAGTTGCCCTACTGCTGCTGCTGTCGTTCGATGCGCGTGCGGAGCGGCTCGACCCCAAGCAAGCGCCCGAACCTCTGCGCCCGTGGACATCTTGGGTGCTCGCGGACCGGCCGGATGCTCTCTGCCCTGCCATGCAAGGCACTGCGGACGCGGTGCATTGTGCCTGGCCCACCGCGCTCGTGCTCGAGTTGGGCGAGAAGGGCGGCCGTTTCGAACAACATTGGCATCTAGACGCGGATGAGTGGGTCCCGCTGCCCGGCGATCTGGTTCGCTGGCCCTTGGACGTCGTCGAGGGGGGCAAAAAGCTGGTCGTGGTCGAGCACTCGGGGGTGCCGAGCGTCGAGCTCGCACCGGGCGACCACCGCCTAGTGGGCGCCTTTGCTTGGGACTCACTACCGGATTCGCTGCAGGTGCCGCTCGAGACGGGCATCGTCTCTTTGTCGCTGCAGGGGGTGCGGGTCGCCGAGCCGCGGCGCGACGAAGCAGGTCGCCTCTTCCTGCAGAAGACGAGCGTCGAGACCGAGGGCGAACGGCTCGAAATCGTGGTCCACCGCAAGATCACGGACGACGTCCCGCTCTTGCTCACGACGCGCGTGGTGCTCAATGTGTCCGGCAAGAGCCGCGAGTTGGTGCTGGGCAAGGCCTTGCCGCCGGGCTTTACGCCCATGTCGATCACGAGCGATCTGCCGGCGCGCATCGAATCCGACACGCGTCTACGTGTGCAAGCCCGCCCTGGCACCTGGACCATCGAGGTGACGGCACGCAGCGAGGGCCCAGTTGCGGAATTGTCCCGCCCCACGCCGGACGGCTCCTGGCGAGAAGGCGAGGAAGTTTGGGTTTTCGAGGCAAAGAGCGCGCTCCGTCTGACCTCGGTGGAAGGCGTTCGCGCGATCGATCCGCAGCAAACGTCACTGCCCGACGCTTGGAAAGCGCTGCCCAGCTACGCGATGGCTCTGGGCGACAAGATGCGCCTGGTCGAAAAGCGACGCGGAGACGCGGAGCCCGAGCCGGATCGCTTGTCGCTCTCGCGCACGCTATGGCTCGATTTCGACGGCGCCGGCTACACCGCGAACGACACGATCACGGGCACGCTGCACCGCGCCACGCGCCTCGAGATGCAACCACCGACCGTGCTCGGACGCGTCGCCATCGACGGCAAAGATCAGTTCATCACGCACTTGGACAAGGCCCTGACCAAATCGGGGGTGGAGGTTCGCCAAGGGCCGCTCACGTTGTCGGCGGATAGTCGCATCAGCGGAGATGCCGGCAATATCCCCGCCGTCGGCTACGATCACGACTTTCACGAGGTCGCCGCCACGCTGCACATCCCGCCCGGTTTTCGGCTATTTCATGCTTCCGGTGCAGACGAGGTGCCCGGCACCTGGATCCGTCATTGGACGTTGCTCGAGCTGTTCTTGGTGCTCGTGCTCTCGCTCTCTTTTGCGAAGTTGTTTGGTCGCGCGTGGGGCGCGCTCGCGTGCTTGACGTTCACGCTGGTATTCCCCGAAACCGATGCCGCGCGTTGGTTGTGGGCGGCCGCGCTCGTGACCGAAGCCCTGGCGCGCGTGATCCCTGCCGGCAAAGTGCGCGTGGCCTGCGCGGTTTTGCGCTTGGGTGCGCTCTTGCTCTTGCTCCTCTACACGCTGCCGTTCGTCGTGCAGCACGTGCGCGAGGGCATTTATCCAGCGCTCGCGGACAATGAAGCGGGTGGTGGTTCGATGACCAGAGGCGGAGATCTATTCGGTGCCGCCAAGAGTGAGCCGGCCCCGCCAGTCGCACAAGCGGTCCCCGCGCCGGCACCGGCCGAGCCGCGAGACCTCGATAAGATCGAGATGCAGACACTCGGCGCCCTCTCCGATAGCGGTCCCGCGCGGCAGGACGCGGCCATTCCGGGGTCGCTCCCCCGTGGCGGGTCAGCGGGGCTCGGTAGCCTCGCCAAGCCCGGCTCTGCCAGCGCAAACTATCGCCAATTCAACGAAGCCTACGACCCGAACGCGATGGTCCAAACCGGTCCCGGTTTGCCCAAGTGGCGCTGGTCGACCACCAGCGTGACCTTCAGCGGACCCGTCGAGCGCTCGCAGCGCCTGCACTTCTATTTCCTCACGCCGTCCGTCAATCTGTTGCTCGCCTTGCTGCGCGCGGTGCTCCTGACTTTGCTGTTTGCACGGCTACTACCCTTCGGCAGCGCAAGGATGCCGGGCTTCGGACGTCCCGCAGCGGCCTTGGCGGCGCTATTTCTCATCCTGTCCTCGGCCCCGTCGGCACGCGCGCAGCTGCCCGATGAAGCGCTGTTGAGCCAATACAAAGAGCGACTGCTGGCCAAACCGGATTGCGCGCCGACCTGCGCTTCGAGCTCGCGCATGCGGCTCGATGTGCATGGCGACGTTCTCCGCGCGCGGCTCTCGATCGAGGTGAGCCGCACCAGCGCGGTGCCGCTTCCGGGCGGTGCCGAGCAGTGGTTGCCGGAGCGCGTGTTGGTCGACGGCAAGCCGGCGCAGGGCCTGCTGCGTTCCGTGGACGGTCAGCTCTGGCTGCGGCTGGCCCAAGGCGCGCATGACGTCAGCGTGGAGGGGGCGTTGCCCAGCCGCGAATCCCTGCAAATCGCGCTGCCGCTCAAGCCGCATCATGTGGAAGCCGATGTCGAGGGTTGGTCGCTCGAGGGCGTGCACGAAGACGGACTGGCCGACGACCATTTGCAGCTCACGCGCGTGGCTCGCGAAGCCGGCAAAGGCGCGGCGCTCGCGGCGAGCAGCTTGCCGCCGTTCGTGACCGTCGAGCGTACGCTGCTGATCGGACTCAATTGGCAGGTCAGCACGCGCGTCGTGCGCGTCACCCCGGTGGGCAGCGCGGTCGTGCTCGAGGTGCCGCTCTTGCGCGGGGAGTCGGTCACCACCCCCGACGTGCGCGTCACGCAAGGCAAAGCGCTGGTCAACATGGCGCCCGACGCGACCGAAGTCAGCTGGCAATCGGTGCTCGAACAACGCTCTCCGGTCACCTTGCTGGCGCCCAAGGTGAGCGGCTGGAGCGAGGTTTGGCGGCTGGATGTGAGCCCCATTTGGCACGCAACCTTCGAGGGGGTGCCAGTCGTGCACGGCGAGGCCTCCGAGCGCGTCCCTTCGTTTCGCCCCTGGCCGAACGAGACGGTGATCATCAATCTGCTGCGACCCGCGGGCATCAGTGGGCAGACCCTGACCATCGACGATAGCAGCTACGAGGTGCGTCCCGGCCTGCGCGCGACCGACGCGACCATGGCCTTCAGTTTGCGCTCGAGCCGAGGCGGCGAGCACGTGCTGCACCTGCCCGAGGGCGCCGCGTTGGAGTCGGTGACCGTCAATGGTTCACCCCAGCCGCTCCGCCAACAAGGCCGCGACGTGACGCTTTCCATCGTGCCCGGCCTGCAGAACGTGTCGCTCACGTTCCGCTTGCCGCAAGGGATCGCGACCTGGTTCAAGGCGCCCGCTTTCGACTTCGGCAGCAAGACCGTCAATGCCTCGACCAGCATTCATTTGTCCGACTCGCGCTGGGTGTTGTTCGCGCATGGTCCGCGGCTCGGGCCGGCGGTGCTGTTTTGGAGCTTGCTCTTGGTGCTGGTGCTGATCGCGGTCGGCCTCGGACAAATCCGTTGGGTGCCGCTCGCGCGCTACGAGTGGATGTTGCTCGCGATCGGCCTTTCGCAAATCCCGCTACCAGCCGCGGCACTGGTGATCGGTTGGCTCGTCGCGCTCGGCTTTCGGCGCGTGCACCCTGCGCAGCGCCCGTACCTCTTCGATCTCGGTCAGCTCGCGCTCGTCGGCTGGACGATGACCGCGCTCGGGATCCTGGTGTACGCGGTCCAGCAGGGCCTGATGGGCACGCCGGAGATGCAAATCCAAGGCAATGGCTCGTCCAGCGCGCTCCTGCAATGGTTCGACGATCGCACGGGGCCGATCCCCGAACAGCCCTACGTGCTCTCGGTCCCGATGCTCGCGTACCGCCTGGTGATGCTGGCTTGGGCGCTGTGGCTCGCGGTTTCGCTGCTGCGCTGGCTGCGCTGGGGTTGGCTCAGCTTCTCCAACGACGGTCTTTGGAAGCGCGCGCCGAAGCGCCCGCGACCGATGCCAGCCGCGCCGCAAGGTCCACCCGCTCCGCCCACCGAGGCGCCCTCGGTGCCAAGCGCCTCGGACGCCGTGCCGCCCACTGAGGGCTCAGCCAACGCCTAGAAAACGCACTCGTTCCTGCGCCGTGGGCACCAAGCACGACTGCGCGCGGAAGCGATAGCGCACCCGCGCGAACGCGCGATAGCCCGCGTCACGGATGAACGCCGGTACGAAGCGCAGCGCACTCAACCAGCGCCATGGCCCGCCCACGTAGTCGATCACGCGCATCATCGCCGATGAGCGGATTTCGGCGTGGACACGGCCGTCGCGTAGTTCGGTCCAGAGCATGGAATCCACATCCGTGGGGATGCCGGCCAGGGCGCGTAACTCCGTGCCGACCGCGCTCTCGATTGGCGCGAAGCGCAGCGAATGCGAGCGCTCATGCGCGAGCACCCACTGCACGGCCTGGCTGCACACGCCGCAACTGCCGTCATAGAGCAGGATAGGGCCGTCTTGGAGCAGCGCGGAGGCAGGCATCGGCTCGGTAGTGTAGCGCTGATCGTCGACAAGTCAGCGAAGTTCAGCGGTTCTTGCCGTCCCAGCGCTTTACTTCGAGCGCCAGTGGATCGACGCCCTCCAAACAGCGCGCGTTGATCATGCACATCGGGCTGTCACCCGGGCCGCGCCCGCGCGCGAACGAGCGCACCCCGCAGTTGCGGCAAAACAGGTGATGGATCTTCTTGGTGTTGAACTGATAGTCGCTGAGCGAGTCTTCGCCCGAGAGCAGCTTGAATTTATCCTCGGGTACGAATGTCATCAGTGAACCCGTGCGCCCGCACATCGAACAATTGCAGGCCAACACCGGCCCGCTCAGATCCAGCTCCACGTCGTACGTCACGTTGCCGCAGTGACACGATCCTCGATACGTCTGTGTCTCGCTCATCGTCGGTTCCCTCGCGGGCGGTATTAGCATCGGCGGCGCGTCTCCGAGAGTGGGCGATCGCTACCCAGCATCGCACCCCGAGGCCCGCCTCGGTTCCCGAGCATTTCCGACTCACTGCGCTCGTAATCCCTCCGAGTTACTGCGTGCCGGTTCTTCAATCGAGGAAACCGCCCGGCAATAGGCACGGAAATTTCGAACAAACGCGGCCTGGCGGGATCCGCCGAGGCCGTGACACTTTTGCGAACTGGCTTTTCGGACAGTAGCGCGCCGATCCGGATTTACGTACAAGTGAGAGTTAGCCGTATTGCGCAGGGGGCATCAACGCGACTCGGAGCAGCCATGGAAACAAGTAGGAAAAGAACGCTTGGGGTGTTGTGGTCAGAAGCACCTGATTCGAGCACAGGGCCGAGCTCTCAGCCGCAGTCCGGAACGGTGCTCCGCGGGGACGTCGTGCTGCCGCTCGACGACGAGCCGACGCTGCAATTCCCGCAGGAGTTTGCGCGGGCCATCTTGCTCGAGCACCTGCGTGAGTTTTGCGCAGCATGGCCAGACCAGCCGCACCCCGCACTGAACGGGCAGACGCCGCGTCAGGTCGCCGCGTCCGCGGCCGGGCAGGCCCAACTGGAAGCGATCATCGGCGAGATGGAGCAGCAAGCGCAGGGAACGCCGGTCGCGAACGCTTGGGACTTCGTGGGCCTGCGCTCCGAACTCGGGCTGACCCCGGCGTCGCGCAGCTTCATTGCGAACCTCCGTTAGGCGGCTCCCTTTCCCCCGAATCGGCGAGCGCAATGCGCAGGGCGTCGTAACCGTACCGCTGCCTGACGCGATCCATTGCGCGGTGGAGCGGCTCGCTCTGCTCGAACAGGCTGAGTTGGGCGGCTTGGGGGCGCAGGTTGGAGAGGCGAACACCGAGCAAGCGGATCGCGGTGCGGCGGCTGCGGGCGCGCTGGAACAACTCCCGGATCACCGGATAGAGCTCGAGCTCGGAGCAAGTGGGGGTGAGGGTGCGTGAGCGTTGCAAGGTTTGAAAGTCCGCGTAGCGGAGCTTGAGCGTGACCGTGCGGGCTTTGACGCCGCGCTTGCGCGCGCGCCAGCAAACGCGCTCGCACAACGCACACAACATGGCATCGATGCAGTCCGGATCGCGGACGTCTTCGCGGAAAGTACGCTCGTTGGAGAGCGTGCCGAGCGCACAGTCTGCCGGGTCGTGCTCTTGAAAGGCGGGCCGCTCGCGACCCAGCTCGTGCGCGCCGAAACCGCGGCAGCTCTGTTGAATCGGCTCTGCCCACGCGCCCAATGCTTTTCTCAATACGGACAACGGCGCGGCTTGTAGATCGCCCAGCGTCGAGAGGCCGATGGCGAGTAGCTTTTTCTCGGCGACCGGACCGATGCCGGGAAACTTGCGCACCGGCAATGGGCTCAAGAACCGCAGCTCGGCGCCCGCGGGTACGAGCAATACGCCGCGCGGTTTGGCCAGACCGCTCGCAATTTTTGCCAGTGAGCGACTCGTGGCGATGCCGCAGCTCGAAGGTAAACCGACGCGGCTCGCGATCTCGTCCGTGAGCCGGCGCACGGTGCGTTCGATCGTCTGATCCTCACTGGCGTCGCCGGCTGTGAAGTACAGCCGCTCACAGCCGGAGAAGTCGAGGAACATCTCGTCGATGCTGGCCACTTGCGAGACGGGCGTGTAGCCCTCGGCGATGCGCCGCGTGCGCTCCGCGTATTCGCCATAGACACCTTGCCGCGTCGGCAAATAGATGGCCTTGGGAGCGAGCTGGTAGGCATCCTTGAGTGACATGCCCGCGCGCACCCCGAGCGCTCGCACTTCGTAGCTGGCGGAAGTGACGACGCCGCGCTGACCGGGCAATGCTCCGACGATCACCGGTTTGCCCTCCAGCCGCGGATCGAGCAGCCGCTCTACCGACACGAAGAAGGTGTCGAGGTCCAAGCAACAGATGCGCGGTGCCGAGAGCGCCATCGTTCGCCCTTCACTCTATAACTGGACGCATGATCAGTAAACGACGACGTTAGCAACGGGGGCTTGACGATATTGAGTACAGCCTCATTAATTGCCGGTGCCGCGTCCCCGTGGAAATTCGCCTGCCGCTGCGCCGAGAAGCCCTCGGCGGGGCCGCCCGCCCACGATCGATTCCGAGCGCCTGCTAGCCGTGGCGCGAGACGTGTTTCTGGAGCGGGGGATCCGGGCCACCACGCTAGAGGTGGCTGAGCGTGCGGGCGTGTCGGAGGGTGTGCTCTTTCACCGCTTCAAGTCGAAGGAAGGGCTGTTCAGCGCCGCCATGGACTTCGATCGTGAAGAGGCGCCGCTGCGCGTGCTCAAGGCCATCGAAGAGCTGCAGGACCAAGTGGGTCTCGAGCCGCGCGAGGCAATCACTCGGCTGGCTACCACGCTGCTCGAGGTGGGCCGAGTTGCCCTGCCCATCATGATGATGTCGTGGTCGAACCCGCAACCCTGCGCGGTGCCCCTTTTCGACAAAAAGCGCTCGAAATTCCGGGCAATTCTCAAAGCGCTCGGGGGCTACTTCGAGTCGCAAATGGATCGCGGCACACTGCGCCAAATGGATGCAGAAGTGCTCGCCCGTACCTTGCTGGGCGCTTTGCATCACTTCGTGATGACGCGCATCCTGCTAGAAGAGGGCGATGGCGCAGTCATGCCGGAGGGCATGTTCGTGCGTGGTCTCGCCGATCTACTTCTGAACGGGGCAGTGGCGCTCGAAGCCCCTCCGCCCCGCAATGCACGCTTCGCCGCGCGATAAATCAGCACGGCGTCCACGAGAACGAGAGCAGAGAGTGACCCTGATGACCACCCGACGATCGACTGTTGTTCGCCGCTATTTATTGAGCGCAAGCTTAGGATTCGCTGCCACGGCGGCATTGCTGCTTGCGAGCGGCCGTGCCAGCGCCACGCAGCCGCTCGAAACCTTCCTCGAGGCGGCCCGCAAGGGCAGCTACGACGTGCGCGAGCAAACCGCTACCGTCGAGCAGCGAAGCTGGGAAAAGGAGTCGGCCCTCGGCCGCTTGTTGCCCGCCTTTTCCGCGCGCGGTGTGTATCAGCGCAACCAATACGCGGCAGAGATCCCCGGATCCATCACGGGCGGCCCCGCGATCACGATCACGCCGCAGAATCAATTCGATCTGTTCCTGCAGCTGGACGTGCCGTTGATCGACCTGGCCAACTACCAGCGCCTGGGTCAAGCGGGGCACCTCGCGAAGGCCTCCAGCCACCAACTCGCGCAATCACAAAACGACGTACAGCGCCTAGTCGCGCGCGCGTACTACGCTTACGTCGGGGGAGCTGCGCTCGTTCAGGCCGCGGAGCGCAGCCAGAAGATCGCCGAGGACAATCTGGCCTTCGTCAGTACGCGCCACGAAATCGGGGTCGCCACCGAGCTGGACCGGGAGCGAGCGCGCGCGAACCTCGAGCAGAGCAAGCAAGACAGAGCCCAGGCAGAGCTGATTGGCATCAACGCGGCCCGCAACCTCGAGACGGTCTCGGGCATTGCGCCGACCCCGGTCGCCGAGTATCCGGCCGATGATCTGCATCCCGAGGCGCCGCTGGCCAGCTGGCTTTCGAACACCGACACCCCGAGCGATCGCATCCAAGCCGAACTCGGTCGCGCGGCGAAATCCGCCAAAAAGGCGGCCGCCTACTCGCTCTTGCCGACGCTATCGGCGAACGGACAAGAACGCATCACCAACGCCACCGGCTTTACCGGCCGTACCAGCGCTTACACCATTCAAGCCATGCTCTCCTGGCGTCTGGACTACAGCGCATATGCAACGGCCCAAGCCCAGGCGAGCGCTGCCGACGTGCAGCTGGTGCGCGCCGAGCGCGCACGCCGCGGCGTCGAGGATGACATCTTCGACGCCTGGGAGCGCGTTCGCACCGGAATCGTGAAGAGCGCCTCGGCTCGCGCGCAAGCCCAAGCCGCGCTGCGTGCCGAAGAGCTCGCGCTCGCGCGCTATCAGTCGGGTGCGCTCACCCAGCTCGATGTCACGCAATCGCAACGCGACGCTTTCCAGGCGCAGGCCTCGCGCATTCAAGCCGATGCCGACCTACTCTATTCGCGCGTCGTTTTGCGGCTTGCGGCCGGCAAGGCCCCGAGCGTAGTGGCTTCAGCGACGCCGGCCGTGCGCGCCGAGGATCTCGGCGCGCCGCCGCCCGTTGCGCCCGCCACGCCTTCTGCATCGGCTGCTTCTCCTGCATCGGCCGCTTCTCCTGCACCAGCCGCTTCTCCCGCACCAGCCGCTTCTCCTGCACCTGCCGCCCCGGCGCCCAAATGAGGCATTTATCCGTGGTTTCCCTGCCTATGTCCATCACACTCCGCCGCTTCTTTCCCCTGCCCGTTGGGTTTACGTTCACGTCCGCGCTAGTCGTCGCGTTGGGCGCGCCGGGTTGCAAACCCAAGACCGATGCCGCTCCGCCGCCTCCGGCACCGGCCGTCGCGGTCGTGACCGACGCCGTGACGAACGTCGAAGCGCCCCGCACGCTACGGCTCACGGGCACCCTGCGCGGCGAGCGCGAAACCGATCTTGCCGCGAACGTCGCCGGCCGCGTGATCAGCACCAAGATCGAACGCGGTCAGCGCGTGAAGAAAGGGGAGCTGATCGCGCAAGTCGACGTGACGGGCGCGGCGCTCGCGCTCGCCGAAGCGCGCGTCGCCGTACAGACCTCGAAGACGCAGGAGGCCATCAACCAGGCGGATTGTGATCGCTACGAGCGACTCAAGGCGAGCAACACCGTCACTGATATGGAATACGATCAGGTAACGGCCAAGTGCAAGACGGCGCCGCTCAATCGCGAGGCCGCCCAGGCGCGTCAGAACATCGCGGCCAAGAACGTCGGTGACGGCAGGATCCTCTCGCCATTCGCCGGCATCGTCACGGATCGCTACATTCAGGTGGGCGAGTACGTGCAGGCTTCGACGCGGGTGGCTTCGCTGGCTCAGGTGGCGGATTTGCGGCTCGAGTTCAGCTTGCCCGAACAGAACTACCCGGACGTGCAACTCGGCCAAAACGTGGGCTTCAGCGTCGCCGCCTATGGCACCGAGGAGTTCTCGGGCTCGGTGTTGCACATCTCCGGCGCCGTCCGCGAGACGCGCGACGTGCTAGTCGAGGCGAGCGTCAAGAACCCCGACCACAAGCTCTTGCCCGGTATGTTCGCCAACGTGGACCTCACGGTCGGCAAAGAAACACTGCCCTCGATTCCGAAGGCGGCTTCGTTCGAAGCCAACGGCAAGCTCAACGTGTTCGTCGTGTTGGGTGGAACGCTCGAGCAGCGCGTGCTCCAGCCAGGCCCGGAGGTCGATGGTCGCTTGACGGTGCGCCGCGGCGTGACCCTCGGCGAACGAGTGGTCGCCGCCTACAAGCCCGAGCTCAAGAATGGGCAACGTGTGAAATGAACCAGATCATGGTGAATCCGATCGGTCGAAGCGAAAGGAATGCCCTCCCATGCAATGGTTAGCAAGACTTTGCGTTCAGAGGCCGGTGCTCGCATCGGTGCTCATGCTCGTGATTTTGGTGCTTGGTACGGTCGGTTATCGCGGCCTAGGCATCGATCAATTCCCGAATGTCGACGTGCCGGTGGTGGTCATCACCACACTGCTGCCCGGCGCGGCGCCGGAAGAGATCGAGACCGACGTCACGGACAAAATCGAAGGCGCGGTCAACCAGATCTCGGGCGTGGACGACCTCAACTCCGTCTCGAGCGAAGGCGTCTCGCAGGTCATCATCATGTTCAAGTTGGACAAGGACACCAACGTTGCGGCCCAAGAGGTCCGCGACAAGGTGAACGCCGTCCTGCGTGAGCTCCCGACTGGCATCGAGCAACCGATCATCAGCAAGGTCGAGCCGAGCGCGGCGCCCGTGCTCTATCTCGGTGTGCGCGGCAAAGGCCAGAGCATGCGCGACCTGACCGAGATCGCGGACAAGAAAGTGCGACGCCAACTGGAGACCATCCTCGGCGTCGGTAAAGTCACGCTGATTGGTGGCCGCGAGCGGCAGATCAACGTGCGCATGGATCCGCTCGCGTTGCGCGCCGAAGGCTTCACCGCCATCGACGTAATGAACACACTTCAGCAGCAGAACCTGATGACCCCGGGCGGCAACCTGGAAACGGGTCCGGAGAGTGTCACGCTGCGCATCGACGGCCGCGTCACCTCGGTCGAGGCCGTAGGTCGCCTGGTCATGCGTGCCAAGGATGGCCGCATCGTTCGGCTTTCGGACGTCGCCAAAGTGGTCGACGATCAAGAAGCGATCGAGAGCCTGGCTCGCTACGACGGCGAAGAGGTCGTCGTACTCTCGATCGTCAAGCAAGCCGGCACGAACACGATCGAAGTCGTCGACAACATTCAGAAGCGAATCGCGAGCCTGAGCTCATCGCTGCCGAAAGGCATGGAGCTCAAGGTCATCCGCGACAATTCGCAGACCATCCGCACCAGCGTCAGCGCGGTGACCGAACATCTGGTGGTGGGCGCGCTGCTGGCGGCCGCCGTCGTCTTGGTGTTCCTGGGCAACGCGCGCGGCACGCTGATCGCTGCGCTCTCGATCCCGATTTCCGTGATTGGTACCTTCGGCCTGATGTGGCTGCAAGGCTACACGCTGAACAACATCACGCTGCTCGCGCTCGCGCTCGCGGTCGGCATCGTGATCGACGACGCGATCGTGGTGCTCGAGAACATCACTCGCTTCATCGACGAGAAGGGGATGAAGCCGTTCCCGGCCGCGGTGCTCGCCACCAAGGAAATCGGCTTTGCCGTGCTGGCGACGACGCTGTCCTTGATGGCGGTGTTCATCCCGGTGGCGTTCATCGGCGGTATTCCCGGGCGTTTTTTGAAGAGCTTCGGCTACACCATGGCGTTTTCGATCGGCGTCTCGCTGATCGTCAGCTTCTCGCTCACGCCCATGTTGTCGGCGCGCCTGCTGCTCGGCCACCAAAAAGGTACGGGGCTGAATCGGCTCGTCGACTTCTTCTATCGACCGATCGAGCGCGTCTACATGGCCATGCTCGGGTTCGTGCTCAAGCATCGTTGGGTGATCGGGCTGGCCTGTGCAGCGGTGATGGGTTCCTGTATTCCGGTGGCCAAGTCGCTTCCCGGATCATTCCTGCCGCTGGACGACAAAGCGAAGTTCCAAGTCACGATCCGCACGCCCGAAGGCACCAGCGCGGAAGAGACCTTGCTCATCGCCGACCGCGCGAGCGCCCTCTTGCGCAAGCTGCCGAGCGTCACCCACATCCTGATCACCGTCGCGGAAGACGATCAGCTCACGCGCAACTATGCGCAGCTCTATGTCGACCTCGTGGAGCCCGGTCAGCGTGCCTCCACGCAGTTTCAGCTGATGGACCGGGCGCGCGAGTTGGTGATCCCGAACATGCCCAAGGAACTGCGCATCAACATCGCCGAAGTTCCGGACTTTGCGGTGGGCTCGAATACGCAGGGCGTGCAGTACATCCTGTCCGGGCCGAATTTCTCGGAGCTGGAGAAGGGCGCGGACGTCATCACCAAGGCGCTCAAGAAGAGCGGCAAAGCGGTCGACGTCGACACCACCAACATCGCCGGGCGCCCCGAGGTGCGGGTGACGATCGACCGCGATCGGGCGGCCGATCTCGGCGTCAGCGTGGCCAACGTCGCCACCACCCTGCAAATGCTGATCGCCGGCGTCAAAGCCTCGACCTTCCCCGAGAATGGCAACGAATACGAAATCCGCATTCGCGCGGACGAGCAGTATCGCGCCGGCCAAAACGCACTCTCGCTGATGAGCGTGCCATCGTCCAAGTACGGCAGCGTGCCGCTGAGCTCGGTGGTCAACTGGACGCCTGGCATCGGTCCGTCGCGCATCAACCGCTACGCGCGCGAGCGCCAGATCACGATCCTGGCCAACGCGGCGGCGGGGGCTGGCGACAACGACGTGAGCGCCATCATTTCGAAGGAGTTCAAGGACCTCAACCTGGGGGCGATGTACCAGCTGCGCCCGACTGGTCGCTCGAAGTCACAGGCCGAAACGGCGGCCGGCTTCATCTTGGCGTTGAGTATGGCCTTCGTCTTCATGTACTTGATCCTCGCGGCGCAGTTCGAGTCTTGGCTGTACCCGGTGATCATCCTCGTATCGCTACCGCTGACCGTGCCGTTTGCCTTCATGAGCCTCAAGCTCTTCAATCAGAGCATCAACATGTTCTCGATGCTCGGCTTGCTCGTGCTCTTCGGCGTGGTGAAAAAGAACAGTATTTTGCAGGTGGATCACACGAACCACTTGCGCCGCCTGGGCCGCAACGAGTTCGATTCGCTGATGGAGGCCAATCGCGATCGGCTCCGCCCGATTCTGATGACTACGATCGCTTTCGTGGCAGGCATGGCGCCGCTCTTGCTGTCGTCGGGCATCGGCTCCGGCTTCAACAAGGCGACGGCCAGCATCGTGGTCGGCGGTCAGACGCTGTCACTGCTGCTCACGCTGCTCGCGGTACCGGTGTTCCACAGCTTCGTAGATGACGTGCTCGGCTGGTTCGCTCGCCGAAAGCGGAAGGGCAAGCTCGACCGCGGTCAGGCGGAGCTCGATGCCTTGCTCGGCACCGGCGATGAGCCGCTCGAGAAAGCGCTCGAGCGAGCGGCTGCCGAGTAAGGCGCGACGACAATTCCGTCGCCCGAGAAGAGACCGCGCGCAGCGAACGAGCTGCGCGCGGTCTCTTCACGCTGCTGAAATGCCGGTATTCGCGAGCTGCGAAACCAGGCCAAAACAGTGGCAAAACCTGGATCGAGCCAACAATTTTGTCTGCTCCGGGTTCGGGTTTCGACACATTTGTCGGACAAATTCCAGCTAGTCGATTTCAGGGCCGTTTCGCGAGTCGCGACGCCGCCTGGTTCGTTGCGTTTTTGTCACGTGGCATATCGGTTGCACTGGGTGATCTCATGACGATCACCCAGCGACGAAGCAGGCGCTCACGCGCTGTTGCGTAGAGTTCCGCTCGTCGTTCGACGCGCTCAGCCGCTGAGCTCGTCGCGAGCGCTGAGCGTGTTCTCGACGCGGCAGTCGGCCTGATTTCTCGAAGCGGTGTTCCGATTCGAAGGCGGTCGTGTGTCCGCTCGCCTTTGCTTACCCCAATGCTTGTCCTCCGGAGCTCCCCATCAATATGTTCACTCATCGTTTCTCGGCTTCTCGTCGCGCTGCTTACGCTTCACTCCTTGGCACTCTGTTGACTGTCACGGGCGTGGCTCGCGCCGGGGAGGCCGCGCCGGCTGCCGTCGGCGCTGCGCCCGCAGCAGAAACCCCGGCTGCCGAGATCGCGTCACCGGATAGCGAAGCCTCGCCCGCACCTGCCGAGGTTTCGCCTCCACCTGCCGCAGTGGAACCACCCGCGCCGGCTGCGGCGAAGCCAAAGCCACCTCCATACTCGCTGCCATGGCAACTCCGTCCGGTTGCGCCGGCCAACGTCGTGCGTCTCGATACGGCGTTTGGCTTCTACGAAAATCCCACCACCGGTAAGCGCGGATCAGCGCAGGCCACTTCGCTCCTGGGAAGTTACAAGATCATCCCGAATTTGGCGCTGATTGCCCGCGTTGGTTTGGTTCACAATTCGCCGCCGGATGCAGTCGCGCCGGCGCCCAACCCGCCCTCGGCGACCAGCTTTCTCAACCCGGTGCTCGGTGGCTTGTACGGCATCAAGCTCTCGCCAGACTTCAAGCTCGGGCTATTCCTCGGAGTTACACTGCCGGTTGGCTCGGGTGGCGGATCCAATCCAGACAAGGACAAGGCCGCTGCAAACGCGGTGGGCATCCAGACGAGGTCGGCGATGGACAACGCGATGTTCGCGGTGAACTACTTGACGATCTTCCCCGGTGTAGACTTCGCGTTCGTGCGCGGGGGATTTACTGCTCAAGTAGAAGCCACCATCTTTCAGCTGACGAAGACACGCGGCCCAGACACCATCGACAAGTCGAACACGAATTTCACGGCGGGTCTGCACCTTGGGTACTTCGTGCTCCCGATGCTGTCCGTGGGTGCCGAGATTCGGCATCAGCGTTGGCTATCGACGCCCAGCGCCGTAAAGGCGGACACGACTGACAGCTTGCGAGACACGACGACCGTCGCGATCGGGCCGCGCGTTCACTTCAAGCTCTCGGAGAGCATCTGGTTCCGCCCAGGTATCGCCTTCGCGCTGCCCATCGACGACCCGATGAAGAAGAATGACTTCAAGATCGCGCAGCTGGATCTTCCACTGTCATTCTGACGCAAAAAATAGGACCAGCCCCCCCTGGGCATCGGCTGATCACGCTCGAGGACGTCGCTCTCTGGCTCGGGTAGGTCATGCCCGGGGCGCGTACGTTCGAACGTTCGGGAGCCCAAGCGCCTAGTGAGCGAAGTAGACCGTCGCGCGTTTTTGCCCCTTAGTGGCCACCTTTCGCTCGCTGATTAGGCGCTTGACGGGCAGTACCAGCGCCTTGGTCGGCAGACCGAGACCTGCGCTGATTTTCTCGATGCGCAGGCCGGGGTGCTTGGCAATATACCCATGGAGCTTCTTGATCAGCGCGGCGAGCTCAGCGGGGCTGCGTTTCGAGCCTGCTTCGTAACCCTGTGACGCGACCGTTGCTGCCCGGGCAGGCAGACGCTTCGAGCCGCGACCTGGCGAGGGGCTGCCCCCGGTCAATGCGCTTTGGACCGATTCGAGCGCTGCTCGCTGGATCAAACCCTTCAGTTGCTCTACAAACGATTCGACGGCTTCGAGAACTTCGTCATCAATGTTCGACATCGGGCTTGGGTACGTCGAACGCTGTAGAAGTGTCAATCAGAAGAGTAACATTCCGCCTCACCTGTCGCGCGGGACAGCTTTGCTGGTCACGAGACCAGGTAGTGCCGAGGTGCTGCTTTTCCTGGCAATTGGAACAGTTGCGTCGCGCGTAGTTCTGCGCGTGTCACCTCGGATTCGCATTTTCGCGCCTCGATTGAAATCGGGCTGCGCGCGGGAAAGTGATGCTCTTCAATTCCCTTTTGCGCGACATGATATGATGCCAGTCAATGGATCTGGAGGCTTCTGTTCGGGCGGAGCAATTGCGCACGCTCTACCGCCAGAAGCGCGTTGTTTTGTGGCTGAATGTCGCGGTCGCGGCGCTCGCGTCGGTCGCCCTCTGGCCAACCGCGTCAAAGGGGTTACTGGCGGTGTGGGTTGGCGCCACCGGGCTAGTTGCCCTGGCTCGCACCGAGTTGAGCGTTCGTTACGAACGCGCCCAACCCCCGCAAGCAGAGCTGGAACAGTGGGGTCGCCGTTTTCTGTACGGCTCGATTGCTGCGGGGGCACTTTGGGGTATCGCGAGTGTCGTCTTTTTCGACCCGGCAAGCTGGCTATCTCAGCTCGTCTTCGGCTTTGCGATAGGCGGCATGACCGCCGCCGCCGCCGGCACTTGGTCTTGCCATCTGCCGGTGTTTTGGGGCTACTTTGCCTGTTCACTCGGCCCCTTCGCGGCGTGGACATTGGCCGTCGGCGATCAGGCTCATTTGGCGATGGGCAGCATGCTGTTGGCTTATGCGGCCGGCATGCAGCGTGTGGTGCGCAGCAATCATCAGTCCTTTACACGCGCGTTTCGGCTCGCACTCGAGAATGAGGAGTTACTCGAGCGTTTGTCGGCCTCTCGACGAGGGCTCGAAGAAACCAATCGCACGCTCGAACATCGGGTCGCAGAGCGGACGGCAGAACTCGAGCGCCAAGGTGAGGCCTTGCGCGACGCGCAGCGCTTGGAGGTAGTGGGCCGGCTAGCGGGTGGCATCGCTCACGAATTCAATAACCTGCTCACGATCGTACTCACGAGTATCGATGTTCTGGACGAAGCGCGTTCGTACGACGAGGCCGCGGTCGAGAGAACTCGAACCGCCGCGCGGCGAGGGGCTTTCCTGGCGCGGCAGCTGCTTGCTTTTGGCCGAAGGCAGCGGATCGAACCACGCGTACTCGACTGCAATCGAGCCGCCGCCGATATGGAGCCGCTGCTGCGTCGGCTGATCGGTGAGCGAATCGACATGCATTTCGCGCTCAGCCCCGGGCCTCTGTTCGTCCTGGCAGATCCGGCACAACTCGAGCAGATCTTGGTCAGCCTCGTGAGCAACGCTCGCGATGCGATGCCCGCAGGTGGCAAGCTGCGACTGACTACCGAGCGGGTCGACGAGCGACCTGACGCGGGTCGTTCCCGCGGTAGTCACGCCCTATTGCGCGTGGAAGACACCGGCGTGGGTATGGATCCGGAGACGCTGCGGCGCGCCTTCGATCCATTCTTCTCCACGAAAGCGCCGGGCTTCGGCAGCGGTCTCGGCCTTGCCACCGTTCACGGCATCGTCGAGCAGAACGGCGGTTGTGTCACCGTCGAATCGGAGCGAGGAAAGGGCTCCCGGTTCGCGGTTTATCTGCCGATCGCGCAGACGGTGGAGACCACGTCCGAGACGTTGCTCCGGCTTCCACCATCGGCGCCGCCCCCGGCGACGATCCTGGTCGCCGAAGACGAGCCCACCCTGCGTTCGATGATCCGGCGCACTTTGGTGCGATCGGGCCACACCGTACTGGTGGCCGCAGATGGCGAGGTCGCCTTGGCGGTTGCCCGCGCGCACTCGAGGACGATCGACTTGTTCGTTACGGACGTGGTCATGCCCAACCTCGGTGGCGCCGAAGCCGCCCGACTCTTGGCGCTGGAGCGGCCGGAACTCGGCATCCTGTTCATGTCGGGTTACAGCTGGGGAGAATCGCTGCCGCCGAGCGATCCAACGAAGGCCATCGCATACTTGCAAAAGCCGTTCGACACCAAAACGCTCGAGGCTCGCGTGGCCGAGCTGCTGGACCGCGTGTCCGCCGCAAAAGCCGAAAAAATCGCCTGAGCCTTTGCGGTAGGCAAGGCGCTTGCCCGCGTCTAAAGTCGTGGGTTGATGAGCGAGGGCGACTTTTTCAGCGACGAAGCCAAGCGCGCCACCGCCGCCTCGGTGCAAAGTGCCGAGGCGCAGACGTGCGCCGAGATCGTGGTGGCGGTACGCAAGAGTTCGGGCCGCTACGGAGTGCTCGCCTACCACTTCGGCCTGGGGCTCTCGGCCCTGGTCGTCGCATATTTGCTGCTCGCGCCGGAAGTGTACAGCGCGTTTGCGATCGCGCTCGACGGCATCGTCGCCTTCGCGTTGGGCGCGCTGCTCGCGCTCAACTTGGACACCGTGAAGCGCGTGCTTTCCCGCGCCTCGACGCTCGACGAGAACGTGAGCCGTGGCGCGCGCGCGGCGTTCTTCGATCTCGGCATTTCACGCACCGCCGGGCGGCACGGCCTACTCATCTACGTGTCGATGTTCGAGCGCCGCTGCGTCGTGCTGCCGGATATCGGCGTCTCCCCGGCCCGGCTCGGGCCCGGCTGGAAGGCCTCGGAACAGGGCCTCGCCGACGCGGTCAAGCGTCGCGATCTCGGGGCATTTCAACGCGCAGTGGCGGGGCTCGGTGGGCTTTTGTGCGACGCCCACCCGCGTGCCGCGGATGACGTGAACGAGCTCCCGGACGAAGTCCAATGAGCGCTGCTCGGCGTAACCAGGCCCGCGCGTTGCTGGGCTGGCTCGGCATCGCGCTGGTGCTCGGCCTGGTGCTGTATTCGGTCAGCGCATGGGCGCGGCCTGGTGGTGGCCAGTCTTACTCTGGCTCTTCCCGCTCTTCGCGCTCCTCGGGAGGCCACTCGGGTGGGGGCGATGGCGACGCGGCGGGTCTGATCTTTCAACTGATCCTACTCTGCATCCAATATCCCGCGCTGGGCGTACCGCTGCTGATCATCGTCGTCGTCTTCTTCATCGCCAAGGCCGCCGTGGGCGCGCGCCAAAAGAGTTGGTCGACGACCACACCGGAGTCCGTGCAAGCGGTAGAACGCGTCGAGCGTAGCGCTCGTGTCGGCCGCGCCGAACTCGACGCGATCCGCGCGCTCGATCCGGGCTTCTCACTCGTGCTCTTCGAAGACTTCGCGTACATGCTGTATGCCGCGGTCCTGCGCGGGCGCGGCATCGGCACGCAGCCGCTCGCCGCCTATTTGGCGCCGAATCTCGCGCAAACTCTGGTCGACCCAAAGCTCTCCGACGTCCAGGGCATCGTCATCGGCGCCATGCGCTACGTGCGCTTCTCGGGCACGCAAGGGCCCACGCTCCAACTCGAAATCGAGCTCGAATCGAACTACGTAGAAGTGCTCCGCGCCGGGGGCACGACTCGCTATTACGCGGTCGATCGCGTCGTCCTCGAACGCGCCGCCACTGCGCGCTCGCGCCCACTAGCGCGTGCCCACACCCTGGATTGCCCGAACTGCGGGGCCCCGCTCGAAGCCTTGCGCGGCAGCGAGTGCAGCTATTGTCGGCAAAATGTCGGCTTCGGTCGCTTCGACTGGATGATTGCCGACCTCCGCAATCTAACGCGCGAAACACGCGGTCCGCTGCTGACCAGTGATGTCGCCGAAACAGGCACCGAACTCGCTACCATCGTGGACCCCGGCGCTCCCCAAAGGTTCGAAGAGCTCACGCGCAAGGATCCCGCGCTCAGTTGGCAAGCCCTACAAGGCCGCGTCGCGCTCGTCTTCGCCGAGCTGCAGGTCGCATGGTCCGGCCGCGACCCGCTGCGCATTCGCCCCTTCGTCTCGGACAACCTCTTTCAGTCCATGTACTACTGGATTGATCTTTACACCCAAGAGCGCTGCCGCAACATCACTGAAAACGCGACCATCATCCGGGTCGACCTCGCGAACGTGCTCAGCGATGCACACTTCGATGCCATCACTCTACGCATCTTCGCCACCAGTATCGATTACACGATCTCGGACGCCGGCAAGCTCCTGAGCGGCCACCGCAGCCGCCCGCGTACCTACTCCGAATACTGGACTCTGATCCGAGGCAGCGCGCGCCGTGGCGAGCCGCGGCGCGACAGCACCTGTCCCAACTGCGGAGCTCCCCTGCGCATCGGCATGACCGGTCAATGCGAATACTGCCGCGTCAAAGTCACGAGCGGCGACTTCGACTGGGTCTTGTCTCGGATCGAGCAAGACGAGTCGTACGGCGGGTAGGGCAAGAGGGAGTGCAAAGGTCCTGATTTCAGGCCAAAGTCGCGATGCGAGGCTTGCGCTATGCGCGAGCTGGCGCCCACGCCGCATCATGCTCCGCTTTTGTCGGGCTCGACTGGGCGCCGGGCTTTTGGACGGACAGCGCGGCAGCGGTGTTCGCGCCGCTCAAACAGTCAGAGAGTGACAGGCCGCGCGACAAGAGAGCAGCCAGAGCGCCCGCAAACGCATCTCCGGCGCCGGTACTGTCGACGACTCGCACGGGGTAGCCGGGCACGACGAACTCGTCGGAGCCGCAACAAGCAACCACACCTTCCGACCCCAATGTCACCACTGCAACCTGAGCGGTACGGAGCGTGAGCTGCTTCGCGGCTGCGAGCGCCCGATCGCGCCCCTGCACGTCGGTGTGGCCGGTGTAGAAAGCAAGCTCGGTTTCGTTGAGCACGATGATCTCCGACGCCTCGAAGAGCTCGCGCGAAAGAGCGATTGCCGGGGAGGGGTTGAGTACCGTCCTCGCCCCGCGCGCGCGGCTTTGGGTGAGGAGGAGCATGACACTTTCGAGCGGAATTTCCAGTTGTGCCAACACGATGTCGCCGCTGCTCACCGGCAGGTCCGTCACATCTTCTGGCTTGAGTTCGGCATTTGCGCCGGGGACGACTACGATTGAATTCTCTCCCGACTCTTCCACCGTGATGAGTGCAGTCCCCGAAGAAACGCCAGCGGCAGTGCGTACGAGCTCCGTATCGATGCCTTGACCAGAGAGGGAATCTCGCAGATCGGTCCCGAATCGATCGGCGCCGACGCGCGCGACGAGCGTCGTATTCGCACCGAGCCTTGCGCTCGCCACGGCTTGGTTTCCTCCCTTACCGCCGGGGTACGTCGTGAACCTGTCTCCTCGCACGGTCTCCCCTCGGCGAGGCAGCGCCCTCGTCGTCACGACGAGGTCCATGTTGAGCGATCCGGCTACGAAGACCTTCGCCATGCGAGAATTGGGCGTTACGCGCCGACCGCGCGTTGCAGCCCCAGGCGCGCGGCGGCGATCAGCGCTTGCTTCGAGTCGACGACCAAGTACACGAAGCAGTCTGGCGCGGCGGGGATGAAGCGCACCAGGTGATAGCGGGTGTCGGTGACGACGATCGAGTCTTCGACTTGCTCCTCGCGCGAGAGCACGTTGAGCGTTTGCAGATGCGCCCAAGCGACATCGGGGCTGAGGTCGCAACCGCGGTGCAGCAAGCAGACTCCGGTGAGGCGATCGATCACCGCAGCGCCGAGCACGCCTTCGCCTTGGCAAGCGTGATCGAGGATTCGGCTCATCCCGCTCTGAGTGCTGGTGCTATCGGGGGCAGAGAAGGCGTCTTCCCAGAGGCGCCCGGTAGCGGGGGCGGGCGGGTGGATCGAGGCAGGGCGACCGGGCTGCATGTCGTCGCTCAGGAGCTCTTCGAGATCGAACAGCAGATCTTCGGAGTAACGGCGACGCTGCGGCAGAAACAGCAGCTCGGGCTTGTTGAAGCCGAGGATGGTGCGGATCTTTCGCTTGGTCCAGATCAGCATGTGTTCGCGCAGCCGGGCGCGATCGATGAGCCCGAAGCTGATCAGCGTATCGCTGAGGCGCGCGCCGGTTCGGCGACACTCCGCGACGACTTCGTGCGCGGTTTCGCTGTCGATGCCGACTTCGGGAGCGAGGATGTCGAGGAGCGCGTTGCGGTCGTCGGAGACGTGTGCCCACGCGACTCGGCGCCCATAGAAGAGGACGCGCGCGCTGACCTCGCCGTCTTTGACGATCAGTTCGCCATCGCCTTGGTCGCGGGCGCGAAATAGCGCCTGGGCGACGGCTCTGGATTGCGAATGTCCGGGTGCCGGTCGCCGGCATGCGGGGGAGAGGCGGGCGATCAGGATGTCTGGCGCGACGGGCTTCGAGAGGAAGTCGTCTGCGCCGACACGTAGGCCTTCGAGGGCTTCTTCTCGCTTGCTCTTGGCGGTCAAGAGCACGATGTAAGGTTGCAGAGCCAGGCGTGACTCTCTCACACGCGCGCAGACGTCGGTTCCGCTCAGCCCAGGCATCATCCAATCGAGCAGTAGAACGTCGGGTGTGGGATCTCCCAGAGCCAGGGCCAGGGCCTTCTCACCGCTGTCGACGGCCGTCACGTCGTAGTCAGTGCGGGCGCGGATCATACGAAGTACGAGCTCCCGGCTGAGCGGCTCATCGTCGGCGAGAATGATGCGCATGGCAGACATGGATATCCCTTGACCTGCCTACGGACACGGCCCGGGTCGGATTAGGCTTGTTGCGTGATGGCTAGATGAGCTTTCGAAACAGCTCGACCCGCGAGCTCGAGCCGGTCTTTCGCAGTACATTTTCTTGATGGAATTTTACGGTGCGTGGGCTGATTCCGAGCCGCACCGCGATATCCTCGAAGTTACCGCCAAGGCACAAGAGCTCGAGAATTTGAGCCTCCCGTTCGGTGAGCTTGGTAGTCTTCCCGAGCGCGGCAATCCGCTGCTGTATCTTCGATCTCTTGCCTTCCAAGCCGGGTAGCGCATCCGCCGAGGTGTTCGCGGGCACCTGCCAAGCGTCCACGAGTTGGTCACGCAGCGTGCGCTCGTGGAATCGAAACGCCATCAACGTGTACGTCTCCTTGCCGACCACGAACGTACCCACGATTTGGCGCGGTGAGCTCGCCCTATCCCACAACTCCGCCCAATCTTCCGGATTGCGAAACGCACACATCGAGTACGCCAACCGTTCGCTGGCCATGATCAAGTTCGATTGGCGAGCCGTGATGGTCAGTCCCCGCGGGGTGGGTTTCTGGTAGTCGTTTCGGTTCATGAACCAACGAATGAACAGCGCGCGCGCGCCATTGTCGAGCGGATGCTGACTGACGAATTCGGCGGCCAGGCGTGCCCCCGGGTCGAGCTCCGTCGACTTGATGTCGGCCGCGCTCGTCAGCATCCGAGCGTGCCACACCGAATCCAGCGAGCCGCCCCGCATTTCGTCCCGAGAAACCTCGAACGTGTGGGGCTCGGCGCGAAACTGCGCGCGGGCGATTTTGGCGGACTCTTCACCCTCCAGTTCGCCAATTAGCTCGACGATTGACTGCTCGTCAGACGCTTTCGCAGCTTCGAAAGCGAGCGTGCCTCGTTCGTCTTCGGGCACGTTGAGCTGCTCGATGCGCGGTACATCACGATCCAGAAAGAACAGGTCGTCCATCCCGGCTTTGGGTGGAGAACCGGCGGCGCCCAGCTCGCCCACAAAGAACTCTCGCACGGGGCGGTAGATGGCTTGATACCTTTGCGCGTTCTCGCGTTGGGCACGCGCGACGAGGGCGAGCCGTGCGAGGACGTGCGGGCGCAGGCCAGCCGTCGTTCGTTCGATGAAGGATTGGCTCGCGAGCCAACCGAAGAGCTCTGGCGCGTGACTCGAGGCTTCATTCGGGTTGGCGAGCAACACGTGCTCGAGGAGATCGGCGGTCGTGGTGTGTGCCAACGCGCAGACGTCGAGCGCCAGCTGCTGCGCACGCGTCGCCGTGCGTAGCCCCAACGCTTCGGTCAGGATGCGTTGAAGTTCGCGCAGTTGTTCTTGCCCGAACAAAGGCGCGTCGGTTTTCTTCGTTAGCTCAGCGGCCAGGGCCAACCCGAGGGGGTAGCCACCAACGAAGTCCAAAATCGCGCGCTGCGCGGCGGCGGGTACCGCGCGGTGCTCGAGAAAGAGCTGGGCGTCTGCCTCGGGCCAAGGCGCAAGCTGCCAGCGTCGCGTCAGCCCCGACCAGGCCGGATCGATTGTCAGGCGTGCAGAGGGAGGGTGGCGCGAGGCAACGACGAGCAGCACGTCACTCGGCAAACCCGGTATCAGTTGTCCGAACAACCAGGGCTCGAGCTCGCTGACTCGTTCATATGAGTCGAGCAGGAGGACTGGCCTGGGCGCGGAGGGATTGGCTCGCGCTGCTTCGATCAGCAGGGTCGCGTTTCGAGTGAACCAGCGCTGCAGTTCTTCCCCGCCATCGCTGTTGGCTTCGGCGGCGTCGATGTAACCGACTGGCCAGGATGAGTTCAGGCACTGCCGTGCGAACTCGAGCAGGAGACTGGTCTTGCCGACCCCTGCTTGGCCAGTGAGGTAGAGCAGCGAGCAATCCGGATCGTCGAGCAGCGAGTCGAGCAAACCGAGATCCGATTGCCGCCCGACGAACGCCCGCGAGCGCTCTTCACTCAGGCGCTGCCCCAGCGTCGACGAAGGTGGCGCGAGCGGGGCAACTGGCTGCAGCTTCGACTTGATCATGGCTTTGTCTGCGGGACCCAAGGGCGGGCGAGCGTCAAAGGGGTCCAGGGCACGTATGCCCAGGTGTCACGACAGAACGGCCAAGCGCAAGAAAGAAACGCGCACTAGCCACCGCGAACTCGAGCTCGCCTGTCTAGATTAGGCCTGTGGGCCTCCGAAACGCGAATGAAGGCGCGATGTTGGGCTATTAACGCTAGGCAGTGTATCGCTCGCACGCTGCGTTGTCGGTGCCTGCGACAATCTGTCGTCTCGACATGACACGGATTCTGTTCGACGCGACCGGCGCTCTCGGTCTCTGGAAGTCCAACTATCTAGTCAATGCTGTTTGCCAAAGGTCGAGTCCACGCGCCTTAGGTGCGGCCCCCATGAGCAGTCCGCTTCCGTGCTGGGCGTTTGGGCAGGATCCCAAACCTGTCCAAGTAGTCAGCACAGAATGGTTCGTATCTCGCTAGTACGATCGGAGCGGATCCGATGCATGAGCAGAACCTGCACCGGAGGGCAGTCTTTTCCGCGGACGTCGGATAGGAACTCGCCTGTTGCTATCTGCCACAGTGTTGAGTGACCCTGCCCCTGATGGACTGGTCAGCGGTGGCGCTACTGCTCGCTGAACGAGCGAGCATACCGGCCGTACTTCTCAGCCCGCAAGGGGAAATTCTTCTCGTAACACCGGCGGCCGAGCGCGCGCTCGGCTGGAGTTTCGACAGCGTTGGTAGCGATTGGATCGAGCGCTACGTCGTGCGTACTGCAACGGCTGCCGGTCGATGGTTTCTGGAGAAGACTCTGTCTGGTGCCTTGCGTCGGTTCGAACTCGAGATCCTCACCTCCAAGGGTCCCGCAACTGCGAATTTCGAATCGTGTCCGGTGGGCAGCAGTGATGGCAGAGGCGTGCTGCTGCTCCTCGAGAAGCTGGTTCTGCCTTCGCGCAATGCACCAGTAACTGATTACGATTACGAAGTTCGCGAGTTGGCGACGGATACCTTTGCGCTGGGCTCGCTCTGGGCACTCGGCTCCGAGCGCAGGACCGAGACGGGCAAGTGCTACGAAGTTTTACACGGGCGGATCAGCCCATGTGAACCGTGCCCGTTGCGCACGCCGGAGCGAGATTCAGCACCTCGGGCGGTGGTGCGAGCGCGCGGGAGTATGGGCGAATACGAGCTGACGACCGCGACTGCGCTGGACCGAGATACCGCGCGAATTTCCGTTCGCCATCTATCGATGGCCTCCTTCTCGCCGATCTTGCACGCGAAGCTCGACGAACTGTCGACTCGTGCTCAACTCTCGAAACGCGAGCGTGATGTGCTCGGGCATTTGATCTTCGGGCACCCCCTGGAAGAGATCGCGAGCACGCTGCACATCACGCAGCGCACAGTGAAGTTTCATCAGACGAACCTGCTGCAAAAGCTCGGTGCAGATTCGCGGAGCGATCTGATGCGTCTGGTCTTTTGGCGTTGAGCGCGCCGCTACACGTCCCCGTACCGGAGAGCGATACTACCCTTTCGAACAGTTGTGCCGACGCGTCAGGGCGAATAGCCTGAAAAATTGACTGGGGATGGATATGGATGCTCCAAGAGAAGCGGCGGTGACCGTCGTGAGAATCGACAGCACAGGAGCTCCCGTGGAGCATGCAGGGCATCGGTCTACCCAGGGTCTCAGCCACCTGACTGATCTGGTGAAGCGTGGTGCGAGTGGTGAGTTCATCTGCGCGTCGTCGGCGCTGGAAGTGCACGTTCACCTACAGCTCGGACGTCTCGCTTGGGCGACTGACTCGCGGCATGCGTTCGTCTTCACACGCCATTTGCAGGAGCACGCACAATTAACGAGAGATCAATTCCGCGACGTCTTGGATGAATGCCGTCGCAATCACCTACCTTTGGGTGAAACCCTGATTTTATGGGGGCTCGCCACGCTCAGCCAAGTTCGAGCTGCCTTACGGCATCAAATCGCGTTTGCTTTGACGGAATTGTCGAAGGCGACCGCTGGGCAACAAGTGTTTCTAGAGCGGGTCGAGGGCTACAAGCGCTACGCCTCCGAGCTCACCTTCGAGCTCAGCGAATTCGATGAAGAGCTGAATCCAGAGCCTGAGTCCGGAGTCACGGGCAGCGCAACGCCGCAGGGACTGCTGCGTCAGATCCGTGATGCGGTCACTGACGTTGCCTGGATTGAGCTGTTGGAAGGCGAATCGGTCGTCGATCAAGATCCGCCCGGCTCCGCCCAGCGTGTGCTGCCCCCCGTGCCGAGGCTCACGCTGCGCGACGGGGCGGAGCTCGTGACACTGCGCTCAGCGCGTGGTGCCTTGGTAGGCGTCTCGCTTCGTGGCGGGCGCACACTCTGGTGCCGGGTAGGGGTGGATTCGACGTTTGCGTCGGCGGTCTCTGCGTTGTCGGCGGTGGCCGGTTTCGACGAGGCGACGCTGCCAACCCCTCGCTCTGGCGCCCTGCGACGCTGGATCTTCGGCGATACCACGGCTGCCGAAGTCCGTGAGCTGGAGGATTTCCTCGTCCGTGCGCCTGACCTGATGGCGGCATTGCTCGTGCTGCCGGTCGGCAACGAGCTGGTTCACGGCGTGGGTCATCAGGACATTCCCTTCGATTGGTGTCGGGACCTCGTACGGCGTCGAGCGCCGCTATTTGCCCTCGAGCGAGACGTTTTTTCCGAGCCACTTCCGGGGACCACTCAGGATTTCGAAGGCTTGGGCTTTTGCCAGAGGTCAATCGCCAGCGCGGAGGCGGGCTTTTGGTGTTTCGGTGCCGAACTCGGTCGTCCTGCCGGCGCCTCGGTGTGGATTTTCATCAAGCGCGAGGCGAGCCAAGGGCTCGGCTGGGCCTATTTGACTGCGCTGACGCGTCGACTCGACGCGCTTCCGGATTGGCAAGCCCGTGCGGAATGAGTTAGCCGAAAACTACGGCTCAGAGGGTGAGCAGGAGGCTATCCGCGTGCTGCTGGTCGACGACGATGGCGTGCTGGTTCGTGCCCTGCAGCGCGTGCTCGTGTTGCAGGGGTTCTCTGTCGACACCGCGCCGGACGGGCGTGTCGCGCTCAGCCAACTCGAGAAGAACGACTACGACGTGATGCTGCTCGATCTGCGCATGGGTGGCATGGATGGCATGGAGGTCTACTCGCGCAGCCGAGAGGGCTCACCGCCCGCGACCATCATTCACTCGGCACACATCGATGTGCAGACCGCGGTGACGGCGACACGCGCTGGCGTTCAAGACGTGATGCAGAAGCCAGTGCCGGAGGAGGTGCTGGCGGCGCGCATTCGCGAGCTCGCCAAGCAGCGCCGCTCTCTCAGCGCGCCAGCGAGCGCAACTCCAAGCAGCACCGGCGCTCAGCAACCTGCTTTGCACTTGGTGGGCAGCAGCCCGCAGAACGCCGAGCTGTGCGAGCAAATCCGGCGTGTGGCGCATTTTCGCGACGTATCGGTGATGATTCAAGGCCCCACGGGGACGGGCAAGGAGCTCGTTGCACAGGGAGTCCATGCGTTGACATGCCCCCGCGAACCGTTCGTGAGCATCAACTGCGCGGCGGTTCCGGAGCAGCTCTTCGAAAGCGAGCTGTTCGGGCACGAGGCAGGTGCGTTCACGAGCGCCAAGGCCTCGCGCGTGGGCTTGCTGGAAGAAGCGGGCTGCGGCACGCTGTTTTTGGACGAAGTGGGGGAAATGCCGCTTGCATTGCAGGCCAAGCTGCTGCGCGTCCTGGAGATCCGTCAGTTTCGTCGCGTGGGCGGCACCCGCACACGCGTATTGGGAGCGCGCGTGATCAGCGCCACCAACCGCCCGCTCAACTCGACGCTCAGCGGAAGCATGCGTTCGGATCTGTTCTTCAGGTTGGCTGGCTATGCGATTCGCACGCCCGCCCTGGTCGAGCGGATTTCGGACATCCCCGAGTTGGCGGCGCATTTTCTGGCCAAATTTGGCCGCAAGCACCGCGTCGATGGCGTGCAGTTGAGCCCGGAAGCGTTGGCCATGCTTGCCGCGCATTCCTGGCCAGGCAACGTGCGCGAGCTGCGGGCCGTCCTCGAGAATGCCAGCATCCTGGCCCAAGACGGGCTGATCCGGCGCGAAGACGTGGAAGCCGCGCTCCGAGCCCGCGTCGCGGAATCGCAATCGGATCTGGCACCGGCCAATTGGGAGCAGGGCGCGAGCTCTGCGCCCGGTTCGCCGCGCGCTCGCTCGACACTGCGCTCGACTTCGCTGCCCAATTTGCAGCGCGAAGTGATTCTGCGCGCGTTCGAAGAGTCGCAACGGAATCTATCGCGCACCGCGCTCGACCTCGGTATCCCGCGTTCTACGCTGCGCGCGCGCCTCAAACGCTACGGCGCGCGTTGAGCGCGGCTCAACCACAAGAGAAGACGAAGCGCGTGAGCTCGAGCCGCGCTACGACGAGGTTGTTCTCCGTGAGGTCGAACACGACCTGTGCGAACCGCGCGCCTGCCAGCGGGCGAATGATTTCGGCGCGGGTGGCGGAAAATAGCACGATTTCTTCGATCGTCTGACCCGGCTCGGACTCGCTGAACGCCGCGCTCTGTTGCCGCAACAGTGACGCCGCGATGGACGCGGATTCCTCGAGCGAAAAGCCTTCGCTCGAGGCCCAATGCAGCGGCGCCCCCGTGCTCGAGTCCACGACTGCGATGGCGCGGACGCCGCTCGGCAGGCTGCTCGCTTGCGGCCTTCGACGCGATGCGGGCCACTCCGATACCGTGAAATTGCGGGCGGCCTCGTCTTGGACGCGCATGGCTTCCATGATCACGAAGCTCAGCGGCTGAGCGATCGAGCGCAGCTCGGTCGTCAGATGCCTGGCGATGGTGATGCTCGGGTTCGGCCAGGCCACGATGGCGATGGCGGCCTGCTCGCCGCGCAGTGAGCTGGTCTCAGCGTCGATCAGCTCACCCTTGCGGATTGCCAGGGTTCCCGTGTGCTGCGCGCAAGTAACGGTCAGGGTGCAGGTCTTGCGCTCCATTTCCATCAGTTGCAGAAATGAAGCGAGGCTGACGTTCTGTACGTGGCCGCGTACGGTTTGACTGAGCTCTGCCGTCAGGCGCAACACGACTGCCTTCACGTCGATCGGCTTGGCAAAATAGCCCGCCGCGCCCAGCGCGTTGACCCGCGATACGGTCTGAACATCGTCGGTGGTGGACATGGCGAACACCGGCACTTCCGGGCAATGGTTCGCGGCCCAGGCCAAGATCTCGAAACCGTCGAGTCCGGGCATCGTCAATTCGGTGAGGATGAGATCCACGCCGGAATCACTCACCAGCTGCACCGCCTCGGCGCCGTTGCCCGAGGTGACGATGGTCAGGTCGGGGCGCTGCCGCGCGATCGAGCGAGAAAGCAGCCGCGCCTGCGCGGGATCTTCTTCCACGATCAGCACGCGCGTCCCCACGGCGGCGGTCATTGGGGCTCTTCGCAACCCGGCAAGAAGACCGAAAAGCACGTCCCGCTCGCGTCGTCGGTCAGCTCCAGCGAGCCATCGAGGCTTTCGGCTGCCTGCTGAGCGACGGCCAGGCCGAGGCCGGTGCCCCCGAGCTTTGTCGAGAAGAACGGATCGAACACGTACTGCCGCAGATCTTCCGGGATCCCCGGTCCATCATCCCAGACGCGGACACACACGTAGAACGAAGTGTCGGCGCGCGGGCGACGCGGGGGAAGCACCGGGAACGCGGTCACGATCACACAGCGAGGCTTGTCCGACGCCTCCACCGCGTTCAAGAGCAGGTTGACGAAGATCTGCTCGAGCACGAGCGGATTGCCACGCACCCACTGCGCGCGCGGTGCTACATCCATCCGCAAGCGGTGAGCGCCGCCTTGATAGTGCGAGCTCAGCGAGCCGAGCGCGCGGTTGATCACCTCGCGCAAGGGCACTGGCACCGACACGTTGGGCCCGAGTCGCGCGTAATCGAGCAGGGCGTCGACCGTGAATTGCAGGGTCGCGCTCGCCTTGGATAGGTCCTTTACGGTTTCGGAGAGCGCGGTTGGCGCGATCGTGGCTCCGCTCACTTCGAGGAAGCACGCGCTGTACACGACGCTCGCCACCGAACTCCGGATGTCGTGGGCGATGCTGGCTACGAGGCGCTCTGTCGAGTCCAGCCCCTGTCGGCGCAGCCGCTCGGACTGGAGGAGATGCTTTTCGGAGACCTCGCGCATGAGCAGCAGGTAGGACCCTTGCCCCGCTGAATAGCGTGTACATCCAAGCACATTGTGGGGCGCGCTGCGCGGTCGCCATTCGACGGCTTCACCCGTCGGGGTACGCTCCAGCAAGCGCCACAGGTCGACCGGTAGGGCGCGCGCTTGCTCGCTGATCGCCACGCGACGCAAGAGCGCGGTCGCAGAGGGCGTCGCCAACTTCAACTGGCCATTGCCTGCGCACAGCAGCAGCGGCGCTTCGACCGTCGCGAGATCGAGAGCGCTCGAGTCGCGTGCGCCGCTTCCGGCCAGGTCCAATTCGCCCATCATCGTGCACTTAGCAAGACGCACACCATCGTTCGAACGTGGGACACCTCGAGATCCGCGCCGTGAACGCTAGGTGTAGGTGGCCGTTTCGGCCACGTCCATCTCGGAATCGGTCATGGCCAAGCGCGCGGGCAACTCGGGCGAAGCCGCGCCGCTTCGCTCGGCCTGTCGGATTTCGCGCGATCCGGCGGGCGAGGCATCTTGGCCCAGCGATTGCAGCGTGCCCTCATACCCCACCCGAAGGAGTTACGCATGGCGAATATCAAGGAAGCGCTCAACAAGATCATGCAGCTCGACGGCGCGCTCGGCGCGTGTGTCGTCGACAGCAATAGCGGGATGATGCTCGGCTCGGAAGGCGGCTCCGGTCCGATCAACCTCGAAGTCGCGGCGGCCGGCAACACCGAGGTCGTGCGGGCCAAGCGTAAGACCATGAAGGCGCTGAACCTGAAGGACACCATCGAAGACATCCTGATCACCTTGCAGGCGCAGTATCACTTGATCCGGCCGCTCAGCAGCAACGACGCGCTGTTCATCTATCTCGTGCTCGATAAGTCGCGCGGCAACTTGGCGATGTCGCGCCACACACTGGCTGGCGTCGAAAAAGACTTGACGGTTTGAACTCCATTTCAGCGAAAGGAACCACGAAGATGCCCTCCGAAAAGCAACTCAGCGACGCTCTCGAAAAGATTCAATCCGACACGAACGGGTTCATCGCCGCATCGCTCGTCGACCTCGACTCCGGCATGACGTTGGCGATTCGGGCCGCGCGCTCGGACTTCGATTTGACGGCCGCCAGCGCTTACAACAGTGAGCTCGTCAAGCAAAAACTCAAGATTATGAAGACGCTCGGGCTGACCGGCACGATCGAAGACATGCTGATTACACTCTCGGACCAGATCCACTTGGTCAAGCTGGTGAGTCCGGGCACGTTCCTTTATCTCGCAGTGGACAAGAAGCAGAGCAATCTGGCAATCGTCCGCAACGCGGTCAACAAGCACGCCGCTGCACTCGTCTGAGCTAGGCCGCCGAGCGCCGCTCCGCGCGTTCTCTCATGGCGATCATCGACGAATCAAAAGGCGTCCTCGTCGTCCGGATCGTGTACGACGGGCCCGCGATGTCGGGCAAGACGACCAGCCTGCGGGCTCTCGCACGCGGTGTTTCGAGCCGCGTAGAATGCCCGGATGAGCTCGGCGGGCGCACGCTCTTCTTCGATTGGGTCGACTACGTGGGCGGCTTGTTCGAGGGGCGGCAAATTCGCTGCCAGATCGTCAGCGTTCCGGGGCAACGCGCCCTCGCGCATCGCCGCAGGCTGCTGCTCGAGAGCGCAGATGCGGTAGTGCTCGTGCTCGATACTCGGCAGGGCGAGTGGGAGTCGGCGCTGAGTTGGGTCCGGGAGACAGCGCCCTATTGCCGCGCAAAAGACCCGCCGGTCGGGCTCGTCTTGCAAGCGAACAAGCGCGATGCGCCAGACGCCGTCGGGCGCGAAGAGCTGCGCGATGCTCTGAGTCGCATCGCTCCGCTGGCGGTCGTGCCGTCGTCAGCCGCGACGGGGGAGGGGGTTCGCGAAGCATTCGTGCTCGCGGTGCGGCTCGCGCTGGATCGCGTGCGGGCGCTGTCCGCCGCGGGCCAATTGAGCGTCGGACGCCCATCGGAAGACCACGCGCAGGAATTGCTCGAGCGTATGCGCGCCACAGAGCAGACCGGAACTGAACCGGTGAACGAATCTTTCGCGCAGTCGGTCGCCAGTTCGCTGGCTGCGGAGCTCGCCCCCTGGGAGCAGGAACGAGCGATCGACGAGTCTACTGTGGACCGTGCCGAGTCGACGGATGAACGCTCGTTCGTGCCCGACCCGATGATGCCCGGCGGCATGATCTGGCCACCGGTCGACGGCCGCGCGCTTTTGCACGAGGTCGCGCAGCTCAGCATTCGCCCCGCGCGAACGGGGCGCGCGGATTGGTGTGGCTCCGGTTCCGGCTTCCGCTTTCATTCCTTTGGACAGGCCGTTTTTAGCGACCAATCGAGCGCTCGCAATGATCTGATCGAGTGGGCGCGGCAACACTCGGCGAACGCGGCGCATCTGTCGAGCGGCCGCGCCGTAATCCTCGCCGATGCGGGCCGCGGCCGACTCCGGCTTTGGCAAATCGTGCGTGCGGATGATTCACTGCGCGAGCGGCTCGCGGTCGCCGTGGGCTTGCCCGAACCAAAACGAGTCGCGAGCGAGGTCTCGAGCATCGCGCTGCGACTGGCTCTGGCGCGCGAGTCTTTCGCGCAGGCCTCGGTCGATCTGCCGTGCACGCTTTGGACGGTCGGCGCGAGCGGAAGTTCGCGACCAAACTTCGTCGGACTGATGCCGTATCGCGCCAGCTCTCGCGCGGCGGAGCTTTCCGGCAGCGCCTTGATCGACCGCGAGCTGAGACCGCACTTGCGTGAACTGCGGCGCGCTCGCGAAGACTACGACGAGGTGGGATCTGAGTTGCTGGCACTCGCCGAACACTCGGGCGAAACCGCCGTGCGTTGGCTAGCGCAGATCGTGTTGCAAATTTGAGCTCAACTCGGCAACGCTTTGGGCACGGGGCTGCTTGGGGCGGCCGCGATATGCGGTGCGTTCGCTAGCATTTGCGTCAGCACGTCCCAGCGGGCGTCGCCCTGAACCGGTCGCAATTCGACGAATAGTGAAAGCTCGATGCCGTCTCTAAACAGCCGCAAAGCCATGCCGTCTGCGCGTAGAGCTCGGCCGGCGAGGTAATCATCCACGTCGACCGTCCGCAGCCCATTAACCTCGAGCAGGATGTCTCCGTATCGGACACCAGCCTCGGCGGCGGTGCTCCCAGGCAAGCAGCCCAGAACGGGAATGCCCTGCACGGCCTCGGCCAGTGCTTCGAGCTGTTCGCGACGAATCATTGGTTTCTCCTCATTGACCTAAGACATCAGACAGCGGCGTTTGGCGCGTAGCCTATACACCTACATTGGCTGCTTGTTGCAAAAAGTCCAGGCGAGATTCGTGAATCAAGAACACATCGCGCGGTTGCAGTGGAGTCGAGTTGCGAGTCGAGCCGCGCCAAGTTTTCTGCCGCGTTGCGGCACCGTCTCTGATTGGTCCGCATCGCGGTCATTGGCGAGGATTTGAAGTTTGGACTCGAGCAGCTCGACACGACGGGATTCGAACGCCGCCAGCGAGCCCGATCACGAATTGTTGCGCGTCTTTGCGGAGCACGGCCTCGCGCTCGATTCGACGCTGTGCGAGATGCTGAACGAGCACTATTCACACCGAACCGAGCGCCGCGGTGCGGGCTACACCCAAGCCACGCGCCACTTGGCGCGCCTGGTGAATCGCCCTCGGGAGCACGGCGAACACTTCGCATTGCCCACGCTTTTCGCGAGTCCCGCGGCCAAAACCAGCGTCCACACTTTGCGCCATTTGCCGCACCAGCTCGAGCGCGAGGAGAGCCACTTGCTGGCCACGATCATCGCCGATCTCGTGTTTCCGCGAGCAGCACCCGACGCAGCGGCCAACGCGGCTCCCGACACCATCACCGAGCTGCCCGCGTGGCCCGATGATCTCAAGATCGGCACCTGTCCGTTGGCTGAGAAGTACTTTCTGGAGCTCGCGGAAGCGTTCGTGCGCCGTAAGGGCCTAGCTAATGTGCTGATCTCGCAAACCAGCGAGCCGCTGCTGATAGAAAAAATCAACTTGGGTGATGATCACTCGTGCATCAGCGTCGCTCCGCTACGCTTGAACGGTGTGGTCTTGCCGCCCGGCAGCTTGTTCGGCGTTCGCTACGAGGTCCCCGTTGCCCTGCGCAGAAATCGAGATTTACCCGGCGAAATTATCCCGATCAGCGCGTGCTCGGGTTTCCGCTTCTTGCGCTTGAGCACCTTGGCGGTCTCGCCGAAAAATCGCCAACGCGCGTTCACCGCGCACTTCCAAGCGCAGGTCGACGCCGGTCTATTCGCCCCAGGTGACACGACGATCGAGCAACTCCGTCGTCTCGCACAGAGACAAATCTAGCATGGGCGCCTCACTCGATTCGCTAAAGGTTTTCTACTCGCCGGACATGGTCTCCGAGTCGGGGCGGCGAGTTTCGCCCAGCGACCGCAAACCGCGCGACGTAGCCGAAGCCCTGCAGCGCACCTCGTGGCCCATCGAACTGATTGCCCCCGAACCGACCTCCCTGGTCGACATCTGCCGAATTCACGAGCCAACCTACGTCGAAGACGTGCTGGAACTACGCCGAGCCAGCGGCTTCGGCTCGATCTCCGCCTCGGTGGCGCGCTCGCTGCCCTACACGTGTGGAGCCTGCTATGGCGCAGCCCTGGTGGCCCTGAAAGAGGGCATCAGCGCCTCGCTCTCTTCCGGTTTTCACCACGCCGGACCCAATGGCGCGCGTGGCTTCTGCACCTTCAACGGCTTGATGATTACCGCCGCGCAACTGCTCGCCAGTGCGCGCGTTACGCGAATCGCAATCATCGATTGTGACTATCACTACGGCGACGGCACGCAGGCCATCATCAATGCGCAAAAGCTCTCGGATCAGATCCTGCACGTCAGCTTCGGCCTGACCTACAAAGTGCCTGCCCAGGCAGAAGCGTACCTGGCCGAAGTCTATCGGCTGCGAGCGGTGCTCGAAAAGAATCGGCCCGGGATCATCTTGTATCAAGCGGGCGCGGACACCCACATCGACGATCCCTTGGGCGGCCTATTGACCTCCGAACAAATGCGCGAGCGCGACCGCGCCATGTTCGCGATTGCCTCCGACCTCTCCATCCCTCTGACCTGGAACCTCGCGGGCGGCTACCAAATCGAGCCCGATGGCACGATCCCGCGGGTCGTCGCCCTGCACCTGAATACGTTCGAAGAAGCATTGCGCATCTGGCGGCTAATTTAGCGCTATGTATGCGTCATGAGGCAGGGCGCCACACGCCTGAAATTAGTGCTCCGAGTGCTGCTGGCGGCGGTCATGATCGCTGCGGGCGTCTTTCATTTCGCGAAGCCTGCCGGGTTCGTCGAGATCGTGCCTGCGTTCCTTCCCGCGCCGCAGTTTTTGGTACTGCTGAGTGGCGTGTTCGAAATCCTGGGCGGGGCCGCGCTGCTCTACGCACGCACTCGACGGCTGGCTTCGTTCGGGTTGATTGCGCTCTTCGTCGCGGTGTTTCCGGCGAACATCAATATGGCGTGGAACGACATTCAGCCGGACGGCGCGCATGTGCCAACGGCACTCCTCTGGCTGCGGCTGCCGCTGCAGGCCGTATTCGTGCTCTGGGCATGGTGGGTGGGAAAGCCGACTGTGACCGATTGAGCACCTGGCCCGTTCGATGCATCACGAGGGGCAACCAAAGGAAACCCCATGAAAACTCCTGATTCAAAGCAATCTGAGGCGGCAATCCCCATTTCGGGCCCCCCCCACGTCGTGGAGGTCGCGGGCGCTACGTTGGGCGCGGTCGGTGGTGCGGCCACTGGTGCGGCAATGGGCGGACCGCTGGGTGCGGTGGTCGGCGCAGTGATCGGTGGTGCCATGGGTGCGTCCAGCGGTTGGGCCGCCGACAAGGCCAGCTCCGATGAAGCCGAAGTGGACGCGCAGCTCGACGAAGAAATTGGCGTCACCGCGGGCACCGTCGGCTCGCCGAACTTGAAGCATCCCCCTTCCAAGATCAACGCGCCCTCCGCCGCCGCCGCGGGCGCGAGCAGCGTGGCCAGCGACGCAGAAAGCGATGCTGCCGGTCCAATGCAAACGCCTGATTGAGTTGCGGTACGTCCCCTGGCGCGCCACCTGATACTGGTCGTCGACGATCGGCTGAATCTGCCCACTCCCGATTTCGTGGACAAGTTGCGGCCTGCGGTGTGTCGCGGTAGGAAACGCGTGGTTTGGCCTACTTCGTCGTCTTCACGGCTTTGGTCTTTTGGGCGGCGACGTTTTCGATCTTCTTCACCTCCCAAGGCACGACCCTGCTCGAGTTCTTTCTCGGACGGTACGAAGCCCCGCCCGACCATCTGAACACCTGGCGCGATATGGGAGTCGAGCAACCCTCCGGTTTGTTACGCGAGGAGCGTGTGCTCTTCCCGCCCGGCCGTCAAAACGGTCCTGTGTTGCTGCGCCAAGTGCGCTATCGCGCGCCGAATAGCCGGCAGATCGTGCGCGTTGCTCCGGAAGAGCGGCTGCGGCGAAGGCGAGTCAGCGCGCGGACGCGCGAGAGTTAGTGCGCCGCGGCACGGAATACGCCTTCTGCCACGTGTACATCCATCAGCCAGATGGAGGATTCATGGTCACGTAGACCGTGGCCAAGATTTGCCCGTTGGGTAGCGTTGTGCGCGGCAAGACCTGCACGTTCTTGAAGCCCTTGATCGTGGCGCCGGGGCCGCCGAACAAGGTGGTGAAGGTGCTGAGGTCGCTGTCCTCATCGGCAAACGTCACTTCGAACTTGCATTTCACGCCGCGACATTTGATCTCTCCCAGGTTGGCTACCGAAGAGTGCAACGCGCGAAACCCATCCTGGATCGCCGAAACGTGCATGAAGCCATCTTCCGTCGGATTGGCGGCTTCGTACTCGGCAACGAACGGGAAGGTTTGAGGTGGATCGGCGCCGGGCTCGGGGGCAATGGTCTCTGGCTCGGGGGGAGCTTGCGGCTCCGCCGCCTTTCCACGCGCCACCGCCTCGGCTTGCGCCGGCGCGGGCGTGACGATGTAGCGGATCTGGGTTTGGACGGGGGCAGGTTGAGCTTCGGGAATTGCGCGCGCAGAAGCGCGCTGCCGCGCTGCTGTGCCGCTATCGAAGTGTTGATAGGCGGCAAGCAGCGCAGCTCCCAGAAGGACTCCTGCGACCGGCACGAGGACCGTTCGTAGGTTTGCCATGTTCGGTCAGCCGTCGTAGCGAATTGCGGTCAAGTAGGGCGCGCCCGAAGTGTTTTCACGATGCAGCAACGCGCGATGCAGCGCGACACCGTTCGCGGGCACCCACAACGAAACCTCCGCGGGTACGTTTCCGCACTGGCTGGCAGTCGCGCTCGCGAAGGAAGTGCCATTGTAATAGTAGCTGAAGCCCTGTGCGCACACGTCGTGATACTGGTTGTCGCCCTGAGCGCTCCACTTGATGGGCACGTATTTCTCGTTCGCGTCCGACAAGGGCAACGGAGTGATCCAAGTCAGGGCCGTGCCACCACAAGCGTTGTAGACACGGTGATGGGAAAACTCCCAACAATCCGCGCCGTCCCCGTACACCTCGGGATGTCCCGCGCGCCCCATCAGCCAGCGCGGCGCCGCCTCCACGTCTCTAGTCAGCGTCGTACTGCCTCCGAGCACGCCGAGACACGCAGCGAACAGCGACAGTTTGACCTTCAGCCCACGATTGATTGACACCATTTGCCATCTCCATTCGTAAGGTCGGCGCACGAGACTCGCCGACGACTCCGGGCACTCTACGAGTGGAAGCCTTGCGAGGTCTTGTATGTCTTTGCACTCAGTGCGAGAACGCACATGGTCAGTCTGTCACTGGCGGCTTTCGCCACGAATGGCAGTTTGTTCCTTAACGGAGAGCCCCGTTCGAATCCGTGCGAACGTACTAGTCCCGGAGCAAGAAGCGTAGCTCGGGTTTTCGCGCGCAGACGAGGACTAGGCACGTTCAGGCCGCGAGCTCACGGCGATAGAGCTCGAGCTCGTCCGCGAAGGCCCGCGCGAAATGGGGACGTTCGTGGAGGCGGCGGTGATACTCGGCGATGGAGGGCCAGCGCTTCAATTCCACGGGCGCGACCCGGGACCAGTTGAGCACTGCAAACAGGTAAGCGTCGGCGACGGAAAACTCGTCGAGCAGGAACGAGCGATCGCTGAGTCGTGCTGCGAGCCAATCGAAGCGCGCGTCGACTTTGCTCAGGGCGTAGGCTTTCACTTCGTCGTGAGCCGTGCCATCCAGTAGGGGGACGTAGATGGTTTTGTGCAACTCCGTCCCAATGAAGCACAACCATTGCTGCAAGCGCGTGATGCCCTGAGCATCCTGGGGCGCCAACTGCGCATTGGGGAACTCACGCGCGATCGCTTGCAGAACGGCCGCGTTCTCCGCGATCCGTTCGCCGGATGGCGAAGAGTTGGAGCCCGCCGGCAGCTCCAAAACGGGCACGAGTCCGAGGCTACTCACGCTGCGAAAGTCTTGGTCCAGGCTGGTGCGCTTGGTCTTGGCGTCGACTTGGACGAACTGGGCGTGGGCGCCGGCTTCATACAGCGCGATGCGGCTCGCCAGCGAGCAAGCCAGCGGAGAAAAGTAGAGTCTTATCATCGGTTTGGGCATGGTTTTGGGTTCCTGTTCCTGAAGCATGGGCGCGCTTTTGCAATGCGTCCAACGCATTGTCGTGATAGGAGCAATGCGTTGAACGCATATGGTGAGTAGCTTGCGCCCTCAGCTGGAGATGCGAGATTTGGAGTTGGTGCTCGCGCTCGCGGAATCGGGCAGCACGGCGGCGGCGGCGGCCAGCTTGCACCTCACCCAATCGGCGATCAGTCGTGCGCTGACTCAAACGGAGGAGCGCGTTGGGGTGCGCTTGTTCGAGCGCGTGGCGCGCGGGGTCGTGCCCAGCGCGGCGGGCAAGATCTTGATTGCCGGTGCGCCCCGTCTCCTCGGCGAGCTGCGGGAGTTGGAGCGATCGCTTCACGCGCCCGTAGCGCCGCCCAAGCGCGTGCGCATCGTGTGCGAGTGCTACACGGCCTACCGCTGGCTACCGTCTGCAGCCGCGCACCTGAACGAGTCCATGCCCGATCTCGAACTGAGCGTCGATACCGCGCACACGCTCGATCCCGTCGCAGGCCTACTTCGCGGAAAGATTGACGTCGCGCTATTGACCACGAGCGAGCTGCCCAAGACCCACGCTGGCCAAGACCTGCTCGAGCGCCCCCTGTTTTCTGACGAGATCGTGTTTCTACTGTCAGCCCAGCACCGGCTAGCGCGCGAAAAGTCACTCCAGGCCAGTGATCTGTGCGCGGAGCGGCTGATCAGCGGCAACACGCCACCCGCTGAAGCCGCTTGGTTCGTGCGCAGTGTGTTCGGGCGAAAGCGGCCCAAGTTGAAGATCCAACTCTTCCCGATCACGGAAGCAATCATCGATGCCACGCGCGCGGGGATGGGCATCGCCGTGCTCTCGGAGTGGATGGCAAGCAACTACCTCGCAGACGGAGATCTGGTCAGCAAGCGTCTCGCCAAAGGTGCCCTGCGTCGCCCCTGGCGCATCGCCTATCGCCGTAGCGCCCGTGAAGTTGCCGAACGCCTGATCGGCCCACTGACCGCGTCGACACCGAGGCGCTGAGCGTGCGTCAATCGGTATAGCGCGGGAAAACAGCGGCGCCCGGCCGCGCGAGCCCACCGAATGAAAACGATCTGGACATTTTCGGCCCGGACGACGACAAGCAGCTCGTGAACCGAGTGGCGTCGCATTTTATTTTCAACACGTCGCACATGGCGTGCTCGCGAGCCGAGCGTCAGCTCGAACGCTCTTCATGTGAGCCGGGGGCGCGCCAACTTCGAGCCGCCAAGGGATGGAAGAACGAATGACACCGAAGCAGACTGGCTCCGCCAAGAACGCCGCCCAAAAGCCGGCCGCCGCCGAAAAGCAACGCGCCGCTGCCGCGAAGCAGGCCGAGAAGGAACGCGCGGCTGCGGAAAAGCAGCGCGCGGCTGCAGAAAAGCAAGAGGCCGCCGCGGAAAAACAACGCGCCGCGGCCGCGAAGCAGGCCGAGAAAGAACGCGCCGCCGCCGCGAAGCAAGAGGCCGCCGCGGAAAAGCAACGCGCCGCTACCGCGAAGCAGGCCGAGAAAGAACGCGCCGCCGCCGCGAAGCAAGAGGCCGCTGCGGAAAAGCAACGCGCCGCTACCGCGAAGCAGGCCGAGAAAGAACGCGCCGCCGCCGAAAAGCAAAGCGCGGCTGCGGCGAAGCAAGAGGCCGCCGCCGAAAAGCAGGCCAAGAAAGAACGCGCCGCAGCGGAGAAGCAAGAGGCGGCTGCTGCAAAGCAACGCGCCGCTGCCGCGAAGCAGGCCGAGAAAGAACGCGCCGCCGCTGAGAAGCAAAGCGCGGCCATGGCGAAACAAGAGGCCGCCGCCGAGAAGCTGGCGAAGAAGGAACGCGCCGCCGCTGAGAAGCAAAGCGCAAAAGTGGCGAAGCAAGAGGCCGCCGCTGAGAAACAACGCGCTTCTGCCGCGAAGCAGGCCGAGAAGGAGCGTGCCGCCGCTGAGAAGCAAAGTGCAAAAGTGGCGAAGCAAGAGGCCGCCGCTGAGAAGCAGGCTGAAAAGGAACGCGCCGCCGCTGAGAAGCAAAGTGCAAAAGTGGCGAAGCAAGAGGCCGCCGCTGAGAAGCAGGCTGAAAAGGAACGCGCCGCCGCTGAGCGGCAAATTGCAAAAGCCGCGAAGCAAGAAGCTGCGGCGGAGAAGCAGGCGAAGAAGGAACGCGCGGTTGCCGAAAAGCAGAGCGCCGCTGCGGAGAAGCAGGCGAAGAAAGAGCGCGCTGCTGCCGAAAAGCAGAATGCCGCTGCGGAGAAGCAGGCGAAGAAAGAGCGCGCTGCTGCCGAAAAGCAGAATGCCGCTGCGGAGAAGCAGGCGAAGAAAGAGCGCGCTGCTGCCGAAAAGCAAAGCGCGAAAGCCGCCAAGAAGGAGCTTGCCGCTGAGGAAAAGCAACGCAAGGCCGCGGAGCGTGAGCGAATCAAGGCTACGCAGAAGGCCGAGGCCGAGGCCAACAGCGCTTCTGAGCGACAACGCATGACCGAGCAGGTCGCCAATCCCGAAGAGTTCGTGAAAAAGCTGACCGAGGCCCGATCGAGTTCGAACCAGCTGGTTGCCTTGTCGGAGCTGGCGACACTCGTCGAAGCGCCGCTCAAGAAGCTGTTCGTTACCCACTGGGAAGCGGCGCTTGAAGCTGGCGCCCTGCCTGCGGGCGTGGGCTCTCTCTCGGTTCAGGCAGGCAAGTCGAGCGCCCGCAAACTGTTCCTGCTGAGTGATGTCGTCCCCAACGTCTCGGGCGCGAAGCACTAATCTCGGCACGCAAACCGCAATCCCCGCGTTCCGCAAGCGCTTCGGCAGCACAGCTACTCCAGAGCTGTGCTGCCTGACGCCCCCTTCCCCTCCACCCCCCGCAGCCCTCAATCTCCGAGCACGAATGTGGCTCTCAACGCGCCATACGCCGACTCGAAGTCGCCCCCCGCATCAATCGAGTTCGAACCGCCGCTTTGGCTGACGCTCGCCCCCGCGAGGAACATCGCTTGCACGCCGAACTCGGCGCCGAGCGCGAAATTGCGGCCTAGGAAATAGTCGCCTCCGAAGCCGAGCGTGACTGGGATCAGTGAGGCACTGGCGGTGCCGTCGCTGGTCGAGGTGGTGCACATCGTGGGCGTGGTGGAACTCCCGCTGCACTCTTGCGATGTGATGGTGGTAGTGAGCGAGGCTCGGGCGTAGCCGACGGAGCCGATGATGTTGGCGCGCGCACGGCCGTCTTTGGACTGCCAGACGTCGATGATCGCGGTGGGCGCGACTTGGAAAAGCATTACGTTGCCGGACTGGTCGCCGCTGCTGACGCCGATGCGCGTGAGGCCGAGGCCGAGGCCGAGCGCGAATGAAGGCGCTTGGTAGCCGACGAGGAAGCCGGTGCCTCCGATCGAGAGCAGGCTCGATTGCGCTTGCACGCGCGCTTGCACCATCATGCCGGTCGCGTGCCCGGGAGTCTCTGCTGCCTCGCTCGTCGTTGCGGTCGTTGCCACGGGGGCGGTTGTCGTTGCGCGCATTCCGGGCGTGAGCTCTGCCTCTGCTTCTTGCGCGCCTGCGAGCCCTGTCATCGTCACGCTGCTCAGCACCCCAACCACTGCCAAGATATGTTTAGTTTGCATCGTCGTCTCCTCCCGCCATGGGCCGAACCCTGTTTGTGCTCGGTCCCTCGGCACCCTCCCGTTAGAGCAAGCAATGCGCCACCCGTAAAGCCCCCGCTTTTCCGCGCTACCAGGCAAGTGCGTGAATCAACCACTGTGTCCCAGATTCACACCGTATCCCCCCGCGACGCTTCAGAGATGGCCGGCCGAGCCGCGAGCATGCGGGAAAGTGCCCGCGAAAGCGTGGCCTGACTGAGCGGCTTGGGCACGAACGCGCGCAGCGGTGAAGCGGAGTAATCGGCGCTGGGAGTGCGATTGCCGCTGACGAGGACTACGGGCAGATCGGGTTGTTGTTCGGCGAGCAGGGCGGCGAGGCGTTCGCCGTCGAGGCCGGGCATGGCAATATCGGAGACGACGCAGGCGATGTCGTGGGCGGCTTTCAGCACCGAGAGTGCTTCTTGCCCGTCGGCCACGGCGATGACTTCGAAGCCGTCGGAGATCAACCAGCGTGTGAGGCTGCGGCGCACGAGCTGGTCGTCTTCCACGAGCAAGAGGCGGCGCTGGCGCGAAATGCTGCCGAGGGGAGGGGGAGGCGCGGAGTGTTTGGCCGAGCGTAGGATTTCCGAGCTGGCGGCGGGGCGGGGGAAGCGCACCTCGAAGCGAGTGCCATTGCCGAGCGTGCTCGTGACTTGAATCGCGCCGCCGTAGCGGGTGACGAGTTCGCGCACGGTGGCGAGTCCGAGCCCGGTGCCCGTGGCTTTGGTGGTGAAGAAGGGCTCGAAGATGCGCGCTTGCGTGGCTTCATCCATGCCTACGCCGGTATCTTCCGTGACGAGCGAGACGGCATCGCCTTGGGCATGCACGTTGATCTTGATCAGGCCGCCCTCGGGCAGCGCATCTTTGGCGTTTACCGCCAAATTGAGGATGATTTGCTGTAGACCGGCGGGCGAGGCGGCGATCAGGGCAGGCTCGGGCGCGCTCACCTCCAGGCGCACGCTGGAGCCGAGTAAGCGGGGCAGCATGCGGGCGAGGCCGAGGACCAGCAGGCTCAGATCCACACTTTCACCGCTCGTTGTCGGGGTGCGTCCGAGCGACAAGAGTTGGCCGGTCATCAGTGTGGCGCGAGAAGTGGCCTCGTCCAAATCGTCGAGCAGGCTGGCGACGGCGGGGCGTTGCACGTCCCCTTCGGTGCGCAAGAGTTCGGAGACGTTGCAGATCACGGTCAGCAGGTTGTTGAAGTCGTGCGCGATGCCGCTGGTCAGGTTGCCGACGAGCTCCATCTTTTGGCCCTGAATCGAGCGGCGCAGGGCTTCGTCGCGCTCACGCGCGGATCGTTCGGCGCGCGCGTGCATGCGCTGCAGTGATTCGAGGGAGCTGCGCAGCAATACGGCGGTGAGTAGCACGGTCATGGTGACGGCTGCCCAGGCGTTGATTGGGCTGTATGGGCCGAGGGGTTTCGGCAGCAGGTCGTGCAGCTCGAGCCAAGCGACGAGTGCGCACCAAAGTGAGCTCGAAAGAGCGATGATCAGGGCGGCTCGCCCGCTGACGACGCTGCCGACGAGTAGCACGCAGACCGTGAAGCTCGCCGCATTCTGACCCTGCATCCCTCCGAACAAGAGGGTCACGGCCGCGATCAACAGCCAGAAGAACAGCCCGAGTAGCCAGCCGGCCGCGACCACGCGCCCGCGGCGGAGGAACAACCCGACTCCCAACAAGCAGCCGAGCACGATGCCGTAAAACAGCAGCGTGACTTGCGCGTCGTTGCGCGGCTCGAGCAATGCGGCGGCTAGCCCCACGCAGGCCAGGCCGATCATCGCGGCCAGCATGCGGTACAGCAAGCGCGCGCGGCGCGCGTCTTCCTCGTTCGCCAATTCTGGGAGTTTCAGGCCCGACCACATGCACGACCGATGAGAGTATCTGGAATCCGCCGCCTTACATTTGAATACTACGGGCACGCGCCGAATGGCAATTTGAGTTACGAACGGCCTCGCGAGTGACGTATGGTCATCTGCAATGCCAGGCGACGAGATCCCTTCGGACCTTCCGCAGATTGGTGACGAGCTTGTTGGCCAGTACGAGATCCTCGGACTAATCGCCACCGGCGGTGTCGGGTTCTTGCTGCGGGCGCGCCAGAAGTCACTGAAGCGCACGGTCGTAGTCAAATTCATGCGCCAGCCGATTCAGGATCCGGTCTCGGCGGAGCGCTTCTTGCGTGAGGCGCGCGCGGCGGGGCGCATCAGCGAGCCGCACGTGGTGAGCGTCTACGACTGCGGCTTTGCCGTCCGCGACACGAACGAGAAGGAATGGGTACGCGCCGATGCCGGCGCGCCCTTCGTCGTGATGGAGTACATGCGCGGGCTCGATCTGGGCACGCTGATCAGGGAGCGCAACGCTCCGCTCGAAGTCATCGAGACCCTCAGCTACATGCGCGAAGCGTGCATCGGGGTGGCCGCGCTCCATCGTCAAGGCACCGTGCTGCGCGACCTCAAGCCGGCCAACTTGTTCCTGTGCGCCACGGACAGCGGACGCAACATCATCAAAGTGATGGATCTCGGGATCTCCAAGAACCCGGTCATCGACAAGACCGCGAGCGAAGTGCGACTGACCGGCGCGATTGGCTACATGTCGCCCGAGCAGATCAGCCAACCGACGACCGTCGGCTTCGCGAGCGACATCTGGTCCCTGGGTGTCATCTGCTACGAGCTGCTCACGCAGGCGCTGCCCTTCGAAGGGGAAGACCCGTTCGCGACGCTCGGCTTGATCCTCACTCGGCCCCCGCGCCCCATCCGTGAGCTGCGCGAAGCCGTGCCGAACGATTTACTACGCGTGATCAACCGCTGCCTGCAGCGCAGCCCCGTGGATCGCTACTCCAGCGTGGAAGAGCTCGCGCAGGCCTTCGAGCAAGTGCACGGTCGGCACTCGCTGGTGCCCGTCATGCTCAAAGGTCCAGAACCCGACACCGACCACCGAATCCCCAGGCCGGGCGATTGGGTGCTGCGCTTCCTCTCCGGCAAGTATGCCGAGAGCGAACGCGGCCTAAAACTAGGGGAATCCCTCGAAATCGGCCGCAACGAAGATCTACCGCTGGTGCTGGTAGAAGAAATGGTCTCGCGGCTGCACGCTCGCCTCACGGTTTCCGACGTAGGCGTGGTGCTCGAAAACCTGTCCTCGACGAATGGGACTTTCGTCAACGGCTTCCAAGTTCGAGACAAGACCACGCTCAAAGAAAACGACCGCGTCCTGATCGGCACCTCGATCATGCAGCTGACCAAAAAGGCCAGCCTGCAGTCCGCCAAGTTGGGCTAAGCTGCTGCCCGGTCGCACAGGCGAGGCATGGGCAGCGCAGCCGACCTAAAGAAGCGCCACGCACTCGAAGACCGCATGAACGAAGTGCTCGGCTGGGTCGGGCTCGGTCAATGCGAAGGCGGCAACATCGGCTACGGCACGATGGAAATCTGTTGTCTCGTCGTCGACTTCGAGCTCGCGCGCAACGTGATCGCGGCCGACCTCGCCGGTTCTGCCTTCGCCGACTACCGCCGCATCTTCGCGCAAGCTCTGAGCTGAGCCGCCCTTCTTTTGGTTGATGGTCACGCAGCGTCCCGCAGTCGTCCCAGCCTTCGGCGTCGCGCCGCGCCCCTGAGTTCCGTCGCGTCACGCCGAGCGCACGAACCCTTCTCAGATTGGTACAGGTAAACAATTGACTACGCACCGCGCGGCATATCCCCGCGAGCGCAAGCCGACCAACCGAGGAGCCGAGAAAGCTGGCGTCAGTGTTTCGCGCGAAGGTAGGTTTGGTTTCCTGCTCCCTTGCAAGATCTTGCGCATATCCGTGGTGTCTTGGGGATTGAGATTGACTCTGCGCGGTCGTCGTCGTCAGCTCCAAATACTGCCGATCTCTGCCAAAAGACGCTTTTTGTAACCCTTTGGAGTTCAAGGAATTCAAGTGACGGGCTTTCTCGTGTCCTCGCTCTTCCCTCGAACGGAGTCTTTCGTCGCCGATGAATGAATCACCGGTTCGACAGGGCGACTTGCTCGCCGGCAAGTACCGCGTGGAAAGCGTGCTGGGTTCCGGAGGCATGGGCGTCGTGGTTGCGGCCGTGCACGTGGAGCTCGGGCAGCGGGTTGCGCTCAAGTTCTTGTTGCCGCACGCGCTCGAGAGCGGTGAGGCAGCCTCGCGCTTTTTGCGCGAAGCGCGCGCCGCGGTGAAGATCGATAGTGAGCACGTGGCTCGGGTGTTGGATGTGGGGCGGCTCGAGAACGGCGCTCCGTACATGGTCATGGAGTACTTGGAGGGCACGGACCTTTCGCTCCATGCGCGCGGCTTCAGCCTCGCCATCGAAGAGGCGGTCGACTTCGTGCTGCAGGCCTGTGCGGCGATGGCGGTAGCGCACGCAGTGGGCATCATTCATCGCGACTTGAAGCCCGCCAATCTGTTCGTCACGAAGCGCCCGGATGGTTCGCCACTGCTGAAGGTGCTGGATTTCGGCATTTCCAAAATGAGCGTGATGGATGCGCCCGCGATCCTCACCAATACCTCCGCGATCATGGGCTCGCCGCTGTACATGTCGCCGGAGCAGGGTCAGAGCGCGCGCAATGTCGATGCGCGGACCGACATTTGGTCGTTGGGCGTGATTTTGTACGAGCTGCTGACGGGGCGGCCTCCCTTTCCGGGTGAGTCACTGGGGGAGGTGTTGAGTGCGGTCATCACTCAAACTCCGAAATCGATCCGGGAGCTTCGTCCCGATGTTCCGGAAGGGCTCGAGTACGCCGTGATGCGTGCGTTGCAGAAGCCGGTCGACCAGCGCTTTCAGAACATTGCCGAGTTGTCGGCGGCGTTGGTCGAGTTTGCGCCGGTGCGTTCGCAGGTGCTGCACGACCGGGTGTCGGGTGTAATGAGTCGCGCGGGGATGTCCTCGCTGCCGCCGCCGCCTTCGCTGGTGCCGCCTCGCGGATCTTCTCCGCCCCGGGCGTCTTCTCCACCCCAGGTGTCATCTCCACCGCCGCCGAGTGAGTCGGCGCCCGCGGTCTCGGCGACCGGTACGAATTGGGCGGGGCAAGCCAAGCCGCGCAAGAAGCGCTTTGGTGCGCCGCTGATCGTCGCTGCCGCGCTGGGCTTGACCTTGTTGGTAGTGGGCGCGTTTCTGCTCACTCGGAGTACGCCGGATAGTGTCGCTCGTTCGTCGCAGGCCGCCTCTGCGTCCGCGGCGACCGTCGCCCCGGGGGGGGCTTCAGTACAACCGCAGTCGGTGCAGGTCGAGCCGCTGCCCACGCCGCTTGCGTCGGACGCCCATCTGGAGGCCGCACCGGCAGCGCCGGCGTCGGCGGCAACCGCGCCACGCGCCAAGCCCGTCAGTAGCCCCCCACGCATTGCCAACTCGGTCAGCGCGCCCCCAGCTTTCACCGCGTCCCCCGCGGTCATCCCATCGGCTCGGAAGAAGAGCCCGCTTAGCATTGATTTCAAATAGGTGAGGAGTCTCGCGATGTCACGACGGTCACTGGGTTCGGGTTCGACTTTGAGGTGCTCGGTCCTGCTTGCTTCGTTCGTTGGTCTCTCTGCGTTCGCTTCGAATGTCGCGCTGGCCCAGTCTGCCGGCACGCCGAAGCCCGCTGCCGTCCCCGCCCCCGCGCCCGCTGCGAAACCCGCGGCGCCGGCTGCGCCCGCGCCGCTACCCGCGACGGCGCCGCTTTCGGACTCATTGAAGGGCATGGCCAAGGCCGACTACGCCGCCGCCAAAATCCTGTACGAGGACGGCGATTTCCAGGGCGCGCTGCAGAAGCTCAAGTCGTCTTACGAGGCGTCCAAAGATGCGCGGCTCTTGTGGAACATGGCCGCTTGCGAGAAGAATCTGCGTCACTACGCCGAGGTCGCGCGGCTCGTCGATCGTTACCTCGTGGAGGGTGGCGCGCTGGTGAGCGCACAAGATCGCGCGGATGCCGTCGCGTTGGTCGATACCGTGAAGGCGTTCGTGACCACCCTCACCGTGGACGTGAATCAGCCAGATGCCACGATCTTGATGGACGAGCAGCCGCTCGGAAAGAGTCCGCTGCCAGGGCCGCTCCAGGTGGACATGGGCGTGCACAAGATCCGCGTGACCAAGACCGGTTTCGTGGATTTCACGACCGCTCCGGAGTTGCCTGGTGGTCAACCGCTGCACATCTCCGCCACCTTGGTAGCCGAGAAGCACGAGGGCCGCTTGCGCGTGCTCGCCGGGCCGCAAGAGGTGATTCAGATCGATCGCGGCGCGAGCAAAGTGGGCCTTTGGGAGGGCACCCTGTCGAGCGGCACGCACTCTGTCTATGTCAGTGCCAAGGGCAAGCGGCCGCACCAGACCGACGTGATCGTGCAGGACAACAACCTCACGAATCTGCACGTCACGCTGGAGGACGAGGCTCCCGTGGTGATCCAGAAGAGCGCGGTCCCGACCTGGGTTTGGATTGCTGGTGGTGCGGTGCTGGTGGGCGCTGGTGTGGGCACCTACTTCTTGGCCAAGCCGGACAATACGACCAGGTACCAATCGCCGACGCAGGGCACGTGGGGCGCGATCGATATCTGAGCATCACGCCCGCTCCACCCTTACGCCGAACGGCTTCCTTTTTTCTGCTGGATGAAGACGATGTTGCTTTACTCGAAGACGCGCCGCGGAACTCGCAAAAGGTCTCTGTTGCTGCTCGGTTGCGTGCTTGCCTTTGGCGCATCCTGCAGCAGTGACGAAACGAAGCCGCGCGGTCAGCTGATGCTGGCCATCACCACCGATCTCTCGATCGACAAAGACATGAACCAGGTTCACGTCGAAGTGACGGACGAGAACGGCTTGGTCGTGGATTCGTCGGATCGCGACATCATCCCTACGGGTGAAGATGCGCTGCCCGGCACTTTGGCGCTGATTCCGCCCAATGCGGGCGGGCAAATCGTGCACATCGTGGTCACTGCGAAGAAAAACGGAAAGCTAGTGCCGCGCGTGGTGCGCGAAGCGATCGCCAAGGTGCCGACGGATCGCATCGCCATGTTGCGCATGCCGCTCCACTACCTATGTTCGGATTTGCCAAAGGATTGCGACAAAGACTTCACCTGCAAGGCGGGCAATTGCCGGCCCTCGGAAGTCGACGCCGACTCCCTGCCGGAATACAGCGAGGCCTCCGTGTTCGGTGGCGGTGATTCGCACGGCAAGGGCAGCTATTGCTTGGACGCCCAGGCCTGTTTCGAACGCACCGCGGTGTTGTCGCCGAACCTGACGGATTGCTCGGTGCCGCTGCCCAAAGGCGCAGATCCGGCCAAACTCAACGTCGCGCTGGTCTTACCGCCGATGACCGACGGTCATTGCATCCCTGACGACAGCGGCACTGCCCAAGCCGGCAATTGCTTGGTGCCGCTCGATGACGATGCCGAGGAAGGCTTTGCGATCAGCGGCAACAAGATCAAATTGCCGCCCGCGGCCTGTGAACGCCCGAGCCTCGTGGGTATCTCGGTGAGCACGAGCTGTCGCACCAAAGATCTCTCGGTGCCGATCTGCGGTCCTTGGACGGGCTGGGCGGCGCAGCCGGATCCGGACCCCGGCAGCGCGGGGGCAGCGGGCAGCAACGAGCTGTCGAGCGGCGGCTCGGGCGCGACCACGAGCACCGGTGGTACCGGCGGCGTGAGCAGCGTCGTTGGGGAAGGCGGCGAGGCAGGCGAGGCCGCCGCGAATTGCCCGGTGACCGCCGAGCTCGCGCCCGCGTTTTACTACGTGTTGGTCGATACTTCGGCGGATATGGCGCCTGCGCTGGCCACGATCAGGCAAGCACTGGTTCAGTTCAGCAATGAGCCCGCGAGCGCGGGCATCCAATTCGGGCTTCAAGTGGCCGCGCCCGTGTGCCAAGGCAACTACTCCACACCGGTACTCGGCTTCAAAGCGCTGCCGCTCAGCGCTGATCAGTTTCCCAACTTCCAGACCAGCGCCCAGCCGCGGCTTCAGCTCGATAGCGCGATGGTCCAAACGGTCGATACGCTGCAAGCGGTTCCGAGCCCTGCCTCGCGCACGCTGGTCGTGTTCACCAGCGCGGTGGACCAGGGTTGTGGCTCACTCGTCGATATCATGCACCAAGCGGTGAGTGACGCGCTGGGTTCGGGCGTCTCGATGCGCCCCGTGCTGGTCGCCGGTACCAACAATCCAACGTTGCAGAGCGGGCTCGTCGTTCAAGGTAGCCCGCAAACCGTCACCGTGCAGGCCGCCACGATTCAGCTTCAAAACGTGGTGAACTCGCTGAACACGTTCCGTGACGTGCTCGGTCCGTGCACCTTCATCGCGCCGGATGACGCCAAGTACTTCGTCACGCTCAACCCCGACACTTCGCAGCAAACCAACGTACCGCTCGTGGCCTCGGCCGCCAATTGCGGTACCGCGATTGGCTACTACAAGGGCGACCGAACCATCACCCTGTGCCCGAGCGCGTGCAGCGCAAAGGGCTCCACGGGCACGGTCGTGACTGACGCGTGCGCGACGACCGCCGCGATGAGCGCCGCGAATGGCGGCGCAGGCGGGACCGGCGGAAGTGCTGGAATGGCGGCGTGTCCGGCTGATAAACCGACTGCCGGCGCGCCCTGCAGCCCGGAAAGTCTCACGTGTAACTTCACCGACGGCCCCTGCCAGTGCCAGAAGAGTCAATGGTTTTGCGTACCCACACCTTGAGAGCGTGCGCGCTCGCGTCGCTGCTCGTCGCTGCTTGCAGCAACGAGGTGCAGCCGCGTGGTCAGCTGATGCTCGCCATCAGTTCGGACATGTCGGTGACCAAGGACATGGATGAGGTGCGCGTGGAAGTGCGGCGCGCGGACGGCACTCGGCTGCCGGATCGCGAGATCCCCATCCTGCCCTCGCAGCCTGCGCCGTTCGGCAAGCCGCTGCCCGGCACGCTGGCGATTGTACCTTCGGATGCAGGCGGTCAGTCAGTGCACGTGCGCTTGACCGCGCGTCACCTCGACACGACCACTGGCGTCGTGGAGAGCCGCGTGGTGCGCGAAGCCATCGTCAAGGTGCCGACCGATCGCATCGCGATGTTGCGCATGCCGTTGCGCTGGCTATGTGATGGTCGAGTCGAGCGCGACGGCGATGGCTTTCGCTCGGCGTGCCCGAACGAAAACGACACCTGCGTAGCAGGCGCCTGCAAATCGGCCGATATCGACGTGAATTCGCTGCCGGAATACCTGAATTCACAGGTCTTTGGCGGCGGCACCCCGACGGGCAAAGGCAGCCAATGCTTGGATGTCCAGAGCTGCTTCGCGAACACCGTCGTGCTGGCAGCGGATGGAGATTGCGCAGTACCGCTGCCCGCCGGCGCAAACCCCGCTCGGCTCAATGTCGCCCTCGTGCTACCGCCCGAATCCGATGGTCACTGTCTCGATGATCCGGACAAGGGCCCCGGCAAGGGCACCTGCTTCATGCCGCTCGATAGCGATGAAAGCGAGGGCTTCGTGGTCCGCGGCAATCGTATCCATCTGCCCGCAGCCGCGTGCATGCGCACGAACGTGGTGGGCGTTGCGGTCTCCCTCGCGTGCAACACCAAGGATCTGTCGATCCCCGTGTGCGGGCCCTGGAATGGTTGGACCGCGCAAGCCGAACCCGACGGCACTGGTGGCACTGGTGGCACTGGTGGAAGGGGCGACACGACCACGGGCGGAGCATCGGTCGGCACGGGCGGCGTTTCCATCGGCGGCTCGTCGAACACCGCGACGGGCGGCGCAGCCTCGCTCGCTGGAGCCGGCGCGTTCTCGGTAGGAGGCTACACGGCCACCGGCGGGAGCGCGGTCGGCAAAGCAGGCGAATCCGCCGCCGAAGGCGGCGCTGCGACTGGCGGCAATGCCGGAGGTGGCGCTGACCCTTGCACCGGAACCAACGGTTGTTACAGCTGCGTCCCGACCAGCTCTTCCGAGCTGCTCAATCACTGCACCGACGCGGTGTGCGTCGGCTTCAACGACAGCGCGGCAAACGTGCCCTTTCCGCTGCCGCCCTTGCCCGCCTCGAGCCAACCATGACCCACGCCGTCAGGCATCGCTCATGCTTCGCGTTTGCGGCTGCCGCCGCAATCCTGGCCGCAGCCGCCCCGTTGGCGGCGGCTCCTTGCGAGACCTTGCCGAGCCCGGTTTACGTCAGCGGCTCGTCCTTACTCACGCCACTGATTCGCGCCATGAGCGCGGCGCTCGTCGCATCGCCTTCGCCGATCACGGTCGTCTTTCAAGCGACGGATTCGTGCACGGCCGCCTCTGCCTTCGCGACCACGCAGTCGCCTCTGCTTACGGGCAACGGGCTGATCTGGGACTACACCGGTACTCAGAGCACGTGTGAGTTGGGCGCGGGTTTCCCGAGCGACGTCGGGATCTCCGATCTGTTTCCGGCCACGTGCGGCAAGAGCCTGGCCAGCAACGTCAGCGAGCAACTGGGCCCGGTGCAGGCGCTGGCCTTCGTCGTGCACAAAAGCTCGCCATCATACGCGATCAGCCGCAGCGCCGCTTACATGGTATTCGGCTTCGGCGCGCAGTCGAGCCCGCAGATTTCACCTTGGAATGACGCTCCGAACATCTTCCAATTGTCGACGACTTCACCGACTCAGCGGATGCTCGGCTTGGCAATCGGAGTGCCGGCCACCCAGTGGCGGCCGCTTGGCAACGCGGCAACCAGCACGAGCGCGATGGTCAACGCGCTGTGGATGTCCGGCAATGCCAATGCTGCGATCGGCATCCTCAGTACGGATGCCGCGGATACGCAGCGCGAGCGCGTGAAAGAGCTGGCCTATCAAGACCAGGAGCAAACCTGCGCTTACTGGCCTGATTCGAGCGCCACCAGCAAAGACAAGCAGAACGTACGCGACGGGCACTATCCGCTCTGGGGTCGCTCGCACTTCTTCTTTCGTTCCTCCGACAGCGGCAGCCCCCTCAGCGCCAGCGTGGCGATCGTCCTCGACTTGATCAGTGGCAATAGCTCCGCGGGCGCGTTGAACGTGGTGCAGCTGGAGACCGCGAGCGGCTTGGTTCCGGATTGCGCGATGCGCGTCACCCGTTCGGCGGAAATGGCCCCGCTCGAGAGCTACATGCCCGCATCATCGTGCGCCTGCTATTTTTCCCAGCTCACTGGCTCGCCCGCCGCGAGCTGCACGCCGTGTCTGACGGCAGCCCAGTGCGGCGGGGCGACGCCCGTGTGCAACTTCGGCTACTGCGAGATCAAATGAACGGGCCGCTGAAGTCCCGGAAACTACGGTTGCCGCCGGCGATTTTGAGCCTGCTGGCCGCTATTGGTTGCAGTACCGAGGTCGAGCCGCGCGGTCAGCTGATGGTCGTGATCAGCTCGGACATGTCCGTGACCAAGGACATGGATGAAGTGCGCGTGGAGGTGTTCCGCGCGAACGGGGCCATGCTGCCCGAGCGTCAGATCCCGATCTTGCCTGCCCAGCCGGCGCCGTTCGGCAAGCCGCTGCCCGGTACACTGGCGATCGTGCCTTCGGATGCTGGTGGTCAATCGCTGCGCGTGCGCCTGACCGCTCGCCGCCTCAACCAAAAGACCGGCGTCAAGGAGAGCCGTGTCGTGCGCGAAGCCATCGCGAAGGTTCCGACCGATCGCGTCGCGATGTTGCGTATGCCACTGCGCTGGCTGTGCGAGGGCGAGCTCGAAGCGGACGAAGGCGATAGCTACCGCCCTTCATGCGAAAAAGACGAGACTTGCATCGCGGGGGTGTGCGAGCGCGCCGCGGTCGAACAAGATTCGATGCCGGAGTACCTGCCTTCGGAGGTGTTCGGCGGTGGCACCGAGTCCGGCGAGGGCAGCCAATGCCTCGATGTACAAACCTGCTTTGCGAACGCACAGCCGCTGCAGCCGGATGGTGATTGCTCGCTGCCGCTGCCCGCCGGCGCCAACCCCGCGCAGCTCAACGTCGCGCTCATGCTGCCGCCGGAATCCGACGGGCATTGCCTGGATGATCCGGACAAAGGTGCGGGAAAAGGCAGCTGTTTCATCCCTCTCGATAGTGATCCCAGCGAAGGCTTCAGAATCGTGGGCAAGAAGATCATGTTGCCCCCGGGCGTCTGCATGCGCACGAACTTCATCGGGGTTGCGCTATCCTCGAGCTGCGCGACCAAGGATCTCTCGATCCCGGTGTGCGGAGTTTGGAATGGCTGGGCCGCGCCAGACTCGGGCGCCGGTGGCACGTCGGGCACGGGCGCTGCGTCCGGCGTAGGCGGACAAATCACGAGCAGCGGCGCGAGCACCAACGGCGGCGCGTTTTCGAACGGCGGTAAGGCGAGCTCCGAAGCGGGTGCGCCGAGCGCAAGCAAGGGCGGCGGATCTGCGTTCGGTGGCGCACCGGCAGCGTCGGGCGGAGCGTCCAGTGGTGGCCAGGCAACAGTCGGCACGGCTGGCGTGGGCGGCAAGGCCGGCGAGGCCGGCGCAGATTCGGACACCGCGGGCGGTGCTAGTTCAGGAGGTGCTGGTGCGGCACCCTCGCAGACGCTCTATGTTCCCGCGTCGGCCAACTGTGCATCCGGCAACGTCGAGGCGGCGTACACGGTGTGCCGCAATTGTCATACGAATCCCCTCCAAAATGGCGCTCCGTATCCGCTACTCACGCTGGCGCAGCTCCAGGCGTACGCAACCGACGAAATCGCCCAGGTATCATCCAAAATGATGCCGCTCACCGGCACCCTGAGCGATTCGAACCGAACCCTGATGCTCAATTGGCTCAACAAGGGCGCGCCCGGCGTCCCCGATCCCCAATGTCCCACGCCCTGAACAAGCTTCGCTCACTCTGCGCGCCAGGCCTGCTCATCGGGCTCACCCTCGTTGCGTGCGGCTCGAGTGATGATTCGGGGAGCCACGCGAGCTCCACGGGTGCAGGCGCAAACAGTGGTGGCGCGAACCACGCAGGTTCCGAAGCGACGGGCGATGCGGGTGAGGAGAGCGCGGGCGGCGCGCCGTCCGAGCCGGCCGCGCACGTCTTCTCGATCAAGTTCGATTACCGTTTCGATCGCGCGGGCTTCTTCGATGCTCCCGAGCGCCGTGCTGCGCTCGAAGCCGCTGCCGCGGCGTGGTCCGCCGTACTCTCGAACGACTTTTTGCGCGTCCCCGCGGGCACTCAGCTCACGCTGACTGACCCCGAAGACCGCGACCAAGAGGTGGACGTCGAAAGCTTGGCAGAAGATATCGACGATCTTCTGGTGTTCGTCGGCACTTCCGAGGCCATCCCCGGCTACGGCCGCGGTGGCCCGGCGGGCAGTGCACACAGCAGCGATGCCACGTTGCAAAAGTCGTTCGTCAATCGTCAGGCTGGCAAGCGCTTTCAACCCTGGGCGGGTTCCATCAGCTTCAAAGGCTCGGCCGATTACTTCTTCGATCCGACGCCCGAAACCAACGACGACATCCCGAAAGAAAAGTACGACTTCATCTCGCTCGCCACGCACGAGCTCGGTCATGTCCTGGGCTTCGCAGCCTCGCCCGCGTTCATCGCGCTCGAGGACGGCGCGACCTTCACCGGCAAAGCCGCAGTCGCCGCCTACGGCGACCCCGTGCCGCTCGAGGCCGATCTCGGCCACCTCGCCGATGGCACCGAATCCGACGGCGTCGAAGCATTGATGACGCCCAAATTGCGGAACGGCATTCGCCAACAGCCAACCGCGCTCGACATCGCGGTGCTCTTGGATCTCGGGTACACCTCGAGGTAGACTTTTCTTGTTGATGGTCACGCGAAAACGCCGCGCGCCGTCATAGCCTTCGGCGTCGCGCTCCGCTGGTCCCCAAGCGCGCGGCGCAATTCGGTGAGGCTCCGGCGCGCGACTGGGGCGTGTAGGACCTACCCAAACTGAACGCCGATTCGCGGGTGTACGCGCGCGTCCGACATGGGCCGAAGTTCGCGAGCTGATGAGGCGCCATTGTGCACTCGAGGCCTGCCGCCTGTCAGCGAGCGGGCTTGTTTCAAAACCATGTTACCGAGTGGCAGGCGAGTCGCGGACGATCCGGGCAGGTGCCAAAAGCGAGCGAGTTCGCTCGTTTGGCTTCTTCGGACGGAGCATGCCGGAATCCGCCGCAATGTCTTACAGTTTGTAACCGGGCGTCAGCCCGACTTTAGTGCCGCAAATCGGGTGTTTCGATGGGGCGGTGCTAAGCTCGTGAGTTGGTTGGTTGGGAGGGCCATCGCCCGGCTTGCGGTGCGCTGGCTCAGGCTTCGCATCGTGAGGGCCATCTATGGAAAAACTGAGCTTGCCGCCGCGGCGGCGGATCTTGCTCGCGGACGACAACGTGGCGATTCAAAAGGCCGTCAAGCGAGTTGCGGAAAGGTACGGTCATCACTTGATCCAAGTGACGGAGGGGGCGACCGTCTTTGCGATCGCCGTCGAATCTCAGCCGGACGTGATCGTGCTCGATATCGAATTCCCGGATGCCGATGGTCGTGATGTGTTGGCGCGCCTCAAAGCCGACCCGCGCACCGCGAAGATCCCGGTCATCGTTTGGTCCGGTCGCAAAGGGCACGAATCCGATAGCCGAATTTCTCTCGAACTCGGCGCGGAAGACTACGTCGAGAAAAACGACGCGCAGCTCTTGGTGCGCAAGCTCGAGCGCGTGCTGCTCCGGGTCACTACTGGCTAGCCAGAGCATTGGAGCAATGCAGCGCATGAAGCTGTCGCGCACCGACACTGTGCGCGGAGGTCTTCGTGTCGCGAGAACGCGCGCTATTTGCCCCGGGTTTGCTGGATGCGAGGCCATCGGTCAGGTTACTCGGTTAGAGCGATCTCATCTTTGGCTCGAATCTTCGAGAGGACCCCGATGTTCAAAGCTTATTCGTGTTTCGCGTTGCTGATCGCGTGTGCTGCTTGCGGAAGTAGTTTCTCGTCCGGTGATGGCGGCTCTGCAGGCTCGAGCCAGGCGGGTGAGGCGAACGGCGGGCAACCCAGCTCGGCGGGTAGCGGTGGCGATGCCGGCGAGCTGGCCACGGGCGGCGCGAGCTCGGCGGGCGACGGTGGTTCGAGCGCGGGTAGCGGTAGCGCGGGCAACGGCGGAGCAGCAGTCGCGGGCTCGGCTGGTTCGAGCAGCGGAGAGTGCGCGCGGCTCAAGGCGCAGTTTCAGGCTGCGCTCGAGAAGGCGCGCGCCTGCGACAAGGGTTCCAAGGATCAATGCAGCCCGAGCTCGACTGTCGAGCCACTGAGCTGCGGCTGTGCGGTGCTCGTCAACGCCAAGAGCGAATTTTCGACTGCCGCCAAGAAGGCGCGCCAGGCATATCAGGATGCGAAGTGTGCGGAGGGCATTGCCTGCGCGGCCATCGCCTGCGCGCCGATCGTCGATGCCAGCTGCGCGCCCGAGATCGGCTCGACGAGCGCCTTCGTCTGCAGCGCGGTGACGGCGATCTCGAACTAGAGTCACTGCACCGAGCTGCCGATTGCTGTGGACCGCGGCCCTAGCCGGGTGATACTGCCGCCGCATGGCCACGCTGCTTGAATCTCCTCACGGTGAGGTGCGGTTCGGTCAGGCGCTGCGTTGGCTTTCGGCTCAGCCCGCCGCACAGCCGTTGCTCGTACTCGCTCCGACCCTGGCCGCGGGTACGGGGCTGCTGCGCGCGGCAACGCTCCAGCGCGGCGCGGTGTTTGGCTGGGCAATGGAATCGCTCGGCTCACTGGCGGTAAGGCTGTCCGCGCTGCGGCTTGCCGAGCTGGGCTTGACCCTGGCACCGCCTTTGGCGCTAGAGGCGGTGTGCGTGCGCGTGGTGTCTGAGCTCGCAACGCAGGGCAAGCTCGGGCGTCTGAGTCGGATCGGGGACCGTCCTGGGTTGCCGAGCGCGCTTTTGCGCACGTTCTCCGAGCTTGGGCTGGCGGCGGTAGAGCCAGAAGCAGTGCCAGGGGAGCTCGGTGATTTGTACCAGCACTACCGCGCGACGCTCGCGGGCCTGGCGCTCGCGGATCGCGCAGGCCTCTTCCGTGTCGCGATCGAGATCGCGCGCGCGTCTGCCGCGCCGCCTCTGGGCGTGCCGCTGTGTGCTTTCGATGTTTGTCCGAAGACTCGGCTGGAGTGCGCCTTGTTGGAGATCTTGATCCAGCGCGCACCGCACGCGTTCGCGAGCTTGCCGTCGAACGAGCTGGGCGCTGCGGCAGTCGCTTCTCTGTGCGGGGAGCGTACTCACGTCGCTGTCGCCGAGCCGCTCACGGCGCCTCCCGCGCTGCGCCGGCTACAGGCCAATCTGTTCTCGACCAAGGAAGAGCACGGCGAGGCGGACGAGAGCGTTTCGATTCTCAGCGCGCCCGGTGAGTCACGCGAAGCGGTCGAGATCGCGCGGCGCATCCTGGGCGAAGCCGAACGCGGTGTGCCCTTCGACCAGATGGCGATCGTGCTGCGTTCGCCCTTCCACTATCGCACCCACTTGCTCGAAGCTCTGCGTCGAGCTGAAATTCCCGCGCATTTTACCCGTGATGCAGCGCGCCCGGCTCCTGGTGGGCGCGCATTCTTGGTCTTGCTGGAGTGCGCGGCCGAGGGCATCAGTGCCACGCGTTTCGCCGAGTATCTCTCGCTGGGCGTACTACCGGGCCGCGCCGAGTCCGACCCGGATGCGCCCCCTGGCGATGCGGCCTTCGAACCCCCGACAGATGACGAGACTGCGCGGTTGCTGCGCGGACCGCTGGCTGCGCCTGAGCCAACCCCGCCGCGCCCGACCCAGGCGCTCCTCTTGCCGCGCCGTTGGGAATCGCTGTTGGTGGATGCCGCGGTGATCGGCGGCTCTGGTCGCTGGCATCGGCGGCTCGAGGTGCTCGCTCGCTCGCTCGAGGAACGTGCGCAGAGCTCGAACGAGCAGGACCGCCAAATCGCCGAACGCGACCTCGAGGCGCTGCACGAGTTGCGCAGATTTGCCTTGCCGATCGTGGATTTGTTGGGCGCGCTGCCCAGCGCCGCCACTTGGGGCATGTGGCTCGACGCCCTCGATGCGCTCGCAGAGCGCACCATCGACGCGCCCGAGCCCATTTTCGCCGTACTGGCGCAGCTCGAAATCGTGCGGGACGTGGGCCCGGTGGGGTTGAAGGACGTGCTCGGTGTGCTCGAGGAGCGCTTGGGTGAGGTCAGCGCACCGATCAAACCGAAGGAGGGCGGCGGGGTACTCGTGACCACTGTCGATGAAGTGCGCGGGCGCGTGTTCGAGGTGGTGTTCGTGCCGGGCCTGGCTGAAAAACTGTTCCCACAACGGGTGGTGGAGGATCCGCTGTTGTCGGACGAGCAACGCGCGCGCATCAGCGAACATCTGGAAACGCAGCCGCGCCGCGTCGAAAGCGAGCGCTCGGCTTTGGCGCTCGCCGTCGGCGCGGCCCGCCGGCGAGTCGTGCTTTCTTATCCACGCTTCGAGAGCGACAAGGCTCGCCCGCGGGTGCCCTCGTTTTATGCCTTGGAGGCCATGCGTGCGGCGGAGGGGCGGCTGCCCGGGTTCGCCGAATTGGCCCGGCGCGCCGATGAAACGAGCCAAATGCGCATGGGCTGGCCGGCGCCTGCGCGCGCCGAGCTGGCCATCGACGCTGCCGAGTACGATCTAGCGACTTTGCGACAGCTGCTCACCGGCGCCAAGAAAGAATCCGATGGTGCCGCTCACTACCTGCTCACCACGAGTCCGCGCTTACGCCGGGCTTTGCAATTTCGCGCTCGGCGTTGGCGCCCCGAGTGGCGGCACGTGGACGGCCTCGTGGATCCGAATGGACTATCGCGCGAGGCGTTGGCCGCGCGGCACCTGCAATTGACCGAGCGCGGCTTCGCCGTTACGGCGCTGGAGAAGTACGCCGCGTGCCCCTACCGCTTCTATTTGGCGACGGTCGTCGGGCTGAGCGCTCGCCGAGAGGCAGCGGCGGTAGAAGAGATGGATCCCTCCACGCGCGGCTTGATCATCCATGAGCTGCTGCGCAGCGTGAGCGTTGCGCTCCACGAGAAGGGCTTATTCTCAGCCGATACGGATTTTGCGGAAGCGAGGCGCGTGCTGCTCCGGACGGTCGATGCCGAGGCGATTGTTTGGCGCGACAAGCTTTCGCCCGTGATCGCCCGGGTTTGGGACGACGCAATCGCGGACATCGGTGTCGATTTGCTGCGTTGGCTGTTCGTCACCCGCGAGAGTGGTTGGGAGCCGTGCGCGTTCGAGCACGAATTCGGCCAAGGTGAAGCGGCACAGCCCATCGTGCTCGACTCTGGTTTGTCGCTTCGCGGTGTGATCGACGCTATCGAACGAAGCGGCGACCAGTTGCGGGCGACCGATTACAAGACGGGCGCGCCGCCGGAGGCCGTCACGGTGGTGAGCGGCGGCCGGCAACTGCAGCCGACGCTGTACGCGATGGTGCTCGAGAAGCTGTATCCGAAGCGAACCGTTGTCGGCGGCAATGCCTTCTATTGCACCTCGAGGGGTGAGTTCGCGCGCAACGAGGTGCCGCTCGCAGAGACCGCCCGGGATTCCGCCGAAGCCGTACATCGAACCATTGCGGACGCATTCGAAAATGGCTTTTTCCCCGCCGCTCCCGCGGAAAAAAACTGTGAACAGTGCGAGTTTTTGCGCATTTGCGGCCCCTACGAGCGAGAGCGGGTGGAGCGCAAAGATGCGCTTCGGCTCGCGCCGCTACTGAAGTTGCGAGCGCTACCATGAGCGGATTGATCGACGCGCGTGCGCGCGAAATCATCGAACGCGAACTCGACAAAACGCTCGTCGTCGAAGCGGCGGCCGGCACGGGCAAAACGACCGCACTCATCTCGCGCATCACGGCCGTGATTCGCTCCGGACAGACGACTTTGGATCGCGTGGTTGCGGTCACGTTCACCGAGAAAGCCGCGGGTGAAATGAAGCTGCGGCTGCGCGCCGAACTCGACCGCGCGCGCCACGAGGCGGCCAGCGCCGAGCAACGAAAACACTTGGAGCGCGCGCTGGCCGCGCTCGAAGTGGCGCACATCAACACCATTCACGGCTTTTGCGCTGATCTGCTGCGCGAGCGACCGGTCGATGCCGGCATCGATCCGAAGTTCGAAGTGCTCGACGAGGCGGCCGCGGAAGGATTGCTGCAGGAGGCCTTCCGCAATTGGTTCGAGCGCGCGCTGTCCGTGCCGGGTGAAGGTCTGCGCCGCATGCTGCGCCGTCGCAGTTGGCGCGCCGAACGCAGCACGCCTCGAGACGAATTGCTGCGAGCGTGCCGCGATTTGGTCGAGTATCGCGACTTCGATACGCCTTGGGCTTTTCCGGAATTCGAGCGCGAGCCGCTGATCGACGAACTCGTCGAGCGCTTCCGGGGACTCGGCGGCTTTTTCCCCATGGCGCGCAATGCTTCCGACCAATTGGCGCGCGCGATGGCCGAGTTTCAGGTCTTCGTCACCGCATTGGATGCCCGCGAACGCGTGCAAAAGCGGGACTACGACGCGCTGGAGGTCGAATTCGCCGAGTTTTTACGGACCAAAAAGCGCACCTTCAGCGCGGTTGGCTACGGGCGGTTGTATGGGGATTCGCTGGATCGCAACGCGGTGGTCACGGAGCGCAACGAGCTGAAGACGAGCCTGGAGCGCTTCTTGGCTTTGGCGGACGCGGACCTGGCGGCCCATTTGCGCGAAGAGTTGCTCGGCGTCGTGTCCGAGCGCGAGCAACTGAAGCGGCGGCGCGGCGCCTTGGATTTCGTGGATCTCTTGTCATCCGCGCGTGATTTGATCAAAGACAACCGCGCCGTGCGCGAGCAGCTTCAGGCTCGCTTCACCCATTTGTTCATCGACGAGTTTCAGGACACCGACCCCCTGCAGGCCGAAATCTTGATGCTCCTGGCCAGCGCCTCGCCCACCGTCACCGACTACCGCGACGTGCGCATCAAACCGGGCAAGCTGTTCGTGGTCGGCGACCCGAAACAAGCCATTTATCGCTTCCGCCGCGCCGAGGTCACGCTCTACGAGCGGATCAAGACCGAGCTCTTGGCGCAGGGCGCGGAGCTGCTTCACCTGACCACGAACTTTCGCTCGGTGCCCGCGATTCAGGCCGCGGTGAACGCCGCGTTCTCGCAGGCCATGGTCGCGTCGGAAGATGGCAGCCAGGCCGAATACGTGGCCCTCGCCGAACATCGCCCCGAATTGCCCTCGCAGCCGAGCGTGATCGCCCTGCCCGTGCCTGAGCCCTACGGCACTTGGTACAAGCCGACCAAGGCGGCGCTCTCGAGTTCGTTCCCCCAAGCGGTCGGCGGCTTCGTAGAGTGGTTGCTCAAAGACAGCGGCTGGCAAGTGCGCGACGAAGGGGAGCTCGTCCCCATCAAACCGCGCCACATCTGTCTGCTCTTCAAGCGCTTTCAGTCCTACTACGGCGATACTACGCGCCCTTACGTGCAGTCGCTCGAGGCACGTAGAATCCCGCACATCTTGGTTGGTGGTCGCTCGTTCCACGATCGCGAAGAGGTGGTGGCGTTGCGCGCGGCTTTGGAGGCCATCGAATGGCCCGACGACGAGCTCAGTGTATACGCCGTGCTGCGCGGCCCGCTGCTCGCGGTGAGCGACGAAGAGATCCTGTGCTTTCGCCACGACTTTGCGCGTTTGCGTCCCCTTCAGCGCTTCGACGACGAAGCCCGCGCCAAGCATCCGGCGGTGATCGACGGTCTCGAGCTGATCCGCCGCCTGCACCTGGAGCGGAACCGTCGCCCGACCGCAGATACGGTCGAGCGTTTGCTTTCGGAGACGCGCGCCCACGCCTCCTTGGCGTTGTGGCCGAGCGGCGAGCAAGCACTCGCCAACGCCATCGCGATCGTGGATTTGGCTCGCAATTTCGATAGCCGCGCCGGCACGTCTTTTCGTGCGTTCGTGTCGAACTTGGAAGATCAAGCCGAGCGCGGGCAGGGTGGCGAGGCGCCAATCGTCGAAGAGGGCACGGAGGGCGTGCGTTTGATGACCGTGCACAAGGCGAAGGGGCTCGAGTTCCCGGTCGTCATTTTGTGCGATCCGACGGCCCCCGCGAAGACGACGACCGCGTTCCGCTTCACGGATCCCGCGCGCCGACTGAGCACGCACGCGATCTGCGGCTGCCGGCCGATGGAGTTGATCGAGAACGAAGAGCTGGCCCGGCGCCATGATGACGCCGAACTCGTGCGGCTCAGCTATGTCGCGGCCACTCGTGCGCGCGATCTGCTGGTCGTGCCGACGTTCGGAGATGGTAGCGCGCAAAACGTAGACATTGGCTGGTGTGACGCGCTCGCCCCTGCACTCTATCCGAGCGACGCACAGCGAAGAGATGCTTCGGTGGCGGCTGGCTGTCCACCGTTCGGGCCGGATAGCGTGCTCACTCGCTCCGCGCAAACTCAAGCTTCACCGGAGGACTCGGTCGCACCGGGCCTGCATCGGTCAGAGGCGGGTAACTCGGTAGTCTGGTGGGATCCGGCGATCTTGCGGCTACGCGTTCAGGTGCTGAGTGGTGTTCGACAGCAAAAGTTGCTCAGTGACTCGCCCCTTTCGGGTGAAGGCATGGCCCGGTATTCGGCCTGGAAGGAGCAGCGAACGCTCGCGATCGTGAGCAGCAGCCGCGCGAGTATCGTGGCTCGAACGATGACCGAGCTCTCGAAGCAGCCGAGCTGCACGCCCGCCGTTGCCGTCGTGGAGCGCACCACGGTCGATCGATCACGCCGCCCGCGGGGGCCGCGCTTCGGTACGCTGGTACATGCCGTTCTGGCCCACGCGCCCTTCGACGCCGATCGCACCGCGTTGAGTGCGCTGTCGGCGTCGCTCGCGCGCTTGATCGGCGCGACGGATGCGGAAGCAGCATCCGCCATCGACGCCGCCGAGGCTGCACTTTCGCACCCGCTGCTGCGGGCAGCTGCAGAATCGAACGATGCCAGGCGCGAAGTCGTGGTCGCGGAGCAGCTGAGTGAAGGCAGTATTGCCGAAGGTGTCATCGATTTGGCATATCGCACCGCGAACGGTTGGGTGGTCGTCGACTTCAAGACCGATGACGTGGTGGCGACGGAAGGCCCGTATGCCGAGCAGCTGCAGCTGTACGTGACAGCTCTGCAACGCGCCACCGCCGAACCGGCGCGCGGTATACTGCTTCAGGTCTGAGCAGTCCATTCGATACCCTTAGGTATTATTAGGACTTCGACGCGCGCCGGGCCGAGTTGCAGAGCTGCTCGAGATGCGAAGTTGGCGGTTTCCGCCACTGTCGGCACAGGCAGGTTTCGCCTGCCTGCCCGTTTTTCCGCGGTACGGAACGGAAGCCGACGCCGGCGCGAGGGCTCGTCGCAATGAATGACAATCCGCATTTGTTTCGCAATGTTATCGGCAACCCATCGAGTTGGCCAATCCAACGGATCCATTGTTGCCATGCTAGCGTCATGAATTTAAAGCTAGGAAGATCATGCAGATTGCAGCGGCGCGCGAGACGATATTGGTAGTGGATGACGAGCCGCAGGTGCTGGTCGCGCTCGATGATTTGCTTTCGGATGAATTTTTGGTTCGTACGTCCAGCTCCGCTGAAGCCGCGCTGCACTTGGTCGAGCAAGAGCCAAATATCGCGGTGGTGGTGTCCGACCAACGCATGCCGAGGATGCACGGGGACGAGCTGTTCCGCTTGCTCCGCAAACGATTCGGGGCCGAGCGCATCCTCGCTACGGGCTTTGCCGACTTGAACGCGGTGATTCGCGCGGTCAATGAAGGGCAGATCTTTGCGTACGTGACCAAGCCCTGGGACCCTGAGGATCTGCGCGCGAAGATTCAGCGTGCGGCCGAGCACTTTCGGCTCGCGCGCGAGCTCGAGCACGAGCGCCGGTTGCTCGACGACATGATGAACAACATGCCGGATGCGATCTATTTCAAAGACGCGAATCTCCGGTTCAAGCGCGTCAATCACGGCGCATCCGCGTTGGCGGGCGCATTGGGCGCCGAGACGCTCGTCGGTCGCACGCTGTCCGAACTGTGGCCCGGAAATCAGGGCGCTTTGGCGGCAGAAGAAGCAGAGCGTGCCCTCCTACGCGAGCGGAAGCAATCTCGCGATCACCTGGCGACGTTTTCGATCGCCGGTGAGCGACGCTGGTTTTCGAGCACCAAGGCGCCCGTTTACGGTGCCGAAGGGCAGCCAGTTGGCTTGGTCGGCATTGCCCGGGATTTGACCGAGCGTGTTCGCATGGAAGAAGCGTTGAAGACTCGAGAGCAGCAGCTTCGGCTGACGTTCCTGGCCTCGAACGCGGGCCTGTTCGATTGGGATTTGCGGAACGGCACCGTCGAGCATTCGTCGAACGTTTCGTCGCCTTTGACCGGCGGGCGCGAAGGCAAGCTGAGCGTCGAAGAGCTCGAGGCGCGCATTCATCCGGACGATGTCGGCTGGCTGCGGACCGCACTCGATTTGCACTTCACGGAGCGCGCGCCGTTGCGAGCCATCGAGCTGCGAGTGCTGGTGGAGGGCGAGTTCCGTTGGTTCGAGATCAACGCGCAGGCCGTATGGAACGAAGCCGATGAAGCAGAGCGCTTGGTCGGCTCGACCATCGATATCACCGAGCGCAAGCAGCAAGAGGCGAGAATTCGACGACTCACACGCACCTACGCGGTACTGAGCGGCATCAATTCGACCATCTTGCGCGTGCACGAGCGCGCGGCGTTGCTGGCAGGGTCCTGCAATATCGCAGTGCGCGTGGGAGAGCTCGCGTTGGCGGTGGTGGTGGGGTCCCCGCTGCCGGGCTCGGATCGCGCCGCGGTGGCTTCGGACGGCGCATCTTCGGGGGTGGTGAAGCGCGTGGCGGAGTGGCTGGTGGACCCGAGCTCTGCCTCCGGCTTCGTCGAACAATTTGCAGTGGCACGAAGTCCGATCGTCATCAATGACCTTCGACGCGATGGTGAGCTCGGCGAGATCGGCGATGTCTTACGCGCAGACGGGCACCTGGCGTTGACGGTTCTGCCTGTGTCGGTCTCCGGTAAGGTGAATTGCCTGTTGGCACTGTTCGCGGACCAAGCCGACTTCTTCGACGAAGACCAAGTGAAATTGCTCGCCGAGCTCGCAGACAACATCGGCTTTGCGCTCGAGCACAGCGCGCTCTCGGAACGTCTGGAGTTTCTGGCTTCTTACGATGATCTGACGGGCCTATCGAATCGCCGCTTGCTGCATGATCGGTTGGCACAGCAACTGGCCGTGTGCAGCCAAGAGCAGCTCAAGCTGGCCGTCGTGCTGATCGACATCGAGCGCTTTCGCCAGGTCAACGAGACGCTGGGTAGGCAAGCGGGCGACGCCGTTCTCGTCGAGATCGCACGTCGTCTGCAGCAGATAACCGAGGCAAATTGGGTGATCTCGCGTTACGCGAGCAATACGTTCGCGGTGACCGTCGGCCCGTTGGAGAGCGAGTCGAGTTTGATCGCCTGGGTCGAACGGGCCCTCGCTACCGTCGGACAGACGGCGATCGTCGCCAGTACGGAGCTCCGCCTGTCCGCGAGGATCGGCATCGCGATGTTCCCCACGGACGGGCCGGGGTCGGACGCGCTCTTGGCGAACGCCGAGGCCGCGCTCAAGAACGGCAAGGCCCGCGCCCAACGCTACCGTTTCTACACGCCCGCCATGAACGAACGCGTCGCCGAGCGGCTGCGGCTCGAAACCAAGCTGCGCAACGCCATCGAGCAACGGGAGTTCTTGCTGCACTACCAGCCCAAGGTAGAGCTCAAGACAGGCAAGGTCGTCGGGCTCGAGGCGCTGATTCGCTGGCTCGGCCCAGACGGGAAGCTGATTGCGCCAGGCCTGTTCATCCCGCTCCTGGAAGAGACGGGCATGATCGTGGATGTCGGCAAGTGGGTGCTGGATTCGGCCGCGCAACAACACGCTGATTGGAGCGCGCGTGGCCTGAACCCGCCACGTATTGCCGTCAATGTCTCGCCACTGCAGCTCGCGCAACCAGACTTCGTGCAAACCGTAGCCGCCGTCCTGGCCAAGTTCCCCCTGGCCAAGTCAGGGTTGGACTTGGAAATAACGGAGAGCGTGCTGATGGAGGATCTGCACGGCAACACGGATAAGCTGCGCCAAGCTCGCGAAGCGGGGCTCGGTGTGGCGATCGACGACTTCGGAACCGGCTATTCTTCGCTGGGTTACATCAGCCGGCTACCCATCGATGCGCTCAAGATCGACCGCACCTTCGTGATGCGCATGGCGGACGAACCGCAAGAGGTGTCGATCGTGACCACGATTATCTCCCTCGCGCACGCGCTCGATCTCGAAGTCATCGCCGAAGGGGTGGAAACTCTTCAGCAGGCGCAGCTGCTCCGCCTGCTGAAGTGTGATCAGATCCAAGGCTACTACGTGGCGCGCCCGCAAGCCGCGGAGAGCGCAGAAACGCTGCTCGCGACCACGTTCAACCTAGCTCGGGGCACGACTTGAGGCTCGGCTGACTCAACCGCCCGCGAGGTGAGCCACGACTTTGCCGCGGTTCTCTCCGACCCCGCATTGAAAAGCGAGTTCGCCGTGCGCGGATTCTGGCAGGGGAACGGGCACGTCCGTGTTCAACGGTAGTGCCTTTTCAATCCCGAATTCGGGGAAGACCAATGCGTCCGCGCAGCTCTCGCGAGTCGTCCGTCGAAACACCAGCGGGCGAGATGGGTTCACGATCACTCGCGAGGGCTCGAAGCCGCGTTCCGTGATGTCCACGCGCGCCACGGGCTTGCCTGCATTGCTCAGTGCTGGCAATTCGGCACTTCCGGCGCCACGCGCTTTTGGCGCGCTGCGCCGTTCACAGGCGAAAAGCCCCAGGCTTGCCAGGAACACGACCACGGGCAGCACTTTTCGCGGAGATTCGCTCATCGTTCCCCACTACGGCGCGGGGCACGAAACGGTTACATGGCGACGCACTTTCAGAGGGTGCATCGATTTGAGCAGGACCGCGACATCGCTTCCCGCTCTCTTCGCGTATGCTCCAAGGCATGCCACAGACGAACGCCCCGGCGCTCGCTGACGCGGGAGCGTCGGCAGTGGAACCGGGCTCCCTCGCTTGGATCGAGAAGCTGGTCTCCTTCGACACCGTCAGTCGCAATCCGAACATGGGATTGATCGAGACGGTGCGCGACGAGCTCCGCACGGTGGGCATCGAAGCGACGCTCACTACGGACCCATCGGGCAAGTGGGCCAACCTGTTTGCGACCGTGCCCGCCCACGACGGCACGACGCAAGGGGGAATCGCGCTATCGGGACATACGGACGTCGTGCCCGTCGATGGCCAGAGCTGGCAAAGCGATCCGTTTCAGCCAATCGTCCGTGACGGGCGTTTGTATGGCCGCGGCACGTGCGACATGAAAGGCTTCATCGGTACGGCATTGAGCTTACTGCCCAAGATGAGAAGCACGCGGCTCGCCCGACCAATCCACTTCGCGCTGTCTTTCGACGAAGAGATCGGCTGTGCCGGTGCGCCGCTGATGATCGCCGATCTCGAGCGGCGTGGCGTCAAGCTGGATGGCTGCATCGTCGGGGAGCCGACCGGCATGCGACCCGTGGTCGCCCACAAGGGGATCAACGTCTACAACTGTCGGCTGCGTGGGTTCGCGGCGCATTCGTCCTTGACCCCGCAGGGGATGAACGCGATCGAGTATGCCGCGCGCTTGATTTGCTTCATTCGCGACTTGGCGGACGAGCTCCGCACGCAAGGTCCGTTCGACGAGCTGTACGACGTACCGTTCAGCACCGCGCAAACCAGCACCATTCACGGCGGCAACGCGATTAACACCGTGCCGGCCGAATGCAGCTTCGTCTTCGAGTTTCGTAACTTGCCGATGCTCGATCCCAAGAGCGTGCTTTCTCGCATCGAAAGCTACGCGCGGGAGACCTTGCTGGCCAAGATGCAAAAGGAATTCGCTGGCGCAGCCATCGAGTTTTCCAAGATCGCGACTGCGCCGGGCCTCGATGCTTCGGAACAAGCGGCGATCACACAGCTCGTGCGCGGGCTCACCCAAGACCAGGAAAAGCGCAAGGTCGCTTATGGCACCGAGGCCGGTTTGTTCGCTCTGGCCGGCGTGCCGAGCATCGTGTGCGGCCCTGGAAACATCGAGCAAGCACACAAGGCGGACGAGTACGTCGCGCTCGAGCAATTGTTCACGTGTGAGGCCTTCTTGGGCAAGCTGATTCAGAGCCTGTCCGTAGATGCGCCGCCGGTTTGAAATGTTCGTGCCGCTTTAGACCTCGGGAGTTTCGGCGGCGCCGGCTACGGCAGAGCTCCGCTCACTGGCGCTCGTGGCCTGCTCGTCGAACTCGGCCAATTCCGGTTCTCGATCGGGCATCGAAACGGGGTTGAAGCCGCCCGATTGCTTGCGCCATAGCTCTGCATAGAGCCCGCCTTGGCGTAGCAACTCATGGTGTGAGCCGTCGGCGACGATCACCCCACGGTCCAGTACGATCAGCCGATCCATATCCATCACCGTGCTCAGGCGATGGGCGATCGCGATCACGGTCTTGCCGGCCATGGCCTGGCGCATGGCGCTTTGAATGATCTGCTCGCTGTGACTATCCAGGGCGCTGGTCGCTTCATCGAGCAGCAGGATCGGCGCATTTTTCAAGATCGCGCGCGCAATGGCGATGCGCTGCCGCTGTCCGCCGGAGAGTTTGACGCCGCGTTCGCCGACCATGGTTCGGTAACCGTGCTCTTGCTCGGCGATGAACTCGTGGGCGTGGGCGCGTCGGGACGCCAGCTCCACCTCTTCGTCGCTGGCGCCGGGCCGGCCATAGCGGATGTTCTCCAGCAAGTTGCGGTGGAACAAGGTCGTGTCTTGCGGGATCAGCGCGATCGATTGTCGCAGGCTTTCCTGAGTGACCTGCCGAAGATCTTGGCCGTCGATGCGGATGGCTCCGTCGACTGCGTCGTGCATCCGCATCAGCAGTCCCATCAACGTGGTCTTGCCGGCGCCGCTCGGGCCGACGAGCCCGACGCGTTGTCCAGCCGGGATGCGGAGCTCGAAGTCTTTGACCACGTTGCGCACTCGGCGCTGCTCGTCTGCTCCGGGTAGCTCATAAGCAAAGGCAACGCGCTCGAAATGAATGCTGCCTCGATCTACCGCGAGTGCGCGCGCGCCGGGCAGATCGGTGACGGTGGCGGGGACGATCAGCGTGTCGATGCTCTCGCGGGCCGAGCCCACTTGATCATAGAACTCGGGGATACGCTGGCCAATGTTGTACGCGGTTTGTAGCAGCGAGCTGGTGAGCGTCGTGATCATCACGAAGTCACCAGTGCCGATCAGGCCGTGGATCCAGGCGTACAGGGCGCCCCCAACGAACACCAGCCACATCGCAATATCCATTACGTATTGCACGCAGCGCAGGCGGACCACGGCGCGATAGGAAGCTCGGCGGCGTTCGAACTCTTCACCCGTGTAGCGCTCGAGTTGCTCGTCTTCGAGCGCTTGATTGGCGAAGAAGAACACATTACGGATGTTGGTGAGCACATCCACCATGCGCCCAGTGACGGCTGCCTTCGCTTCGTTACTGGCGATGGCGCGCCGGGTGCATTCTCGACCCACGAGCAGACTGACGCTGAAATAGATCAGCACGGCCAGCACTGCGGCCGCGCAAAACGCAGGGCTCGCGAGATAAAAGTAGGCCGCCACGAACGCGAAGAAGCAAGCGCTGGGAATGAAGTCGAACACCATCATGTCGAACAGCACCAACACCTGGTCGGGCAGCATGATGGCTCGGTGGGCGATCTTTCCGGACAGCGTGTTCTCGAAGTAGGAGCTCGAGAGCCGCTGAGTGTAGGCGAAGACCTCCTCCTTGATCCGCCGCAGCATGGGCGAGCGCGTACGATACGAGCTCAGCCATGCCCCTCCGTCGATCGCGAAGCGCGCCACCACCAGCCCGACGAACCAAGCGAACGGCACGAGTAGCTTGCCGCTCTCGGCAGCTGGATCGTGCAGGGAAAGTACGGTGTCGGTCAGGTGCTTGATGGCGTAGGCGATCGACGCAAACGCGCCGCGGCTGAGCACGGGGAAGACGATTACGCCCAAACAGCCCCAGGGGAACTGCCGGTAGAAATGCAAAGAGAACGGCCAAAGACGATTGGGCAGAGTCTGAGTGGTCATGCGGCAGGATCGGCAGCGACGAGGAACGCGGAGCCTCGGTACTCTACGTCAACGCGTCGATGATAGGCTCACCCGAGTAGCGGCATGCCGAACTCCCGGAATCGCCTGACTCGCGTTGTTCGCTGGAACGCAGTGAATCTCGACGCGCTGCGCGTGACACGTCGTGAGCGCTACCCGCGTCAGCGCGGTCGGCCCCGCCGCGCGTGTGCAAGTCCGTACCGCCCAGCGCTCGGCTTTCGTCGAGCGCGAAGATTCCGAACGTGTATTCCTCATCCCGATCGAAGCGAGCTCGCGATTCAATCGGGCGGCGCGCTGCTCGGACTCGGTTCCGTGGCCAATGCGGGGTCCGTAAATTCCCACGTCTCACGCGTTGTCTATTATAATGGATATGTCGCTGCCGCAATCATTGCGTGACAGCGAACGACTGGCTTTAGGGGCTGACACTCGATAATTGCGGTGACCTTCTGCGCCGACATTGTGTGATGCGCACTTCCTTCGAAGCGTGCACGATTTTGCGGAGGTTTGCTGACTGTGCAGGGACAGGTCAGGGTACTTGAAGTAACGCACGCCCCTTCCTCCTTCGGCTCGAATCTTCGAGAGGCGCACGATGATCAAGTTCTACGCATTCCTAGCCCCCATCGCGGTCGCGTGCGTCGCCTGCGGTGCCAGCTTCACGGCCAACGAAGGCAACGGCGCTGCTGCGGGGGAAGCCAATGGCGGTCAGGCAACCGGTGGGCTCACCAGCTCGGCAGGCAGTTCCAGCGTCGGCGATGCGGGCGAGACGGAAGCGGGCGGCACCAGCTCCGCAGGCCAGGGCTCGACTGCAGGCGAAGGTGGTTCCGTCGTCGGCACCGGCGGCACCACGAGCACCGGCGGTTGGGGTTCGGGTCGGGGTGGTTGGGGCAACGGCGGCTGGCGCAATGGCACTGCTGGGTCCTCGCCCGTTGATTGCGCCACGCTCCAGGAAGAGTACGAAGCTGCGGTCCAGAAAGCCCGGGTCTGTGACAAGGGTTCGACCGATCAATGCACGACGAGCTCGCTGGCTCAGGCAATCGGCGGCTGCGGTTGTCCGGTGCTGATCAACGCCAAGAGTGAAGCCGGGGCGGCTGCCAGAAAGGCGTATCAAGCCTATCAATCCGCCAAGTGTGAAACCAGCGGTCCGTTGTGCGATGCCTTTTGCGCGCCGCCCGTGGCGGCCAGTTGTGCGCAACAATCCATGACCTCCGGCAACGGCTTCGTGTGCACCGGGGCGACCGCGATCCAAAACTAGGCGCTTCTGCGCGCGGTCATCGACTCACGGGGCCGATCGCTTGTTCCAGCTCGAGCGCGGCAAACAGCGCCGCGCCGCGCAGCTCGAGCCCTTGCTCTTCGACACGCAGGAAGCTCGAGTAGGCGTCGAGCAGCTCCAAGATCGTTCCGCGGCCCTCGCGATAGGTGAGCTCGGCAATGCGCCGCACCGTCTCGGCGTTGTGCGAAGCTTCCGCGCGGAAGGTCCGATAGGCCGTGGTGGTGAGGTGCAGCGTGCGCGCGGCGTGTTCGACTTCGCGCTCGACGGTGTTCCTGAGATCGCGTTCGTGCACGTGGGCTGCGCGGCTCTGTTCCAGTTGGCGATCGATCGTCCCCTGACCGCGATCGAAGAGCGGCAAAGGGATGGATGCCGAGGCCAATAGCCCGCCGCCCGAGCTGCCCGCGGGCGCGCCGGGGATCCCTCGCCAGTTCGAGTAGCCGATGCCGAACTCGGGCTCGGGCAGGAAGCGCTTGCGAGCGGCGCGCAAGCGCGCTTCCGCCGCGCCCGTTTCCAGGCGCATGGCCGCGATCTCTTGGCGATGCTCGAACGCCCAGCGCACCAGCGCGGCGGCCTCGCGATTGTCTTCGAGCGGCTCGGCAAGCGCGTCGGCGGCGATCAGTTCACCCGGGCTCGGTGTACCGCCGATGGCGGCTGCGAGCTCGGAGCCGGCGTTCGACACTTGGACCTCGGCCTGCGCGATGCGTGCGCGCAAGCTGCCACGCTCGACTTCGAGCCGAACGCGATCGTAGGCGGGGTTTGCCCCCGCTGCGGTGCGTGCCTCGAGCACGTGCTGCACACGTTCGAGATCGGCGAGCCCTGCCTCGAGCACCACGTGATGCCCCGCCGCGAGTTGCAACGAGAGGTACGCGCGGCGCAGCTCGCCGAGTAGCTGCCAGCCCTCGGCGGCAAAACCGCGCTCGGTCGCGCTGGCCGTAAGGCGTGCCGCGTCTTTGCTGGCGCCGAGCCGACCCCAGATTGGCAAGCTCTGCGCCAGCATGATCGAGTACTCTTGATCTGCGCTGTCTGACTCGCCATGAATGTGCCAGCCTGCCGCCAATGCCAGCCTCGGGTTCGGCAATAGCCCGGCCGCGATGATGTCCGCGCGCGTGGCATTGATCTCGTAGCGAGCCGCCGCGAGCCGCAGGTTTTCGCGGCCAAAACGCTCGACCGCCTGTCCGAGCGACAAGCCGACCTGTGCTCGCCCGTGTGACACCACGGACGGCGCTGAAATCGGGGCCGGAGTCAACGATTCGGCACGAGCCGGCTGGGCGAGCAGGACCACGGCCAGGGCTGCAAAATGGCGAGGACACAAAAGCATGGCCGCTATCATCGGGCATCGAAAGAGCGAAGGAAAGCCAGCGCGGCGTGTTAACGTGGGCCAAGTAGTTGCGATGCGCCTGAAGCTCGAACAATTCCTGGGTGGCTGTGCTCTCGCCGTCTCGCTGATGGGGTGCGGCAAACACGAGCAACGTTTCGAATCGACCTGCCAGCTCGTCCGCCGTGACGCCGTCGAAACGAACGACAAGGGTGAAACCGAAATTCTAGACGTCGAGCTGGAGTGGGACCCGTGCCCAGGGGATCAATTCCAGGTCGTGCGCGGCGGTAAGGAATTCGCCAAGTGCATGCAACAGTACGAAGTGGGCAAATTGCTGCCGGTGCTGGTCAAGCACTGGTGGGATGACCGCGGCTACTACGTGTGGGACGTGTACAAGATCGGCAATTGCGAGCGCCCCATCGAGTCAGAGTCCGAGGGTTCCTACGAAAAGTCGCAAGAGTGCAGTGACCACGAGAGCTACGGGCGGGCGAACGGCTTTTCCTGCAATCGGCGCCCGTTCCAGGGGCTGGTTTCGACCTGTCCGTGGATGGCCCGGCAGTAGCGACTCAGTTACGCGCCCACCGCGTGCCGTCCGTACACGTCACTTGATCGACGTGCGCGACGGCGAGCGACGCGACGCTCACGTGGTGCAGGAGCATGTTCAAGGAGTGCGTCTCGTTCGGGCCGAGATCGCTCACGTTGTCTTCGGCGAACGCAACGTAGTACTCGCCGCCTTTGTTCATCGCGCTCGGCTTGCCGTACGCGTCGTAGCCATAAGCGGTGCCGGAGAAGGACTTCACCGCGCACCTACCGCGGTTGGTCAGATCGAGGTGTAGCTCGTTGCCCTCATCGCTGTTGCCCACGTCACCGACCGAAAGCACCAGCGGATCGGCCTTGGTGATCTCCGTGAGTACCATGCGTGCGCGTGCGAGCGGCGCGGGGCCGATCAATAGCGAGCCTTGTTTCGGGCTCGGATCGGCGTCCTTGCCCGTCGATCGCTGGGCGTCTGCCGCCGAGACGCGCTGCAGCACGCTCGGCTGACTCCACTCGCGCTCGAGCAGAAAGCGACCGAGGAGCACGCCGAGGAGCAGCCCCACTGCCAAGCACGCGCCTCCGACCAAAATCAATTTCCGCATGAGTTCCTCATCATTGTCGAAAGTAGGCCAGGCGAGGCGCTCAGACGAACACGCTCGCAGCCATCACAGCAGCCGTCAAGATTGGGGTCCAGAGGCGAAACAGCTTGAACCAGAAGTCCAAGCGTTCTTCGTCTACGATCAGGAACACCCAGGTGGTGGCCATGTTCAAGAGCAGTGAGACGTACACGCCGAGCATCAGCTTATCCGCGTGCGTGAGGTAGCCGGTGGCCGGAAGCGACTGGATCAGCGAGTAGTGGAACAACACGGCGGCGGCCAACATGGGCGCGCCGGCGGCACTGCGAACTTCGAGCTCGTCCGGAGGCACCCACAGGCCGATCAGCGAAATCAGCACGATGATGAACGCGGGCACGTACACGCTGAACGCGGCCGACTGCGCGAAGCGATCGAGCCCGAGCGTGAACTTGTAGCGCGACACGTACAAATCATCGCGATCGAAGCGCGAGGGATATTGGTGCTTGATGGCGGAGGCACCGACGGACGCCACGCCGTAGCCGGAGAGCCGAAACGTGGCATCCAGCGAGGTGCGCCGGGGATCGGCAACGAAGATCACCGTGTCGACGCCGTACACCGCGTCTTCCACATTGATGTCCAGTCGCTGCGTGTCGAACGGATAGTCACGCAAGTCGACCGCGCTGGTGAAGGTGCCGGTGCAGCGGTAGAAGCGGAAGGTCTCGACGTCCACCAGGTTCGTGCAGTTCACGTCGTGGCCGTTCGTGAACGTGGGATGCAGCTTGGGCAGAAGCTTGTCGGCCGTGAACGACAAGAAGAAATCTGCCGAGAAGCTGCCGTCCGTAATCTGATAATCCCGGATCTCCGAAATCACCAGGCCGACCTTGACCGTGGCGGGCCCACCCGAAGTCGGGTTGGCGAGTGGCGAGCGGAACTTGCCCTCGCGATGGATGGGCACCTTGCCATTGCCCAGCGAATCGATCTGCTCCGGACTCAACCCTTGAGGGATATCGCTTTCGTCTTGAATGACGGCGCCGCCCAGGGTCAGGTTCGAGATGTCGTCTTTGTCTCCGCTCGCGGCTTCACTGGAGGCGCTCGCGGCGCTGGGCGCGGGCGGGGCGGCGCTGCTGGCCGGAGCGATGCTTGCGGTCGGGATCGGCGGCGGATTGGCGGCCGCCAGCACTGGAACTGCGCTCGGGGTTGGGCTTGCTCCGGCTTTTGCCGAGAGCGGCGCGGCCTGCGCTTTGGCGCCGAGCTTCGAGCTGACGATTAAGCTGCCCAGGCAGACGATCACCAGTGCGGAAACGACCTGCCACAGATGCACCGGGCGGAAACGACGATTTCGGTGATCACCCACCGTGCGACCGTAGCCAAAAAGGCTCGGAACGAACACCCAAATCTGGCACGCTCCGGCCAGTGGTGAGAACGAGCCTCGCGAACTTGTACGCGGTTGCCGCGTTTGCGGCATTTGCTGTCTGCGCGTGCAAGCAACCCGTCGAAAGCGAGCCGCCGAGCGAGAAGAAAGATCCGGCCGTCGACGTCAGCTTGTCGCCGCGCGCGTTGGCGGGCGCGAAGCTCGCAACCGGCAAAGTGCAGCGCGTGCCGCGCCGATCGAGCCTGACCGTAGCGGGTTCGGTAGACTTCGTGCCCAACCGCGTTGCGCGCATCGGCCCTCAAATCTCGGGCCGCGTTGCCAGCGTGCCGGTCGCCCCCGGCCAGTTGGTGGGTCGAGGCGCGGTAGTGGTGACGCTCGATAGCGTCGATATCGGCCGCGCGCGCGCGGATTTCTTGCAGGCCAAATCACAGCTTCTTTTGGCTGAGTCCGAGGTCGCGCGTGAAGATCGTTTGATCGACGCGGGCGCATCCTCGGAGCGCGCCCAGCAAAGCGCGCGTACCTCGCGAGACTTGGCGAAGGTCGGGCTGAGCGCTGCGAGTGATCGTTTGCGCACGCTGGGCGCTTCTGGCGGACAAGGCAGTTCGGGTTTTTCTTTGGTGTCGCCGATCGAGGGCAAGGTGCTCGAGGTGAAGGCGCGTCTCGGGCAACCCGTCGGACCCACCGACACCTTGATCGTAGTGGGTGAAACGAGCCAAGTGTGGCTCGCCGTCGACATCTACGAACGCGACCTATCCCACGTGCACCAAGGCGATGACGTGCTCGCCACTGCCGTCGCCTATCCCGATCGAACCTTCGAGGGCAAAGTCGATCAATTGGCGAGCGTGGTGGACGCGGAGCGCCGAGTGCTCGAAGCGCGCATCGTGCTCAAGAACCCGGACGGCGCGCTGCGCCCGGGGATGACGGCGACCGCGCGTATTTTGGCCGTTCCAGAAGCGGGCGCGCCGCTGGTGATCAGTGTGCCGCGGGGCGCGCTGCAAACCATCGACGGCCAACCGTTCGTGTTCATCGATCTCGGTGCCGGGAAATTCGCCTTGCGCGCGGTGGAGCGCGGGGCGGAGCTCGAACAAGGGGTCGAGATCAAGCAAGGCCTGACCGGTGACGAAACCATCGTCACCGAGGGCTCGTTCATTCTGAAGAGTGAAGTGTTGCGCTCGCAGATGGGATCCAACGATTGATCGACCGATTGATCGCGTTCTCCGTCCAGCAGCGCATGCTGGTGATCGTGCTCTCGTGCGTGTTCGTGATCCTGGGCTTGGTGGGCGCCAGCAAGGTACCGATCGACGCCGTGCCGGATGTCACCAACGTGCAGGTGCAAGTGCTGACGCCCGCGCTCGCGCTCGGCCCGGAAGACGTGGAGACTTTGGTGAGCGCGCCGATCGAGCGCGCCATGGCCGGCCTGCCCGGCTTGGAAGAAGTGCGCAGCACCTCGCGCGCGGGCATTTCGGCCGTCACCATCGCCTTCAGCGAAGGGATGGAACTGTATCGCGCCCGGCAGTTGGTGTCTGAACGCTTGGCCGTCGCGCGCCGCGATATCCCCGAAGAGTACGGCACGCCACAGCTCGGTCCGGCTTCCGGCGCGCTGGGCGAAATCTACCATTTCGAGGTCAAAGGTCCGGTCTCGTTGATGGAGCGTCGCAGCGCGCTCGATTGGATCATCGTCCCGCGCCTGCGCCTGGTGCCCGGCGTAGTCGAAGTGAACACCATGGGCGGCGAGGTGAAATCACTCGAAATCACCTTGAACGCCGCGCGCATGAGCAACGCGCGCGTGAGCGTGCCCGAAGTGCTCTCGGCGCTGTCTCGCAATCACTTGGCGACCGGTGGCGCATATTTGGTCGACGGCCGCGAGCACGTCACCGTGCGCGGCGAAGGCCGCATCAAGACCGCCGAAGATCTGGGCTCGGTGGTGGTGGAGACCCGCGAAGATCGCACCCCGCTGTTCCTGCGTGACCTGGGCGAGGTCGGCTACGCACCGCTCGTGCGCTACGGTGCGGTCACGCGCGACGGGCGCGACGACGAGGCGGTGATCGGCATCGTGGTGATGCTCGCTGGCGCGAACAGCGGCCGCGTGGTGGAAGGCGTGCGCGCCGAGGTCGCCGAGATCCAGAAGAGCTTACCGCCGGGCGTAAAAATCGAGGCCTACCACGATCGCATGGATCTGGTGGAGCGCACGATCCACACCGTGACCACGAATATGCTCGAGGCGAGCGCGCTCGTGCTCGTGGTCTTGTTCGTGATGCTGGTCAGCTTCCGCGGCGGGGTGGTCGTGGCAATCGCGATTCCGCTCGCGCTTTTGGGCGCTTTTCTGGGCATGTGGCTGGGCGGCGTCGCCGGCAACTTGATCAGCCTGGGCGCCATCGATTTCGGCTTGGTCGTGGACGGCGCGATCATCATCGTCGAAAACGCCATGCGCCGTTTGTCCGAGCGGCGGCACGAGCTCGGTCGCATTTTAACCGATGCCGAGCGCAGCGAAGTCGTGATCAGCGCTTCGCGCGAGGTGCGCGGCGCGACCGCCTTCGGCGAGGCCATCATCGCGCTCGTGTATCTGCCCGTGGTCGCGCTGCAAAGCGTAGAGGGCCGCATGTTCCGCCCGATGGCGTTGACGGTGCTGTTCGCGCTGGCCACCGCCTTCGTGCTGTCCCTGACCTTGATCCCCGCCCTCGCCTCGCTGCTCCTGCCGCGCGATGCGCACGACAAAGAGAGCCCAATCGTACACTTTGCGCTGCGCTTGTATCGCCCTGCCTTGCGCTGGGCCGCGAGTCGCCCGCTCTGGGTGATGAGCCTGGCCGTGCTCTTGTTCTTCGCCACGCTCGGTATCGGCTCGCAAATGGGCCGCGAATTCTTGCCCCAACTCGACGAAGGCACGCTGATCTCCGAAACCGTGCGCTTGCCCTCGGTCTCGCTCACGCAATCGCTCGAACAGACCCGACAAGCCGAGAAAACGTTGCTCGCCTTCCCAGAAGTGAAAAGCGTCGTCACGCGCACCGGTCGGGCGGAGGTGGCCGTCGATCCGATGGGCATCAACATGAGCGACGTTTGGATCTTGCTCAATCCGAAGCCCACCTGGCAAACCGCGCACGATCGCGAATCGCTGGTCGAGGCCTTCGACAAGAGCCTGACCGAGAACGTGCCGGGCGCCGGCTTTTCCTACACGCAACCGATCGAGATGGCCTCGAACGAGTTGCTCTCGGGCTTTTCTTCGGATCTCGCCATCGATCTTTACGGCCCCGATCTGACCGAATTGCGCAAAGGCAGCGAGCGCATGGTCCGCGCATTGCGCCAAGTGCGCGGCGCGCGCGATGTCCGCGCAGAGCAGATCGCGGGCCTGAACGTGCTCACGGTGCACGCCGATCGCATGGCCATTGGTCGTCAAGGTCTGGACGAGAAAGCCGTGCTCGACACGGTCGCGGCCCTGGGCGGTACCCAAGTCGGCGAAATCGTCGACGGCGCGACGCGCTACCCGATCCGCGTGCGGCTCGATCAACGCGCGCGCGAAAGCAGAGACAGCATCGCCGCGCTGCCCGTGCGCACCCCGAGCGGCGCGCTCGTCCCACTCGGCCAGCTCGCGCAAATCGACGTCACTCCCGGGCCTTCACAAGTCAGCCGCGCGCGCCTGCAGCGCCGCGTCACGGTGCAGGTCAACGTGCGCGGGCGTGACATTGGCACCTTCGTGGACGAAGCCAAAGACCTGCTCGACCGCACGGTCAAGCTACCAGTGGGCTACTTCACGGTCTGGGCCGGCGAATACGAGCGTTTGCAGAGTGCTACCCGCCAACTTGCCGTGGTCGTGCCGATCTCGCTCGCGGTGATCTTGGTGCTGCTGATCGCGACCTTCGGCAAAGTGCGCCCGGCGTTGCTGATCTTCGCCAATGTGCCCATGAGCGTCTCGGGCGGCATCCTCGCGCTGCTGCTGCGCGGCTTGACGTTCAGCATTTCCGCCGGCATCGGCTTCATTGCGCTGTTCGGGGTGGCCGTGCTCAACGGCTTGGTGCTGGTCTCCAGCATCGAAAAGCTGGTCACCGACGGCCACCCGATCGAAGAAGCGGTGGAGCTCGGTGCCACCCAGCGCCTGCGCCCGGTGCTGACCACCGCCCTGGTCGCTTCCCTCGGGTTTCTGCCCATGGCGCTCGCCACCGGGGCAGGCGCCGAAGTGCAGCGTCCGCTGGCAACGGTCGTGATTGGCGGCCTGGTTTCATCCACACTGCTCACCTTGCTGGTTTTGCCGAGCGCCTACCGCTGGTTGCTGACGCCGCGCGTGCGCAAAGCGGCGGGTTAGCTACCTCCGCCGGCGGGTGTTGGAGTTGAGTTACCTCCGCCGGCGGGTGTGCGGGGTCGGTCACCTCCGCCGGCGGGTGCGCGGGGGTCGGTCACCTCCGCCGGCGGGTGCGGGGTCGGTCACCTCCGCCGGCGGGTGCGGGGTCGGTCACCTCCGCCGGCGGGTGTGCGGGGTCGGGTCACCTCCGCCGGCGGGTGTGCGGGGGCGGTCACCTCCGCCGGCGGGTGCGGGCTACTTGTACTGCAGGCGGTAGTTCGGATCTCCGCCGAAGGAACCGGCGCCAATGTCCTCGTAGGCGTATTCCGGCTTGTCACCGAGGGTGGCTTTTGCGGCGCCAGTCAGCAAAATCTCATAGGGTTTTGCGGTGTCTTCGCCGAGCTTGCTGGCGTTGTTCACCTCGCGCCCCCAAACGTCTTCATCGCCGATGCGTAAGACTCGGCCATAGCCAATGCCCAGGCAAAGCAGGATTTGCTCCTCGGGTTTGCGGCGTTCATTCACATTGCGGCAGGCGCGCTGCATTTCCACGCCGCACTCCACCGCGCGGTCGACGCGGCGGAACATGATCATGAAGCTGTCGCCCTCTTCCTTGAGCAACAGGCCGTCGAAGGACTCGACGATCGGCAACAGCAGTTTGCGCTGCTCGTGAATGATCTGCAAAAAATGCACGATGCCGAACTCGGAGGTGCGGCGCGAGAAGCCGGACAGGTCCGTGAACATGATCGCCCAGTCTTCACCAAACAGGTCCCAAATGCGTTGGTCGATCGCGCTCACGTCGGCGCCTTGCCGGCAGCGCTCCTCGACTAGCTTCCACAGTCTGGTTTGGCTCGCTTTCAGTCCCTCGCTGCTGCTCATGACCGGGGAGGATACCCAGAATCCAGCCAGCCCGCAGCCCCGCCGTCTGTTCTCCCTCCGGGGCTCCGGTAAAGACGACGGGGCTGCGAGCTCGAAGCGCCGTTACTTGGCTTCGGTTTCTTTTTCGGCCTTGTTCGCGTCGCTGGCGGCGTCGTCGGCTTTGTCCGCGGCCTTATCGGCTTTGTCTGCAGCCTTGTCCGCGGCCTCGTTGGCCTTTTCGGCGCTGTCGGCGCTCTTCGCGGATTCGTTGCTGCCACCGCAGGCGGTGAGGGCAAAGCAGGCAATTGCGGATGTGAGGAGCAGGGGATTTCGCATGGTCAGCGCGATAAGCAGATCGCGTGCCAAATATCAGGCCGAATGATAACCGCTCTTTTCTGGCGTTTCGGCTCGGCGGGCGACAACAATTTGGCATTTGTGCGCGTAACCAAATTGCCCCGTCGTGGCCAAAAGTGCGATCATTCGCGGCAGGGTGGCCAGTGAATGCAATTGAACTCGAGTCACTAGGTTCCGTCCAAGGGGTGTTGAGCGAGTTCGTCAAGCAGGCCAGTGCCGCCTTCGGCACGGACTTGCGCGCGGTCGTGCTCTTTGGCAGCGCCGTGGAGGCCCGCTTGCGCGCCACCTCGGACGTCAACTTGGTCGTCGTGCTCCGTCGCTTCGAACGCGCGCAGGCCGAGCAGCTGCAGCGCCCGCTGCGCGTCGCGCAGGCTGCGGTTCGGCTGACGCCGATGTTCTTGCTCGAGTCCGAGGTGCCCGCGGCCGCCGAGGCGTTCGCGGTGAAGTTCGACGATATCTTGCACCGTCGCGCGCTGCTCTTCGGCACCGATCCCTTCGAGCAGCTGCTCATTCCACGTGCCGCGCGGGTCGCGCGCTTGAAGCAGGTGCTACTCAATCTGAAATTGCGCTTGCGTGAACAGTTCGTGCTCCGTGGTCTGCGCGAAGAGCAACTAGTGCTGACCATCGCCGATGCTGCTGCTCCGCTGCGCTCGTGCGCGGCCACGTTGCTCGAGCTGGAAGGGCACGCCGCCGGTTCACCCAAGGATGCGCTGCATCGCTTCGTCGAGTCGTTGCCTGCGGCGTCTTGGACCACGCTCTTGGCTCGGCTCTCGGAAGCTCGCGAGACTCGCAATCTCGAGCCCGGGGTCGGCGCCGCCACCCTATTCGAGCTGATCGAGCTCGCGACGCACTTGCTGCAGCGCACCGAAACCCTGCCCGAGGCGTGAAGTGAACCCGTTCGATTTCACGGGGCCCGCGTTCCTGGGTTTCTATTGGGTGTGCGTGCTGCCCGCAGTCCTGTTCGGCGGATGGCTGCTCCGGCGTTTGGTCGAGCAGGGCGAAATCCCCGAGCTGGATCTTTCGAACCCTTACCTGCTCGCGTACTTGCGCGGCGGGAAAGAGCAAGTCGTCCAACTGGTCGTCGTGTCTTTGGTCGATCGCGGCTTGATCGTGACTGAGCGCGGCATGCTGGCCGTGCGTGACGATCAGGTCGCGTATTCGGTGCGCAGCCCCTTGGAGCGATCCGCATTGATTCGCTTGCGACAAGTGCAGCCGGCTTCCCCGGACAAGTTGCTGCGCGATCCATTTCTGGATGCCAGCTGCGAGGGCCTGGCGCGCGAGCTGCGTGAGCGCGGCCTGCTTGCCTCCGAGCGACTGCGCGGGCATCGGCTGCTCATCTACCTGCTCAGCGTGCTGATCTTGGGCGGCGTCGCGCTGGCCAAGATCGTGATTGCGGTGGGGCGCGGTCGGCACAACATCGGGTTTTTGATTCTGTCGGCGGTCATTGCGTGTGCGCTGCCCCGCCTTTGGGCGAATCCTCGCCTCACCGTGCTCGGTCGGCGTGTGCTTTCGGACATGTACGAGCTGTTCGGTGGCCTGCGGGCGCGTGCCGACACGATTGCGCCTGGCGGCGGCACCGCCGAACTCGCGCTGCTCGTGGGCGTGTTTGGGATCGCCGCCTTGCCGAATCAAGTATTCCCGCACAAAGTGCTGCTTTTTCCGGCTCCGGCGCCAGAACCGCTGGGGGCTGTTTGGGGCTCGTCCAACTCCAACGGTTCGACCTGCAGCAGCGGCGGCTCGAGTTGCAGCAGTGGCTCGAGCTGCGGTTCCTCTTGCGGCGGCGGCGGAGGTTGCGGCGGATGCGGCAGTTGAGCACGGGTGACCGCGTGGGGCTGTCCTGGCGAAGCGAGATCGCGGCCAGCATCTTGCAGCACCTCGATCGAGTCGATGTCGTCGAGCTGATCGCGGAAGACTACTTCGAGGCTCCGGCGCGGCGTGTGCGCGCGCTGTCGACGCTGGCCGCACAGGTGCCGCTGGTCGTGCACGGGATCGGCCTTGGCCTCGCGTCGGCGAGCCCGGTGAGCGAGCCGCACCTAGATCGCCTCGCCCGCTTCGTGAATCGCGCTCGGCCCGAGTCGTGGTCCGAGCATTTGGCCTTCGTGCGCGCAGGTCCGATCGAACTCGGACACTTGGCAGCACCGCCGCGCAGTGAGGCTACGATCGCCGGAACGCTCGCCAATCTACGACGGGTGCGCGCGGTCGTCGGCTCGCTGCCCGCGCTGGAAAATGTCGCGAGCTTGTTGGATCCGCCCGGCAGTGACTACGACGAGGCGAGCTGGCTGTCGGCAATTGCTACGGGCTCGGACGCGCATTTGCTGCTCGATTTGCACAACCTGTACAGTAACGCACAGAACTTCGGCTTCGAGGCGGCGGACTATGTGCAGCGTGTGCCCGTCGAACGCGTGTCGGTCGTGCACCTGGCGGGGGGCACGTGGTTGGAAACGGACGGCAGCTCGGGCCAAAGCCGGCGCTTGCGTCTCGATGATCATTTGCACCCTGTGCCCAATGCCGTGTACGCGCTGCTCGAAGAAGTGGCATTCCGAGCGCCGCAAGCGTTGACGGTGATCCTCGAACGCGACGGGAAGTATCCGCCGTTCGGCGAGCTCTTGCAGGAATTGACGCTCGCGCGCGAGGCGTTGGCACGCGGCCGCGCGCGTCGTCGCGAAGCGGAGCCGGTGCGTCATGCGGGCTGAGCCGTCCGATCCCGCGCGTCTCGAAGCATTCTTGGCGCGTCTGTACGTCGATTCCGACGCGCGCGCGGAGTTCCTCAGCGATCGCGGGCGCGCGGCGGACGCGGCGGGGCTCGACGAAGCGCAGCGCTCGGCGGTCGTCGCGCTCGATGCGGGCGCGCTCGAACTGGCGGCGCGCAGTTTCACGCACAAGCGCCAGCACGCGCGCGCCCTGCGCCCGCAAAGCAAGCGTTTGCCGTGGTTCCGGCGCGTGCTCGCCTGGCTGTACCGGGCTTGACGATTCCGAGCCAAGGAACAGTCGCGCCGGAGGGTCAGATGGCGAACAGGAGCCAGATGAACAAACGGATTGCCACGCTTGTGGGGTTGGGGATGTTGGGCCTTTGGGGTTGCTCGGCCGGGCCGGGCGGCAGGGCGCAAACTGCGGCGAAGGTCGCTCCGGTTCAGGCTTCCGAACCGGTCGCCCTGGTCAGCCCGAGCAAGACGGCGAGCGCACCGCTCGAGTTTCACGCGGAGAGCGAGAGCGACCGAGTCTTCATCGAAAACGCTGAACGCGCGATCGGTCAGTACTCCGAGTTCCTGAGCCGAGCTGGCGATGGAAAGGAGTATGCCCAGGCCGCGAAACGCAGCCGCGAGCAGATCGAGGACCTGCAGGCTGCGATCGATTTCGTGCGCCGCGGAGCTCAGGAGCGCGCTTTCCGTCAACAGTAAAAATCGAGATTTTTTCGGTTTTCAATGCGCTGCGGCAAGCGCTTCGCAGCTCGCGGAAACGCTCGCGAAGCAACGCGGCGCAATTTCGGTCGTTCCATCCCGAGAAGGTAGCTTTCTGGGTGCGGTCGAAGTGGGCGCGCGGCCAGAGGAGTGCTACGGATGCGCGGTCTCGCGAGCCTCCTGTGGGCGTCTAGAAAAGGAACGAAGAAATGATCAAGGTCGGTATCAATGGCTTCGGCCGCATCGGTCGTATGGTTTTCCGCGCTGCCATTGGGCGTGGCGACGTCGAGATCGTCGCGATCAACGATTTGCTCGAGGTCGAGTACCTCGCATACATGTTGAAGTACGACTCGGTGCACGGTCGCTTCAAGGGCAGCGTCGAAGTGACGGACGGCAAGCTCGTCGTCAACGGCAAGCCGATCCGCTGCAGCGCCGAGACTGACCCGTCGAAGCTCAACTGGGGCGCCGTGGGCGCCGATACCGTCGTCGAAGCCACCGGCATTTTCCTCGATAAGCCGGGCGGCGAGAAGCACTTGGCGGCCGGCGCGAAGAAGGTCGTGTTCTCGGCCCCGTCCAAAGACGACACACCGATGTTCGTGATCGGCGTGAACGATGACAGCTACGCGGGCCAGGCGATCGTCTCGAACGCTTCCTGCACCACCAACTGTCTCGCGCCCGTCGCCAAGGTCTTGAACGACAACTGGGGCATCAAGCGCGGCCTGATGACCACCGTGCACGCCACCACGGCCACCCAGAAGACGGTCGACGGCCCGTCCAAGAAGGATTGGCGCGGCGGTCGCGGCATCCTCGAGAACATCATCCCGTCGTCCACCGGCGCGGCCAAGGCCGTCGGCAAGGTGATCCCGGAGCTGAACGGCAAGCTCACCGGCATGGCCTTCCGCGTGCCCACGTCGGACGTGTCCGTGGTCGACCTCACCGTCGAGCTGAACAAAGAAGCCAGCTATGACGACATCTGCAAGGCCATGAAAGCGGCCTCCGAAGGCAAGATGAAGGGCGTGCTCGGCTACACCGACGAGAAGGTCGTTTCGACCGACTTCGTAGGTGAAGTGTGCACCTCCGTGTTCGACGCCGAAGCCGGTATCGCGCTCGACAAGACCTTCATCAAAGTCGTCTCCTGGTACGACAATGAGTGGGGCTACTCGAACAAGGTGGTCGACCTCGTGAAGCGCATCTCCGGCTGAGTTCTCTCTCCGGCCCGTACGTGAATGGCACCGTCGTGGACGCCCTCCCTCGGGGAGTGGACGGTCCGCGGCGGTGGCCGCACCCGCCGTGAATACGTTGGCCCGTCGCTTGCACTGGGGCGGACATGCTTATTCATGTCGTGATCGTGCTGATCATCGCGGGCGTTGCGTTGTGGTTGATTGAGTCGTTCATTCCGATGGACGGTAAGGTCCTGCGGCTATTGCAGGCTGTGGTGATCATCGTGCTCGTGGTTTGGCTGCTGCGCGTGTTCGGCATCGTCAATTTGCTGCCTGGGGTGCACGTCTGAAGGCCCACCGATCGAGGCGAGATGCGACGTCCGCGCTCGCGCTGAGGCGCGCTAGCGCCTGATTTCCGCAGTTCAAGTTGATGCTAGGCTCGGGGTCCGCGCGAGACACTCATGGATTCCGAGCCGCCCTCCTTCGTCCCGCCCCCGTCCTCCGATCCGCCTCGGCCCGGGTCACCCTCGTATCGCTCGTCGTCCGCGCCCACGACGTCGATTGCGCCCCCCGCAATCGAGCCCGGCTTGGCTTGGCCGATCGCGCGCTTGGTGCTGTCGGCGGCCATGTTGCTGCTGGCCGCCGCCGCCGCAAACAACCTCGATCCCGAGGCCAAGGGGCTGCTGCGCAACGCCGTACCCTGCGTCTTGATCGCCTTGGGCATGGCGGTCCCGCCCATGCTCCTGGTGCGTTACCGCTCGCTGCGCATGTTCAGCTGGCTGCTGCTGATCGCTTCGTTCTTCCAGCTCTACGCGCGGAGGGACGGGCTGTTCGGTGCGTCCGTGACCGCCACGGGCCCGCTGCGAGCGTCGGTGAGCGCTCCGGTCTGATTTTTGGTTGATGGTCACAGGGGGCGGCCGAGAGCACCCAGCCTTCGGCGTCACTGACGACCCCCTGCGGCCTGCCCCTCGCGCCGAACCGCGCCGCCGAAGGCTCTGACGGCCTGCGACGTGGCTCGTGACCATCAACAGTGATCGATTCCTACGCGCGGTGCATTACGGACATGGTCTATCGCGATCTGTGCGGCGCAGCGGCAATTTTGGCGCTTGGGGTTGGCTGCGGCGCAGACCCCGCCACCGACGCCGGCGCGGGTCTCGTTCCCGTGGGAAGCGGCGGCAGCGGCGCTGGCACGACGATCGGCAACGGGAGCGGCCCGGGCGGAGCGGGTCGAAGCTCGATCAACACCGGCAACGGCACGGGAGGCGCGAGCGATCCGAGCGCTAACCCCACCTGCGCCACGGTCAGCGCGGCGGCGACGCTGATCAAGCAACCCGTCGACATCATCTTGGTGCTCGATAACTCGGGCAGCATGGAGGATGAGCTCGACGCCGTGGAGCGCAACATCAACGTCAACTTTGCCAACATTCTGCAAAAGAGTGACGTGGATTATCGGATGATCTTGATCTCGCGCCATCGAAAAGACGAGCGCAGCGAGTCGGAAGAAGCCAGCACTTCGATCTGCGTGACTAGCCCGCTCAGTGCACTCTCCGCGTGTCCCGCTGCGAAGCCCGTCAATTCCGAGCGCTTCTTCCAGTACAGCATCAAGGTCGACAGCGAAAATTCCTTCGATCGCATCCTGTCGACCTACAACAAGAAGGACACCTTCGAGCTGACCAAGGTCGGTTGGTCCGAGTGGCTGCGTCCGGGCGCGAAGAAGGTGTTTTTGGAGCTGACCGACGACAACGCCGCGATGGCCGTCGATTCGTTCGTGGAGAAGTTGACCGCGCTCGTGCCGGCGAACTTTGGCACGGTAGACAAGCCAAACTTCGTGTTTCACAGCATCATCGGCATCGTGGAGAAATCACCGGCTAGCGCTCCCTACGCGCCAGACGAGCCGATCCAGATGGCGACCTGCTCGGGGGGCGGCGATACGGTGGCCAACGCGGGCGTTGGTTATCAAGAGCTGAGCCGGCGCACGGGTGGGCTGCGCTTCCCGATCTGCGCTTTTTCCGAGTACGACACGGTGTTCAGCGAGATCGCCAGCGACGTGGTGGCGGGTTCACAGCTGCTCTGTGACTTCGATCTGCCGACGCCTGCCGACGGCCAAACGCTCGATCTGAGCAAGGTCGCTGTGGCCTACACTCGAGGCGGTGCGACCACGCCCGCCAAGTTCGGACAAGCGCAGACCTTGGCCGATTGCCAAGCCGACGCTTTTTACATCGAGAACAATCACGTTTACCTGTGTCCGGACACCTGCAGCGCCGTCAAAGCGGACGGCGCGGCCAAGGTGGATGTGCTGTTCACGTGCGAGAGCACGATCATCGTCAAGTGAGGCGCGCTACTCGAACAGCCCGGCCTTGATCGGCGCGACCCAGCTGCCCAAGGTCACGTTCATCGCGCGGAATTTGCCGCCATCATCCCAGAGCGCCCAGCCGATTTTTCGCTTCTCGGCTTCTTGGCGCACGATGCGCAGCCAAACCTCGCGTGATTTGGGATCGGCATTGTCGGTCACGCCGAACTCACCCAAATAAACCCGGCGTTTGCTGGTCTTGATGTACGCCTCGACGATCTTGAAATAATCGAAGATCGCGTTCGGGCCGTTGCTGTTCGTGGCGATCGGTTGGCTGTTGTAAGAGTTGATCCACGTATTGACCCAGTCGAGCTTCTGACCGGCTTCTACCGCCGTGACCGGCGCCGCGGGTGGGCCGGGGAACACGATGCCGCGGGTCTGGAACTCTGCCGGCATGAACGGCATGCCTTGATGGGTGAACAGGATCGGCTGATAGTCGTGAAACGACGCGATCACGTTGGGATCGGGCGGCAGCTCGAGCTCCTTCAAGTAGTCCGCGCCCGCCCAGAAGTAGCTGTTGGCGATGATCAGGCGCGTGGGGTTCGTCGCGCGAATGGCGGCGATCGCTCGCTGTTGGATCGGATTGAGCAGCGCTGACTTGAGCTCGTTACAGGGCTCGTTGATCAACTCGAAGGCGACGCTGGCCGGCCTGCTCTTGTAGCGCTCGGCCACTTGCTTCCAGATCCCGACCACGCGATCCGCGTGCTGGGCGGGCTTTTTCATCAACTCTTCGTAATGGTGCAAATCGATGATGATCGACAAGCCACGTTTTGCCGCTTGATCCAGCGCCCAATCCACACGCTCGAAGAACTTCTCTTCGATGGTGTAGGGCGCTTCGTCCTTGGCGTGCGAGCTGAAACGCACGGGCAGGCGGATGTGATCGAGTCCAGCGGCCTTGGCCATCTCGAAGTGCTTCTCGTCCAAGATGACTCCCCAAGCGCCCTCTTGGGGGGCATCCAGCGCGTTACCCAGGTTGATGCCGCGCATGAAGCCGGGCATTGGTTCACTCGCGACCGCTACGGGCGGCGGCTCGATCTCCGATACTTGGTGAATCGCGACTGGCGCGTCGGGGGGCAGGGGCGTGAGCGCAGGTGCGGGCGCACCGGGCGCCGCCGCTGGCGCGCTGCCATTCGCGACGCTGGGTGCGCGCGGTACGCACGAGGCGATCAACCATGTCGAACCGAGGACTAGAGGCAGAAGGCGCATCGCGCCGAGCATACTGGGGAGAGCGCGCCAGGCGCCACTCTGCGATCCCAAGGCCCCGAACGTGTGATCGAGCGCTAGGGGTCAGCGCATTACCCGCCGGAGCGCGCGCGCCGGCGGACAGAAAGCGCCGTAGCCGTGCCCGGATCTCGACCAACTCACCGAAACAGGACAGGATAAGGGCTTTGCGACCGATCAACGGGGGCGTCCCCAAGCACCGCCAATGAACATCCGCTCCGCACTATCGCTGGCCGTGTCGCTCGCCCTATTGGGGGCGGCCTGCTCGGGGGTGCACGTCAATCTGGGCGACGCTCCCGGTGGCGAGTCGGGCTACGGAAGCAATGCTTCCCAACCGTTCGGAGGCGCAGCCGCGGGCGGTGCAAGCGCACTGGCGGGCGGCCCAGGTGGCTTGATGGTCGACCCAGACCCAAACGCGGTTTGCGCCGATGGCAAGAAGACCAGCATCAGCGGCACGGTCTACGATCCTGCGGGCCAATGGCCGCTGTACAACGCGGTGGTGTACGTGCCGAACGTGGGCGGCGCGTTGCCCGCATTTCGGCCCGGTGTGGCTTGCGAACGGTGCACCGATCTGGTGCCGGCTCGTGCCGTCGCGTTGAGCGGCGCGGACGGCAAATTCCAACTCGAAGACGTGCCCGCCGGCAGCGTGGATTTGGTGGTGCAGCTCGGCAAGTGGCGGCGCAAGCAAACCATCACCGTTCTACCCTGCCAGGACAACGCGCTCAGCGACCGGAACCTGACGCGCCTGCCACGCACGCAGGCTGAGGGCGACATCCCCAAGATCGCTTTTTCTACCGGGCACTCCGACGCGCTCGAGTGCTTACTTCGAAAAATCGGCATCGCCGACACCGAGTTCACGACCGACACCGGCGGCGGACGGGTCAGTATGTTCGTGGGCTGCGAGGGCGATCAGGCCGACAAGCACTTCGGCGCCAACAAGTTCACCGACCACTTGGGCGGCGCCGCATTCCCTTCCACGAATCAGCTCTTCGATTCTGGAACCTTGACCCAGTACGACATGCTGATCTTCTCGTGTGAAGGTCACAAATGCGACACCATCCAAACTCCAGAAAATGTCGCGCAGCTAGTCGATTTCGCGAACCGCGGCGGCCGCGTATTCCTCGATCACAACCACTACAACTGGCTCAATCACGCGGACGCGCCGATCGAAAAAGCCGCAGAATTCAGCTCCAGCCCGAACGACATCCAGAGCCCGCTCGCCACCAAGATCAACACCGATGGCTTCCCCAAGGGCGCGGCGTTCGCGGAGTGGTTGTTGAACGTGAAGGCCTCCAAGACGCTCGGCGCACTAGATATCTATGCCGCCAAAACCTCGGTCCAGAGCCTGAGCCCAAACCGTTCCCAACCCTGGATCTACCGAGACGACGAGCCCAAGGGCGATTTTTACTTCACCATCAGCACGCCTGTCGCCGTCAAAGACGACGACCCGCCCCCCGAAGCCTGCGGGCGCGTCGTCTTCACGGATCTGCACGTGAGCAAAAGCGGCGGTGGTGACGCAATGGATTTCTCCGACCAAGAGACGCCCTTCCCGGAGGGGTGCACGAGCAGCGTGCTGACCCCGCAAGAGAAGGCCCTCGAGTTCATGCTCTTCGATCTCTCTTCGTGCGTGCAGCAAGAGACCAGCGCGCCAATGACTCCGCCGATCAAGTAGACAGCGCGCGCGGGTCGCGCTGCCAGAGCTCGGAACGCAGCGTACCGCCCAGGGCCGTTTCGCTTGCCGATAGCTGGAAATTGGCCGATTTCATGGCGTTTTGGTACTCGGGCAGGTGGCTGAGCCTGAGGCCCGTGAGCAGCCCAAAAGAGAAGTACAGGAAGCGGAGCAGTAGTTTTGCAAACGGCGTCCAAATGGCGTGGCTAGGAATTGCGAAGTCGGACACCAGCCAGCGTGCATCCGGGGTGACGGCGAGCGCGATGCGAGCGATCAGATCCGTCAACTCGAGTGTCGTGAAACAGTCGAAGAGGAAGTGGCTGACCACTAGATCGTAGTTCGCGTGTGGCACGGGCCAGCTGCGCAGGTCGGCGCATTGGAGCTCGAGTGCGGCGTTCGGGGTTCGGGCGCGCACGCGGCGCTCGAGTTCGGCGAGCATCGCCGCACTGACGTCGACCGCGGTGATCGCGAGGGCTGGGTAGCGTTCGAGCAGCACCGCCGTGAAGCGGCCGTCGCCATCGCCGAGCACGAGTGCCCGGCGTGCGCTGGCGACGCGCGGGTCGGCGAGGAAGCAGCGTCTCCGGCGCGAGAGCGCGAGCCCGAAGCTGAGCCATTCCAAGGGCGCGTAGAGCCGCGCAAGACGCCCGAAGGCGGGGGCCGGCGCGAGCGATGTGGGCGGCATCAGCCCGAGATTCTGGCGGCGAACCAGGCGAGCGGAGTGAGCAGCGCCACGTCGGCGAAGATGCGCAATGAATCGACGGACAGGCGAAGTCGCCAGCGCTCCAGCGCAGCCAGCAACAAGAACGCGCAGCCGAGGTAGGGCGCGAGTGCGATGGGCCGCCCGACGGTGTAGCGCCAGGTAGCGAGCGTTGCGGCGGCCAGGGCGCAGGCAACCAGCAGCGCGTTGAGGTGGCGAGCTGCCCAATGGGTGGACGGATGCGCGTGCACGCCCACCATGCCGCGCCCTTCCCAACGCTCGATCGCGACGCAGTTCAGCCAACACAGCATGGCGAACAGCATGCCGGCGGGCAGCAGCTGAAACCGCAGGGCGGACGAGGCGCTGGACCACGCCGGCAAGATGCAGCCGAACGCGAAGATGAGCGCCACCGCGGCCTCCTTGGCCAAGACGCGCGCGCTGCGATCACGACCCGAGTGCACCCAGGCGAAGTACAGCAGCGAAGCGAGCGTGAGTGCGACGTACTGGATGAGCAATGGCGTGGGCAGACCGAGAAAACCGGTCGCGGCGCAGACGAGCGCGGCCACGCTGACCAGCGCGATCAGCGAGTGCCGTCGGCCGCGCCACCAGCTGCCATAGAAGCGGTGGCGTGCGCGCAGCTCGGAATCTTCGAGCGCAGAGCGCGCATCCTGGACGCGATCGCCGACATAGCAGAGCCAGGTCGCCAGGCTCAGGAAGACGATCGGCCAGCGCGCCGCGGGGCGCGTCAGCGGGACGCCAACGACACTCAAGAATGCCGCACACCAGGTGACGGCCACCGTTGGCGCATCGAGCGACAGCAAATGCCAGCCGCGAAGCAAGCCCGCCGCGCTGCGCTGAAATGACACGCGCTTCGCGGCCGGTTTCGGCGTTCGAGACGAGACCAGCGCTTGCACGCGGGCATCCTACCTCACCGAGCGCGCTCATCAAGCTTGCCCCGGTCGAGCCGCCGGCGACGCGCTTTCTAGCGGATTGGGGCGTGCAGTGAAGCCGGTGACTACGGGATCACTTCACCCGGGCAACCCAGGATGAAGTTGACCTTCTTGGCATCCGCGGTCTTGAGCTGATCGCACCACTGACCGAACACCTCTACGCGCTGGTAGCCGGTGCCCGTGTAGTCCCAGCCGCTCATGTGCGTCGTGTCTTTGGGCGCCTTCTGACCGTTGATCTGAACCGCGATGTTGTCCGGGTCGGGGGGCGCGCTCTTCAAGTCGAAGACGCAGCTCGAGACTTGCCCGGTGATCGCTTGCAGTGATTTGACCAACTCGTCTTTGGTGCTGGCCAAGTAGTACTTGGTCGCTGCCGGATCCGGATCGACGCGCGCCATTTGTCCGGCGACAGCCATGTCGTTCAGAGCGTTCGTGGCGGCGGTTTTGGTCGTAGCTACGCCCACCACCACGGTCTTGAAGCCGGCCGCGGCCGCGTCAGTGACGGCTTGCACGGCGAAGGTGCGTGCAGCGGTGGCGTTGCTGCCGCTTGCGGCGCAGGACGGTTCGCCGTCAGTGGCGAGCAGAATGAACTTCGGGTTCGGCTCGGTGAGCGTCTTGAGATAAGCCACGGCGGCGTTGATCGCGGCGCCCGTGGGCGTGCCGTTGCCTTCGGGGGTGGTGGCCGTAATCTGTGCGGTCACGGCGCCGGCATTCATTGCCGCGATTGCGACGGGGATGGCGTTGGTGACGGAAGTGGCGCTGCACGACTGCCCTTCGCCTTCGGGGAACACTTTGAGGCCCCACGAAACCGACGCATCGGTTGCGGTCACCACCTCGTTCACGCCCGGTACGACGAGGTCCCATTTGGTCGTGCCGGCAGTGCCGCCGGTCGGCACTTCTTTCATCGAGCCTGAGCGATCGAGCACAATCAAGATTTCGGCGGGTTGACGGCTCAGCTCGAACGCTTCGTGAGCGCACTCACCGTTCATCACATCCCCCGCGTCTTGCGCGTTCCCACCGTTGCTGACGTTGAGGCCGCTGCCGCTGCCCCCGTTCGCGGAGGGCGCATTGCCCGTGCCCGCGCCGCCGCTCGAGTTGGAGCCCCCGACGCTGGTTGCGCTGCCGCCGTTACTGCCGATACCGCTGGCCGGTGCGCGGTCGCTCGAAGAGCAGGCCAACGAGGCCAATAGAATCGGCGAGAGCCAGAGGATGGAGGTTCGCATTATCGGTTCCCAGTAATGTGGGGGATTTGAAATTCGATCACTACGCCTGAAGATAGCTCAGAAACATGCTCTAGTATTACCGTTGGTCGACGCGATGCTCGAGCGCTGGCGGTTCAGTTTGAACACCTGCGCGGCGCTGCTCCTCGCACTGTTCACTACATGTCGGTCGGGCGCTCAAGAGCTCGGCCCCACCTTGCTCTCGTACCGCGTGCCCGACAGTTGCCCTTCGGTGGCGGACTTTCAGCGCAGTGTGCAGCGGCGCTCGGCACGCGTGCGCTTCGTCGAGCAAGGCGCGCACGATCGAGAATTGTCGATCGTCATGCGCAAAGACGGCGACTTTACGCACGGCGAGCTGCGCCTGACCGAACGCGACGGCAGTTTGCGCCAGCGCAGCGTACGCTTCACGACTTGCGCGGAAGCCGTGGAAGGCATGGCGCTGATCGCGGTCGTCTCGCTCGATCCTCAGGCGTTGCTCGAACCGGAGAAAGCGCAGCCGCCGGCCGCGGTTCCCGCCACGGCTAGCAGCAGTGTCGCCGTCAAATTGCCGCCTGAGGAGACGAAGCCGATCACGGTTCCCGCACCGTCGTCTTCGGCACCGTCGTCGAAAGCGCGGTTTGCGCTGGGTGGCGAGATCAACTTCGTACCGAGCGCGCTGCCCGCGACGGCGTTCGGCGGGTCGTTGTTCGCGGACCTCGCTTCAGGCTCGGAGTCGCGCTGGGCACCGTTGTTCCGGATCGCGATCAGTCACGTCGAGCGCCGCGGGCTGTCGTCTGGCATCGGCGCTGGCGCGGAAGCGAACTTCACGCTCACGCTGGCCACTTTGTCTGCCTGCCCGCTGCGCCTGGGGGCGGGCTTCTTGGAGTTGCGTCCGTGCGCGTTCGTCAGCGGGGGCGCGCTCCACGCTTGGGGCTCGCAGACCACGAACCCACAGCAGCGCACTCGGCCGTATGGCGCGCTGGGGGGCTCACTCTTGCTCTTTGCGCGAGTGACGCAGCGTGTTGACATCATTGCCGATCTTGCCCTGGGCGGGACCTTGATCCGGGACAGCTTTGGGTTCGATCAGGAGCAGCCTTGGCAAACACCTGGGCTCTATCTTTCGAGTGGGGTCGGAGCTCGTTTCGGCTTTCCGTGATCGAAATCTCGCGCCGCAGCATTACGGTCGAGTGCATGAGCGGTATCCTTCAATTCGTGGTCTCGAATCCGCCGGAGCCGATGCGCGGTGAGGCTTCAAAAGCGCGCCTCGAGCGGATGTTCAATGAGCACCACGACTTCATTTGGCGGCTGCTGCGCCGGCTCGGCTTGAGCACAGGCGGGGCGGACGACGCTGCACAACACGTATTTTTGGTGGCAGCGGAACGCGTGGACGACATCAAGCTCGGCAGCGAGCGCTCGTTTCTATTCGGCACTGCGCTGCGCGTGGCTCGTTCGCAGAACCGCTCCGACCGGCGTTGGGTGCTGGAAGAAGACATGGACTTTCGGCGATCGGAAGCGGGGCGCCCCGAAGAGCTCCTCGATCATCGGCGCGCGATTGATCTGATGGGTCGCATCCTGGACGGCATGACCCTCGATCTGCGCACCGTGTTCGTGCTCTCCGAATTGGAGGGGATGACCATGCCGGAAGTGGCGGCGCTCGTCGAAATCCCAGTCGGGACCGCGTCGTCGCGCCTACGCCGCGCTCGGGAAGCTTTCCGAGCTGCCGTCGCCGAACTCGAATCTCAGCTGAAATCTGGACCGAAAACGTCATGAGCGATCTCAAATTGCTGCCGCCCGATCAGCCGACCCCGTTGGAGCAGCGCTTGCTCGATGCGGTGGCGAATGAAGCTCCGTCTGCCGAGCAGCGCCAGCGCGTGCGATTGGCGCTCGGCTTGCCCGCGCTCGCCGTCAGCACCGCGCCCGCGCCCGTGCCGGTGGCTCCCGTCGGACGCCGCGCACTGCTGCTGAAATTGGGCGGCGGTTTGGTGATCGTTTCCGCGGCGATGGTCGCGCTGTTCTTCGGCATGGGCCGCACGTGGAACGCGGACAAAGCGCCGACAGTGCCGCTGGTCACGCCGCCGATCGCTAGCGCCGCGCCGCCCGTCGTTACCGCCGCGCCTGCTACCCCGGAACCAGCTCCAAGCGCCGCGCCGCCGACTCGCGAGGAGAGCGCGCCGCCGACTCGCGAGGAGAGCGCGCCGAGCAAGCGAGCGAGCAGGGCCGTCGCGGCGGAGAGCGGCGCGGATCTCAGCGAGCAGTTGCGCCTGATCGACGCGGCTCGCTCTGCGGTCGCCGCGGGCAATGCCTCGGCGGCGTCTGCCGCGCTCAGCACGTATCGCACGCGCTTCCCGCGCGGTCCGTTCGGTCAAGAAGCCGCGGTGCTACAGATTCAGACGCTGGATCTGCAGGGCAACCACGCGCAGGCCGCGGCCCAAGCGCGCAGCTTTCTGGCGCGCCACCCGAACAGCCCGCACGTGAGCGTGGTGCAGCGCATCGCGAATCGCTGAAGAGGACGCCGGAGCGACTCAACCGGGGACAATTTCCCCACATTCGTCGCCATACCTTCAGAAAGCCGCTTTCCATACCCGTGGCGTGGTGAGTGTCCGCACCAAACATTTAAATTTTGGCGCGGCTTGGTTCCAGTCGCGGAGGAATGAGCTACGCTCTTCCGCGTGTGCTCCCGTCGAGCTCACGGAGAATATTGATGAAGCAGTGCTTTGCGTGTGCGTCCGTCTTGCTCTTGGCGATTGGCTGTTCGAACAGCGACCCGAAGTCAAATCCGGGACCCCCCGGTAGTAGCGGCGGCAGCGCGGGCTCACCCGCCGCGCAAGGCGGCGGCGGTAGCTCGAACGTGGCGGGCGGAGGCGCATCGGGCGGCAGCGCTCCCGTAGCCGGCTCCAACAATGGCGGTAGCGGCGGTAGCGTCATCAGTGTTGGCGGCGCGGGCAGCGGCGGATCCGTTAGCAGTGCGGGCTCCGCAGGGACCCCAGGCGGCGCAGGCAGTGCGGGCTCCGCAGGTGCAACCGGCAATGGCGCCTACAAGTGCCCCTCCGGCACGTTCGCGGCGTTCACCGCGGGCGGCGCGGCGACCAAGGTTGCGGGCACACCGCCCGCCGACGCGTTCAACAAAGACGCTTGGACGAACGTCGAAGGCCCGGTCTGGATCGGCGATTCACTGTACTTCTCGGAAATGACCAACAGCAACATGATTCCGCCCTCGCGCATCTTGAAGATCGCGCCTGGCGGCGCGGTCTCGGTCTTTGCCGCCGACGCAGGCAGCAACGGCTTGGCGGTCGACGGCAGCGGCAACCTGATCGCCGCGGTCCACAAGGACGGATCGATATCGCAGATCTCGTTGACCGGAGGAGCTGCCACGCCGCTCGTCAGCATGTACATGGGCAAACGCTTCACGTCGCCCAATGATTTGGCGATCCGCAGCGATGGCACGATCTACTTCTCCGATCCCAGCTACCAAAACAGCGCCAACCCGCAGATGGGCGAGCGCCTCTATCGCGTCACGCCGGGGCCCACGCGCACCGTGAGCGTCGTGACGGGCACGCCCAACCCGCCCAACGGGGTCACGCTCTCGCCCGACGAAAAGACGCTGTACGTGACCGCGAGCAACAACGGCTTCAAGAAATTCGCGGTGATGGCCGACGGTTCCCTGGACGGCGGTGCGGACTTCGTGACCGGCGCGGGCGGCGACGGCATGGCCGTCAATTGCGCGGGTGAAGTGTTCGTCACCGGCGGCAACAACACGGTACGCGTCTACTCGGCCGCGGGCGCTGCGCTCGGAACCATCACCGCGACCGGCGCCGGTACCACGACCAACGTCGCCTTCGGTGGCACCGATCACAAGACGCTGTACATCACCGCCCAGGGCACGGAAGGCCAACGCGGCGTGTACTCGATCGCGCTGCCCGTCCCTGGCTTCCCGTACTAGGGGTCTGTTCCGAATTCGCGTCCTCCCGTAAACGTGCCCGTGCCCGTCTCACGATTCGTCAAATCTTTTTCGACGAAGCAGGGACATCCCGTGAGCGGGCGCTCGCGATCCCGCATCGCAGCTCACGGTGCGTGGTGCTCCCGCATTGACGGCTCCCAGAGTTGAACCGCCAAAACGCCAAAACGCCAGAAGAAGAGAGCAAGAAGGATGGGGGCCGCGATGTAGAGTGCGGTGAGGGGCGTTCACGACTCTGCCGTTTCTGCGGCCAATGTCCCCACTTTAGCTAGCTCAGGGTGGGTAGCTTCATCCGATCGCTCTGCGCGGCGGCCCCGAGCGGTCTGCACGGCTGCTTCTACACGAGACTTGCCAAAGTACTGCCGCGCATACCGTTGATTGTGAGCTCGGCAGCGCAGCCGAAGATTCTCGATCGTGCACTCGCCGCCCACCGACCAAGGGTCGACGTGGTCGAGCTCCAGGCACCGCCGCGCGCTGCACCGCCGCCCGTCCGCCGATACATAGCTACACTGCTTCCCGTCTCGTAAGAAAACCGCGCGCGCCACCGCAGCTGGACAATGACGCCTCCATCTCGAGTTCGAACTCAGGTTCGGCTCCGACGCGGGTTCCACAGCTCGGTTGGGGCGCGGATTGCTGCCCAACGCGAAGCGCTGCTTCGAAAGTTCGCGCTCGTACGCTTCGAGCCCGCGCTTGAACAAAGTCATCAGATCGCCGCTCGGTAGCCGATGCCCGGCTAGCCCACGCACGCGCTCGAGCAGCTCGCGAAACTCGCCATCTGCGGTGAAATGCACGCCGTAGCGATCCGCAGAAGGCGGTTCGAGCCGGAGTGCCTGCTGCCCCTCTGCGATGACGACGACGACGACGACGACGACACCGACGTTGGCGCGCCCGACGGCTGAGACTCGAGGGGCGGCTTCTCCGGCTCGCGCGAGAGCTCGCGTGGCGGGCCGCCCGATGGCGGCTTGTCCGCCGAACAACCAACGTCGAGAGTGAACCCGACTTGGGCCGGCAAGCGACGCACCAAATCACGCCCATCAGGCCTCGGAAAGCGCGCCGCGAGCAACTCCTCGCCTTTCCGCGCTCTCTTGTGCAGACACAGCTCGAACAGCTCGCCCGCGTTCTCCGGCGTTAGATGCTTCCTCAACAGACTCAGCGCCGAAGCGTGCAACGCCCCGCTCGCCACCATCGCGAACACCTCGGGATGATTGCGGCACACCCGCGCCGCCGCGATGTGACTTCGTGAATGCCAGAAAATCAGCTGCGGTGTGGATATCGCAGCATTTATGGGCGACCTCCCCAGTGGCCACGTTCAGCGCGGCATACAGATCCAGCACGCCGTGCCACTTGTAGCCGTGCGTGTCCCGCGACGCTGCTATCTGCTCGATCTCCTTGACCTTCACGCCATCGACACTGAGCAACACCACCCTCGCTCGACGTACGTGCGCCGCCGTCGCGGATGGACGCGATCAACTTCTCCAACGTCTTTCTGTCCGCAGCGCTTTCCAGGAGTTGGTATTGTCACCACCATGCGCTTCGTCGCAGCCATCGATGATCTCGCTGTGGGTTGCCAATATTGAGCTGACGCTTGGCAAGTTTCCCGTTCCAACGATTGCGTACTGCCAACGGACCTCCAGCTATGCGTCACCAGAGCGCGGACACTCGATTGATCCCGCTGCTCAGCTTCTCGTCCGATCGATGGGAGCGGAGCGAGAACGAAAAAAGACAGGGCGATGGATGCCTTCGCCATTGACCTGAACTGCCGCCCATATTCGTTCTAGAGCACTCGAACCGTGTGTTCCTCTTCCGTTGGCGCACCGCGCTGGCCGAAGGCCAGCGCTTGGGAAGCCGGGCGCCCGCAGCGCAAAGCGCGAGGACGCCCACCGCGCCGCGACGTCCCACGCTCGGGGCACCCGATCCCAAAGATAGTTCGACCTTCGGCGTCGCGCGGCGGCGTCTGCTATCGTGGCGCCCATGATCCTGTCGGACACTGACATTCGCGCGCGCTTGGCTCGAGGCGATCTGAAGGTGGGGCCGCTCGAAGACGAACGGCTGCAAATACAACCGGCCAGCATCGATGTCCGACTGTCCGAAGATTTCGTAATCTATCGCCCGAGCCAAGTCTCGTGTCTCGACCCGCGCGATCCGCAGACGCTGGTGGCGGCGAGCCAGGCCCTGCATATCCCGTTCGGTGAAGCGTTCGTGCTCCATCCCGGTGAGTTCGGGCTCGGTTCCACGATCGAAGAAGTTGCGATCCCCGACGATCTAGTGGCGACCGTCGACGGGCGCAGCAGCATCGGTCGCCTCGCGGTCGTGATCCACGCTACGGCGGGCTTCATCGACCCGGGATTTCAGGGTCAGATCACGCTCGAGCTGTCGAACATCGGTCCCATCCCCGTGAAGCTGTACCCGGGCATGCGCGTAGCGCAGTTGGTGTTCCACGAGTTGAAGTCGCCAGCGGCGGTTCCGTACGGATCGGCCGGCCGCGACAGCAGCTATCAGGGCCAACGCGGGCCGCAAACGAGCCGCATCCGCCTGTAGCCGGATTGAGCGTCAGTTCGCATGCCCCACGACCCAGGTCGAGAGCTGCCGAAACTGAGGACTCTCTACGAAAGTCAGCAGGCGAACTCGACCGTCGCTGGCACTCAGGTAGTTGCCGGGATAGTTGAAGGACTCGAGCGCATGGCTCGCTGGATTCGTGCCTGACAAGGGCGCACGCAAGCAGAACGTCGCGTCTTTACCGAAGTTCGCGGAACCGTCGAAGATGTCGCTCCAGAGCAGCGCGTTCGAATGCCGCAGATACGCGCCGGGCTGATCGCTCGACTCGAACGAGACACAGGCCGGCGAGGCCAAGCCGGGCTGTATCTTCCACTGTGAGTCCGGGCCCAGCGCGCTCTCGGCTCGGGCAACGGTGGCGACGTGGCGCAGTAATACGCCGGCTTGGCCGAGCGCATTGAGCGTGATGAGCCCACTGCCTGCCGCCTTCACCGCGGTCCAGCGCATGTCCAAACTGCCGTCATCCACGCTCTGGATCAGGCGCGGACCATTGCTCGTGTTGGCGGCGCCGGCTACGTCCAAAGAGAGTCCGCTCGATTGGATCACGAGTTTCAACCCCCCGCCGCTGGCGCTCGGCGAAAATGACTGATCGCTGAGCCCGCTGCAGCCGGCCTGCTCGATCACTGCGCCGCCGGCCAGGCTCTTGCCCCTGACCTGGAGGCATTTACCGCTCAGCGCGTTGCGTAGCGAAAAATAGCCGCCCGTTCGCGCGAGCGCCCAGAAGGTCTGATTGGCCGCGTCGGAGCAGGCGTACTGCTGCATTTCGACGCCGTTGTCGACGCCGAGCCCCACTGCGTCGATGCAGCTCCCCGGCGCACTCAGGGGGCGCAGCGAGTACGCGGTGTTGTCGACCAGCGCGGGGCACGCCGCGTCTGGGTTCGCGCCATCGCAATTGGGCACCGAGCACACCGAATTCACACACGAGCCGGTCTTGCAGTCTGCGCCGGTTCGGCAACCGTAGCCCGTCGCGCACGGCGCGCAGCTGCCACCGCAGTTGAAGTCGGTCTCGTCACCGTTGCACGCGAGATCGCTGCAAGAGGGCGCCTGGCAGTCTTGATTGGTGCAGATGCCGCTCGCGCAGTCAGTACCCATCAAACAGTGTCTGCCCGTGGTGCACGCCTCGCACACGCGCCCCCCGCAATCGATGTCCGTTTCGTCACCGCTGATGCTGTCGTCTTCGTCACAGCTCGACACGGCAGCGGAGCTGCCCGCTGTGCCCGCACTGGCGGTCACGGGTGACGTGCCGGCTCCGGCCATCACAGGTGCCGTGCCGGCGTTGCCCAGCGCGGGCGATTTGCCCGCCGCTGCCCCTGAGCCGGCTGAGCCGCCCGTGCTGCCCGCGCCGGCTATCGCCGCATCTCCGCCTCCGCTCGGCGCATCTTCGCCTTGCTGCAGGTAGGCAAGGGAATGCACGGAGCAGGCGCTCATCAGCGTCGAGGCCACCGCCAATAGGGTTCGTGCTTTCAAAACCGAGCACCGTAACTGGCTTGGATGCTGCTCGGACTGGCGACCACCGTCACTGGTAGCGTTCCCGTAGCCGTCGGTTCCGAACTCGGGCGACTCAAGAAAAGGTACGCTGCCGCGGACAGCGAGACGAGCCCGACACCGAACGAGATGTTGCTTGCCAGATACTTGGCGCGTACCGGCTCGACCTGAGCGTCAGTACAATTCGGCGAGCAGCTGTGACGAAGATCGAGCTCGTTGCTACGACCCCACACCGCAAGCCCTGCCCCCGTAGCGACGCTCGCTGCTCCGACTCCGAGCAATACCCACGGCAGTACTCCTGGGCCCGAGGTACTCGTTGCCGTGGCTCGCTTTTCCGATGGCTCGCGGGTGGTCGCGGTCTTGGTGAAACCCGATGGCCGCGCTGCGGCGGTGGGCGCAGGCGCCGGGCTCGCGAACTCGACTTGCACCAGGCGATCCTTGTTTCCGGTTTGGATCCGCGCGTGCTGAACGATGACGCTGCCATCGCTGGCTTCGAAGCGGAAATCGTATTCTCCGGGATCGAGCTCGATGGCCTGGGAATTCAGGCGCTCGAGCAGGACTCGTCCCGCCGTAGAGACGCGCACGTTGCTCAGTTCTCGAGTGCCGCGCTTGGCGGAAAAAATGACCGACGGTTGTTCGGCCTCGAGCTCGTTGAACCAGCGCGCGCAGTCCCGGCGGATGAATGTCGGACAGTCGTCGCGTCGACAGCGCTCGAACTCGAGCCGGGCGCTACTCAGGGCGCCTGCGCTGCGTTGCTCCTGAGAATCCTCGTAGGCCCGCGCGCATTCCTGAACCGCGGGGTTCGTCGGCGCGTCTTCGCCTTGGGCGAAAGCTCGATCGCCGAGGCTCACGCTCAGCGCCAGAACGACGCCGAGCGAGCAAAGCCCACGGCTCACAAACATTCGAACCGCACGCGACGCACGCCCAAGGCGTCGATTCGAAAAGGCGGATCGCAATCGACCGACGGGGCGGGCACGGGCTCGTGGTGGTGCGTGGCTTTGACGGAGACGGGGCTGCTCGACTTGAGCTGCAGCGCGCGTGGCGCGGTGGGCAGCTCATCGAGCTGCACGATCGGAACCGAAGCGGCCGCGGTCGCTGATACACTCACGCTGGCGCGGGCACTTGCCGTCGCGACGGGGGGCTCCAGAGGCGTGCTGGTGGGGGCTTTGGGTGCGACGGAAGGCGCCCTGAGCTCGCGGTTGAATGACGCGGGGCGCGCGCTGCTGGCCGCAAAAGTCGCAATCGGGCGGCGCGAGGACACGACTCCGATGATCGCCAACGAGCACGCGATCAGCACAAGGCCGACGCTTGCGACGTACCGATGCCGTCGTGGTGCCTGCACGTGGGGCGTGAGCGAACGCGTGGTGCCGCCCGTGCTAATCGAGACGCTTTTGGTTTCCCAGTGTAGGTCGGCCGCTGAAGCTTCGGTCTGCGGCAACTCTACGAACGTCTTGTCGTCCCACTCCGGCACCGGCTCGGAGAGCGGACCCTCGCCCGCCTCAGCGACGTCGATCCCCTCCAACTCCCGCAGCGCGGCCAGGCGTTGCGAAAGCCGTTCGGCGGCCGTGCTGGACACCCACGCACTGACCTCCGCGCGCGTCGCTTCTCCGCCTGCGGCGCGCAAGGCATCCGCGAACTCGGCAGCGGATTGATAGCGCCGCGCGCGGTCGCGTTCGAGCGCTTTCAAGACCACGCAGTCGAGCTCGGCCGAGATCGACGGATTCTTGCTGCTCGGGGCAGGGATCGGCGCGCTGAGCACGCGCTCCACCGACTTTGCCACGCCTTGCACCGCGAACAAACGCTGCCCAGTCAAACTCTCCCAGAGCACGACTCCAGCCGAGAACACGTCCGTGCGTGAATCCAAGGGTTGGCCACGGACCTGCTCGGGAGACAAATACGAAAACTTGCCCTTCACCAACCCCGGACGAGTGATCTGACTTTGCGACTCGGCCTTGGCGATTCCAAAATCGAGCACGCGCGCAACGCCATTGTCGCCCACCATGATGTTCTGCGGAGAAACATCGCGATGCACGATGTTCAGCGGTTGCCCGCCAACGCTCGCCGTGTGCGCCGCGTGCAAACCATCTAGCGCATCACCGACGATGCGTTGAATGACGCCCAACGGAAACGGAGTACGTTGCTTGCGTGCCAGCCGAATGAGCTGTGCCAGCGTTTCGCCTTGAACGTACTCCATGACCAAGAGCAGTTCGTCGTTCTCGACCACGACATCGAGCGAGCTGACTACGTTGGGGTGGCTGATCACGGAGGCCAACCGCGCCTCGTCGATGATCATCGACAAAAACTCGGGGTCGGCGGCAAATTGCGCGTGCAGGCGCTTGATCGCGACAATCTTCGAGAAGCCCGCGGGTCCGAGCAAGCGCCCGAGATGGACGGTGGCCATGCCCCCGGATGCCATCTCGCTACAGATCACGTAGCGCCCGACTCTGCGACGACTAGAGCTTCGCGGAACGGGCCCCATCATCGGTAAGCCCACTTTAGCATGCGCCCCAATGCGCTAACTACCAGCGTGATAGTTTGGTGAGACGTGTGCGTACGCGCGACTACACGATACAACGGCTGATTCGTCGAGCGTCTCCGTACGAGACTGATTGGGATCGGCGCGCTCATCTCTCGGGATGCCTGCTCTGTTTGTTTGTTGCTCGATGCCACTCGTGACAGTCAGAAAAGAACACCCGAACGTTGGCTCAGAGAACGAGACCACTGAACCGATTGGCGACGCTTTGGCCCGCGCTCGTCGATGCCGAATCTCTCGACATCGACGCACAGTTGCCGACTGCGCAGGCGCACAGCGGCTCGGCGATCGCGCGGGCGGCGTCGCTGGCCAGCCGGACTGATACGGGGTTCGAGGCCTGCTCGTTCCGGTAAATTGCGCCAGTCTCGCGATTTTCCTGGCGGGCGCCTTCGGCGTTGGGCACGTTGATCCAGCGTGCTTGCACGGTGGCAGCGATTATCGATCCGGATCTGTAGCGCGCCGTTGCTCTTGGCTGGCTGCGGGACTGACATCGCGCAGACCGCCGTCTCCCAACCTTCGGATCCGCTCGATTGCAGGTCAATGACTGCGGAGCTGCCGGATGGCTTTGTTTCCGACGCTGGCACCGAGCCCGCCTGGAAATGGCAGGGTGAGGGCTACGCCGCCGAACAAGGGCCCGGTTTGTTCGTAGCGGCGCGCGACGCCTTCCGTGTTTACCTGAACGAACAACTGGTGGTGGAGAGTGCTACCCCGCGCGAGGCGCTGTTCGTTCCGCTGACTCTGCTGCCGGGAGACAATGCACTTACAGTCGTCGTGAGCGCCGAGCATGGCACGCCCGCGGCCGTGCTTCAGCTCGATGAACTCGAGCGAAGCTACCCGAGCGACACCAGTTGGAAAATTTCTCGAGCCCCGAGCGCGGGCTTCGGCAGCACCGCGTTCGACGATTCTGACTGGCCGGATGCGACGGACTTGGGCGCGCTCGGCTCGCTTCCCGGCTGCGATCCCCACAATTTTCCGAAGGATTCGCAGGCGCGTTGGCTGGGTCCAGCGTCGGGCGGGGCGCCCACCGTGGTGCTGCGGAAGGTCATTCACATCACTCCGCTGGGTTATGGCGTAGCGACCACGGGGGGCGCGGGAGGACCGCCCACGCTGGTCGACAATTGGCAGGATTTCGAGGCCTTGGCCTCGGACCCAGAAGCGCCTGCTGTGATCGTACTCGCGGAAGGTGTGCACGACTTTCGCGCGGCGCCGCGCGAGCAAATGGCCTGTCCCAGCGTGTGCACCAACGACGCGAGCAAGACCGAGTACTCGTTGCTGACCACGAGCGAGACTTGCGAAGCGGGCCTGGTGACCCGCACGCGCAACGAGCAGCGGCTGCTGCTCGGTTCGAACAAGACCATCGTCGGGCTCGGCCGCGGGGCGCAAGTGCGCGGGGTGTCGTTCGAGTTCGGCAGCGCGCGCAACGTGATCCTGCGCAATTTGGCGGTTTACGACGTAAATCCGGGGCTGATCGAGGCGGGCGATGCGTTCGGTCTGACCCAGCCGAGCCAGGTCTGGATCGATCACGCGACGACGAAGTGGATCAGCGACGGCTTCAATGACGTGCGTGCCGGCGCGCAGGGCATCACGCTGTCTTGGCTGCGTTACGACGGAATCTCACCGAGCGAGTGCTCCGGGCAGCACATTCGCACGGCCGACATCACCGGTGCGACGGTCACGATTCACCATTGCTTCTTCGATCACGTGCAATCGAACTCGCCGACCGTACGGGATGGCGCGCAAGTGCACTTGTTTGGCAATTTGCTGAGCGACAATCCGGGCATCGCGGTGGACGCGCTGTGTGGCGCCCAGGTCTTGCTCGAGGGCAACACCTTTCAGCGTGTGAACACGCTCACCGAGCGTCCGAGCTGCGCGGACGACATGCCGGTCGGCAGGATCGACGCTCCGGTGGGTTCGAACTACTACGGGCCCGACGTCGGCTCGCATCGCGGTGGTGATGGCAAGGAACCACACGACAGCGTGTTCAAGCCGCCCTATGACTACGTGGTCGGCGTACCTCGAGACGAGTGGCAAACCGTGTTCGCGCGCGCTGGCGCGGGTGGACCCTGGGCGTTGCCTCTTGCGCTCGATTGATGGCTTCAATGGCTCCGAAATTTCCGATGTCACCGCCGTTTTCGCTGCCTGAGTCGATTTCTGACCGGCCAAAGGGGGCTGTCGCGACTCGCTCATATGGTTGCTGGGTGCGCTGCGGTTTCTGCGAGTGATGCGAAATGACGATGTTCTTCACGTTCCCCATTCGTGCGTCGCGCCTGCTGATCGTGTGTGCGCTTTCGTGCGCCGCCGCGTGCGGTTCGGACGACGCTTCGCCGCCGCCCCAAGGTTCCGCGGGAACTAGCCCCTCCGCTTCCGGGGCGGCCGCCAGCGCGGGCTCCGGCGCGGGCGGCATGCCTTCGGGCGGCGCGGGCGCGGCGAACATCGCTGGTGGTGCGACCGCGGGTGCCAGCAATCCTTCGGGTGGCATGGGCGGTTCGCTGCTTGGCGTGGGCGGTGCTGCCGGCGGAAATACCCCCGATGGCGGTGCGGGGCGGGCTGGCGCGGGCGGTTCACCGCCAAGCAACGCGGGTGCAGCGGGGAGTGGCGCGCAAGCAGGTGCAGGCAACGTCACGCTGCCGCCTTCGGTCAGCGCGCTGTTTCCGGCACCGAACAGCGCTGGCGTGTGTCTCGACGCGCCGCTCACCATCACCTTCAGCGCCAAACCAACGCTCGGTAGCACCGGTAAGATCTCGATTTACGCTCAATCGAACCCGAACACGGCAATCGACACGGTGGATCTCGCGACCGACAAGATCAGCGACACCATCGCTGGCCAAGTCCGGAACCAGGTTCGCCCCGTGTTCATCGACGGCAATCAAGCCGTGGTCTATTTTCATCAGCGCAAGCTGAGCGCGAACACGCGTTACTTCGTGACCGTCAGCTCGGGTGCCTTCCTCGATTCCGCAAAGGCAGCCATTGGCACCGTCAGCGGAAGTAGCGCTTGGTCGTTCACCACTGGCGCGGCGGCGACCGCTTCGGCAAGTCTCGTCGTCGACCGCACGGGGGCCGGGCCGTTGTGCACGGTCCAGGGCGCTTTCGACGTCATTCCCGCCAATAATACGGCGGCGCGGACGATCACCGTGAAGGCGGGCACGTATCACGAGATCTTGTTCCTGAACGCCAAGCAGAACATCACCCTCCGTGGTGAGGACCGCGCAGGCACGGTCATCGCCTATCCCAACAACGACATGCTGAACGGCGGCACGGCGGCGCGTGCGCTATTCAGTGCCAACGGGGCCACGGGTCTCGTGATCGAAAACCTCACCCTGTACAACACGACCCCCCAGGGGGGGAGCCAAGCCGAAGCGCTGAAGGCTCAAAGCGACCAGGTGATCTTGCGCAACGCGAACTTCAAGAGCTTGCAAGATACGCTCTTGCTCAGCGGTCGCGTCTACGTGCTGAATTCTTACATCGACGGCAACGTCGATTTCGTGTGGGGCACTGGCGTCACCTACTTCGACCGCTGTGAGATCAAGACGGTCGGGCGCGCGGGTGCCATCGTTCAATCACGGAACGGCGCGGGCTACGGCTATGTCTTCGTCGATTCGAAGCTGACCAGTGACGCGGGCGTCACTGGTCAAATCCTGGCGCGCATCGACGCCAGCGTGTACCCACAGAGCCACGTCGCCTTCATCAATTGTCAGATGAGCTCGGCGATCGCCGCCAAGGGTTGGACCATCACTCCGGCGGGTGCAGCGACAGGCAGCTTGCGCTTCTGGGAATACCAAAGCACCGATGCCAACGGCAATCTGCTGAACGTGAGCGGGCGCGATCCGGCTTCCAAGCAAATCACAGCCGCTCAAGCGGCCACGATGCGCGATAAAGCAGCCGTGCTGGATGGCTGGAATCCTCAATGATTCCAAAGCGTACAATCAGCGCGCCCGCCGGTCTCGCGCGCTTTCCCCAAGAACGACTGAGCGACGCGCAGCTGGTGCACGAAGTAGCCAGCGGTGATCGCTCGGCGTTCGGTGTGATCTGGGATCGCTACGGCAAGCTGGTGCGCGGCGTGGTGTTCGGTGCAATCGGCCCGGACAGCATGAACGAAGATCTGGTGCAGGACGTGTTCTTGGCCTTCTTTCGGGGCGCGAGGAGCATCCAAGACGGCGCCGCGCTGCGCGCTTACTTGGTGGGCGTGGCGGTGCGAACGGCGACCAGCGAGCTGCGGCGCCGCAAGGTGCGGCGGTGGGTCGGCCTGTCCTCGACCGGTGAGTTGCCAGAGCTCCCCGTTCTCGCCGAGGATAGCGAGGGGCGACAAACGCTGCGAGCGCTGTACCGCGTCTTGGATCAGCTGAGCGATCGGCGGCGCATGGTGTTCGTGCTGCGTCACGTGCAGGGCCTCGAGCTGCTCGAGATCGCGGCCGCGCTCGAGATCTCCGAATCTACCGTGCGTCGAGAGCTGGGCAAGGCCCAGCTGCAACTCGCGGCGTTGGCCAAGCGCGAGCCCGCGCTCGACGAATACCTGAACTTGCGCGATGCAGCGCGAGGTGCTCAATGAAGCAACCCGAACACGAACGAACGCTAGCGGCGGAGTTGGGCGCTCTTTTACGGGAAAATATCGAGCAAACCACGGTGGACGAAGCCGCGTCGCGCGCGCGCTTGCTTTCGCGCGTGTCTGCCGTCCCCCGAGCCCCCCGCCTGAATCGCAAGTGGTGGCTTGCCGCACCGGCGCTCGCCGCGGCCGCCGCGCTGATCGTCTGGTGGCGAATCCCGAACCGCTTGAGTTACGAGATCGTCGGCTCCAACAAGGCAGATTCGTACGTCAGCGCGCCCAGCGATCGACCTCTGATCGTGCGTTTCTCGGACGAGACCTTGGTCGAGGTCGAAGCGGGTTCACGCCTGCGCATCGAGGACACCACTCGTGATGGCGCGCGCGTGCTGCTCGAGCGCGGCAGTGCACAGGTGCACGTCGTGCATCGACCACAATCGCGTTGGACGTTCGCGGCGGGGCCGTTCGACGTGCTCGTCACGGGCACGCGCTTCGATTTGCATTGGAACCCGAGCAGCGAGGCCTTGCAGCTCGAGTTGCGTGAAGGTTCGGTCGAGATCCGCACGCCATTTGCGGCCGCTCCCGTGGCTCTGCGCGGCGGGCAGGCCTTCCGCGCCGATCTGCACGAGCGGAGCATGACTACGAGCGAGCTTGGGAGCGGCGCGCCCACACCGCCCGTCGCATCCAGCGCGCTGCCCAGCGGCGCGCCGCAAGCCGCGCCGAGCGATCCCTCCGCGCGTGCCGGGGCTAGCTCGCCGAGCAGCGCGAACCCGCTTTCGCCCGCGATTTCCGGCGCCGCGCCGCCAGTTGCCAGCGCGGCCAAAGCTTGGTCGAAGTTGATCGCGTCGGGTGAGTTCAACACGCTGCTCGCGCAAGCCAACGAGCGCGGCGTTCCGGCTTGTTTGCAGGCATGTTCGGCTGCGGATCTCGGCGCGTTGGCCGACGCCGCCCGCTACACCTCGAAGACAGACCTCGCCGACCAGAGCCTGCGTGCCTTGCGGGCTCGCTTCGTACGCGCGCCCGAAGGGCGTGCTGCTGCATTCTTGCTCGGGCGTTTGCGCGAGGGGCAGGGCGCGGCGAGGGAAGCGCGCACTTGGTATGACACCTACTCCAGCGAATCCCCTGCGGGGCCCTATGCGGCCGAGGCGCTGGCAGGCAAGATGCGTACGGTGTCGAAGACGGACGGACGCGCAGCCGCAGAGCCGCTGGCTCGCGAGTACTTGAAGCGTTACCCAACGGGGGTTCACGCCGGTACTGCGCACGGGATACTGGCCGATCAGTGAAGTCGTTCGGTCGGCACGCGCTGGCCCTGGCCGTCGTTTGCTCGGCGCTGCTGATCAGTCCGCGGGCGAGCGCGCAACGGGCGGTGCTGGTGGTGCTCGTCGTGCCTCCCGCGCCCGACCAGGTCTTGTCCGAAGCATTCAACCGGCTGCGCGCGGAGCTCGCGTTGGAGGGCTTCGAGACGACGACCGTCGAGCTCGATCCGGCTGCAAACACGCCCGACAAGTTGAGTGAGCTGGCGCGCGAGGCGGGTGCCTTCGCAGGCATCTCGCTGGTGCAACGGGTGGGCACGCCGATCGCCGAGGTGTGCATTGCCGATCGCGTGACGGGAAAAACGACCTCGCGCACGCTCACGTTGGACAAGAAACGCGATGCCCCGAGCGTGCTTGCGGTTCGCGCCTCCGACTTGCTGCGTGCCAGTTTGCGTGAGTTTGGCGGCAGCGATCGCCCACCTCCAGAAGTCGCCAACGTCGATCCCAAACCGCCGCCGCCTGCGGTAAAACGCTTTGCGTTACCGGCGCCGAAGCATTTTCGACTCGAGGCGCGCGTCGCGGCGTTGGGCTTTACGCAAAAGATCGGCCCCGGCTACGGCCCGGCCTTGGCGCTCCGCTATCATTTGGGGCAGCGTTTCTTGGCAGGTGTCTTGCTTATGGGGCCCGCGGTCGGTGCCTCACTCGAAACCAGCTTGGGCTCGGCAACGGTACGCCAGGAGCTCGCGCTCGCGCACTTTGCCGCCTCGTTCCTGCAAGCCGGGCCACTCGATCTAAGAGCCAGCGCGGCGGCGGGCGTGTATCACCTGGACGCGAGCGGCGTCGTGGGTCCGCCGCTGTCCCCGGTCAGCGATCAGGTAACGAGCTTCGCCGGCGGCATCGGACTCGAGGCGAACCTGCGCTTGAGTCCGGTACTGCTGATCGGCGCGGAACTGGCTGGTTTTGCGCTCACTCCGCGCCCGGGGATCGCCGTCTCGACCGAACGATACCTGCTCGATCGGCCGTTCCTCACGCTGAGCTCGGGCCTGGGGGTGGAGTTTTGAAATTGCGTTGCCTCAGGCCTTCGTACGACACGGTGCTAGGCTTGGGGCGCGTGATTCGTTCCGCCTTGCTCGCCCTCGCCGCGCTGATGGCGCTCTCCGCTTGCACGGAGCCCAGCGCTGATGGCGGGCCGAACCATCTCGATCGCCAATTCGAGGATTCCGGGCAGAACTTCGCGCTCTCGTTCGACGGCGTCGATGACTATGCGACCAGCGCTACCGCAGAGTTCCCCGACGGTCGGCACGAGCAAACGCTGTCGACGTGGTTCATGGTCGATACGTTGGCGGAGCGCGTCGCGCTGCTGACTTTGCGCAAAGATTTCGATAGCGGCCTCGAACTCGGCGTGCGCGAGGGCTTGGTCGGTGCGTGGCGCGTGTACGGCGATCGGCAACTGGTGATCGCCAAGAACGCGATCACCACGGGCAGCTGGCACCACGCCGCGTACACCTTCGACGGCACCACGAATCAGCTCTATGTCGATGGCGCACTCGTCGCGAGCTCGACTGATTTGCCCGACAAGCGCACCCCGACCACGAGTTGGCTCGGCACGCTGGACGGCACGCGCGATTTGTTCGCGGGCCGCATGGATGACGTGCACGTGTTCGAGAGGGCGCGCGCCGCCGAGCAGATCTCGGCCGAATTTGCCGGAAAATTCACGGACAACGGGCCTGGCTTGGTGCTCGATCTGACCTGCGATGAAAGCGCGGGCAGTGTGATCTTCGACCACTCCGAGCGAGCGAACGACGGGCAGCTCGGGGACGGCGTGTTGCGCCGCATGCCAGAGCGCGTGCGCGCAAACCTACCGCAGAGCGATCACTGACTCTGAAGTAGCGTGCCGTCGCGTGTGACCCGCGTCAGGCTGATGGCCGCGTCATCCAGGTACAGGACGGGCGGCGCGGGCTGAATGTCTTGGCCGATGTTGCACGGGTTCCAAATCACGTCGTCCGAGCCGGTGGTGCGACGATCCTCGAGATCGTACACCAAACGATCGTTGAGCCAGACCAAGATGCGGCCTGTTTCGTCGGTTCGCGGGCTGTAAAAAACCTCGATTTGGAACCAAGTTTCGATCGGCACGAAGGCGGGCGGGTCGGCCAGGGGCGCTTGCAGATATGCCGGGTCATGGCTGAACACGTAGAGCACGACTTGGCCGCCGGGCAGCGTGCGCAAGTTGAGGTCATGACCATGACTGATGGCGTTGGGGTCAGAGTCCAGCCGCGAGCGGAATTTCTGAATCGTCCATTGTGAGTTGGTTTGATACAGGCGCGGCAAGTAATACCAAGCACTGTAGTAGGCGTCCGGCGGCGACAGCAGCTCACGGAACGTGCCCGGCCCCTCCGAGTCGCTCATGGCCAAATCGGTCATCTCGATCGAAAATTGGCCGCTGTGGGCGGGGCCGTCGGCAATTTCCACGGTTCCGTCGCTGGTGTTCTTCTGCAGCAGGCCGCCTTGGGTGCCTGCATACCAATCGATGAGCTCGCCCGACTCGTGATCGGTAGCCCACATCAGGTTGCTACCGATATCGAGCCTTGGTCCACAGCCGGAGCTGAAGCTGCCGAGCAGCAAGAGCGCGCTGACCCACACCAAGCGCGAGAACACGGAGCGTGAGCAAGAGCGATCGAGCATCTGCTTACAACCCGAACGATACGCCAGCGGCGCCGCCAAGCCAGAAGTAAGGCAGATTTCCGATCACGCCCTGCGGCAACGCGGAAATGTCACTCGGAACGGGTGTGAACCAGACGAAGGCGCCCACGAACGGCGCCAAGTGTGGCCCGAATTGGCGAGCGAGCTGAACGCCCGCGCGCGCCCCGACCTCCGCCGAGCTGCGCGTGTGATCGGTGAACAGGTTGGTCGCGCGCGCGCGTTGTGCGACCACCAGCAGCCCAAGATCGGCGGCTATCGACCACGCTTCGAAGTCCGATCGCAAGCGCGCACCCACACTGAACGGCAAGCGCGTGACCTCACCCTGAATGCCGTCCAAGTCGAACTGCGCGCGCGACGTGTAGGCGACCGACAACGTGCCCGCGAGCGCGCCGCGACCGAGCGCCACGCGCAACTCAGCGCCGAACGAGTGCATGCTGGGCGCCTCGAGGATCGCGGGCGCGTACGCGTACAGCGCGCTCAGTTCGAGGTGCGCAAGCGGCGCCAGAGTCGCGATCTGCGGCTGTACCGGCACCGGCGCGGGTGTGGGCTTCGCTTCGGGCGGCGGGGGTGCCTCGGGTTCGGGTTCCACGACCGGGGCTACGCCGAGCTCCGGCGGCATCAGCGTCAGCACCGTGAACACCGCCGCGAAGCGCGCACGGCCGTCGCATTCGCGCGCCGGATCGGAGTAGCTCTTTTTGACCGACGCGCCCTCTTTCCAAACCGTGACGCGGTAGCTATCGCCCAAATCTTCCAGCTCGACACGCACGCCTCGTGCGAGCAGCGCGTGACGCTCGGGCGGGATCAGGCTGAGCACCGCCTGCTGTACCGTTTTGGGATCCGGGCACTCGCTGCTGCCAAAGACGAACGGCGCGGGCGGCTCCGAGAGCTCCCTTTTCTCGGCCACCTGCCCCCACACAGGCGTGGCCCACGCCGCCAGCCAAAGGCCGAGAAGGCGGGCAAAGAGCAAACGCTGGGAGCGAACTCGCATGGCAGAGCGGACCGGAACAGGATACCCTGATTGGAACGGCAAGCGTCCCAAGATACGGATTGGTCTGGGCACTTTACCTTTTCAGAAAGGTTCGCTTGAAAGAGCCCCTTGAAACAGCGATGCCGGGAACCAGCCAAGCCAAGCAATGGCTCGTGGAAAGCGCGGAGAAAGCGGTCGTAGAGACCGTTCCCGCGGGCGCTCCGCTGGAGTTCCGGGCCATCTACGAGCGCTGGTTCGCGGAGGTCTCGCGTTGGATTCGGGCCATGGGCGGTCCGGAGGCCGAGCGCGAAGACTTGGTGCAGGACGTGTTCTTGGTCGTGCATCGCCGCTTGCCCGATTTCGACGGCCAGAACGTCGCCGGCTGGCTGTATCAAATCGCCCGCCACCGGGTGCGGGATTTTCGACGCCTGCTCTGGGTCAGGCACTTGCTGTTTGGCAGCGTGCCGCTGTCCGAGAGTCTCAGCAAAGGCGGCGCATCGCCCGCTGACGCGCTCGAGACGAACGAGAAGCGCGTGCTGCTCGAGCGACTGCTCGCCAAATTGAACGAGTCCGAGCGCGCCGCGGTGGTGCTGTTCGAAATCGACGGCTACAGCGGCGAAGAGATCGCCGAGATTCAAGGCGTGCCCGTGAACACCGTTTGGGCGCGCATCCACAAGGCACGCAAGAAGCTGAAGGCCTCGCTCGCCAAGCACGAGAACAGAGCGCAGAAGAGGCCCGGATGTTGAAGCGCCTAGTCGACCAAAGCGGCCTTTCTGGCGGCGATGACGGCGATCGCCAATTGTCGGAATTGTTCTCCTCGGCCGCGCCGTTCGAAGTCGATCCCTTTCGCAAGCGCCGGATCTTGGTGCGTTTGGAGCGTGGCGAAAAGCTCGGCGGTCGCGCCGCGCGCTTCTGGCTACGGCCGATCGTGATCGCCACTTTGCTGGTCAGCGGCACCGCCATGGCGGAGCTCGGTCACCGCTATGTTTTGCATGGCTCGGGGTTCTTGGGTTTGGGTGGGGCGCCCAGCGCAACATCGTCCAAAGTCGAGGTCACGCCGCGCCCTGCGCCGCGCAAGCCCTCGCTCAGCACGCCGAACCAGCTCGCGCCGGCCGTGCCTGTCGAGTCTGTCGAGTCTGTCGAGTCGGAGCCCACGCCGGTCGAGCCTGCCTTGCCGGAGCCCGCCAGCAGCGCCGCTCGCTCCGCGCCCAAGAACTCTCGTTCGCGCCCCGAATCCAGCGAAGACGCGACGCACGTCGTCGAAGCCATTCAAGCGCTGCGCACCGAGCGTAACCCCGCGCGCGCCCAAGCGCTGTTGAACGACTACCTCAAGGCCAACCCGCGCGGCACCCTCTCGGGTGACGCTCTGGCGCTCTCGATCGAGGCCGCCTCCGCTCAGCACGATCCGCGCGCCGCGGAGTACGCGCGGCGCTACTTGGCGCTGTACCCCAAAGGCAAATATCGCGATCTGGCCAAGCGCGCGCTCGACGCGCAACGCTGAGCGCCGCGCGGCTTTCTTGCAAAGAGTTCACTTCTTACACGAAGGGAACTCTTTGCGGCGCGCACCATCTCACTTCACGGTGATCGCGGGCGCGGGGGGCGCTGCCATGCCGCTGCCGATGTGGAAGCCGGTGTGCGGCGGCTGGTTGTACGCGGTCTGCTCCGACGTCACCTGCATACGGTATTGCGGGTCGTGCATCAGCGTATAGATGCGGCGCGTGGTCACGGCGGTCGTGGTGTAGATGCGCAGCGAGCTGCTGTCCGTCGCGCGCCAGACCACTTCTTCGCGCCAATCACCGTACAGATCGGCGGTCAGCGTGGGCGTCGACTTCGTGCCGTTGTTCGAGGTGAAACCGGTCGCCGTCAATAGACGGCTGGTCGTGCCCGCTTTGTACTTGTCGATGTGATTGGCGTCCTCGAGCTCGCGCGTCTCGTCGCCGTCCCACCAGACCAAGAAGTTCGTCGAGCCCGGCGCTGAGCCCACACTCATGTTGGTGGTGGCGGAGAGCAGCCCCGTCGTGCTGGACGACCACATTTCTGCGCCTGGGTTCGCGCTATCCACGTCTTCTGCCACGCAGCGGCCGGTGTCGGCGCCGTTTACCGGGCCTTGCTGGATGATGGCGCAGGTCTTGCCATCACGCAGGTGATAGGCGGGGTGCTCGCCGTCTTCATTGCACATGAAGAACTCGAGGCCAGGCCGCGACGGAATCAAATCCCCCGCATGGATGGCGTCGCCATGATTGAACCCGGTCGAACACAAGCCCGCACCGGTGTTGTCGATGGTCGCGGCGCCGTACATGATTTCCTGGCCCGCATCGTCGTCGACGTTGGCGACGGTCATGCTGTGCGAACCTTGTCCGGTGTAGGGGTGGCCAGCCGCGTCTTTTGGGGTGGCGTCGCTGTCGAATTTCCACAACTTGGTCAGTTTGCCCTCGCGCCAGTTCCATGCGCTGAGCGTGGCGCGCGTGTAGTAACCGCGCGCCATCACGAAGCTGGGCAAGCCAGTGGCGTCGAGGTACGCCGCGGTGGACAAGAAGCGATCGACGCGATTGCCGTAGTTGTCACCCCAAGAGTTCACCGTGCCGCGCGCTTGGTCGAAATCCACGGTCGCCATTTCCGCGCCGGTCTGGCCGTTGAACACCGTCAAGTATTCCGGACCGGTCAAGATGTACCCAGACGAATTGCGGTAGAGCATGCTGTCCGTATCGTTGGCGGCCGGCCCGAGTTTCAAATATTGGCCCGTGCCGTCCTTGGTTCCGGGCGCGGTTTTTACGGCCATTTCGGCCTTCCCGTCGCCGTCGAAGTCGTACACTACGAATTGCGTGTAGTGCGCGCCGGCCCGAATGTTCGGACCCAGATCGATACGCCACAACCTGGTGCCATCGACCTTGTACGCGTCCATGAACACGTTGCCGGTGCAGCCGTCTTGCGAATTGTCTTTTGCGTTCGAAGGATCCCACTTGAGGAAGATCTCGTACGTTCCGTCGCCGTCGGCGTCACCGGGGCTCGCGTCGTTCGCGCTGTAGGTATAGGCCTCGCTCGCCGTCGGACAGGATGCGGGCGTGGTTCCGCCGGCCGGCACTTGCAACGGGATAGTCAGATATTGTTGAGGCAACACCTTGGCCGTCTCCGACGCCGCTCCCTCGACGCCGCCGATCACTGGCCGCACCGTGTACGTCGACGCGCTCGTGCCCGCGCTGTCCTGAAAATTCGTACTGTTCGTCACGCTCGCGACCTTCATGCCGTCGCGATACACGTTGTAGGAAACGTTGGCCGGCATGGTCGCGTCGTACTCGAAGCCGAACATGCGCCAGCCGACGTACACGCCGCTGTCGGCAGTGACCGCGACCAAGCCGCGGCTCAGCCGCTCCATGCGATAAAATCCGGTGCCACCCGTATTTCCGCCGGTGCTCGTGGAGCCCGCGACAGCCACCGCCCCGGCGGCGCCCGGTGCGCCGGCGCTGCTCGCGCCCGCCGTGCCTGCGACGCCGACCGAGCCAGCAAGGCCAACCGCGGCCCCCGCGCTGTTCGATCCGGCGTTGCCTGGCGCGCCGCCGACGCCTGGCCCGTTGCCCGCGACTGCCGCCGCGCCCGCTCGATTTGCCGATCCCGCGCTGTTTCCTGGCCCGCCACCGTCGCTTTGCCGGCCGCCGTTCGAGCCAGGCGGGCCAGACGAGACATCCGAGCCGGCGGAGCCACACGCCACGACCCAACCGAGGACTGATCCCATCGCCAAGCGACGACGAGTGACTGTGGAGCCAAGGGCGTTCTTCATCAGCGATAATCAGGGTGCGTCAGCGTAAAAACTTGTCTGGATTGCTGCGAGACAAGGCGCGCCGGCAATGTCCCCTGATCACAGGTGATCGACGGTAATTCAAGCATGCGAAACCGGATTTACCAACGCGCGACGAGCCTCCTGCGTGCAGCGGTCTGTGCGGCCTGTTTTTCGGGCTGCTCGAGCCCGAGCGGCGGCACCGCGGAGCAGTCTGGCGGAGCCTCCGGTGCCCTGGCCGCGGGCAGCGGCAATGCACTCGGCAATGGCGGCTCGAGCGCGGGCGCGCCCTCCGCGGCAGGGGGCAGCGTCGCCGTCGCGGGCGCGTCCGGAATCATGGGCAGCGCGGGCGGCTCGGGTGCAATCAGCGCGTCGGGCGCGGGCGGCTCGGGTGCAATCAGCGCGTCGGGCGCGGGCGGCGCGTCGGGCGCGGGCGGCGCGTCGGGCGCGTCGAGCAACGGTGGCGCGTCGAGCAACGGCGGCATGAATAACCATGCGGGCGCCAGCGCCAGCGCGGGCGCGAATTCTAGCGGAGGCGCGGCGGGCGCAACCAACCTGCCCGCGGTCAGCGTGTACATCGCCGGTGATTCGACGGTCTCGGAGTACAACCTCGGCCAAGATCCCAAATCTCAAGCGGGCTGGGGACAAATGTTGAGCCCCAACTACGGCACGAAGGTCAAGGTGCTGGACAAAGCCATCGGCGGACGCACCGCCCGGCACTTCATTCAAGAAGGCGCATTGTCAGCCATTTTGAAGCTGATCCAACCTGGTGACTACTTGTTGGTGCAATTCGGCACCAACGACAGCAACACGACCGCCAAATACACGATCGACGGCGTCGAGTACCCGTACTTTGCCGCCGCCGACACCGACTTCAAAACCTACTTGCAGCAATACATCGACGGGGCGCTCGACAAAAAAGCGATCCCCGTTTTGGTCACGCCGCCCCCGCGTAACTCCGCCTACTGCAAGGGCCCACGCTCACTCGGCAACTACGGCCAAGCCATGATCGACTTGGGCAAAGCCGACCGCGTCGCAGTCGTCGACCTCGGCCTCAAAACTCACGCGCACCTGACCGCGATCTGTCCCAAGCCCACCACTGGCGCACAAGAGACGTTCTTCAAGGTCAACGCCGACGCCAGCATCGACGGCACTCATTTTCAGCAAAATGGCGCGCGAATCATGGCCGGTTTCGTCGCCGATGGCATCGACGAAGCCAAGCTCGGGCTGAGTGCCTATCGCCAACACTGACGACGTTCACTTGAGGTAGGCGGCGAGGCCGATGTTTTGGTCTCGCAGCGCCTTGGCGACCAGGCCGGCGATCTGCACCGCGCCCGGGGTGTCGAAGTGAGTATGATCGTCGCAAAAGAACGTGCCGACCGCGCCCGTCGTCGAAGCGCTCACGTCACTGCCACCCGGGATTGGACAGAAACCGAGCGATTGGTAGAGCGTGGTGCTGAGCAGATTCAAGTCGATCACCGGCACACCGAATTGCGTGCCAGCCTCCTTGGTCGCGGTCACGTACGGCTCTCGTGTGCCTTTGCTGACCGTGCTGCCGCTGCAGGCGATCTGGCTCACGGGCGTCACGAAGATCGGTTGCGCGCCGCGATCTTTGGCCGCTTGTGCGAGTAGCCCGTAGCTCGTTTTGAAAGCGCTCGCCCCCACGTGGCGTGGGCACGTGGAATCTCCATCGTTGATGCCGAATTGAATGAACAGGTAATCCCCGGTTTTCATGCCCGTCAGCATCGCCGTCCAGCGCGCTTGAATGGTGGGGTTGCCATTGGCGTCCTTGCCCAGATTGCACTCACCCGCGCTGTCTTTCGTGTCCTGCACGTCATACAGCCAGGTGCGTACGCTGCGACCGCCCACGGCGCTGTTGGTGACCGCGACCTTGGTGTTGAACAGCGCCTTGAATTGGCCGCCCCAACCAATCGGACAAGAGCTGCCATTGGCCACCGTGGAATCACCTGCGATCCACACGGTGAGGTTGGACTGGGTGCCGCTCGAACCGCCACTGCCCGCCTTGCCACCTGCGGCGGTCGAACCTCCGGCGCCCGCGCTTGCGCCCACGCCTCCTGTCGCAGCCCCTCCTGTCCCGGCCCCTCCTGCGCCGCTGTTCCCGCCGCGGCCAGCGCTGCCCGCTTGCGAGGTCGTGCCCGCCGCAGCGGACTGTCCGGCAATGCCGTTGCCGGACGACCCGCCCGCGTTCGCGCCGGCGCCGGACTGCCCCGATGCCGCGCCACCATTGACGGCGCCGCCGCCGCCGATCGTACTCGCTCCTGCGGTCGCCACCCGCCCGCCCTCTGCGCTTTGCGTGCCGGTAGGCCCGGATTGATCCGAGCCACAGCCAGCAAAGGTGCTGGAAAATACCGCTGCTAGCAGTATGCTGCCGGCTTGTCGTCGCGAGGAAGGGATCATCACTCAGCTTAGGGCAGAAGCGCGGTCCAGCTTTTCAAGGTGCGGCTTTTACCGCGGGAGCCGCGGCATAAGCGACACCGAGCGGGGTCAGCGCGCCAGCGTCGTCGTTCGATTCACAATTGGTCGTCCACGGTTCCGGCGTAACGCTCCAGGCGGGGGTGTTTCGCGAACACTGCCAGCGCGCCCTTGTAGAAGGCGAGCACACCTTCTTTGGTCGGTGCGCGGTCGTGCGAGCACGACCACTCGGTGAGCCAGATCGGCCGATTACCGGCGAGGCCTTCGGCGTACTTGATGTAGCTCTCGAGCTCGGAGGCGCTCGCATTGCACGAGCCCGCGCTCCAGCCGTACCAGTGAATGGCGATGAAGTCGTTACGCTGCGTAGGATCTGCGGCAAGCTTCGCCATGTAGTCTTTGAACCCTGCCTACCCGGTGCGGTTGGCTTGCGTGACGGAGGTGCCGACCTTCAGCGTGGCCACATTCGAAGCCGGGCAAGAGCGAGAGTGCGCCGCTCGTGCCCGCGCTCGCACCGCCATTACCCACATGGCTGGAGTTGGATGTAGCGCCTCCGTTGCCCGCGCTTTCACCACACGCGGACTACACGAGTATGAGCACGCACGAGGCACGCCTCAGCATCCCGGCTAGGCTATAACGCGGGGTTCGGGCGAGCCGGGCGAAGCTAGACATGGCACCCGCGAGGAAGGACCGCGCCCGACGGCAAAATATGCAGTTTCCGCGCCGCGTCAGTGACCGAGACCTAACGACACAATCCGACATTCCGACCGCGATAAGGGCCATTCTTGCCGAAAAATTAGGCCTGACGCGCCCTTCGTCCGCGATCGTGTTAGCTTTGAGACAGTGGACTCGTCCGGATCTGGCTCATCCAAGAACGGCCCCGCGCGGAACCGCCTGCTGCGGCTGAAGATGGGCTTTCGCACCTTGTTGCTGAGCGCCGGCTCAATCACGATTGGTCGCAAATCAACCTGCGATCTGGTGCTCGATGACCCGCAGATCTCGCGCGAGCATGCGCGCGTGATCGTCAGTGACGCGAGCGCTGCCATTCAAGATCTGAGCAGTGGCAACGGGGTTCAGGTGAACGGGCGCCGCATCACCGGCCTGCACCGGCTCGCGGTGGGCGACCGCATTCAGATCGGTGTGCACACCATCGAGGTGATCGGCCCGAGCGACACCGGGCCGACCGTGCATGACGAAAGTGAAGTCACCCGCATCGGCAAAGTGCTGGGGGATTTCGCGGACGAGCGCCCGACCGGCGTGAAGAATCCGCGCAAGCCCTGAGCTGGGAGTCGGCTCAGTTCGATACAGTGGCGCGACGCCCCGCGGAGCAGGCATCCCCATTTGAAGGGCGCAATTGTGCGGCGTTTTTGGCGCAGATGCGGCTGATTTTTTATAGATCTCAAAGCGCGCACAAAAGATCCGCTGGATTTTTCCAGGGACGAATCTTGTTCGCCTCGGCCGCGCGCAAATGATACCGAATTCAGATGCTGGTCCCGAAGCCGCGTCACGCGTTTGCGCTTGCCCTCCTGGGGCTGATTTTCGTGCTGCCGCTGAGCTCTTGCGATAGCAGTATCGAGACCGCGGCAAGTGGCGGGTCGAGCGGCATGACGATCGCGGTGGGTGGCCGAACCACGGCTGGCTCGGCGGGCGTGCCCCTTTCGGCTTCTGGCGCGCCCACCGTGGTTGCTGGCACGGGCGGCGCTCCCAGCGCGGCGGGCGGCGGCGTCTCGTACGGTGGTGTCGGCGGGCAGAGCGGCGGCGGCGGTACGGGCGGCATGGCTGCGCCGTGCACCGACGTACAGATCCCCGATCCCGACCACGCGAAGGACCCGTGCTCCATCTGGCCTGAGTACGACGCGGCGAACCCGCCCGGCACGGCGAAAAATTGCGGCGCTTCTTGGCTCACCGGCGCCGGCTACTGTCTGAAGAGCTGCGGCATCTGCAGCGACGGTTCCGGATCCGGCGGGAACGGCGCGGGCGGGGGGAGCGCCGGTGGGTTCAGCACCGGGCTCGGCCCCGGCCCTACGTTGCCGGATGTCCCGACGTCGAACAAGGTGATGTGGGCGAGCCGCTACTGGGACTGTTGCAAGCCGCACTGCTCGACCAACGGCAACATCAAGTCCTGCGGCGCTGACGGCGTGTCGCAGAACGGTGGCGGCAGCGCGTGCAGCGGTGGCTCCGCATATACCTGCTACAGCCAAGCGCCGCGCGCAATCGGCGACAACGTCTCCTACGGCCACGTCGCCGTGCCGAACCCGCAGTGCGGCAAGTGCTACAACATTCAATTCACGGGCACCGGCCAGCACAACATGAACGATCCCGGCTCCAAGACACTCGCCGGCAAGCACATGATCGTCCAGGTCACCAACACGGGCGGTGACGTCGCCGGCAATCAGTTCGACTTGATGATCCCCGGTGGTGGCGTCGGTCAAAACGCCAACACGTGCACCGGTCAGTGGAAGTTGAGCTCCTCGGATCTCGGTCCCACTCAGGGCGGCTTCCTCACGGGCTGCAGCGGCAGCTACACCGAAAAGAAGGAATGCGTCCGCCAAAAGTGCATGAAGCTTCCCGATGGCGATCTGCGAAAAGGCTGCATCTGGTTCGTGGATTGGTACGGCGCCGCGGATAACCCGCAATTCCGTTACCAGGACATCAACTGCCCGAGCGACATCTGAGTTATCACGGATCTTACGCGGGCGTCTTCTCGTGAGATTGGGCGCTCGCGATCCCGCAGCGCACCTCGCCGTGCGTTGCTGTGCCGAGCGCATGCCGTCAACCCGCGATCGCGCTCTTCGCGTATTTGATCGAACCGTTGTCATTGAAGTCGGGCGCGAGGGTTTCCGCGTCTAGGCCGAGGGCGACGCCGAGCGTCTTCGCCGCGGCGATGTGCGTGTCGGCGCGCGGAATGTCACCCCCGCTGGCTTTGGACGCGCCGCTCGCACTGTCGATGTCCGAGGCCACGAAGGCGGCGTTGAGCGGGGTGCAGCCACCCGTGACTCCGGGCGCGACGTTCTTACCGATCATGACCATCACCGAGTGATTGCCGAAATGATCGCGCCCGCTGCGGCCCGAGACCTTGGCGGTGCCCGCGAGATCACGTCCGAAGACGTTCATCGTAGCGAAGGTGGCTTTGCCCGGCACCTGCTTGTCGAGCGCGTCGATCACGGCTTGGATGCCCGGGACGCCGCTCTTGTTGCTGGCGTGATCGGTGGTGTCGTACCACTCGTCGTATAGATCCGTGTCGTTGTGATTGTCGCCGCCGAAGCGAATGTGCACCATGATCGCGGGGCTGACCTTGGCTTGTACCAGCGCCGCCGCCGCCAGCGCTTGGCCGCTCACACCATCATCGGTGATCGCGCTGAACACGTCCGCCAAGTCGGTCGCGAGCTTCCGGACTTGAGCTTGGCTGTTGTGGAGCGCATCGATGAACGCGATCTGTTCGCTACTGCCCTGCTCTTTGAACAGGGCATTCAGATCATCCAGGGTCTTGTCGCGCACCTTGCGCAGCGTCACCACGGGATCTTTCATCGAGCCGGTGAGTAGTTGCTTGAGCTGGGTGGGCGTAATGGCGGCCAACGTGCGGCCTTGAAACGAGATTTGTTCGAGCGCGTTGCCGCCCGCGCCCACCGATACCGGTTCCGCTTGCACCGTGCCCAGACACGGCGCGAGGCGCTTGGCGTAAATCGACGGCCACATTTCTCCGCCGCTGGAGTTGCCCATGAAGCGCATCACTTTCGGGTGATCGCCGTGCACGAGCCCGCCGGTGATGTGGTGGAAGAAGTTCGTGCGTGTGCGCACGCTCTCGGTCAACGTCGACCACACTTGGGCGGCCTTGACGGTCTTGCCGCCGAAGTCGAACGGTGTCGCCGTGAACTCGGCCTGCGCGGGATGAATGATCGCGTCGGCTTCGTACGTGCCCGGCACATTGCAGGAGATCGGATCCCCGGTGCTGGAGGTGCTGGCCACGAGGAACTGCAGCTTGTCCAGGTTGGCCAAGGTGCAGGCCATGTCCGCGGCGCTGGCCTTCATGGGGTTGGCCAGAAACCACGCCGGCAGCCCGGTGGAAGCGGCGCGCAGGCCCGCATAAAGCGTGCCGAGCGCGGAAGCGCGGAGCAGGTTGCGGCGATTGATGGGCGTCATGGTTTCCTCGAATCTTCCTCAAATGCCCAGCGCGAGTGACGGCGCTGATTGGCAGGCCGCGGAGAACGTCGAGCGCAGGGCGTTGGTCGCGGTCGCGCCGCTGGTCTTGGCGTCGTTGAAATGACTGGTGAGCACGCTGACTGCCGCTTCGTGCTTCGGGTCGCTGGGGGGCACGCCCATGAGCGTCGTCACCAGCCCCTCGACGGCGCCCGCGACGTCCGTGCTGCTGAACTTCGCGTTGGCGCCAGAGTCGACCACTTTGGCGGCCACTGCTTCGCACAGGAGTTCGCTCGCCGCGCGGAAGAACAAGCTCGGATCGCTGGGCGTGACGGGGGCCGCCACGCCGCGGCTGAATGAATCCGCAGGCAGCGCGCCGGCCAGGCGATTCATGGCGCTCGTCACCCCGGTGGGGGTGGGCATGGCGATCTCGCAGATGTCCGGCACGGCGAGCCGATTGGCCAGCGCTTGGCAGAATTGATCTCGGCGCATGATGCTGACCGTGGCGCCGTTCTCTCGATTCGTTTTGGTGGCCTCGGCATTGGTGACCAGCGCCGAGGAGAACAACTCAGCGACCAGCACATCGAACTTGAACTCACTCTGCTCGAACGCGAGGGCGATACGGCGCATCTCCGGATCGGTCTCGATGCATTTACTGGAATTCGCGAAAAAGCACAGCTTCTGGGTCATCTCCAGGGCAAACCGGCTGACCTTGTTGCCGCTGACTTGCTCATCCGTGACCTGTTGCAAGAAACCGCCGAAGTCGGCGAGCGTCTTGCCGTTGCCGGTGACGTTGGCAAAACCGAAGCTCGCGGGGCCTGCGCTCTTGCCGCTGAACTGCTTGTCGTTGTAGTCGAATGAGTTGCCCCAGAATTGGCGCAAGGGGTCCAAACTCTTGTGGCAGCGGTAGCATGCCGAGCCGTCGGTAGCGTGCTGACCGTCGATTGCGGTTGCGGTGGGCGGTAGAACGATGGCCGAGTCCGCGTTGGTGTAGCCGAGGCCGATCGAGCCCAGCATTGCTTGGTTGGCGGTGACGCGGTGCTGATTGCTGTCGTTCGTGTTCCAAACCGCGAAGAAGGCGGGGGTGCTGAAGAAGCTGACGCGCGGGATCTTCGAATTCAGGGTCGCGCCGGAGGCGCGCAGTCCGGGCAGATCATAAGGCAAGAGCGGTGTGCCGTTCACGATCTTGACCAGCTGCCAATCGCTCAGATCTTCGGCGCTGAAGTAGGGCTTGATCGCGTGCTCCATGCAGCCGGCGTTGCTGGTGCACATCGCGTTGTTGTTCGTGTCGCGCGGCATGGAGCCGACGAGCATTTGAAATAGCAGGGTATTTCCCGGGCAAGTCGAGATTTTGGTGCTGTCACCGGCGCACGTGCCGGTGAACTTCCGGCCGCTGCTGGTGGTGGGCGCTTCGTAGCCGAACGTCATGTAGTTCGGGCTGTTCGGGTCCAAGGTTTCGCTGAGCGGCGGGCGCGTGCCGTGGTTGAACTTCCAGTTCATGGTGTGAATGTCGTAGGGCGCCTCGATCTGCATGTAGAGGCTCTTCAGCGCCGTGGTCATCATGAACTCGTCGGTGGTGAGCAGATCCGACATTGGTCGACCCTTGCTCACGAAAGCGATCGCCGTCCGCGCGAAGCTCTCCTTCATGTTGCGAAATAGCGTTGGGTACGCGCTGTCCCCGAAGATGTCGTACGCCAAATCGAAGGCGCCCGGGCGCTTGCGCAGTTGAAACTCGAAATCCAAAATCGAAAGCTGCGATTGCTGGAAAGTGTTCTGAAAAAATAGGATCAGCTTCTCTTGGAATTCGGGCGTGCCCATCCAGGTGCCGATCAGCGTCTTCAGCCCGCCCGGGGTCTTGCCCGTCGAAAGCTCGGCGTCGGTGGGCGCGAGACCAGTGAGCACGTTCTTCACCTTGCGGATGGCGCTCTCCGAAGGCGGCGGCCCTCCGAAGCCCACCGCGCCGCCGTTGTCACCCGGGTCCGAGTTGTAGGCCCCGGCGGCTGCGCCCCCGCTCGTGCTGTTGCCCGAACCGGAGCTGCCATTCGCGGACGCGCTGCCACCAGACTCGCCCGGGTCAGTGCCCGCACTCGCCGAGGCGGACGAGCCTTTGCCACCCGCGTGCGAGCAGGCATTCAGGGCAGACAAGGCCAAAGTGAGCGATAGAATCGCGGCCGGCGAGCGTTTCATGGGCTTCCGAGGAACAAGGGGAAGCCACGGCGCGCGTCTTGCCGAAATTACGGTGGGGCTAGGCGAATCCGCTCGCGATGATGACTGCCGCGGCAATATCGAGCGCTACCCGAACGAGCTCGAACGAGCCCGACGGGAACCCGGGCGCCCGCGAGTTGCGCTGCCGGATCGCGATCGCCCCCAAAACGCCGAGGGCGAAGGAGCTCAGGCCATCATCGCGCTGAGGGCACCGGTCACGTTGGCTTTGATCGGTTGGGTACCGAAAGCATCGAGGTCTTGGCCGAAGGCTTGCGCGATCGAGACCAAGATTTTGCTGTTGGTGGTGGGCGTGTAGGTGGTCTTGCTTTCGCACCACATGTCCGTGCTCGGACAATCGGGGTTCATCTTCAGGCGGCGGCCCATCTTGAACTTGCCGTTGGCGCCGCCCGCGAGCAGCGTGGGCACGTTGCGCGTGCTGTGCAGGGCGGGGTTACCCATGTCGCTGGTCACGTAGATGATCGTGCTGTCCAAAATCCCGAGCTGGTCGAGCTTCTGCATCAAGCGCGCGACTTTGGAGTAACAGTACTTGTTGAACTTGGCCAGCGGCAGCCAGCTGGCAGCATCACCCGGTTGGGTGACATTGTTGTTGCCCACGGTGGAGGCGTTGTAGATGTGCGCAACCGCTCCGTGGTTGTCCGCGGGCAGCGCCAGTGGATTGCTGGCGTACGACAAATCATTCAGGAACAGCGTGCCGAAGCGAGTGACGTCGCAGGCCAGGGCTTGCGCCAGCATGTCGATGTGCGCGTCGGTGATCGCGTCGAAGTACGGCTCGCCGCCGTTGTATTGCTTGAGCTTGGGGAACTTGCTGGCGTCCGGAGCGGCCGGCACCATGCAGGCGGGGCCGGTGGTGGAGCCGCCACCGAGCTGCTTTTCGATCTCTTTCAGCGCGTTCAAGTGCTGGTCGAGCTTTTGTTGCTCGTTCGCGGCCAAGCCGGTGCGCAGGCGCGTGACGTCCCAACGCACGTAGTCGACCACGCTTTGGCCGAGCTTTCGCTTGCGCTCGGCAGCGGCCATGTCGGCCGGATTAGAGCTGACCGCCAAGCCGTCGAACAGCAGATGGAAGGCCGCGACTGGGTCGATGATCTTGGGCAGCGGTGCGCCACCGTCACCATAGGAGAGGGTTAGGCCGGGATCGGTGGCGTCGTTGCCCACGCCCAGGTTCACGCTGGTGATGCGCGTTTCGCTACCCAGGCCCTTGGTGACCGCGAGGTACTGATCGAGCGATGAGTTGGACGGGCGCCGCGCGCCGCCGTCGATCGTGCTGCCCGTGAGGATAGTGCCGGCCGAATCGTGGCCGTTGGCGTTCGACAAATGATCGATGCCCTCGAGCACGAGGATCTTGTCCTTGAAGCTCTTGCCGTACGTTGCCGCATCGTCGAACGGCTGCAGCGAGCAGTCCTTGTAGCCGAGGTCGAAGGCGGTCTCGGTGTCGCTGGACTTCATTGCCCAGTATTCGGCGGACAGACCGTGCGGGTGATAGATGGTGATGAACTTGAGCGGCAGCGTCTCGCCAGCGGCTTGCGCGACTGAATTCTCGAGCAAGCGCGAGAAGGGCAGAGCGGCCATGCCGGCGCCCATGGCGCGTAGGAAGGCGCGGCGTGTCGGACTGAGTCGTTTCATTGCGCTCTCCGGAGCGTGAAGTTGGGGCTAGTGATGACCGAACGTAGGGCTTCCAAAATGCTGCCTGCGGCGGCCGAGGCAGGGGTCGGATGGGCGGCGTCCGACGCAGGTGCGGGGACGGTCTTCCAATAGTCGATGAAGGCTTGCTCCGCGGCTTGCACGTCGGTGTTGCTGCGACCGGACGAGGCGCGGAAGATGTTGCGCGCAAAGCACTCTCGCACGCGGTCGCTCTTGGAGAGCGCCTCCGCGAGTTCATTGGAGTCTGCGTAGTCGCCGTCGAAGTCCAGACCCAACGACACGGTCGAGTGGCTGTCGATCGGCTTTCCGTTGTCCAAGCCACCCGCGGGCGCAGCGCCCATGCCGTCGTACTGCTCGAACGGAAAGCCGAGGGAGTCGATCGCGTCGTGACACTTGGCGCACATCGGGTCTTTGGTGTGCACGTCCAACCGTTCGCGCGTGGTCTTGGTCGGGTCCGGCTGCAGCGGGGGAACCGTGAGCATCAGCTCCGAGGGCGATTTCACGATTTGGCAGCCGAGACGGCGTTGGATGGCGAGGCCGCGCAGCACTGGCGCGGTTTCACTGGCGTGCGCGTAGACGGACAGGAACGCGCCCTGATTCAAGATCCCGCGTCGCTGGGGAAGCGTGATTTCGCCGTCAGACGAGGCATTGCCACCGTATAGGGCGGTCAGGCCTTGATCTTGCGTGGCGGTCCAGCTGGCGCCCAGCAGTTCTCCGACCGTGCCGCTTTTCTTCTCGATCAAGCGCTGCAGGAACGCGCCCGTCTCCGCGACCATGGCCGGCTTCAAACCGGCAAACCCGCCATATACTTGGGTGTCCTTGGCGGTATCCACCAAACGATCGGTACCCAACCACTCTTGAATCACGCGCAGCACCCGCGCGCGCGAAGCCGCGGGATCGGAGCCGGACATCAAGCGGGTAAACACCGCACTGCGTTGCTCGGGCGTATCGAGCTGGCCGTTGCTTGCGGCAGCGATCAGCTCTGCGTCCGGAGGGCCCGCGGTCACCAAGTACGAGAGGGAGCTGGCCGTCTCGAACGGAGTCAGCTTCACCGGACTTTGGGTCGAGCCGTCGCCCACTTCAGTCAGGTACAAGAAGCCAGCCGATTGCAGGACGCCCGTTGCGACCAGTTCGATGCCGTCGGCGTAGGTCGCGCCATCGGCACCGACGTGGAACAGGGCCACCAGTTTTTCTACTTCGTCAGCGCCCAGGGGGCGACGAAAGGCATGCGTTGCGAACGATTGAATGAAAGTCTTGGCGCAGGCCTCGCCGCCGGAGGTTTCGTCGGTGCACGGCGCCAGCGTGGTGATTTTCGTGCGGACCTGCGCGGCGAGCTTGCTGGCCGCATTCGAGATTTGCTTCACGAGCACGGAATCGACGCGTTGCTCGTCGTTCACCGTGTAGCCGCTTTGGCGAGTATCGGGCGCGAAGTCAGTGGTGACCGCGTCGCTGTTACCGACCACGGCGCGCGCAGAGTTTTCGTACTCGGCGTTGCTGAGTCGGCGAATGCGCGCAGGCAAGAGCGGCGACGCAGGGTCGCCGGTGCTGGCACCGCCTACTGACCCCGCGCCGGAATCCGAGCCCGAGCCAGAGCCCGAACCGGCGTTGGAACTCGAACCGGCAGAGCCGGTGTTCGTCGCCCGAGGCTTCGCTCCGTCTGCGAGGCTGCCTTGTACGCAACCCGTTACGCCCACCATCAACGGTAGGACGACGGAGAAAAGTTCGCGCGGAAGCCGCATCACCATAACTTGGTACTTGGCTCAAACTCTGCACACTTGCAACGCATACCAGTGCGGTTGCACGGGGCGTGCAGCACTGGAAAATGGAACCGTCTCGCAGGGAAACGGCAAGCACTTTTACCAGCGAATTGGGCTTGGAAATCGCTGTGTGCGTTCCTGCTACTCGGCGGCATCTGCGCTGCGCCGTTCACCTACGCCGACCTACCTAGAGAGTGATAGCGCGCGACGTCGGCGCAGCACGGCGCCGAGCGCGATCAGCAACGTCAGCGCCGCGCGCGGTGAATGGCTGGCCTTGGGTAGCGCGCAGCTGCACCCGCCATCGTTCGCATTGGAAAGGCTGTTGCTCTCGCCCGCGCTCGCGCTGCCTGAGCGGCCGCCGTTCGCGGTCGAACCGCCCGCGCCACTCGTCGCAGCGAGCGAACCCGCGCTGCCCGCTGCTCCGCCGACCATGGCCGCGCCCGCACGGCCCGCGGTGCTCTCGCGCGCACCACCGTCGCCGGCGCTGCCCGCGAGGCTCCCGCTGGCTCCACTCGAGCCGACGCCGCCCGAGCTCGATCCGCTCGATCCGCTCGATCCGCTCGATCCGCTCGATCCGCCGTGATTCGCTCCGCCCGCTCCGCTCGTCGTGCCTCCGCTGCCTCCGAGCGCGTCGTCCTCGCGCAGCACGGTGCCGTGGCGTGCCACGCCGGACAAGCCGGGAACGGTGGACGAGCTCGACCATTTCGTCAGATCGGTGCTGCTCGCCTGCAGGTAGCCGCAGTTGCCGTAGCAATCCATGAACAGCCGCCATTGACCGTTGTCGAGTTGGAATAGTGCGGGCCCCTCTTTGCCGGATCCCCAACCCGCCCAGTCGCCGGTGCCCACGAACGTCCACGGGCCAGTCAGCGCGGAGGCGGTGGCATGCTCGATGAACTTGCTGGTCTCGTTCTTGGTGAACGCGTGATAGAGCGCGCCGATCTTGACCACGAAGGTATCGATGTAATTCGGTCCGATGCCGAGCGGTACGGGCGCGTCCCACTTGCCGAGCGTGTCGTCGCTGGCTGTGTACAGGTAGGATTTGAACTGGGTCGTGCTGGTATCGATGCTCACGATCAAGTGAATGCTGCCGTCGGTGTCTTTGAACCATTCCGGCGCCCAGGTATCCTTCACGTTCGCGACTTGCGCTGGTACCTCGGTGCGGAAGGTCCAAGTCTTGAGATCGGGGCTGGAGGCGATCGCAAACGCGGCCGAGGTCGTGGTCCACGATTTGAGCGTGTAGGCGATGTAATACTGCCCGTCCGTGTGCTTCATGATGCTCGGATCGCGCAGCACACCCGTCGGCCCGGCGTAGCCCGTGTTCGATAGCAGTGTGAAATCCAGCCCGTTCTTGGATGTGTACAGCGACAGCTTCTCTTTGCTCGCGTCATCCCCCAAGAACGTGGCGAACACGTAACGCGTGGCCGCGCTAGCCGCGCCACTCGTAGCGAGGAGGCCGATCGCGAAGGAAAGCCCGAGGAGCTGTTTCATGGAAGTTCCAAACTATAGAGCTTGCTTCAGCGGTGTGCGCATGTTCCGTACGTGGCTCCACTGATCGCCGCTGAACAAGCCTCGACGATGTTTGGAGAAGCGATTTTTCCTGTTAAACTAGATCTGGATCGCCCGCTTTGGCTTGTCCGCGCTCGAATCACCGACTCTGATGAACTCGAAAGGCCGCTTATCGCGACGCACTGAGTGCAGCTGGTACGTGCGTGCAGCCCTACTTGCGATCGGCGTCGCGAACGGCGCCCTCGCTTGCTCGGTCTACGATGAGTCGCTGCGACAGGGGTCGGCAGCGCCCGTCGCCGCGGGCGGTGCGGACGGCGGTGACAGCGGCGCACCGGCCGGGGCGGGCGGTGCGGGCACGGGTGGTGCCGGCGCGGGCGCGTCGTCCGGCGGCGCCGGAACCTCGATCGGCGGCGATCTCGTGGATGCCGGAGCTCCGGGCACCGCGGGTGATTCGAGCGAGCCCACGGCCGGGGCTGCTCCGGCAGGCGGCGCTGGAGGAGCGAACGGAGGCACGGGTGGGGTCGTCGCATCTGCAGGCGCTGCGGGCATGTTGCCGAGCGGCGGCAGCAACGGCGGTGGTGGCGCTACCGGTGCAGGCGGTGCCGCCGCAACGGAGTTGGGCCTCGGCAAGCCGACTACGGCGTCCACCCAGCAACCCGCGAACCCGAGCGGCAGCGGTAACGATGCTCAGATCGCAACGCGCTGGAGCGCAACGACGGCGGCCGTCCCGCAGTGGTGGCGCGTCGATTTGGGCGCGAACCACAGCGTGACTCAGGTATCGGTGCAGTTCGAGTTCTCGGATCGCAAGTACACTTATGCGGTCGAGACCTCGACGGACGACGCTTCGTACACCGCCCGCGCGAACGTGGTGGACGGCATCGGTGCGGTGCAAGTCGTGCCCATCCCGGGCAACGTGTCCGCTCGCTACGTCCGTATCACCTGCACCAGCACCGTGCCCGGTGTCGATCCGATGACCGGGATGTCCCGGCCGACTTGGGTTTCCTTCTGGGAGCTATCCGTACTGGGTAATTGAAGCGCGCCCTTGGCGTGGGTTTGGTTAGCGGGCGCGGAATGCAGAGCGCGTCGCGTAGCCCTCAGTTCCGCGTGAAGGATTTGCATGCCGTCGTTGGGACCGGCCTTCGACTTTCTCTGGAACGTTTCGGCGGGTGTCCGTGCCTTGGCGCGTGGCTTGCAATGACCCATACGGATCGCGAGCTTATGCCTCGCATCCGTTCGGCCGCCTGAGGCGGCTTGCTACGTCGTCGTACTAGTCCTTGCACTCTCGCCCCAAACACGGCGATTGTCTGTCGAGCAAGGCGTCAATCCAATGAGCGAGCATGCCATGACCGACATCACCATTACTTTCGCTGCATTGTCCGATGTGGGGCTGACCCGCACCATCAACGAAGACGCCTTTCAGCTGACGGATCTGTCGACCGGTGCCAGCTTCGACGCGAGTCCCTCGAACGGCCAGTTCAAGCTCGGGCAGCGCGGCGCGTTGCTCACGCTGTCGGATGGCATGGGCGGGCATGCCGCCGGCGAAGTCGCCAGCTCGACGGTGATCTCTTCGGTTCGGGCCACGCTCCAAGGTGATGGCGCAGCGCCCGCCGAGCAGCGGCTCGAAGCTGCCGTGCGCCGCGCGAATGCGGACGTGATCGAGGCCGCCCAGGTCAAGGGCCGCCATGGCATGGGCGCGACCTTGACCGCAGTCTTGGTCGATCACACGACCGCCTATGTGGCGGAGGTGGGGGATTCTCGCGCCTACTTGCTGCGCACCGGGCAGCTGAAACAACTCACGCGCGATCAAAGCTTGGTGCAGATGCTGGTCGATCAAGGTTTGATGCAACCGGAAGAGGCGGAGAATTCACCGCGCAAGAACATCTTGTTGCAAGCCATGGGCAGCGTAGAAGAGATCCACGCCGCGATCGGCCAGGTCGCGCTGCGTCGGGGAGACTGCTTGTTGATCTGTTCGGATGGCATCTCGAACGCCGTCGCCCACGCGGAGCTGCTGGATATCCTGACCACGAACGGTCCTTGGCGCGCCTGCGAGCGGCTGGTCCAGCTGGCCAACGAGCGCGGGGGCGAAGACAATCTGACCGCCGTCGTCGCACAGTTCGATGGTCCTGGCTTACCGGCGCCCATGGCATCCGAGACGGTCACCGGCACATTCTCCGTGATCAAAGACTTCGGCGCGGCAGCGGCTGCCGCGGCTTCCTAGCGCCGGCTCGAAGATTCGTTGTAGATCGCGGCTGCGATCGTAGACTGCGCCGCAATGACGGTGACGAGCCTGCCGCTGCTGAGTCGATTCTGGCTTTCTTGGCTGACGAGCTTTCGGATTTTGTTCGATGGCCGGTTTGCGGCCAACGTCGCCATGCTGCGTGACGGTGATGCGCCGTCGGAGTCGAAACCGCCTGCCCCCTTGCCGCTCGAAGTCCGAGAGGTGCCGCGCCAAGACCGCGCGCCGGCGTCGGCGGATGGAGCTTTGCAATTGCTGGCCCTGCTTCAACGCGAGGGCCGGTTCGTGGATTTCGTACAGCAAGAGTTGGCGTCATTCGGAGACGCCGAAATCGGTGCGGCAGCGCGCGTGGTCCACGAAGGCTGCCGTCGCGCTATCCGCCAGCATGCGCGAGTCGTCAGCGTGCGGAACGAAGCAGAGGGCGCGTCATTGACCCTGGAGCGCGCCACCGAAGATGTGAAGCTGGTCGGCAACGTCGCTGGCTCAGCGCCATTTCGCGGGGTGCTTCGCCATCGTGGCTGGCGCGTCGAAGAGCTGGCGTTACCGACCGTCGTCGGCGCGCACGACCCGACGCTCGTGGCCCCCGCGGAGCTGGAGCTGTCATGAGCCCAAAATTCGTGATCGGCATCGACCTGGGCACGACCCATTCGGCGCTCGCGCTGGCCGAACTCGGCGGCACTGATGAGCGCGTCAGTGTGCTCGAAATCGAGCAGTTGGTCGCGCTCGGCTCCGTGGCTAAACGCCCGCTTTTGCCCAGCTTTTTGTATTTCGCCCACGAGAGCGAGCCGGCTTTGGCCTTGTCTTGGGACGCCCAGCGGCGGTTCTGTGTGGGTGAGTTCGCGCGTGCGCGCGGCGCGGAAGCGCCGCAGCGCGTGATCTCCAGCGCCAAGAGCTGGCTTTCGTACGGCGGCATCGATCGCCGCGCGGGCAACTTGCCGGTCGGCGCGCCAGAAGACCTCGAGAAGATCTCGCCCGTCGAAGCCTCGTTCCGTTTGCTCGACCACTTGAACGAAGCGTTTCGCGCGGCGCGCCCTGCAGATGGCGATTTGTCCGAACAAGAAGTGGTGCTCACCGTGCCCGCCTCGTTCGACGCAGGCGCTCGCGATCTGACCGTCGAGGCCGCGCTCGCCGCGGGCTTCGAGCAAGTGACGCTGCTCGAAGAACCGCAGGCCGCCTTGTACGCGTGGATTGAACAGAACGGCGAAGCCTGGCGTTCGCATCTGCGCGCCGGGGATCGCGTGCTGGTGATCGACATCGGCGGTGGTACCACCGATTTTTCATTGATCGACGCCATCGAGCAAGACGGCTCGCTGGGGCTTTCGCGCGTAGCAGTCGGCGATCACATTCTGCTCGGCGGCGACAATATGGATCTGGCGCTAGCTCACGTCGTCGGCCAAGAGCTGACCGAGCAAGGCAAGGAGCTGGATCGCTTTCAGCTCGGCGCGCTGGCCCACGCTTGTCGCGGAGCCAAAGAAAAGCTGCTCTCCGACGCGAGCCTCGAGCAAGTCGCGGTTGTCTTGCCCAGCCGCGGTTCGCAGCTCTTGGGCGGTTCGATTCGCGGAGAGCTGCGCCGCGAGCAAGTCGAACGCTACCTGCTCGAGGGCTTTTTCCCCGCGGTCTCCGTGAACGAACGCCCCAAAGTTCGCCCGCGTGCCGGCCTAACCCAAGCCGGCTTGCCTTACGCGAGCGACGCCGCGATCACCAAGCACTTGGCGGCGTTCTTGGCCCGTCACGCCTTCGCCGAGCCAGCCAGCGGCGCCTCTGACTCGACCGACGCACGTCCGCCGACCGCGATCCTGTTCAACGGTGGCGTACTGAAAGCGGATATCCTGCGCACGCGGGTGATCGAGACCTTGAACGGTTGGCTCGAGCAACGCGGCTCGGCCAAGGCGCGAGTGCTACCGGGCGAAGATCTGGATTTGGCCGTGGCGCGCGGAGCGGCCTACTACGGCCTGGTGCGACACGGTCGCGGTTTACGGATTCGCGGAGGTACTGCGCGTGCCTACTACGTGGGCATCGAGAGCCCGATGCCAGCCCTGCCGGGGCTGGAGCCGCCGGTGTTCGCGTTGTGCGTCGCGCCGTTCGGCATGGAGGAAGGCTCGCACGCGGCTTTGCCTCCCCAAGAGCTGTTCGTCGTCGTCGGCGAACCCGTTACGTTTCGCTTCTTTGGTTCGAGCACGCGGCGCTCCGATCCCGCGGGCAGCGTGCTCGAGCGTTGGCGCGCCGGGGAGCTCGAAGAATTGCCGCAAATCGAGCTGGTTTTGCCGCCCGCGGGGCGCGCCGCGGGGGACGTCGTAGCGGTGCACTTGCAGGCGTCCGTCACCGCGATCGGTACGCTGAAGCTCGAAGCCATCGCCCAAGCACCGATCGTCGCCGATGAGCGCTGGCAGATCGAACTCAGCGTACGGCACGGTGCCAATTCGAGCGCATGACCTACCACGTTGGGATCGATCTCGGCACGACGCACACCGTCGTGGCCTACGCCGCCCGAGACGACGCGAGTCGTAGCGACGTTCCGGCTGAAGTCAGCGTATTTCCGATCCCGCAGCTGGTCAGCTCCAGCGAGGTCGAAGCGCTGCGCTTGCTGCCTTCGTTCCTGTACGCACCGCCCGCGAGCGAGCACGTGGCCGATCCGTGGCAAGAATTGCCCTGGTTGGTCGGACAGTTCGCGCGGCAGCGCGGTCAGGAGGTGAGCGAACGTCTGGTCGCGTCGGCCAAGAGTTGGCTCAGCCACGCTGGCGTCTCGCGCCGCGACGCGATCTTGCCCTGGGCGGCAGATGCCGCCGAAGTGCCGAAAATATCGCCGGTCGAAGCCAGCCAGCGCTTGCTGGAACACGTCCGGTGCTGCTTCGACCAAGCCTTCGCCGGCCAGCCGTTGTCGGCGCAGAGCATCGTGCTCACGGTGCCCGCTTCGTTCGACGAAGTGGCGCGGGAACTCACGGTCGAAGCCGCGGAACTCGCTGGTTTACCCGTGCGCTTGCTGGAGGAACCGCAAGCCGCATTCTACGATCTGATCGCCGGTGGTCGTCGCTCGACCTTGGAAGCATTGCTCGGCTCGGGAAAGACCAGCGCGCGCGTGCTGGTCTGCGACGTGGGCGGCGGCACCACGGATCTGACGCTGATCGAGGTGCGGCGTTCGCTCGCTGGGGAGCCAGAGCTCGAACGTGTCGCGGTTGGACGCCATCTGTTGCTCGGCGGTGACAACATCGATCTGGCGTTGGCGCAGCTATGCGAGCAGAAATTGCTGAGTGGTGAGCGGCTCGATCCGCTGCGCTTCAGTCGCTTGCTGCTCGCCTGCCGCGCCGCCAAGGAAGCGTTGCTGGGGCCCGCCGCCGCAGAATCCGCGCCGATCCGCGTGGCGTCGCTGGGGTCGTCCCTGGTCGGTGGCACGCTCGCTACCGAGCTGCTCCGTAGCGAGGTCGAGGCGCTGGTCTTCGACGGCTTCTTGCCGCTGGTGGAGCGCGGCGAGGCCTCCCCGAAGGCGCGCGCCGGCCTGCTCGCGTTCGGCTTGCCGTACGAGCGCGATCCGGCGATTTCTCGGCACATCGTGCAATTTTTGGAGCGGCATAGCCGCGCCGTGGGGGCGGGCGTCGACGCCGTGCTGCTCAACGGCGGACTGTTCCACGCCCAACGCGCGGCCGAGCGCGTGCAGGCTCTGGTTTCGCGCTTTTGCGACCGCGAAGTCACGCTCTTGCCGTACCCTGATCCCGATCTGTCCGTTGCGCGCGGGGCGGTCGCCTACAGTCGCTCGCTCGCGGGCCAGGGCTTGCGCATCGGCGGGGGCACGCCGCGCGGCTTCTACGTGGCCGTCGATGAGCGCGCCGCGCGGCGCGCACTATGCGTCGTGCCCAAGGGCGCGCGCGAGGGAGAGCGGCACGTAGCGAGTACGGGCGGGCTCTGGCTACGCGTCGGGCAACCGGTGCAGCTCGAGCTGTATACGTCCGACGCGCTGTCGCATCAGCCGGGCGAGATCGTGTCGCTCGATGACGATTTTGCGCTGTTGCCGCCCGTCACCACCTTGTTCACCGCCGCCGACGGCGAGGGCGATCTCGAAGTCGCGCTGGAAGGAGAACTCAGCGCGGCCGGTACGGTCGAGCTTTCGTCGGTCGAACTTCATCCGAGCGAAGGCCGCGCGGCACGGCGTTTTCGGCTGGCATTCGAGCTTCGCAGCGTCGAGCCGACGCCGCTGAAGTCGGCGCCGCCGCCGAGTGCCTCGCGCCCGCCGCCCGCGCGCCTGCCGGAAGCGCTCGAAGCCATTCGCCGCGTCTTTGGCGAGGGCCGTGCCGACGTGAAGCCGCGCGAGAGCAAAGATCTACCGCGCGAGCTCGAGCGCTTGCTGGGCGAGCGCCGATCCTGGACGCTCGAGTCGAACCGCAGTCTGTTCGATGCGCTGGCCGAGGGCCGCAGCGCACGTCGCCGTTCGGAGGATCACGAGCGCGTGTTCTGGATGCTCGCTGGCTACTGTTTGCGTCCGGGGTTCGGCGCGCCGCTCGACGAACAACGCGTCGGGCAGATCGTGCCGCTGTTCGAAGCCGGCATCGCGGCCAGCGCCAACCCTCGCAGCTGGCAGCAATTTTGGATTGCCTGGCGGCGCGTAGTCGCGGGCCTGCGCGAAGATACGCAGACCCGCGTGTTCGGCTTGCTCGAACCATTCCTGGCTCCGAGCGAGCTCAAACTCAAACGCAGCAAGAGCCTCAAAGCCGCTGAATTCAGCCATGAGCTGCTGGAACTCGTGGCATCCCTGGAGCGCATTCCGAGCGAGCGGCGCGTCGCGCTCGGTGACTGGCTGATCGAACGCACGTATCGCGACCGCGATCCGCGGTTGTGGAGTGCGCTCGGCCGCGTCGGTGCCCGTGTTCCGGGCTATGCCAGCGCGCACCACGTCGTGCCGGCGCGCCACGCCGAAAGCTGGCTCGATCACCTGCTGCGCGAGCGCTGGCACGAGGTCCCCACCGCCGCTGCCACCGCCGCGCAGCTCGCGCGCAGAACCGACGATCGCGCTCGCGACATCGCTGACGGCGTGCGGGCAGAAGTGATTCGTCGGCTGGAAGCCATCACCGCCGACGCAGAGCTCGTCGAAACCGTACGCAATTTCGTCCCGGTAGCCGAAGCCGAACGCGCGGCGTGGTTCGGTGAAGAATTGCCGGTGGGCCTGCGTCTGAAACAGTAGAGCCCAATGCAAATTCAACTCGAGGGCTTGAGCGTGGCGGGCGTCGAAACTTGCATCGAAGTGCCTTCGCTGCGGCTGGTCCTGGACATGGGGCGTTGTACGCGCGGCGCGACTCAGCAGCCCTTGGTCTTGCTGAGCCACGGGCACCTGGATCACATGGGCGCGGTGGCGCAGCACGCGGCGCGTCGCTCGATGATGCACATGGGGGAGAGCACGTACGTAGCGCCCGCCGCGGTGGCCAAGGATTTGGAGGAGCTGTTCAACGCCGCCGGTCGCCTCGACGGCCAAGTGATCCCGCGCCGTGTGATCGCGCTTTCACCCGGTGAAGAGTTTCAAATCGCCAAGCATCGCTGGGTACGGCCCTTCGAGACGTACCACCGCGTACCGAGCCAAGGCTACACGGTCTGGGAGCGCCGGCACCGCTTGCGAGCCGAGTTTCACGGCTTGCCCGGAGCCCGGCTCGCCGAGCTGCGCAAGAGCGGCGTGAGCATCGAAGAGACTCAGGACGTCGCGCTGCTCTCGTTCACCGGTGACACGCGGATCGAAGTGCTCGAGCGTACGCCAGAGCTGCAGCGGACCGAGACGCTCGTCATGGAGACTACCTTTCTCGACGACCGCGTGAGTGTGGATGGTGCTCGCAGTACCGGCCACATTCACCTGGAAGAGGTGCTGCAACGCGCCGCGCTGCTGCCTCGTACAGAAGTCGTGATGAGCCATTTTTCTGCCCGCTATGCGGACCAAGAGGTGCACGCCATCATCCAGCGGCGTTTGCCCGACGAGTTGCGGGGCATCGTCAAATTGTTCGGCGTCGGTGCGCCGCTGGCTTAATATGGCGACGTGATTCAGCCGACGGATGTTCAGCTCAACGAGCGGATTCGACGCGCAACGGGCGCCAGTCGCGTCGAGTTGACCGGTCGAGTGCAATCTCTTTGGGGTGGCTATGGTGAGCTACGCCGCGCACGGCTCCACGGTGCTTCGCTCGAGAGCGCGATGGTGAAGAGCGTGACGCCGCCCGCCGAGCGAGAGTTTGCGCGGGACGCCGCGAAGCTCCGCTCGCATCGCCGGAAGCTGCGCTCGTATGCGGTCGAGCTCGCGTTTTACGAAAGCTTCGCGAAGAGCTGTGACGCCGCCTGCCGGGTGCCCGTCTGCCTGCATGGCGAAGCCCGCGATGAGCACTTCCTGTTCGTGTTGGAAGATCTGAATCAGGCGGGTTTCCCCGTGCGCAGGGCGCACTGCACGCCGCCGGAGATCACCGCGTGTCTCGCCTGGCTGGCGGCATTTCACGCTCGCTTCCTCGGGGTCGCGCCCGCGGGGCTATGGAAGGTGGGCACCTATTGGCATCTGGCGACGCGCCCCGACGAGCTCTCGCGGCTGAGCGAAGGTGAAGTGCGGCGCGCTGCGTCCCGCATCGACGAGCGCCTCAATGCCGCGCGCTTTCGCAGCGTGGTGCACGGCGACGCCAAGCTCGAGAACTTCTGCTTTTCTCGCTCGGGGCAGGAAGTCGCGGCGGTCGACTTCCAATATGCCGGCGGCGGTGTGGGCGTGAAAGACGTGGCCTACTTCCTGAGTAGCTGTTTGTCGGCCGCTGAATGTGACGAACAGATCCCGGGCTACCTCGAGCTCTACTTCCAGGCGCTCCGCGCGGCGCTGGTCTCGCAAGAGAGCCCGTTTGCGAGCGAGGCCGATGCTCTGGAGCGCGAATGGCGAACGCTCTTTTCTTGGGCCTGGAGCGATTTCCATCGCTTCCTTTTGGGCTGGGCGCCAGCTTACGCTTCGAGTGACCGCTACGGCCGAAACCAGTTGCAGCTCGTGCTGAGCTCGTTCCGCTAAGACTCTTACCTGTGCACACCCACACACGCCCACGCCGAAGCGCGTACACGCGCGCCGTACTTCGCGACTCGGCAGCCGCTTGCGGCTTCCTGCCGACCCGTTACAGTCGTAGGCGTGAAAATTCAGTTCGCGGCGGTCTGCGCGCTGCTGTGCACGGCAGCGTGCAGTAGCAGCAAGAGTGACGACAGGGCGAGTGGGCACGCGGGCGGCGGTACTTGCACGGTGGATTGCGCAGCGAGCGGGTCGACTGGTCTGCCCGGTGGCCAGTCTGGTGCGAGTGCGCAGGCGGGCAGCGGATCCGGCAATGACAGTGGCCAAGGTGCAGACGGCGGCGCCTCGGCGGCGGGGGAGATGGGCGCGGTCTACGGCCCCAAGTACTTTCGATTCGGCGACAATCCTGGCTTTTATGGCTCGGGCATCGATCGCCGAGAGAGCTCGCAGATGTCGGTAGCGGCAGGTGCTTCGAGTTTGCGCACGACCCTGCCCGAGTACTACCTACAGAAATGGGGGGATGCGATCGAGGTCGATGACTACGCTTCGTACCTGCCGCTCGGGCTCGGCCACCACGTGTGTTTCTTGATTGGTCCAAGCCACGAGCATTCCAACGCGCCGAGCGACGCGCAGGACTACGAGCTCGCTCACTACTCGCCAAAGAACCTGTACGAGCCGATCTTCAACGCGGATGGTGGCGTGAACCCGAACAACTATTGGGCCGCGTACGTCGAGCGGGTGGCCAAGAACTACGGTCAGTACTTGGACATGTACGAGGTCTGGAACGAGCCGGATCAAGTGGGCGGCAATTGGCAAGTGACCGAGGCTTGGGACAAAACACCGCCCAACGCCAAAGACCTGATTTGGTGGAACGACTCGATCTTTTCCTACATTCGCATGCTGCGCATTACGCACGAGGTCGTTCACGAGTTCGACCCGGACGCGGCGGTGACCGTGGGCGGCATCGGCTACGGCACATTCTTGAGCGCGCTGCTTCGCTACACGGACGAGCCCAAGGCCGGCGCGGTTACGGCCGAATATCCGAATACCGCGGCCAAATACCTCGATATTTTGAGCTTTCACTACTACCCGGTGTTCGGCGGTGGCACTTCGGACGTGGGCGCCGAGGGCTTGCTCGCGGCGCGCGACGACTACCGCGATCGGCTTCAAGCCGCGGGCGCAGGTGAACGGCAATTCGTGGTCACCGAAACCGGCGCGCCGCGCTACGCCGTGGGCGGCAACGTCGGCGGCGCGGACTACGCCGCGAACTACTTGGTGAAGGTGATGACGCTCGGACACTACGAGGGGCTGGTCGGCATCGATTGGTTCGCGCAGGGAGATGGCGCCGCGATTGGCGCGTCTACCGACTCTTTCGCTTACATGGGTCTGTATTTCGACTACTCGAAGGCCATGCAAGTGAGCGACGCGAAGCTCAGCCCGCAGGGTCGAGCTTACGCGTGGCTGAAGGGGTGGCTGCCCAACACGGCGGGCGATCGCAGCGCGCTCGCGAAACTCGAACTGCCGGCAGCGGTGCGCGGCGCGGCTTTCGTGACCGATAGCGGGCGCCACTTATACGTGTTGTGGGCGCACACGGCGACCGACGAGGCCGCGACCGCGACATTCTCACTGCCCAGCGCCGGGACCGCCCGCCTGCGTACATTCAGCCTCGAGAACGGCGAAAGTCTGGCCATGGTCGAACCCAGCGCTGGCAAGATTGCGCTCTCGCTCACCGGGATGCCCACGGCCATCGAAGTTCCTTGAGCGGGGCGGCGGGGCGTCGGATTCGAATCCGATCACTTCGCCTGCTCCCGGACTTCGCAGATCGTCTTGTCGCCTTCGACGCCCACCACGACTCCGCCTTGTCCGACGCAATAGGCCTCTGCGTTGTGCTGCGCGGCTTCGTTGTGGGCGAGCGTCAAACAGGTGCTCGTATCGAGTGATGCTTTCAGCATCGTCAGCGCAGAGATGAGCGGACTCTTGCCGCTGGTGAGCGCCAGCGCCATGGACAGCTCACTCGAGGCGCACTTCAGCAGCGCGGCAACGTCGAGCAACGGGGCCGGCGGCGCGCGAACGACGGTTCTAGAGGTGAAGCTCGACACCAACGACGACACCGCCGGGCTCGGTGGCGGCGGTGGTGGTGGCGCCGACGCGGGCTCCGGTTCCGGTGCTTCGCAGGTGAGCGTCTCGTTCGCATCGAGCTGAACTTCACAGGTGAACGAGTTGGGCGAATCCGTATTGCAGCGAACTGAATCGGTCAAATGGCCTCCTCCGATGGATGCGGGAACATCGGACGGAAATCAGCGCCAGTTGTCCGATTTCACTGCGCCAAAGCAGAGGCTCCGATTCCGGACGACGAAAGCCACGTGTTCATGCGCTGACGCCAGCGCAGCGCCGAAAGCCACTGACGCTTCTTCAGCTCCAGCTGTAGCTCAGCCAGCTCCCGAGCCATCGCTGTATCGATTGCGTTCGCCATGTTCCACCCATCGCTCTCTTGGATCTCTGCCAGCTTCGAACCTGTGTTCGCTGGCATTGAGAGCCAATCGGCCGCGCTCGTCTCCAGTTGCCCAAAAAAGGGCTGGGGTCGAACGCGACGGCGACCAGGGGAGCGGTCCCCGGCTCGGAGCGATCCGAGCTCGGGGGAACGGGGCGAGCGCTTACTTGATGACCGTGAACTTGCAGCTCATGCAGTTGTTGTTGCCTTCGCACTCTTCACCGAAGGCAGACTGCACTTTGCCGTCACCGCAGATGGGAGCGGTCTTGCATGCTTTGGTGCACACACCGTCGCCGTATGCCGTGGCGACAGCGACGTTGGCGTTGCCCTTGTCGCATTGCTCGTTCCCGTTCTTGATTCCGTCACCGCAATATCCGGCGAGCTTGCACTCCGGCGTGCATGTGCCGTAGGTGCCGTCGTTGATGCCGTTGTCGCACTGTTCGGGTGCTTCGACGGCTGCGTTGCCGCACTTGAGGCGGCATTGAGTATCGCAGGTGCTGGTGGGGGTGCCGTTGTTGACGCCGTCGTCGCACTTCTCGGGCGCTTGGATGGTGCCGTCACCGCACAGCTTGCTGGGCACGTAGGCGGTGCAATCCGCTTTGCAGGAGCCCGGCAGGCCGGTGTTCTTGCCGTCGTCGCACTTTTCGGGGCCGTTGATCACGCCATCGCCGCACAAGCCGCCCGGAACGCATTGATCCGAGCAGCTGTTGGGGCCATAGGCGCTGCTCATGTTGGCGGCGCCGTTGTCGCAAACTTCTGGCGGGGCCTGAATCGAGGAGTCGCCGCAGCTGGGGCCGAACTTGCAGAGCGCCGTGCAACCACCGTAGTTGCCGTTGTTCTTGAGCGTGCCGTCGTCGCAGTCCTCGCCGTCGTCGTGCTTGCCGTTGCCGCACTTGAATTGGCAGCTAGTGTCGCAGTTGCTGGAGGTAGTGCCGTTACCGCTCGCGCCGGTGCCCGAGTCGCACTGCTCGCCGCTCGCGGTATCGACCGTGCCGTTGCCGCACTTCTTCTTGCAAGTGGTGTCGCAGTTACTGGACGGGCCGCCGTTGTTCGCGCCGTCGTCGCACACTTCACCGTTGGTGATTGCGCCATCACCGCAGCGCGCGCCGAGCTTGCACTTGGTTCCGCACTTGCCGTAGGCGCCGGTGTTGTTGGTCGTGCCGTCGTCGCACTCTTCCAGGTTGCCCTTTTGCAGAATGCCGTCGCCGCAGTAGTTCGGCGCAACACAGCCGGGCGCGCACTGCAGCGCGGTCGGTACCGAGCTGGTGTAGGCGTCGATATTGAGCCCGTTGTCGCAAACTTCGGGCGGCGTGAGCGGCATCTTCTTGTCGCCGCAATACGGGCCGAGTTTGCACTCGGTCGTGCACTTGCCGTACGTGTTACCAGTCGGCGGGACGTTCAGCGTGCCGCGGTCGCATTGCTCGCTGCCGGCGGCGAAGCCGTCACCGCAGATCGGCGTGCACACGCTGGGCGACGAGTTGAAGCCGGTGAGCGTGAGCTGGAAGTTCGAGCCGCTGACATGGCGCTCCGCGTTGAAGATCGCAATCTCGAAGATGCCGTTCAGCGTCAGGCCCAAGCCGGTGACCGTGGTGCACTTCAGGCCGCCCGGATCGTTCGGGATGTTTTCGGCGCAGCTGCTGGCCGTGCCGTCGGCGTTGAGCGTGAAGTTGCCCTTGGTCTTGGAGTGGATGCCGCCGATATCCAGCACACGGTGTCCGTTGATGAACACCCACAGGTCATCGTCGCCGTAGAAGGAGAGCTGCTCGCCGCCCTTGAAGGCGAACCAGCTGCGGAGCTCGGTCGTGAAGTGGTAGTTGTGCGAACCCGTGGTCCCGGTGGTCGTCGTGTTGCCGTTGCTTTGCAGGCGCGCCGATTCACCAATTGGATTGGTGGCGGTCCAACCTCGGCCGTCGAGCGGGAAGAAGCCTCCGGCAGTCATCGTGGCCGCCGCGCCACCGATCGTGTAGGCGGTGTCGCAGTTCCCGGCCCCGTCTTGGCACTCGTACTGATACGCGCCGCCACCAAGCGACTTCAGGTTGATGGTGCCCGCGTACGAAATGTTCACGTTCGTGACATCGGTGTACCACTGGTCGAAACGGGCCGTGATTTGCGTATCGGTCAGCGTGCCGTTGTTCGGCGCGCTGGTCGGCGTCAAAATGGTGTCGGTGCCCGACACCCAACCGGGGCCGTTCATCAACCAATCCGCGGCGTTGTTGTTGCCCGTCGGGAAATTGTTGGTGTTGCCCGGCGAAGTGAAGGCCTGGTTGTAGTCCGGCACGTAGTGGAACTTACCGCCGACCGTGACCTGCTTCAGATCGAACAGCGTCATCCCCGGCAAGCGACGATCTTGAACCGGCGTAATCGAGAACTGGGGATGGCTGCGGGGCGAGAAATCACGCCAGATGACGGGTAGCGTGAGGGTGGTGCCGGCCGCTGGTTGCGAGCACGTCCACGCCTTTTGCGGCGGGTTGGAGGCGGGGACTAGCTCCACCTTGCAACTGGCGTCGCAGCCGTCACCCGGGAGGATGTTGCCGTCGTCGCACTCTTCCGGCGGCAGGACCAAGCCGTCGCCGCAATGGGCAAAGCACTGGTAGGGGAGCCCTGTTTCCGCGGGAGTTTTGTAGGTGTTCGTGGTGCCGCACAGCGGCTCGTTGGTACACGTCGGCGAGCAGCCGTCGAACGGGATGTTGTTCCCGTCGTCGCATTGCTCGCTGCCCTTGACGGTGCTGGCCGAATTGGACGGCCCGTTCACCGTGCCATTGCCACAATAGGGTCCGGCGGGCTGTGAGTGCGTGGGCTTGCTCGGATCGCAGACTTGACCGGACTTCAACTTGCAGGTTGCCGTGCAGCAGGCCACGTCTGCGCCCTCATCGCACTGTTCGATGCCGACCACGATACTATCGCCGCAGATCTCCGTGCACGGCGCGCCCGCGAACGGGCAGGCCCAACCGGTGATGATCTGGCAGCTGGTGGAGCAGCCGTGCTTGCCGTCGTTCAAACCGCTATCGCAGGTTTCCGTGCCTGTAACCTTGCCGTCCCCGCAGAGCATGGGCACGCACGGGCCGCCGTTGGACGGGCAAGTGGCGTTCGGCGCGATCGTGCAGCTCGGCGTGCAGCCGCTGGTGGTGTTGACGATGCCGTCGTCGCACAGCTCGTTGCCCGCCAGAATGCCGTCGCCGCATTGCTTGGCGACACAGGGCGTGTTTGCCGCGTTGCACTTCCAGCCAGTTTCGATGGCGCACACGCTGGAACAGCCGTCCGCGCCGATGACATTGCCGTCGTCGCACAGCTCAGCGCCCTCGATCTTACCGTTTCCGCACTGTGCGGGCGGCGGGGGCGGGGTGTAGATGCAGCTCTGACCGGCGGTGGTGCAAGTATAGTTCGGCTCGACCGTGCATACGGCTGGGCAGTTGCTGCCGCTGCAGGTGCCGGAACAGCCATCGTCAGAGAAGGTATTGCTGTCGTCGCAGGTTTCCCCTGGGTCGAGCTTACCGTTGCCACAAATGCGCTCGCAGGCGCCACCGGTCGTGGGACAGGCCCAGCCTGACTCCTTGAAGCAGGTCGAATCACAGCCGTCGTAGTTTTTGAAGTTGTGGTCGTCGCACTGCTCGCCGGCTTCGACCGTGCCATTGCCGCAGTACAGATCGACCACGCATGCGCCGCCCGTCGGCGGACACTTCCAGCCGGTGATGCGCTTGCAATCCACGTCACAGCCGTGCGCGCCGTCGTTCGTGCCGTCGTCACATTGCTCGCCGAGCGTGGTCGAGACGATGTTGTCGCCGCAGAACGGGTCCTTGGTGCAAGCTTGGCCAGGTCCGGGACAGGTCCAACCCGTGATTACTTTGCAGCTCGCCGAGCAGCCAGCCGAGTCGACGTTCAGGCTATTGCCGGCGCTGTCTTTGCCGAGATCGCAGCTCTCGCCGCTCTCGATCTCGCCGTTGCCGCATTCGGCCGGCTTGGTCGGGAGCTTCTCGCAGTCCTCGCCCTCGGTGGGGCACTTCCAGCCGGCTTCGACCGTGCAGTTGCCATCACAGCCATCACCGGGCTTGCCGTTGTTGTCGTCACAGGTCTCGGGCGCTTCGACCTTGCCGTCGCCACACACTGGGCCTTCTTCACCCGAGGCGCCGGATTCACCCGCCGCGCCGCCGGAATCGCGCCCGCCGATCGGGTCGATTTGAAAGCCCCTGCCGCCCGTGCCGGCGCGCCCGCCCTGCCCCGATTGGCCACCCGTGCTCGGATCGCCTGGAGGACTCGATACTTCAGGAGTGCCGCCGCAAGCGACAACCAGCAGTGCGGATGCGAGGAACGACCCCAACGCGGTGATGCGATTCATGTGTGCCACTTGCCCAATCAGCCGAAAAGCGAGGAAAACTTGCTACCGCTAACCATAGCTTCCGCCCCGCACGACTTCAACAGTCTACACAATGTAGAGCCGGAGAACAGGCGCACTTACACATACCCTGACGGGTTCGTCATCCGCGCGGTCTCGTTCTCCGTCGTCGTCCGTCAGCGGGCTCGTTGCGCTCGTTCCGCTCCACGCGTTGCGCTGTTGGTTCGGTATGCGCGATTCCGGTGCCGCTGCGACGGAGCGGATCTCGCGCGGGAAGGAGATCTCACAAATTGCTTACTTCCCCGAAGCGGCGCTCGCGGCCCCCTCACAAAAGGCTGGATAAGGTCACGGTCGCACTGAATCAGGAGGGACCGAGCGGGAGCGCGGACGGAGCGGCAGTTGTGTCAGTTGTGTCAGCTCGGCGGCCGCGGCGGGCTCGAGCGGCGCGCCAGGTTCAACGGCGCGGAGGGCGGGCCACTCCCGGCCGGAGCCAGGGTCGACCAGCGTCGTGGCGTCCTTGTAGATGCGCGGGCTACTGTGCAGTTCGAGCGTCGCGCGCAGCAGGGGGAGCGACTGGTATCGTCCTGGATAGTGGACACGGAGCAAGGCGTGCACCTCCGGTGCGTGGCGCGCGCTCATCGCCGGGAACAGGTGGTGCTCGACGTGATAGCCGAAGCCCAAGGTCAGCCACTCGACGAGACGGGGGGTGGTCACGCTGAGCGAATTCAGGAGGGGGTCGTTGATGTCCGTGAGCGGGCTCAAGCTGTGGTTCGTGAGGATGAAGCCCATCACGATCGCGTTTGCGACCAAGAGCGGCAGCACGAAGGCGAACACGAACGTCAAGCCGCCCGTCGCGATCGCCAGGCACGTCCACAGCGCAACCCCCAGCAGTGTTTCCAGTATGGCGTAGACGTGTTCTTTGGCAGACAGGAAGCCGCGTGCGCGCGCATCGAACAGCATGTGGGTGCTTTGCACCGAAAAGCCGATCAGCGGCGTTGACGCGCCGCGCAGCCGCCGAAGCCCCGGTGCGACCAGCATGGCCCAGCGAATCGCTCGACTGTGCCGGTACTCGCGCAGGGTAGGATAAGCATCTGGGTCTTTGCCTGCGTGCTGCGTATTGCCGTGGTGCACGCGGTTGTGCCAGCCGATCCAAAGCCTGGGGGAGACCACGAACGGCAAAAAGCCGAGCCAGCCCACGAGATAGCGGAGGCGCGGACCGCGCACGATTGCCCCGTGTAGCGTCTCGTGGCCGAGGAAGGTCAAACCGGCGAAGCTCATGCCGATGATCAGAGACAACAGCGGGGTGGCCAGCCAAGGCAGAACGCGCTGCTGCAGCGCACTGATGCACAGCGTTATGAGCGCGACATGTACCGGCAGCCACCACAAGCGGCTGCGGGCGGGTTGGAATGCACCGCGCTTCAAGTGCGGGCGAATCTGGCGCACGTAGCTGGCGAGCGTGCTTTCGGTCATCCTCGAGTCTGAGCGACAAAGCGCTTGGACGCCGTCACGGCTCGGTCACGTGCAGTCACGACTCTGATAGGTTCGAGGCCATGTCAGCTGCGGTTCATGAGGATGGTTCAGCGCTTCGCATCGAACTCGCGAGCGAGGCCGAGCGCTCGCTGCTCGCAAATCTACTCGAGTTGTATATCCATGATTTGAGCGAGGTCTTTGCCGTTGAGCTGGGTGCCGATGGTCGCTTCGGTTACCCGCGGCTTGCGTCGTACTGGTCCGAACCGGAGCGTCGCTTTCCGTTTCTGATTCGCGACCGAGGGAAGATAGTCGGTTTCGCGCTGGCGCAACGCGGCTCGCCGATGAGCGACGATCCGGAAGTCTTCGACGTCGCCGAGTTCTTCGTGCTGCGCAGCGTGCGCCGCTCGGGTGTGGGCGCGCGCGCCGCCGCGCTGCTATGGGATCGCTTGCCCGGCCGTTGGATCGTCCGAGTGTCGGAGGCGAACCGCGACGGGCTCCCGTTTTGGACGCGCGTGATTCAGGACTACGCGGGCAGCGGCGCGACGCAAACGCAGCGTCGCGGCGAGCCGCATGACTGGCGAGTCTTCGCCTTCGCCACGCGGACGCACGGCGCGCAGCCGTAAAACCGGGCTACGCGCCGACGTGGGTCGGCCGCGCCCGCTAACCAACCCCCAACTGAAACTGCGTGCTCGCTTCAGCCGCGTGCCACGGCCCGCGTGGCACGCGCTTTTGGCGAGGTGATGCGGCGCGTTTGGCGACGCGTCAGCTCGGTCGCGGACTTGATCCGACCGGCGCTACTGCGGGTGGATTTGCGCGAAGGAGTTGCGCTGCCCGAGATCTCGAGCGCAGGTCCGCCTTTGTTGTTGGAGCGCTTGGACAGATTGTGCTGCGCCATGCCGGCGCCACTCACCCCTGCCGTTGCCGCGCCTACCGCGCGATCGATGCTATGTGGTTTAGCCTTCTTCGGCTTCGCTTGGCTGCTGCTGACCTGTTGTTCCGCCCGGTACCGTTCAGCTCTGGTTGCCATACAGAGCAGGATAACGGTGTGCGTTCGCGAATGCACGTATTGCTTGGCTGGAGCGCTGATAGCCCGGAACCGCTGACAAAATCAGCACACCAGCGCCGGCCCGGGCACGTCGCCAATGAGGCAAAGTGGCTGTTTGCGGGCGTCACGCTCAGCTCAGAGTACGGGAATCGAGAACGGGCACAGCGCCTTCATGCTCGCGCACGTGGTGCTACCGGGAATACAGTCGATGTACTGGGGGCAGCTGAGCCCTTCTTCGCAGCCGCAACCGCAGTCGTTGCTGAAGGCGACGGTGTGCTCGGCACACACGTAGTCGATGAGTGCGCAGCTCGCGGCGCTGGTGGCGGTGTAGTGTCGATACCACTCTCGGTCGGGGTGACAGCCGCAGTATTTTTCGGTGCAGCTCGCGCCAGAGCTCATGCACTCACACTGGTTGCAATCGTCACGGTCGGGAAATTTCTCGCCGACGCGGTAGCTCTGACCCGCGTATTGACACTCGTTGCAGGCGATCTGCGTGCCACTGATGCTGCCGTCGGGCTCACACCAGCAAGTGTTGCAATCGCAAGCAAAGCGCTCGCCGATGGCGTGGACGACGCCACCAACTACGCACGTCCCAGGCGCACCCGCGTGTCCGCTTGCGCCCGCACCCGCCATGGATCCCGACGCGCCGCCCGAGCTGCCGCCGAGACCGCTCGAATTCCCGGAGCCGGCCGTGAGGGGGGGAGCGCCGGCAGTTGCGGGGGTGCCGCCCTGGGCCAGCGAGCCCGCGCCGGCCGCACCGGGTTCGACCTTGGCGGTTCCCCCACATGCAACCACCCCCGAGAGCGCGAGTAGCGCGGAAGCCAGCCTGGTTCGATTCAACATGGGTGCTCTCCTGATCCGCGGATCGCGACACTGGCACAGCTGAGCCATCGATCGCCAAATTGGCGGCCAAGAGCGGGGAGTCTAGCCATCGACAGCCGCGAATTGCAGAAACCGTGCCGCCTGGGCGGTTTCACGAAGGCGGTCCGCTCGCCGGCTCTCAAGTTCCACGTTCGCCGGCCGTTTGCCGGCAGGTGCGCTGGTTTCGATTCTCGTTCGTACCCTGTTTGGCGATCCTGATTGCGGGTTGTCACGCAGAACCACAGGTTCAGCCGGAGCCGGCCAAGAAGGTCGCTAAAAAAGCGGCTGCGAAAGCCGCCAAGAAGGCCGAAGCGCACAAAGAGCACGAGGCCGAGCACGAGCCCGAAAAGTTTACGGTGCCGTTCGCTTGGGAGGCCGAAAAAGAGGAACCGCTGGCGTTGACCCGCTCGTTCTTGCGCGAGGCCTTCTCCGACAACGCAACTTACATGGATCGCGGTGACAAGTTCTTCGCGGCCTTCGCGGACAAGCAGACTCCGCGCGCGACCGTGATCACTTGCGCCGATTCGCGCGTGCACAGCCAAGCGTGGGATCTCACACCCGAGAACGACGATTTTACGGTGCGTGATATCGGCAACCAGATCCAGAACGTCGAAGGCTCGGTGGAGTACGGCGTGGAGCACTTGCACACGCCGCTTTTGCTGGTCATTGGCCACACCGGCTGCGGCGCGGTCAAGGCTGCGATGGGCGATACGAGCAAGCTGAGCGAACCGATTCGCAAGGAGCTCGAGCACTTGCAGGTTCCGCCAGCCGACCCGAACAAGGCCCCTGACGAGGCCTGGGCAGAGGCGGTCGTCGCCAACGTGAACAATCAGGTCGGCTTCTCGCTCAAGCGTTTCAACCACGAGGTGCACGAAGGGACGCTCACGATCGTCGGTGCGGTCTACGACTTTCGCGACGATCTCGGCCAAGGCGCGGGCAAGCTGGTGGTCGTCAACGTGAACGGCAATGCCGACCCGGAGCGCATGCTGTCGTTCGTGGAAGCGGTCAACGGTCGACTCGGCCCGCACGAAGCGAAGGACCTGAAGGCCACCAAAGGCTCCAAAGAGCCGAAAGACGCGAAAGACGCGAAAGAGAAGCCAGCTAGAGCCGAGCACGCGGAGGCGCTTACGGCGCCCAAGGACGTTGCCGCCGAGCTGGCCAAGATCCGCGGCATCAGCGCGCAGGCCACCGACGCGACACCGCCAGCGGCGCGCGAGGCGGCGGAAGTCGCGCGCGTATCTGCGCACGTCCACTGAGGGGCAGGCCAAGAGTTGCGCCGCGATTGCGCGGTCGCAAGCCGTGCCTTACGTTTGCGACATGAAGCTGATTGCTGTGGCTGTGTTCGCAATCGTGGCTGCGGCGCGGCTGGGTCTTTCGTGGCTCAATCTGCGGCACCTGCAACGTGAGGGACACGTGGTGCCCAAGGCGTTGGCGGCCGAGGTCGACAGCGCACGCTTGGCCCGCATCAGCGCCTATACGGCCGCCCGTGGGCGCCTGGGGTTGCTGCAGAGCGCGTCGTCCACCCTTCTGCTCGGTGGCTTTCTGTTCGCGGGCGGGCTCGGTTGGTACGATGCCACGGTGTTCCGCGCGTTTCCGTCTTTCGTAGCCGGTGGCGTCGCCTTCTTGGTCGGATTGTTGCTGCTGAACGCCTTGCTCGGAATTCCGTTTCAGCTCTACTCGGTGTTCCGGTTGGAGGCGCGCTACGGCTTCAACCGTCAAACGCCGAGCCTTTGGTGCACGGATTGGCTGAAGAGCACCGCGCTGTCGTTGGTTTTTTCAGTTCTCCTTGCCGCGAGTGCGCTGCGCCTGGTGCAGGCGGCTCCCCACACCTGGTGGCTGTGGGTAAGCGTGTTGATCAGCGCGCTCAGCCTGCTCTTGACGGTGCTCTCGCCCTATCTGATCGAGCCGCTTTTCTACCGCATGGAGCCGCTCGACGTTGCGGGCCTGCGCGAAGGCATTCGCGTGCTCACCGAGCGGGCGGGCGTGCACGTCGGGCGCGTGCTCAAGGTCGACGCTTCGCGCCGCAGCTCGCACTCCAACGCGTACTTCACCGGCATTGGGCGTCAGAAGCGCGTGGTCTTGTTCGACACCTTGCTCGCGCAAATGACCGAACCACAGATCTTGGCCGTGCTGGCGCACGAGCTCGGTCATTGGAAAAAGCAGCACGTGCTCACGCGTATGATCGCGATGCAGGTGTTGTTGGTCGTGTTCGCGTATCTCGGGTTCTCGTTGCTGCCGAGCGCCGGCCTCCCCCAGCTGCTGGGGCTCGGCGCGGCCTCCTTTCCGGCCAGAATCACGATCCTGGCGGTGGCGGCGTCGCTCTTGATGTTCCCCCTCACGCCGCTGTTTTCTGCCTGGTCGCGGCGCGATGAGCGCGAGGCCGACCAATTCGCGGTCGAGCTGTACGGCGCGCCGCTCGAACTGGCGGGCGCGCTGGCCAAGCTCGGCACGGAGAATTTGTCGAACCTGCACCCGCACCCGCTATATGCCGCCTTCTACTATTCGCATCCGCCATTGGCGGAGCGGATCGGCGGCTTGCGAATGCTGGCGGAGGCGACTCGCGCCTGAAGAATCCTTGCGCTTCGTCGAATCGTTGATCGTTCGCGATTTGGATCGACGTTTCCTGGTAGTCCTGAAATGCTCCGCGCATGAAGTGCTTTGAGGCCTTTCATGCTGCAGAGGGGCAGTCATGACTTCGAATCCATCGCCACCGCTCGGGCCCGGCTTTTGGGCGTTGTTCACGACCCAGTTCTTGGGCGCGTTCAACGACAACCTGTTCAAGACCGCCCTCGCGGTGGCCATCACCTTCGAGGCCGCGTCACTGGGCAAGCTCGGCCCCACTTCGCTGGTCGCGCTTTCGGGCGCGCTGTTGATCCTACCGTTTGCCCTGTTCTCGGCCCTGGCGGGTCAGCTCGCCGATCGTTACCCGAAGCAGCGGCTGATCGTGCTGACCAAGCTTGCCGAATGCGCGATCATGACCGTGGGCAGCGCAGGGCTGATGCTCAAAAATCTGCCGCTGTGCCTGGGCGCTTTATTCCTGCTCGGCACCCAAGCCACGTTCTTCGGTCCGCTCAAGTACGGCGCGCTGCCCGAACTCTTGCCCGAGAAACGCTTGGTGCAAGGCAACGCGTTCGTGGAAATGGGCACTTTTTTGGCCATTTTATTGGGCACGATCGCGGGCGGGGTGCTCGCGCAGGGGAACCGTTCGACGTTGGCGGCGGTGGTGCTCGGGGTGGCCATCCTCGGTTTCGTGGTTGCGCGCGGCGTGCCCCCCCTCCCTGCCGCCGCGCCAGGCTTACACATCGATCGGCGTTGGCTTGCTCCCACTTGGCGCTTGATCGGCCTTGCCCGTCAAAATCGTGCCGTCTTCCACTCGGTGCTCGGTATCTCTTGGTTCTGGCTGATCGGCGCGGTCGTTTTGTCGCTGTTGCCAGAGCTGGTCAAGGATCACCTCGGCGGCGGACCTACGGTGGTCACGTTCATGCTGGGCGCGTTCTCGGTCGGCGTTGGCCTCGGTGCCTTCGTGTGCGAGAAGCTTTCGTTCGAACAGATCGAGCTCGGGTTGGTGCCGGTCGGTTCCCTCGGGTTGAGCGTGGCTTTGGCTTGGGTGGGTATCGTCACCGACCCGCACGCGGCGCACGCGGGCGTGCTGAGCGTGGGGCAATTCCTCGGCGAAGCGCGTGGTTTGTGGGCGACCGCGAGCGTGACGCTGCTCGCGCTATCCGGCGGTATCTTCACGGTGCCGCTGTATACGTTGCTCCAAGGACGCAGTGATCCGAGCTCGCGCTCACGCGTCGTCGCGGCCAACAACGTGATGAACGCGCTATTCATGGTCGCGGGCAGCGCATTCTTGGCCGGCTTGTCGGCGATCGGCGTGAGCGTCCCGATCGTGCTCGTGATTCTTTCGATCGCGAACTTGGTAGTTGCCGCTTACACGTACAGCGTTGTCCCCGAGTTCTTGTTCCGGCTGATGTGTTGGTTCCTGGCGCACGTGCTGTATCGCCTTCAGATCGTGGGGCAGGAGCGCATCCCGCGTCAGGGCGCGGCCGTGCTGGTCAGTAACCACGTCACGTTCGTGGACTGGCTGATCATCTCCGCCAGTAGCCAGCGCCCGATCCGCTTCGTGATGCATCACGAGTTCCTGAAGATCCCGCTCACGGGTCGGCTCTTTCGCGACGCCAAGGTGATCCCCATCGCCGGCGCGAAGGAGAACGCGGAAGTGCTAGACGCGGCTTTCGAGAGGATTGCGGAAGCGCTCACGGAGGGTGAGCTCGTCTGCATTTTCCCGGAAGGCAAATTGACCCGCGATGGTGAGCTCTCGCCCTTCCGTCGCGGCATCGAGCGGATCGTCGCCACGACGCCAGTGCCCGTGTTGCCGATGTCCCTGAATGGGCTGTGGGGCAGCCGCTTCAGCCGCCAAAGTGAGGGCAAAAAGCCGCTCGGAAAGCTGTGGTCGCGCATCACCCTGCGGGTAGGCACAATGCTCGCACCGAACGAGGTGAGCGCCGAACGCGTCGAGCGCGAGGTCCGGGCCCTGCTGAGCTAGTTGTTTCGCCTGGGAGTCCGGCGCCTTCGGCCAGAAACTGGGCCTTTTCTAGCTGTCTTTGAAACGAGCCGGGCGTTCCGCTACCATCCGTGAATGTCGATGCGGCGGGGTGTGAGCTCGATTGTGGTGTTGACCGTTGCGCTGCAGGCCTGCAGCGCTGCCGATCACGAAGAGGCGGCGCCGCTGTCCGGTGTGACGGCGGTCTCCGCCGGTTTCGACAGCAACTGCGCCCTGATCGAGGATGGCTCGGTGCGCTGTTGGGGCTCCAACTACAGTGGGCAACTCGGCAACGGAGACCTCGGCGAGACGCCCCCCGACTCGTTTACCGCGGTGCCCGTTCGGTATGTGGCGAACGCGGTCGGGGTGTCGGTGGGGCAGGACCATGCCTGCGCCGCCTTGGCGGACGGCTCGGTCAAATGCTGGGGCCAATTGCCGGGACCATGGCTGACTGAACGCCCGTCTCAGCCCGCCTTGCCGGTAGACGCAGTGACGGCGGCGCACACGCTTGCCGCCGGGAGAAACCACACCTGTGCGCTGCTGACTGACGCAACGGTTCAGTGTTGGGGAAACGGCTCATTGGTTCCGCTCGGCGACGGCTCACCACCTTCGGCCCCGCCCAGTCCATGGTCGTCGGCCGTCGCCGTGGCCGAGCTCCGCGACGTGACGGCCATCGCCGTCAGCTCCCCCGCCGGAAGCTGCGCGCTACTCGAAAGCGGTGAAGTAAAGTGTTGGGGTGACACTTGGGTCGACGGTGACACCTTGGCGGACGAGTCCCTGGCGGGCCGAATTTGGCTGACCTATACGCCAACGCCGCGAGTGGTCGAGGGATTGCCGAGCGCCGCGGGGATCTCGCTCGCTCACCTTTATTCTTGTGCCGTGCTCAAGGACACGACGGTCGCATGTTGGGGACTGATTCGGGAAACTATGGGCGGCACCGGGCGCCCCACCGTCGTCCCGCTTGCGGTTGCCGACTTGAGCGACGTCGTGGCTGTCTCCACTGGAGATAGCCACGCTTGTGCCTTGCTCAGCGATCGCTCAATCCGCTGTTGGGGATTGAACAGCGCAGGTCAGCTCGGGGACGGCAGTGATGTCTCGTCCGCGGTCCCCGTCCGCGTGCAGGGCATCGACTCTGCGATCGCCATCTCCGCGGGGAGATATCGCACTTGCGCGTTGCTCGCGGATGGCACCGTCAGTTGTTGGGGCAACGGCGCAGGCGGCTGTAGCAACGGGCTTTGCAGCCATGCGTACGTCCCGCTCGTGGTCCGCGTCTCGCCCTAACTTCTCGCGTGCTACTTCGCGATCGGCTGGCAGTAGCCGCCGGGGTGAAGCTCGAAGCCCGCGTTGCACTCACACACGCCTCTGTCCTTCACGCAATGCCCCCAGAGCGCGCTCACGGATGCATCGCGATTGCAGCTCTGGTCGGTCGTGCAAGGCGCCCGTTTGCCTCGGGCAGGCGCCGGGTCCGGGGCCGGAGCGCTATCGCTGGCCGCGGCCTCGGGTGCAGTGACGACGGGGGCCGGCGTCTCGGTCGCGGCTGGGGCGGCTGGGGCGGTTGGGTGGTCACAGGCGCAGATACTCGAGGCCAACAAGAATCCGGCGGCGAGCGAGCTCGTTCTCATGCCGAAAGCCTTAGCATCGATCGCGCGCGTTGACTCCGACTCGCCTGTGAAACCATTCGAACGACTCGTCGGAGTGGTACGACAATCGTGACAAAATGTCGTTGCGGAGATCGAGTTGCTGCAGTCAGGCGCTGCTCCCGCCGTCCGCGGAAAGCTGCTAAACGCTGAGGGAACTTTCTGTGTCTCTCTCCTCTGACCAGCCCCCCTTCGCCCCCAGATCGTTCGCGATCGCGGCCTGCGCGGTCCTTCTTGCCGGCGGCGTATTCTTGTCGGGACAGCATGCTTTCGCTGATCAACCAGCGCCCGCACCGGCAAAAAGCGAACCGGCAGCCGCAGAGTCCGCGCCTTCTGCCGATCCTCCGGCGGCCTCGCGCTCCGCTCCGGTTCCGCCATTGTTGCCGGGCTACGAGCCCAAGACACTGGTCTCGGTAGACGCGCCTCCGCCGCTGGTTTGGAAGTGGGCGCGCTTCTCCGCCGCGAACTACGCCGTGACCGGTGTTGGCGGCGCGATCACATTGGCCTCCGCGATCGTCAACCCGCGTGCGCAACACTCACTGAGCGGCGGCTTGTGGTTCGATGAAAGCGTGCGCAATACGCTTCGCGTGGATACGTTGCCCAATCGCTACATCTTCCGCGATGCGTCGGACGTCGGGCTGTCGTTGATGGTGTCTTGGCCATTCGTGGCGGACGCGCTCACCATCGCCTGGTGGTACCGCGGTAGTCGCGAGACCGCCCAAGAAATGGCGCTCATCGATCTGGAGACGCTCGCGGTGTCCGGCGCGATCCAAGGCGTGACCAACGTCCTGGTGAGCCGTGAGCGCCCCTACGGTCGCGACTGCGGCTCCGCAGAGCTACCGAGTGACTCGATTGATTGTGCGAACTCCATCCATTATCGCAGCTTTTTCAGCGGACACTCCGCGTTCAGCTTCACGGGCGCCGCGTTGATCTGCGTTCACCACTTCGAGAATGAACTGCTCGGTCCGCCATGGGATGCTCTGACCTGCGCGGGCGGCTATGCCGTCGCGACTACCACCGCGACTTTTCGCGTGGTGGCCGACGTGCACTACGCGAGCGACGTTCTCACGGGTGCATTGATGGGCACGCTCGTCGGCTACGGCGTACCTTTGCTGCACTACAGCCGTCGGGGCAGTACGGCGACCACCCTCGCCGGCATGCAATTGCACTTGGTGCCGCAACCGGGCGGCCTCGGTGTGCTGGGGATCTTTTGATGCGCGCACTCAATTTCGGATTGCGTGCGCTCACGTCGAGCGCCTTGCTGCTCACGCTGGCGGGCAACGTTCGTGCTGCCGAACCTGCGGGCGAGCGCTTTCCGGATCCAGAGCCGCCGCTCGGCTTATTGCCGACTCCGGAAGACGCGCTGATGGATCCGCGCATGGCGCGTTCATGGGGCACCCTGCCGCCGCGCACGTTCATTGCCACGACCGTGGACGTCGGTTTCGTCTATCTCCGACCGCGCATCTCGCTCGGTTACGGGCGCCCGTTCACGCAATGGATCGGCGTGGATGCCAACCCAATCGCCGCCCAAAATGGTTTGGGCGCGTATGGCGGTCTGCGGCTCGAAATTCCGCACCTCGATTTTCGAATCGGGCCGCGCTATTTCGCTTCCTTCAACCATACCTATTTGCCGACGCAGAGCAGTTACTCGCGGCTGGATCTCGAGAGCAACGCGGGTGACCCAGCGCGCACACTCACCTTCGAAGCGGAGCTGGATCTCAACTTCAACTTGGGTCCGGGACGCTTGCTGCTGCGCGGCAGTGCTTCATATGTGACGGGGGTGCCGGAGGGCTACGACGCTTACGAAGAAACCCTGCACATCATCGTCGATCCACCTTTGGTTTGGCGGGCGCGTTTGGCGTACGCGTTCACCTTCGGCTCGCGCAAGCAGCATGGGATCGGCGCCGCCGTCGATCTTCTCGATGTCCCGAAGCGCGATGACTCACGCACCATCCGCATCGGTCCCATCTTGCGACTCGCGCTTTCGCGCCGCGTCGACGTGCGCGGTAGCTTCATCTTTTCCGTAGTCAGCCCCGATCGCATCGGCCTAGCGGGTGGCGATTTCACCGAGCTCGGTATCCGCTACCGCTGGGCGAGTGAGTGACCGCTCGTTCGCGCTATTTCAACAAGCTGGCGTCAGATCGCGCCCGGCAAAGAACTCGCTGACCAGCGCGCTCCAAGCGCGCGCGTTCTGTGCGGGGCCACATTTGAACGGGCGCTTCGACAGCTTGCCTTTGGCGAGCAGCTCACTCTGTTCCTTGAAGTAGCGTACAGCGAGCTCCGCGGCATACTCGTGCACGGCGATACCGTTGTTCTGCTGGAAAGCGTAGTAAGTGCCGCCGCGCACCAGCGTATCGTTCGGCGCGTAGGGCGCGAGGCACTCGAGCGTCGGCCGCGCGCCGCATTTCTCGAGGATGCTCTGATAATCTTTGTCGAGATGTCGCCGAGACCAATCGCCGTGCGCTTCGTCGTTCAGGTGGAAGAGCTCGTGAAACAGCGTCTCTCGCACGGCTTTTTCGCTAATGTTCAGCGAGCCTTCGACGTTGTATTCGATCGTCCAGTCGAACGCGTAGGCGCTCGGCCGATGCTTGACGAGTGATCGCACGAAGCGAAGCTCGAGCGCCCGCCAGCGATAGTTGGGCATGGGTCGCCCCGCGAACAAACCGTCGAAAAATCGATCCATGGCCAGAGCGCCGCTTTCTACCCACCGCAAATGCCGGCGATAGCCGTTGATTGGTAGCTGGGGCACGAGCTTTATCGTGCCTCGGAAACCGCCGTCCATGACTTCTTCGAGGCCTACGCCCGCGACGTCACCCGTCGTTTTGAACAGCCTGGAAGCAATCTGGCCGGCTTTCGCGTCCGCCTGATACGCATGCTCGATCAAGCATGGTACGTCTTCACAGGTCACGGTGGTGGGGAGCAACCGCTTCGCGGCGGCGAGCTCGACGGTCGGTGGGGCGGGGCCGGCTGCCAAGCAAGTCAGCGCGACGAGTAGGATTGGCCAGCGCATCGATGCAGGTTTCGACACGCTGCCACGCGCGGCCATTGGGCCTGGCCACTGAACTCGAGATTGCTCACATTTGGCCGCGGGGTGACGGCCAGGAAGTGCGGCGATTGGCGGCAGAAACGGCAGAGTCGTGAACGAAGCGCAACGCACTCGCGGGTGCCCCGGGCGTGGGACGTCGCGGCGCGGTTGGGCGTCCTCGCGCTCTGCGCTGCGGGCGCCCGGCTACCCAAGCGCTGGCCTTCGGCCAGCGCGGTGCGCCAACGGAAGAGGAAGACAAGGTTCGAATGCTCTCGACGTTGAGAGCCGCAGCTTCGAGAGAGGTCTTCAACGGTATGCGCGGCAGTACTTTGGCAAGTCTCGTGTAGAAGCTGCGCTGCAGCGCGCTCGGCGGCGACGCGCAGCGGCTCAGGGTTCGGATAAATCTGACCTACCCGCAGCCCGGCACCTGAGTTGATCTAGGTTCTTGGAGCGTTGGCAGCGCAGGGGCGCGGGAGCCATCGCCGCCGGTTCGACTCTGGGATCCGTCACCGCGGGGGCACGACGCACGGTGAGCTGCGATGCTGGATCGCGAGCGCCCATGTTACTTCGCGCCCGTCCCGTTTCTTTGCCAAATCTCGTAGCCGAGCTCTTTGCGGTCGATGAGCTTGTGGTAGCGGCCGCGCTCGTACTTGGGCCAGGCGCGTCGGGAGCCCTTCTCGACGCGGATTTTGAGGACCAAGTCGGGAAGTTGGGCGGGATCGCCGAAGGTCTCTCGCATCAATTGCTTTTGGTAGGGACCGGGAATACCCCAGTAGATCCACTGGGTCCACGTTCTCGGGCGAAGGCGCGTCGACATGTAGCCGGTGGCAAAGCCATCGAAGATGGTCAAAGACTGCGCACTCCCGGCCAAGCTCTTCAAGTCTCGATCGACGGCTTCACAGAGCTCGGCTTCACTCTTGGTGGCGATCGCGCCGCGCATCGGGCCAGACCTGACGCGGGTGTCGTGGCCTTCGAATTGCGGGTGGGTGTCATCGTAAATGTAGGCGAACATGCTGTCTGTCTCGATTCCGAGGCACGCTCCCGCAAAGCCGATCAGCACGCACTGATAGGCGATGCGCTGTCCAGGATTTTCCCGGGTGCGAGCCTCGAGCAGCGCGCCGAATGCGGCGATGCCGGCCGCCAAGGCGCCCAGCGCGCCGAGCAGCGTCGCGAGCCAGCCATTCGAGCTGGTGTAGGTGACCGCAAGCATCGACAGTACGGAAGGCGTCCAAATCAGCACCAACAAAAATCGTCCGTAAGGCCAGGCGCGATTGAGCGCCACGCACACCGGAGCCAGCACCGGGATCGCCATGTAGAACAGCGTCGCGGGCGTGACCACGGTGGGGTTCGGCCCAACCCGGTAGCAGGCGACGCAAGCCAGAGCAGCCACCGGCGCCACCAACCAAAGGCCGCGCTTGAACCAGCAACACGCGAGTGGCAAGAACACGAACAGCGCGCTGTAGGCGAGCAGCGCCCAACGCCATGTCCAGGCGGCGGAGTGATAGAAGTCCAACTTGGACAGGCCGCTGGCGGTGGCGTAGCCCAGAGCGACCTGTAGCCCGCTCAAGCGTTCGTAGCGAGCCCCGGAAAGCCAGAGCGCGAATGGTACCAACACCGCAAGTGCAACCGCGAGCCCCGCGCCGAGCCCGAACAGCCCGTTGATCCAAGTCGGGCGCGACGTTTTCCAATACAACCAGCCGAGCACGGACGAGTTGTAGGGGAGGAGGACGACGACCAGGCCGGGATAGCTGAAGACCGCCGACAGGAAGAACAAGTTCGCGACGAATAAACCGCGGCCAGGGCGCGGGCCGAGCAGCGCGTGCGCTGACACGAGTACTCCGCACAAGAAGCCGAGCGCGCCTTGGCTGTTGTAGCTCAAGGCAAACAAATTGAAGTAGCCGAAGGTGACGACGAGAGCGGCCGCCCAACAAGCGCTGCTGAAATTGGCGATGCGCGTGACCAAGCGGCACACCAGCAGGGACGCGACGCCGACGTACACGAGATACAGATAGCGATTGAACAGGATGATGCCATCGGCGGATCCCGCGATCGCCAAATACAGTCGGTACAGCGGCATCAGCAAGATGCCGGCGTTCTGATGGATCGCGCGCTCGTCGAAGTAGGGCTGATTGCCGATCAAGAACGAGTACGGCATCGCGCTGTAGAACGCCTCGTCGCGGTGGCTCACCCCGAACGGAATGCGGTAGCGCAGTACGCCGAGCGCAGCCAGCCATGCCAGCGCGCCGATCACCTCGGTCGCCGAGAGTTGGCGAATTTTACGCCAGATGGCCCACATTTCCGCGCGCACCCTAGCTCAAAGCCTCAGTCAACGCCGGCAAAATGAGCTAAGAGCAACGTCCAGCTCAACGGAGGACGGATGCGCTTCATGGTCATGCACAAGGTCGACGCGAAAATGGAAGCGGGTGGTCCGCCCGATCCAGGGATCGTCCAAAATATGGGTGCGCTCGTGCAAGAGAGCTTGCGAAATGGCGTGTTCATCAGCGGTGCGGGGCTGCATCCGAGCGCCAAGCGCGTTCGCATCAAGAGCGCAGCGGGCCAGTGCCAATTGTCACCCGGGCCGTATCAGGGTGAAAACGAGCTACTTTCTTCGTATGCGATGATCAAGGTCAGGTCGCTGGTCGATGCCGTGACCCACGCTCAGCGTTACGCGCTCGCCGAAGGCGAGTGTGAGGTCGAAGTTGGTCCGGTCGTGGAACCCTGGGATATTGGCATCATGCCCAAGCCTGCGGGCGATATCCCGCTGCAGGTTTTGCTTCTGACCAAGGCAGATGCCGCGTTCGAACGAGGCGTCGCGCAAAAGGAGAAGCACGCGCAGGCCCTGCGTGCACTGCAAGACTCGCTGGCTGATGACGGCGCCTTGCTGGTGGCCGGCACACTCGCCCCGAGTGCCAAGGGCGTGCGAGCGAAGCCGGGCTCGGCAAAGCGAACTTGGGTTGATGGCCCGTTCGCAGAATCCAAAGAGCTGATCGCCGGCTTCTCGATCCTCGAGCTGCCGACCCTGCAAGATGCCATCGCTTGGGCCGATCGCTACGCGACGATTTTGACCGATGCCGAGGTCGACGTGAGAGAGCTGAGCGGCAGCTGAGGTCGTGAGTCCGGGGGCCGCGCCCGGCGCATCGCGCCGAAGGACCTACACGAGGCGGCTGATCGAAATGTCATGCTGGAGTTCGCCAGCGACGCATGTCCGAGGTCGGTTGAATCAGACCGATGCTCGGATCGTCGGAGTTTTATCGCTGGCGCGCTTTCTGCCTTAGCAGCAACGGGCCGCAGGCTCGGAATGCGAAATCCCCTGTATTTTCAACCGTCGTCGCATGCGGGTTCGCCAATGGGCGAGGCGCTGCGTTGACACCTTTTGTCACACTGAGTCGGGAAGTCACCACACATGAAGATTCTTAATCAATTTACTTTGCGGCGCGTGTTCTCCACGGTGGGGGCAATCGGCCTGATGGCCATGGTTTCGGGCGCTGGCTGCAGCGCCACCGATGGCACGGGCACCCCCACGAGCTGTACCGGGCTCGACGTCAACGCCAGCGCGCAGGCGACGGTAAAAGCATTTGGCCAAGCCAGCAGCGCGCTCAAAGATGCCGCGCTCGACGTGGAAGCCAAGTGGCTCGCGACTTGTAACTCGATCAACCGCGAGCTCGGCGAAGATAGCTCGCAGCCCAGCGCGAGCAAGGCCTGCGCGGTGCTGAACGCCCGCGTGAAGAAGGCGCTCGATGCGGGCGCGACCGTGACGCTCGACGTGAAGGCGGAATGCCATGCCGACGTGAGCGTGCAGGGCGATTGTCAAGCCAAGTGCAAGCTGCCCAATTGCGACATCAAAGCCAAATGTGACCCGGGCAAGCTGGTGGTGGCATGCAACGGTTCGTGTTCCGGCGCCTGCGACATCAAGGCGCCAAGCGCGACTTGTACCGGCACTTGCTCTGGAAAGTGCACGGCAGACGTGGCGGTCACCTGCTCTGGTTCGTGCACGGGTGAGTGCTCGGATTTGGCCTGGAATGGCACTTGCGACGCCGGTTGCAGCGCGCAATTCAGCGGCACCTGTGGCGGCACCTGCATGGGCACCTGTGACGGGATGAACTCGAGCGGTTCGTGCGCCGGCAAATGCGAAGGCAGCTGCTCCGCGAAAGCCAGCGGCAGCTGTTCGGCGAAGTGCACGGGTCAGTTCAGCGGCAGCTGCAAGGCGGAATGCAAAGGGTCCTGCGAAGCAACCGGTGGCGCAACTTGCAGCGGCAAGTGCGAAGGCACCTGCACCTATGCTCCGGGCAAAGCGGACTGCAAGGGCGAATGCCATGGGGAATGCAGCGCCGAAGTTGCGCCCCCGTCATGTGAAGGCAGCTTGGATTGCGATGGTGCCGCGGAGTGCCAGGCTTCCTGTGAGGGCTCTGCGTCGGCCAAGGCGAGCTGCGACTCTTCGGCAACCCTCGCCGTCACCGGCGACGCCGAGTTGTACGGCGTGCTGCAAGCGCACATCGGCGAGATCAAGGCTGCGTTTGCGCAGACCATCGCCCTGAAAGACCCAATCGCAAAGTTGGCGGGCAAGACCACCGCGACCTTCAGCGCGCTGGGTGATATCGGCGCTTCCGGCCTCGCTTGTGCCGGCTCGTCGGTTGCCATCGCTGCGGAAGCTCAGGCAAGCATCAGCGTCTCGGTGAGCGCGAGCGCGAGCGTGCAGGGCAAAGCCGGCACGTGATGTTCGGTTCTCACTGACGGACATAAGGCCACCTCACGCGATCGCGTTCAGCGCGAGCGTCGTGGGGTGGCTTGCTTTTGGTGATTCATTCGTCGCGTGTAGCCAGCTCGTACAGCCATTCGAGCTCGAGCGTGGCGCCATCAGCCATGGGCAGCGAGATCGTGCGCTCGCCGAGTAACGCGCTGGCGAGGGAGCCCCACGCATCGCTGGAAAGCAAGAGCGTGTAGCCGTCCTCCAGCACGCGGATTTCGTTTCTCTGACCGCCGGGAACCACCGTCAAGCAGCCGCCGGTGAGGCGTGCCCCTTCGGAACCCTCGGCGTAAGTCGCCTTCGCTTCCGCTTGACCGGGATACCAAACGAGCAGTGCATCGGCATTCGCGGCAGGTTCTGTCAGGAGCGCGAACGGCGTTCCTGCATCGAGCGAGCCCACGCCATGCGCCAAGATTCCGCGTGCGCTCTTCGGAATGCGCACGCGCAGGTTTTTGCCTTCGACGACGAAGTGCACGCCGGGGGCGCGGGTTCGGGAGATCTTGCTCAACGCGCTCTCCGCTTCGCGCGGGCTCGAGACGCTGCGGCGGGCCAGATCGCTCCAAGTTGGGAATGGGAAACAGCCGGACTGTTCGCCGATTCTCGCCAACACGCGATACACTCCGTGCGCGAGCGCGGTTTCGACTTCGGCCGCATCGACGCTGATTGCCGCCAGTGCTCGGCCCGGCATCGTGACCCCGCGGATCGGTCGCGCATCGACGTAGAGAAAGCCGTTGCCGCTGCGACCGAACATGCCGCGCTTACCAAAGCGCGTCACGCCGCCAGCATCGACCAAGTTCCGTTGCTCTGCCCAGCGCAGCACAGTGACGAAGAAGCGACTGATCTCCCGCAGGTGGTCGCTCACGTCGTCGTTCTCGGCGAGTTTCAAGGTCAAGACGAGCTCACGCTGACGGCGCTTGATCAAACCCTCGGTGACCGCCGTGAGAAAGTTCCCGGCGCGACCATCGGCGACGTCGTGCGCGTAAAACGTGACCGTCAGCTGATCGGGGATGGCGCTATAAACGGTCGGCAGTGCGGGAGTCGGTAGCGCCAGCGCCGACAAGTTTGGCGTATCGCCCGAGCTGCCAAACAATTTCGACCAAACGCTCATCGCCTCGGTTTAGCGTGTCGGGCCCAGAAACCAAAATCCGCCTGCTTTATGGGAGCCGGAGCGCGCATTTCGCGCGGGTTCGAGAATTGCTGCAGGGCTACGCTCACCGGGCGCGCGGCCCGATCAGATGCCGTAATCTTTGATACCAGCACTCGCAGGCTTGGGTGAAGCCGCCTTGGCCGCCGGACGCAGCTCTTTCGGAGTGCTTGCGGGCGGCCCGTTGCTGAGCTCCGATGCTGGGTGCGACGCTGGCGCGCTGCGATCGTGTTCGTCCGCCGCCGGCGCGGGTTGCGGCGCCGGCTGGGCCAAGACGGGGGCAGGTGGCTGGGCGTGAACCGGGGCGGAGTTTACCGCTACTTCGTTGCTGCTTCCGCCAGCGACCAGCGCGATCGCAATGCCAATTACGGTCACGACCGCCAGGGCGATCAATGAGCGGCGCGATGGAGAACCGCGAAGTTTGGCGACCTCTTCGGCAATGGGAATGGATTCGAGCGTTGCGCGCGCGACGACCGCCGATGAAGAAGTGGGAACTTGCGAGGACAGTGACGGAGCGCTCGGCATGCCGTCGGGCCAGACCGGCAGCGGCGGCGGCAGCTTCGACAAGCGCTCGGTGCTCGCAGGTGCAACGTCTGCCGAGTCGAGCACCGAGGCCGGCGTGCCGACGGACATCAGCGTCTTCCGCCGGTGCGAAGCCGGCACGAGCTCACCCGTGCCGATCAAAGTCGCAAACGGCGACTTGTGCGTCGCGTTGCGTTGCGTTGCCGGACCAGGCGCCGATGACGTGGGCGCAGGCGTGATGGATCGTGGCACAGGCGTTATCGAACGCGATGCAGACGAGACCGAACGCGGTGCAGGCGTTACCGAACGCGGCGCAGGCGTTACCGAACGCGGCGCAGGCGTTACCGAACGCGATGCAGACGAGACCGAACGCGGCGCAGGCGTGGCCAAGGGAAATCCGTTGCGTGAAGACGCAGGCGCGCTGATGCTGACTGGAGCCACCGGCAAGCTGACGCTGGGGAAGGTGGAGCTGCGCGAAGGGACTGGCCGTGGTTGGGCGACCGAGCCGGAAGAGCGCAAATTGGGGCCGAAAAACCCGGTGATTTCTGCGTGAGTGGCCACTCGCTCGCGGGCCACGATCGCAATTGCCGTCGCGAGCTCGGCACAATCAGCGAAGCGTTGATACGGATCGACGGACAGCGCGCGCGCTGCGATCGACTTGAGTGGAATTGCCCAAGCAAGCTCTGGGGGGAGCTGCGGCATTTGCAGCTTCTCACCCATCAGGCGATCGATGATCGCTTCACTGGATGTTTCGCTGAATAGCCGCCGCCCTGCGAGTGCCTCCCAAAGCAGCACCCCCGCGCTGAAGACATCCGCGCGGGCATCGACTGGTTCCCCAAGCAGACGCTCCGGCGCAAGATGGCCGAGCGCCTCGACGGGTGGCCGCGAGTCGGCGGCCGAGTGACGGGCGGCCAACGGGACGAGCCGGCACACGCCTTCGTTATCGACTCGCAAGTGCGTCAGCGCGACTTCGCCGTGCGCGAAGTTGATGCCCTCCGCGTCGAAGGTGTCGTGGAGCGCGGTCAGCCCTCTGAGGACATCCAGCAGCATACGCAGCGCACGAGCTAGGCCATAACCCGCGAAGCCCCGGCCTGCCGGCAGCTCGAACCAACCCTCGGCACTCGGATCGAGCGCATAGCCCCGCTCGCCCAGTTGCATCGGCACCAAGCGGGCGTGAACCCGGGATAAGGCCAATTGCATGGCGAACGGGTCAGCTGACTCGGGCCGGAGGCGGGTGGAGCGGTTCATGCTCGATTGAGTGAGGGGCATGCTGGGGAGTGCTTCGGGGACCAAAACGTCAAATCTCGAATCCTTCGCACATTGGCCCACACAGCGTTTCGAGACGATTGCGCTGGCAGGGCCGCCTGTGACTATTTGTAACGGTGCCCCTTTCCGGTGGTTCTGGCCAGTGTTTCGGGCAGGTGCCGGCATTTATTTGGCAAACCGCTTGTTTCTGGGCGTTGCGCCCACTGGGCAGTTTCACGAGCGTTACAGAAGGGTGCTGGGAGTGCCTTTCGAGGCCGAGGTCGCCCGCGTGATCGTGCTCCGCCAGCCGATTGCGGCGAGCCCTCGCCAACACCCGAAGATGCGCCTAACGTCGCCGGTAGCGATCGCAATTCGGAGGGAGTGAGTAGCTCAGGTGGTTAATCCAAGTGCACCACCCTCGGTGGAGGCAGAGAACGATTGGCACGCGCCCGGGGGTGCTGACGATCGATTGGCCGGGCTCGGGCGTGTGATTCGGAGCTGATGACCGGGCCACGCGTCTTCACAAAGCGGGCAACGCTTGCGCTTCGTGCTCTCGATACCACGGTGGAGATCGAGACGCCGGAGCACGTCGTGTTCAGCTGCAGTCTTGCCGGTCCTGCGCGGCGCGCGCTGGCTTACCTGATCGACCTGCTGGTACGCGGCGCGATCGTGGCCGCGATCGGCGTGGCCCTCAGCATGGCTTCGCTCGGCAATGCCGAGATGTCGGGCTGGAAAATGGGCGCGTTCTTGATCTTGATGTTCGTGCTGGAGTGGGGCTACTTCGTGGCTTGCGAATCGTTCATGAACGGGCGCAGCTTGGGCAAGCGAGCGCTCGGCCTGCGGGTGGTCACGCAGAATGGTCTGCCCGTATCCTTCGGCGGCAGCGTGCTCAGGAACCTGCTGCGCGCGGCGGATTTCTTGCCCACCGGCTACGCCATCGGCCTGTTGACCATGACGTTCGATCCGCGTTTTCGCCGGCTCGGTGATTGGGCCGCGGACACCATGGTCATCTTCGAAGAACGACCCCGCTTGCGTGATCCGATCCGCTTGGATCCGCCGCCGCTGCCCGCCGAGCTCGATCAGTTTCCGCAGCGTTTGGATTTGCCGGGCCCCGTGTTGGAAGCGCTGGAACTATTTCTGCGGCGCGCCCCGGAATTGCAGACCCTGCGTGAGGATGAACTCGCCACGATGCTCGCCTCGATCTACGGCGAGCGTTTGCAGGTGCGCTACAAGAGCGCTTCGCGCTTTCTCGGCTTATTGTACGCCCGCGCGGTTGGGGAGAAATCACGTGTTCGATAGGGAAGCGTTCGTGGCTCGGCGCTCACCCGATTGGCAAGAGCTGACGCTGCTCTTGGCCAGCGACGCGCCGCTGGCCGAGCTGTCCGCGTCGCGCATCTCGCGAGCGGCGAGCCTGTATCGAGCGGTGTGTGGGGATCTGATGCGCGCGCGTCAGACCGGCTCATCCGCAGACATCGTGGCATACCTCGATGCGCTCACGGCTCGCGCTCACAACGCCCTGTACGGCTCACGGCGCTACGCGCTACGCGGCGCGCTACGCGCTCTGCTGCACGGGTTCCCGTGCGCTTTTCGTAAGCATTGGCGCTTCATGTTGGTCAGCGCGCTATTGTTCGTGGTGCCGCTTCTGGTGGGCTGGTTCGGTGCTCTGCACTCGCCTTCGTTCCCGGCCTCCGTGTTGCCATTGAAGACCTTGGAGGGGCTGTCACAAGCCTACTCGGAGGGCTTCGCCAATGGGCGTTCGGAGCAAACGGACGCCGCAATGACCGGCTTCTACGTCGACAACAACGTGGGCATCGCCTTTCGCTGCTTTGCGACCGGGATTTTGTTTGGGTTGGGGAGTGCGTACTACACGCTGTACAATGGTCTGTTCGTAGGCACCGTGTTCGGCTTCGTGCAGCGCGCCGGGCACGGGCGTAACTTGTTCACCTTCGTCTGCGGACACTCGCCCTTCGAGCTGACCGCGATCGTGATCGCGGGCGGCGCGGGGCTGTGCATGGGCGCTGCGTTGATCAGCACCGAGGGGTACACTCGGCTCGGCTCGCTCCGTCGGCGCGCGTCCGATCTCGCTTTGCTCGCGCTCGGGGCTGCCGCCATGCTGTTCATCGCGGCGTTGATAGAAGCCTTCTGGTCGCCATCGTCCTTGCCGGAGCCGGTGAAGTTCGGCTTCTCGGCGCTGGCTTGGCTGTCGGTATTCGGCTTCTTGCTGTTCGCGGGCCGGCCGCCGAAACCGCGGACCGTGCCATGAACGTTTGGGAAGCGCGCGTGGTCGTGCGTGAGCGCAGCTTGGCCGAGATCGTAGACTTGGCGGTGCGTTTCAGCTTGGTTCTGGGCGCAGGCTTGTATGTCCGGCTCGGAGCGTGCCTACTCCTGCCTTCGTACGCGCTGTGCTGGTGGCTGCTGCGCGCCGATGTCGCGCCCGGTCTGGTAGGCGCGCTCGGCATCGCGCTGTACTCGCTGCTGCAGTTGCCGTTCACGGTCGCGGCGGGACGCCTGATGTTCAGCGCTCGGGTGTCGGTCGCGGAGGTGCTGAGAGCCTCGCTCCGGCTACTCTATCGCGCAACGTTGGCGCGTTGTTTGGCCTTGTTACTCATCGCTGGCGGAGCGACGCTCGTGATCGCGGTGCCACTCGTCATCGCGCGCGCGCTATATATGGGCGAGGTCGTCGTTCTAGAGGGGGCAGGTGCGCTCGCGGCCTATCGGCGCACGACACGCCTCACGTTCCGGCGCGTGCCGCACACGTTCGCGGTTTGGTTGTCGATGCTGGCGACCTCCGCGGCCTTCGTTGCCCTGGCGCAGATCTTTGCCAGTGCGCTCGCGGCAGAGGGGTTGGCAATCGAGGCGCTACCTTCGGTCTGGGGGGGCCTGAATCTGGAGGTCGGCCTCGCGGGGTTGTTCTTGTCCGTGCCGCTCGTGGCCAGCCTGCGTTTCTTGGCCTACATCGACAATCGCACGCGCCGCGAGGGTTGGGACATCCAAGTGCGTTTCTTGGAGTTGGGGCGCGTGTTGAGCGAGGCCGCGGAGTGAGCCTGCGCGGAACTCGCTTGGGCTTGGTCGCCCTACTCGCTCTCGGCTGCGTGTCTGGCGCCGCGCTCGCCGCTCCGAGCGACGAGTCACCCGCATGGCAATCGTTGCCGCCTGCGACCAGCAGCGACGCAGAAGGTGCGGAACGCGAAGCCGCGGACGAGGCGAGCGACGAACCGGAGGCGCCGAGCAACCCGTTCACTAGTGTGCCCGCGGATAGCGTCGAGGGTTCGCTGTCCCGGGTGTTGTCCAGTCCCGATGTATCGTTTTGCAAGGCCGAGCAGGCCGCCGCGCGCGAGGACTCACGGCTGTGCTCGCTCTCGCGCTTGTCTGCTCGGCAGCGCTGCCCCGGTTTGCGCCAAGCCTGCGCGAGCAAGCCGGCCGAGGCCTCTCCGGGATCGAGCTCCGGTTGGACCATCCGAAACGGTCTCGCCATGCTCGGCGATCTGGCGTTTTGGGTGGTCTTGGCTGGGCTGTTGGTCGTCCTCGGCCTAGCCCTCCGGCGCGTCTTTGCAGACACGGAATTCGCCCCCCCGGGTGCACCCGAGCGAAGGTCAGCGTCGACCTCGGAGGCAGCTCCGGTCGCGCGCCACGTGGCCGAGACGGACGTTGCTCGGCTGTGGGCAATGGCCCAAGAGTCTGCGTTGGCCGCACGTTTCGAAGAGGCGGTAGCGGCGCTGCAAGGCGCGTTGATCCACGCACTACGCATCTCGGGCAAGCTGCACGTGAGCCCTGCGCAGACCAATGGCGATTATTTGCGCGCGCTGCGCCCCGACCCGACCTTGCATGGCACCGCGCGCGACGTGTTTCGCTCCGTGGAGGCCGTGCAATTCGGCGGCGCGCCCGCCAGCGGGGAGCTCTATCGCAAGCTGTTCGAGCGCGTGCAACCGATCGTGGTGCGCGTGCTGTTCGTCTTGCTCCTGTGCGCCTTCGGTCTCGCACAAACTGGCTGCTCCAAGGCGTTTGGCGGAGATCCTGTAGGCGGCGCCGAAGGCTTGGGAGTGCTCACCCGTCTCCTGACTGATCAGCATACCACCGTGAGAAGGCGCGTCCGCGCGTTGAACGTGATCGAGCCCGAGGTCTCGGCGATCCTGGTGGTCGGCGAGCAACCGAGTGAGGCGTGGGTGAAATTGCTCGAGTTCGCCGCGGGCGGGGGCATGTTGGTGGTGAGCGAATCGAGCGAGGACTTGGCCAAGGCAACCCATGTTCACTACTCGGCGGATGCTCACACGGGGCGCCTGGACATGCCGACCGGCTTCGAGCCGAGTCAGCTCGAACTGTTCGCCGTCGTGCGCCACTCACTCGAGCTCCGCAATCCAGAAGACACCGAGAGTGATCGCACGTTCGCTCAGGTTGGCAAGCGAGCGTATGTCGCAGAACGCAGCCATGGTGCGGGCAGCGTGCTGTACTTCGGGGACGACGATTTTCTGAGCAATGCCTCGCTGAGCGTGGGCGACAACGCCTTCTTCGCCGTGAGTCTGCTGCGCCGAAATGGCCAGGTGTTGGAGTTGGTCGGTCCATGGACGGGCGGCGGGTCGTCGTCCACGTTTTCTTCGTTGTTCAAGGCTGGCCTGGGTGCGCTCTTGGCGCAGCTCGCCCTCTTGGCCGTGCTCTTCGGTTGGTACGGCGGGACCGCTTTCGGCCTGAGAAAGGATCCGATCGCCGTGCGTCGCCGGGCTTTCCGCGATCACGTGCTGGCGCTGGGCGAAAGCTATCGCCGCGCGCGCGCCACGCGCTTCGCGCTCGCCAGCTATGGCTCGTGGCTGACCGAGCGCCTGCGCGAGCGACTGAGTCCGCAGCAGCCGATCGGCTTGATCGATCTCGCGGGCCGCGTCGCCGGGCGGGTCGATCGGCCCGAATCGGAGCTAGTCGTGCTCTTGACCGAAGCGCGCGAAGCGCAGGACGATTTTGCGGCCGCCCGCTCGTCCCCCGCCGATTTGAGTACCTTGGAAAAGCTGGAAGCGTTGACCGTCAGGGCAGGAGGCTCGAAGTGAATCTGGAACATCTGAGCAGCGAATTACGGCGCATCGAAACCGAAGTGAGCCGAGTGCTCGTCGGTCAAGAGTCGCTGGTCGAGCACGTATTGGTCGGCCTGGTGGCCCGCGGCCACGTCCTGATCGAAGGTGTGCCAGGGCTGGGCAAGACACTGCTCGTGCGTGCGCTCGGCCGCGTGCTGGGGCTGTCGTTTCGCCGCATTCAGTTCACGCCCGATCTGATGCCGAGCGACATCACCGGCAGTACCCTGTACAGCCAAAAGCTCGGCGAGTTTTCGTTCGTGCCCGGTCCGGTTTTCACCGAGCTCTTGCTCGCGGACGAAGTGAACCGCGCGCCCGCCAAGACTCAATCCGCGCTGCTGGAAGCCATGCAAGAGCGTAGCGTGACGACCGATGGCATCACGCGCCCGCTTTCGGAGCCCTTCTTGGTGCTCGCGACCCAAAACCCGATCGAGTCGCAGGGCACTTACCCGCTGCCCGAAGCGCAGCTGGATCGTTTCCTGTTGAAGCTCGAGGTGGGGCACCCGTCGCAAGCGGCGGAAGCGCAAATCTTGCTGAACTACGTGGCTGGTTTCGACCCGGGGGAGCTGTCGCACTTGAATCAAGTTTCAACCCAGGCCTCCATCGTCGAGATGCAGCGCTCGCTCGGCGAGATCCGCATTGCTCGCGAAATCATCGACTACGTTACGGACATCGTGCGCCGTACTCGCAATCATCCCTCGGTGAGCCTCGGCGCTTCACCGCGCGCCTCGATTGGCCTGCTCAACGTGGCCCGCGCGCACGCGCTCTGGGAAGGCCGCGATTTCGTGATCCCCGATGACGTGAAATCATACGCCCACGCCGTGCTCCGCCACCGCTTGCAGCTGCAGCCAGACGCGGAGCTCGAGGGCATCACCGCCGATCATTGCGTCGACTCCGTGCTGCGCGACGCGATCGTGCCCAAGACCAGCGCTTGAAGCGGAGTCGATGACCCTCGCCGTCGTTCCAACCCGGGCCTTGGTCTGGCTGTGCGTGGCGCCGCTCGCCCTCAGCGCATTCGTAGCGCTCGAGCCTTCGCTGCTGAAGAGCGTGCTCTTGCTCGACGGCGCGTTGCTCGCCTGCGCCTTGCTCGATCTTTTGTTTTGTCTGCGGCGACAGCTCGAAATCCATCGCACCGCGCCGGACGTGCTGTCGCTCAAGCGCCGCAACCTGGTACGACTCGAGCTCAGCTCCCGGGCGGCGCGTCGCTTACGGGTCGAGGTCCAGGATGATCTGTTCGACGGTGCCTTTTCCGCGGATCTACCGGCGAGCGGCGTGATCGGCGCCCGCGGTCAGCTGACGCTGACTTATCACGTGGAACCCAGCGTGCGGGGCGCCTATGCGATCGGCGATCATCACCTGCGCTACCGTTCTTTGCTCGGCCTGTGGCAGCGCCAGCTACGCGTGGCCGGGCACGCGCCGGTGCGCGTTTATCCAGATCTGAAGCAGCTGCAGGCTTTCGATATGCTGGCGCGCGATAGTCGTGAGTATGCGCTCGTGCGGGTGTCGCGCCTCAAGGGCGGCGAGAGTGAGTTCGCGCGCTTGCGCGACCAAGTTCCTGACGACGAGCACCGAGCGATCGATTGGAAAGCCACGGCGCGCCGGCAACGGTTGACCGTGCGCGAGTATCAGCTCGAGAGCAACCAGAACCTGCTCTTCATGCTCGACGCGGGTCGGATGATGACCGGCATCGAAGCTGGGCTATCGCGCTTCGATCACGCGCTCAACGCCAGCCTGATGCTCTCCCACGTCGCAAGTCGAACGGGCGATCGTGTGGGTATGCTCGGCTTCGACCAGACGGTGCGCGTGTTCGTTTCGCCGAGTGGTGGGCCGAGCGCAACGCGCCGCCTGATCCAGGCCGCGTATGATTTGCACCCCGAACTGATCGAGCCGGACTACGAGCGTGCATTTTCCTTTCTTTCCAGCAGGGTGCGCAGCCGTACCCTGGTGATTCTCTTCTCGCACGTGATCGACGGCACCGTGGGCGAGGTCCTGGTGCGTCGCGTGAAGGCCCTGCGCGGGACGCATCTACCGCTGGTGGTGCTGTTTCGCGATACGGACATCGAAGCTCTGGCCGAACCCGGCTCGCGCTTGGCTCCGGACCTGTACACCAAGGCCGCCGCTGCCGAGATTTTGCGAAATCAACGCGCGGTTGCGACCGACATGAGGCGTGCCGGCGCGCTCGTGCTGGAGACCGACGCCCGCACTTTGACCGGCAAGCTCGTCGGTCGGTACTTGCAGCTCAAAGCCAGGAATCTCCTATGACCTCCCCATTCAACCCATACGAACCGCCCGCGGCGGACGCACTCGAGCCGGGCATCACCCGAGCGGATGACTCGCCGCAGCACCTCGCCTCGCTCGGCCAGCGCTGGCTCGCCGCGATGATCGACGGCCTACTCGCCGCCATCGTGGTAGCTCCGATCCAGTACAAGCTGGGTGTGTTTGCCAAGTATGCCGCCAAAGTCGAGCCCAATTTCTGGGAGAACGCGGGCTGGGCCGCGATTTACTTCGCCGCTTGGCTCGTCGAAAATGGCTATTTTCTGGCGACGAGCTCGCAGACCATCGGCAAACGGATGGTCGGCATTCGCATCGAGAACGTTGCCGGCGGTCGGACCGCGTTTTGGAAGCTCGTTCTGGTTCGGAATCTGCCATTTTCGTGCATCGGTCAGATCCCAGTCATCGGTGTCGTGCTGGTCTTGGCCGACCCCTTGCTCATCTTCCGAAAAGACCGACGTTGCCTGCACGATCACCTTGCCGGCACGCAAGTGGTCAGAGTGCGATGATTGAATCGGCCTCGGCTTTGCTGCACAGCGCCAACAGCCGTCTCAGCTTTCGTGCCTGCTCTGGTCGAGCTTGTTCGACCCAGCTCACGCGCCCCTGAAGGTACGCGAGGAAGTTGGGATGCTGAGCGCGGTTTTGGCTGGCCAAGCCGTGCCGCACGGCATTGTTCAGGATCGCCTCCAGCAGCTCGCGCTCTCTGCGTGACACCGCGGGTTGCTGGTTCGTGACTAAGCCGAGCATGCGCTGCTGCGTACCGCGCCGCATCAGTCGAGTCTTGCGATGATTGATGCGGAAGCCCTCTTCGAGCGCGATCGCGCCTACCAAAGGCTCGAAACGAGCGACCCGTCGCGCGAATTCCGCATCGCCGGAGAACACCAAATCATCCGCGTAGCGCCCATAGCGTGCGCCGACGGAACGCGCAGCGTGTGAGAGCCGCACGTCCAACTCGAACGCGGCAAGGTTGGCGAGCCCGGGTGAACACGGCGCGCCTTGCGCCAAGTGACGCGCTGCCAAACGCTTTTTCAGTCGTTCACGCGCTGCCAACGCGTGAGGATCGCGGAACTCGATGAACCCCAGGCTCGGCAACGTGTCACGCACGGAGCACGGTGTGATCGTCGTGCACACGCCCGTCAACGAACGCGCAACTTCGTCCGGGTAACCCAGGCTGCGAAACACTCGGTGCACGCGCGGTGCGCCAATCGAGGCGAAGAACTCCTCCAGATCGAGGCGAAGCAACACGGTTTGCCCGCTGTGTGTGCGGGCCAAGGAAAGCGCAGAGCGCCCGCGCACGAAGCCATGGGCGGCTTCGTGCGTAGGAACTTGGTCGAGTATTTCGTGGAGAATGCGCCGCTGCACACTCTTCAAACGTGATTTGGGTGCCTCGAGCAAGCGATAGCCGCCGCGTCGCTTGGGTAACCACTGAAATGAATAGTGCTGTAAAGCGCGCTCCGCGCTGCGAGAGTTGAGCTGCTTCAGATCGGCGAACCAGTCCAGCTCTGAATCACTCCAACCACACCAGCCAGCCAACTCATGACTGGTGCACAGCTCGGGTACCGACCATCGCGATTGGGCCATGCTCGGCTGATTCGCGACTACCGCGGCGATTCCAGGCCTCGGTGTCCACCCCGTGAAGGCCGAGCGAAAGCTGCGCGAGGTTTCGATCAGCTCGCGCAGCGCGCGCAAATCAGCGGTCGGGGGCTCGCGAAAGCGTGCCAGTATTTGGCGCACCAAGCGGCCGAGCCAGGCTGGCCTCGAACCGAGCACCCGTTCGCCTGCGGCGAGCAACTCGCGCTTGCCCCAAGCGTCGGCCAAAAACGCCAGGGCCAACGCTTGCGCGACCGCGGCCGATTCAGCCATCGGCGGCGAACGTGCGGTGACGACACTCAACGTGTCTGGTCATGCGCGACCGGGACTCCGAGTGAGCGGAGCGGAGGTCCCGCGGTGCTCTCGCCAAGTGATCGAAATTCTCCGGGGTAGCCCCGGAGAGCCGGGGTTCGAAAACCCCAACCTGCTTGAGATGTCGCCACCGCACCCGCTTTCCCTACCACTTTTCTGGAGCGAGTTCCCGGAGCGGACAAGGCTCCTCGCTGAGCTACGATAGGCCATGGTGCGAAGGCATTGCCGAGGCGGGCAGAAGGCATTTGGCGTGCTCTTCGCGCTCGTTTTCGCGGCGTGCGGCGGTCAGAGCAAAGGAGACCGCTCCCGAAGCGGCTCGGCGGGTGCCGCGCCGTCGGAAGACTGCACGTACAACCGGGTTCGCTACGCGAATGGTGAGCGTTTCGGGGACTGCCAACAATGCGCTTGTCAGGACGGCGCCATTGCATGCGACCCGATCGATTGCATGCCCGTGATGATTGGCGGGTCGGGCAGCGGCGGCTCGAGTGGTGCCCGACCCGGCAATGGCGGCTCGGCCACGGGTGGGGCTGGAGCGAGCGCGGCCGGCGGTGCGGGCGCAGGTGGCCCTGGCGTTGCTGGCGCGGGCAACGCGTGCGAGCTGGCGGCCATCGGTTCGCTGTGCGTACTCGGCACGCCCACGTCGGATGGTCAGGATCTGAGCGCCGGTATACCGCTCGTGGTTTCGCTGCAACCTGCCGGCTGCTACTCGTCGAGCTGCACCCAGCTCGTGAGTTCGAGCTGTAACTACCTCGGCACTGGCGGCAGCTACTGGATCTCGGGGTTCGTCTGCTTGGGGTCCGAGGGTGACGCTTGCACCGATGACTGCGCTGGGGCCCACGCTGTTTCGTGCAAACCCGGGGTGACGCTCGAGGCCGGGGAATACACGATCGGGCTCGCAGGCACGTCGAAGTCCGTGTCGTTCAAGGTCCCGAGCCATGTGGCGGAAGGCGCACTTTGCGTATCCGCGTCTGACCACAAGTAGTTCCCGCCCGCCGCGGGCGAACTTTCGACCGGACAGTTTGCGGTTTATCTTTTGGTCGGAGCACTTTTTTAGATCAGGCTTGATCGATCCGGCCATTCTTGAGGTCGATGCTTCAAAAAAGGCGGATGGCGGGCGGCTTGTTTTTTCGGCGCGCGGGCTGGCTTCCGCTGCTAGGCCTCGCTTTGGCGCCGGCTTGCGGTTCCTCGGATCGGACGGCCGCCGAGACCCCACTGCCGCCGGGGTTTTTTGGCGGCGCGCCGGCCGTCGTGCAGCCAACCCTCGCGGGCATGAGTTCGACTCCGACGGGCAACGGTGGGGCGGGTGGAAGCGCGCTAACCAATCCGTGCGCCAACGTACCCGAGGGCCAGCTCGCGCTGATCGATGACTTCGAAGACGGTAATCAAGACGCGGTTCCCGAGGTCGACCGCGAAGCCTACTGGTTTCCGATCAAGGATGACGTAGCCAGCACGGGCACCTTGGTGCCGGAGCAAGAATTCCTGGGCGGAGTGCCGGGCGGGGCGCATGGCTCGCCGAAAGCCGCGCACATCATGGCCTCGGGTTTCACCGTTTGGGGTGCGGCATTTGGCGCAAATATCAGTCACCTCAAAGATGGCATTCGCTGTCCCTTCAATGCAAACCACTTCTCCGGGTTCAGATTCTTTGCCCGCGGCTCTGGCCATGTGTACGTCATCTTGCAAGTCCCCGAGGTGATCGACGAACAGTACGGTGGCACCTGTCGCTCCAGCGCTGGGGACGTCTGCTACGACGCGCACGGCGTTTGGATCACGCTGTCCCCGGATTGGCAGGCTTACTCGTTCAAATGGGCTGAGTTCAAACAGCGCAGTTTCGGCAAGAAGGCCACCTTCAATCCGGGCACGATCATGAGCCTACAATTCAGCTTCGAAACGGAACAGCTACCGGTCGACGTTTGGCTGGACGACGTGAGTTGGGACGACGGCTCAGCCTTTCCGACGACCGGTGCAGGCGGCTCCGCCGGCGGGGGCACTATCGAACTCGGCGGTTCGGGTGGCCTTGGCGGTTCGGGTGGCCTTGGCGGTTCGGGTGGCCTTGGCGGTTCGGGTGGCCTTGGCGGTTCGGGTGGCCTTGGCGGCTCGGGCGCCAGCGCGGGCTCCGTGGGTTTGGGTGGCGCCGGTGGCTTTGGCAGTGCCTCCGGCTCCGCTGGTACGGGCGGCTCTGCGCCGGGCGGCCAAGGCAACCCGTGACTTTCGCGAAGGCGGTATGCAGCGCGTTGCTCGCGCTCTCGTTGAGCTGCGGCACGGCTGCACCCTCCAGCGGCAGCGGCGCGCCGGAGCACGTCCTCGAGCCCACGCTGCGTCGTTTGAGCACTGCCGAGCTCGAGGCGACCGCGCAAACGCTGATCGGCAATGGCACGACGCTGGCCGCGGCGCTGCCACCGGATGCTCGTCAATCGGACTACTCACGCAATGTCGCGCAAAGCGTCGACTCGTTGTTGCTCGGTCAGCTCTTCGACGCCACGCGCAGCGCGACGAACACGCTCGACCTGAGCCGAGCGCAGTTCCCGAGTTGCGCGCGTAGCGCATTGGCAGCGGATCGAGCGTGTGCGGAAACAACCGTCACCGCGCTGGCTCGCTCGGCTTTCCGACGTACTCCGACCGCGCCCGAAGTCGAGCAGCTGCTGGGGTTGTTCACGGTCGGCGCAGAAGGTGCGGACTTCGAGGGTGGCATCGCCTTGGTCGTGCGTGGCTTGCTCGGTTCGCCCAAGTTTTTGTACGCAACCACGCTGGGCGAGGGTGCTCCCGGTTCGAATCGGTTGAGCAACGAAGAGCTCGGCAGCGAGCTGTCTCTCTTGATCAGCGGTCAGCCGCCCGACGACACACTGCTGCTGGCTGCCTCGCGGGGCGAGCTCGTTTCGGGCGCGGCGCGCGAACTTCAAGCGCTGCGTTTACTGCAGCAGCCCCAATCGAGGGATCTCTACCTCCGCTTCGTGCAAGAGTGGCTGGGCCTGATTGGCCTGAACGGACTCGCCAAATCCAGCCAAGTCGTCAGTGATTTCCCGACCCTGCGCCAGGCGATGGTCAGCGAGACCAGTCAGTTCGTGGGGGACGTGTTCAGTCATCGAGCAGGCTCGGTCGCCGCACTCTTGGCCGGCCGCTACAGCATCGTGCCCGACACGCTGGCTGGCTTTTATGGCATTCAACCGTCCGCGCCCGAAACGCGGGTCGATCTTTCGGGCCTTGGTCGCGTTGGAATTCTGCAGCAAGCCAGCTTTCTCGCTACTTTCGCCCATGAATCCGAAAGCGCGCCCGTGTTGCGTGGCAAGGCCGTGCTCACTCGCCTGCTGTGTCTGGATTTTCCGAAGCCCACCGATCTCGGTATCGACATCGTGTTTCCCGCGGCGGATCCCAACGCCACTACCCGCGAGCGTTACGCTCGCCACGCGACCGATGCAGCGTGCAGGGGGTGCCATGCCACGCTCGACGGCGCGGGGTTCGTGTTCGAAAACTTCGACGCCGCGGGACGTTTGCGCACGAGCGAGTCGGGGCGCCCAATCGACACCAGTGGTAGTATTCAGCTCGACGGTAAGCTGGTTACTTTGACCGACAGCGCGGCGCTGTCGAACGCGCTGGCCAATTCGGAGCAAGTGCGACAGTGCGCGGCGCGCCAAGTCGTGCGCTTCGCGGCCGGGCGGAGCGATGTCGAGGTCGAGCAAGCCTTCGTCGATTCGCTGAAGACCAAGAGTGCGGAGCGGCGAGGCACGTTTTTGGGCCTATTTTTGGAGTTCGTGAAGAGCGATTGGTTCGCTTGGAGGAAGCCGCAATGATTCGTCGAACAGCGCTGCCCATCAGCCGACGTGCGGCCCTCACGGCCTTGGGGGCCGGCGCAACCTTGGCCGCGCTTTTTCCCAGGGTGCGGCCGCTGCGCGCGGCGCCCGCGCCCGCCAAGTACTTCATCGGCGTGTACATGCCTCACGGCATGGCGCGCGAGTTCTGGGTACCGAAGCCTGGCTTTCAGATCGCGTACGAGGGCAGTTCGCTCGCTCCGTTCGACGACGCGGCGACCTATGGTCGAAGTTTCCGCGATCAGATCGTGGCGCTCGAGGGTCTCGATCACACTGCGGGCCTGCGCTCGGCGACGGTTGGTCACGACGCGTCTCGCGTGATCTTGACCGGCAGCGGTACCAACGGCCAGAACGCGTCGATCGATCAGTTTCTGGCGATCGAGCAGGGCTTGGGCCATGACACGCCGCTTTCGAGTTTGGTGCTCGGCGTGGGCTCTGCCGAGCCCGCACTGCAATGGTGCATCTCGTACGCCAAGGGCGGCACGGCGCTGCCCAAGATCATCAATCCGTTGGCCACCTTCAACCACGCCTTTGGCCAATTCTTGGTGGATCCCGATCCGCTCGCGGTCGCACGGGCCGCGCGTGAGCAACGCCTAGGTAAGAGTCTGCTCGACTATTGGACGACCGATCTTGCCGAGCTCCGTACGCGCGCGCCTCAGGCCGAACGCGACAAGCTCGACCAGCACGCGACCGCGCTGCGCGAGCTCGAGAAGCGCGTCGTTGGTCAAGCCGTGACGTGTGCCGTTCCCCCTCCACCCGATGGGGCAGACTTCCCGGCCGTCGGCTCGTACCAAGGCGGCGAACCGTATTTCGACGCGATCAGCAATTTGCAGATCGATCTCATGGTGCAAGCGTTAGCTTGTGGGGTCACCCACGTCAGCACACTGTTCTTGGCCGATCTCAGCCGCACGCATTTCGACGCGGGCCTGCCCGAAGACGTGCACACCGACGTGGCTCACCGCTACGCGAGCCCAGGTCGCGGCGGTACCGGCGGCGAGCCGACCTCGCAAGCCAAACTCGCCCGACAGAATCACTACACCTACAGCAAGATCGCGCGCATTTTGCAGCGCCTCGGCGAAGCCGGGCTACTCGAGCAAACCGTATTGGTTGCCATGAGCGATATGGGCGATCCCTCCAAGCATAGCTCGCGCCAGGTCCCTGCGCTGCTGGCGGGCGGCTGGGGCGGCGCCTTGCGTGCTGGCCGTCACATCGATCTCGGTGCCGAGGGCACGCCCAGCAATCGCTTGCTCGTGTCCGTCCAACAAGCGTTCGGCGTGGAGAGTGACAGCTACGGCCAATCGGTCGATCCGAGCATCTTGAGCGGTGCGCTCACGCTGACCTGAATCTTCAGCGCACTCGGCGGTGCCGAGAAATATTTCGACACGCCCTGCTGGTGAAAGCCGCTGCATTCGAACGCATCGGACTCGCTAGGAGGTATGCCAATGAAATCCTGCCGTGCAAGCCAGCGCCGCGCGCAACGCGTGGCGCTGAGCGGAGCATGTATGTGTGCGTGTGCAGCTTGGAATTGCGCCGCGCGGGCGCAAAATAGCAGCTTGGAGCCGGAGTGGTCGCCGCCCGCGCCAGGCATCCCTGCGGATCGGCCAGCCAACACCGAACCCGCCGGCTCGGGCAAGCGCACCGATCACCTACGCGTGGGCGCGATTGTCAGCGCAGGCTTCCCGCGGCCCTTGGCGATAGAAGGCATCGTCAAGCTCGAGCGCCTGCTCTCATTCGGTCTCGAATACAGCACGCAGCCTCGAATCACCGTCTCCGACGTGAGCTTCGTGTCCTGGGCGATCACCGGTAGCGCGCGTGTCTTCCCGCTTCGCGGCCCATTCTTCCTCGGCTTGCGCGCGGGGCGTCAACACGTGAACGCGCAAGCCGCAGTGTCCGGCTACGGCTACACCTTGCCGATCGCATTGGGCGTCGATACGACTTTCATCAATCCCCAACTCGGGTTTCTGTGGACCTGGGAGCCCGGCATCACCATCGGTATCGACGCGGGCCTACAAATCCCGCTCTCCAGCAGCACCTCGAGCACGCTCGTGAGCTCCAGTATGCCCAGCGCCGTGCAACAAGCCGTCTCCCCCGTGCAACGCACCCTGGAGAACACGGCGGGGGTGATCGGCCAAACGATGCTCCCGACAGTGGACCTGCTGAAGCTAGGCATGATGTTCTGAGTATCATTCGCTTGGGATGCCTCGCGCGCAGCCGTCGCAATACGACCGGCGTGCTCGCGCTCCGCGCTCCGCGCGCCGGGGCCTCCAAGCGTCGGCCTCCGGCCGCCCCGGAGGCCCCAACGGCAGTCCTTAGCGAAGGCGCCGGGAAGACCGACCCCTTCTTGCAAGTCGACGGCGCAGAAGTCTGCGAGCAATTCGCGGAGCACCTTGGTCCTACGATGACCCCAAGGATCCTCAGCAAGTCGTGCTTGCCCACAGACCAGGGAGCGCGTCAGCGCCCGCGGCAAGATGGACGTCGTGTTCGGCTGCAAACATAGTGACGTTGTGCGCTGACACGCCAGCCCGGTGGGGGACGGTTAGCTCCCCGCTGGGTCTTGTTTGTAGAACTCGGCCAGCTCCGCGTACAGCTCGGCGTGGTGGCGCTTCAGGGCCTGCGGTTTCTCGAAGAACATTTCGGTCAGAACCGCGAAGAACTCCGCGGGATTGGTGGCGCCGTACGGATCGATGTCGCTCTTTCGACCGCTGTGCAAGCGTTCCGATAGCTCCTCGAACTCGTCTCCCAGCACGTGCGCCCAAGCGGTGTAGCGTGCGCGTGTGCCCAGCTCCGGTGTGCCGTTCATGTCGCCGCTCTCGCCGTCGAGTTGATGAGCGAACTCGTGCAGCACCACGTTTTGCCCATCTCGTGGCTGCGCGGCGCCCGCGAGCACGTGATCCCAGGCGAGCACGACCAGCCCGCGCTGCCAAGATTCGCCGAGCCGCGTTTGGTCCTCCTCTAAAACGACCAGGCCATCGTGTTGCTCGGTGGGAACGCGGTATGCGCTAGGATAGACCACGATCGCATCCACGTTCGGATAGATGTCAGTCTCGCGATGCAGGAGCAGCAAGCACGCCTGACCGGCGATGGTGAGCTTGATCTCGTCGGTGAGCTCGAGACCCCCGCAGCCCTCGAACGACTTTTCGGCCAGGAAGATGCGCACCAAGAGTTCGAGTTCGTCTCGGTCTTCCCTGCTCAGGCCGGAGAGGTACGGGATATTTTTGTCGAGTACCGCGCGCTCTTCTGGGCTGAGTGGCTGTGCACGGAGCGCCTCACGTCGCCGATTCTTGAAGAAGTCGAACATGTCCCAGGGCCCTTTTTAGCTGGCCCTGGCGGCTGCGCCTAGGAGTTGACGAAAAGCTCGGCGATCACAGGCCGTACCTACCGCTGACCGGATCCGCCACGACCACCGGTGATTCGTTACTGGAGGTCGTAGCGGCTTCAGTCTCGACTTGACCCGACGGCTGCTGCCCCTGAGTGTCGAGCATGGCCGGGATGACGTTTCCTCGGGCATTTGCCGGAGCGGTTTGGATACTCGCGCTCTGAAATGCGTAAGGTTGGAGGGCGGGTTTGGCCTTCGGCATTGCGGGCTGCAGGGTTTGAACCGGCTCGACCATTGCTGGCTCTGGCAGTGCACGCCAGATGGGCGCGGCGGCGTCGGCAATCATGGGCTGAACGCGGCCCGAGTCCAAACTCGCGGCGCTGCCGCGGGTTTGCCAGAACCCGACCCCGCCCAGCACGAGCAACCCACACAGCCCGACCATCGCCAGCGGCAGGCGGGTAGAGCGCTTCCATCGAGGCTCGGGCTCGGGGAGTTCGACGTCCTCGCTCGGCCGCCAAGCGCGCAAAGCCTGCGCCAATTCAGCCACGCTTTGATAGCGGAGATTCGGGTCTTTCTCCAAGCAGCGTGCGATCACCGGATCGAGCTCGACGGCCGCGCCATTCAAAAGCGTGCCCAGCGATGGTGGAGAATCAACCAAGACCTTGGCGCAGACCTCGGCCATCGTGTCGCCCTCGAAGGGACACTGACCGGTCAACAGCTCGAACAAGATCGCACCCAACGACCAGACATCGGCGCGGGCGTCGATGTCTGGAGAGGCACGCATTTGCTCGGGCGCCATGTAATACGGCGAGCCCACGGGGTCGCCCGCGCTGGTCAGCGAGGTGCGGGAAATGCGGGTCACCGAGCGCAGCGGCGTGCTGACTTCTTTGGAGATCCCGAAATCCAAGACTTTCAAGACGACACCCTCGGGCGTCGTGGCCAAGAACAAATTCCCCGGCTTCAGATCGCGGTGCACGATGCCCAGGCTGTGCGCTTCGGCCAATCCGTCGCACGCCTGCAGCAGGTAGTCGATGGCATGCGGTACGGAAAATGGGCCATTTTCCCAGAGCGCGAGCCCGAGGTCCACGCCCTGCAGTTGCTCCATCACGATGTACGGGCAGCCAGACTCCAGCCGCGCGACGTCCAACACGCGTACGACGTGGTTGCTGCGCATTCTCGCGACCGCGCGCGCCTCGAACAACACACGCTCGACGATGTCGTGGCTGCCGGCGAATTCCTCGCGCACGACTTTGATTGCGACCGGGGCATCGAGCTCCAAGTGCGTCGCGCTGAGCACGACGCCCATGCCGCCCTCGCCGAGGCAGCCGTCGATTCGGTACTTATTACCGACGATGCAACCAGGAATTAGCTGGATGCCGTCTGGAATTGCTAACTGGGCGCTCATTACTTTACTCGGGTGACGTCGACCGCGACTAGGCCGCGAGCTGACGTCAGCCCCTCCAAAGCAAGAGGGATGCCGTCGCTGGCTGGTCAGAACCGCCTCAAATCAATGAGCTGCGGCGGGCCACTCGCGGCTGTGCAACAGCCCGCAGCGTCAGGTCATTCCAGGCAATGTTTCGACGCTGAAACAGCGTTGCCGCGCATAACTGACAATGGCGATTTGCCACGCTGCGGCGCGTTGGCGCTGCCTTCAGCGCCCGAGGCTACTCATCATTCCCTCGGGGTAGCGCGCTCCCGCGGCGACGCCGATTGGGAAAGCAGCTTCCATCTGCGAGATTTCAGCGGCAGTCAGCTTGACGTCGAGCGCTTTGAGGTTCTCTTCCAGGTACGTTCGGCGTTTGGTGCCCGGGATCGGGACCACCTGCGGTGACTTGATCATCACCCAAGCCAGCGCCAGCTGCGAGGCGGTCGCGCCGTGCGCGCGGGCGAGCTCCGTAACGCGCTTCACCAAGTCCAAATTGCGCTGAAAGTTCTCTCCCTGAAAACGCGGAGAAAACCGGCGATAGTCGTCTTCTGCGAAGTCTTCGAACTGGTTGATTTGGCCAGTCAGGAAGCCGCGCCCGAGCGGGCTGTAGGCCAGAAAACCGATGCCGAGCTCACGGCACGTTTCGAGTACGCCGTCGACCTCCGGCTCACGCGTCCACAGCGAGTACTCTGACTGCACCGAGCTGATCGGGCTGACGCTGTGAGCTTTGCGTAGCGTGGCCGCGCTCACTTCCGATAGCCCGATGTAGCGGACCTTTCCCGCTTTCACCAATTCACCGAGAGCGCCGACCGTGTCTTCGATTGGCGTTTTCGGGTCGACGCGGTGGTATTGATACAGATCGACGTAGTCCACCCCGAGCCGCTGCAAGCTGCCGTCTATCGACTTCTTCACGTGAGCGGGGCTGCCATCGAACCCGCGATCTTGCGGCCTCGGACCACGCACTACCCCGAACTTCGTTGCCAACACGAAGCCCTCTCGTCGCCGACCGCGAAGCGCCTGCCCGACGAGCTCTTCGTTGGTGTACGGGCCGTACATATCGGCCGTGTCGAGCAGCGTGACCCCGAGCTCGAGCGCGCGGTCAATCGTCCTGAGCGACTCTGCGTCGTCACGCCCGCTATAGAACTCGCTCATCCCCATGCAGCCGAGCCCGAGGGCAGAGACCGTCAGATTCCCCAGATTTCGTGTGTGCATGACACGCTCCTTGAGTAGCCTCAAGCCTACGACCAAGCGCGACCAACGCCAATGCATGCCGATATGCTCGACCACGAAATCTTGGTAGCTTTCGAGCCTTCTCGGCGAATCGAACGGAGTAAGATGAATCTGCGGCTTTTGGCGGTTATCGCGGGCGTTTTTGCAACGGGTCTTGCCGCGTGCAATCCCGGCTACATGAACCGCAGCGAGCTCGAATCGAAGCACCAGGGCCCAGCGGACTGCGAGGCCCGCTGTGTCGAGCTCGGCATGCGCATGGGCGCCTTGGTGCTCGTGTCGGATACTCTGCCCGGTTGTGTCTGCCAGCCCAAGGCTCCTGCGGTCGAGTCCCCCAAGCCCGACCAAGCCGCGCCGTCGCCGTCGCCGCCGTTGCCGACGCCGCCAGAGGCCTCACCACAGGGAGCCTCCGCGGCCGCCACGAGCTACGTCGTGGCGATGATGGCTGCCGGAGCCTCGACGCGAACGGTCCAGGCTCAACAGAAGCAAAAGGCGCAGCAGAGTTACCTCCCGCCGTAGCTCGTTCCGCGGTTTCAGCGAACTCGGCCCACTTCATTCGACTCCTGCTTCGGCAGCGTCGTTTTGCCGCTGCCGGCCGGGCGCGAGCGATGCTAAGGCAAGCGGCCTAATGAGCTCCGACGCCTTGGTCACGCCGCGTTCCGACCGCACGTTTTTCGCATTCAATGCGGCGCTGTCCAGCGCTGCGGTGGCGTTCATCGCTTTCATCTTGCTGCGTGGCAAGAGCGCGGGCGGGCCAGATCTCGGTTTCATGCCGGCCGTCAACGCGTGCTTCAACGCGCTCTCGGCGCTGTGTCTGGTGGCCGGCTATGTGGCGATTCGGCAAAAGAAGATCGCGGTGCATCGCCTGCTGATGGTTACGGCGTTTGCTTGCTCCGCGTTGTTCTTGGTCGGCTATCTCAGCTACCACTTCGTGCACGGCGACACGAAGTTCACGGGCGTCGGGCTGATTCGGCTGGTGTACTTTGCCCTGCTGATCAGCCATATCTTGCTCTCGCTGAGCGTCGTGCCGCTCGCGCTGACGTCGTTCTACTTCGCTTTCACCCGTTCATTCGTGCGTCACCGGCGCTTGAACCGCGTATTTTTGCCGATCTGGCTGTACGTGTCGGTGACCGGTGTGTTGATCTTCTTCATGCTGCGTTAGTGCAGTTCCGGTGCGACGCGGTCGATTCCACCGCGCGCTAAATCCGTGAGCAACTGCGCGCCGCGGAGCAAGCGGGCGAGCGTGGAGTGGATGCGTGGATCGAGGGTCGTCGGCAACTCCGGCAGCGCGGCGTCCGGGTCGGGCTTCAGGCCGCGCGCGAAGGCCGCTGCTTGGTGAAGGCTGCCGACCAAGAACGTGTCGAGGGTCCGCGCGAGATCGGCGCTGAGCGGGGCCTCTTGCGCGAGATCCCGTGCCGAATAAGTATCGATCGTGGTCAGTGCGCCGGCAACCCGGCGCGCGTAGGTGATCAGCTGCAGCGCGTATTCACCGGCAGGGGTGTCGTGGCGTGGTTCGGCCAGCAGGCGTTCGAGCGAGTTCTCCGCTTCGCCGAGCGCGATCCCCGCGTCGCGTCGCGCGTTCATGATGCGTGCTTCTGCGCTGTCGGTATGGCGATTCGAAACGCCATCGAAGACAGCTACGGCGTAGTTGGCGACCGCATCCAGCATGCGCGCCAGGAGCTCGGGCAGGCGAGTGCGTTCGCGCGACGGAAATATGAAAACCGCCGCAACGAACGCAATGCCGCCACCGATCGCGGCGTCCGAGGCGCGCGCGGCCGCCACCCACCAATCGCCTTGAAATCGCTCGGCCAGCAGCACGAACACGGGCGTCAGAAAAAACGTGAATAGCCGATAGTTGCGGCGATGCGTCGCGACCGCGGCTACCGACAGCGGGAACATGGCGGCGGCCAGAGCCACCGGCGAATGCAAGAGCAACGTGATCGCGACGGCCGCGATACTGCCGAGCACCGTGCCGAGCACGCGTTGCGCGGCTTTGGTGGCAGTTGCGCCCGAATAGGGCTGGAGAACGGCCAATGTCGTGACCGTCACCCAGTGCGGGTGCACGGAGACGCGGTGCCCGACCAGCGATGCGATACCCACCGTGCAAGCAACGCGCAGCCCATGGTGAAAAAACGTCGAGCGCGGCGAGCAAGCGTCGCGCAATATCGACAAATCGCCGCGCCAGGACGACCAGCGGTCGCGTAGCGTCTTCTTCAGGTGGGGCGCGCTTTCCAGATCCGCATTGGCGCGTGCATCCAGGGACGAAGTCAGCGCTTGCGCAGCCTGGCTGGTGTCGTCCAGGTGTTCGAGTAGCGCGGCAATCGATGAGCTTCTGTCGGCCGAGCTTCCTGGCGGAGGAACGGTCGGTGAGCTCTCACCAGCGCGCAGGTTCGGGGTGCGCAGCGTGGTTGCGGTGTCGAGGTTGCGCTCGGCAAGCCGGTGCAAGCGGGTGAGCACGGCGTTCTTGGCACTCTGAGCGACTTCGAGCTCGCTGGCCTCTTTGAGCGTGACGAGCAGTGGAAATTGCGCTTCCGCCAAGCCGAGCAACACGCGTAGATTGCTGCCGATGCGAGTCTCGCCGGCTCGCCGCGCGCGGCCGCCGAGCGCTAAACGGCGCGCCTCTTCGATGGCATTGCGAATCTGTCGATGATGAACGCGCGCGAGTTGAGTCCAACGCGGATCACCGTCTGGCACGCCGGCCAACAAGCAAGCTTCGATCGCGGCCGCATAGCGCGAGAGCGCTTCGAACACGTTTGCCTCCGCTCGACGCAGCGGTAGATGCGTCCAGATCGGCCAAATTACCGATGAGAGTAGGGTCGCGAAGCCGGCTCCCAGCGCGAAGCACGCGCCGTCGAGCAGGGGAGCTGAACCGCCTTGCGCGCTACCAATTGCCACCGCGATGGTGATCATCGTGCCTGCGCTGGCCCAAACCGCACCCAGCGAACGTAGCAACGACGCGGGGAACGCCACGAGCATCAGCCCGAGTGCGGCGAGCCAAGTGCTGTGCGCGAGCGACTCGGAGATCCCCAAGGCAACTCCGCCGAACAGCGCGAACGCGCTGGTCGTCTTGGCGCGTGTACTGCGAAGCCCGCCGGGGTCGACCAAGGTGCCCAACCAACCGCCCAGAGCCATCCACGCGAACTCGTGGCGACCGAGCCAAATCGCCAGGTAAAACGGGATTAGCGTGGCCACCCCGCCGCGCAGGCCCTTGACCAGATCGGGCGTCGCCGCGTCGAGCCAGGCTCTGTCGTAGCTGCGCAGGCTGGGCAGCGAGGTCAGCGGCGCAGCTCCTCGTAGACCCAATGGGCCAAGCCTTTGGAGGCATCGATCGAGAAATGCACGCCGTCCGGGCGGATCGGTTCCTTCGCTCCGACCTCTTGCTCGCACACCCCGCCCGGACAAAGCCGAGCGCCGATCTCGAGCACCCGCACCCCCGGTACCGCCGCGGCCGACTTGCGGATGACGGCGTTGATGCAATCCACGCGCTCGTGAAACTCTTGGCGATCGTTGCTGTCGTTTTCGTACGGGCCAACCGGGTAGGGCGCGGTTGCGGTGAACACCATGCCGCCTTCGTGGGCCAGCTCACCCAGGCGCTGCACCAACACGCGGCCGAGTTTTTCGTCCCAGTCCGGACGACACGCGGTGTGCCAATCCCCGTTCACGTGAAATCCGTACAGAAACACGCCGGCCAGATAGACGATGCTGGCGTTCGGATGGACCGACCGTACCTGCTCGACCCAGCGCGAGCCTTGGCAAGTGTCTTCCAGCATGTTGCAGCCGTCCTTGCCCATCAGCTCGATGGCGACGCCTTGCCCGTGCAGGTTGCGCAGACTCCAGCCGAGTGAGTTTGCCGTCGAATCGCCGAATACGGCGATGCGAAAACGAACGAACTCCGGCGCCGACGCGGAGCTCGGCAGCTGAGCCGAGGGTGAGGGGGGCTCGCTCCGGCCCTCGGCGTGCGTCGCGTGCACGACCAAGAACACCGATAGCGCCACTGCGGCGGGCACGATGTACAGCGGACGATTGAAAGGGACGCCGTGCTTTCGGATCGGTTGCTCGAGGAAACGGTAGGATACGATGGCGATCGCGAAGGTGACCGCGAAGCGCAGCGCGTGCAGCAGAAGACCGTGTAGATGCGTGCGCTCGGTGGACAAGAACACATTCACCGGCCAGTGCCACAAGTACACGCCGTAGCTGATCGTGCCGAGCCAAGTGAGTGGGCGAATGGCGAGCGCACGGGCAATTCGGCTGCGATCGCCGGCGATCGCGCAGGCGATCAGCACGAGCGCGCCGAGCTCCGTCAACCAGAAGCCGCCGCGGTACAGAAACGAATTGGTTCCGCGCAGCGTGACCCAGGCCACACCCAAACCGAGTGCGGCAAGGAAGCCGCACACGTCGAGGGTCCGCACGGTCCGCGCGCTGAAACGATCGTTCGGTGAGATCAGCGTGGCGAGCGCCGCGCCGAACAGGATGCCCGCCATTCGCGTGTCCGTCCCCAAGTACGCGCGTGTCGTGTTACCGGGGTCGAACAAAAGCGACATCGCTGCCATCGACAGCGCGCTGAGCGCAAGGCACACGCCGAGCAGCGTGCGCTCTCCGCGTCGTCGTCGCAGAACTAGGCTGACCAACAATGGCCAGACCACGTAGAACTGCTCTTCGATCGATAGACTCCAGGTGTGCTCGAGCGGGGAGGGCGCGGCAAACAGCTGCCAGTAGCTCTGGTGGCGGAAAATAGCCTGCCAATTAGCGACGTACGCGAGCGCCGCGAGCGCCTGCGCGCGCACGGTCAGCAGCTCCTCCGTGCGCGCAAAGTAGCGCCCGTAGATGGCCACGACCGGCATCAGCGAAAGCAACGCGGGGAACAGGCGCCGCGCGCGCCGAATCCAAAACGGCCCCAGCGCGATACCGCCGGTCTCGCGTTGCTCGGCTAGGAGCAGGGAAGTGATCAAGAAGCCGGACAAGACGAAGAACAGATCCACGCCCAGGTAGCCACCGGGCAACGCGCCGTTGGCATGAAACAACAGCACTCCGAGCAGGGCCAAGCCTCGCAGGCCATCGAGTGCGGGTACGTGGCTCAGTCGCGCGGAATGGGCCTTGACGCTCACGGGCGGAACGTACCGTTACTGCTCGCTCGCTTCGAGTCCATTGAACGCCGAACATGAGGCCGATCGGGTTTCCAGTGCAAGCGTATCTAGGGAGCTGCGGTCGGGAATCGGACCCGCTCGAGCGCATTACGAAAGCGCGCGCCCTCCAAGGGGCCGCAGCAAGGCGGAAACAGGCCGAGTCGAACGGCACTCTGTCGAGCGCACTGCTTAGCAGGCAGGCTCCGCTCCACAGCGGAATCAGTTTCCAGAGAGGAAGGCGGAGGAGTCGAACCCCAATGTTTTACCACCGCCGGTTTTCAAGACCGGTGTGCCACCACTGGCACTTCACCTTCCACGCCCCCCCTCAGACCACGAGATCACGCACGAACCCCAGCCACTCTTCGGGCGCGTTACCCAAATCGATGGCCGGTGGCAGCTGCGGCAACGTCCGCGGGCAACGCGGGACCGTGAGCGGCCACATTCCCGCGTCGTCGCAGCTGTGATTCGCTTTCCGCGAATTGCACTTCTTGCACGCGGTGACGATATTGGTCCAAGTCGTGCTCCCGCCCGCCGAGCGCGGCACGACGTGGTCGTACGAGAGCGACTCGATCGGAAATTTTCCGCCGCAGTATTGGCAGCGAAAGCCATCGCGCTGATACACGTTCAGGCGCGAGAAGCGCAGGCCGCGCTTTCTTTGCGTCGGCATACGCCGCAGGCGCATCACGGCCGGCACTTTCCAGATCACGGACGGCGAGGCGATCTCGTCGTCGTATTCCACGAGCACATCCGCCGTGGCCTCGTAGCGCATCTTCACTGCGTCTTGCCAACGCAGGACTTTGACTGGGATGTACCAGGGAGAAAGCAACAAAGTGCGGGTGTGCATGGTCGTAGTCTTTCGTTTTCGTTTTCGTTTTCGTTTTCGCTTCGTGTCGTGCTCACCGCGAGAGTCGAACTCGCACGCTGTTTCGCGGTCGTTTTTGAGGCGACTGTGTCTGCCGTTCCACCAGGCGAGCGTTGGTTCCGGGATTCACTCACTGTAGGCTCCCGAAGAGCCTTTAGACCCAACCCGATGGACCTCTCCTGAGGCGCTCGGAAGTGGCTCTTGGTGCGCACGGAAGGACTTGCACCTTCACGGATTGCTCCACTGGTTTCTAAGACCAGCGCGGCTGCTATTACGCCACGTGCGCAGGGTGCGAGATCTCGGTAATGCTCCGAGCGATGCCGCCGTGTCACAGCGGTGCCGTCGCTTGCTGGCTCATCTCGCGCTGTACAGCACCAGGGAGTCGGACCCTGCCGCTCGGTCTTATCAGGACCGGCAGATCAACCGGATCGTCGTGCTGTGTGATTCGCGCGCCGCCCGCGAGTCGAACGCGGCTACCGGGCTTATGAGGTCCCGCCGTCCACCGGGACGCGGCACGCGGTGATGGGCCCCGGTAACGCTCCGGGCAACTGCGCTTTGTAGGAGCGCCGGCTTCGCTTGCTGCTCTCGCCCACCTTCTTGCTGGTTCCGGGCGCACGATTCGAACGCGCGTCTTCTTCGTTCAAAGCGAAGCTATCCTACCGCTAGACGATCCCGGAGTGGTGACAGGTGGACTCGAACCACGAACTTCGCCGGCCTTATGAGAGCCGCGCCGCGCCTTGCGTTGTCACCGATGCAGGCCCGAGGAGTCGAACCTCGGTTTTTCCGGGTTATGAGCCCAGCGTGTAATGCCGTTTCACTCGCCTGCGGCGCTCTCGTGCCGAGTCGAACGGCATAGTCACGCTTCGGAGGCGCGACGCTCGATCCACGAGCGAGAGCAAGTTGCGTCCCGAGAAGGAGTCGAACCTTCGCCAGCTGGCTTCGTAAACCTGCCGCCGGATCCGCCGGTCGAGACGGGGCGTCGCATGCGGGATTCGAACCCGCGTGGGCCGCGTGAAAAGCGGTCATCCTCAGCCAACTAGATGAATGCGACGCAGGCGCTCCCGCCAGGTGTCGAACCTGGCCGCTGCGGCAAAGAGCCAGTCCTAGAAGACCGCGCGCTGTCCAGCAACGGGAGCTTTTGGAGACGTGCCTCGGGATCGAGCCGAGCCATCGCAGGTTTGCAGCCCGCAGCGCACACCAGTGCTGCACGTCGTGACATGAGAGAGCGAACGGCGGGAATCGAACCCGCTTCGAAAAACTTGGCAGATTTTCGCCTTACCAATCGGCCTCGTTCGCAATACGGAAGAGAGCGGGCACCGAGATTCGAACTCGGCTGGCACGGCTTGGAAGGCCGGCTTCTCGCCTAGAGAAATACCCGCGAGTGGCCGTCCCTATTCGCACCGCCGAAGCAGGTGCTTTCGGGACTGCCGGAGCCCATGTTCGGAATCGAACCGAACCCGCCTCGATACCAACGAGGTGCACGACCATCGTGCTGCATGGGCAGGCGCACCGCGGCGCAACTCGGCCGCGGTGCTAGTTTCCGTGGAGATGCTCGGTAACGCTCCGAGTCGGCTTGCTTGCAAGGCAAACCAGCAGCCTTCTGCGTCCATCCCCGCTATGCAGGGTGCCGGCGAATCGAACGCCGTCCAACGGATTTGGAATCCGTTTGGCCGTTGTCATCGGGGGATTCTCCCCCGCACCCGCTGAAATGAATTCAGCGGGGCCCCACCCCCGAGTTTGGGGCCCCGGCCCCAAACGTTGGCAGGGTGCCGGCGAATCGAACGCCGTCCAACGGA